>VOFC01006424.1_pt1 | contig 435401 bp, 411 predicted proteins | sample 5384161 | NCBI WGS metagenome assembly VOFC01 (sample SAMN12384722, study PRJNA508395) | human gut metagenome | isolation source: healthy gut B | host: Homo sapiens | reverse complement strand
GAAATGCGGATGCAGTGCGTGTCCACAACGGTCGAGCCGGGGACGTGATAAACGTCGCCGAGAATGAGATTGGCGCTCTTGCGCCCCACGCCGGGGAGCGTCAGGAGATCGTCCATATTATCCGGCACGCGGCCGCCGAAATCGCGCAGGATCATCTGCGCCGCGCCGACGATGTCGCGAGCCTTGGCGCGGTAAAAGCCGCAGGATCGGACATACTCCTCGACCTCCGCAACGTCAGCCTCGGCAAAGCTTTGCAGCGTAGAAAAGCGCGCAAACAGCGCCGGCGTTATCTCGTTTACGCGCGCGTCGGTACACTGCGCGGAAAGCCGCACGGAAAACAGCAGCTCATAATCGCTTTTTATAATCAAGCGTACATTCGGCCAAAGGGATAGGCCTCCTCCAATCGGCGGACTATCTCCAGAACCTGAGCTTTTGTGCGCATACATATCACCTCGCGCCTATTTTACCACATCCCGGTCCGCGGCGCTATCGCATTTTTGCGGTGCGGACGGTTTTTAAAATATCGGAGGTACAGCACGTATGTACAAACCCCTTGCAGACGAAATACGCCCCACAGCCTTGACGATGTTGTCGGCCAAAAGCACATCCTCGGCGAGCGCGGCCTGCTGCGCCGCATCGTCGAAAGCGGCAGCATCCCGAACATGATCTTCTACGGCCCCTCGGGCACGGGCAAACCACCGTTGCGCGCATCATAATCGCGGAAAAAACCAACCGCACCCTGCGCAAGCTGAACGCAACGACCGCCGGGCTTGCCGACGACGCGCGATCATCGCCGAGCTTCGACACGCTGCTGACTCCCGGCGGCGTGTTGCTGTATCTGGACGAGATCCAGTATTTTAACAAAAAGCAGCAGCAGAGCCTGTTGGAGTACATTGAAAACGGCAAGATCACACTCATTGCATCTACGACGGAAAACCCGTATTTCTGCGTCTACGGCGCTATCCTCGCCGATCGACGGTGTTCGAGTTCAAGCCCGTCACGCCCAAGCGAGGCCAGCCTGCCGTTATGCGCGCGTTTTCCATCCTCGCCGAGCGCGAGGGTAAAACGCCGGAGCTTGAGCCGGGCGTCGTGCACGGATAAGCCGGTCCTGCGGCGGCGACGTGCGCAAGGCGCTCAACGCGGTCGAGCTGCTGTTTTTCGGCAGCCGCGGACGAACGGACGGCGAAGGTGCTCATAAGCCTCGACGATGCGAAAACCGTCACCCAGCGCAGCGCGATGCGCTATGACCGCGAGGGCGACGAGCACTATGACGCGCTCTCTGCGCTGATGAAGTCGCTGCGCGGCTCGGACGCGGACGCGGCGCTGCACTATCTTGCGCGGCTGCTCGAGGCAGACGACCTCCCCGGCGCGTGCCGCCGGATCCTGTGCTCGGCGAGCGAGGACATCGGCCTTGCTTACCCGCAGGCTGTCGCCATCGTGAAGGCCTGCGTCGACACCGCGATGCAGCTCGGCCTTGCCGAAGCGCAGCTCCCGCTCGCGCAGGCGTGGATTCTGCTTGCCACAGCGCCGAAATCGAACAGCGTCGTCGCCGCGATCGACGCGGCCCGCGCCGACGTGCGCGCCGGGAAGAGCGGGCCGCCCCGCGCGAGATGCAGAATGTCCACGCCGACGGCACGGGCAAGTGAGGTTTTGACCATGCCAATGGATATCCACGTCGGCGACGTGCTGACAATGAAAAAGCGCACCCCTGCGGCGAGAAGCGCTGGCAGGTGCTGCGCGTCGGCGCAGACTTCAAGCCCGCTGCCTCGGCTGCGGCCACGAGGTCATGGGTCCGCGCAGTAAATTTGAAAAAAAACATCCGCTCCATCTTTTCAGAAGCGAATTGACGCACCTACCGATACGGTTTTGCGGTTGCCCGGTGTCGAAACTGCGGTGGAAACCGTGAAACTCTCGCACTATGTTAGTGCAGTGTTGGTTTTTGCGGTGGCCCGACCGGATACAATGGAGGAAACCGCGATTGCTACGCAACCCGGGAGTGCGGTGCTGAGTTTTGCGCCGCACCCCATTGCCTCACCTGTCAGGGAGGTGGGTCAGCCGCGCAGCGGATGACTCGGTGGGGGTTTTAGTGGCGAATTAGCGCACTCCTTATACATTTATTGCCGGTTGCCCGGTGTCGAAAGTACCGACGAAACCGTGAAACTCTCGCACTATGTTGGTGCAGTGTTGATTTTTGCGGTTGCCCGACCGGTGGGTGCCGGCAAAACCGTGGCAAACGGAACGGATGAATCCGTTTTTTCGGAGGCGTTTTTTAGAGGCGTTTTTACATTGTACCGATACATTTATTGCGGTGTCACGACCGGAAACTGCCAGCTAAACCATAACATGCGGAACGGATAAATCCGTTCCCTACGAGCGGCTGTTGGCCGCAGCGGAGAGCTAACAGCTGATAGTTAATAGCTGTCAACCCCTCGGCAGCAAAGCTGCCTGCTCCCCTTGACAGGTGAGCCAATTGGTTGCGGTGCAAAATTCAGCATCGCATTCATGTTACGCGAAACGTGACGGTTTTGCATGCACCCTCGACACCGGGATACCAGAGATATACGTATCCGTGACTGCCCCAATTCGCTACTGAAAAAACAGGTGCAAAATATGGAGGCGTGTGGTATAATCGTGGCAAAACCAACCCGGAGGGTGAGCGGAGAAAATGAAGCTTGACAACAAACGCACCATATTGACGGGCTTTGCGTTCCTGTCCATCTGCGCGTTCTGGCAGATGTACCAACAGCATCGTTCCACTTATACTGACCAACACATTCCACCTCAACGAGACGTATTCCGGCGCGATAATGGCGGCCGACAATGTGCTTGCGCTGTTCCTGCTGCCGCTGTTCGGCGCGATCTCGGACAAAACGCACACGAAGATCGGCAAGCGCATGCCGTTTATCCTTTTCGGCACGGGCCTTGCGATCATACTAATGAACCTGCTGCCGCTTATCGACAACAGCTATGCCGCCGCGCCGACCACCTTCAAGACCATCTCGTTCGTGGTCGTTCTCGGCCTGCTGCTCGTGGCAATGGGGACCTACCGCTCCCCGGCGGTCGCGCTGATGCCGGATATTACGCCCAAGCCCCTGCGCAGCAAGGGCAACGCGATCATAAACCTCATGGGCGCGCTCGGCGGCGTTATCTACCTCGGCGTGGCCGCGGTCATGTACCCCAACAGCAAGGTCGAGGACCTTGCGCACGTCAACTATCAGCCGCTTTTCATGGTCGTTTCGGCGATCATGTTCGTCGCCATCGCCGTGCTGTTTCTCACGATCAAGGAGCCGAAGCTCGTTGCCGAGCAGCAGAAGCTCGAGGCGCAGCATCCCGAGTGGAACCTCGCCGAGGACGACGGCAGCGGCAGCGAGACCCTGCCCAAGCCCGTAAAGAAGAGCCTCATATTCCTCCTTTTCGTCGATCAGCCTGTGGTTTCTCGGCTATAACGCGGTCGAAACGTGGTTCACGACCTACGTCAGCCAGGTCATGGGTCAGAAGCGCTGGGCGGCGCATCGACCTGCCTGCTGATCGCGACCGGCGGCGCCGTTATCAGCTATATCCCCCATCGGCGTTATCGCGTCCAAGGTCGGCAGAAAGCGCACGATCATGGCCGGCATCATCCTGCTGGCGGTCTGCTTCGGCCTGGGCTACTTCCTGACGACGGCCTACAGCGAGATAAACGTCATCATGTTCATCGTGTTCGCGCTCGTCGGCCTTGCATGGGCGGCGATAAACGTAAACCCCTGCCCATGGTCGTTGAGATGCCGCGGCTCGGATATCGGCAAATTCACCGGCTATTACTACACCTTCTCGATGGTCGCGCAGGTCGTGACCCCGATCGTCGCAGGCTCGCTGATGCGCCATATAAGCTACACGGTGCTGTTCCCCCCTATGCCGCGCTGTTCGTCGCGCTCAGCTTCGTGACGATGATCTTCGTAAAGCACGGCGACAACAAGCCCGAGGCCAAAGCGCGGCCTTGACGCTTTTGAGGATCTGGACGACTGATGAGGATCTGCATTTTCGGCGCGTCCGGCCGTGAGCTGGACGCACGCTACTACGCCGAGGCCGAGGCCGTAGGCCGGCTGATCGGCGAAAACGGCGACAGCATCGTTTTCGGCGGCGGCGCGGAGGGACTCATGGGCGCGTGCGCGCGCGGAGTGAGCGCGGCGGGCGGAGACGTCGTCGGCATAGCGCCGCGATTTTTCGATGAGCCGGGCATACTGTACGACAAGTGCAGCCGCATGATATTCACCGAAACCATGCGCGAGCGCAAGCAGCGCATGCAGGAGGAGTCCGACGCATGCATCGTCCTGCCCGGCGGCATCGGTACGCTCGAGGAATTTTTCGAGATCCTCACGCTCAAGCAGCTCGGCCGGGACGACCGCGCCATTGTCCTGCTAAACACCCTCGGCGCGTTCGACGCGATGCTGCGCATGCTCGAAGAGCTTGCCGAGCGTCGATTTATGTCGAAAAACTGCCTGGAGCTGTATTTCGTGGCCGACACGCCCGAACAGGCGATGGAATATCTGGCCGGCTATGTTCCGCAGAAGGGCAGCATCCGCAGGCTCGAGGATTATAATAAGTAAATTTTAGCCGTGTAGCAGGTGCTACACGGCTAATTTTACGCCGGGTATATCATAGTGCTGCAAAGTGAAAATTAATTGGAGGCAATGCAAATGATACGAAGAGTTATTCAGATAGACGAGGAAAAGTGCAACGGCTGCGGCAAGTGCGTCCACGCATGCCACGAGGGCGCGATAGGGCTTGTTGACGGCAAGGCCCGGCTCATGCGCGACGATTACTGCGACGGTCTGGGCGACTGCCTGCCCAATTGCCCGACAGGCGCGATAAGCTTCATCGAGCGTGAGGCCGCGGCATGACGAGGCGGCGGTCAAGGCCGCGCAGAGCGCGAAAAAGCAGGCTGCTTCCGGCTGCCCCGGCTCTGCGCCGCAGGACGTTAAGTCCGGAGATGCGTCGCAGCTTCGCAACTGGCCCGTGCAGATCCGTCTCGCGCGCCGGTCAAGGCCTCGTATTTTGACGGCGCGGATCTGCTCGTCGCCGCCGATTGCAGCGCCTATGCCTGCGGCAGCTTCCACGCCGACTTCATGAAAGGCCGCGTGACGCTCATCGGCTGCCCGAAGCTCGACCCCGTCGATTACGCAGAAAAGCTCGGCGAGATCCTTGCCGCAAACGATATCAAGTCCGTCACCCTCGCGCGCATGCAGGTGCCCTGCTGCGGCGGACTTGAGCACGCCCTTCAGCGCGCCATCGCCGCCACCGGCAAAAAGATACCCTCCGCGTTTTTGTAGTGGCGAATTGACGCACCTACGGATACGTATATCTCTGGTAGCCCGGTTCGGAACAATGGAATAAACCATAGCGTTTCGCGTAACGTTAGTGCGCTGCTGAGTTTTGCACCGTAACCACATTGGCTCACCTGTCAAGGGGAGCAGGCAGCTTTGCTGCCGTGGGGTTGAAAAAAAGCGCCTATTCGCTATCAGCTATTAGCTCTCCGCTGCGGCCACCGGTCGCTCGTAGGGGAAGGCAAAAAGGGGCGGTCTGTGACCGCCCAATGAATAATGAATGATGAATAATTAATATTGAATAATTATAGTGTGCAGCCTTTGGCTGCACTTTTTAATTGCGTTTTTACGCTGATACCGATACATTTCTTGCGTCAGCCCGACCGGTGGGTGCAGGCGAAACCGCAACGAAAGGGCGGCCAATGGCCGTTTTTTCAGAGGCGCATCAACGCCGGTACTGATACATTTCTTTGCGTCAGCCCGACCGGTGAGTGCAGGCAAAACAATAACGTAAGGGGCGGCCAATGGCCGCCCTTTTTTGATAATGTAGCGGTTAGCACCGCAGATTTAATAACACCTCATCCGTCACCAAAGGTGACACCTTCCCCCAAGCTCCGCAAGGGGAAGACACTGGAGTGCAGACGAAATTTTTTGCACTGATATAGCACAATCTTCCGGGACGCGAAACGCCATGGTTTATGCCAATGTTACGAACCGGGCGACCGGAAAGTTCAGCGCCGCACTTGCGTTACGCGAGGCAGCCATGGTTTCGTCGGCAACTTCGACACCGGGCACCAGAGATAAACGTATCCGTGACTGCCTCAATTCGCCTCTAAAAGCAGCGCGGGCACTTTGTGCCGGCGGCGTTACGGAGACGGTCGACCCGGATTGACGGCCGGCGGCGGTCGCCGACCCGTCGGCGGCATCGTCCTGCGAAACGATGAAGATGTCGGCCAGCGCCTCAAGGGCATCTCGTCGGCGAAGAACTGCGGTCTCTCGCCTGGCACGGTCAGGTGCACGTCGGCCTCCAGGCTCTTGCCGATGACCTTGGCCGCGCGTGCCTCTTCGAGCGCGCCGTTGACGACGGTGCGCACCGCGATGATGTGCTCCCAGCGCGCCATGGTCTCGCTGTCGAGGGCGTAGGCGGTGAAGGGCTTGTTCATCTCATTGAGCACCACGTTGCGCGCGTCGTCATCGCCGGTGTGCGGCATGGCGAGCCAGATCTCGTCGCAGGTGAAAGCGAGGATCGGCGCGAAGAGCTTGGAAAGCGTGTGGAGCGTGAGGTACAGGGCGGTCTGCGCGCTGCGGCGGGAGGCGCTGTCCGCACCGTCTCGCAGTAGAGGCGGTCCTTCACGATATCGAGGTAGAAGCTCGAGAGCGTGTTCACGCAGAAGTCATTCACCGCATGGGTGATGATGTGGAACTCATAGTCACAGTAGGACTGCTCGGCCTTCTCGATGAGCTCGTTGAGCTTCGTGAGGAGCCAGCGGTCGAGCACGGGCATCTCCTCGGGCTTGGTCAGCTTTTCGGGGTCGAAGTCGACAAGGTTGTCGAGCATGAACTTGCAGGTGTTGCGGAACTTGAGGTAGTTCTGGCTGAGCTGCTTGAAGATCTCCTTCGAGCAGCGGACGTCCGCGTGATAGTCCGCGCTGGCGGCCCACAGGCGCAGGATATCCGCGCCGTTCTCGTTGAACACGTCCGCGGGATCGACGCCGTTGCCAAGGCTCTTGTGCATGGCCTTACCCTCGCCGTCGACCGTCCAGCCGTGGGTGACGCACTCCTTAAAGGGCGCGCCCTGGCCGAAGGCGCCGACAGCGGTCAGCAGCGAAGACTGGAACCAGCCGCGGTACTGATCGAGACCTTCGAGGTACATCGTGGCGGGCCAGAAGCCCTGATCCTTCTTCATGGACGCGAAGTGCGTGGAGCCGGAGTCGAACCAGCCGTCAAGCGTGTCCTCCTCTTTGGTAAAGCCCGAGTTCTTGCCGCAGTGCGGGCAGGTGAAGCCCTTGGGCAGGATGTCGGCGGCATCCGTATCGAACCAGGCGTTGGAGCCCTTTTCGGCAAAGAGGTCAGAGACGGCCTTGATGGTCTCGTCGGTGCAGATGGGCTTGCCGCAGTCCTTGCAGTAGAACACGGGGATGGGCAGGCCCCAGCGGCGCTGACGGGAGATGCACCAGTCGGCGCGCTCACGGATCATGCTCTTCATGCGGTCGATGCCCCAGCCCGGGACCCAGCGCACGTCGTCGCACGCGGCGCAGGCCTCATCCTTAAAGGAGTCGACGGAGCAGAACCACTGCGGGGTGGCGCGGAAGATGATGGGCTTCTTGCAGCGCCAGCAGTGCGGATAGCTGTGCACGATCTCTTCGCTGGCGAAGAGGGAACCGGCCTCCTTCATGTCGTTCAGGATGACGGGGTTGGACTCTTCAACGAGCATACCCTCATATTTTCCGGCATAGTCGGTGTGGCGGCCCTGATCGTTGACGGGCACGACCATGTCCATGCCGTAGCGGCGGCAGGTCTGATAGTCGTCCGCACCAAAGCCGGGCGCGGTGTGGACGCAGCCCGTACCGGAATCCATCGTGACATAGTCGGCGAGAACCAGGCGGCTGGTCTTGGGCAGGAAGGGGTGATGTGCGAGCATGTTCTCATAGAAGTTGCCGGGGTGGGTCTCGAGGATCGAATAGTGCTCGATCTTGCCGACGGCCATGACCTTCTCCACGAGCGCCTCGGCGACGATGTACATCTCGCCGTTGTCCTCGTTCTTCACGATGGCGTAGCTCTCGTCGGGGTGCAGCGCGATGGCGAGGTTGCCGGGGAGCGTCCAGATTGTGGTCGTCCAGATGACGAAGTTGAGCTTGCTCTTATCGAGGTGGCTCAGCTTGCCGAGATCGTCGTGCATCGGGAACTTGACGTACACGGTCGTGCAGGGATCGTCCTGATACTCGATCTCCGCCTCAGCCAGGGCGGTCTCGTCGTGATAGCACCAGTAAACGGGCTTTAGGCCCTTGTAGATGTAGCCCTTCTTGTACATCTCGCCGAAGACCTTGACCTCCTCGGCCTCAAAGCCGGGGTCCATGGTCTTGTAGGGGTGCTCCCAGTCGCCGAGCACACCGATGCGCTTGAAGCCCTCCATCTGCACGTCGATATAGTGCTGGGCGAACTCGTGGCAGGCGGAGCGGAACTCGGAAACGGGCATGGCCTTGTGGTTGAGCTTGTTCTGCTTGATGATGGCGCTCTCAATGGGCATGCCGTGGTTGTCCCAGCCGGGGATATAGGGCGTGTAGTAGCCGCGCATCGCGTAGGAACGGGTGATGAAGTCCTTCAGGGACTTGTTGAGCGCATGACCCATGTGCAATCCGCCGTTGGAGAACGGAGGGCCGTCGTGCAGGGCGAAGCGGGCTTGCCCTCGTTCTTTTGAGCATGAATGTCTTTGCCTGCACTCTTGTAGGGAACGGATTTATCCGTTCCGTTTTGTTGCATCTACCGACGCAGTTAATGCAGCGATACGCAGCAGAGGTTTTCTTTGCCTTCCCCTGCGTAGCTTGAGGGGAAGGTGTCACCTTGGTGACGGATGAGGTGTTATTTTAATCTTTGCCGTCAGGCAACATATTTTAAAAACTTTTTCAGAGGCGCATTTACTGATGCCGATACATTTTTTGCGGTTGCCCGACCGGTAGGTGCCGACGAAACCATCACACGCGGAACGGATAAATCCGTTCCCTACGAGCGGCCTTTGGCCGCAGCGGAGAGCTAATAGCTGTTAGTTAATAGTTTTAATTCAACCCCTCGGCAGCAAAAGCTGCCTGCTCCCCGACAGGGGAGCCAATGGGTGCGGCAAAAACTCAGCATCGCACTTGCGTTACGCGAGGCAGTCACGGTTTCGTCGGCAATTTCGACACCGGGCCACCGGAGATAACCGTATCCGTAGGTGCGTCAATGCGCTATTAAAAAACAAAAAAGGCGCGCAGTTGTTTCCGCACGCCTTTAACTCACCAAATACCGATAGCCGAAGCGTCTGCTTCGGCAAAACTCAGATCTCGTCTTTTATAAAGTTGAATACCTGAGTGTTGCCGGAATCCGCGGGAGTGGGTTCGAAACGGAGCGGGCTGCTCTTCGGTATTCGTATGGCCCGGTCTTGAGCGCTTCGGGGTTTGCGGCCTTCATGATGGTATCGAGCGTCTGAAGCTGCTTCTGGCACAGCTCACGGGCGCTGTCGAAGAATTTTTGCCGAGCTGAGCTTGGCAGCCTGAAGACGGATTCCTCCCTGGGCGATCCTGTCGTCGATATTGCCCAGCAGTGCCGCGGCCTTGGCCTCGGCCTCCGCGACGATGTTCGCGCTGCGCGTTCTTGCGTCGTTTTCGATCTGAACGCTGAGCTTCTGCGCCGAGAGAATTGCCTGATTGAGGGCACTTTCGTTGGTGCGGTATTCTTCGATCTTGTCAACAAGGACCTTCATCTTGCTCTTGAGGACAACATTCTCCTTCTGCAGTGCTTCAAAGTCGTTTGCAAGTTCCTCGAGATATTCGTCGATGGTCGCCATATCGTAACCGCCGAACATACTTCTGGCCTTGTCAAAGCTTTTTTCACGGATCTCCTGAGGAGTAGTCATATCTTAAAATCCACCTTTCAGTACTTGTTTAAAAAAAGCCCTGCGCTTTCAAAATCGGCGACCGCATCGCCGACGAGATCGACATTGGTCGGCGCGATTATATACGCCTGCGCGGAAACGCGCATGACCCTGCCGCCCAGAGCATAGGCTGCGCCGGACAAAAGTCGAGCAATCTGCGCGCGTGTCCGTCTCCGGTCGCCTCAAGATTCATGAGCACCGCCTGATGTGCGCGGAGACTGTCGGCAATTTCGGCGGCCTCATCGAACTGCTCGGGATGCACGAACTTGAGCTTCATCTTCTGCTTTTCCTGCGCCGGAGCACTGTAGCTCGGCTGCTGCTTCGGCTCGCGCCGCGAAAACACGGGGCGGCTGCTTATCCTCAAAGCTTTCGTCTGCCGGGATATCGTCCTCCCCACCGGGAAAACTCATCCTCGGCGGCGCGCTCTTCGTTTTCTATATAATCATCGTCGTAAGGGTGCATAGCGTTGCGAATGTTATCTAACCATGCCATTGCACATCCTCCTTTGCGCTTAGTAATGTCTGGCCCCGAAGATGCCGGTGCCTACGCGGACTATGTTCGCGCCTTCCTCTATCGCGGTCTCAAAATCCGCGCTCATGCCCATGGACAAAAGTCCATAGAGACATTATCGTATTTTTTTGCTCCATTGTCAACAAAAAGCTGCTTCATTGCGCGAAAATATGGGCGAATTTCTTCCGTTTTTTCGCAAATCGGGGTATCGCCATCAATCCGCGCACCCGAATCGAGGAAAATTGCCCCATCTGAGGCAGGCACCCGGCAAGCTCACCGGGCGCAAAGCCGCTTTTTGCTACCGCCGCCGATGTTCACCTCCAGCAGCACATCCTGCACAAGTCCCATCGACTTTGCGCGCTTATCAATCGTCTCGAGAAGCTCGAGGCAATCGACCGACTCGATAAGCTGTACCCTGCCCACAAGGTATTTTTTACCTTATTTTTTTTCTGCAAATGTCCGATGAAATGCAGCGGACAGCCCTCGTACGCGCCCTGCTCGAATTTCTCGCTCAGCTCCTGCACGCGGTTCTCGCCGCAGATATCTACCCCGGCGGCTATCGCCTCGCGCACGCGGGAAGCGTCGTTCATCTTCGTTGCCCGCGCAAAGGCGCACGTCCGGCGCTCTGCCGCTTCTGACGGCGGCACCTCGGCAACGCGTTTATGCTTTTTACGTTTTCTGCAATACTGCTCATTTTCCCCAGTTTATCTTAAATTTTTTAACTGTTACTGTCTAAAAATTATCTGCATGCCTTCGCGTATCTCGCCCTCGCGGACAAGGACGTATTCGCCGGTGTGCAGGATATCGGCCTTGCAGCGCTCGGCGATGCCGGCGCGCAGAACATACACAAACGTGCCGTTTTCGTCGCGGTGCAGAGCCTTGTCGGGGATCTTTATCCCTGCGCTTGGACACCGTTATGCGGAATGCGGCGCGGCGCGTGTTGACAACGTCCTCAAGCCCGTCACGGCAGCGGAGCACCGCCTTTCCGTTTTCTGCGGAAATGACTGTCGCGCTCACCTCGTCCGGGAGCGAGACCGTTACGCTCATGCCCGGCGGAGCTTATCGGTCTCCGGCGTTTCGGCGATGAAATACCAGCCGCCCGAGACTATTTTGCCCACCGCGCCCCTGCGGAATAAACGGCTCGGCCGAGCTTACCTCCTCGAGCGGGCATGCCTCCAGACCGTCAACAAAGGTGCTGAATATCCCGGCCTCGGGCGCGTATGTAAGGCCGCGCATTTCGCCCTTGTCGGGCTGCGCGCCGCCGGACAGCTCAAGGTGCGTCAGGTAATCGTCGAGCACGCTCTTCTCGACGGCTATGACGCTTCCGCCGGACACTCTGTCGCCTGGCTTGTGCGCAAAGGTACGCGCCGTCGCCGTCACAGACTATGACGGTTTCCCTCCGCCAGACCGTGCCCTCGGCAACGATGCTTATCCCGGCCTCGGCCCGTTCTGCCCTCACCGTTTCCGGCGACTGCTCGCGGCCGATGAAAAATGCCAGCGTCCACGCGGCAGCGGCGAAAAGACCGCAGCCGCCGCGTATCGCAGGTACGATGCGCCCGCTTTCACTCCTCGCGGCTCAGCTCGACGGGCTTGGGCGGAATTATCGTCGATATCGCGTGCTTATAAATAAGCTGCTGCCTGCCGTCGGAATCGAGCACGACCGTGAAGCCGTCGTAGGCGCGGATAACGCCGTGCATCTGAAATCCGTTTACGAGAAACACCGTGAGACTTACCTTCTCGCGGCGAAGCTGATTGAGGAATGCGTCCTGAAGATTCTGTGTCTTTTTGCATCTTTCGTGCTCCTGTTTATGTAGATTATCCCGTGCCGGGACAAGAGCATCATAAACCACACGAGTGCAAATATTCGGTCGAAAACCGTCGCGCTTCATTAAAATCGGGCGAGGACGGCCATTCGTACCATTTGACCGTTTCGTCGCGCCGCAGCCACGTCAGCTGCCGCTTTGCGTATCGGCGCGAGGAGAGCTTTATAAGCTCCGTCGCCTCGTCCTTTGTCATTTCTCCTTTGAAATATGCCGCAGGCTCCTTTATAGCCTATCGCCTGCATGGCAGTACAATCGGGCGAAAGGCCGGAGTCGAGAAGCCCTTTTTACCTCATCGAAAAGCCCGTCGGCTACCATTTTTATCGACGCGCTCGTTTATCCTGTCGTACAGCATACCGCGGTCGGCAAAGCTGAGGGCTATCTTCACCGCGTCGTACTTTTTCGGGCGCTTTCCGGTTTTCTCGTCGTGCTCGGTGATCGTCTCGCCGGTGAGAGTGTAGATCTCGATCGCGCGCACGATGCGGCGCTTGTCGGCCGGGTGGAGCTTTGCCGCGCGCTCGGGTCAAAGCCGCGCAGAGTCTCTATCATCGCCTCGCCGCCAAGCTCGTCATACTGCGCATTGAGCCTTTCGCGCAGAGCATTATCCTCCGCCCTTTCGGCAAAGTCAAGCCCCGAGATGAGCGAATCAATGTACAGATTTGTGCCGCCTGCAATTATCGGCAGCCTGCCGCGTGCCAATATATCCTGCACTGCTTTATTGGCATCTTCAACATAGCGCGATACGGAATAGACCTCGGTAGGGTCAACAATGTCTATCATGTGATGCGTAACACCCTGCATCTCGGTATGCGTTACCTTGGCCGTACCAATGTCCATACCACGGTATATCTGCATGGAGTCGGCCGAGACTATCTCGCCGCCGAACTTTTTGCAAGCTCAACGGAAAGGCGCGTTTTGCCCGTTGCCGTCGGGCCTGTTATAACAACGATCTTATCTGCCATATCAAACGATCCTGCTGAAGAATTTATCGAGCTGCTTTTTTGCTCAGGCGCGCGGAAACCGGTCTGCCGTGGGGGCAGTATTTGACCTCGCCCGAGGCGACGGCGCAGGCGATGCGCTCAAGCTCGGCGATATCGTGCCGCCGTCCGGCCTTTATCGCCGCCTTGCAGGCGACGGTGTGCAGTATCTCGTCGCGCGCGCTCTCGGCCGAGACCTCGCCGCCCTCGCGCAGCCTTTTGGCATATTTCCTCAAGCGCGGATGCGGCCTCGGAAACGTCAACGTCGTCCGGCACCGAGCGCACGGCGAAAGCTCTCCTCGCCGAACGGCTCGACCTCAAAGCCCATCTCGTCCAAAAGCGCGGCGTTTTCTCGATGATCTCCGCGTCCTCGGCCGTCGGGCGGATGATGACCGGCGCAAGCAGCGTCTGGCTCATTATCTGCCTGCTCTGCGCCTTGAGGCGGTCAAATATCATGCGCTCGTGCGCCGCGTGCTTGTCGATGAGCATAAGCTCGTCGCCGATCTCCGCAAGGATATAGGTATCCAGCGCCTCGCCGATCACGCGGCAGGCCGGAGCGCTGATTTTTTCAACATTTTCAACTGATTTTTTTCAACATTTTTTCGCTCGGGGCGGGAGAAAAAAGGGGTTTTGTCGATTTTCGGCAAAGACCGGGTCTTTGCGGCGGCTCGGGAGCCGGGTACGCCGCCGGTGCGCGCGGAAAACGGGTCTTTCCTCACGCCTCGGCGCAGACACCGGCGCGGAAGAAACGGGCTTTGCAGGCGCGCTCGCCGCGGCCTTGGCGCGGTATTCCTCGGCGCTCATGCTGCGGAAAAACTCCGGCTTCGGAGCGGAAACGGCGCGCCGCGTGCCCTCTGAGAGCGTGATCTCGATCGGCTTTTCCCCGGCCTCGAGACAGGCGCGCACGGTCTGGTAAACAAGGTCGAAAACCTTCTTTTTCGTCGGAGAATTTGACCTCGGTCTTTGCCGGGTGAACGTTCACGTCCACCGCGCCGCGCGAAAGCTCAGATACAAAACGCAGGAGGGGAATTTTTCCGGTCAGGAGCGTGTTTTTTGTACGCCTGCTCGACCGCCGATTGCAGCAGTACGGACTTTATATACCTGCCGTTGCAGTAAAATGCTGGTTTGCGCGGTTGCCGCGGCCGAAGGCCGGGGACGAGGTGAAGCCGTGACGGCCATGCTCTCGCCCTTGCCGGAAACCGGCAGCATGCCGCGCGCGGTCTCGCGCCCGAGAAGCGCGTACACCGCCGATTCCTCGCGCCCGTCGCCGGGGGGAAGAAAAAACCTCCTCGCCGTCGCGCTTTAGGCGCACCGATACCTCGGGTCTGCCGAGGGCGCAGTGCAACGCGGCCGAAATGCAGGCCGCGCCCTCCGAGCGGTCGGATTTGAGAAACTTCAGCCGCGCCGGGTGTTGTGGAAGATATCGCGAACTGTGATGCTCGTGCCCTCCGGACAGCCGATGGGCGACATATCGATGATATCGCCGGCCTGGACGACGACGCGCACGCCCTCGGCCGCGCCCTTTTTCGCGCGTTATAAGCTCAATGCGGCTGACGGCCGCGATCGCCGCAAGCGCCTCGCCGCGAAAGCCCATCGTTCCGATGGCTTCAAGGCCCTTTCGTCGTGCAGCTTGCTCGTTGCGTGCCGGGTGAAGGCGATGCCCGCGTCCTCGGGGGCTCATGCCGCAGCCGTCGTCGCTTATTTTTATGTATGTCGCGCCGCCGCTTTTGAACTCGACCGTCACCTTGGATGCGCCCGCGTCGAAGGAGTTTTCCATAAGCTCCTTTATCACCGACGCCGGACGCTCGACGACCTCGCCGGCGGCGATCATATCGGCCACCAGCGGCGGAAGAATGTTAATGCGTGTCATGCGATAACCTCGTCTTTGCTCATCTTTGTTAATTAATTCATTATACATTAATTGTGTTGAAAATTCCACTGAATTTATGTTAATATATAATGTACTTTTTATTGTTTGCAAGGGAAAAGAAAAATGGCATACGAAAGAAAAAGAGATAAGCATTGAAGCCATCCGCCGGCAGGAGGATATCTGCCGCGAGATATACGATAGCTTCGTTTCGCAGAAAAACCGGCCGCTCGCAATGGTCGATACCTACGGCTGCCAGCAGAACGAGGCCGACAGCGAGAAGCTGCGCGGCTACCTCGCCGAGATGGGCTACGGCTTCACGGAGGACGAGATCGAGGCCGACGTCATCGTCGTGAACACCTGCGCCGTGCGCGAGCACGCGGAGATGCGCGTTCTCGGCAATGTCGGGCAGCAACCACAGCAAAAAGCAGCGCCCGGGGCAGATAATCGCCGTGTGCGGCTGCATGGTGCAGCAGGAGCACATGGTCGAGAAGATAAAGAAGTCCTACCCCGTGGTCGATCTCGTTTTCGGGCCGCACGAGCTGTGGCGCTTCCCGGAGCTGCTGCTGAAAACCATGACGAGCCACAAGCGCGTTTTCGCCGCCGAGAAAAAGCGACGGCGCGGTCGCCGAGGGCATGCCCCTAAAGCGCGACAGCAGCGTTAAGGCCTGGCTTTCGATCATGTACGGCTGCAACAATTTCTGCACCTACTGCGTCGTTCCCTACGTCCGCGGCCGTGAAAGATCACGCCGCCCGGAGGATATCGTCGCCGAGGCTCGCGAGCTTGTCGAGTCCGGCTGCAAGGACATTACACTGCTCGGACAGAACGTCAACTCCTACGGCAAGGATCTCGGGCTGGGCGTCGATTTTGCAGACCTCATCCGCATGATAAACGACATTCCCGGCGAGTTTCTCATCCGCTTCATGACAAGCCACCCCAAGGACGCAACGGAGAAGCTGTTCAAAACGATGGCCGAGTGCGAAAAGTGCGCGCATCAGCTGCACCTGCCCGTGCAGTCGGGCAACGACCGCGTGCTCAAGGCCATGAACCGAAACTACACTGCCGAAAAATATCTTGCGCAGGTAAGGCTTGCGCGCAGCTATATGCCCGACCTCGTCATAACCACCGATATCATCGTCGGCTTCCCCGGCGAGACGGACGAGGAGTTTGAGGACACGATAAAGCTCTGCGACGAGGTGCGGTACGACGCGATGTTCACCTTTATCTACTCAAAGCGCGTCGGCACCCCGGCGGCGAGCATGCCGGACGCGGCCACGCGCGAGGATAAGCAGCGCCGGTTCGACAGGCTGCTGGAGGCGGCAAACCGCGTTTCCGCCGAAAAGCACGCCGAGTATATCGGCAAAACCGTGCGCGTCCTCGTTGACGGCGAGACCGGCAAGGACGAGTACAACCTCTCATCGCGAACAAACGGCGGCCGCCTTGTGCATCTTGCAGGCGATAAGTCGCTGATAGGGCAGTTTATTGACGTAAAGATCACCTCGGGCAACACCTGGGCGCTGTACGGAAAGGTCGGAGAATAAAATGAAAAGCGAAAAGCTCAAAAGATTCCGCGTCACGCAGACGCTGCGCTTCCCCTCGAACATAATGAAAGGCTTTTTCTATGCCGGGCTTGTGCTGCTGCCGCTTGGCGTCATCATCGCGGTGCTGAGCTTTTTCATTCCGGCGCTTGAGGGCGTGCGCGGCATTGCCGTCATCGCCGCCGCGCTTTCGGTGATCTGGCTGTTTGCCGCGAAGTTCATTTCCGAGACTAACTTCGGCCTTGCAAACGTCTCGTTCACCGAGCAGGGCATCATCTTCCGCACCGGCGGCGCGGACAGCGTCGAGTATCGCCTGAACTGGGACGATGCCGTCTGCTGCGGCAGGATCAAAACGCGCTGGTCGTGGTGGTGCTATGTCTCCGACCACGAGCTGAGCGAGAAGGAGAAAAAGGAGTTCCCCGAGTTTGTCGAAAAGGGCGTTTTCTATTTCTCCGACGCCGACAACACCGTCGAGGAGCTGAAAAAAATTCCTCCCTCCCCGGTTTTCGGATGCTTTTTAGAGGCGAATTAAGTCTGTACCGATACGGTTATGTTAGCGCCCGGTGTCGAGGGTGCGTGCAAAACCGTGTTGTGCCGCGCGTAACATAAAGTGCGCTGCTGATTTTCTGCCGCACATTGTAGGGAACGGATTTATCCGTTCCGCATGTCGCGGTTTAGTCGGCATCGAAATCTATAACCGTAGGGAACGGATTCATCCGTTCCGCATGTCTGATCTCATCGGCACCGAAATCTATAGCCGTAGGGAACGGATTCATCCGTTCCGCGTGTCACGATCTCATCGGCACCGAAATCTATAGCTGTAGGGAACGGATTCATCCGTTCCGCGTGTCGCGATTTCATCGGCACCGAAATATATAGCTGTAGGGAACGGATTTATCCGTTCCGCGTGTGTCGCGGTTTCATCGGCACCGAAATCTATAGCCGTAGGGAACGGATTTATCCGTTCCGCATGTCGCGGTTTCGCCTGCACCGAAACCTATAACCGTAGGGAACGGATTTATCCGTTCCGCATGTCGCGGTTTTGCCTGCACCGAAACCTATAACCGTAGGAACGGATTCATCCGTTCCGCGTGTCCGATCTCATCGGCACCGAAATCTATAACCGTATGGAACGGATTCATCCGTTCCGCGTGTCACGATTTCATCGGCACCGAAATCTATAGCCGTAGGGAACGGATTCATCCGTTCCGCGTGTCACGATTTCATCGGCACCGAAACCTATAACCGTAGGGAACGGATTCATCCGTTCCGCATGTCGCGGTTTTGCCTGCACCGAAACCTATAACCGTATGGAACGGATTCATCCGTTCCGCGTGTCGCGATCTCATCGGCACCGAAATCTATAGCCGTAGGGAACGGATTCATCCGTTCCGCGTGTCGCGATTTCATCGGCACCCAAATCTATAGCCGTAGGGAACGGATTTATCCGTTCCGCATGTGACGGTTTAGTCGGAAAACTATGGGTGAATATAATGACTTCTGATCTTCCACATCGAAAATTGCAGAGATTGGCTCATTACGATTATTCATCACCCAACTACTATTTCGTAACCCTATGCACAAGTCAAAAATGCAACATTTTTGGCTCAGTTAATAAGCTCAGCAAAATCGGGATCGTTGCTGAAAACGAGCTTTGCAACATAGAAAAAGAATTTTGACAATGTAATTATCGATGAATATGTTGTGATGCCGAATCACGTTCATGCAATAATCGTTATTCAAAATTCCGAAAAAACGTATTCTCTGTCACAAATAATTGGCTGGTATAAAGCCGGCGTGGCAAGAAAGGTGCATAAAACTCACCCGGATATTAATGTTTGGCAAAAGTCGTTTTATGACCGAATAATCCGTGGCGACAGTGAATACGCGCAAATTTGCAAATATATCGACGAGAATAAAAACAAACTTTGTTGTCTAAGGAACGGCGATATTTAAAGGCCGTTTTTTAGAGGCGCATTTACGCTGCTGCCGATACGTATGTTGCGGTGTCCCGACCGGGAGCTGCCGACAAGACCGCAACATGCGGAACGGATAAATCCGTTCCCTACAGGGTGCAGGCGATATTTTGCACCAATATAGGAACAAACTCCGGGATGCGAAACAATATGGTTTCCACCATTGTTTCGATACCGGGACACTGCAATAAAACAAAAAGCCGGAGTCGGTTCGCCTCTAAAAAGCGAGGCACCTACGGTTTCCACCGCAGCTTCGAACCGGGCTACCGCAATAAACGTATAAGGAGTGCGCTAAAGCGCTATTAAAAAAATGGCAGAGCTTACACCGATGAAAATGCAATATCAGCAGATCAAGTCGCAATACAGCGACTGTCTGCTGTTTTTCCGCCTCGGGGATTTTTACGAGATGTTCGACGAGGACGCGCGCGTTGCCTCGCGTGAGCTTGACCTTGCGCTGACCACGCGCGACAGGTCGGTCGCCGACCCCGAGCAGCGCACGCCTATGTGCGGCGTTCCGTATCACAGCAGCCAGACGTATATAGCGCGGCTGATCGCCAAAGGGCTACAAGGTCGCCATCTGCGAGCAGATAGAGGACCCGGCGACGGCCAAGGGCCTTGTCAAGCGCGACGTTATAAGGATAATCACCCCGGCACGGTGACGGACGCTTCGATGCTCGAGGAGGGCAAGAGCAACTACCTGGGCGCGGTGTACTACGAATCGGGCAAGTGCGCGGCGGCGTTCTGCGATATCTCGACGGGCGAGTTCTGCGTCGCGGCGTTCGAGGGCGATAACCTGAGCCACGTTCTCAACGAGCTTGGCCGCTTCGCGCCGCGCGAGCTTATCATGAACAAAGGGCGCGGCCGAGACAAAGACCATTCCCGACTTTGCGCAGAAAAAGCTCGGCTGCCTGCTCGAAATGGGCGGCGACGATTACGAATACATGTCCTGTGCTGCGCGCGTGTGCGAGCAGTTCGGCCTTTCCTCGATCGACGAGGCCGGGCTTGGCGACGCACCGGCGGCAGTGTCGGCTGCCGGAGCGCTTTTGCGGTATATCAGCGAAACGCAGAAAACCGACATGGCGCACATCCGCCGCATCGACCTGTTCACCGGCGGAAGATATATGGAGCTTGACTGGGCGACGCGCCGCTCGCTGGAGCTGACGGAATCGCTGCGCACGGGCGAAAAGCGCGGCTCGCTCCTGTGGGTGCTGGACAAGACGAAAACGCCGATGGGCGGACGCGAGCTGCGCGCGTGGATCGAGCGGCCGCTTCTTAGCCCCATCGCCATAAAGCGCAGGCTCAGCGCCGTGGACGAGCTTTTCAAGGACAACGTCGCGCGCGGCGAGCTTATCGACACTCTGCGCGGCATGGGCGACATGCAGCGGCTTATCGGCCGCATAGTTTACGGCACGGCAAACGGCCGCGACCTTATCGTTCTGCGCGACTGCGCGGCGGCGCTGCCGAGGGTAGCTGAGCTTTTTAAAGCCCTTCAAAAGCGCGCTTCTGCGCTCGATATCCGAGCTTGACACGCTTGAGGAGATACACATGCGCATAAGCTGGGCGATCTGCGACGATCCCCCGTTTTCCGTGCGCGAGGGCGGCATACTCAAGCCCGGCTACTCCGACCAGGTCGATCACCTGCGCAACATCCGCGATAACGGCGCGCAGGCAGTCGCGGAGCTTGAGGCCAAGGAGCGCATCCGCACCGGCATAAAAAGCTCAAGATCGGCTACAACAAGGTGTTCGGCTACTACATCGACGTGCCGAAATCCGCAGGCGATGTCAAGATCCCCGATAACTACATACGCAAGCAGACGCTTGTTTCAAACGAGCGCTACTTCACCCCGGAGCTGAAGGAGCTTGAAACGACGCTCCTGACCGCTTCGGACAAGATAAAGCAGCTGGAATACGACTTTTTCATGGACCTGTGCAGCACGATAGCCGAGCAGGTCGCGAAGGTCCAGGCAACCGCCGAGGCGATAGCGCAGCTTGACGTTCTGTGCGCCTTTGCCGAGGTCGCCGTGCGCAACGACTACTGCATGCCGGAGGTGGACGCCTCGGGCGAGCTTATCATCCGCGAGGGACGGCACCCCGTCGTCGAGCAGACGCTCAGCGACATTGCCTTTGTTCCGAACGACACGCAGCTAAACTGCGAGGGCAACCGCGTCGCCATCGTCACCGGGCCGAACATGGCCGGCAAGAGCACCTACATGCGCCAGACCGCGCTCATAACGCTCATGGCGCAGATAGGCTCCTTTGTTCCGGCAAAAAGCGCCGTCATCGGCGTCGTTGACCGCGTGTTCACGCGCATCGGCGCGTCGGACGATCTCGCGTCGGGCCAATCGACCTTCATGCTCGAGATGAGCGAGGTCGCGAATATCCTCAGCCACGCGACGGGGCAAAGCCTGCTGATCCTCGACGAGATCGGCCGCGGCACCTCGACCTACGACGGCATGGCGATAGCGCGCGCGGTGCTGGAATACTGCGCGGACAGGAAAAAGCTCGGCGCAAAGACGATGTTCGCAACGCATTATCACGAGCTGGCCGCGCTCGAGGGCAGCGTCGAGGGCGTGCACAACTATTCGATAAGCGCGAAAAAGCAGGGCGACAGCCTTGTTTTCCTGCGCAAGATCGTGCCCGGCGCTGCCGACGACAGCTACGGCATCGAGGTCGCAAAAGCTCGCCGGAGTTCCGGACAAGGTCGTTTCAAGGCCAAGACCTATCTCCGGCAGTTCGAGGCCGATGCCGCGTCGCCCAAGGCGAAAAAGCCGGAAAAGGACGATCAGATAAGCCTTGTTGACGCAGGCACCGACGAGGTCGGGCGCATTCTGCGCAGCACGGACATAAATTCACTCACACCGCTCGAGGCGCTGAATCTGCTCAGCGAGCTTCAGCAGAAAGCGAGGGGCTGATGCGCGACAGTCTGAAAAAAAATCCGAGTTTTGGAGCGCGATGATACTTTTGGTGCTCCACATGGCGGTGTTCCCGATCGCGCTGAGCCTGCTGATGGCGGCAAAGCCCGACCTTCTGGGCGCGTCGCAGATGAATTTTATCTACTATGCGCTGAGCCTGCTGCTTGTCGCGCTGTTTCTGGGCAAGTTCCTGCGCCGCAGCTTCGACGGGCTTGTTGACGCGCCGGGCAGGTGCCTGACGAGCTTCGCGCTCGGCTGGGTAGCGTATATCGCGCTCGGCATGATAGCGACGTATGCGCTCAAGGAGCTGAACATAGACACCGACAACCTCAACGAGCAGACCATAAGCACCATGCTCAGCGCCGACCGCGGCATCATCATCGCAATGACCGTTTTCCTCGCGCCCATCGTCGAGGAGAGCATCTTCCGCGGCGGAATTTTCTGCGGCCTGCATCAAAAAAGCCGCGTTGCGGCCTATGCCGCGTCGATCGTGATGTTCTGCCTATACCACGTCTGGCAGTACGCCGTGCTGCTGTGGGATGCAAGCTATCTGCTGCTTGCGATACAGTATATCCCGGCGGCAATAGTGCTGTGCAGGATCTACGAGCGCTCCGGCTCGATCTGGACGAGCATATTCTTCCACATGTCGGTCAACGCGATCGCCGTGTTCTCCGCCGGCAGCGCCGCTGTCGGACTTCTACACTGATCTGAGAGGTGCCAATGAAAATAAGCACGAAAAAAAATCGCGATAAGCGCAATGCTCATCGCCTTCGACGTAATATTCACGCGCGTTCTTGCGCTTAACATGCCGCTGACGAAGATCGGCCTCGGCTTTGCCGCGGTGATGGTCTGCGGCATGCTCTACGGCCCGGGCTGGACGGCGGTCTGCGCCGGGCTTGGCGACCTTGTCGGTTCGCTGCTGTTCCCGACGGGGGCGTATTTCCCGGCTTCACCGTCACGGCCGCCATCGGCGGCGCGATCCTCGGCGCTGCGCTTTTATAACAGGCGCCTGAAGCTCTCCGGCTGCATCCTCACCGCGTTTGTAAACGGCCTTGTCGTTTCGCTCATCCTCAACACGACGATGATCTCGCTCGTGTTCGGCCCGCCGCTCGGGCCGCTGTTTTTGACGCGCCTCGGGCAGTTCGGCATCATGCTCTACGTGCAGACGCTCGTCCTGTTTTTTCTCGAGCGCTCCGACACGCTGTACAATAAGATCATCTCCCTCAGAGACTGAATTTTTAGAGGCGCATTGGAGCACCTACGGATACATATATCTCCGGTAGCCCGGTTCGGGAGTGCGTGCAAAACCATGGCTGCCTCGCTTTTTCAGAGGCGCTTTGACGCAGCTACCAATACGCATATTGCGTGAACCCGGTGTCGAAGTTACCGACGAAACCGGGAAACTGCCGCCACACATTAGTGCGGTGTTAAATTCTGCGCCGCACCACATTGGCTCCCATGCAGGGAGCAGGCTGCTTTGCCGCCGAGGGGTTGAATAAAAAGCTATTAGCTCTCCGCTGCGGCCACCGGTCGCCGTAGGGAACAGGCTTGCCTGTTCCGCATGTCGGAGTATGGTCGGCACAAAAATTCATGGTCGTAGGGAACGGATTTATCCGTTCCGTTTGTACCGACTTTGCCAGTACTCAAATATATAATTGTAGGGGCGGCCATTGGCCGCCCGCTTTTTTAATGAATGAATAGTGAATAATGAATGATGAATAATGAATAATCATGGTGTGCGCAAGCGCACTTTTTATTTTCGCCTTTACGCTGATACCGATACGGTTATTGCGGTATCCCGACCGGGAGTTGCCGACAAAACCATAACAAGCGGAACGGATGAATCCGTTCCCTACATGGTGCGGTGCAAAACTCAACTCCGCACTTGCGTTACGCGAGGCACGCACGGTTTCCACCATTGTTTCGATACCGGGACACTGCAATGAAAACAAAAAACGGAGGAGTCGGTTCGCCTCTAAAAAGCGTGGCAGCTACGGTTTATTCCATTATCTCGAACCGGGATACCGCAACAACCGTATCCGTAGCGGCCCCAATTCGCCACTAAAAGAAAAAACCGGGACGGTGGATACCGTTCCGGTTTTTTGAATGCTTATTATCAGAGCTGCTTCTGAGCGTTGATCTTGACGCCGGGGCCCATGGTGGAAGCGGTGACGCAGGACTTGATGTACTGGCCCTTTGCCGCTGCGGGCTTTGCCTTGATGATAGCGCCGATGAGAGCTGCGTAGTTCTCGTACAGCTTATCTGCACCGAAGGAGACCTTGCCGATGGGGCAGTGGATGATGTTGGTCTTATCCAGACGGTACTCGACCTTACCGGCCTTGGACTCTTTGATAGCCTGAGCGATGTTGGGGGTGACGGTGCCTGCCTTGGGGGAGGGCATCAGTCCCTTAGGACCGAGGACCTTACCGAGACGACCGACGGTGCCCATCATGTCGGGGCTTGCGATAACGGTGTCGAACTCGAACCAGTTCTCTTTCTGGATCTTCTCAACGAGATCCATGCCGCCGGCGTAGTCTGCGCCTGCTGCCAGAGCCTCTTCCTTACGCTCGTCCTTGCAGAAAACGAGGACGCGGACGGTCTTGCCGGTGCCGTTGGGAAGGACGATAGCGCCGCGGACCTGCTGGTCTGCGTGACGGCCGTCAACGCCGAGCTTGACGTGCAGCTCGACGGTCTCGTCGAACTTTGCCTTGCTTGCCTTTATTACCAGGCCGAATGCCTCCATGGGGATCATAGAGGGCCTGCTTATCTATGAGCTTTGCGCTCTCTTTATAATTTTTACCTCTAAACAATTTCGTTTCCTCCTAAAAATGTGGTTGAGTCGGAATAAATCCTCCCACTTTTTGCCTTTCCTCAGTCGCCGACCAGGACGCCCATGGAACGGCAGGTGCCTGCGATCATGCTCATTGCAGACTCAATGTCGGTGCAGTTGAGGTCAGGCATCTTCTGCTCTGCGATCTTGCGGAGATCTTCCTTGCTGATGGTCGCGACCTTGTCCCTCTGGGGAACGCCGGAAGCGGGTCTCGATGCCGCAGGCCTTCTTTATCCGCAGTGCTGCCGGGGGAGGCTTGGTGATAAAGGTGAAGCTGCGGTCGGAGTAAACGGTGATAACGACAGGGATCATCATGCCCATGTCGCCCTTAGTGCGCTCGTTAAAATCCTTGGTGAACTGGCCGATGTTGACGCCGTACTGACCAAGTGCAGGGCCTACAGGGGGAGCCGGAGTCGCCTTTCCTGCGGGAACCTGGAATCTGACATATCCAACTATTTTCTGTGCCATAATTCAGCACCTCTTTCTTATTATTCTTTGATTTCAGGCTCGACCTGATCAAGCTCAAGATCGACGGGGGTCTCTCTGCCGAACATCGAAACGACGACGCGGACTCTGTCCTTATCGGGCTCAAGCTCCTCAACCGTGCCGAGGAAGCCTGCGAGGGGACCGTCGGTGACCTTTGACGGTGTCGCCGACCTGATAGCCCGTGACGATCTCGTGACGCGCTCGACGCCGAGATCATATATTTCCTGCTCCGTGAGGGGGACGGCCTTGCCGCCTGCGCCGACGAAGCCGGTTGCGCCGCGGACGTTGTGGATAAGATGCCAGCTATCATCGGTCAGCACCATCTTGCACAGAACATAGCCCGGGAACACCTTTGCGCTCGACGGTCTTTTCGCCGCCGTCGGTGATCTCGGTCACGGTCTCCATGGGGATGTTGACCTCCTGATCAGATCCTCGCATCCTGCGGTTCTCGGCAGCCTTCATGATCGCTGCCGCAACTGCGTTTTCATAACCGGAATAGGTATGGATCACATACCATCTTGCGTCCTCTGCCATGGCCACTAACCCGCCAGCTCGAAGATGACGTTAACGACCAGACCTGCCAGCTCGTCAAACCCCAAAGGACGACGGCGGCAAGCGCCATAACAAAAAGTGCGACACCGGTGTTGGTCGCAAGCTGCTTCGGGGTCGGCCATACGACCTTCTTCAGCTCGCTTTTAAGCTCGCGGAACCATTTTCCGATGCGCTGGAAAAACCAAGTTTCTTCTCTTCTTTCTTGACGGCGTTGGTGTTCTTGACAGGAGTAGCTTTTTTCTTCCTCTTCAGCCATTTTTTACACTCATCCTTTCAGAAAGTTACTTGGTTTCGACGTGCTTGGTGTGCTTTCTGCAGAAAGGGCAATACTTGCTTCTCTCAAGCTTTCGGAAGTATTCTTCTTGTTCTTGACAGTGTTGTAGTTCCTCTGCTTGCACTCATCACATCTAAGTGTGATCTTGACTCTGTTGTCAGCCATACTTTTCGGCACCTCCTATTTTATTTATCCGCGTTACGGTGCGGACATTTGCCTCCTGTATGGGAACCCGGATCCCTGCCCCGCGCCCAAATAAGCGCACGAAAAAGACCTCTCGTCCGACAGGTAATCATTAATATACCATATACCCCTCATTCGTCAAGGTTTTTTTTAGTGGCGAATTGAGGCTGCTACCAATACATTTTTTGCGGCAGCCCGGTTCGGAACAATGGAGTAAACCGTATCGTTTCGCGCTTTTTTGGAGGCGAATTGAGGCACCTACGGATACATTTATCTCTGGTGGCCCGGTGTCGAAGTTACCGACGAAACCGGGAAACTGCCGCGCTACGCGTTAGTGCGTTGCTGAGTTTTGCTCCGCACCTTGTAGGGAACGGATTTATCCGTTCCGCGTGTTATAGTTTTGTCGGCACTTTCCGGTCGGGCTGACGCAAAAACCGTATCGGTATCAGTGCTGACGCGCCTCTGAAACGCCTTCCCCTGCGTAGCTTGAGGGAAGGTGTCACCTTGGTGACGGATGAGGTGTTATTAAATCTGCGGTGCTAACCGCCACATTTTTTAGAGGCGCATTTACATTGTACGAATACATTTATTGCGTCAGCCCGACCGGTGTTTACTGACGAAACCGATACATATTGTAACAGGCATAAAATCCGTTCCTACGGCGCGGATATAATTACACCTCATCTGCCGCAGCGGCATCTTCCCCCAAGCTCCGCAAGGGGAAGACAATTGGTGCGGTGCAAAATTCAGCAACGCACTGATGTTTGGCGAGGCAGCCACGGTTTTGCACGCAGTTCCCGAACCGGGCAACCGCAAAACTCAGCAACGCACTACTGGGTTGCGTAGCAGTTACGGTTTCCACCAATGTCTCGACACCGGGCCACCAGAGATAAATGTATCCGTAGGTGCAGTAATTCGCCACTGAAAAATATTGAATTGTGGAGATATTGTGGTATAATAAGTTATAATTTGCCCTTGGCAAATGGGGCAGCCGTAAGGTAAACGGAGGTTTTGAACATGGGTAAAAACAATTCAAAGCTGAGAGCAAGCGTCTGCTTGATCTCATGATCAACTCGATCTACACCAACAAGGAGATATTCCTCAGAGAGATCATCTCCAACGCATCCGACGCGATAGACAAGCTCTGCTACATCTCCCTGACGGATGACAAGGTCGGCCTTGAAAGGTCCGATTACCGCATCCGCATCACCGTTGACAAGGACGCGCGCACGATCACGGTGTCCGACAACGGCATCGGCATGAGCCAGGACGAGGCCGAGAAGAACCTCGGCGTCATCGCAAAGAGCGGATCTTATAATTTCAAAAACGACATGAGCGCCGAAGAGGCGGAGAAAGACGATATATCCATCATCGGCCAGTTTGGCGTCGGCTTCTATTCCGCGTTCATGGTTTCGACAAGGTCACCGTCATAACGAAGAAGTACGGCGAGGAAGGGCGTCAAGTGGGAAAGCACGGGCGCCGACGGCTACACCGTCACCGAGTGCGACAAGTTCAAGCCCGGCACGGACGTCATCATGCACATAAAAAGAGGACACCGACGAGGAGATCTACGGCTCGTACCTTGAGATATGGAAGCTCAAGGCGCTGGTCAAGAAATATTCGGACTATGTCCGCTGGCCGATCGTCATGGACATCACCCACCAGGAGCAGCAGCCCACCGGCGAGGAGGACAAGGACGGCAAGCCCATCATGCACACCGTCAACGTCACCGCTCCCGAAACGGTCAACTCCATGGTGCCTATCTGGCAGCGCGCAAAGACCGAGGTCACCGACGACGAGTGCGTCGCGTGGTACAAGGAAACGAACCGCGACCAGACCGACCCGGCAGCAGTCCTGCGCATAAACGCCGAGGGCGTTGTGTCCACAAGGCGCTGCTGTTCATACCCGGCAAGGATATCGACAACGGCATTTCCGGCGCAGCGAAGAAGGGCGTCAAGCTCTACTGCAACGGCGTGCTTATCATGGAGGACTGCGACAAGCTGCTGCACGACTATTTCGAGTTCGCGCGCGGCGTCGTCGATTCGCCCGACCTGAGCCTGAACATCTCGCGCGAGATATTGCAGCACAACCGCCAGCTCAAGGTCATCGGACAGAACCTTGAAAGAAGATCAAGGCCGAGCTTGAAAAGATGATGCGCGACGATCGCCCGAAGTACGAGACGTTCTGGAAAAACTTCGGCATCCACATCAAGTGCGGCGTCTGCGACGAGTACGGCCGCTTCACCGATTTTCTCAAGGATCTGCTGATATTCTACACCTCCGAGGATTCGATGCGCCTCGCTCAAGGAATACGTTGACGCAATGCCCGAGAGCCAGAAGGTCATCTACTACGCCTCGGCCGACACCGTAAAGCACGCAATGGCTCTGCCGCAGTGCGAGGAGGAGGTAGCTCGCGCGGCTATGAGATACTCTATCTCGACCACCCAATCGACGAGACCGTGCTCCAGCAGCTTCGCATGTACGAGGGCAAGGGCTTTGTCAACATTCTCACCGAGGATCTCGGCTTCCAGACCGACGAGGAGAAGAAGGCGGCCGCGAGGAGAAGGTCGTCGAGAACAAGGAGCTGCTCGACTTCATCCGCGACAGCATCGGCGATGAGAAGCTCAAGCAGGTAACGCCGAGCAAGCTCGTTTCGTCGGCATGCTGCCTGACCTCGACCGGCGGCTTCACGCTCGAGATGGAAAAATACTTCCGCAACGGCCCGAGCGAGGAGATGCGCAAGCTGCGCGCCGACCGTGTGCTCGAGCTTAACGGCAAGCACGCCGCCTGCCTTGCCATAAAGAAGGCTTACGACGACGGCGATAAGGACAAGGCTACCGCCCTGTCCAAGATACTGTACGCACAGTCCGAGCTGATCGCCGGCGTCGAGATCGAAGACCCCACCGCCTACGCCGACCTCGTCTGCAGTCTTTTTAGTGGCGAATTGACGCAGTCACGGATGCGGTGATTCTGGTTGCCCGGTTCGAGAACATTGGTGGAAACCGTGGTTGCCACGCGCCGCGTTAGTGAGATGCTGAGTTTTGCACCGCACCCATTGGTTCCCCTGTCAAGGGGAGCAGGTAGCTTTGCTGCCGAGGGGTTGACAGCTATTAACTATCAGCTGTTAGCTCTTCGCTGCGGCCAACAGCCGCTCGTAGGGGAACGGATTTATCCGTTCCGCTGTGATGGTTTAGCCGGCAGTTTTCGGTCGTGACACCGCAAAAAATGTATCGGTACATTGTAAAAGCGCCACTAAAAAATGTTGCGGCTAACGCCGCAGATTTAATCACACCTCATCCGTCGCCAAGGCGACACCTTCCCCTCAAGCTACGCAGGGGAAGGCAAAAGGGACGGTCCGTGACCGCCCCAATGAATAATGAATGATGAATAATTAATAGTGAATAATTGCCGATACACATACTGCGTCAGCACGACCGGTAAGCGCGGAAAAACCGTGGCAACGGAACGGATAAATCCGTTCCCCTACGAGCGACCGGTGGGCGCAGCGGAGAGCTGATAGCCGATAGTTGATAGGATTGATGTGCGCTTTAATTCAACCCCTCGGCAGCAAAAGCTGCCTGCTCCCCCCTGACAGGAGAGCCAATTGAGTGCGGCAAAAACTAAACACCGCACTAACATAGTGCGAGGCAACTACGGTTTCCTCCGTAGTCTCGATACCGGGACACCGCAATAAACGTATAGGAGAAGCGCTAAAGCGCCTCTAAAAAAATGAGAGATAGACTTGGAATTTACATTCACATACCGTTTTGCGTTTCAAAATGCAGCTACTGCGATTTCTACTCGATCGCCGGCGGCAAGCAGCGCATGCCCGACTATCAGTCGGCGCTGCTGTCGCACATAAGCGAGTCGGCCGAAGCGATAGAGAGCTACGAGATCGACAGCATCTACATCGGCGGCGGAACGCCGAGCTGCTACGGCGCAAAGCGCATCGTCGAGATCCTCGACGAGTTCAAGCGCATCGGAAACGTGCGCCTCGACTCGAGATAACGGTCGAGGTAAACCCCGACACGACGAAGCTCGAGGAGCTGAAGCTCCTGCGCGCGGAGGGCGTGAACCGCCTGTCGATCGGCGTGCAGTCGGCAAACAACGACATATTGAAGATCATCGGCCGCCGGCACAACTTCCGTCAGGCGGAGATAGCCGTTGACACGGCGCGCGAGGCCGGGTTCGAGAACGTGAGCCTTGACCTGATATACGGCCTGCCGAGCCAGACGCGCGGCGACTGGGCCGACACGCTCTCGCGAGCGCTTGAGCTGCACCCGGAGCACCTTTCGTGCTACGGCCTGAAGCTTGAGGAGGGAACGCCGATGTATCGCAGCTACCTCGGCTCGCCGCTCATCCCGGACGAGGACGAGCAGGCCGACATGTACCTGTACACGGTCGATACGCTGGCGCACTACGGTCTGAAGCAGTACGAGATATCGAACTTCGCCATACCCGGCTACGAATCGCGGCATAATTTGAAGTATTGGCAGCTGGGCGACTACATGGGCTTCGGCCCGGCGCGCACTCGTGCGCAGGCGGCGTGAGATACAGCTATGTGCGCGATCTTGACAGGTATGTTTCCGCCGTTGTGGGCGACAGCATGATAATCGACGAGTACGAGCAGATAGTTCCCATCCAGAAGGCCACGGAATATCTCATGCTCGGCATGCGCACGACCCACGGTATATCCGAAAAGGAATACCATAGGATATACCGCAGCGACTGGGAGCCGATAGAGGAGACCCTCGAGCTGTTCGAGCGCAAAGGGCTGGGCAGAGCGCGACGGCGAGCGCTGGCACCTAACCCCGGCCGGCTTTTTTGATCTCGAACGTGCTCATAAACGCCGTCCTGGAGGCACAGACCGGCGCAAAGGTCGAGAACAACCCGTGGATGCGCGACGCATTCCGCCAGGAAAAGAAGCAGGAGCTTCCGCAGGGGCGAGTACGAGCGCTTCACCTCGGTGTATAAGGATAAGCTGAACTGATAAAAGGAGGGACGGCATGGCAAGAGGCAAGCATGAAGCCGTAAAAAAGTCTGAAAAGACCAAACCCGAGAAAAAGCCGAAACGCTCGGGCGGCGCGAAAAAGGCCGTCCTGATAATCGCTGTAGTCTGCGTTTTGCTCGCAGCTGCCGCCCTCGGCGGCGGATACCTCGCCGGGCATTCGGATAAGATCCACCCCGGCATGACACTCGGCGGAGTGAGCATAGGCGACATGACGGTAAGCGAGGCGACCGCCGCGCTTGAAAAAGCCGGCTGCGACTTTGCCGGCGGCAGCGTTGAGGTTACGCTCCCGGGCGATTTTGAGTTTGCCGTATCGGCCGAGCAGGCCGGGATGGCGATGAGCTGCTCGCAGGCCGCACAGGCGGCGTTTGACTACGGCCACTCGGGAAATGTTTTCGGCGACCTTGTGTGCTATTTTAAGAGCATCACCGGCAGCGTGAGCGATGCCGAGATCCTCACCTCGGCGAGCACCGACGGCGTTCGCGCGGCGGTGGACAAGGCGCTTGCCGATTATAACGAGCACATGGGCAAGGGCTACGAGGTCGATGAGGAAAGCCAGACCCTGAAAATGATAAAGGGCCTGTCAACGAAGGATATCGATGCCGATAAGCTCTGCCAGAGCATCATAAAGGCGTTTTCCGACGGAAGTGGCGCCGTTAAATACGAGACCTCCGGCGAAAACACCGAAGCGCCGGACTTTGACAAGCTGCACGAGGAGATATGCTCCGAGGCGCTCGACGCAAAATACGACCCCGAAACGCAGAAGGCTACCGAGAGCCGCGTCGGCATTGAGTTTGACGCGAAAAAGGCTCGGGAGCTTTGGGATAAGGCCGAAAACGGCGCGACGGTGAAGATACCGCTTGCCGTGACGCAGCCGAAATATACGCAGGAGCAGCTTGATAAGATGCTCTTTGCCGACAAAAGCTCGGCTCGCAGACGACGGGCTATGCCTCGAGCAACTCGAACCGCGCAACGAATGTTGAGCTTTCGGCCAAAAAGATAAACGGATATATCCTCAATCCGGGCGAAACGTTTTCGTACAACACCGTTGTCGGCAAGCGCACTGCCGAGGCCGGCTTCAAATCCGCCGGAGCATACGCCGGCGGCAAGGTGGTGCAGGAGATAGGCGGCGGCATATGCCAGACCTCATCGACGCTCTACTGCGCGGCGCTGTACGCAAATCTTGAGATCGTCGCGCGCGACGAGCACGGCTTTGCCGTTTCCTATGTCCCCTGGGGCATGGACGCAACGGTCAGCTGGGGCGGCCCGGAGTTCAAATTCAAAAACAACCGCGAATTTCCCATAAAGATCGTGACCAAATGCGAAAACCGCCAGCTCACGATAGAAATTTGGGGCACCGACACCGACGGAAGCTATGTTAAGATGGACTATTCGGCGTGGACGGTGTATGATACAACGTATCCGAGCGTTGCGATAGCCACAAAGGCCGTGACCTACCGCTGCGTTTACGATAAAGACGGCAACCTGATAAGCCGAAACAAAGAGGCAAACAGCTACTACCACTATCACCCCGAGAATATACAGTGGCCGACACCGTCGCAAACCCCGGCCCCGGCCGAAAGCCCGGCGCCGTCAGAAACAGCAAGCGCTGATCCTTAAACGAATGGAGAAACACACAATGGAAAAGGGAAAGTTTTATATCACAACACCGATCTACTACCCCTCGGATAAGCTGCACATAGGCCACACCTACTGCACCGTGGCGACCGACGCCATCGCGCGCTATAAAGAGGATGTGCGGCTACGACGTCATGTTTCTGACCGGCACCGACGAACACGGCCAGAAGATAGAGGACAAGGCGAAGGCGGCGGGCCTTACGCCCAAGGAGTTTGTCGATAAGATCGTCGAGGGCCCCGGCGGCATCACCGATCTGTGGAAGCTCATGAACATATCCAACGACCGCTTCATCCGCACGACCGACGACTATCACGTTCAGGCCGTCCAGCGCATCTTCAAGAAGATGTACGACAAGGGCGATATCTACAAGGGTGCGTATAAGGGCATGTACTGCACGCCCTGCGAAAGCTTCTGGACCGAGAGCCAGCTCAAGGACGGCAAATGCCCCGACTGCGGCCGCGAGGTCCACTACGCCGAGGAGGAGGCCTACTTCTTCCGCCTTAGCAAATACGCAAAGCCCGTGCAGGAGCTGCTCGAGAGCGGCACCTTCCTTGAGCCTGCATCGCGCGTGAACGAAATGATAAACAACTTCATCAAGCCCGGCCTCGAGGATCTGTGCGTTTCGCGCACGAGCTTCACCTGGGGCATCCCCGTTGATTTTGACCCCGGCCACGTCGTGTACGTCTGGGTCGATGCCCTGTTTAACTACACCTCCGCGCTCGGCTTCTTAAACGATAAGTACGACGACTATGATAAGTTCTGGCCGGCAGATGTTCACATCGTCGGGCAAGGAGATCGTCCGCTTCCACTCTATCATATGGCCTGCAATGCTCGCGAGCATGGAAATGCCCCTGCCCAAGAAGGTCTACGGCCACGGCTGGCTGGTCATCGACGGCGGCAAAATGAGCAAGTCAAAGGGCAACGTCGTTGACCCGTACAAGCTTGCCGACATGTTCGGCGTCGATGCGCTCAGGTTCTTCCTGCTGCGCACCTTCCCCTTCGGCTCGGACGGCAACTTCTCAAACGAGCTGCTTATATCCACGATAAACACCGACCTTGCAAACGACCTGGGCAACCTCGTTTCGCGCACGACCGCAATGGTCGAAAAGTATTTCGGCGGCACCCTGCCTGCCGAGCGCGAGGCCGACTCCTTTGACGATGAGCTTAAAGAACTTGCGCGCACGAGCCGCGATAAGTACGAGCAGCAGATGGACAAGCTCAGCTCCACCTTGCGCTCGAGGAGGTCTTCAAGCTCATCCAGCGCGCAAACAAATATATCGACGAAACAGCTCCCTGGCAGCTTGCCAGGATGAGCAAAAAAGCTCGCCTTGCAAGCGTTCTGTATAATCTGCTCGAGTGCCTGCGCATAAGCCTCATCATGCTCAAGCCCTTCATCCCCGAAAGCTGCGACAAGGCCTTTGCGCAGATCGGCGCGTGCGAGAAGTGCTCAAGCTGGGACAGCGCCGCTTTTCGGCGCCCTGCCGGCAGACGTCACCGTCCGCAAGGGCGAAACGCTCTTCCCCGACTCGATATGGAAAAAGGCTCTTTGCCGAGGAGAAGATGAACGCTCCGGCAGCGCCGAAGTTTGACCCCATCGAGCCGGAAGTCACCATCGACGATTTTTCAAAGTGCGATATGCGCGTGTGCAAGGTCCCTCTCCTGTGAGGCCGTGAAAAGAGCAAGAAGCTTCTGAAGTTCAAGCTCGATGACGGCACCGGCACTCCGCGCCAGATACTCTCCGGCATCCACGAGTTCTATAATCCGGATCAGCTCGTCGGCAAGACCGTCGTTGCGATCCTCAACCTGCCCAACCGCAAGATGATGGGCGAGGACTCCTGCGGCATAAAGCTCATCTCCGCCGTGCACGAAAGCACGACGGCAAGGGAACAGCCATCTGCTGATGCTCGACGATAACATCCCTGCCGGCTTCCGCCTGTGCTGAAAGGAGAAACGCATTGAATCTCAATCTTAACGTCATAAAGTTTTTGCAGCAGTATGATAATGACCCCGAGCTGCGCGCAAGGTAGAGCAGGCCGAGATGATGTATCCCGGCTCGCTTGAGATACGCGAATCGGTCGTCGAGGATGTGCTGATCCCCATTGCCGAGGAGATGGGACTGGGCTTCACGCTCATGGACCTGTATAATTACGAGCGCCAGCTCAAGCGCGAGCGCAGCCGCGACGTTGCCCTCACCGAAGAAGAACTCAAGGCTGCCGACGAGGAGTATCACTACTGGAACGAGAACCGAACCGTCATCGGTTCGACTCTCGTCTGCCGATGCGAAAAAAACAGACGGTCAAAAAGACCGTCTGTTTTTTCCTTGGTGCTCCAGCGGGGGATTCGAACCCCGGACACCCTGCTTAAAAGGCAGGTGCTCTGCCTACTGAGCTACTGGGGCTGTCTGGCTGGGATGGCGGGACTCGAACCCACTATATCAGAGTCAAAGTCTGAGGTGTTACCATTACACTACATCCCACCATCTATATCTATTCTATTGTACACAGAGACCGGGCTTTGTCCGGCCTCTGTGACTTGTGGGGTGGGTAAAGGGACTCGAACCCTCGACACCCGGAACCACAATCCGGTGCTCTAACCAACTGAGCTACACCCACCATATTTTTTATTTTGGCACGCCAAGAGGGATTCGAACCCCCGACCTACTGCTTAGAAGGCAGTTGCTCTATCCTGCTGAGCTATTGGCGCATGTTTCCGCTTTTTTGGAGCGGGCGATGGGAATCGAACCCACGTATCCAGCTTGGAAGGCTGGTGTTCTACCATTGAACTACGCCCGCATGGCCGTCCCCATTGATATTCAGCTTAAAGATAATAACAACATTTTTGCGAATTGTCAATATTTTTGCGGCAAAAACTTTTGAAAGTCAAAAAATATTTAGTGTTGCTATTTTCGGCGCTTTTCTGTATAATGCATCTGTTATATATAATGTATGCAATTTCACCGGAGGTTTGCAATGATCGAATTAACAATGCAGGTAAGCGAATTTGACTACACCGAAACGCTTGACACCTTCCTGCCCGACTTGATAAAAATTCTGTCCGAAAGCGAAGGCGTGAATCCGCTGATCCGCAAGTGCGTCGGCGCGTCGCCCGAGTTTTCCAAGAAGATCGTCAAGGGCATCCTCGCCGCGATGAGCCCCAAGCAGAAGGAAGCGCTCACGGTCAAGTTTTTGAACGTCTACGCGTCCAAGCTCGTCGCTCAGGTAAATGAGGTCGCCGCAAAGAACGGCATCGTCATCACCCTCGACAACGCAAGGGGGCAACGATTAAGTGATCCGCAAAGGTGCAGCTGTTCGGCTGCACTTTTTCATTTGCGGGAATCTTAATGAAATTCAGCTCCGCATCGGTTTGATGCGGAGCTGAATTTATTCGCCGCACTCCATTGGCGTCTCGGCTGCGGCAAAGCCGCACGGTTTTGCCGGTAACTTCGACACCGGGCCACCGCAATAAGCGTATTGGCACAGACCAAATGCGTAACTAAATCCGTGCGCTTGCGCACACAATGGCTATCAGCTATCGGCTAACAGCTCTCGGCTGCGGCAAGGCCGCACGGTTTTGCCGGTAACTTCGACACCGGGCCACCGCAATATGCGTATCCGTAGGTGCATTAAAGCGCCTCTAAAAAACACTTGATTTTTGTGTTGGCGTGTTTTCTTGCTTGTTTTTCATCCTTTTCCAAACCGAAAAATCGAGCCGCGAAGTAATTATATCGTAGGGGGTGTTATAGTAACGACAAAAATCAAATACCGTTTGGGCAGGCTGTCAGCCCGTCCAAGAAATCAGGACATTTCCTCTGAAAAGAAGAAATGTCCTTTTTTTGTACCCAAAATCAGATGCCGACAGGAGGAACACAATGCCTGAAAAAACAGCGCAGAAAGAACCGGGCAAAAAGCCCGCGCCATCCAAAAAGCCGAAACCACAGCAGGAAGTGGTTGTTCAGATTCCACTCTCCGAGCTGCATCCATTCCCGGATCATCCCTTTCAGGTGCGGGAGGATGCGTCCATGCAGGAAACCGCCGAAAGCGTCAAGGAATACGGCGTCCTCGTCCCCGCGCTGGCACGGCCACGGGAGGACGGCGGCTATGAGCTGATCGCAGGCCACCGCCGCAAACACGCCTGCGAGCTGGCTGGGCTGGCCACCATGCCCGTCATTGTCCGCGACATTGACCGGGACGCTGCCACCATCATCATGGTGGACAGCAACCTTCAGCGTGAGAACATTCTCCCCTCCGAACGCGCCAAAGCCTACAAGATGAAGATGGAGGCCATCAAGCGGCAGGGCGCACGAACGGATCTGACTTCGCCGAAAATTTCGGCGAAGTTCCGCAGCGATGATGAAGTTGGTCAGGATGCCGGTGTGAGCGGAGATACCATCCGCAACTACATCGCCCTGACGCAGTTAGTCCCGGAGCTTCAGCAGATGGTGGACGAGAAGAAAATCGCCCTCAGTCCCGCCTATCAGCTTGCGGCGCTGACACCCAAGGAGCAAGGGGCTTGCTTCTGGAAACCATCGACAGCGAACAGACCACCCCCTCGCTCTCGCAGGCACAGCGGATGAAAAAGCTCAGTCAGAGCGGCGAGCTGAACGAGGACACCATGCTCTCCATTATGATGGAGCAGAAGAAACCGGAGAAGAACGACATTACCCTTTCCGGTGAAAAGCTCCGCAAATACTTCCCGCGTTCCTATACCCCGTTCCAGATCGAGAACACCATCTTCAAATTACTGGACGCATGGCAGAAAAAGCGCCAGCGCGACCAGAGCCGTTGAGCGGACAAGCAGTTTGTTTGTCCGCTATTTTCATGCCAAAAGGAGGACGCCATGTATATCAACACATTCAAATATACCCCCAAGGATGTGAGCTGCCAGCTCTGTACCGAGTATGTGAAAAAGCTGGGCTGTACCGCCCTGCGCTGCCCGTGGCTGGCCGAGCGCATTGAGGCCGGTGTGGTCGGCTACCGCGAGGCAGTCTTAGAGACATTTCCCCATGAACGCCGCCTGTTCCAGCGCCTGAACCTGCTGATCAAGCACTATCCCGGAAGCCTCTGGAGCAACGAGCAGCATGAGCGCCGAATGCAGTATCAGTGCGCCGTGCAGGGCTACCGCCGCCGCAGGGATACCAACGCCTATTATGCGGCCATGTACCTGCTGACCTCCAATGACGACATTTACCGCCGCACGGCAAATTGCTTCTGCAAGGACGGGATTGAGTTCGGCTATGCAGTGTTGAAAAACACCTCGCCGCACAACTACGCGCTGTTCATGGCAGCGCGCGACCTCTGCGACAAGACGGAGGCCGTCACGATGGCGGACTTAGCGGAACCGGAGGTGATCGACCCGGAGGCGCTGCGCCTGATCGTCAACGCCACTCTGATCGCCCGCTATGGGCTTGCCGCCTTTCAGATCAGAGCGCGAGGTGCCGAATATGAACGCTGATGATTTTGTCGGCGGTCACAGCATCCTTGCGCTGGAGCGTTTTATGGACGAAACCCGCCACATGATTATTTTTGATGTCCTATCGTGGAAATCCCCCGTAGGCGAAAAGGGCGAACGGCTGCGACTGTTCCTCTCCGACGTGGGATACGCCAAGGCGCAGGCATCCGAGAGGCGCGGAGAAATCAAAATCCGCAAACACGCCGCCGTCATTGAGGGGCATATCCTCCCTGACCGGAAAAAGCGGCGTCACTAAAGTGATTGGAGGAATTACCATGAGCAGAGTAACTGAGCTGGAAAAAGCGCTGACCACGCTGTTCCGCAAGGGTACGGAGGTCGGCTACGCGGAAACGGAGATCGACGAGTTTCTGGAAAACATCGACTATCACGCCCTGCTGCAAGCCGTTTGGAACAAGGCCGAAACGGTCTATGCCTATCGTGCAGACGGCAAGAATGCGCTGAGCTTGGACTATCGCAGCTCGGAGCTGTTCAAGCAGCGAGCGACGCTTCTCTATGAGGACGTAGGCGACAGCTATATCGGCGCGGTGTTTGCTGCCCGGTCGATGGAGCTGTGGCTGCTGGAGGATATGGGCTTTGCCGTCGTTGCCAAATTCAGCGTGAACGCCGGAGAAGGCGAATACGTCACCGAGTACCGCGTCTACAAGGGCAGCGATTGGGCAGACAGCGAGATTTCTCTGGATTTGGAGGACTTGGTGGCCGAGCTTGCCGCCCTGTGCGATCCCTACTACGAACACGAGCAGCCCATCTATGAGCTGTGATGTGGGAAAGGAGTGAAAACGGAGCGGCTTCCCCATGCGGGAAACCATTCAGAACGCAACCGGCAAGCAGTTTCACGCCGTCAGCCTGTCCGGTGGCAAGGACAGTTCCGCCATGCTGCTTTTGATGATCGAACGGGATATGCCCATCAACATGGTGCTGTCAGCGGACACCGGCATGGAGTTCCCGGAAATGTACGAACACCTTGCCAAACTGGACGAGCATCTTTTCCGGGAGCGCGGCATCCATATCACTACGCTGCGGCATCCCAAGGGCTTTGAATACCTGATGTTCGACGAACCCAAGCAGAAGCCCCGCAGTCTGGAAAACCGCGCAAAGCTGGGCATCCCGCCCTATGGCAACGGCTGGCCGGGAATCCGCGTCCGCTGGTGTACCGGGCAGCTCAAAACGCACCTCATCACCAAGGAGGTCAACCGGCTCAAAGGCGAGCTGGGCGCGATCCACTACGTCGGCATCGCCGCCGATGAAGCGTGGCGCTGCAAGGACGAGCGGTATCCCCTCGTGGAATGGGGCATCACGGAGGCGCAGGCGCTCCAAGCCTGTTACGACCGTGGCTTTGACTTCGGCAGGCTGTATGAGATTTACCACCGTGCGTCCTGCTGGTGCTGCCCGTTCCAGCGTATCGACGAACTGCGGAAGCTGCGAAAGCATCACCCGGAGCTGTGGGAAAAGCTGATGGAGCTGGATCGCCGTGCGCTGGCGCAGTTCGGCACCGGCCCGCTGGGACAGTTCAAGCAGAACTGGAGCGTGGAGCGGCTGGACGAGCGATTTGCCAAGGAGGACGGTCAAACAGCCTGACTGCTCTGCGGAAAGGATTGAAGCAATATGGCTGTATTTCGCGTTGAACGGACGCGGGATTACACGGTGATGTGCAACCATCACCTGAAAGACAGCAATCTTTCCCTGAAAGCCAAGGGGCTGCTCTCCATGATGCTCTCCCTCCCCGACGAGTGGAATTACACCACGCGGGGGCTGGCTGCAATCTGCAAGGAGGGCGTGGACGCCATCGGGAAAACGCTCAAGGAGCTGGAGCTGGCGGGCTACATCATCCGCCGTCAGCTTCGCGGCAAGGACGGGCGCATTTCCGACACGGAGTACACCATCTTCGAGAAGCCCCGAAAGCCCTCTCCACCGGATACGACTTTACCAGATACGGAAAACCCGTATCTGGATAACCCGGATACGGAGGCACCGGATACGGATAATCCCGCGCAATTAAATACTAAGAAATCTAATACTCAAAAATCAAATACTGATCTATCAAGCACTCATTCATTCTTTCTGCCTGCGGCGGACGGAATGACGGACGGACTTGAGAAAAAAGCGGAGATCAGAGAGCAAATCGAATACGACATTCTCTGTCAGCAGTATGACCGGATGCAGCTTGATGAGCTGGTGGAGATCATGCTGGAGGTTGCTATGAACCGCAGCCCCACGGTCAAGATCGGGCGGGATGCGGAGTATCCCACCGGCTTCGTGCAACAGCGCTTTGAAAAGATCACCTCCATGCACATCGAAAAGGTCATGGACGGTATCCGCGAGAACACCACCCGCGTCTGGAATACGAAAGCCTATCTCATGGCGGCGCTGTTCAATTCCGTTTCCACCATCGACAACCACTATGCCATGCTGGTCAATCACGATTTTCACGGCGGCCCCTAAAGGCCGCTTTTTTTCATGCCCGATTCCGGGAGAAAGGATTTGATACCGATGAAACGTCCCCTTGCCTACATCACCGCTCCGTGGAGCGAGAACGAGTTTGAGAACACCGAAAACGCCGCCAAGTATTGCAGGGCGGTCTATGATGCGGGCTTTTCGCCCGTCTGCCCCGCGCTGTTTTTGCCGCTGTTCCTACGCGATGAGATTCCGCAGGAGCACAAGGACTGCATCGACATGGCGCGGGAGTATCTGCGCCGCGCTCGTGTGCTGGTGGTCTGCGGCAGCACCGTAGATGAAAGCGTGAAAAATGACATCGCCGTGGCCGAGCGTCTGCGGATCACCGCCACCACGCTGGACGGCATCCTGACCGTCAAGGGACAGGGGCGCAGAAATGAATAAGCATCTTCTGCACCGGCTGGTGGTACCGCCTTAGTGTCCCGGCGTTCTCCCTGCAAATCGAAGGAAAGGAGCGTGATAAGTCATGCAGGAAGAAGTTGAACAGAGAATCGTATCCCTGATGATCTCCTGTGGGAAGCTGGGTGAACAGGAATTTCGTAAGGCCATTGCCAAGCTGCTGGAGCAGCTAAAAAAGGATTATCAGAAATATCAGCACGGCAAGGCCAATCCCCACGGAAAAATGACCGTCAAGCAGCTTGCCGCCAAGGATAAGGGATTGCAGAGCATCGAAGTCACCGATCAGAATATCGGCTCATTCAACCGGATTGCCCGGAAGTATGGCATTGACTTCGCTCCATTCAAGGTCAAGGGCGAAAAGCGATACATGGTGTTCTTCAAAGCGCCGGACGCCGACGCCATGACCGCCGCGTTCAAGGAATACACTGCCAAACAGGTCAGGAGCAGAACGCCCCTCGGTACTGGAAAAGCTGCAACACTTCAAGTCGCTCATTCAGGCGGCTGTGGTGGACAGGACAAAGCGGAAGGAGCTGGAACGATGAAGCAAGTCAACGTCAAAAAGCTCATCCTTCCCAACATCCCGTATGTGTTCATCGCACTGCTGGCCACCAAGGTCAGCGAGGCGGTGCGGCTGGCTCCCGGTTCGGACGCTTCGGCGAAGCTGCTGAACATTATGACCGGTCTGAACACAGCGTTCCACTCCCTTGTCCCCAGCTTTCATCCCATTGACCTGTGCGTGGGCGTTGCCGCCGCCATCGCCATTCGGCTGGCGGTCTATATCAAGGGCAAAAACGCCAAGAAATTTCGCAAAAATCTGGAGTACGGCAGCGCCCGTTGGGGAACCGCCGAGGACATCAAGCCCTACGTTGATCCCGCGTTTGAGAACAACATCATTCTCACGCAGACGGAGCGGCTGACGATGAATAGCCGCCCCAAAGACCCGAAAACGGCGCGGAACAAAAATGTCCTAATCGTCGGCGGCAGCGGTTCGGGCAAGACCCGCTTTTGGTTGAAGCCCAATCTGCTCCAATGCACATCAAAAACCTATCCCACCAGCTTCGTCGTCACCGATCCCAAAGGGGACATCGTGGTTTCCTGCGGCCATGCGCTGCAAAAGAACGGGTATCAGATCAAGATTCTCAATTCCCTGAACTTCAAGAAGTCCATGCACTACAACCCGTTCGCCTACATCCACTCGGAAAAGGACATTTTGAAGCTGGTCACGACGCTGATCGCCAACACCAAGGGCGAGGGCAAAGCCGGTGACGATTTCTGGGTGAAAGCGGAAACGCTGCTCTACACCGCCCTCATCGGGTACATCCACTATGAAGCGCCGGTGGAGGAGCAGAACTTCTCTACGCTCATTGAGTTTATCAATGCGATGGAGGTGCGTGAGGACGATGAGGACTTCAAAAATCCGGTGGATTTGATGTTCGAGGAACTGAAAAAGCGCAAGCCAGACCACTTCGCCGTCCGCCAATATGCCAAATTCAAGCTAAGTGCCGGCAAGACCGCTAAGAGCATCTTGATTTCCTGCGGCGCACGGCTTGCTCCCTTTGACATTCAGGAGCTGCGGGAATTGACGGCCTATGACGAGCTGCAACTGGACACGCTGGGCGACCGAAAAACCGCCTTGTTCATCATCATGTCCGACACGGATGATACCTTTAACTTTCTCATTTCCATGTGCTATACCCAGCTTTTCAATCTGCTGTGCGAAAAGGCAGATGATGTGTACGGCGGGCGCTTGCCGGTTCATGTCCGCTGCCTCATTGACGAGGCCGCGAATATCGGGCAGATACCGCGACTTGAGAAGCTGGTTGCGACGATCCGTTCCAGAGAAATCTCCTGCTGCCTTGTCTTGCAGGCACAGAGCCAGCTCAAAGCCCTGTATAAAGACAGCGCGGATACGATCATCGGCAACATGGACTGCTCCATCTTTTTGGGTGGTAAGGAACCCGGTACGCTGAAAGAGCTGGCGGCGGCGCTGGGCAAGGAAACCATCGACAGCTATAACACCGGCGAGAGCCGTGGCCGCGAGGTTTCCCATTCGCTGAACTATCAGAAACTGGGCAAGGAGCTGATGAGCGTGGATGAGCTTGCCGTGCTGGATGGCGGCAAGTGCATCTTGCAGCTTCGCGGCGTCCGCCCGTTTCTGTCCAACAAATATGATCTCACCAAGCATCCCCTCTACCGCTATACAGCGGATTATGACAAGAAATACGCCTTTGACATAGAGCGTTTTCTGTCCCATCGCCTCAAGCTCAAGCCGGATGATGCAGTTGAGGTGTATCAGGCAGACCTTTCCGGTGAACCTGTCGCCTGACGGCGGCAGCCTGATTTGACAACGACTCGATGAAACTTCGTGGAAGAAATGTACCCTCCAAAATCTAAAACATATTTTTCGGAGGTACTATTTATGGCTTTCTTTAATTCTGCTGTTGGTGTTCTTCAGACCCTCGTTGTGGCGCTGGGCGCTGGCCTCGGCATTTGGGGTGCAATCAATCTGCTGGAGGGCTACGGCAACGACAACCGTGCGATGCGTTCCTGACTGAAAAGGTCAGGCACAGGTCGAAGGACGAATGAAGTCCAAAACCTTGGAGAACTGATATTTCGATGGATGAAATGAGGGGGTAACGCCCCGAAGCGTCCACACTAATACTCCGACTGGCATAGGCGCGCAACCGCCGATTGTCAGAAGCTCGGTGAAGTCGGCAGAGAGATGCCGTAGTTTTGGCCGCAAGGCTGAAATCGAAAGCTGTCCAGAGGTGGATAGCGCATCCTATATGCCGGGTGTCAGCCGCACATGGTTAGTATGTATGGAAATACTGACGAACTTCTGAATGTACAAGTCTAAACGTTGATACTATCGATAAAAGATTGTTTACCTCGTTGGTAGCGTTTTGTATGCTTTTTTCTGTGAGTGCGGTTCCTGCTTTTGCAGCGGAAACAACAACGGAAATAACGGATACTCAACAGCCGGTAGTCATTGGAGAATATGACGGATACTTAACCGATGTTATGATTTCCGATGGTGTCACCAAAAGAGCAGTCGCTAATGTTCGTATTAACTCTTATGCAACTTATGATGAGGATGATGGGATTCAAGTTCATGTGAAGTTGTATGTACCGTGGTATGAATCTCCAAAACCGGAGTTCACTGGTATGACTGGTACAGTTAATGTGCTTATGAACAAAAAATCCACCAATACGGCATTTGCAGAATTAGCCGACGGTGAAGAAACAATCGAAACTGATGTGGATACTGGAAGAACAGGTAATAGCGGAGATAAGGGAACGGTTTCTGTTTCTGGTGTTGCTACCGCTAATAATGCCTTGGCAGGCGGTGGAGCTTTCGCTATTTCTTACCCTGTGACACTTCCCTAATTAAATGCAAAACAGTTGTGAATTAAGGTTGGTAATAGGTAAAATGAAACGGTTATTGGCAATATGCGTATGTTTTTTTATGTGTGTAGGCTTATGTTCGTGTGATTCTTCCCAAACTCGGTCGGTATCATCATATAACTGGTCTTTAGAATTTATTACTGATTTAGATGGTAATATGTTATTCTCAGGTTCAGTGCATGATGACATACCAGTATTGGATTTGACATTGAGTTTTGAAGAAAAAAGTTTTATCTTAACAGATAACACTCATAAACAAGAATGGACAGGTACATATTCGCTTGAAAAGATTGACAATTCTTCTTCGAAACTCGGATTAACTTTTGAAAATTTAGAGGAGCCTGTTACAGGCGTATATGGAACAAGAGTTTATTCTGATGATTCAGAAAGCGCAACAATTACATTACAAACTGATGAAAATATCCTGTCTTTTGTTGGAGAAGATTCATAAATAAAAACAGCCGCTGTAGGAACAAAATCCTACAACGGCTGTTTTTATTTCCACGGCCTGCGCCGGAAGTTCATACCAGACTGTTTTATCAGCGGGGATTTCTTGAACAGCTTTTTCAAAAGGCTTCGTTCCTCTTGTGAGAGCCGCTTGTATTTGAGCCGGAACGCCTTGCAGAATATCTCCGTGAATTGCTGAACCCTGTCCCCCGGAGATTGCATGGCCTTTTGTACTTCCCGTATAAGTTCATCGGCAGGCGTGGTATCCGGCGCACTTTCGCTGTCATTTTCGTGCGCCTTGCGTATATCATGGAGAATGACGTCCCATGTTTTGTGCGTCACATGGCAGAAAAAATCTTCTTCCTCTATCTGACAGGCTTCCAACACTTTGATTGCCCGGTCTGCCGCAGCTTCGGGGTGTTCTTCCAGTACCATAGCCCGTAAAGCAGCCAGTGAGCTGTTTGTGTCATGGAAGTGCATGGTTGCTATCCCGTCCACATAGATTTCTGCGTCTGCCAGCAATTCCTTAAATTTTTCATGGGAGATAATCTCACACAGCAGCCGGTTATTGAAGCGTTCACTTTTCAGCAGTTCCACGACTTCATCACTCAAATGTAATTCTTCTATCGGGGTGTTTTCATATCTCCGATTATTGGTAAGGCCGAGCAGATAGTCAACCGACACCTGATAGAAGTCTGCCAGCTTCAACAGGCTGCCGTGGTTAATTTCCTTGTATTCGTCGTTGTCGTTTTCATAACTGCCGAGGGCTGATTTTGAAATGCCGGTTTCCTGTGCCAGTTCTTCCAGATTCAAGCCCCGTTCCACCCGTAAATCTTTCAGGCGTTCCTGTACGGAAATGCGGGTTTTCATAAACACATCGCTCCTTCCTGCGGCTGGCTGCCGCTGTTATTCCTTATTATACCATATACCGTTCCGAAATCGTGGAATTTTTCGATTTTGGGGCGGTTTTCCTATTTTATGGACATACGGGAAAGGGTTCAAAAATGAGCTATGATTAAGTCAGTTCATCGATGGATTATTCCAATCGAATGACCGGCCTGATGGGATATGCTCCCCGGCGATGTAGCGCAACGACCTGCGGCAAGGAAATGGAGGAACCTTGACCGCAGCGAGCGTACCAACGGGAACGAAACGCCGCTGTGAGATTCAGGGGCAGGAACGACAGCAGGACAACCCGGCAGAACTGATACCAAAACGCTACCCAAACACGACAAATCGGCGGGGTGTAGTCTGCCCCGTCCGTAATACTATGGGGCATTTCAGGGCGGCTCTATGGCCGTATTTTCCTTGAAAATCGCCCCGAAACACGACACCAAAAAACCTTTATCCGTCTATTGCGGCTGTTACGGCTGAAATGGGCGGATTTTTGTTTAAGGAGGCACCATGCCGAGAATGCCGAAAAAGCGGAAGCTGGAGCTGTCCTTCTTCCTCAATGACCGGGGGCGTGTGGCCTACAACGACCTGTGCCGGAAGTGCCAGCATAAGTGCAAGCAGAGTTTCCGGGCTGTCGTGATAGACTGCCCCCATTACCTGTCAAAACGAGCCAAGCGAAAGGAGAAAATCAGTTAAATGGAATTTGAATTTATGAGCGCAGACACGGTTCTGCCGCCTTGTATGCCGCTACCCGCCGCAATGCTTCGGCTGCCGATCAGCAGCACAGCAAAAGTCATGTATGCCCGTCTGCTGAACACCACCCTTACGGCAGGGATAGAGGATAGCAACGGCATTTTGTTTGTCCGTTTTCCTATCATGGAATTAGCGGCAGCCCTCTCCCGCAGCCCCGTCACTGTGAAGCGTTCCCTGAAAGAATTGGAGGACATCGGGCTTATCCTGCGGGTGCGCCGGGGTGTGGGAGAACCAAACCGCATTTACACGCTGCTTCCCAAAGGAGGGCTGCCATGATAAATGAGAAGCTGGAAAAGCTGAATCAGGAGATTGCCAAAGGCGAAGCCAGACTGCGGCGGGCGCAGCATGAAGAAAAAATACTGGAACACCAGGTGAAGCAGCTTACCCGGAAGGAACGGACGCACCGGCTCTGTACCAGAGGAGCTATGCTGGAAAGTTTCCTTTTAAGGCCGGAAGTGCTGACAGACGAGGATGTGATGGACATTCTGAAACAGGCATTTTCTCAAAGTGGCATGAAGGAAATAGTTGCAGAAAGCGTGAAAGGGCGGGTAGCCGGGGAATCCCTTACGGAGTAAGGGCGCAACTATACACCGGTCAAGCCGGTGCGTTGCGCCCTGCCGGGGGCTTCCTGCGGAAAGCGGATGATTTTCAGCACCGTTGCGGCTGCTTCCAATCATCACAGGGGACGCTACACTTCCCCTGCGCTGGCTGCGCCAGCTACCCCTTTGTGGACTTGCCGCCCGGGAACACCTTGCGCTGCAAGCTGTTCCCGTCCAGCAAGTTTACAATTTATCTATTCCAAAACAGGACTGCCCGTAGTATAATAAAGCTAATGACGAACACTATCTAAGGAGATGGTTTTATGTATGGATTGATTGCTTTGAATTTCATCATACCCTTTGTTATGGTTTTTGTAGGATATATCTTAAAGAAGCACCCGGTAAAAGATATGACATCCGGTAACGGATACAATACGCCTACATCTCGGAAGTCACAAGAGCATTGGGATTATGCACAAAGCATAGCACCTAATATTTTTATTGGTATTGGCAAAACATTAGGTTTGGTAGAAATCGTTTTGTGTATATCCTTACTTCTTCTTAATATTTCTACACAGACTACCGTATTTGCAGGAGTAGTTGTTGGAATTATTTTTCTGATTTTTGGATTTTATAAAACAGAAACTGGAATTACAAGTAAATTTGCGAACAAAAACTTTTAAGCTATTAGACAGCTTTCCATCATCGAGCCAACCTGACCCGAACCTTCAAAACTGAATACTAATCGCCTACCAGCGACACCACTAAGCAGGAAATCAGAAACGGTTTCCTGCTTTTCTTTTGCCCAAAATCAACCACAGGAAGGAGGAACGCTATGCCCTGTCCACACCATGATATAAAAATAATCCAGCGCAGCAAGCGCCAGTCAGCCGTTGCTTCCGCCGCCTACCAGAGCGGGGAACGGCTCTTTTCTGAATACGACCAGAAGCAGAAATACTATTCCCATAAAAGCGAAATCGTCCACACCGAAATCATGCTGCCGCCCCACGCCCCGCCGGAGTATGCAGACCGCAATACCTTGTGGAACTCCGCCGAAGCCATCGAAAGCAATGGAACTCCCAGCTTGCCCGGAGATTAGTGCTTGCCATACCGAGGGAAATCCCCCCGGAACAGCACGCCGACCTTATCCGGGACTACTGCCGGGAGTTTTTTGTTTCTAAAGGCATGATTGCCGATTTTGCCATCCACGACAAAGGGAATGGGAATCCCCACGCCCACATCCTGCTGACCATGCGGGCAATGGACGAAAACGGGAAATGGCTTCCCAAGAGCCGGAAGGTTTATGACCTTGACGAGAACGGCGAGCGTATCCGGCTCCCGTCCGGGAGCTGGAAAAGCCACAAGGAGGATACCGTGGACTGGAACGACCAGAAGTACGGAGAGATCTGGCGGCAGGGCTGGGCGGCTACCGCTAACCGCTATCTGGAAGCCAACGGACGCCCGGAGCGCCTTGACCTTCGTTCCTATGAACGGCAGGGGCTTGATAAAATCCCCACCGTCCATATGGGGCCAGCAGTCAGCCAGATGGAGAAACGAGGGATACAGACCAACATCGGAAACCTGAACCGGGACATCAAAGCCGCCAATTCCCTTATGCAATCTATCCGGCAGATGGTACGCCACCTGAAAGGCTGGATTGCAGACCTGAAGGAGAAAAAAGCCGCCCTGCTGGAAGCCTTGCAGGAATCGAAGGAACCCACCCTGCCGGAGCTGCTGGGGAAATATCTGGATTTGCGCCGGGAGGAACGTACAGGCTGGACAAGCAAAGGCCAGCTTACAGGCAGCGTTGCCGATTTCAACAAGGTTATGGAAGCTATCCGCTATCTGCGGGAAAAGGAGCTGTCCACTGTGCAGAGTTTGGACGCTTATCTGGATACCGTCAGCGGGCAGGCCGTTTCCATCCGGGCAGAGATGAAGCCGAAAGAACAGCGTATGAAAGAAATCAACACCCTGCTTTCCCATATCGCCAACTTTGAAGCCCATAAGCCGGTTCATGTGGAGTATGCTGCCATCCGGTTTAAGAAGCCACGGGAACAGTTTGCCGCCGCCCATCGGGACGAGCTGGACGCCTATAATGCCGCTATCCGTTATTTCAAGGTGCATTTGAAGGAGAAGAAGTACAGCATTAAAAAGCTGAATGAGGAACAGACACAGCTTGCCGGAGAAGTTGCCGGATATAAGGAACGGTTGTCCGCATTACAGGAGGATGTGAAGATTCTCCGGGATGTGCGTCACTGGCTCAATCAGGTTCTTCCGTCTGAACAGTACCGCCAGACCGCCGAGCCGGGAAAGAAACCGTCCATCCAGCAGGCAGTCAAAGGCCGGACGCAGCGTATCCGGGAAGAACAGGCCGAGAAACGGAAGCAGCCCCGCACAGAGAAAAAACAGGATATGGAACTTTAATAGGCGCTTGCTATTTTCTTTTTCGAGAATGACAGGCGCTTTTCTTATTTTCAGGAGGATTTATTTGAATGTATTTAAAGCTGTCAAGCAGTCTGTTACCACCCGGCAGGCTGCGGAGCATTTTGGAATCCGGGTGGGACGAAACGGGATGTGTGTCTGCCCCTTCCATGCTGATAAAAACCCCAGCATGAAGGTTGACCGGCGCTTTCACTGTTTCGGCTGTCAGGCAGACGGGGATGTGATTGACTTTGTTTCCCGTCTGGAAGCTGTCAGTCCGAAGGAAGCCGCCCTCATGCTGGCGCAGGAGTTCTCCATCCCCTATGAGGACAGGGAACCACCCGGCAGGAGAAAACCCAAACCCCGGCAGGAAACCCCGGAACAGCGGTTTTGCCGCATGGAGCGTTACTGCTTCCGGGTGCTGTCCGATTATTACCATCTTCTGCGCCGCTGGAAACGGGACTATGCCCCTAAGATGCCGGAAGAAGCATGGCACCCGCTTTTTGTGGAAGCCTTGCAGAAGCAATCCCATGTGGAATATCTGCTGGATGTGCTGCTCTCCCCGGATATGGAGGAACGGGCAGTCCTTATCGTTGACTATGGAAAGGAAGTGAGCAATCTTGAAAGACGAATGGCAGAGCTTGCCGCCCAAGATACGGCAGGCCGCAGAACAGACCATACAAGAAGCAGCCCCGCCCCGGAGCATTGAGGAAGTAAAGGCCATGCTGGAAAGCACCGAGAAAGGCAGCGTCCGCAACAGTATCCGCAACTGCCTGACCGTCTTTCAGAATGACCCGCTGCTTTCCGGGGCAATCGCAAAAAATCTGCTGACCGAGCGAGTGGACATTGTAAAGCCCATCGGCTACCACCGCATCGGCACCGCCATCACGGACACGGATATGAACTATCTGCTCCTGTATCTGGAAGAAACCTATGGGCTTACCAGTGAGAAAAGATTACCGCCGCCATCGGGATTGTTGCCAATGAAAACGGCTACCACCCCGTCCGGGACTACCTGAACGGCCTTGTCTGGGACGGGAAAGAGCGTATCCGCTGCTGCCTGCGGCACTTTCTGGGAGCCGACACAGACAATTACACCTTCCAATCGCTGCGGCTGTTCCTGCTGGGAGCCATCCACCGGGCGTTCTGCCCCGGCTGTAAATTTGAGGTCATGCTTTGTCTGGTGGGCGGTCAGGGAGCCGGGAAATCCACCTTCTTCCGGCTGCTGGCCGTGAAGGACGAGTGGTTTTCCGATGATTTGCGGAAGCTGGACGATGATAACGTGTACCGCAAGCTACAAGGCCACTGGATTATTGAAATGTCGGAGATGATTGCTACCGCCAACGCCAAGAGCATAGAGGAAATCAAGTCGTTTTTAAGCCGCCAGAAGGAGGTCTATAAAATCCCCTACGAAACCCACCCGGAGGACAGGCTGCGGCAGTGCGTGTTCGGCGGGACTTCCAACGCCCTGGACTTCCTGCCCCTTGACCGTTCCGGGAACCGGCGCTTCCTGCCGGTCATGGTCTACCCGGAACAGGCCGAGGTTCACATTTTGGAGGACGAAGCCGCTTCCAGAGCCTATCTTGCACAGGTCTGGGCAGAAGCCATGACGGTTTACCGCAGCGGGGATTTTAAGCTGTCTTTCAGCCCGGAAATGGTGCGCTATCTCAAAGAACACCAGCGGGATTTCATGCCGGAGGACACCAAGGCCGGGATGATACAGGCATACCTTGACCGCTATACCGGCGGCATGGTGTGTTCCAAGCAGCTTTTCAAGGAAGCCCTGAACCACCCCTTTGACGAGCCGAAGCAATGGGAAATCCGGGAAGTCAACGACATCATGAACCATTGCGTGACGGGCTGGAATTACTTTTCCAACCCCCGTGTGTTCCCGGAATACGGCAGGCAAAAGGGCTGGGAGCGTGAAACGAAAGCAACGGACATCAGCAACGGAGCTGAAAAAATCCCGGAAGGATTTGAGGAAGTCACGGAACAGATGGAGCTTCCCTTCTGAAAAATGCAGCCGGTTGCCGACCCTGTTGCACTCCCGTTGCCGAGCCGGTTGCCGGGAAACCCCCCGTAACTGCGGGCTTTTCCCCTTATCAGCAACCAAAACAACAGAAAAATAAAAGAAAATAAAAATAAGAGCCAAACTGCCAGACAGAGATAGTTTTCAGGTTTTTTTGAAGCCCGTTGCCGGACTTCGTTGCCGACCTTCTCCTGTCTGGCTTATTCTATTATGGAGGTAACTGCCTATGGCAAAAACGAAAACAGAGATTCATGTTACCACAGTTTTTGACGGCGAACTGGACGCCACAGACGTCTTTGTGAGCCTGATTGCCCAAAAATATGGGCAGAATACCAGCAAAGAAAATCTTGCGAAAACACAAGATTTAGAGTATAATAAGGATGAGGTTCAGAAGAACCGTGTTCCGTCTGGATTGTGCGGGTAAACGGTTATGATGAACGGATATGAATATACAGACATGGACGCAATACTGGCAGGCAGCTTCCGGGCAGCCATCTATTGCAGGCTTTCCAAAGACGATGACCTTGACGGGGAGAGCGCCAGTATTGCCAACCAGCGGGATATGCTGGAAAAATACTGCGAGAAGCAGGGATGGGAGGTTGTTGCAGTCTATCAGGACGATGGCTACACGGGGCTGAACATGGAGCGCCCCGACCTGAAACGGATGCTCAAAGCCATCGAGCGCAGGCAGATAAACCTTGTCATAACGAAAGATTTATCGAGGTTGGGCAGAAATTATTTGCAGACCGGCACACTCATTGAGGACTTCTTTCCCCGCCACGGCGTCCGCTATATCGCCATGAATGACGGTATCGACACCATGCGGGAGAATAACGACATTGCGCCGTTCAAGAACATCCTCAACGAGATGTACAGCAAGGATATTTCCAAGAAGGTACATTCCTCTTACCTTCTGAAAGCCCAGCAAGGCCAGTTTACCGGCTGTATCGCCCCTTTCGGGTATCAGAAAGACCCGGAGGACAAAAACCATCTGCTGGTGGACGAGGAAACCGCCCCCATTGTCCGGCAAATCTTCCGCTGGGCGCTGGAAGGACACGGCCCGAACTTTATCCGGCGCAGGCTGGAAGAACAGAAGGTGCCTTGCCCTACATGGTGGAACCGGGAACGGGGCTTCCGCAATGTCCGCACTAAATGGGAAAAGAAAGACCCGGTAAACGGGCGGTATATGTGGGATTTTTCGGTAATCAAGGACATCCTGATGAACCCCGTCTACACCGGCGCTATCGCTTCCCAGAAGAAGGAATACCGCTTCAAAATCGGCACCATCGGGGAGAAAAAGCCGGAGGACTGGATTGTGGTGGAGAACCAGCATGAGCCGATTGTTGACCGCAAGAGCCTTTGACATCGTGCAGCGCAAGCTGAAATCCCGGCAGCGCCCCCGCCAGACCGGGGAAATCAGCCTGTTTGCGGGGCTTATCAAATGCGGCGAGTGCGGGAAGTCGCTGACGATCCGCTACACCAACGACAAGCACCCGAAGCAGATTTATTCCTGTAAGACCTACAACGCCTACGGGAAACAGCACTGTACCCAGCACCGGGTTGAGTACGACACCCTTTACAGCCTTGTGCTGAACAAAATCCGGGAATGTGCGAAGGCCGCCCTGATGGACGGGGAAGCTGTTGCCGGACGGCTTACCAACACCTGTGAAGCCGAGCAGAAAGGCCAGCGGGAAGCGTTGGAGCGTTCCCTGACGAAGCACGAGGAACGGATTGAGGTACTGGAAAAAATGGTGCTGCGGCTCTATGAGGACATGGTTGCCGGACGTATCAGCGAAGCAAACTTCAATCTCATGCTGGATAAGACGCAGAAGGAACAGGCTGAACTAAAGGAACGGGTTGAACAGGGGCGCAGGAAGCTGGCTGATGAAATCCGCCTTGCCGTGGACGCCAAGCAATGGGTGGACGCCATTCAGGAATACGCCGACATCACGGAGCTGGACGCTGCCACCCTCAACCGTCTGATTAAAGAAATCGTTGTCCATGAACACATCGACAGCGATAAGACGGTGTTCTGGAGAGCGTGATTGCGGATGCGGCGGGGCTCATCCAAGGCTCCACCGACATTACGCCGGATATGTTGTGTGTAGTGATCGACGATTTCAAGGTGGTGGATGGCAAGAACGGGATTTTCCTCGGGGCTCCCAGCAAACCCGATCCCACCAGCAGGACGGGCTACCGCTCCACGGTGCGGGTCAATGACCGGGCCACCCAGGAGCGGCTCAATGCGGCGGGAGCCCAGGCGTACCATTCAGCGGTGGAAAAGCTCATCGCCCGGGCCGAGGCAGTCCGCCCCACCCCGATCAAGGAGCAGATGGCACAGGCCGCAAGGGAGGCCGGGAAGGAAAATGCCGCCCGAACCGCTCCGGCAAAGAAGAAGGAGGCCCGGGATGACAGGTGATGTGACCTCGAGACAAATTGTCCCGAAGTCTCCAGCCTGCCCGGAGGGGCTGTTTTTGATGGACGGGATTGAAGGGCTGCGCTCTTTGCCGAAGCACTCGGTTGATATGCTCCTTACCGATCCGCCCTACGGCACTACCCGGAACTTTTGGGATGTGCCCCTGCCGCTCCCGGAGCTGTGGGAGGCGGTGAAATGGGCGGTCAAGCCGGACGGCGCTGTGCTGTTTTTCGCACAATGCCCCTATGACAAGGTGCTGGGGGCATCCAACCTCGCCATGCTCCGCTATGAGTGGGTATGGTACAAAAGCAGGTGTACTGGCTTTCTCAACGCAAGGCGGGCTCCCCTAAAGCGGACGGAAAACATTCTGGTGTTTTATCAAAAATTGCCCTATTACGATCCGCAGTTTGAACAGGGCAAGCCCTATAAGAAAATTTCCCGGACAGGGGACAACAGCCCCAACTATGGAAAATTCCTGCGTTCCAGCAGCGGATCAGAGGATGGCCTTCGTTTCCCCGGAAACCTTTTGGCCTTTTCTTCCGTACAGCGCACCGTCCACCCCACGCAGAAGCCCGTGGAGCTGTGCGAGTATTTCATCAAAACCTACACCCGGCCCGGGGAGGTGGTGGCAGACATCTGCGCTGGCTCCGGCACGACTGCTGTGGCTGCTGTCAATACGGGCCGCCGCTTTGTATGCTTTGAAACGGCCCCGGCCTTTTACGCCCCAGCTACAGAACGCATCCGGCTGGCTACTGAGGCGGTCAAAGCCGGGCAGAAAGGAGTATGACTATCGGAAACTATTCTATCATTTACGCCGATCCCCCTTGGCAGTACCAGCGCAATAAAGTACAGGGGGCGGCAGAAAACCATTATCCCACAATGGGGATTGACGAGTTATGTGCGCTCCCGGTGGCTGATCTTGCAGCCCCGGACAGCGCACTCTTTTTTGTGGGCCACTTTCCCGCCAGCTCCCGGAGGCGCTCCGGCTGATCGAGGCTTGGGGCTTTCGCTATAAGTCGGTGGCCTTTGTCTGGCTGAAAAAGAATAAAAAGGCGGACAGTTGGTTTTATGGCCTTGGCTTCTGGACGAGGGGAAATGCGGAAATCTGCCTGCTGGCTACCAAGGGACATCCGAAGCGGAAGGCTGCCAATATCCATCAATTTATCATTTCCCCGATTGAAGCCCACAGCAAAAAGCCGGACGAGGCCCGCGACAAAATCATTTCCCTGATGGGCGATCTGCCCCGCGTGGAGCTCTTTGCCAGGCAGACCCCGCCCGGCTGGGATGTGTGGGGGAACGAGGTGGAAAGCACCGTCCCGGACTTCTGGACAAAGTGTCCAGAGGTGGGCGCGAAAGGAGGTTGATCCATGCCCTATGTGAATGTACCCAACGACCTGTCAAAAGTAAAAACCAAAATGGCCCTAAACCTTACCAAGCGCCAGCTCATCTGTTTTGGCTGTGCGGCGGCGGTGGGCATCCCGTCCTATCTGCTGGCCCGGGGCTCTATCGGCAATACCGGGGCCATGTTCCTGATGATGGCCGTGATGCTCCCGGCGTTTCTTCTGGCCATGTATGAAAAAGACGGGCTCCCGGCGGAAAAGGTGCTGAAAAACATCATACGGGCCCGGTTTCTGCGTCCCGGAGTCAGGCCCTATCAGACACAAAACATTTACGCCCCCTTTGCCGGACGGGGCGCTGTGAGAAAGGAGGATGCGATTGCGAAAGGCAAATCAAACCAGCGGAAGGAAAACCGCAAAGGCTAAAAACCGGGCGGCCCTGTCTGCCCAGCAGACAATCCCGTATCTGGCCATGCACCCGGACGGTGTGTGCCAGCTCCCGGGTGGGCTCTATACAAAAACCGTGGAATATGAGGACATCAATTACTCCGTGGCATCCACCGAGGATCAGACCGCGATATTCGGCGGATGGAGCTCATTTCTCAACTACTTTGACAGTTCGCTGCCGTTCCAGCTTTCCTTTATCAACCGCCGTTCCCATTCCCGCAGCCGCTATCAGGTAAACATTCCGAAAGCGGATGATGATTTTAACAGCGTCCGGGACGAGTTTACCGGGATGCTGAAAAATCAGATCGCCCGGTCTAACAACGGGATTGAACGCTCCAAGTACATTACTTTCGGCATCCCAGCCGGAGGGATTGCGGAGGCACGGCCCCGTCTGGAGCGTGTGGAGGCCGATGTCATGGGAAACTTTAAGCGGCTGGGCGTTCCCTGTGAACCGATGGACGGGCGGGCACGGCTGGCCCTGCTTCATAGCCAGATGCATCCGGGGAGCCGGGAGCCGTTCCGCTTTTCGTGGAAAGACATCCCGCAGACCGGGCTCGGCACAAAGGACTTTATCGCCCCGGACAGCCTCGACTTCTGGCACTCCCGGACGTTCCGGGTGGGCCAGTATTGGGGCGCGGCGTCCTACTTGCAGATTATGGCGTCCGAGCTCTCTGACAAGCTCCTGGCGGAAATCTTGGAGCTGGATGCGGAAATGACCGTTACCATGCACATTCAGACCGTGGATCAGCTCAAGGCAATTAAGACCATCAAGGGGAAAATCTCGGACATCGGGAAAATGAAGGTGGAGGAACAGCGGAAGGCTGTCCGGGCCGGGTATGATCCCGACATTCTCCCGCCCGACCTCATTACCTTTTCCAAGGATGCGGCGGAGCTCCTTGCCGACCTCCAGTCCCGCAACGAGAGGATGTTCCTTTTGACTTTTACGGTAGTCAATATGGCCCCACCCGGCAGCGGCTGGAAAACGATGTGTTTACCGTGGGCGGTATCGCGCAGAAATATAACTGCGCTTTGCGCCGTCTGGACTGGCAACAGGAACAGGGCTTTGTTTCCTCGTTGGCCCTTGGCTATAACGAGGTAGAAATCCAGCGCGGCATGACAACCAGCTCCACAGCCATCTTCATTCCTTTTATGACCAGGGAGCTCCGCATGGCTGGGCCGGCCCTCTACTATGGCATGAACGCACTTTCTCACAATGTCATCATGGCTGACCGCAAAAAGCTGAAATCGGCAAACGGGATGTATTTGGGCTCTACGGGCTCGGGAAAATCCTTTGCGGCAAAGCGGGAACTGCTCAATGTCTTTCTGACCATCCCCCAGGATCGGATTATCATTGTTGATCCGATGGGCGAATATGCCCCGCTGGTTCGCAGGCTGGGTGGCCAGGTGATCGAGATTGCCCCGGACAGCCCGCACCACCTCAATCCGATGGATGTGGAGCTCAATATGGCCGCCGGAGAGCCCGCTTTCCATGAAGGCGGATTTCCTTTTGTCCCTGTGCGAGCTGGTGGTAGGCGGCAAGGAAGGCTTACAGCCCATCGAAAAGAACAGTTGTTGACCGCTGTGTGCGGCTGGTGTACCGGGAACAGGCCCTTGGGCTTGATACGGGAAAAACCCCGCTTTTGCAGGACTTGTACGAGGAGCTCTTGAACCAGCCGGAGCCCGAGGCCCGGCGTGTGGCAACTGCCCTAGAGCTTTATTGCACAGGCTCCCTCAACCTGTTTAACCATCCCACGAATGTGAAAACCGACAGCCGGGTGGTGTGTATCGTGCTGAAAAACATGGGAGAAAACCTCCGCAAGATCGCCATGCACATCACAAATGAATTTGTGTCCCAGGCGGTAGATACCAACTTCCGGGAGGGCGTGGCGACATGGTGCTATTTCGATGAGTTCCATGTCCTGCTCCGTGATCCGCTGACCGCCAGTTATTTTGTGGCGGTGTGGAAAATGCTGAGAAAGAAAGGCTGCGTTCCCAGCGCCCTCACGCAGAATGTGAAAGACCTTCTGGCCAGCCGGGAGATCGAGAACATTCTGGACAACACCGACTTTATGATTTTGCTCTCGCAGGCTCAAAGTGACCGGGCGATTTTGGCAAGACAGCTTGGTATTTCCGAGCACCAGCTTTCCTACATCACCCACTCCAATTCCGGCGAGGGCCTGCTGTTCTATGGAAATGTGACCATCCCGTTTGTGGATCGGTTCCCTCGCGGAGGAAATCTATGACCTGCTGACTACCCGCCCGGAGGATATGAAGAATGAAACGAAAAACGAATAAACCACGCCCGGAGGCCCAAACGCATACCGAACCCGGAAACGGGGCTGCCGAGCCCGGCGGCTCTGCTTTTGGGGCTGGCTCTGAACAGGAGCCCGGGGCGGCTGGCACTTCGGGACAAAGTGTCCCAAAGTCAAAATTCCGGCAGAAAAGCCAGCAGGAACAAGCGGCGGCATCCAAGCTCCGCATGGAAAAGCGGGGCGAAAAACGGGAGGCCGCCCGGGAAAAGCTGGCAAAGCAGAAGCCGCCCAAACAAAAAGGCCCGATCCGTAAGGCGGCGGGGGCCGCCGGATGGGGCGTTCACGGCTTTGTGCATGGCAAGCTCTACGAGGTGGAGCAGGAAAATGTAGGAACCGAAGGGGCCCACCGCTCGGAGCTTGCCGGGGAGGTTGTCCTGCGGCATGGCTCCCGGTTTGTAAAGCGCAAAGTCCGGGAGCATCCGGCAAGGGCGGCCAGCCGGGCCGAGGCCAGGTATCAGAAAGCGGCGGCGGATTATCATTTCCACACCGCCGCACAGGAGCACCCGGAGCTTTCCCAAAACTATTTTACCCGGTACTGGCAGAAACAGCGGCTTAGAAGGCAATACCAGAAGCGGGCGAAGGAGGCCGCAAAACAGAGCGCAAAAGCCGCCGGGAAAACAGCCGCCGCCACGGAAAAGCTGACAGCCCGGGCCGCTGGGTTTGTGAAGCGCCATCCAGTCGGATGCCTTCTGGCGCTGGCCTGTGTCCTTGTGATCGTCCTGCTCCAGTCCTGTTCGTCCTCGCTGGTGTCCATCGGCAACGCCGGAGCCGGGGCGCTGGGAGCCACCACATACCCCTCTGAGGATGAGGCGATTTTAGGGGCGGAGGCGGCTTATGCCGGGCTGGAGGCAGAACTGCAAACCTACCTTGATACCTACGAAAGCACCCACGATTATGACGAGTACCACTTCGATCTGGACGAGATCGAACACGATCCCTATGTGCTCATTTCCCTGCTGTCGGCGCTCCATGAGGGGGAATGGACGCTTTCACAGGTGGAGGGCTCCCTGCAAATGCTCTTTGACCGCCAGTATATTCTGACGGAGCGTGTGGAGGTGGAGACACGCTATGACAGCGACGATGAACCCTATTCGTGGTACATCTGCTATGTGACGCTGGAAAACAAAAACCTGTCCCACCTGCCTGTTTCCCTGTTGAGCGAAGAACAGATGTCCCGGTACTCCATCTATATGTCCACCCTCGGCAACCGTCCCGACCTGTTTCCCGACTCCCCCTATGTGGACAAATACATTACCAACCCGCCGGAGGGTTATGAGGTTCCGGGGGAATATCTGGACGATGAAACATTCGCCGCTATTTTCTCGGAGGCAGAGAAATACATCGGCTATCCCTATGTGTGGGGCGGCTCCAGCCCGGCTACGTCCTTTGACTGCTCCGGCTTTGTGTCCTGGGTGATCAATCACTCCGGCTGGAATGTGGGCCGCCTGGGGGCCCAGGGGCTCTATAACATCTGTACCCCGACCAGCTCCCCAAGGCCCGGCGACCTTGTGTTTTTCAAGGGACCTATGACACGCCGGGCGTGAGCCATTGCGGGATTTATGTAGGCGATGGGCGGATGCTCCATTGTGGCGATCCCATCGGATACGCAAACTTGAATACAAGCTACTGGCAATCTCATTTTTACGCCTACGGGCGTTTACCGTGACAGGAGGTCATTTATGGCAACAGCAAGCATGAAAATTCAGGCCGAGATTGATAAGGTCAAGGCCAAAATCAGTGAACAGCAGGCCCGGCTCAAGGAGCTGGAGCAGAAAAAGCTGGAGGCAGAAAACAGCGAGATCGTGGACATTGTGCGCGGCATGAGCATTTCTCTTACGGAGCTCCCGCTGCTGTTTGAAAAGCTGAAAGGCGGCGGCACTTTGGGACAAAGTGTCCCGAAGTCCGAGGATGAGGAAGAAGGAGGAAAACTGAATATGAAACACTTTCGTATGTTGACAGCGGGGCTTTGTCCGCCGTTCTGTTATGCGGCTTTGCGATTCCGCCTATGCCTATTCGGACGGCGGGAATGCGAGGAACCGCCTGTTGTGAAGAAACTCCGGCCCCGGAGCCTGCAGCGCCTACCATTACCCCGGGCGAGGGCTTTTCGGAGGAGGGAAACCTTGTAACCCGCGATCTGCTCTATGATGCTGCAACCAACAAGCAGTTCATCACGGTGGAAACCAGCGGCGGCAACACCTTTTACATTGTCATTGACTATGACAAGCCTGTGGACGAGGACGGTGAACAGTATGAAACCTACTTTTTCAGCGTTGTGGATGAGGGCGGATCTGCTGGCCGCGGCGAGGCCGCTGGCGTGGAACAGGCGGTCTGCTCCTGTCCGGAGAAATGTGCGGCGGGGACTGTCAATACCGACTGCCCGGTATGCTCTGTCAATATGGGGAAATGCGTAGGTGCAGAGCCGGAGCCCGAGCCTGCCCCGGAGCCTGAGCCGGAACCCGAGAAGCCGGGCAACGCCGGGATGCTCCTTTTAGTGCTGGCTGTCATGGGCATCGGCGGCGGGGCCGCATGGTATTTCAAGATTTACCGTCCGAAACACCAGCAGGCTGACCAGCCCGAGGAGGACGATGGCGGGGAGTACCCGGACTATGACGAGTTTGAAGATGACGGCCCCCCGTGGGACGAGGAGGACGAAACCGAAGAAAAGGAGGAAATCAGATGAATTTTACCAGCAGTCCCTTTGAACGAATGATGAAAGAAAAACCCCGTCCCCAGGCTCCCGCTGAGAACAGGCCGCCCAGGGGCTCCGCCTGTTATGGCTGCTGTTACTGGCGGGGGATCGCCTGTGTGTCCTGCTACAAGGAGCTTCTTGAAGGCCGGGGCTGGCGGGAGGTGATGGATTGTCCCGTGAACTGACACGCAAGGAAAAGACAGCGATCCGCTCTCTTGTGTCAACATGGTGTGCCAACTATGACCGGGAATACGGATGCCTGCCGCTGGATTGCGAGTGCTATATGTGGGTAAATGCTGGACGGGAGTTATTGCCGCTACTTCCGCGAGTCCGTCCTGCCCCTTGATCCGGCGCTGGAAGCGTCCCTTATGAGCGAGGGCCCAAGGCCGGATTTTAAGATATGCCCGGTATGCGGCGGGCCTGTTCCCCCGGACAGGCGGCAGGCCTATTGCTCGGCGGCCTGTGCAAAGAAAGCCCACCGCCGACAGCAGCGGGAATATATGCGGAAAAAGCGGGGTGCATGTTGACAATTAGGGCCTGCAAAACCCGCTTATAGCAAGGCTTTCCGGGGCCGTTCCGTTGGCCTGCCGTATCATTCTACGGTCTGGCCCCGTTTGCCCCGATGCTGTCAACATCCATACAGCGGGACTTTGGGACAATTTGTACCGAAGTTCCTGCTTTCTGAGGAAGGAGGAATTATGCCGAAATATTACCCCATCAATGAGGAGGCCGCCCGGCGTGCCAAAAACGCCAACAGCTTTTCCGACTATGTTCCCGGCTCCGCTACCGCCGCTTACCGTGAAATGGTGGATCGGGCCTATGCCCTCGGGGAACAGCAGAAAGCGCGTGTCGATCCCATGTACCACGATAAGATTGACGGGCTCATAGATCGCTATGCCCGCAAGCTGGCGGAGAACATCAACCAGAGCAATCTCATAGACGCCCGTGTACCCTCCATCCTCATCGCCGGAGGCTCCAACTTCCCGGTGCGGAAAAAGGAAAAGCAGAACGCCGCCCGGGATAAGAACATGGGCGAATATATGCAGATCGAGGGCCTGCTGGATAAGGTGCGCTCAACAGGTATGGGCGGGATCAGCGCAGACGATGACCGGGCTGTGGAAAAGCTGGAGGCGAAGCTAGCAGGGCTGGAGGCCATGCAGGAGGAAATGAAAACCGTCAATGCCTACTACCGCAAGCATAAAACACTGGAGGGCTGTCCCGTCCTGTCCGCCGAGGAAATTGGAAAGCTCCAGTCCTCTATGGCATCCGACTGGCGCAAAAATCCCGTACCCTATCCGTCCTATCTGCTTTCCAACAACAACGCCAACATCCGCCGTGTGCGCCAGCGCATTGAGGATTTGAAAAGCCAGTCGGAATATTCGGGTTGGGCCTTTCCCGGGGGCCGGGCGGAAATCAACGAAGGAGAAAACCGCTTGCAGCTCTTTTTTGAGGAAAAGCCATCGGAGGAACAACGGCGGGAACTGAAAAGCAACGGCTTTAAGTGGGCTCCCAGCCAAGGGGCATGGCAGAGACAGCTTACGAAAAATGCCATCTATGCGGCGGGCCGGATGGAGTTTTTACGCCCGGAGGATGGGCAGAGCCCTTACCAGCTCCAGCCCTTTGCCCGGAAAACGGAAAAGGATATGACACGATGAAGGAGGTGTATTTGTGGACAAAAATCAAGGCTATGCTATTTTGAAGGCGGTCATGCTGGAAAATGGCAGGGGCTTTGCGCTGGGGCATCATCCCACAGCGCCATCCCCCTATGTCACATGGGCCTGTTACGATGATAAGAACGGCCAGCGGCAGTATGAATGGGGACATTACGGCAACGATCTGGCCGCTATGGAACAGGATTTTTCAGACCGGGTAAAGGACTATCAGCGGCTTTACCATGTGGGGATCGTGCAGACCGAGGCCCCCGGCCTTTACAAGTATTACTCTACCCAGCGGCCTGTGGACATCGGGACATTCCCCAAACCGCCCCACAATGCCCCGGATGAGATCGTCAACTATGACCGCCGCATCCCGGTGGAGGGCGGCGCATTTCTGGCATGGGGGCATCTGACTTATACAAGGCCGCTGACCGAAAAGGAGGCGTCTGACTATGAGCTCCGTCCTGCCCCCGTCATTTCTGAATTATCCCGAAAAAACGATGACAGGCCCCTCTCGATTGCCCAGCAGATGAAAGAGGCCGGAGCTCTGGCCGAAGCCAGCCAGGGCGATCCCATCCATAAGAAAAAGGCCCCCGACCGGGGCGACCGATAGGAGGATTTGTATGGAAGAAAGATATAACCCGATGAAAAGTGCGGAGATCGCCACCGAGCACAATTACAATATGCTGGACGGTGTTCTCAATAACCAGGCCCCGCCCCCGGAGGAAAAGGAGCTGGATAAGGTTAAGGAACCGCCCCACAAGCGCCGGAGCCGGGAACGGGAGGAGCGGTGACAAAGAAACGCCGCCGCCCGATCCATCTTCATGTGATGGTGTCGGAGGCGGAGCAGGCGCTGATCCAGGAACGTATGGCGGAGGCTGGCATCCGTAACATGGGAGCCTATATGCGGAAAATGGCCCTGAGTGGGTATGTGCTTCATGTTGACCTTTCGCCTGTTCGTGAGCTGGTTTCGCTCCAGCGGCGCTGCTCCAACAATCTAAACCAAGTGGCGATCCAGGCCAACACCTACGGCGGGATTTACCCCGAGGAGATCGCCGCTTTGCAACGGGACTATGCCGCCCTGTGGGGGCCGCTGTCCGATCTGCTGAAAAAGCTCTCCGCATTGGTGGAGCTCTGATCCTGCCGGGGAGTGGCGTATGCCGCTCCCCGGTTTTCACTACTTCGGGACAATTTGTCCCGAGGTGCTGAAAGCCGGAGGCATCCTTGTTGTCCCTCCCGGACAGAGGTATAATTATCATGTAAGGAACCATAAACCACACTTTTCAAGGAGGTATCAAGCGATGCGGATCATTCTGAAACTTTTAGCGGCCCCCTTTGTTCTGGCCCTCACGCTCCTTGTGGCAGTATTGAATTTTGCTTTTTCCTTTGCGTCATGGGTGTTCTGCGCCCTGTCCTTTCTCTGTCTGATCGGAGCCCTGTTTGCTTTATTCACGGGGGATCGCTGGGGCATACAGGGGCTTGTGATCGCCTTTGCTGTTTCGCCCTTCGGCCTGCCCGCTGTGGCGGAGTGGCTCATTGACAAGCTGGACAGTCTCAACTACTCGCTAAAGAGTTTTATCACAGGATAACGCTTTGGGACAATTTGTCCCGAAGTCCCCTGCGGCGGCTGGACGGACAGCCGCCGTTTTCTTTTGGAAGGAGGTGTGCTCACGGCTACAACTTATATCCGGCCCTACAAGGTGGCGGCTGGGAAAGGCGCTGTCCAGACAATGGAGGAACGCTTTGACTATGGGCTTAATCCGAAAAAGCTGGGAGCCCTGTCCTCATACCTCTGCGATCCGGCCACGGCTCCCGCTGAGTTTCTGCTGGTAAAGAGCCAGTACCAGGCGGAAACGGGCCGGGCCGTGGAGCGCGGGGCCCTGTTCTTTCAGATCCGGCAGGCGTTCCCTCCCGGCGAGGTCACGCCGGAGGAGGCAAATAAGATCGGCTATGAAACAGCCATGCGCTGGACAAAGGGCAAGTATCAGTTCTTCGTCTGCACCCACACCGACAAGGGCCACATCCACAATCACATTTATTTCAATGCAACGGCCTTTGACCGCTCCCGGAAATTCCATAATTTTATCGGCTCCAGCTTTGCGCTGCGGCGGCTCTCTGACCGGGTGTGCATTGAGCATGAGCTGTCTGTTATTCAAAATCCGAAGCAGCACAGCAAGGGCCGCTTTCTCCACTATGGACAGTGGATCGGGGAAAAGCCGCCCTCTGCCCAACAGCGGGTGCGGCTGGCCATCGTGGAGGCTCTGGAGAAACAGCCCGCCGACTTTCCGGCGTTTCTGCGGCTCATGGAGGAGTCCGGCTTTCTGGTAAAGCATGGCCGTGGCGGTGTGATCTCCTTCCTTGCTCCCGGGCAGGATAAGCCCACCCGCCTGCGGGCATCTACCCTCGGGGATGGTTTTGATCCCGAGGACATCCGGGCTGTGATTGCCGGGGAGCGTCCGATCCCGGAGCTCCCGCAGGAGGCCCCGGCTCCTGCCCGGCGTGTCAATCTGATTATCGACATTCAAGAGCGCATGGCCCAGGGCAAGGGCCCGGCCTATGAACGGTGGGCCAAGGTTTACAATCTGAAACAGATGGCTGCCGCGCTCCAGTACCTGCGGGAAAAGGATTTGATGGACTATGAGGCGCTGGCGGCCAGTACAGAAAAGGCAGTAGAGCGTTTTCATACGCTGTCCGAGGAATTGCGGCAAACGGAGGCGGAGCTGGAAAAGACCTCCGGGCTCATGGCGGCTACTGTGGACTACGCAAAAAACCGGCCCGTGTTTGATGGTTACAAGGCGGCCCGGTACAATAAAAAATATCTGTCGGAGCATGAGACGGAGCTTGCCGCTTACCGGGCGGCCCGGGCTACTATGAATGAGCTTTTGGACGGGGCAAAACTGCCAAAGATGGCGGATATGAAAAAGTCCCGCCAGGAATTGGCGGGAAAGAAAAAAGCCCTCTATGCGGAATACCGCAAGGCCCAGGCGGATATGCGGCAGGCTGTGGCGGTCAAAGCGAACATTGATCATCTGCTCGGCGTGACGGACGGGCGGGAAAATAAGGCCCAGGAGCGATAGCGACAGGCCGCAGACAACAGGCGCATAGCGCCGGGACTTTGGGACAATTTGTCCCGAAGTACAGCGGGTTTGGGGAGCTCCCCAACAAGCATTTTTGCGGGCCTGCGGCCTGCAAAAATTTCGGAGTGTGGCCACACCCGAATTGCTTGCCGTTTCGTGCGCTTCCGCTACATGGCGCAAAAAAACGGAGGTCACGCTTTTCTTACGCATCCTCCGTTTCTCTGGCTTTCTTAATGCCCTCGGCTGTGGCTTCTATCACGACAAGCTCTTTTTCATTCATGGAGTTTAGCAGCACATCAATGTGTTTTCTGCAAGAGCTTGACCTTGCCCCTCCGTCCGCATGAATAAACTGGTCAACTGAAACGTCAAACATAGTAATGAGTTTAACAAAAAGGTCGAAACTGGGATACTGACCTTTGTTCTCAATATTCATAATGGTACGGGAGTCACGGTCTACTAATTCCGCAACATAGGCTTGTGTCCAGCCCTTTTCTTCTCTGGCTCTTTTGAGAGCCGCCCCGAGGCCGTGAAAGTCAAACCTTCTTTCATTTTGGTTCATTCTCATATCACCCTATATCATTCTACATTTCGTGTTAGATTATGAGAATGTAATGAAATTTTACATTAAGTAGTATTTTATTTCGCTTCCATGTAGTCTCTAACTTGTATTATTCGAGGCAGAGAACTATAATATACCTGTGGAGGTGCAAAATGGACTATATGACATTGAAAGAGGCTGCCGAAAAGTGGGGCGTGACACCTCGTAGGGTAAATTATTATTGTGCTGGTGGGCGTATCCACAGCGCTGTGAAAATGGCCGGTGTTTGGCTGCTCCCTAAAACTGCGGAGAAGCCTATGGATGCTCGTACAAAAGACTTTCGGAAAATAGATAAATAATTGAAAAAGGATTGCTATATTTGCTGTTAGGAGGTGAGCATAATGAATGCAAAGATACTGATTGCTGACGATGAAAGCGATATTGTTTCTATGCTCGGCAGCTTTTTTGAAAGCAAGGGCTTTCGTGTCCTGCCCGCTTTCAATGGTGCAGAAGCACTAAAGCAAGTGGAAAAACAACCGGATATTATTTTGCTTGACATCAATATGCCCGGAACAGACGGGTTAGAAGTTTGCAAGCGTATCCGCGATCACATATCCTGCCCAATCCTTTTTTTGACTGCTCGAATCGAAGATACAGATAAGGTAAAAGGCTTTACTGTTGGTGGCGATGATTACATTGTGAAGCCCTTTTCACTTGTGGAACTTGAAGCGCGGGTGCGTGCTCATCTGCGCCGGGAGGCACGACACAATTTTGAAGCACAAGTCAAGTTTTCCGGTGATTTGACGATTGACTATTCAGAACGTTGCTTGTTCTTTGGTGATAAGCGTATCGGTCTTGCAAAAAAGGAATTTGATATTGTGGAACTGCTTTCTCAAAGTCCAGGACAGGTCTTTGATAAAGAACGGATTTATGAGCGTATTTGGGGTTATGACAGCGAGGGCGACAGCAGCGTTGTGGCAGAGCATATCCGCAGGATACGGACTAAAATTGCTGCATATACCGACCATATGTATGTTGAAACGGTTTGGGGGTGTGGATACAAATGGGTCAAGTAAATTGCCGCAAGCACTATTTATCTCTCCGAAAAAGCCTTGTTCTCTATGTAATTGCCTTTGTTGTACTCGCAGTCTTTCTATCCGTAACGACTTTTTCGATCTGTGGTAGTGCTGCCGAAGGTATCAGAGCATCTTATCCCCCGTCCGGCGAAAAATATTATTTGACGAATGAGCAGGGGGAACAGTTGGGTGACGGCGCTTACATCGGAATAGTGCCCGTCCCGATGTCTAAAGAGGACGAGCGTACCATTGCGCTACTGGAGAAACTTCCCATTGTTGCAACTCCTCTCTATTCTGCATTCTGTATCATCGCGGCTGCGCTATTATTTTACAGAAACAGGCTGAAAAAACCGCTTGCGGAACTGCGGACTGCTTCTGAAAAAATAGCGAACAATGACTTGGACTTTTCAATCGACTATGATAACAACGATGAATTGGGACAGCTTTGCGCGTCCTTTGAAATCATGCGGACAACCCTTGCGGACAATTTCTCTAAAATGTGGCGGCAAGTTGAAGAACGAAAAGCACTCAACGCCGCTTTTGCTCACGATTTGCGTACCCCTCTAACAGTACTAAAAGGCTATAACGAAATGCTGCAAACCAGCGACAATTCCCAAACGAGGGAAACCGCCGCCACAATGGGAAAGCATATTTCCCGTATGGAAAACTATGTAAGCAGTATGAGCAACATTAGGCGTATGGAAGATACGCAGCCAGAGTACAAGTTGATTGACTTGCAACCGTTGGTATCTTCTTTGTATGACAGTGCAAAAATCATTTGTACGAAAAACGGAAAAGAGTTGATTTTACAAAATGACATATCTGTTTTGCAACTTTCTCTTGACAGTGCATTTATCTCACAGGTATGCAACAACTTGATTTCTAATGCTGTGCGGTATGCCCGTACTTTGGTAACAATATCTTTCGCCTTGCATGACAACGGTTTGCTGCTTTCCGTATCGGACGATGGGAATGGTTTTGATAAAGACAGCCTACAAAAAGCTGCAAATCCGTACTTCACAGGGGAAAGCAACCATTCTGAGCATTTCGGACTTGGGTTATATATTTGCAAGCTGCTTTGTGAACACCATAACGGCTATTTGCAAATTCGGAATACCGTCAACGGAGCGAATGTATCTGCCTATTTCAAATCTCCCACTTTGTAGATAAAAAGTAGATATTTCCCCTTTATACTCTCCATGAAAACACATGGAGAGTATTTTTATTGCTCCCTATGGAGAAAGGAGCGTTTTTTATGGAATTAAAGACAATCGGCCTGACAAAAAAGTTCGGCTCTAAAACGGCTGTGAACGCCTTGAACATCACCTTGACAAATGGCGTTTACGGTTTGCTGGGCGCAAATGGCGCAGGAAAAACAACGCTTATGCGGCTACTCTGCAATATTCAAACGCCTACTTCCGGCAAAATCCTGCTGAATGGCAGGAACATTGTTGAACTGGGTGAGAAATATCGAAACCTCTTAGGCTACTTGCCGCAGCACTTCGGGTATTACCCCGACTTTTCGGCGTATGACTTTTTGATCTACGTTTCGGCTCTGAAAGGATTGGACGAAAAGGCGGCGCGTAAGAAGTCAAAAGAGTTGCTGGAAGCAGTAGACTTATCGAGGGAAAGTAAGCACAAAATCAAAACTTTTTCGGGAGGCATGAAACAGCGTTTAGGAATTGCACAAGCCATGCTCAATGACCCCCGCATTTTGATTTTAGACGAGCCAACGGCAGGGCTTGACCCGAAAGAGCGCGTCCGTTTCCGCAATTTGATCAGCGCCTTTTCCAAAGACCGCATTGTAATTCTGTCTACGCATATTGTTTCCGATGTGGAGTTTATTGCAGAGGAAATCATTATGATGAAATCCGGTCAGATCATTCATTTTGGAAATCCGCAGGAGATTACTTCTGAAATCGACGGTCAAGTATGGGAATGTACGGTTCCGACTGCCTATGCGGAAAAATACGCGGCTGCCTACAATACAAGCAATCTGCGTAACATCAGCGGAAATCAGACAATCTTACGGATTATTGGAGATCGTCCGCCTATGGAAAATGTGGTAAGGGTGCAGCCTACTTTGGAAGATTTGTACCTGTTCTATTTCAAAGGGGGTTGTGAAGAATGAAAAAACTAATTCTTTTTGAACTGCGAAAAGTATTTTCAAAGCGTTTATCTTTGATTGTTCTGGTTGGAATACTTCTGTTTTCTGTCTTGATTTCCTTTTCTACCTATCAAAACAAATATGCTTTTGACGGTGTAAGTGCGGAAGGTTCAGGTAAAACGGCAGTAGAAATCGACAAGGGAATTGCCGCGAAATACGAGGGAATATTGACCGACGAAAAAGTACAGCAAATGATGAATGACTTTGCGCCGACCCATGATCTGCATGGTCTCAATGCGATATACTCGTATCAAAACGCTACACAATCCGCCGCCTTTTCCCGATTTTCTGATAAAGAGGGAAATTGGAACGGATTAAGTGTTTCGGATGTGTTCGGTAATGAAGAAATCAAAATTGGCTATGTAGATGGTTGGCTTTCAACAAGTAAAAACATGGTGCGGGTTTTTATCGTGCTTGCTCTTGCGGTTATCATCATGCTTGCTCCGATTTTCTCCGGCGAGTATGAAGGTGTTGACAATATCATATTGACAAGCAAATACGGCAAAACCAAATGTGCTACTGCAAAGGTAGCAGCAGGTATTCTTACCGCCATTCTCACTACCGCGCTGGTTGCGGCTTTTAACTTGCTTCTTGCTCTTATCTTTTACGGAACGGAAGGGCTGGATTGTAGTATTCTATTCGCTCCCAGTGACTATGTAGAGGGGTTCATTCCTTTCAATATCACTTGTGAAACGTTGCTAAAATATCAAATCCTTTTGGCGTTTACCTGTACTCTCAGCGTAACGGGAATTACGCTGCTTATATCTGCAATCAGTAAAAATCAGATTGTAGCTTTCGTTGCGTCTATGGCAATTTTTCTTTTTCCGGTTTTGCTGCCGATCACAGAAGCAAATCCGTTGTTCCGCTTGATTGGGCTTTTACCTTTGTATCATGTGCAGGCCGTTTCGCTCTTATCAGTGGAGCAAATGAATAACGGTATGCTGTATGCGGTGTGGGCAATCCCAACGGCATTGATCTTTTTGGGAATTGGCGCTGGTTTTTCTCGCCATATATTTGCGAAGCACCAAGTTTCATAAATATGGAATAATCTGCCGCACGACGGCAAAAGAAAAAAAGCCGTCGTAAAGCAGACACATTCACACGCCCATGAAGCGGTGGCTTTGATTTTCAGAGCCGCCGTTTCTTTTCGTCTATCCTAAACCAACGACGACCTAACACCGTGTAAATCCACGGCGGCATATAGGAGGATTGCCGCCGTGTCTATTTTTGCCTTTTTTCATAGTACCCATGACCTACATCAGTTAAAAAAAGCATAGCTCCGCCTCCGGGTTATTCCGGCTATGTATGCGAAATTTGTTGGAACCTTAATTGTTATGTCATTTCATGCGTCCGTGTGGCTTCATGCCGCCCGGGCGCTTTGTGTTCTTATGGGGCTGCTTCGGGTCATGTTGGCCCGAAGTCATTCCCCAGTGTCGCTCCCCGCCGAGCCCCGTTTCGGTCACTCATCCACCCAACACCGAAACGGAGGTTTATTTATGACTACAATCAATCTGAAGGATTTTTATTATTGGTACACACAGGATCAGTTTATCGAGGTTTCTGACGAGGTAGCCGAAGTGTTTGTGTCCGATGCCCGGCACGAAATGGCCTACCAGCGGCGGCTCTCCCGGCATAAGGCGCAGTATTCTCTGGACTGCGATGACGGGATCGAATATTCCGCCTGCCTGCATGAGCCAACGCCCCAGGAGCTTCTGGAGCGCATGGAGCTGTTCATCCGTCTGTGGAACGCACTCAACTCTTTGCCGGAGATCCAGGGCCGCAGGATTGATGCCCACATCATTCTTGGAAAGAGCATCAAGGAAATTGCCGAGGCCGAGGGCGTACATGAGGAGTCTGTCCGCCAGTCGATCAAGCGTGGCCTTGAGCGCATGAAAAAAACTTTTTGATTTTTTCATTTTCCCCACTTGGAAATGATGAAAAAATGTCTCGGTTTATGAAAGGAGATATTCTTCTTTCCGCAGATAAACAGCGGCGGCCCCGGGCATAGTCCGGGGAGCCGGGCGGCGGGTGCGCTGTGACTTTTTCTTCGGAAGAACGAGCGAACAACACCAACGCCGCAACTGGGCCGGGCCGCCCCACGGCCACGATCCGGCATAGGACAGGCTGGCCGCTTGTCCCTCCGGGCTGCCCTCTTATCTGCGAGGGAACGCCGCTTTGAGCATGGTTGTCTTTGGACAGGGCAAGAAAATGGGAGCGGCGTTCCTTAAATTTCAAGCAGGAGGCAGACGATATGAAAGCGGTGCTATATTGCCGAGTAGATGGCCCTCAAACTTCTTTTGCCCTTGATGCAATTAAGGGACAACAGCTATATCTCATGGACTATGCGAAGAAAAACAACATAGAAATCGCGGGGATATATCTGGATGTGGGGTATCATGGCCGGACAATGGATCGTCCTGGCTTGCAATCTGTGATCCAGACTTTGAAAGAGGGCAACGCCGATGTGATTTTGGTTGCAAATTATAACCGCTTATATCGCGGGCGTTTCCCACAGGAATTGCAGGAGCTCCCGGTTGTTTCATTGAAGGAGCAAAATCGAAAAAGAGAACGAGGAGGAAAAGAACATGACATTTGATCCTGCGCTGTCCGCTATGATGGCCGAGCCGTGGAGCAACGGAGCCTGCCGTGGTTATGTCATTATGGCGATGGAAAACTGCGGCTTTTCCAGTGATGACATCCGCCGTATGATGGCCGAGCTCCATGAGCTGTTTGACTTTGTTTCTCTGGAGGAGGCCGAGGCCCACTATCAAAAAAGCCTTTTCTGACTTCGAGACATTGTGTCCCAAGGTGGAGTGAGGCAAGAGGGCAGCATCGTTTGGGTGCTGCCCTCTTGCGTTTCCCCATGATATGCGGGAGGCGTATCCTATTTTTGATAAGGAGGTTTTACCGTGAGATTAACGGCAAAGGAACTGGAACAAATGAAAAGCGTTGACATCGGCGCAGTGGCTCCCGAGTCCCTGCCGGATGTGAGCGGTATGACCTTTGACACCTCTCTCCCCCGGGAGGAGCGGATCGCTCTGTTTTTGCAGGCGGTAGAAAATCCATACTGCTTTTGCATCGGCGGGATCGGTGTAAAAATTGAATTTGCGGAAAGCGGGCCGTCCTTGCAGGACACGCTGACGGACTTTCTGCTCCGGCAAAAAAGCGGGCTGTAACTTCGGTTATGGCCCGTTTCTACTTCGAGACAAAGTGTCCCGAGGCGGAGGCATCCTTGTTGTCCCGCCCGGGCAGAGGTATAATATAGATGTAATGTGATAGGGAAGGAGGAACAATGGCACGAGCAAAAAACAGAGGATTGCAACAGAGTTTCTCTCCCTCTTATACCGTCCGCCGCTGGCGGCTGGGCGAATATATCCGGCTTTCCAAGGAGGACTTGAAAAAGGGAAAGGACGACAGCAACAGCGTCATCAACCAGCGTGATCTGCTCAATGACTTTTACCAGAAGCATATCGGAGAATTTGAAAGTGTTTCCGAATATGTAGACGATGGACACACAGGAACGGACGCCAACCGGGAGAATTTCCAGCGGCTCCTTTCCGATGTAATGAGCGGGAAAATAAACTGCGTGGTAGTAAAAGACCTTTCCCGTTTTGCAAGAAATTACAGTGATGCGGGAAGTCTGATTGATAACCTGTTTGTTCAGATGGGCGTCCGCTTCATCAGTCTTGCTGAAAATGTGGACAGCTATCTCAACCCGGACAGCGTTTCCAGTATTATCGTCCCGATTACAAATGTGATGAACGATCAATACTGCTATCAGACCTCAAAGAAAATTCGCCAGGTATTTGACTATAAGCGGCGCAACGGGCAGTACATCGGCGCATTTGCTCCTTATGGATATGTGAAGCACCCAAAGGACAAGCACCAGTTGATCATCGATCCCGATGCCGCTGAAATCGTCAAACTTATTTTCTCTTTGTTCCTAAAAGGGACATCGAAACGGGCCATCGCTTTGTATCTGAATGAACACGGCGTACCCAGCCCCTCGGCTTATAAACTGCAAAAGGGCATACCCGTTTCAACAAGAGGATATGACGATCCTATGTGGGGAGCCCGCATGATCCACTCCATTCTGACGAACCCCACCTATACCGGGGATTTGGCACAGGGCCGCAGTCGGGTAAAAAGCTATAAGGTACACGAGGTTGAAAGCGTTCCCCGTGAAGAATGGGTGGAAGTAGCTGGTACGCATGAGTCAATCATTGATTATGAAACCTTTGATAAGGTACAGGCCCTTTTACAGCGGGATACCCGTACTTCTCCAAAAGGCCGGGAAGTCCACCTGTTCAGCGGTTTTCTGAAATGTGCTGACTGTGGGCGGGCAATTACCCGGAGCGTAGGCAACAACAATAATGTGTACTATGCCTGCTCCACCTACAAGAACCGCTCCCGGACAGCCTGCACAATGCACTCGATCAAGCATAACCGTCTGGAGGCCGCTGTCCTCTTTGCAGTACAACAGCAAGTCCATCTGGCTGTTTCATACTCGGAAATGATTGCCCGTATTAACACCGCCCCGGTCAAAAAGAGCCAGTCCATCCGCTTGGAAGAACTGATTGCTGCGAAAGAGCGGGAACTGGCAAAAATCAGCCGCTACAAGCAGTCCCTTTATCAAGACTGGAAAGACGGGGAAATTACCCAGCAGGACTACCGGGATATGAAAGCCGATTATGAACGACAGACCATCGCTCTTACGGATGTTCTGGCCCGGCTGAACGCTGAACGGGCGGAACTGGCAAACGGTGTAAAGAGTGAGCATCCCGCATTGGTGGCCTTTACAAAACATCAAAATATCGACCAGCTTTCCCGGGAACTTCTCGTTGAGCTGATCGACCATATCAAGGTTTATGAGAATGGAAACATTAGTGTGAGATTTAAGTTTGCGGATGAATTTAGACGCATAGCAGAATACATTGAAATCAACACCACAAAACCCGCAGTAGCGGGCTAACCCCCGCTACATACCCCTTTGACAGTGTGTTTTCCTAATAGGAGCTAATCATATGGTTCTTGCCACTTTCGGGTATGCTTACCGCTTTTGTATATAAGAAATACGGCGGTGAGTCCTCAAAAGGCAACAATCTTATAATTCAGAGTGCAAACGAGGGTGTAAAAGTACCTAAAAGGCTTGCAGTTCTTACATTCTTCTTTACACTGCTGACACACTTTTCGGGCGGCTCGGCAGGCAGAGAGGGCACTGCCGTTCAAATCGGCGGCGCTCTTACAAGCAATGTTGCCGACAAGTTCGGATTTAAAAAAGAGGACAGAAAAACTATCATTTTAAGCGGATTAAGTTCGGCATTCGGCTCCGTATTCGGCACTCCGCTTGCAGGTGCATTCTTCGGTATGGAAGTTTGCTGCATAGGTCAGCTTTCCGCAAGCGCTGTTATTCCATGCTTTTTATCATCTTATCTGGCAAATGCTGTTACGCTTTTGCTCGGCGCAACACACGAAGTACATACTATCGCAAGCGTTCCTAACTTTGATTTTAAACTTATATTGATATTTGTTTCCGCATCTGTATTTTTCGGACTTCTCGGAAAATTATTTGCTCTTGCGGTCAAATATTTAAAATTATTATACGCAAAAATTTTTAAAAATACCGTTCTCTCTGCATTTGCAGGCTCTGTTGTTGTCACATTGCTAATCATTTTATTAAATCTCAACAAATATGAAGGACTTAGCACTTGGCAGCAAACAACCGCATTCGAGGGCAATGCAAATTGGTACGATATGCCCGTAAAATTCATTTTGACAGCGCTCACACTCGGAGCAGGATTTCAAGGCGGTGAAGTAACTCCTTTGTTTGACATAGGGGCGTCATTCGGCGGCTGGTATGCAAATTTATTCGGCATTGAACCGAGTTTTCTTGCGGCAATTGGCTTAATCTGCGTGTTCGGTTCTGCCGCAAACACACCGATTACCACAATTATGCTCGGTATTGAGCTTTTCGGCGCCGAAGCCGCGCCTTATTTTGTATTTGCAAGTCTGATAAGTTTTATAGCGTCGGGCAAATCGGGAATTTACTCTTCACAGGAAAGAAAGCTAAGTAAAAGTCTGTTTTCAGCAAAGGCTGATTTTTCCGAATAAATATGGTACAATATAAAAAGAAATAATCGGAGGTGCTGTATGAAAATTTTAGTTGTTTTTACAGGCGGAACTATAGGCAGCTGCTACAATGACGGTGTAATTTCTCCCGATTCAAGCACCCGTTACAAGTTAATCGAAATGTACAAACAAAACGGAGGTTATGCTGAATTCGATGCGATCTCTCCTTACACGGTACTTAGCGAAAACTTAAACGGCGAGTATTTTAATTTACTTTATAATTCCGTCAAAGAAAATATAAATAATTATGACGGCATCATTGTTACCCATGGTACAGATACACTGCAATACACTTCCGCTGTGCTTTCTTATATGTTCGGCTTGTGTAATACTCCTATTGTGCTTGTGTCTGCAAATTATCCGCTCGAGAGCGAAAAATCAAACGGACTCGAGAATTTTTCCGCTGCCGTGGATTTCATTAAATCAGACAATAATAAAGGTGTATTTGTCGCATACAAAAATAACGGCGAGCATGCCAAAATTCACCGTGCCTCTCGCCTGCAAAAACACCTTGCTTATTCGGATAAAATCGAAAGCGTTAATAATATTTACTACGGTGAAATCATTAACGGCAATTTTATTAAGAATATCAATTATACAGAAAAGCAAGATGAAATAAAATTTGAGAATATGCCTGTTTTCAAATCAACTTCCCCTGTACTTAAAATTACACCGTATGTGGGAATGGCTTATCCGCAGCTTAATAAAAATATTAAAGCAGTATTGACGGAAAGCTATCATTCGGGAACTGTAAATACCGCAAGCAAAGATTTGGAGAAATTCTGCAATACAGCCAAACAATTTAACATTCCTGTATTTTTAACAGGCAGTGAGACAGGATTTTTTTACGAAAGCAAAGAGCTTTATTCAAAATTAGGCATTCAGGTACTCCCTACTGTCACTCCGATTTCTGCTTATATTAAGCTATGGATATTATGCGAAAACAATGCCAAAGACATTTATAAAGCCTTTTCAAAATCCATCGGCGGAGATATATTATAAATCTATAAACATAAAACTACAGCACCGACAAAGTGATGTGACCTCCAAACCGTTAGATTCTTAGTCTGACTTTTTGGGGACAACTCAAAAAAGCGGTGCTGTTTTGATGTGCGTTATGCCAAAAGGGCCGACACAATTTCTCGTGTCGACCCTCTCGGTTTATGTGAATTAAAAAGGATAGGTAATTTTAATAGGATTACTCAATATCCTGCATTGCATCGTAACCAGTTTCACCGGTTCTTACTTTTACAACATCTTCAACATCATAAATGAAGATCTTGCCGTCACCGATATGACCTGTATAGAGTGCCTTTACAGCGGCATCTACAACAGCCTTTACAGGAACTTTGCAAACTACGATTTCTACCTTCATCTTAGGAAGGAGATTACTTTCAATAGCAACACCACGGTAATACTCTGCCTTACCCTTTTGAGCGCCGCAACCGAGTACCTGTGATACTGTCATACCTGTAATACCGAGTTTATCCATTTCTTCCTTGAGTGCCTCAAGTTTTGACTGCTTAAGGAGAATATCAATCTTAGTAATCTTTGTACCGTCGGTAGCCATATCATACTTTCCTGCAAGCTGAACAGGAACTGCCTTAGTTACAGGAACATTGCCCTCAACATCAAATGTTTCGTCAAGTGAAGCTGTACCAACACCGATTGGCATAAAGTCTGCATATGCGCTTACAAGACCGTGCTCGCAAATATCAAGACCCTTCATTTCTTCTTCCTTAGTTACACGAAGACCGATTGTCTTTTTGATGATTGTAAATACGATAATCATACAAACGATTGTCCAAGATGCTACGCAAAGGATACCGAGAGCCTGCTTACCGAGCTGTGCAAAACCGCCGCCGTAGAAAAGGCCTGTGATACCGTCCTGACCGTTGCCTGTTGCGAAAAGACCTACTGCAAGGCCGCCCCACATACCGTTTACGCCATGTACTGAGAATGCACCAACCGGGTCATCTATCTTGAGTTTAATATCAACAAATTCTACTGCAACTACTACGAGGATACCTGAAACAATACCGATGATTGCAGAACCGATAGCATCAACATCTGCACAACCTGCTGTTACTGCAACAAGACCTGCAAGTGAAGCGTTAAGACACATTGAAACATCAGGCTTACCGTTCTTAATCCAAGTAAAGAGCATACATGTTACTGTAGCAACAGCCGGAGCGATTGTTGTTGTAAGAAGGATCTGACCGAGTCTTGAACCGTCTTCTGCAGCAGCACCGTTAAAGCCGTACCAAGCAAACCAAAGAATGAATACACCTAAAGCACCGAGTGTGATGCTGTGACCCGGGATAGCGTTTACCTTACCGTTTTTACCATACTTACCAATACGAGGTCCGAGAATGATTGCGCCTACAAGAGCAGAGATACCGCCAACCATATGAATTACGATTGAACCTGCAAAGTCAATACAACCGAGCTGTGCAAGCCAACCCTGGCCGTTCCATACCCAACCTGCCTCGATAGGATAAACAACCAATGAAATTACTGCACTGTAAACACAGTATGCAGAGAACTTTGTACGCTCTGCCATAGAACCGGAAACAATTGTTGCGGCTGTAGCACAGAATACAAGCTGGAATACAAATGAGTTCCAATCAAAGTTTGCCCAATCTGTAAACATTGTAAGATTAGGAACGCCGATGAAACCTGCAATATAGTTTTCCGACATCATAAGTCCAAAACCAAGCAAACTGAATACTACTGTACCGATACAGAAGTCCATCAGGTTTTTCATAATGATATTACCGGCGTTTTTCGCTCTTGTAAAACCGGTTTCTACCATCGCAAAACCACATTGCATAAAGAATACGAGCAAGGCGCCTATCATATACCATACGCCTGTACTGCCAAAAATCATTTCTGCCATATAGATCTCCCCTTTTTTAAAATAACAAAAATGGCGTGTACCAAACAGTTTTTGTCTGTTCGTTACACGCCATTGTGTCACCAAATTGAAAATTTAAAAATCAGTCAATCGATCATACACCGTAAAGCATTTCGCCGTATGAAGGATATGGCCAGTAATCAGCGGCTGTTTCTGTTTCCATAGCGTCACCGATTGCACGAAGTTCAGTCATTACCGAGAATACGCTCTCTCTGTAATACTTAGCATAAGCAAGAACATCGCCCTCATATTCGCTTGCGCCGATAACAGCGTTCTCAAGCTCTGCTGTCTTTTTGCTGAAGCAAACAAGTTTGTTAGAAAGACTTGTAATGAGGTCTTCCTCAACTGATGTTGGGATTGCGTCTGAAAGAGCTTTCTTAGCAAGCGCTGTATCTGTAAGCTCTCTTACATATGAAGTAACGGCAGGAATCATATCTTTTTTAGCCATATCAATCATTGTAAGTGCTTCGATATTGATAATCTTAGCATAGTTTTCAAGCTCAATCTCATATCTTGCATGAATTTCATCTACAGAATAAATCTTGTTCTTTGTAAAGAGGTCAATATTCTTCTGATCAATGTAATGCTCAACTGCATCAGGAAGTGATTTAAGGTTAAGAAGACCTCTCTTCTCTGCCTCTTCAACCCATTCAGGTGCATAGTTGTTGCCGTTGAAGATAATTGCCTGATGCTCTGTAAATGTCTTTTTAATAAGAGCCTTAACCGCTGCGTCAAGATCGGATGCGTCTTTCAACTCATCATAGAACTCTGAAAGTTCCTCGGCAACCATTGTGTTAAGCATTATGTTAGGACAAGCAATGTTGAGAGCCGAACCGAGTGCTCTGAACTCAAACTTGTTACCTGTGAAAGCAAACGGTGATGTTCTGTTACGGTCTGATGTGTCTTTCTTGAAGTCAGGAAGAACATCAACACCTGTTGACATCTTAACCTTGCCCTTGCTTATATACTCTGTACCATTTATGATTGATTCAACCAATGCGCCGAGGTCATCACCGAGATACATTGAAATGATTGCAGGCGGTGCTTCGTTAGCGCCAAGACGATGGTCGTTACCTGCCGATGCAACAGAGATTCTTAAAAGATCCTGATACTCGTGTACAGCCTTTACGATAGCTGCAAGGAAGAGCTGGAACTGAATATTGTTTTCAGGTGTTTTACCCGGATCAAGGAGATTTTCACCTGTATTAGTAGAAATTGACCAGTTGTTGTGCTTACCTGAACCGTTTACACCTGCAAAAGGCTTTTCGTGAAGGAGGCAAACAAGACCGTGCTTTTCAGCAATCTTCTTCATAACTTCCATTGTAAGTTCGTTGTGGTCGGTTGCGATATTTGTAGTTGTAAAAATAGGAGCAAGTTCGTGCTGCGAAGGAGCAACCTCATTGTGCTTTGTCTTAGCGAGGATACCGAGTTTCCAAAGCTCGTTGTCAAGGTCTGCCATGAAAGCCGCAACTCTTGTCTTGATTGCGCCGAAGTAATGGTCGTCAAGTTCCTGTCCTTTAGGAGCTTTTGCACCAAAGAGTGTTCTGCCTGTGTAGATAAGGTCTTTTCTCTGGTCATAAACATCTTTATCTATAAGGAAGTATTCCTGCTCAGGACCTACTGTTGTTGTAACTCTCGTAACATCTGTTTTGCCGAGAAGATTAAGAACTTTGCAAGCCTCTGTGCTGATTCTCTCCATTGAACGAAGAAGAGGTGTTTTCTTATCGAGGACCTCACCTGTGTATGAACAGAATGCTGTTGGAATGTAAAGTGTACCGTCCTTAGCAAAAGCATATGAAGTCGGGTCCCAAGTTGTATAACCTCTTGCCTCAAAAAGTAGCACGAATACCGCCGCTTGGGAAAGAAGATGCATCAGGCTCGCCCTTTACAAGCTCTTTACCTGAAAACTCCATGATAACCTGACCGTCACCGTTCGGTGTGATAAAGCTGTCATGCTTTTCTGCTGTGATACCTGTCATTGGCTGGAACCAGTGTGTATAGTGTGTGCAGCCCTTTTCGATAGCCCAATCTTTCATTGCGCTTGCAACTACATTAGCTACGCTCTCGTCGAGAGGCTCACCATTCTGGATTGTTTTCTTAAGTGCCTTGTAAGTAGCCTTAGGAAGACGCTCAAGCATCATTTGATCGTTAAATACCATACTGCCAAATAATTCAGGAACTTTTGCCATTTTAATCTCTCCTATCCGTTTTTAATGAAATCATTTTTTAGAAAACAAAAAGGCACTGCGAACCTTTCGGCTCACAGCGCCCTTGCTGTTTGTCATTGACTGTAGTATAAACCCTTTTTGCGTTATTTGTCAATAGCTTTTTTAAAATTTTTTCAAAAAATATTTCAGCTTTTGCAAGTTTAAGTAATTTTCCTGCACTTATTTTACTTTTAAACATTAGTTTATTGATTTTTTGTAGGGTTTCTTGCAAAATATGAAAGTTTGTTATAAAAAAGTTGCATTTTTCTATTGACAACTATAGTAACAGGCTATATAATAAAGTTATTGCAAATGTGCTGTTTTGCGACAGAATATTTCAAAGCATACATTTTACATATAATTAATATGTTTTAGCAAAAATATAAAATGTATTTAACAGCTCAATCCATTTATCGTACTCCATTTACTATACTATATTATATTATATAGTATGCTGTGTAGAACAAATGTTGAAGAATTGAGCGGGAAAGGGTGAATTAAATTGGAACAAATCTCAAACAGACAAGACTTTAAGGGACTTTACTCTCCTCAGTTTGAGCACGACAACTGCGGTATAGGTGCGGTTGTAAACATTAACGGTATCAAAACTCACGATACGGTTGCAAATGCTCTTACTATAGTAGAAACCCTTGAGCACAGAGCAGGTAAAGACGCCGAAGGCAAAACAGGTGACGGCGTAGGTATTTTGCTCCAGATTTCACACAAGTTTTTCAAAAAAGTAGCCCAGAGAGATCTCGGAATCAAGCTTCTTGCGGAGAGAGATTATGCTGTAGGTATGTTCTTCTTCCCTCAAAACGAGCTTGCAAGAAATCAGGCTAAAAAAATGTTTGAAATTATTGCGGAAAAAGAGGGACTTGAGATTCTCGGCTGGAGAAATGTTCCGTCTAACCCTGATGTGCTTGGCAAAAGAGCAGTTGAATGTATGCCTCACATTATGCAATGCTTTATCAAGCGTCCGAAAGGCGTTAAGAAAGGCTTGCCTTTTGACCGTAAACTTTATGTTGCAAGACGAGTATTTGAGCAGAGCAACGAAGATACATATGTAGTTTCTCTCTCAAGCAGAACTATTGTATATAAAGGTATGTTCCTTGTAGGCGAGTTAAGAAGATTCTTTACAGACTTGCAGGATCCTGATTATGAATCTGCAATCGCTATGGTTCACTCAAGATTCTCTACCAATACAAACCCAAGCTGGCAGAGAGCGCATCCAAACAGAATGATTGTTCACAACGGTGAAATCAATACAATCAGAGGCAACGCAGACAAAATGCTTGCCCGTGAAGAAACAATGAAGTCGGAGCACCTCAAAGGCGACCTCGACAAGGTTATCCCTGTTGTAAATACTGAGGGTTCGGACTCCGCAATGCTCGATAACACTCTTGAATTTTTGGTAATGAGCGGTATGGAATTACCTCTTGCCGTTATGATTACAATTCCGGAGCCTTGGGACAGAAACCACACAATTTCTCAGAAAAAGAAAGATTTTTACCAGTACTACGCTACAATGATGGAACCCTGGGACGGCCCTGCATCAATTCTTTTCTCTGACGGTGATATTATGGGTGCGGTTCTTGACAGAAACGGTCTTCGTCCGTCAAGATACTACATTACAGACGATAACAACCTTATTCTTTCATCAGAAGTCGGTGCACTTCCTATTGACCCCGCAAAGATTGTCACTAAGGAAAGACTTCGTCCCGGTAAAATGCTCCTTGTAGATACTGTACAGGGCAAACTTATCGACGATGACGAGCTTAAGGAATATTATGCATCAAAACAGCCGTACGGCGAATGGCTTGACAGCAACCTTGTTCGTCTTAAAGACCTCAAGATTCCTAATGTAAAGGTTGAGGAACATTCTTATGACGAAAGACAGCGCCTCCAGAAAGCATTTGGCTATACATATGAAGAGGTTATGACATCTATCCTCCCTATGGCTAAAAATGCAAGCGAGCCGATTTCGGCAATGGGTACAGACAGTCCTCTTGCCGTACTTTCAAAAGAGCCGCAACCGCTTTTCAACTACTTTAAGCAGCTTTTCGCACAGGTTACAAACCCACCTATTGATGCAATTCGTGAGGAAGTTGTAACATCAACAACAATTTATATCGGCGAGGACGGCAACATTCTTGAAGAAAAGCCGGAAAACTGTAAGGTAATTAAGATTCATAATCCAATTCTTACTTCTACGGATATTCTTAAAATCAAAAATATGCATATCAACGGCTTTAAGGTTGCCACCGTTCCGATCCTTTACTATAAAAACACAAGCCTTAAAAAAGGCTATTAACAGACTTTTCATTGAAACAGACAAGGCTTTCAGCGAGGGTGCAAACATCATCATCCTCTCGGACAGAGGCGTTGACGAAAACCACCTTGCTATTCCGTCATTGCTTGCGGTTTCGGCAGTTCACCAGCACCTCGTTGTTACCAAGAAAAGAACATCATGCGCTATCATTCTTGAAAGCGGCGAGCCACGAGAGGTACATCATTTTGCTACACTTCTTGGCTACGGCGCAAGTGCTATTAACCCATACCTTGCGCAGGAAACTATCCACGAGCTTATCGCAGATGACCTTCTCGACAAGGATTACTATGCGGCTGTTAATGACTACAATGACGCTATTCTTCATGGCATAGTTAAGATTGCATCTAAAATGGGTATTTCAACAATCCAGTCATACCATGGCTCACAAATTTTCGAGGCAATCGGTATCGGCAAGGATGTTATTGACAATTACTTTACAGGCACAGTCAGCAGAATAGGCGGTATCACATTAAAAGATATTGAAAAGAATGTTGACAGACTTCATACTTCCGCATTTGACCCACTCGGACTTAACACAAACCCTGAACTCGAATCAAGAGGCAGTCATAAATTCAGAAGCGGTAAGGAAGAACACCTCTACAACCCGCAGACAATTTATATGCTCCAGCAGTCAACAAGAACAGGCGACTATGAGCTTTATAAAAAGTATTCTCATATGATTTCAGAAGAAATGGACCCTGTAAATATCAGAGGATTGTTTGACTTTAATTATGCCGAAACTCCTGTTCCGATTGACGAGGTTGAAAGCGTTGATTCTATCGTTCGCAGATTTAAAACAGGCGCTATGTCATACGGTTCAATTTCACAGGAAGCACACGAGGCTCTTGCTATTGCAATGAACAGATTACACGGCAAATCAAACTCGGGTGAGGGCGGCGAAAGCCTTGAAAGACTTCTCACAAAGGGCACAGCCGACAACCGTTGCTCAGCTATCAAGCAGGTTGCGTCGGGCAGATTCGGTGTAACTTCAAAGTACCTCACATCTGCCGATGAAATTCAGATTAAAATGGCACAGGGTGCTAAGCCGGGCGAGGGCGGACATCTTCCGGGCAAAAAGGTATATCCTTGGATTGCAAAGACAAGACACTCAACTCCGGGTGTATCACTTATTTCCCCTCCTCCTCATCATGATATTTATTCAATTGAAGACCTTGCACAGCTTATTTATGACCTTAAAAATGCTAACACAGACGCAAGAATTTCCGTAAAACTTGTTTCTGAATGTGGTGTAGGTACAGTTGCAGCAGGTGTTGCAAAGGCAGGCGCAGGCGTTATCCTTATTTCGGGTTATGACGGCGGTACAGGTGCTGCTCCGAGAAGCTCAATCTATAATGCAGGTCTTCCATGGGAACTCGGTCTTGCCGAAGCTCATCAGACTCTTATTATGAATGACCTGAGAAACAAGGTTGTTATCGAAACAGACGGTAAACTTATGAACGGCAGAGATGTTGCGATTGCCGCAATTCTCGGTGCAGAAGAATACGGTTTTGCCACTGCCCCACTCGTAACACTCGGCTGTGCTATGATGAGAGTATGTAACCTTGATACTTGCCCGTTTGGTGTTGCTACCCAGAACCCTGAACTCAGAAAGAGATTTATGGGTAAGCCTGAATATGTAATGAACTTTATGCGTTTTGTTGCGCAGGAGTTAAGAGAGTATATGTCTAAGCTCGGCGTAAAAACTATTGACGAGCTTGTCGGCAGAATTGACCTTATTAAGAGAAAAGACAATATTGAGGGACAGGCTGCCGAGGTTGACCTTTCAAATATTCTCAACACTGACTTTGTTTCAAATAAGATTGAATATAAAAAGAAAAATCTTTATGACTTTAAGCTTGATTCAACACTTGACGAAAAGGTACTCTTAAAGGAATTTAAGTCTAACCTTGCAAACGGTAAGAGCAAGACAATTACTGTTGATGTTAAGAACACAGACCGTTCATTCGGTACAATTCTCGGTTCTGAAATTACGAAAGCATTTGACGATAAACTCAAAGACGATACATTTAAGATTATCTGTAACGGTTCTGGCGGACAGAGCTTTGGCGCATTCATTCCAAAGGGACTTACACTTGAACTTATCGGTGACAGCAACGACTACTTCGGCAAAGGCTTGTCAGGCGGTAAACTCGTTGTATATCCTCCAAAGGGTTCAACTTTCAAACCTGAAGACAATATTATCATCGGTAATGTTGCTTTCTACGGTGCTACAAGCGGTAAAGCATTTATCAACGGTGTTGCAGGTGAGCGTTTCTGTGTAAGAAACTCCGGTGCCGTAGCAGTTGTTGAGGGTGTAGGCGACCACGGCTGTGAATATATGACAGGCGGCAGAGTTGTAGTTATAGGTAAAACAGGTAAAAACTTCGCCGCAGGTATGTCGGGCGGTGTAGCTTATGTACTTGACGAGGACAGAGATCTTTATACAAAGCTTAACAAAGAAATGGTACTCTTCTCCGAAGTTAAAGAAAAGTACGATATTATAGAGCTTAAATCCCTCATTGAGGAACACACAGCCGCAACAGGCTCAACTAAGGGTAAAGAAATTCTTGATAACTTTGACGAGTATCTTCCAAAGTTCAAGAAAATCGTTCCTCACGATTACAAAGAAATGATGTCTGCGATTGCTTCTATGGAAGAAAAAGGTCTTAGCAGTGAACAGGCTCAAATTGAAGCATTCTATCAGATTATCAACAATAAGTAAGGAGGGCACACAATAATGGGAAAGCCAACAGGTTTTATGGATTATAATCGTGAAGATGCCGAGGCATTTTCAGTCAAAGAAAGAATACAAAACTATAATGAATTTCACACACCTTTAAGCAAAAAGGATCAGGAAAAGCAGGGTGCAAGATGTATGGAATGCGGTGTTCCGTTCTGTCAGGCAGGTATGCAGATTGGCAATGCATTCTCCGGCTGTCCTCTTAACAATCTTGTTCCCGAGTGGAATGACCTTATTTTCAAAGGTTGTTGGGAACAGGCATATAACAGACTAAAAATTACAAATAACTTCCCGGAGTTTACCTCCCGTGTCTGCCCTGCCCTTTGCGAAAAGGCTTGCACTTGCGGCGCTAACGGTGACGCTGTTACCGTAAGAGCAAACGAGTACGGCATTATCGAAAATGCTTACGAACAGGGACTTGCAGAGGCAAATCCTCCAAAGGTAAGAACAGGTAAAAAAATTGCAATCATCGGCTCAGGTCCTTCGGGACTTGCCGCCGCTGACCAGCTCAATCAGAGAGGTCACTCTGTTACTGTATTTGAGCGTTCCGACCGTGTAGGCGGTTTGCTTATGTACGGTATTCCGAATATGAAACTTGAAAAAGAAGTTATCGACCGTAAAATTTCTATTATGAAAGAAGAGGGCGTTGAATTTAAAACAGGCGTCAATGTAGGCAAAGATGTAAAAGCTAAAAAATTGCTTGACGAATACGACAGAGTTATACTCTGCTGCGGCGCATCCAACCCAAGAGATATTAAGGTTAAAGGCAGAGAAGCTAAAGGCATTTACTTTGCTGTTGATTTTCTTAAATCAACTACTAAAGCATTGCTTGACAACGGCTTAAAGGACGGCACTTATATTTCCGCTAAAGGTAAAAATGTTATGGTTATCGGCGGTGGTGATACAGGTAACGACTGTGTCGGAACAAGTATTCGTCACGGCGCTAAATCAGTTCTCCAGCTTGAAATGATGCCAAAATTACCTGACAAGCGTACTGCTGACAATCCATGGCCGCAGTGGCCGAGAGTTTGTAAAACAGACTACGGTCAGGAAGAGGCTATTGAGGTATTCGGTCATGATCCAAGAGTTTATCAGACAACGGTAAAAGAATTTATCTCCGATGACAAGGGCAACCTTAAGGGTGCTGTTCTTGTTAAGTTAAAGCCTGAAAAGGACGAAAAGACAGGCAGACTTATGATGAAAGAAGTCGAGGGTTCGGAATACACTGTTGATGTTGAGCTTGTACTCATTGCGGCAGGTTTCTTAGGTTCGGAAAGTTATGTTACAAAAGCATTTGGCGTTGAAGTAAACGCAAGAACAAATGTGGCAACCGCAGAAGGCTCTCACGCAACAAATGTTAAAAATGTATTTACAGCCGGAGATATGCACAGAGGACAGTCACTTGTAGTATGGGCAATTCGTGAAGGCAGAGATGTTGCTAAAGAGGTTGATTTAAGCCTTATAGGTTACACAAATCTTTAATTTTAATAATAATTAAATCTTCCATTATCTTAAAAAATGCACAACGGTTTTTATCGTTGTGCATTTGCTTTTTATGATTATAAGAGTGAAACATTGATTATCTTTAGTTTTTAGCAAACTACTTTGTTAAGTGATTATAAAGGTTCTTTATCAAAAGTTGGGGTAAATTATGGTTTAACGGATTGTCGGTCGGGGATTGAAATTTAGCTAACGCTAAATTATCCTCCAAAAAACAAAAAAGTTTACTCAATTTTTTCAAAAATTGCGGGTTTGGGCAGCGCCCATAAAATCTTCCGATACAACAATTTATCAGGCGCAAACAGCGTGGTTGTTTGCGTGCTTGCACATAGTTTGAAAAACAGGCGACAGCCTTTTATAAAAGAAATGATTAACTTTTCATTATATATCGAATGGCTTTCTTGTTGCTATCGCACTTTTAAAGGCTAACGCCGTTGTGTTCAAGCCGCCAAACAGCTAGCTGTTTGGCTATCGTTAGATTGCATAAGCGGAAAGTATTTGTGGGCTTTGCCCACCACCCACGACCTTTGAAAAGGTCGACCAAACTTTTATAATTGCTTGATAAAGCAATCAGCTAAACCATAATTTTTCCAAAAGCTTTTTTATAAATAAACATAATTGTTTGACAAAAATCAGAACAAAGCGTGTTCCTAATTTAAAATATACCAAAAGCAAAAGCCGACCCCTTACGAGGCCGGCTTGAATTATTTTAGATTAAGCAATCGGAACTGCGATTGGTGCATTTGGGTTATTATCCGGATTTTCTGTGTAGAATGTGAGGTATGTACCACCCATTACATTAGAATCATCGATTACAATCCAAAGCTCGTTGTCAATAAAGCCCTTATAGTCAATTGTCTGATTTGTACCTGTGTCAGAAACAATTATATTGTAAGAACCTGCCTTTGTACAAGTGAAGTCTTTAACATACCAACCGTTTTCATCCATTTCTGTAAGTGTATCGCCCGGCCATTCACCTGATGTTGTGTAGTTGTCAGCATCAACACCGTTTGTATCTGAACCCCAGAGCCAAAGTGACGGATTCCAAGTAAGTGAACCATTGTGCTTAACATGGAGTTTAACATCCATACTTGACGCTACATAGTAGTAATCAACGCTCATATCTACACCATAAGGAATGTGACCGTTTACATTTTCAGGTGTTTTTGTTGAATCAACAGTATAACCGATTGTACGGTAGCTTGTTGTTGTGTATTCATCGCCTACTCTGCCCGAAATTACTGTTGAAGGAGTAATCTTTTCGACTGTGCCGTCCTCAGCTGTGTAGAAATGGTTTACTGTAACACTGCCCGATGATACCGGCTTACCGGTAGTATAAGTCTGAAGAGCTGTAACATCATTTACATCTTTCCTTGTATCGTAGTTTACATCTATCTTTGCATATGTGTCAGCATCTACACTTGCAGGATCTGTAATAATAGACTGCATTAATGTTACATCACGAACATCAATAGCACCGTCATTGTTAAAGTCTGCGTTCTTGAATGATTCAGGAACATAGTCATCATAGTAGTATGTTACAACTGCCGGTGTTTCTGAATAAGTGCCTGTTGCAGGACCTTCAACCTTGCTCAATATATATGTATTACTAATGCATGAGTTTTCGGCTGTTGTATAACCTGTACCGATTGTACCCTGAATAACTTCAGGATCTACAAGGTTTTCACCTGTTTGTTTGTAAACATAGTTTACAGTTACCTGACCCATACCGTCGTCAAGAGCGAGCTTATCAAAGCTTGCCTTGTCAACAGCAATTACTGTTGAAATTGCAGGCACTGTAAATGTTGAACCCGAAACCTCACCAAGGTTCTTTAAGCCGGCTGTCTTATCGTTAGCAATAATTACCCACTCTGTGCAGCTTTCATCCTTGAGCTTAACTTCTTCTGCTTTTTTAGCTGAGTTGTGGATAACAGCCATTGTCTGCCACTCGTCAGGCTGATCATTCTTAACAGTAAACGCTACCTGGTTAGAGAATACACTGCCCATTGACTTGTTAAGTGTGTAAGCTGATGAATATGACTTATCCATTGCTGTGAATGGTGTAAAGTTCTTTCTGATTTCGTAAAGTCCCTTGTAGTAAGATACAAGATCCTGATACTCCAGAATGTTGTTCCAGTTAATCTTGTTGATTTCAGGTGAAGACTTGTAGCTGTTTGTATCGCCGTACTTTGTACGAGCCATTTCCTGACCTGCAAGCATAAATGAAATACCCTGTGAAGTATTTACAATAGCACCTGCCATTTTATTCATCTTAACGAGGTCTTCGTAACGGTTGCCGTAGTCACCTGAAACTGTAGAAGCAACGAGCTGATCGTAAAGAGCAGCGTTGTCGTGGCAGTCAGCGTATGTAACTGACTGTGAAGGAGCTTTAGCTTTCCACTTGTAGTTACCGTTTGAGTTAGCGAACAAGCCGAAAGAAATACCCTTAGCAGCACCCTTTGAGCCCTGAACAAAACCTGTGTTTGCAATGCTCATAGCACCGCCCTTGATAGCGTCACGAACAGAGTCATTGAAGATACCGATTCTCTCGCTAAGTGAGCCTGCGTTTGACTGAATAGCCGGCACAAACTTTGTACCGTCACAAGTGTTTGTTGGGTGGTATGAGTCGCCGCCTGTCCATGCTTCGCCCCACATTGTAACCCTATTATCAACCTGATCAAGAGCATCTCTGATCTGATTCATTGTTTCAACATCCATAATACCCATAAGGTCATAACGGAAGCCGTCAATATGGTACTCATTTACCCAGTAGAGGCAAGACTGAATAACATAGTTTCTGTACATTGCACGCTCTGTTGCACACTCGTTGCCGCAACCCGATCCGTTTGAGAATTTGCCTGCTCTGTTAAGTCTGTAGTAATAGTTAGGAACAGTCTTTTGGAAGCAAGAGTCTGTTGAATATGTATGGTTGTAAACAACATCCATTACAACGCTGATGCCTGCATCATGGAGTGCCTGAATCATTTCCTTACATTCCTTAATTCTTACATTACCGTCATATGGATTTGAAGAATAAGAGCCTTCAGGAACATTGTAGTTCTGTGGGTCATAGCCCCAGTTAAACTGCTCATCGTTGCCTGCCTCGTTTACTGAAGCATAGTCATAGAATGGATTGAGCTGTACTGTATTAACACCAAGTTCTTTTAGATAGTCAATACATGTAGAAATGTTGCCCTCACCGTTAAGTGTTGTGCCGTTTTCTGTAAATGCGAGGAATTTACCACGATTTGCCTCAGAAACACCTGAAGAAGCGTCATATGAGAAGTCCTTTACATGGAGTTCCCAAACAGTGCTGTCTGTAACCTCATTCTGGAATACATGAGTGTCCTTGTCCCAACCGTCAGGGTCTGTAGAGTCGAGATCAACAATCATTGAACGGTTACCGTTTACACCGACTGCCTTTGAGTATACATCCTGTGTTTCACTTGTTGTTGTTTCGCCTGTTGTAGGATTAACTACTGTGATTGTGTAGGTGTAGTAGTAGTCTTTCCATTCGCCAGTAAGCTTAATCTTCCAAATGCCTGTAGCGTCTTCTTTCTCAAGCCGGTAAGAGGCTACCTTACTTGCTCCCTGTTCATCGTCTGAACCTTTTGTAAAAATATTTACCTTAATTTCAGTTGCTGTAGGTGACCAAACTTTGAAAGTTGTGGCATCTTTAGTGTATGTAACGCCGAGGTCATCTCCATCATATCTGTAATTTGCGTCAAGTTCTTCGAGTGCTTTTGTAGCAGTTGTATCTACTGCTACAGAACCGCCTGATACTGTTTCCGCATCGGTTGTTGCAGCCATTGAAGTAACTGCTGTTGTTGTACCGAGCATACAAAATGCAAGAACAACAGATACAAATTTCTTTGTATTTTTCATAGTTTTATTTCCTCCTTTTATTTTTATAATCTATCCCTTGTGGGAATAACTACCTAAAATCATTCGTCTATATCCATAGACTCGGCAAAAGCCTTTTTCCTTTTAATATTTGTATAAAGAGTGCTTGCAACGCATCCTGCAAGAATTAGACCTGCGGCAATATATACAACAACCATAACCGACTTAAGCGGGTCAGGGTCGTTTGAATATGAATAAATTACATTAATTTCTGTTTTTGTAAAATTACCGTTCGCATTTGACGGAACAAATCTTAATGTCATATCTTCAAATTCTTTTTCTTCTGCCGTATAAGCCTCTCCTTCTGCACCTGTAAGAGTTGTCTTTTCAACAACCTTACCGCTGCCGTCCATATAAATTACATTTACTCTGCATTCGTCCTTTGACTTGTCATCATCCGCAATCTTTTCGTATTTAAAGGTTACATCAAAATCTTTGTTGGGAAGAACACCGGAAGCATTGTTCGGAAGTTCGTCGAGTATAAGTCTGTAATTTTCAATACCGGGAATTTCGGGAGTGTAATACTCAACCCCTGTTCTGTTTTTAATTGAATAGCTGTCAACTAAATCTTTACCGCTCTCTTTATCAACAAAGTGGTAAGTAACTGTTGAAAAAGTGCCATCGTACTTTTCAACATAAACCTTAGCGTGAAGAACTCCGTCTGTAAAGAACCCTTTTGCGTCACCGTCGGTTTTCTTTATGTCATAGTTAAGAGTAAAAGCATTTTCAGCAAGGTCATAAGCCTTACCGATACCGCCTGTTACGGTTTGGGTAGAAATAAGGTCATGTGTTTTATTGTCATAATAATTTACAACTACCGCACCCTCACGGATTGTAAGCTGTGCATTGTCAAAGCCCTGCTTATCAGCCATAACAACAGCCGAATGAGCTTTAACCTCTACACTGCCGTCAACTTCACCGAGGTTTCTTAATCCTGCTGTTTCGTTGTCCGCAACGATTACCCACTTGCCGTCAACTTTAACATTCTGTGACTCATCACCGCCGTTAAAGAGAACGCAAACTTGATTCCATTTGCCCTGCTCTGTATTGTTAAGTTTGTAACCTACAACTGTTTTTGGCAAGTCGTTTAAATAATCAATTGCATTTGCACTCTGTGTCGTGCAATCTTTAAATGCCGCAAATTCTTCTCTGATTTGCATTAAACCTCTGTAATACTCAACAATATCGCTGTATTCATTGATATTGTTCCAATCAAGCATATTTTTTTCACGGCTTGACGCATAGGAATTTTCGTCACCGTCTTTGCTTCTTGCAAATTCCTCACCGGCAAGCATAAACGGAATACCTTGAGATGTCATTACAATAGCGGCTGAAAGTTTATTCATTGCCACCAAATCTTCATAACGCTTTCTGTATTCGGAATCTCTGCCGTAAACCGAATCAACAAGTTTATCGTAAAGACAAAGGTTATCATGACAAGACGCATATGTTACACACTGTGACGGAACATTTGCCCAACCCGAAGTACGGTCGGACTGACCCGATATGCCAATCTTAAGGTTAGATTTTTTGCTTGCCTCCTGTACGAAAGCGCCGTCTGTACCGCCTGTACTGCCCTTGATTGCATCACGGATAGTATCGTCAAAAGCACCTATACGGTCGTTAAGCTGCTTGAGGTTATTTTGGTTAGCCATTACTGTGCCCTCGTCACAAGCAGTAGACATATTCCAAGCCTCACCGTACATAATAATCTTTTTGCCGATGCCGTTGTCATAGAGTTTGTCAAGCGCATCTCTTACCTGATTAAGTGTTTCAACATCGTGAAGACCCATAAGGTCAAAACGGAAACCGTCAATATGATATTCCTTTGCCCAATAAGTAACAGAATCAATCATATACTTGCGGAACATCTTGTGTTCGGATGCAGTATCGTTGCCGCAGCCCGAACCGTTTGAGAATGTACCGTCCTCGTTCATTCTGTAATAATAGTTAGGAACTGTATTTTGGAATACGGAATCCGTTGAATAAGTATGATTGTAAACAACATCCATAATTACGCCGATACCTGCATTATGAAGTGCCTGTATCATCTGCTTACATTCTTTGATACGAACATTACCGTCATAAGGATTTGTAGAATACGAACCCTCGGGACAGTTATAGTTTACAGGGTCATAGCCCCAATTGTATTGCGACATAATGTCTTTTGATTCGTCAACAGAACCAAAATCGCAGAAAGGCATAATCTGAACATACTTAACACCGAGTTTTTTAAGGTAATCAACGCATGTCGGTGTACCGCCCTGAATACCGTTTACAGTTGTACCTTCCTCTGTAAAAGCAAGGAATTTACCTCTGTTTGATTTAGATACGCCGCTTGATTCCGAAGATGAAAAATCGGCAACGGAAACTTCCCATACAGATGCCTCGGTAGGATTTGAAACAGTTACATGAACATCGTTTTCCCAACCATCCGGATTTGTACTGTTAAGGTTTACTACCATACTGCGCTTGCCGTTTACACCGCAGGCTTTTGCGTAAACATCTCCTGTTTCGGTAACCGTATCGCCGTTTTTAACGCTGTAAGTATAATACTTTCCCGCAAGATTACCGCTTACTTTTATGCTCCATACGCCTGTTTTTTTGTCAAGCTCCATTGTTTTTGTGGCAATAGATCCGCCGTCGCCCTCTTCGTCACTGCCGTGCTCGTAAAGATTTAACTTTACCGTAGCAGCCTTAGGCGCCCAAACTTTAAAAGTAGTTGAATCTTCAGACCAAACCGCACCGAGGTCACTGCCCGAATAAGCTGTTTTATCAAGTTCGGCAGCATAAGTCTGATAATTAACCTTTTTGTTTTCAACTTTCTTTTCTTCCGCCGCACTGATTGCCGATGCGCACATACCTGCCATAATCATTGCCGTTAATACTCCTGTAATTAATCTTTTTAATAACAATAAAAATGCCTCCTGACTCTGCGGCAATACCTTTCAGAATTCTTGTCTGCTTAACAAGCCGCCATCAGAAACAAAATATTCAGTTTTAGTATTGACCAAAATCATACTGTTTAATATACGAACAGTATTGAACATAATAAATAATTATATTTTCTTTTATATAATTTTAACATAATTTCCAAGTGATTTTATATCTTTTAAAGAATTATATTTTAAATATGAGGATTCACGATGTAGAATTTTAAACGCTTTTATTGTGCAACTTGCTACATATCAACTCAGATTTTTATGCATTTTTTCAAATAAAGTCCCAAATAACAAAATAAAGACAAAAAAGGTCATTCGATTCGTACAATAATCGAATAACCTTTTAATATTGACAAAATTTTGACAATTATTATATTTTAAAGCCCATATACGGATGAACCTTTAAATAGACTTTCAATTCTTAATAATCTGTTATATTTACATACTCGGTCGGTACGGCAAGGTGCTCCCGTTTTTATCTGCCCAGCATTTACCGCAACCGCAATATCCGCAATTGTAGTATCTTCGGTTTCACCGCTTCTATGCGAAATCACCGTTGTATAACCCGCCTTTTGTGCCATATCAATCGCCCCAAAAGTTTCTGTAAGAGTTCCGATTTGATTCATTTTTATCAAAATAGAATTACCTGCGCCGACACAAATGCCCTTGTAAAGCCTTTCTGAATTTGTAACAAATAAATCGTCGCCTACAAGCTGAACTTTTTTACCGATGCGATCCGTGATTTCTTTCCAACCCTCCCAATCGTATTCCGAAAGAGGGTCTTCGATTGAGAATATCGGATATTTGTCGCAAAGTTTTTCAAAATAATTAATAAGGTCACTTGTCTTGAGTACGGATTTTCTTTTCGGCAAGTGATAAACGCCGTCGTTAAACCATTCGGATGCCGCCGCATCAATAGCAATCTTAGTATTCTCTGTATTGTATCCCGCATAACAAACCGCCTGAATAATCAACTCAATTGCCTCTTCGTCGGTCTCAAGATTCGGTGCAAAACCGCCCTCGTCGCCAACAGAAGTAGCCATACCTTTCTGTGAAAGAATTTTGCCAAGACTGTGGTATATTTCGCAGCATTGCTGCAAACCGTCGGAAAAAGTATTCGCACCTACAGGCATAATCATAAATTCCTGTATATCAATGTTATTTGCTGCATGAGCGCCGCCGTTGAGAATATTCATCATAGGCACGGGAAGTTTTACCGAATAAATACCTCCGAGATAACGGTAAAGCGGAAGTCTTAGCGATTTTGCCGCTGCCTTTGCAACTGCGACAGACACGGCAAGTATCGCATTTGCACCAAGATTTTTCTTGTTTTTACTCCCGTCAAGCTCTGATAATTTGTTATCGACTGCACATTGGTCAAACGGTGACATACCGCAAATTTCGGGTGAAATAATTTTGCTGATATTTGTAACTGCTTTTTTTACTCCCTTGCCGTTAAATCTATCACCGCCATCACGCAGTTCAACAGCTTCATAAGCACCTGTTGATGCTCCCGACGGTACTGCCGCATTTGCAAAAGTTCCGTCTGTCAGTCCTACGGTAGCCTCTACGGTAGGATTACCTCTTGAATCAATAATTTCTCTGCCGACTACAGAATTAATGGTTATTTTCATTTTATTACCTCCAAATATATTTTGCCGTAACTGTCAAAAAATATTCAGAGCAGTGGCACAGAGGTAAAAAAAGCATATTATATAAAAAAAGCAAAGGAGGAAATAATTTGGATATTGTTTACTATACTGTCAGACCGGGAAATACTTTGTTTGGCATTGCACAATTTTTTCAAACTACGGTAAACGACATTTTAAGATACAACAACATTGCTGACGCAAACAGAATTTATGTAGGTGAAACTCTGGCAATTCCGGCAGGAACTTCACAGTCGCCACGCACACATATTGTAAGACCGGGAGAATCCCTTTGGTATATCTCAAAGATGTACAATATGACGGTAGAGGATCTTATGAATAAAAACAATCTCGGCAATCCCAATGTTCTCTATCCGGGACAAATATTGAATGTGTAAATATTATTAAATTAGCTTTTAAAAGAATATCTTACCAAACAATTATAAAAATTTGGTCAACATTTAAAAAGACTTGACCTGAATTTTCAAATTATTTAACACAAACTTTTTGCCAAACCATAACTCACCACAACACTTTACAAAAAGCAAAAGCTGTACCGATAAATTCGATACAGCTTTTATGTATTATCCGGTTATACCGTTACTTCTAAGATATGATTCTATCTGTTCATCATCGCAGATTCCGAGGTCATCACAACCTGCAAGATGTTCGTTATGATGCTTTACTTCGTGGTGCATTATTTTCTCAAGCTCCGTGTACAACTTGTCATTTGACAAACCTCCGTACACCTTCATAATACTGCCGTAGTAAAACACAATTGAGTTGCCTATTGAATTTCTTACATACTCTCCGAGGATATACAGCTCTCCCCTCACGCTTTGCGGATGTAACTTTGCTTGCGGTTCAAGCGACATTCCCGCATTAAGGTCACGGAAAAGTTCCTGCGGCATTGAGTCTGCAATTTCATCAAGCATTTGAGCACATTCTTCAAAAGTAACCATAATCAATACCTAATTAATAATCAAGATAATCCTTAAGTTTTCTGCTTCTTGACGGATGTCTTAGCTTTCTTAATGCCTTTGCCTCGATCTGTCTGATACGCTCACGGGTTACATTAAACTCTTTGCCTACCTCTTCAAGAGTTCTGCTTCTGCCGTCTTCAAGACCGAAACGAAGTCTTAAAACCTTTTCCTCTCTCGGAGTAAGAGTTGAAAGAACATCAGAAAGCTGTTCTCTTAACATTGTGTGTGAAGCGGCATCGGCAGGTGCGGGTGCACCGTCATCCGGAATAAAGTCGCCGAGGTGGCTGTCTTCCTCTTCACCGATAGGTGTTTCGAGAGATACAGGTTCTTGAGCCACACGCATAATTTCTCTTACCTTATCAACTGGCAAGTCAAGCTCGTCTGCAATTTCATCGGGGGTAGGCTCATGACCGTTCTGGTGCAAAAGCTGGCTCTGAACTTTTTTTACCTTATTGATAGTTTCAACCATATGAACCGGAATACGAATTGTTCTTGCCTGGTCGGCAATGGCTCTTGTGATTGCCTGTCTGATCCACCATGTGGCATATGTTGAGAACTTAAATCCCTTTGTATAATCAAACTTGTCAACCGCCTTGATAAGACCGAGGTTGCCCTCCTGAATAAGGTCGAGAAACTGCATACCTCTGCCAAGGTAACGCTTTGCAATGCTTACAACAAGACGAAGGTTTGCCTCTGAAAGTCGCTGTTTTGCCTGTACATCGCCGTTGGCAATTCTTATGGCAAGGTCAATTTCTTCTTCGGATGAAAGGAGCGGTACTCTGCCGATTTCTTTCAAATATACTTTAACAGGATCGTCAACGGTGACAGCACCGTCTGCAACAAAATCAGAATCCTTGCCTTCGCCGAGGTCAATATCATCAATCTTGATGTCGCCCATATCCTCAACGATTTCAATACCCTGCTGTTCAAGATTGTCATAGAGTTTTTCGAGCTGTTCGGGGTCAAAGTCAATCTCACCGATAGCATCAAGAATATCCTGATTGTTAAGCTGTCCCTTTTGTTTGCCAAGCTCTAAAAGCTCTTTTACAACTGATTTTTTGTCCTGAGGTGCGTTCATACTCATTTTCCTTTCTGAATGTACAAAAGATTATATATTAAAAGACAAAATAAATATTCCTATTTTTTATTTTGTTTCAGCTTCATTATGTAATCGTTAATGTCATCTGCCGACATATCGGCAAGCTTGTCCGAAGTCAGCTTGTTACTCTCTTCATTAATTACATTAATATATTCCTCTACCGCCTCTCTTGTGGATGCGGCGGGAATTGTGGTGGAAATCAGCTTATAAAGATACGAAACTTCGTCGGAATTAAAATCCGAAGATACGCTTGTAAGCGGCTCGTATCCGCTTTTTATTTTGCTAAGTACATACTCATAATAGCGTTTTATAAGCGAATTTGAAAATTTATCGGGTGTAACCCTTTCCGAAATGCTGTTTGCGTAATCGGGATTATTGATTAAATAAACGAGCAGAGCCTCTTCGGCACTTGAACTTCTCGGTTTTTTGTAGTGCTCTCTGTTTATCTTGTCACTCTGACCGTTAAGTTCCGCCTGTATCTGACGGGTTTCCTTTTTAATATTCTCCCGTCTGTCCCGCCTTTTGACCTTTGAAATCTGCTCGAGAAAAGCATTTTTATCAATCTCAAGTTCGGCGCAAAGTTTCGATGCAAAAACATCTCTTTCAATCGGGCTTTCAATTGTCGCAACTATTTTTACAGCTTCGTTTAAAAAAGCTACCTTGCCGTCAGTTGTGTTGAGATTGTAATTTTCTTTTAATTTCATAAGTCGATATTCAATATCGTTGCCGCATTTTTCTATTAAAAGTTTAAATGCCGCAGGGCCGTTTTCGCCTTTTGAACGGATAAACTCGTCAGGGTCTTTACCGCTCGGCACAGTGAGAATTTTAATCGGCAGTCCTGCGTTTCGCAAGATGTCTATTGCTCTTGCCGTAGCTTTTTGACCTGCGCCGTCAGCGTCATAACAAATTATAACCTCATCGGCATAGCGTTTCATAAGGACTGCTTGCTCATTTGTAAGAGCAGTGCCGAGTGTTGCGACCGCATTCGTAAAACCCGCCTGATTAAGCGCAATAACATCCATATATCCCTCGCACAGAATCAGCGTGCGTGTACCCGAGCTTTTGGCATTGTTAAGAGAAAACAAGTTTTCGCTCTTTTTAAATACAGGAGTATCGGAAGTATTGAGATACTTAGGCTTTTCGTCGGTCATAATTCTGCCGCCGAAAGCTATAACATTTCCGCGCAAATCTATAATCGGAAACATTACTCTGTTTACAAAGCGGTCATAAATTCCGTTACCGTTTTTTCTTTTGAAAGCAAGGTTTGCGGAGTAAATTTCATATTCCGAAAAGCCTTTGCTTTTCAGATGATTACAAAGCGAGTTCCAATCGTCATCGGCAAAACCGAGTCCGAAATGCCTTATCGTACGGTCAGATAAAGCTCTGCCTCTAAGATAATTCAGTCCGCTCTGCCCTCTTTGTGAAAGCAGTGTTGCGTGAAAAAACCTCGCCGCCTCACGGTTTGCCTCATAAATTCTCATTCTTAATTTACTTAGGCTGTCATCATAGGTATTTTCAGGCATTTCCATACCTGCCCTTTGTGCAAGAAACTTTACCGCCTCGACATAATCAAGATTTTCAATCTTCATTATAAAGGTAATGACATCGCCGCCGGCACCGCAGCCAAAGCAATAAAACGAGCCGCTTTCGGTGTAAATGTTGAAAGACGGAGTTTTCTCGCCGTGAAATGGGCACAATCCAACCATATTTCTGCCGTGGCGCTTAAGATTTACATATGACGAAGCAATTTCCGTTATATCACTTCTAAGCTTTAATTCCTGCAAAAAACTGTCCGGAAAAGGCACAAAACTCCCCCTTTTCTGTTTCCTATTAGCTATTTACGATTTTTTCGCAAATATTCCTTTTTTATTTCAAAAAAATTTTAAATATTTTGTATTATTCATTTATCTGCACAGCAAAATACTGTTCGTCTTTCTGTTCAACCGTAACTCCACCAGATGTTGCGTCCGCAAGTTTTTTATTCAGCGTACCGAGCAAATCGGGTTTAATGTGAAATTTTACAAGTACATCGCTTTCATATACGGTATCGTCAACGGCAGCACCAACACCTATTATCAGAGATGATACCTTGCCGTATTGGTTATAAGCGCATCTTGCCTCGCATACAAGGCAATTCTGCATAATTACAGGCTTTGCCGCCTCGACTGCGATTTTTGAACCGTGAGAGTACGCACGCACAAGACCGCCCGTACCAAGGAGTACACCGCCGAAATATCGTGTAACCACAACCACGACATCAAAAATTTCATTTTTTACTATAACATCAAGCACAGGCATACCGGCTGTACCTGAGGGTTCTCCGTCGTCGCTGTAGCGCTTTATGTTGCCCTCTCTCAATGAATAGGCATATACATTATGTGTAGCATTCCAATGTTCACTGCGCTTTTCATTAATAAAATCTATTGCCTCCTGCTCTGTTTTAACAGGTTTGCAATATCCGATAAACCGAGAACGCTTTTCCACAAATTCATCGCTTGCATTTTCAAGCACGGTTTTGTAATCCTTTGCCAACAAGTACACCTCCGTTTTATGTTATTAATTAAGGTTCAATGTTTGGGGTAACAATAATAACAATAATAAAATTGTGGTTTAACACAAGGGTTAAGCAAAATAATTTAAAAATTTAGGTCAAGCCTTTTTAAAGGCTAACGCCATTGCGTTAAAGCCGCCAAACAGCAAGCTGTTTGGCTATCGTTAGATTGCGTAAGCGGAAAGTATTTGTGGGCTTTGCCCACACCCACAACCTTTGAAAAGGTTGATCAAACTTTTATAATTGATTGGCAAATCAATTTGCTAAACCACAATTCACCCCAACTATTGAAAAATAACCGTCTTTTTGGGATAACAGTCAAAAAAGGCGGCACTAAGTGCCGCCTCAACAATTACGATATAAAAAATTATTTGCTCATACCGAAACGCTTCTTGAATCTGTCAACGCGTCCGCCGGTATCAACCAATTTCTGCTTTCCTGTGAAGAATGGGTGGCATTTTGAACAAACTTCAACACGAATGTCCTTCTTTGTTGAACCTGTTTCAATAACATTACCGCAAGCACATGTAATTGTTGTCTGCTGATAATCTGGATGGATGTTCTCTTTCATTTTCCTCACCTGCCTGACTCTGCATAATAACAGATAGATTATACAACAAAAATAAGCAAAATGCAAGTGTTTTTCAAAACTTTTTTCAAAATTTCGCAATATTTTTTATTTTCCTTACTTTTGTAGTTTTTAAATAATATTTACAAATCAAATAATTCTTATTACAAGTTATTTAATTTCCTTTGTAGAAATTTCTTTCTGTGCCATTGCAATAAAGTCCTCAAGTTTCATTGCGCCGAGGTCGCCCTCTTTTCTGTGACGAACAGAAACAGTATTAGCCTCTACATCCTTGTCGCCGATAATGAACATATAAGGAACTTTCTCAAGCTGTGCCTCACGAATCTTATATCCGATTTTCTCGCTTCTTGAGTCAACCTCAACACGCATGCCGCAAGCGTCAAGAGCCTTTTTGATTTCGTAAACATAGTCAAGGTGTCTGTCTGCAACAGGAAGAAGTTTAACCTGAACAGGAGCAAGCCACATCGGGAATGCACCGGCATATTTCTCAATAAGAAGTGCAAGCGTTCTCTCGTAACAACCGATTGAAGTTCTGTGAATAATATAAGGATTTTTCTTTGAGCCGTCCTTATCTACATACTCCATACCGAATTTTTCTGCAAGCATCTGGTCAATCTGAATTGTAATAAGTGTATCTTCCTTGCCGTAAACATTCTTAATCTGAATATCAAGTTTAGGACCGTAGAATGCAGCCTCACCTACGCCGATAGCATAAGGAATTTCAAGGTGGTCAAGGATTTTCTGCATAATGCCCTGTGCTTCGTCCCACTGCTCGGCAGTACCGATATACTTATCTCTGTCCTTAGGATCCCACTGTGAGAATCTGTAAGATACATCTTCATAAAGACCGAGTGTTTTAAGCATATAAATAGCAAGCTCAAGACAGTTTCTAAACTCGTCCTCAAGCTGTTCAGGCAAGCACATAAGATGACCTTCGGAAATTGTGAACTGACGAACTCTGATAAGTCCGTGCATCTCGCCGCTTTGCTTCATTTCTGAAAAGTGTTGAAGTTTCATTGTAACGGAGCGGAAGATCTCTGTATGAACGCTGACGATTAAGATAAGCCTGATACTGGAACGGGCAAGTCATAGGACGAAGTGCAAATACTTCATCATCTTTTTCAGGATCACCGAGTACAAACATACCGTCCATATAGTGGTCCCAGTGACCGCTGATTTTGTAAAGGTCGCTCTTAGCCATAAAAGGTGTTTTTGTAAGTAACCAGCCACGACGCTGTTCCTCGTCTTCTACAAATCTCTGTAAAAGCTGAACGATTCTTGCGCCCTTTGGAAGAAGGATAGGAAGACCCTGACCGATTACATCTGATGTTGTGAAAAGCTCAAGTTCTCTGCCGAGTTTGTTATGGTCACGGCTTCTTGCCTCTGCAAGCATTGTGAGGTGTTCCTCAAGCATAGATGCTTTAGGGAACGCTACACCGTAAACTCTGCAAAGCTGATGGTTGTTAGCGTCGCCTCTCCAGTATGCGCCTGTGCAGTTTGTAAGTTCAACAGCCTTAATAGGTGCAACGCTCATAAGGTGAGGACCTGCGCAAAGGTCTGTAAAATCGCCCTGCTTATAAAAGCTGATGTGTTCGCCGTTATCAGAATGTTCCTTAGCAAGTTCAACCTTGTAAGGCTCGTTCATCTCTTCAAGCATTTTTACCGCCTCGTCGGGAGCAAGCTCAAAACGCTCAATCTCAATACCCGACTTAACGATTTTCTTCATCTCTGCCTTGATTTTCTCAAGGTCTTCGGATGTAAACGGCTTTTCAACTTCAAAATCATAGTAAAAACCGTTGTCAACGGCAGGACCGATAGCGCATTTGGCACTTGGATAGAGGCGCTTGACAGCCTGCGCAAGAATGTGTGATGCAGTATGCCAGAACGCTTTTTTACCGTCAGGCTCATCGAAAGTAAGAAGATCTACTCTGCAATCCTTTGTAATAGGTGTACGCAAGTCGACAACATTGCCGTCAACTCTTGCACAGCATACAGACTTATAAAGTCCCATACCGATAGATTTTGCAATTTCAGCAGGAGTTACTCCGCTTTCAAACTCCTTGACTGTACCGCCCTTTAATTCAACATTAATCATATTCATTCTCCTTAATCATAAGAAATAAAAAGCCCGATATTCCAAAAGGAATATCGGGACGAATATACTTCGTGGTTCCACCCAACTTTGGCATAATAACTATGCCCTCTTTACAACCTTAACGCAGTCATACGCCGCACCATTTCCTGTGCAGACTCAAAGGTGGTAGCTTAAAATTACTTATGCGAAAAATCACAGCAAACATTTTCGCTCTCTGAAAAAGTAGGTTTTTAAACCGTGTCCTTATCGAAGTACTTTATTTTACTTAATATTAACACCGCCGAATTGAAATGTCAAGCATTAATTTTCAAAACTTATTTCTTGTCGTTAAGTTCCTGCTGCTGTTCGTCAAGCTCTGCAAGCAACTTGTCAATCTCGCCCATAAGTTTTTCTTCTTTCTTCTGTCGTCTTGTTTCCAAAATACTATGTGACGAATCATCATCGTCATCATCAGCACCTACGCCAAAGAAAAATCCGCCTGTAATATCGTCTTCCGAATTTTTATCGCCGATAACTTTAGGAGCGGAAATATTCGGAACATCGTCGTCAGCCTCATAACCCATAATAAAATCATCGGTATCTGCAGTAGCGTTTTGAGCATAATCCTCGTCTTTTTTCTCTTCATCCGAGAAAACAAGTTCATCGCTCTTGCCGCTGTTATCGGCTGTATCGTCATCATCTGTAAAAGCATCTACAATCTGCACATCATCTTTCTTAAGTGCGCCTCTTGTAAGCTCAATAATATAGAAAAGCTGATACAAAGCGAAAGAAATAAACATTACGCCTGCAATAAGAGCCATACCGTCTGCACTGTCAAAAATAACTCGTGCTGTAAGGAACGCACCGTACGAAAGTCCGAAAGCGACTGACGGCAAGCCATAGATAAATGTTGCTTTAACAGGGTTTCTTCCGGGAATTTTGGAAATTACCATTGCCTGTGGGAACAAGCTTAAGGTAAGGAAAATAAAGCAGAACAAAAGCGACATATCTGATGCCGATACTGAAAGTTTTGTTGCCTCAAGAAAGCACGAAATCAATTCCGAAACTGCCCAGAGTGTCGGGAAAATATACAGAAAAGCAATATTAGACACCGGAGCAAAACCCGTAAAATGAGTTCTTGCCATAAAAACAAGTCCGATAGCGGCAAGCATTGCAAGGAATGCGCAAATAATGGACATCAGCAAATACTCGCTGTCTTTTCTTGTCAAAATGGTCATTACGGAATATGCAAGCGCAAATGCGGCGGAAAGCACCGCAAAAACACCCGCGGGCACATTTCGTTTTGACTCATAAACCGGTGCGGTTTTTTTGTCCAAAATATTAAAAAATATGCACAGCACAAAAAGAACAAGTGCAACGCCAACTGCTAAATAAGAAAACAACAATGCGTTCATTCCGCTCATCGTTCCTGTATCGTCATTACCGAATACACTTAAAAGTCTAAGCGCAACCATGGCAAGAGCGGCAGGGATAAATGGAATCCATGATAATTTAATCTTCATACTTATCTCCGTTTCTTCAAACAATATAACGGTTATTTTAGCCGAATTTTTTACATATATTATTTTAAGCCAATTATACGCTTATGTCAAGAATTATTAAAGTAAAAATTCACTTTTGCAAAGTTATACGAAAAGAGAGGAATTTATGAGAACAAAAGTTATATTTATAATAATATTTTTGCTTACAATGGCTTTTTTGCCCATAATAATCTCTAAGTGTGCTCGTCGCCTCAAACCGCTGTCACTTCAAATTCGACTGCGGATAAAGCAACAGAACCCGTTACCGCAAACGAGCCGTCAAAAAGCGAAACCATAGTTGAAACTACAACCGAATCTGTCGCAAAAGAAAATTCCGAATCAGAAAAATCGCCGCTCACCGAATCTGACCTTTGCGGTATGGTAGCGGCAAAATACAATGAAAATTACTGCGAAGAAACCTTAAAAGCATTGACAATAATTCTTTATACGAATTATATTGTATCTCCCGACAGTTACGATTTGTCGGATATTGACATATGTTTACCCGAAAGCAAAGCAGAAAATTCCGTTAAAGAAAATTACAATAAAATCAAATCCGCCGTATCTTCCGTATATAAAAAAGCGCTCTGCGCAGACGGCAAAGCGTTTTATATACCTTTTTGCGATTTTACCAACGGCAAAACTTCAACGAACAGCGAATATCCGTACCTTACCGCTGTTGCCTCCCCTTGGGACAGCTATGCAAATGCCGATGACGGGGAATATTACGGTGTAAGCCTTAACGGAATAAATTATCTTTGTAATGACGGATACAGCTACGAAGAGGCTTTGCAATGGTATCTGCCGAATTTTAAAATTCAGATTCTTTAGTTGAAGCAAATTATAGTTTAGCTGATTGCTTTATCAAGCAATTATAAAAGTTTGGTCGACCTTTTCAAAGGTCGTGGGTGTGGGCAAAGCCCACAAATACTTTCCGATTACGCAATCTAGCAATAGCAAAACAGCTTGCTGTTTGGCGGCTTGAACACAACGGCGTTAGCCTTTAAATGCGAAAGCAAAAAGAAAAGACATTCACTATATAATGAAAAAAAGTTAATGATTTCTTTTCTAAAAGGCTGTCGCCTGTTTTAACAAACTTAGTTTTAGCACGCAAACAGCGTGGCTGTTTGCGCCTGATAAATTGTTATATCAGAAGATTTTATGGGCGCTGCCCAAACCCGCAATTTTTGAAAAAATTGAGTAAACTTTTTGGCTTTTGGAAGGATAATTTAGCGTTAGCTAAATTTCAATCTCCCGACCGACACTCCGCTAAATCATAATTTAATGTTACCCCAACATTTAGAACCCAACCAAAATTCAATATTCACATATAATATTTTGCAATTTTATAGAGTTTTGCCGCTCCCATTTGAATATGTCTTGTGACAACGGGAGGAGTTATACCAAGTTCGCTTGCAATGGTTTTCATCTTTTTTCCGTTAAAATAATACTCAAAAACGCAATGGCGCTGTCTGTCGGTAAGGTCATTCTCTATGACATTCATTAGTATTTTTAAAACTTTCTGACGGTTTTCGCTGTTGGTTTCGCCGTCCATAAGGCTTTTTTCAAAGCAAATCTTATCGGAATTTAAATCGGAAAAATGTATAAGTTTACTTCTCATCACATTACCCCCTTATATCTTGCCTCAAGCAAATTTGCAATATCAAGGCACTCAAGGTAATAACCTCTGTATCTGCAAATTTTCTCATTGATTTCCTTTTTATTTAATAAACTTTTAGTTTTTAACATACTTTTATATTTATCAACAACAGACAGCATTTTGTCTGCCTCTGCCCTGTATTCTTTTGACCATTCAAGATAATTGTTCATATTAACATCCTTTCCACTTACTATTCATCAAATAAGAACCAACGGGGCTTGGTTCTCTATATAATATTATAGAGAGAAAAAATCACAAAATCAAGAGTTTTTAGAACATTTGTTCTAATTTAACTGATTTTAATGAACAAAGTCCCTTTTTCAGTACTTTGCTAATTGTTTTTTTAATTATTAACAGAACAAAAAATAAACCGACATTGATAAAAAACTCAATATCGGTTTAATGTCGGTTATGATTTTTAAATAAAGAGAATATATAACTGTTATGCATCATACCAATTAAAATTTTCATAATCGGGATACATTTCAGAAAACTCATCGTCACTGTATTCGTTTTTCACTTCATTTGCTATATCTACTACATAATAAGTATTACCGATTTTCAAATACGCAAAATTATTGGCATAAGCAAATGAATCAAAACGGCCGCTCAATATTTTTGTGCCGTTATTTATTACATCATCAACTTCTGTCGGTGGAATATATAACTCGTCCTGTAACATACTGTCTGATTTATCGTTGTTATGAGCGATTTTAAAAATAGATTTATTTTCAAAGGTATATACGGTCACATCAATCATCGAAATTACAGCCTGCCGTAAAAATTAAAATTCCGCATATAAAAAAGTTAGTATAAAAAAACTTAACACTTTCCTCATAATTTTCTCATATCTAAGATAATCCGAGAATTTATATTTATTTAAACATCACTGTGAAAATAATATAAAATTTGTGTTTCCTTATCTAAATAATATAAATTAAAGTTATTCAAAGGATTGCTTTTGTCCTTTGATATAAAACAAAAGTAATCATCCACATTAATTTGATTTTCTAAGAAATCATAATTATTACGCATATCATCGGTTGAATTATTTATTCTTCCGCTAAAATATTCTATACAGTTTTTAATGCTGTCCGTATTTTCATTCGTAACTTTCTGAAAGTTGTCATTTGATTTTATACTTTCCGATATATCATTATTATTTACATAATAATATTTATGATAATCCACAAAATCTCTTGCTCCGTACTCTTGCTCCGTAAGAATATTTCTCACAACCGGAATATTTAGGCAATGTTTTCAAAACACCGCTTTCATAATTACATGCTGAAAAAATAAAAATTAACATTACTGAAAATTGCAGCAATAAAAGTTTTTTTGTCAACTTCATAAATACCACTCCTTCTATAATTGTATAAATATTTTAAAAAACAGAAAGTTAAATATTTATCATATACCCTTACTTTACAGTATAATATTATCATATATAATATTGTTTAGCAACACATTCGCAATAATCTACAGCTTTTTGTATGAATACCTAACAAAAATCAACAGTGATTGGTATATCACTAACAGTATAATTTAAAGGATTTTCAAACAATACTTAATTTTAAAGCTGACAAACTTCAACTGTTTTATTGTTAAACTTTCTTGACAAAGCAAAATATTTATAATAGAATATTAACAGATATGTGCCAATAGCTCAGCAGGATAGAGCGTCTGCCTCCTAAGAATATGTTGCAACACACACTTTTGATCGGAAAGTGTATGGTAATGTGGTAGAATAATCGTAAATTTAATACACGTCTTCGTAGCTCAGCCGGATAGAGCGTCCGCCTCCTAAGCGGAAGGCCGTGGGTTCGAATCCCGCCGAGGACGCCAAAAATTCCGCCGGAAAACCCAGTAAAATCAAGGGTTTCCGGCGTTTTTTCATTTTTACGAAGAAACAGCAAAAACGAAAAAATCACAAATTTTCATCAGCAAATTCTCCGTCTGCTAATGGAATTTAGGACTAATGTCGTCCGACTTTCAGGTGGACAGCTTGCTAATAAAAATTAGCAAAAAAATCGCTGTTTTGCTAATGAAAATGCCCTCTCTGATAATGGCGGAAAAAATCGAGCCAAAAATCCTGCTAATGGACAAGGCGGTCGTTACTCTGTTAATTTGTTCATTTAGGGGTGGCGAGCGACAATCGCACACTACCTCTATGCCCTTTTGACCTTGTAAATGTGATAATGGCAAATACAATGTTGCCGAGATTGGCTATCATAAGAATAATAAAAGGTTTATCAGCAGAAGCAAGGAACAAAATTAACAATCAGGATTATCTTGAAGAAGCGATTAAAACAATTAACAAGCTGCTCAAAGAATTCAAGAGTAAGGAGTTTTTGACATCCGAACTAATTGAGGGCATTGGTGCTCTTGAAAAGGACATTTTCGAGGTGGATAAGATTGTCAATGAGGACGAGATAAAGTATCTGTTTACACCAAATCCAGCTCATAAAAAAGCTATGAACTTGAAATATAAGTTTGACAGTGAAGGTGAATGGAAGTTTGCAAAAGCTCTTGACGATGATCCGAATGTAATGCTATACACTAAGCTCAAAAAAGGCGGTTTTGTTCTTGAAACTCCGGCAGGAAATTACTCTCCTGACTGGGCGATTGTCTATCAAAAGGGCAACGAGAACTTTGCTATGTATTTTATAGCAGAAACAAAATGGGATCCTCACTGCTTTTATTCCACAGCTCGGCACATAACCGCTAAAACAGAATATTTTTAAGACGGTGTAATACTGTAAAACATGAAACATCCTCATAGATTAAAAAAGCAAGGACCACCCAAGAAAAAAATAGGTGGTCCTTGATTTTAGAGAGATTTTATTTTTAAAGGAGTTAGAAATCAGCTCATTTTATTTGTTTATACCAAAAATATATTTCGTAGTTTGTGTATAGTTTTCGTTTGCTTTTAATATTGTCGTAGGAAAACTCTTGTGATTTACAGCATCGGGAAAGCCCTGGGTTTCAAGACAAAACGCTGGATTTTCTCCGTATGTTGCTGAATCCTTTCCCATATTGGACAAAACATCGACATAATTTGCTGTATATACATGAACACCTTTTTGAGAAGTATAGCATTTTAATGTGATTCCGCTATCAATACCCTCAGCTTCGGCTGCAAGCACAAATTCTTCATCAGAATGATTCAGCACAAACATATGATCAATACCGTTTGCAAAACCAATCTGCTCGTTTTTTCTGTCAATACCATTTCCAATTAACTTGGGTTCGGTAAAATCAAACGATGTATTCTTAACGGGAGTTATCTCTCCTGTGGGATTGAGGTTTGAATTTATCGGTATGAAGGAATTTGCATTTATTTTCAGCTTGTGATTTTCTGTAACTTTACCGCTTTTATGTCCGTTAAGATTGAAATATGAATGATTGGTCAGATTACATATTGTGTCTTTGTCAGAAACTGCCGACCATTTTATCGTAAGTGCATTTTCATCATCAAAGGTGTAGCGTACAAAGACCTTCATATTTCCGGGATAGCCCTCATCACCGTCGGGACTATCAAGCATAAATAGAACTGTATTTGGAACTTTATCATCAACTACCGCAAGCCACACTTTGCGGCTAAAGTTGTTAAATCCGCCATGTAGATGGTTACTCCCATTGTTTACAGAGAGCTGATAATCTTCTCCGTTAAGAGTAAACTTGCCGTAAGCAATTCTTCCGCAACATCTTCCGACAGTAGCACCGAAGTATGTTCCGTCAAATTCATAACCGCCAATGTGCTCATAGCCGAGAACTACATCTCTAATACTACCGTTTTTGTCGGGAACTTTTATCGAAACGACACTTGCGCCTAAATCACATAATGTCACGCTTGCTCCGCTGTTATTTTCTATTATATAAAGATGAGTGTTTTCACCTTTGGATGTAGGTTCAAAATTTACTACCCTTACCTTTGACATTTTAGCACTTCCTTTACTACAGCGTCTTTATAAATTTATCAAACGCCTTTTGTCCTTCAGGAGTTCTTTTGAATACACCTGCATCCAAAAGAACATTAAGGAACACCTTTCCTATCTCATTTTGAATTATTGAATCAACATTATTTTCATTGATTTCATCATACTGCGAAACAAATTCATTTACCCACTCGGAATGTTTGCTGATTTTCGGAATTTCACTTACATCCTTGTGATTAAGAATAGCATCCTTTAAAATAGCCATTTCATCTTTAAGCCTTGAGGGCAATACTGCAAGTCCCATAACTTCAATAAGGCCGATATTTTCTTTTTTTAATATGATGCAAATTCGCATGAGGATGAAATACTCCCAGAGGATGCTCTTCACTTGTAATATTATTTCTGAGAACGAGGTCAATAACAAATTTTCCATCCTTTGTAAAAGCAATCGGAGTGATAGTGTTGTGAATTTCACCATCTGTTTCGGCAAAAATGCCAACATCTGCGTCCGTGTACGCTCTCCAACTTTTTAGAATATAAGAAGATAATGAAATAATGCTGTCCTTGTTTTTACCTGTCAATCTTACAACTGACATAGGCCACTTTACAATTCCGCACTCCACATCATCAAAGCCGTTAACAATAAACTTTCTTTCTACCTCTGCCCTATTAAGTGCAAAGCTGTATCTGCCACCCTGAAAATGTTCATGTGTAAGTATTGAACCGCCTACAATCGGTAAATCAGCATTCGAACCGATTATATAATGCGGAAACTGTGAAATAAAATCAAACAGTTTTCTGAATGTAGAATCATTGATTACCATTGGTGTATGCTCACCGTTAAACACAATACAATGTTCATTGTAATAAACATACGGAGAATATTGCATAAACCAGTTATCTCCGTCAATGGTGAGCGGAATAATTCTGTGATTATCTCTTGCAGGATGATTTACTCTTCCGGCATATCCTTCATTTTCCTTACAAAGCAAACATTTCGGATAGCCCGACTGTTTTTGAAGTTTTGCCGCTGCAATAGCTTTCGGATCCTTTTCAGGCTTTGAAAGATTTACCGTGATATCAATATCACCGTATTCGGTTGATGTTTTCCACTTTAAATCTTTCTTAATACGATATCTTCTTATATAATCGGTATCGCAGCTGAATTTATAGTAGCTATCGGTTGCAAGTTTAGGAGAAAAGCTATAATTCTGCCAAAATTCTCTTATTACTTCTGACGGTCGCTTAACAAGTGAAGCCATAAGTTTCACATCAAATAAGTCGCGATATGTTACTGTATTTTCGGGAATGATTCCTTTTTTCGTATGCATAATCAAGAAGTCCCGACAAAATTTCTTCAAGAGTATCCTCGTTATCTGCTGTAAGGCAAGTACAACTGTCATCGGGTTCATCCATATGGAACAACGACAAAAGCCTATTTTGCGTGTAGATTATATCCTCTTTTTCAATAAGCCCTGTATTGATTCCGTATGAAACAAGTCTTAATATTAAGCCGTAAACGCTGTTCTTCATAAATACCGCCTCACTTACTATAGCCGTTGGGATGTGTTGAATGCCATTCCACGCTGTTTTAATAATTGTTTTCAGATCATCATACTCAGGTTTCCAGCCAAGTACAGTTTTCGCCTTATCGCTTGATGCAATCAATACAGCAGGATCGCCGCTTCTTCTGCTTTCTTCAACAACCTTAATATCTTTCTGTGTAACCTCCTTTGCTTTTTCAATTACCTCACGGACAGAAAAACCTACACCGTTGCCAAGATTGAATATATCACTTTTACCGCCCTTCATAAGATATTCAACTGCAAGAATATGAGCCTGTGCAAGGTCAGTGACATGGATATAATCACGAATACAAGTTCCGTCAGAAGTGGGATAATCAGTACCAAAAATACTTATGTGGTCACGGGTACCCTGTGCCGCTTGAAGAATAATCGGAATAAGGTGGGTTTCAGGATTATGTGCCTCACCGATTTTTCCGCTGATATGTGCTCCGCATGCATTGAAATATCTGAGAGAAACATATCTTAAACCATGTGCTTTTTCAACCCAATAGAACATTCTCTCCATGGATTTTTTTGTTTCTCCGTAGCAGTTTGTCGGATTTGTCGGATCGGTTTCAAGGATAGGAGTTCTCTCAGGCTCACCGTATGTTGCCGCTGTTGATGAAAATACAATCTTATCAATTTCGTGAGCAACCATTGACTGAAGCAAAACCTTTGTGCCGTTGAGGTTATTATCATAATATTTGAGAGGGTTGGTCATACTTTCACCGACAAGTGAATTGGCTGCAAAATGAATTACAGCATCAATACCTTTTTCTTTATCAAAAACGCTGTCAATTTCACTTCTGTTTCTGAGATCGCCTTTATAAAATTTTTGCTTTGGGATGAACCGCCTCGATATGACCTGTTTCAAGGTTATCGAATACAACAACCTCATTACCGCTTTCAATAAGTCTGTAAACTGTATGCGAACCGATATATCCGGCACCGCCTAAAACAAGAATTTTCATTTTGTCCTCCTTAATAAAAACAAAACCTACATAATTACATTTTATTCCGCCGTATTTTCTCACTTTGAGAACATGGCATGAGTTTTCTCCGAAAATTTTATTTATAAATTCTTTGTAATTACTTACAAAATCATTTTTGACAAACGCCTGAATTGTACCTGCAAATCCACCGCCGTGAACACGGCACACCCGTAATTGCGAAGAAGGCTTTCGCTGAGTGCAAGGGCTACCGAGATGTTCTGATGTTGAATATCTCTTGTTGTATATACATTCTGAAGATACTTAAACGATGAATTACCGGATTTTCTGATTGCGTCAAGGAATTCATCAAACTTACCGTTTTCAAGTGACGAAACGGCATTTTTAACATTATGCTCCTCATTAAAGAAATGAATTGCACGAAGTACCGGTCTGTCGCCAACAGCCTCACGAATTTCGCCAAGGTGAATATAAAATTCGGTTGAATCACAATCTCTCAGATAATCTTCTCCGAGAAAATTTGCAACCTTTTTTCATTTCCGAGGGAATCATAGCATAATCATCTGTAAGATCAACATGATCACCCTTTGTGTCAACAATACAAAGACTGTAATCATATTTTTCAAATTCGGTAGGTACTTTCTTAACAATTGGCTTTGTCGGATCTTTAAAATCAATGTTAACCATTCCTCCGACTGAACAAGCCATTTGATCCATAAGTCCGCACGGCTTTTTGAAAAATACATTTTCAGCATACTGAGAAATCTGAGCAATCTCAACTGAATTTATTTTCATAGCATTATATAAGCCGGAAATAATAGTTCCGACAACTACCTCAAAAGCTGCTGACGATGAAAGTCCTGCACCAACAAGTACATCACTTGTTGCATAAGCATTGAATCCACCAATTTTGTATCCATGATCCTTAAGTCCACGAAGAACACCTCTGATGAGGCTGACCGTTGTGCCTGCCTCATCATTATTAACTTCGAGGTCATTTATATCGAGAGTAATCATATCATAACCGTCAGAAACAAATCTTACAACATCATTGTTATTCTTGGCCGACACAGCAATAGTATCAAGATTAATGGATGTTGCAAGCACCATTCCATGCTGGTGATCTGTATGATTACCGCAAACCTCACTTCTGCCGGGAGCACTGAATATTGCTACTTTATCAGGGCAATAAATTGTTTCATACTGCTCAATTGCATGAACATATCTTTTTTCTGATAATCAATCATTGATGAATCTATATATATATCAGTGAAAAGATTATCAAATTCGCCGTTTGTAATTTTTTCAATTGCTGTTTTAGTATCAATCATTTTATTTACCTGCCTTTTCCGCAACTGTAGGAAGGAACATAGAAGGCTCTGTGTTACCGCTTTCATCAAGCTGTTGTGTCATATCAATCTTGCCTTCTCTTCTTGCACTGATTGTGTTTATAACCTTCTTCATCATACCGTCATTGAGTTTATATTTCTTTCTGTAAACAACATAAGCAATAAGCATACAAACCGCAGGAACAATGCACATAAGTGTACTGATTGATGCTACTGTTGCAAATGACTGTTCCTGTCCCGGAACATACTGTGTGCTTCCAAGTGCCGCGCCAATGCCGAGTGCTGTAAGAGCTGCTGTGAATTTTACGATAAGCGTCTGGGTGAGAATACAACGCCTTCATTTCTTGTTCCAAGCTTAAATTCACCGTAATCAACAACATCTGCAAGGAATACTGTTGCACAACCAAGTTCAAGACCTGTACCAAGTTTTACAATAACACCTGAGATTGATGTGAGCACAACATTGTGCGGAGCAAAAATACCTACGAGCAAAAAGCATTACAAGACCAAATGCAGGGAAAAGACACGCAAGAAGGAACGAAGTTTTTCTTGAAAGAAATTTTGTAACCTTAGGGAATACGATAAGACCTACAACCTCTGCGATTGATGCGCTGATCATAAATGATGACATCATTCCTGCGTCGCCGCAAACATATTTGAAATAATATGTAGCAACACCCATAATGCACTGAATGCCGATGTTGTAAGGAAGATAAGAGTTACCGCCCAACGAAGTTGATCATTCTTGCCGATGATTGAGAAAATATCTTTAAACTTAACTTTCTTTTCCGGAACAGAATCATCTCTCTTCTTCGGAAGATTGATTACTGTAATACCGATTGTAAGAATAAATACAATTGCAATTATGATTGCAAATCTGTGATAACCTGCCTGATTTGTTGTGCCGCCGCTGAGAGCCTCAATAATTTGAACACCAAAGCCTGCAATAACAAGTGACTGACCGATACTTGCAAAGATTCTCGGAAGTACCGAAACTTTTTCTCTCCTCAGGATTTGAAGTGAGGTTAGGAATAATTGACCAATAAGGAATATCCATAATTGTGTAAGTCATACCCCAGAGTATGTAAGCTGCTGTTGCAAATATGCAAAGTCCAACACCATTGAGGTGGAAGTCTGTGAATAAAACAACAAATATAATTGAATTAACCAGCGTACCTATTACAAGCCATGGAATAAATTTACCCCATCTGCTGCGTGTGTTATCAACAATCATACCCATAAACAAATCATTAAAGGCATCCCATAACTTTGCAACAAAGAACATTACGCCGATAAATACCGGGTTGACCTTGATGATGTCTGTGAAATAAATCATTGAAAATGTGGCAATCATACCATAAATCATATCTTTGCCGAGGGCACCTAAAGCAAAGGTGTATTTGATTCTACCCGGGATTTTGCCATCAAGTCTTGGTTGTGATGATGTCTGTTTCATAATTTTTCCTCCTTTTAATTTTAAATGAAACGCCGTGACAACCTGCACAAAAGATTTCGCTATTATTTGATAATAATGTTTCTTTTGTTTTTATGTTAACTAAATTATATGTTTTGTTTCGTAAACTGTCAATAGTTTTTGGTAAACATTTTTGCTTTCTCCGTTTTTTACTAAACACGACTTGATTTTTTGGTAATATTTCACTATAATGGTAGTGAGGTGATTCAATTGGCTACAATCAGAGATGTTGCCAAAAAGGCAAATGTATCAGTTGCTACTGTTTCAAGAGTGCTTAATAACGACACTACCCTCAGCACCTCGCTTGAAACGAAGCAAAAAATATTTGCAGCAGCTAAAGAACTTAATTATGTAAAGAAAAAAAAGGGTTACATCAGCACCTTCATGTCGCATTGGAATTCTACAATGGTTCTCTTTCAAACAGGAAATTGAAGATAATTATTACTTTTTGATGAGACAGGGTATCGAGGACTACTGTTCAAAAAATAATATAAGTATTGTACGAACATTTAAAACAGACAATGACTATCAGAATGTACTCTGCGATGTTGATGGCATAATCTGCCTCGGGAAGTTTAGTAAACAAGAAATAAAATTACTGCATTCATTGAATAATAAAATTGTTTTTCTTGATATGACCGTTGAGAATATTGAAATCACATCCATATCGCTCGACTTTCGTCAGGCAGTGTCCGATGCAATTAAATATCTATATGATTTAGGCCATAGAACAGTTGGCTTTATCGGAGGCATTGAACAGCTTGAGGACGGAACGATATTTCCTGATAAACGACTCAACACTTTCACAGACATTTGCGATGAACTAAACATTAAATATGATGGGTTTATTATGCAGGACAAATTTTCAACATCATCCGGTTATAAAATGATGTCAGAAATGATCAGCAAAGGAAATCTCCCCACAGCTATTTTTGCGGCAAGCGATCCTATTGCAATCGGTGCAATGAGAGCTCTGCAAGAAAACGGTTACAAAATTCCTGAGGATATTTCTGTTATGGGATTTGATAACACGGAGCTTTCGGGATATACAAACCCTCCGCTCACTACGGTAAACGCACCTGTATATGCAATGGGTATTTATGGCATTAGATTTATTTTGAATATGATGAAATCTAAAAGCACCGATTATTATTCTCCTATGCGTGTCTATCTGCCTTGTCCAATAAAGGTTCGCAACTCATGTGCAAAACCTAAAAAATTATAATTATTATCGTTATCATACGATTGTATGCTATAATAAAATTATCGTTATACGGTTGATTTTGAAAGTAGTCTGCCCTCTTAACCGACTGCTACTTGACTACTTTTGAAGAATCTAATATAGCACATTTGGCGTGATTTGAGTCGGCGATTAGTCAGAAATATAAAAATGAATCTGCCTCTTATTTATAATTAACATTTTTAAAGAATCTCATATGCATTTTTGCAAAGTAAAAATCCACCGGCAAAACTGGTGGATCTTTACTATATTCTCAACATCTCTCACCCTCTCTATTCTACCGTCCTCATCAGTCATTCTTGTAACACGAAAAAACAAGTTTACAAGAATTTTAGGCATAAAAAAAGAGCCCAATGGCTCAGATGTTAAAAATATTAAATAAGTAATTGTTATTGATTATTTCTAATTCTGCGATATTTCCTTACTTTTTAAGATTTACAAGAAAGTATCGTTTTATTCACTCCATGCTGCGGTGGAAAATCAATTACCTGCTCTTTTAATGATACTTTCTTTGAAATCTTGTCGATAAACGGAATTTTTACATGCAAGCCTGTTGACCATGTTACATGATATGTTCCGAGTCTTTCAATTACATATGCGTGTGCCTGCTGTACTACTTTTACATTGCTTACGATTACTATAAGCAGGATTAAAAGGATAATTCCTAAAATAATAAATCCTAACATTATTTACCTCTCATTATGTTACGGGTTCTACTATGAGCTTGACGCCTTCTATTGCGAGAACCTTAACTTTTGTTTTTTTTAAAAGCGGTGCTTTGTCGGACTTTACCGTCCATGTTTCCTGCTGAAAACCGCATTAGGATGGGAAAAGTTGAGGTTTGTTTATCTTGGAAATAACGCTTCGGAATGAACTTCTAAGCAGAAGGTCGGGGGTTCATTCCCTTTTGGCACGCCAAACCAAACCCGCACTGAGGAGTTGTTTTTATAACTTTTGGTGCGGGTTTTTCTGTATCTCTTGATTTTTATTTAATATGAGAATATAATAAATTTCAACGGAATGTCGGCGGCTTGTGCCTGATTATTCGATATTCGATTTTATTTAACAAAATATTACACAGATTAGGAAAAATGATATGATTATTAAAAGAGCTGTTTTACATATACTTGACTTCAATTCGGGAATGAGCGTTTTTTCTCAAAACGAACTTGACTGTACAGATGATACGGTAAGCATATTTCTTCAAAAGCACCTTGAAAAACTTCACAAGGATTCCGCGGGAAAAAGCGGTACTTTTAATGCCGACAGTGGTTTTGCGGCGGCGCTGACGGAATACGGTAACAAAGGTCTTGAATTTATAGATTTCACTTCACAAATTGCCAATGTTCTTTATGAGAATATTTCTCTTTCTGACAAACTTGACGCAATAGATTTTGTTGCGGCAGATTATATAAATGACGATTCCGACTACTTTGCAATTCTGCTTATAACCAACAAATCCGCCTATACTCATCAGGTAATTACAGATGAAAACGGTATTCATAACGAAATTATGAAGCATTACGCTATCCTGCCTGCCCCGTCGCAAAAAATAGATTCATATGCGATTATAAATATGAAAACGGGAGAAATACATTTTTCGGATAAAAAGCGCCAAATCGACGGCAACAGCGTATATGTACTTCCGGAAATACTGCTCGAATGTTCGTCGGGCGTTTCCGCAAAAGAGGCTGTAAAAATCGTAAGGGAAACCGCAAACGAGGTTGCCGAAGAATACGGAGTAAACTCGGCAGTCGCCGTTTCAAAGGCAAAAAGCTACATTGTCGAAAACTGCGAGGAATCCGACACCATTTCCACACAGGAACTTGCCGAAAATATTTTTTCGGAGTCACCAATTATGCAAGAGGCATTTGAAAAGAAAATCGAAGAAAAAGAAATACCCAAAGACTTAAAAATCGAAAAAACATCTGCCGTAAGAGCCAGCAAAAGTCAGAAAATAAAAACCGATACGGGCATAGAAATAACCGTACCCGTAGAATATTTTGAAGATGACAGATATATTGAGTTTATCAACAACAACGACGGCACAATTTCAATCGCACTTAAAAATATCGGCAAACTTATAAACAGATAAACCCGCTTTTTTAATTTGCAAAAAATTTTTGAATAATTTTTAAATAATGCTTGACAAATCAATCCGTATTTGATATAATCAATATCGCTGATTGAGATTACAGCATTTCGGCGACATAGCCAAGTGGTAAGGCACGAGTCTGCAAAACTCCGATTCCCCAGTTCGAATCTGGGTGTCGCCTCCAAATTTTGTAAAAGCACTTCGTAAGAGGTGCTTTTACAAATAACAATAACTTTATGGGAGCATAGCTCAGCTGGGAGAGCATCTGCCTTACAAGCAGAGGGTCATAGGTTCGAGTCCTATTGTTCCCACCAAAGGGTAAAAGTTTTATGCCTTTGCCCTTTTTATTATGCGGATGTAGCTCATCTGGTAGAGCGCCACCTTGCCAAGTTCTATTTTAAGGTTCTATTTTTAATATTGGGGTAATAAATAAATAAATTATGGTTTAGCGGAGTGTCGGTCGGGGATTGAAATTTAGCTAACGCTAAATTATCCTTCCAAAAACAAAAAAGTTTACTCAATTTTTTCAAAAATTGCGGGTTTGGGCAGCGCCAATAAAATCTTCCGATACAACAATTTATCAGGCGCAAACAGCCACGCTGTTTGCGTGCTTGCACCGAGTTTGAAAAACAGGCGACAGCCTTTTATAAAAGAAATAATTAACTTTTTTCATTATATAGTGAATGTCTTTTCTTTTTGCTTTCGCATTTAAAGGCATTCGCCGTTGTGTTCAAGCCGCCAAACAGCTTGCTGTTTGGCTATCGTCAGATTGCAATAAACGGAAAGTATTTGTGGGCTTTGCCCACACCCACAACCTTTAAAAAGGTTGACCAAACTTTTATAATTGCTTGATAAAGCAATCAGCAAAACCATAATTTATCCCAACTTTCGATAAAGAACCGATTTTTCTTACTTTTCTGCTCTACTGTCAATTTACCCTATCTGCAACCGTATGCCAAAATACTCGCCGCATAAAACGGCGAGTATTTTTTAGCAAATATTATTCGATTAAACTTACATTCTGTCGGCGGATTCTGCGATTTTCATTTGAAGATATGTAACATCCGTAATCATAATAAGACCGTCACCGTCCAAATCTGCCGACATACCTTTAAGTCGGATAATTTATGTCCGCCCGAAATAGACATTTGCAAAATTGTTGCGTCATTAACATCAATCTTACCGTCGCTGTTAAAATCTCCGAATACAGCCTTTGTTGTATCAATTTCATAACTGCCCGTAGCGTTGTCTGCGCTGACATATGCCACATAGCAAGTACCGCCCTTTGCCACAGATGTTACGAATGTATATTTCTCATCTTTACCGAGAGTTTTACTGTTAATAACCTCGCCCTTTTCATTTAAAAGATATACATTCACACTGTCCATATGAGATGTCGCCAAAACCGCAAGCATTGCTTTCTTGTCAAAACTGTATTTAAAAATATCCACCTTGTCGGTTTCTGTCAAAAGTCCGCTGTAAATGGTTTCGGTTTCCGCATTGTTTGCGGTTTCGAGAGTATTGTTTGAACCCTCCTCGGTTTCGGAGAAAGATTCATAAAACGGCGTAAAAGTAAAGTCAACGCTGTACTTTCCCATTACTTTTTTGTATGCAGAAATTTTTATTGTATATGTGTCTGCCGAAATATATAACTTCTCATTAAAACTTCCGCTGCGACAGCTTTCTTCAACATAATTATCCCCGATTATGTTTTATCAATATTTAATTTTATCTGTTCAAAAGTTACACCGTATTTTTTTGCAATATCTCTTGCATAACTGCTTCCTTGCGGCGGTGAAATATAAACTTTAAACGAGCGTTCACCGTTGTCAACTCCCGTTACAAGGCTTTGTACAATACTTTTGCCCTCTGTTTTGGTGTTCATTTCGTCAAGGTTTTTAGCCAAATCGTGCATATGTGTGTTAAACACAGACCTTACTCCAAGGTAACGCATTGCCCGCACGACATCTTTTGCAATAAACAAACCCTCCGATACATTTGTGGTTGCAAGGCTTTCATTAAGCAAAAGCATACTGTTTTCGGTTGCAATATCAAAAATTTCCGCAAGTCTTTTGCTTTCTTCGCCAAGTCTGCCCAGGTCAACTGTGTCGTTTTCGTCTGCCGGAAAGTGCGTAAAAATATTATCGCAAGGACTGATTTTCAGCTCACGGCAAGGTGCGTAAATACCGTTTTGAGCAAGCAAAACAGCAAGACCGACAGCTTGAGTGAAAGTGGTCTTTCCTCCCCTGTTCGGACCCGTAAGAATATAAATTCTGCCTGATTCGTCGTCAAAATCAATATCATTTGCCACGATATTAAATTCTTCTCCGTTCACACGCTTTATGCCGAGTTTCAGATTATACACGCCTTTAGCAAAAATCTCTCTGTTTTCCGACGGCAGGATTTCGGGCTTGCACATATCAAGTCCTTTTGCTCTGATTTTTTCAACCAGCTCTGCCCACCTTATATAAAAAACGATTTCAGGCATAAGCGCAGAAAGCGTGTATCCGCTGATATTTACATACTTTGTAAGCACGCTCTGAATGTCACGGACTGTTTTTCTCATAATATCGGTTACCGCCTTTTTAAGGCTGTCCGAAAGCGGATCGGCGCCTGTCAATCCGCTTGAGGTTATATGAGGATTACCGTTTGTCGGCACTGCGTCAAGAGTACCGATTCCTATATCATTTTCCTTAAACTTCGGACTTGACGGGTGAAATTTCTTAATATCCGATATATCTGTACCGAAATGAATTTCATCTCCGTTGTTGGTAAACTTCATAAAATGCTGCATAAGTCCCGAAGATGTAAAAGCCTTATCGTTAAGCGACAAAATTCCCGCATTTTTCGGTCTTAACAAATCATCAAGATTTACTCCTATCGTAATGCTCTTTACTTTTTGCACCTTGGCAAAGGTTTCGTTAATGTCGGCTTTTAACTGCGGAAAACCGCTGTTGGCATAAATATCGGTAACTTCTTTTTTCAGGGTAAGCAATCCCTCCGACTTTATATCAAGACTTTCAAGGCATTCTTTTATTTTTGTAATGCAATTAACATAACCGTCAATCTCTCGCAGACGGTTAATCAACTTCCATAAAGAAGATGCCTCCGTGTCCTTTTGAAATCTTGAAATGTCACGCAAATCGTTAAGTTCTTCAAGAAGTTGAGCAAGAGAATCACGCAGTTTCGGAAATCTTAGAAAATCGTCAAACACATCTCCCCTATATTTCACGGTTTCTGCATCGTCTGTAATTTCGGTCATAATTTTCATTATAACATTTTGCTCATATTCACTTTTGGTAAGCGCCTTACAAATAAAATCAAGCGAAAGGTCGTTTATACTTTCTTTTGTCAGGCTCTTGAATACCGCTTTTGAATTTTGCGGATTCAACAAACTTATTTCAGCCATAAGATTATACCGCCTTTTATAAAAAATATCTACATCTTCACAAAGTTAAGTTTAATATATTGTTAAACTTTCACTATATATAAAATAACATTATTTTCGTTAAATGTCAAAGATTTTTTGTTGCAGATTGTCAAACATTTAAGATTTTTAAAAATATAATAAAATTATTGTGATTTATTAGTCTGTTTTATGTACTCGTAACCTTGCACTATTATGCTCAATTTGCTATAATAAAATTTATAATCAGTAATTAAAGGAGCTTTATAAATGAAAGGTATTCGATTTTTTGCGGCGCTTTATGCCGCAAAGCTTGCGACTGTGGCACTTTCTGTAATGCACCGCAACGGTACTCATATGCCGGGCGTACTTGCTATGAAAATCTGCCCCGACTTTCTCGGCAGAATGGACAAGCCGAAAACAATCATCGGCATAACCGGCACAAACGGCAAAACCACAACTGCAAATATGATTAACGATATTCTTGCAGACAACGGGTATTCTCCTGTAAATAACCGTGCAGGCAGTAACATTCTCGGCGGTGTGGCAACAACCTTGATCTCCGCCGTTAATTTGAGAGGCAAAACAGTAAAAGACCTTGCTGTACTTGAGCTTGATGAACGCAGTTCAAGACTTATATATCCGTATGTTCATCCGACATACTTACTCTGCACAAACCTTTTCAGAGATTCTTACAAGCGTAATGCTCACTCTGAATTTATATTCGACATTCTCGACAAGCACATTCCAAAGCAGACAAAACTTGTTTTAAATGCAGACGACCTTGTAAGTGCAAGACTTGCCAAAGGCAATGACAGAGTATATTTCGGCATTGAGAAGCAGGACAACGAGGTTCTCAATGAGAATACAATAATCATCGACACTCCGCTTTGCCCCGAGTGCGGCAGCAGACTTGAATATGACTTCCGCCGTTATCATCATATCGGTTCGGCTCACTGTACAAAATGCGGTTTCCGTTCGCCAAAAGCCGATTACGATGTTACAAAGGTAAACGAAAGCACCGGAAGAATTACAATGTCACTCAAGGGCAAACAGGCTGATTTTAAAGCAGTCGGTACTTCTGTTACTGATACCTACAACCTTGCAGGTGCGATTGCCGTTCTCTCCGAATTCGGTCTTAGCGCAGAGCAGCTTAAGAAATCCGTTGAAAAACTTGAAATTGTAAAGAGCCGTTATGACGAAGAAAAAATCGGCGACAAGCAGGTTATTATGAGTGTTGCAAAGGGACAGAACCCCGTAGCCTGCTCAAGAGTATTTTCTTCCATTAAAAATCACACAGGCAAAAAAGCCGTTGTACTTATGCTTGACGACCTCGGCGACGCCGAAGAAACAAGCGAAAACACAGCTTGGATATACGATACCGACTTTGAATTTTTAAATGACGATTCAATTACACAGGTAATTTGCAGCGGTGTTCGCCGTACAGACTACAAGGTAAGACTTCTGCTTGCAGGCGTTCCCGAAGAAAAAATTACTTGTGTTGAAAAAGAGTCCGATGCGGCAAATGAAGTTGACCTTGACAAAGCAGATACAATTTTCTTCCTTTATGATGTTTACACAACATCTTACGCCGCAATTTCAAAAAATACAATCAGTGACAGAATGGCTGAAAGGGGTGCAAAACAATGAAAATAGAAATTCTATTCCCTGAAATATGCAATCTTTTCGGCGATATGGGCAATATGAAATATCTGAAAAAATGTTTGCCGAACGCTGAATTTATTTCAACCGCATTTGGTGACAAACCGCTTTTTGCAGACGAACAGCCAAATTTAATTTACCTTGCACCGTCAAACGAAAAAAATCAAGAGCTTATAATAAAAGCTCTGCTCCCCTACCGTGACAGACTCAAAGAATTGATTGACAACGGCACTCCTATGCTTTTCACGGGCAATTCGGGAGAAATTCTTTTTAAAGAGATAGAAAACTATGACGGCAGAAAAATCCCTGCGCTTAATATTTTTCCGTTTACCGCAAAGCGTGAGCAATACACAAGATTTAACGGTCTTAACCACGGCACAATGGCAGACGGAACAGAAATTCTCGGTTTCAGAAGCCAGTTTACATATTGGTTTGGTGATAATTCCGATTGTTTCTTTGTCAAATGCATTAAGGGAATCGGTATTAATAAAGAGTCCGATAAAGAGGGCATTATGGTGAACAATGCAATTGCCACGGCACAGCTCGGACCGCTCCTTGTAAATAACCCCGCATTTACAAAAAGATTATTAAAACTTATGGGCGCCGAAAACACCGCACTCGCATTTGAAGACGATGTAAAAAAAGCCTTTGAAATTCGCAAAGCAGAGTTTGAAAATCCAAAGACTAAATTTATTTTGTAATTAATATTTTAAGCATAAAGCCTGTTGATTCAGTATAATCGACAGGCTTTAATTTTTGGTTTTTTATTAAATTCGGGATAAATTTCGGTTTAAGCCGCATACTGCGACAAGTAATTATAAAAGATTGCGTGTGGTGTGTGCAAAGCCAATAAAATCTTCCGTCACAGCAAACTAAATTTAATAGCCATAACTTACATTTACCCAACTGCCGCCCTGCTTTTAAGCAATCATCGCCTTGGGCAAGAGTTTTGGTAAGATGCAGTTGTCCGCCGTCGTTTCTGTAATTTTTTTCGTCCATATTGCAAAGGCAAGGCACAAACTCAAAACAATTCTCTCATTTGCCGATTTTACCTTTTTCTTAAAAACTTTTACATCAATTTCTGGACCAAATCGGAAAGTTTACCCAAAGCAGGTTTAAAACACGGCAATTTCACAGACTTTGCATAAATTCCGTACTTTAACAATTGTATCATTCATTTTGTATATAATTAAAACAGTGTTACTACTGCTCATTAAATATAATCATTCACAGCAAAGTATCTCTCTCGGAACTTTGCCTCTGGTAGAATACACATTTATACCGTTTTTAATCTGCATAAAAATTGTATCGACAATTTCTTGAGTTATAACTTCGCCCTTTGCCACAATCGGAATCCCGGGCGGATATGCCCACACATACTCAAGTGAAATTTTATTAATACTGTTTTTCAATCTGTAAAAATCTCCGCTTTTGCCGCTGCAATCACAAGGATTCAGTGCTATGCGAGGCTGTGAAAGAAGCAGATTATTATAATTTAATTCTTTTGCAGAACATTCGCTGTCAATGATTTGTAACGCATTTACAAGTCTTGCAAAACCCTCATCAGTATCGCAAACTGTCGTAATAAGTAAAACATAGTCCGAGCATACCATTTCAGGCTCAATTTTAAAATCGTTTCTAAGTTTGTCCGCAAGCTGAACACCGTTAATATTCAGTCCTTTTACGGACACGGTAATTTTAGAAATATCAAAATCAAAAAAATTATGATTTTTAATATTATCATTGCCACAGCAAAGAACCTTTATATTTTTCAATTCTCGGCATTTTTCGTCAAAAGAATTAAGCCTGATTATATATTCATCAAAAGCCTTTGTATTCTTACAAAAATCAAGGCACTTTTCGATTGACGACATAAAAACATATGACGGACTGCTGGTTTCAAAAATTGCAAGGTTTTCGGCAAGAGGATTGATTAATTCTTCGTTTGAAGTGAGTAAAAGCGCAGTTTGTGTAAGTGACGGCAAAGTTTTGTGCAAGCTTGCCACCGCCACATCTGCTCCGCACTGTATTGCCTCAACAGGAAAGCTGTCCGAAAAAGGAAAATGCGCTCCATGCGCCTCGTCAACAAGTACCGACACATTATATAAATGCGCAATTCTGCTTATCTCTTTTATATCGGATACCGCTCCCTCATAGGTCGGCGAAGTAATAATCAACAGCTTTGCATCGGGATTTTCCCTGATTGCTTTTTCTGCCTGTGACGGTGTAATCGAACAGTTTATACCAAACTGTTTATCAACTTTCGGCACAATATATTCGGGTTTTAATCCGCAAAGCTCGAGCGCATTATAAACAGACTTGTGACTGTTGCGGGCAACAATCACCTTATCTCCCCTGTCGGTCATGGCACGAACAGCAGACAATATTCCGCCCGTTGCGCCGTTTACAAGCAAAAACGCTTTCTTAACATTATATAATTTCTCCGCAAGGTTCTGCACTTCAAGAATACAGCCCTCCGCATTATGCAAATTGTCAAAGCCGTCAATCTCTGTAAGGTCAATTTCATAAGGCATTATGCCGTCACAAAGCATAGGATTGCGTTTATGTCCCGGCATATGAAATGGATATACTCCGCTTTCGGAATACATTTTTAATTTATCGTACAGCATTACCAGTCAGTGCCAAACTCTCTTAATTCAAGTCCCTTATTATGCTCAAGCGCCCAGTCAATGCTCCAATAACTTGTAAACAGCAACAAATGATTGCCTTTTAAGTCCTGTATACGCTTTGTATCTGACGCAAGGTCAAGTTCCTTTGGATTTACATCTTTATTTACAATCCATCTGATATATTCGTAAGGCAGATTTTCCATAATAATATCAACATTGTATTCGTTTTCAAGGCGGTATTTAAGAACATCAAACTGCAGCACGCCTACTACGCCTACAATTACTTCTTCCATACCTGCGTCAAGTTCTTGGAAAATCTGAATTGCACCTTCCTGCGCAATCTGACTTGTACCCTTTATGAACTGCTTACGCTTCATAGTATCTTTCTGACGAACAAGTGCAAAATGCTCGGGTGCAAAGGTAGGAATACCCTTAAACTGAACTTTCTTCCCAGGTGAACAGATTGTATCACCTATAGAGAAAATACCCGGGTCAAACACACCGATAATATCGCCTGCATATGCCTCTTCCACTATTTCACGCTCCTGCGCCATAATCTGCTGCGGTTGAGAAAGACGCATTTTTTTATTGCCCTGAAGGTGGTAAACCTCCATATTTTTCTCAAACTTGCCGCTGCAAATTCTCATAAACGCAACTCTGTCACGGTGAGCCTTATTCATATTTGCCTGAATTTTAAATACAAATGCAGAGAAATAATCAGACATCGGCTCAACAATGCCATCAACTGTTTCTCTTGCAAGAGGTGAAGTTGTAATCTTTAAAAACTGCTCAAGGAACGGCTCTACGCCGAAGTTTGTAAGAGCCGAGCCAAAGAATACGGGAGTAAGCTCGCCTCGTCTTACAGCCTCAAGGTCAAAGTCATCGCCTGCACCGTCAAGGAGTTCAATATCATCAAACAAATCCTGTCTGTGGTACATACCGATTACATCATCTATGCTCGGGTCATCGAGAGTGATTTCGTTTTTCTCAACTTCTTTCTGACCGTTGTTAGCGGTAAAAGCAAGAATTTTCTTTGAATTTCTGTCATACACACCCTTAAATTCTTTACCCGAACCGATAGGCCAGTTTACAGGGCAGGTATGAATACCGAGTACATTTTCAATATCCTCAAGCAAATCAAAAGGATTTTTCGCATCTCTGTCCATCTTATTGATAAATGTAATAATCGGAATATGGCGCATTACACAAACCTTAAAAAGTTTGATAGTCTGTCGCTCAACACCCTTTGAACCGTCAATTACCATTACCGCCGAATCGGCAGCCATAAGTGTACGGTAGGTATCTTCGGAGAAATCCTGATGTCCGGGGGTGTCAAGAATATTTATGCAGTAGCCGTTATACTTAAACTGCAAAACAGAAGAAGTAACGGAAATACCACGCTGTTTTTCAATTTCCATCCAGTCCGATACTGCGTGCTTTGCAGTACGCTTGCCCTTTACAGAGCCTGCAAGATTGATTGCTCCGCCGTATAAAAGGAGTTTTTCTGTAAGTGTTGTTTTACCCGCATCAGGGTGCGAAATAATCGCAAAAGTCCTGCGCTTGCTGATTTCTTCGTTTAATGAACTCATCTTTTACAATCCTTTCGGAATCATTTTACATACTTTTCTATAATACTATATTTTACTATTTTTCTTATATATATGTCAATAAAACGGACGAAAAATATTTGTTTTACGGTATATAAAAAATCAATTGCTACAAAAGCTTGACAAATTTGTAATTTTATTGTAATATATAGTTAATAAAGGTAATAAATTCATTTTATATTTTGTTTTTTCCTATTTTTTCATATACCTTCCAAATCGGGGCAGGAGTTTTACTTCTGCCTCAAATTCTTTTACGGAGATTATTATGAGTAAATCAATCGGACTGTATCTGCATATCCCATTTTGCAAAAGCAAATGCCCTTACTGCGATTTTTACAGCACAAGGGCGGGCGAATATGAATATAACGACTATGTTATTGCTTTAAAAGAAAAATTAAAATATTGGAGCAATCACTTTAACGGAACTGTAAAGACCGTATATATCGGCGGAGGCACTCCGAGCGTTCTCGGAGCGGAAAGGCTTTGCGATATTCTTAGTTTTGTAAAAGAAAATTTTACACTCGAAAGCAATGCGGAAATCACGGTTGAAGTAAACCCTGACAGCGGAAAAAAACTTGATTTTGCCTTAATGAAAAGTACAGGCTTTAACCGATTGTCAATTGGTATGCAAAGCGCAGTACCCGCCGAATTAAAAAAGCTCGGCAGAATACACACCGCCGAAGACGCAAAACATACGGCAGAGCTTGCACAAGCTGCGGGAATTACCAACATTTCGCTTGACCTTATGACAGGTATTCCTCTGCAAACAAAGGAAACTCTGAAACAATCCGTTGACTTTTGCGCTCAATGCGGAGTTACTCATATTTCATCGTATATTTTGAAAATTGAGGAAAACACAAAATTTGCGCAAATAGAATCAAAATTAAATCTTCCGAGCGATGATGAGCAGGCCGAACTCTACCTATATACAGTTGAATTGCTTGAACAATACGGATATATGCAATATGAAATTTCAAATTTTGCAAAAAAAGGTTTTGAAAGCAGACATAATTCAAGCTATTGGGAGTGCGGCGAGTACATCGGAATAGGTCCGTCCGCTCATTCATTCTTTAACGGTAAAAGATTTTTTTATGACAGAAGTATAGAAAATTTTAAAGCAAACAAAATTATCAATGACGGCGAGGGCGGCACTGCCGAAGAATATATTATGCTGTCTTTGCGATTGAAAAAGGGACTCGATACCGAAGAATATGCCAAAAAATACGGTACTCCGTTGCCGCAGAGTTTTTTCAAAAAAACTGATTTGTATGTAAAAAACGGTTTTATGGAACACAACGGCACTTCTTTTTCTTTTACTCCAAAAGGCTTTTTGGTTTCAAACACAATAATCGCCGATTTAATATAACTTAATTTTTAACAATTTTATAAAATAATGTTAATTTTAATTTCGTTGCCGTAACAACATATTTGCCGACCGAAAAATATTATACTTATACCACAAGGTAAGTAATTACAACAACTTACAATTGTATAAATAAATATTTTGGAGGCAACTATGGATTATAAAATGTTTTGTTATCAATGTCAGGAAACAGCTAATTGTTCAGGCTGTACAGTAAGTGGTGTATGCGGCAAAAAGCCTGATACCGCAAATATGCAGGACTTGCTCGTATATGTTACAAAGGGCATTTCGGCAGTTACCACACTAATTAGAGCAGAGGGAAAACAGATTGACAAAAGCATAAATCATCTTATTACTCTCAACCTTTTCACAACAATTACAAACGCAAATTTTGACAAAGATGTTATCGTTGAACGCATTAAAACAACCCTCAAAGTAAAAGAGAATTTGTTAAAAGAAGTTTCCGATAAATCAGCACTTCCAAGCGCATCTTTATGGAACGGAAATGAAAGTGAATTTGCGGCAAAAGCGGCTACAGTCGGCGTACTTGCCACAGAAAACGAAGACATAAGAAGTCTTAGGGAACTTATAACCTACGGTTTAAAGGGACTTTCGGCATACAGCAAACACGCAAATGTTCTTATGGAAGACAATGAAGAGCTTGACGCTTTCTTACAGAGAGCGCTGTCAATGTTGCTTGACGATACACTGTCCGTTGACGACCTTGTAGCACTGACGCTTGAAACAGGTAAATTCGGCGTTGACGGAATGGCTATGCTTGACAAAGCCAATACTTCCGCATACGGTAATCCCGAAATTACAAAAGTCAACATCGGTGTACGCAGTAACCCTGCAATTCTTGTTTCGGGTCACGATCTTCGAGATCTTGAAATGCTTTTAGAACAGACAAAAGATACAGGTGTAGATGTTTACACTCATTCGGAAATGTTACCTGCGCACTACTACCCTACTTTCAAAAAATACAGCCATTTTGTCGGCAATTACGGCAACGCATGGTGGAAACAAAAAGAAGAGTTTGAGAGCTTTAACGGCGCAATTCTTATGACTACAAACTGTATTGTACCGCCAAAGGACAGCTACAAAGACAGAATGTTTACAACAGGCGCAGCGGGCTATCCGGGTGTAAAACACATCGGCGGCGAAATCGGAGAAATAAAAGATTTTTCGGAAATCATTGAAGTTGCAAAAAAATGCAAACCTCCCGTTGAAATTGAAAAAGGCGAGATTGTAGGCGGATTTGCTCATAATCAGGTACTTTCTCTTGCCGATAAAATCGTAGAGGCCGTGCAGAACGGCGACATCAAGAAATTCATTGTAATGGCAGGCTGTGACGGCAGAGCAAAGTCAAGAAATTACTACACCGAATTTGCAAAAGCATTGCCAAAAGATACGGTAATTCTCACCGCAGGCTGTGCAAAATACAAATACAATAAACTTAATCTCGGCGATATAAACGGTATTCCCCGTGTTCTCGACGCAGGTCAGTGCAACGATTCCTACTCGCTTGCGGTTATTGCACTTAAGCTAAAAGAAGTGTTCGGTCTTGATGACATTAACGAACTTCCAATTATCTACAATATTGCCTGGTATGAGCAAAAAGCCGTAATCGTTCTTCTCTCTTTGCTTTACCTCGGAGTCAAAAACATCCATCTCGGCCCTACACTCCCTGCTTTCCTCTCTCCAAATGTATTAAATGTACTTGTAGAAAACTTCGGAATAAGCGGTATCGGTTCTGTAGAAGACGATATAAAACTTTTCTTTAATAAGTAAGATTAGTGTTTAACGCACGGTTATTATTAAATAATTATAAAAGTTCGTCAAATTTTTCACTGACTGATATTTACCCCAACTTTTGATAAAAATAAAAATCACGGGCAAAACATTATGCTTGTTTTGCCCGATTTGCTTATATACCAAAAAACAGCCGCATTGCTGCGGCTGCCCTCAGTTTTTATGAAGTTTTGAAATTATCGTGAAAACACGGTGTTATCAATGTAACTCGGGTTATCAGCCAACCTTGGCATCTGCTGTATCACCAAAGAAATTGAATCTGAAAAGTTTGCTTTCATCATTCTATTATCACAGATGATGCTTGCCTCTGCAATTCTGCCGCCCTCAATAAGCTTTGTTAAGCCAACGAGCTGACAAAGTTTGCTCTTAAGGTTTAATCTGTCGCCTTCGCTTGTAACGAGATATACATTGCCCTCGCAGGTATCGAGCACGGCGAGGAATTTGGTTACATCAATGTCGTGTAAATTAAGGATTGGTGTCATAAAAATTTCCTCCTTTAAAAATATCAATTTTTATTTTTTCGTGCGCCATTTACCATTTGGCAAAATCTAGACTTAAATTCGACTTAATTAATTTTACTCGAGTAATGTGACTGTTTAATCAGCCGATAGTCAAGCGGACTATTTACTTGACAATTATTATTATACTCAAAAGTTCGTGAAAGTCAACATTTTTTAAAATATTTATTTGTGTAATATGCTACTCAAATGTACATATCAACTAATTTAAAGTTGATATTTTTGTCTATATATCACAACAGTTAGAACATATGTTTTCATTTTCTTCATTTGCTTTTTGCATTAGTTAATCATCTTTACCATTATAAAAGGATACTTAGAACAATATTTTGACTTTTTTAACAAAGTTGTATTTTTCATAAACAGAATAATATATCTATTACGATTGACTAAAAACAAAAATAATACTATAATTACACTAAAAGATGAGGTGAAAACATTGATAAAGCTCTATTTAGCTGATATTTCAGTTCTTTGCGACCCCTTGAATGATAACGGTAAAATTTCTCTTTTACCTCAAGAAAGGCAAATAAAAATACTAAGATATAAACTTGCCGACGATCGCAAACGCTCGCTCGGAGCAGGTTTAATTATAAATAAAATTCTCAATGAGAATAATATTGACATAAATTCAATTTATTACGGCAGTAACGGCAAACCGTATGTTGATAAAATTTTCTTTAATGCGGCTCACTCCGGTAACTTTGCTTTCGGAGTCAGTTCCGATAAGGAGATAGGCTGTGATGTTGAAATCATTAAAAAACCTCGCCTTGACGTTGCAAAAAAATTTTTCACCGAAAATGAATACAATTATATTATTCATTCGGAAAATACAAGCAATGCATTTTACAAACTTTGGACGATTAAAGAAAGTTATATAAAGCAGAGCGGCAAGGGATTGCGAACACCTCTCAACAGTTTTGAAATTAATATAAATAAAGATACCATTACCGTTTCGGAAAATAACACAAAGAAAAATTGCTATATCACCCACTTTGAATTTAAAAATCATTCATTTGCCATATGCAGTATAGAAGAACCTCCGCTTGAAATTGAATTTAATTACTTATAAAGTAGTTCTGTTCAAAATGTTTTATAATCATTTAAGCAAAAGCGTGTACTAACAATAACTTGCAAAGCAAAACGCTCCAACTGCAATTAAACAGTCGGAGCGTTTTTATAATAGGTAGATTAATGATTGAATCTTGATAAAAATGCCTGTGTTCTCGGATTTTGCGGATTATTGATTACTTGTTCGGGTGTACCTTGCTCGGCAATTACACCGTCAGCCATAAAGATAATTTTATCTGCAACATCTCTTGCAAATTCAATCTCATGAGTAACAACAATCATTGTACTGTCAGAAGTTTTAAGACTTCTAATAACATTGAGCACCTCGCCTGTAAGTTCAGGGTCAAGTGCCGAAGTAGGCTCGTCAAAGCACAAAACATCAGGATTAAGAGCAAGCGCTCTTGCAATGGCAACTCGCTGTTGCTGACCGCCGCTTAGGTTACAGGGAAATGATTCGCTCTTCTCCGAAAGTCCCACTTTTTCGAGCAAGCTCAATGCGGTTTCTCGGATAATTTTTTGTGCGTCTTTATGATTTTTCGCACCCATATATTCGCCTGTCTGCTTTATCTGTTCTTTTGCCGCAAGGCGTGGAGCAAGCATAATATTGTCAATTACGCTGTACTGTGGGAAAAGATTAAAAGACTGAAACACAAGTCCGAAATGCAGTCTGTTTTTGCGAATTTGCGACTCACTGTTTTTGCCGGAATCATTGCTGTCAAAAAGCACCTTATCCCCTACACTGATTTTGCCGTTCTGCGGAGTTTCAAGAAAATTAAGACATCTTAAAAGTGTGGTTTTGCCCGAACCGGAAGAACCGATAATTGCAAGCACCTCGCCTTTCTCAAGCGAAAAGCTGATGTCTTTCAGGACGGGAGTTTTGCCGTAGCTTTTACGGATATTTTCAACGCTTAACAATGACATAACTGCCCCTCCTTAACCTTTGTAATAATCGAGCTTTTTCTCTATAAACGAAAAAAGAATTGTTAAAACACCGCAGAACACAAGGTAAAATACCGCCGAGTAGAACAACGGCCAAATAAGTCCCTGCATTGAGAAGTCTTTTGCCATCATCAAAATTTCAGGAATAGCGATAACACTTGAAAGTGATGTATCCTTTACAAGAGTAATAATTTCGTTGCCGATCGGTGCTGTGATTTTCTTTACAACCTGCATAAGCACAACCTTAAAGAAAATCTGCGGCTTAGTCATACCAAGCACCTGTCCTGCCTCATACTGTCCCTTTGGCACAGACTCAATACCGCCACGGTATATTTCAGAAAAATATGCCGAATAGTTAATAATAAATGCTATAAGCGCCGCATTTATTCTCGAAAAATTGAATCCGCCGTTTGTCATAAGCGGTGGTACATAGAACACAACAAAAAGCTGGAGCATAAGAGGTGTGCCTCTGATTATCCACACAAAAGTTTTTGTAATCCACTTAATCGGTTTAAATTTTGACATTGAACCCATAGAAACAATAAGTCCAAGCGGCATAGCCGCAAGAATTGTCACTATAAAGATAAGGCAGTTTTGTCCAAAACCCTCTAAAAGGCTGTTTGTAACATTTATAAACTGGTTCATAATTATTTTGCCTTTACAAGGAGTAAATCCTGAAGATTATATTTTTCTGCAATCTGCTCAAGTGAACCGTCATCGGCGCAAGCCTGAATAGCGTCATTGAGTTTTGCAAGAGTTTCTGTGCTGTCCTTACGAAGTGCGATACCGTACTGTTCAGGTGAGAAAGCCTTGTCAGAAACTACCTTGAGGTCTGAATAATCAGAACCCTCTGCAAGTGTACCGATTGACATTACATAGTCGATAACCGCAACATCAGCTGTGCCTGACTTAACCTCAAGCAAAGCCTTTGCCTGTGAGTCAACCGAAACATAATCGGCGCTTGTAAAGAATTCATCACTCTGGGCAACCTCTTCACCTGCTGACTTCTTCTCTGCAACGACAGTCTTACCCTTAAGTGCATCTGCCGATGTAAGCTGATCCGCAATGTCTGCCTTAGCAACCATAACCTGCTTATTCTCCATATACGGAGTTGAAATGCTCATATTTTCCTGACGCTCTTCTGTAATTGTAAGACCGTTCCAGATGCAGTCAATAGTCTTTGCATTAAGCTCTACTTCCTTTGAATCCCAGTCAATCTTCTGGAACTTAGGTGTAACGCCCATCTTTTCGCAAACCTTTGTAGCGAACTCTGTTTCAAAACCTGTGAGATTGCCGTTTTCGTCCATATAGTTCATCGGCTCAAAATATGTAATACCGATTACAAATTCGCCTTTATTCTGAATATAAGTCCAATCGTTTTCAGTTTCCGAAGAACCTTTAGCGGTTGTTGAATTTGAACCGCCGCAACCTGCAAGAGCAGTTGCCGCCATAACACCTGCAAGTAATAAAGCTGAAATCTTTTTCATAAATGTTTTCCTCCATAATTTAACTTAGCGAAAAGCTACACTATATTATAGCATTATCACATTAGCAAAGTAAAGTGTTTTCGACAGATTTTTCCCTGTTATCGTAAATTTTATAACATTATTACAATCTGCAAGTTTGCAAAATTGCAATCGGATAACAGTTTCTTAAAAAACAAACCTGTTATATTCTAAATGTTGGGGTAAAAATAATAAATAATGGTTTAGCAAATTGTTTCGACAAGCAATCAGCTAAACCATAATTATCCCCCAACTATAAAAAGCCAAAAAAACGGCACTGATAAAAAGTGCCGTTTTAAAGTTAAAATAATCAGCCGAGCTTTGCGGCAAGGAGATTACCCATATTGTACATACCTGCGCCCTGATCTGCAAGATAAACAGCGGCATTTACTGCGCCGACTGCAAATACCTCTTTTGATTGAGCCTGATGTGAAATAGTTACAACCTCATCGTGACCCGCAAAAATAACCTCGTGTTCGCCAACAATAGTACCGCCTCTTACAGAGTGAATACCGATTTCATTCTTAGAACGCTTTTTGCGGTAAGAATGGCGGTCATAAACATACTGCGGTTCTTCTGCAAGTGTGTCGGAAATGCCGTCTGCAATCATAAGTGCAGTACCGCTTGGAGCGTCAATTTTCTGATTGTGGTGTTTCTCTATGATTTCAATATCGAAATCTGCCGCACCGAGAATCTTTGCAGCCTCTTTTGAAAGCTCAATAAGAAGATTGATACCGAGCGACATATTTCCCGAATAGAAAACAGCTACACTTTCAGACGCTTTTTTTATTTTTTCAACCTGCTCCGGTGAATAACCTGTTGTGCAAAGTACGCAAGGAATTTTTTTCTCAAGCGCATATGCGAGAATATCGTCAAGAGATGCAGGATTTGAAAAATCTATAATAACATCAGCCTTTTTGTCTGATACGGCAAGGCTCTCAAATACAGGATAATCGTATGCAGGTGTGCCGAAAGGATCTGCACCGAAAACAATTTCACAGTCATTTCTTGACTGAACAGCCGAAGTAACGGCCTTACCCATTTTTCCGTTACAGCCTACAAGAGCTATATTTACCATTTTAAACTTCCCCTTTTGTACGAATTACTGTGCGTGCTTGCCGAGAAGATCGTACTTAGCAAGGCAATCCTTAAGATCGTGATAGCCTGCTGCGCTCATAGGAACGAGCGGAAGTCTGCACTCACCGCAGTCAAAACCAAAGAGGTTCATAGCTGTCTTAATCGGAATAGGATTTACATCGTTAAACATAATGTTCATAAGCTCAAGATAGTGGAAATGGAGCTTTTGAGCCTCTGCAAAGTCATTTTCAAGACAAAGCTGACAAATCTTATGCATTTCGGCAGGGCAAATGTTTGCAAATACTGAAATTACACCCAAAGCGCCGAGTGACATAAACGGAACTGTCTGGTCGTCATTACCCGAATAAATGTCAAGATTATCTCCGCAAAGTGAACGAATGAGCGCAACCTGTGAAATATTGCCGCTTGCCTCTTTTGCAGCAACAATATTAGGGTGCTTGCAAAGCTCCTCATATGTCTTTGGCTGAATGTTACAGCCTGTTCTTGAAGGAACATTATAAAGAATGATAGGAAGGTCAACTGCATCCGCAATTACATTGAAGTGCTTTACAAGACCTGCCTGTGAAGTTTTATTGTAATATGGAGTTACACAAAGGAGTGCGTCTGCACCGGTCTTTTGGGCAGACTTTGAAAGCATAACGGCAGTTGAAGTATCATTGCTGCCTGTGCCTGCAATAACAGGAATTCTTCCGTTGATTTTCTCTGACACGAAAGAAAGCACTTTGCAGTGTTCTTCCTCCGAAAGAGTTGCTGCCTCGCCTGTTGTACCGCAAGCGATAATGGCATCTGTACCGTTTTCAACATGGAATTCAAGCAACTGCTCAAGTACATCATAATTTACGCTGCCGTCAGAATTCATAGGTGTTACAAGAGCAACACCGGAACCTGTGAAAATGTGATTTCCCATAATTTACCTCCATTTAAGATTTTTAATTTAAAATTAAATTTTATAAAGCTGACGGCTTAAATCAGTCCATATAGCCTTCAGCGCAAAGAAGTTCCGCAAGCAATACTGCGCCGCCTGCTGCACCTCTTAATGTGTTGTGTGACATACAAACAAACTTGTAATCATACTGTGTGTCTTCCCTGAGTCTGCCTACGGAAACAGCCATACCGTTCTCAAGGTTTCTCTCGCTCTTAATCTGTGGACGATCAGGCTCTGTAAAGTAGTGTAAGAACTGCTTTGGTGCGCTCGGAAGCTCAAGCTCCTGTGCTCTGCCCTTGTATGATTCCCAAATCTTGATGATTTCTTCTACAGACGGTTTCTTTACGCCGTCTTTAAATGACATAAATACAGCAGCTGTGTGACCGTCTGAAACAGGTACACGAATGCACTGAGCTGTAATGGCAATATCGTCTGTCTTAACGATTTCGTTGTTCTCAATGTGACCCCAAATCTTGAGTGGCTCCTGCTCTGACTTCTCTTCCTCGCCGCCAATGTAAGGAATAACATTATCTATCATTTCAGGCCATGTCTTAAATGTTTTGCCTGCACCTGAAATTGCCTGATATGTACAAGCGAGAACCTTATCTACGCCAAGCTCCTTGAGTGGGTGGATAGCAGGAACATAGCTCTGGAGTGAACAGTTAGACTTAACTGCAATAAAGCCTCTCTTTGTGCCGAGTCTTTTTCTCTGAGCGTCAATAATCTCAAGGTGATCTGCATTGATCTCAGGAATAACCATAGGAACATCCGGAGTAAATCTGTGTGCCGAGTTATTAGAAACGATTGGGCACTCTGCCTTTGCATATCTCTCTTCAAGAGCTTTGATTTCGTCTTTCTTCATATTTACAGCGCAGAAACAGAAGTCAACCTGTGAAGCAACCTCTTCAACATTCTCTGCGTCAACAATTACCATATCTTTATATTTCTCTGGAAGATCCTTTGTCATATGCCATCTTCCCTCAACTACATCACCGTATTTTTTACCGGCACTTCTTGCACTTGCCGCAAGAACCTTTACCTCAAACCATGGGTGATTCTCAAGAAGGAGAGCGAAACGCTGACCAACCATACCTGTTGCACCGATAATACCAACTTTAAATTTCTTCTGATTCACAACAATTCCTCCGAATGAAATATTTTTTATAAAAAGCAGTTGCCTTATTTGATAAAATATTATATTATTAAGACAGTGTGTTTTGCAATGCCGAGCTTTGTCGAACAAACGCACAAACTGCTCATATTAAATTATAATATATCATTTAATATTTATAATGTCAATTATTTTTGCAATCACAAACACAATTTTTATAAATTTTCAGCCTCATTTTCGAGGTTTTTTCTTGAGAGGAACTAAAAATGAAAACAAGTGATTTTTATTACGATTTACCGAAAGAACTTATCGCTCAAACCCCCGTCGAACCCCGTGACAGTTCAAGACTTATGCTGCTTGACAGAAACACAGGTGAAATCGACCACAAGCATTTTTACGATATTATAGACAGCTTAAACCCCGGAGATTTGCTTGTGGCAAACGATTCGAGGGTTTTGCCTGCAAGAATTTACGGTATCAAGGACGAAACAGGTGCGAGAGTCGAGTTTTTATTATTAAGACAGATTACAGGCAACCGTTGGGAAGCTCTCTGCAAACCCGGTAAAAAAGCCAAAGAGGGCGCTTCTTTTACTTTCGGTGACGGACTTTTAAAAGCTACCGTTGCAGAAGTAAAAGATGACGGCAACAGAATCGTTGACTTTGAATGTGACGAAAACTTTTTCAGCACACTTGACAAAATCGGTCAGATGCCGCTTCCTCCTTATATTACGGAGGAACTTAAAGACAAAGAGCGTTACCAGACAGTTTACAGTCACGAATTGGGTTCTGCAGCCGCTCCCACAGCAGGACTTCACTTTACAAAAGAGCTTATGCAAAGAATAAAGGATAAAGGCGTAAATATTGCTTATGTTACACTGCATGTCGGTCTGGGAACATTCCGTCCCGTAAAGGTAGATGATGTAACAAAGCATAAAATGCACAGCGAACATTACGAAATTCCGCAAGAAACCGCAAAACTTATTAATGAAACAAAGAAAAACGGCGGCAGAGTAATTGCAGTCGGCACAACTTCCTGCCGTACTCTTGAAAGTGTTGCGTCATTCTACGGAGAAATTAAGCCGTGCGAGGGATTTACGGATATATTCATTTATCCGGGTTATGAGTTTAAAGTGCTTGACGGACTTATCACAAACTTCCACCTCCCGGAGAGCACACTTATTATGCTTGTAAGCGCATTTGCAGGATATGACAATGTGATGAATGCGTACAAAACCGCCGTTGAAGAAAAATACAGATTTTTCTCATTCGGCGATGCAATGTTCATTTCTTAATCAAAAAACATTATTATTGCGAATTAAAAGGAGATTTCTATAATATGTTAAAAATTATTAAAACAGAGGGAAATGCTCGCCGAGGCGAGTTTGTTACACCTCACGGCACTGTGCAAACTCCTGCATTTATGAATGTTGCCACCTGCGGAGCAATCAAAGGCGCTGTTTCCGCACTTGATTTAAAACAGATTAAATGTCAGGTTCAGCTTTGCAACACATATCACCTGCACCTAAGACCGGGTGACGAAAAAGTCAAGCAAATGGGCGGACTTCACAAATTCACCCGTTGGGACGGTCCTATCCTCACCGACAGCGGCGGATTTCAGGTTTTCTCACTTGCAAAGCTAAGAAATATTAAAGAAGAGGGCGTTTACTTCAACTCTCATATTGACGGCAGAAAAATTTTTATGGGACCCGAAGAAAGTATGCGTATTCAGTCAAACCTCGGCTCTACTATAGCAATGGCTTTTGACGAGTGTGTAGAAAACCCATCTTCGTATGACTATACAAAGAAAAGCGTTGAGCGTACAACACGCTGGCTTAAAAGATGTATAGCAGAAATGAACCGTCTTAACTCGCTTGAAGATACACTCAACCGTGAGCAAATGCTCTTCGGCATAAATCAGGGCGGCATTTACAATGACTTGCGTATTAATCATATGAAGGAAATTGCAGACCTTGACCTTCCGGGCTATTCAATCGGCGGTCTTGCTGTCGGAGAACCTACGGAAAAAATGTATGAAATCATCGAAGCGGTTGAGCCTTATGCACCGAAAGACAAACCGAGATACCTTATGGGCGTAGGTACTCCCGTAAACATTCTTGAGGGAATCGCAAGAGGCATTGACATTTTTGACTGTGTAATGCCAAGCCGTAACGCAAGACACGGACAGCTGTTTACATGGGAGGGTGTGCGCAACATTAACAACGCAAAATACGAAGTTGACGAACGCCCGATTGACGAGCATTGCGACTGCCCTGTTTGTCAGAACTTTTCAAGAGCATATATACGACACCTCCTCAAAAGCGGTGAAATGCTCGGTATGCGCCTTGCCGTTCTTCACAATCTGTACTTTTATAATAATCTTACGGCAGTTATCAGAGAACAGCTTGACAACGGCACTTTCACAGAATTTTACAATAAATATCGCAATATTCTCGGAGTGAGAATTTAATACCGATATTTTTTTAAAAACTTCTTGCAAGATTAATATAAAGCTGTTATAATCAATGTAATGTATGAAAGGAATGACTGCTATGAATTTTTTAAATCAGGTTGTACTTGCTGACGCTGCTTCTGGCAACGCTTTCGGTACATACGGTATGATTCTTATTTGGGTTTTGGTATTCGCTGCAATGTACTTCTTTATTTTGCGCCCAAGCTCAAAGAAGAAAAAAGAAGAAGCACAGATGAGAAACTCTCTTGAAATCGGTGATGAAATTACAACAATCGGCGGCATTATGGGCAGAGTTGTTGCAATTAAAGATGATGAGGACGCTATCATTATTGAAACAGGTTCCGACAGAGTTAAAATGAAATTTAAAAAGTGGTGCATCTCTACTGTTGATACAGTTAAAGAAGCTCCCGCAAAAGAGAAATCTTCTGATAAAGAAGAAAAGACAGAGAAAAAAGGTCTTTTCGGTAAAAAGAAAAAGGACGAAGAGGACAAGTAATCTAATCTTTTCGTTTCATTCACTTAGTTTTTGAATTAAATAACTTTCCCTCGAATATATATGAGTATATTAATATTTATATTATTCGGGGGAATTTTTATGTCTGATAAAAAACAACTCATAAAATCGGTTTTTGTAGGTGTACTTACATCCGCACTTACGGAAATTATACTTATGTCGCTGTTCTCCGTACTGATAATAACCTCGGGGTTACTGCCTGCCGATATTACCGACTACATAATGGTGGCAGTCACAGCTATGTCGGTATTCTGCGGCGGATTTATCTGTGCAAAAGTCAATAAATCTTCCGGATTAATATGCGGTTTACTCACAGCAGCGGCGGTATTTGTAATTATTACCGTAATCGGGCTTTTGCAAAGCGAAGCCGTACTTACCCCTCTTTCTCTGATTAAACTCGGCGCAATGCTTATCTGCGGCTGTGCGGGCGGTGTATTGGGAGTTAATCAAAAAGAAAAGGTATTTATAAAATAAAAATGTAATTTTAAAGATTTTAAATTATTTGGTTCTTTTGCAATAATTTACCAAACAATTATAAAAGTTTGGTCGACCTTTTCAAAGGTCGTGGGTGTGGGCAAAGCCCACAAATACTTTTCGCTTACGCAATCTAATGATAGCCAAACAGCCTGCTGTTTGGCGGCTTAAACACAACGGCGTTAGCCTTTAAATGCGACAGCAATAAGAAAAAGCATTTGTTATATAATGAAAAAGTTAATCATTTATTTTCTAAAAGGCTATCGCCTGTTTTAACAAACTTAGTCTTATCACGCAAACAGCTGCGCTGTTTGCGCCCGATAAATTGCTATATTTGAAAATATTATGGGCGCTGCCCAAACCCGCAAGCCTTTAAAAAGGCTTGACCTAAATTTTTAAATTATTTTGCTTAACTCGAGCAATAAACCATAATTTATTAATATTGTCCAAACATTTAGAACAGAACTAATTATTTTTCTTTATACATTTTCTTTATACAAAATATGACAGAGCTTTGAGTTTTTGAATCAAAGCTCTGTTTTTTGTAAAAATTTACAAGTTTGTTTACAAAATATTCATAAACTATTCAGAAAAAAATATAGAAAAAAATCCTGTAATATGATATAATAGCATAATACGGAAGTGTGCCGTAATGAAGGTATATGAAAACAATACATTTGTGTAATAGATAGGATGTGTAAAAATGGCCAGAGGTATTAAATTACCGGAAGAATTAAAAGATTGGAAAATTACTTCGCTTGTTTCCGAAAAGAAAGGGCAAAATAAATATCGAATTGTAAAAAAAGACAGCAGCGGCGAGGTTTTCGCTAACCTGTTCCATATTTTTGCATACGGTAATCACTACAGCAATGAGAAAGCCGATTTTTTTGAAGATGAAGTTAATTTTCTCAATTCCATAGCTGATAAAAAAGAATATTTCACCTGCTTTGGCGCTTATCTTTATGATAATCCGTCAAAAGAAAAAGCAGATATGTATATTGCTACAGAGGAACTTGAACCTCTTTCAAAAGTAATGCGCAGTAAAAACTTTACTGACGACGAAATTACCGATTTCGGCTTGCAGATGGCTGAAATTCTTATGTTTCTCGAAGAAAAAAATATTTTTCACGGCAATATCCGCCCGGAAAATATTTTTGTAACCGCAGACGGTAAGTACAAGCTCGGAGGTTTTTCCGATTTTGAATGTAAAGCATCTGACCTTGACTTCTCAGCACCCGAAGTTGCAGAAGGCAGAAATCCTGACCTTACTACAGATATTTACTCCGTAGGTCTTATTATGTACTGCCTTGCAAACAATAAGGCTTTACCTTTCGAGGGCGGTCTTACAACTAAATCGGAAGCTGTTAAAATGCGTACCGACGGTACGGCAATTACCGCTCCTAAAAACGGCAACGAAAAGCTGAAAAGTATTATCGTTATAGCTATTCAGCCGAAAAACGAAAACAGATGGAAAAATGCCGTTAATATGAAAAACGCTTTGCTTGCTTCTTGCGGAAAACTTACTGCAGAACCCGAAAAAGCACAGGAAAAACAGGAAGAAAAAGAAACTCCTGCAGTAACGGGCGCAGTGCCGACACTTTTTGAACAGGCAGAAAAAGCCGAAAAGGACAAAAAAGCAGAAGACAATACAGAAAAATCCACACAGCCGGAAGAAACAAAAGAACCTGTTGAAAATAAACCCGATGTACCTGTTGTTAAGGAAGATAAAGCAAAGGTTACGGAAACAAATTCGGAAGATACCGCAAAAATTAAACCGCAGACTGCTGAAAAAGAAAATTCGGTTGCTCCCGTTGTTCCTATTTCAAACGATGTTTTTGACGAGTACGAGGTAACAAAAAAGCCCGATACCCAAGTAAAAGCATCTACTAAGGATTACGGTTCGTTCTTTGATGACATTGACGATACAGACAGCAAAAAGGCAGAACCTGTAAAAAATACCGTTTCGGAAACCAAAACAAAGAAACCGGAACCTGTAAAGCAGAAACCCGAAAAGAATGAAATCAAAAGCAGTATTCCGATTGATTATAAATCTAAAAACGCAAAAAATGCAGAGACGGACGAAAAGCCACGCAAAAAGGGCGCTGCAATTGCAATAATCACGGTCAGCGTAATTATTATACTTGCAGTTCTCGGCTTTGTCGGATACATTGTTTACAATGAGATTTTTGCTGAAAAAATCAATAATTCAAAGCCTGCCACGGCAGACGAGATAACAACAGCGGCAACTACCGTGCCCCCTACGACGGTTGCACCGACTACTCAACCTACAACCGTTGCGGAAAAAGAGATTAGTTCAGTTGTCGGATATGACTACGAAAGCGCTAAAAATAAACTTGAGGAGCAAGGCTTTAAGGTTGCGGAGGGCAATCACCTTTACAGCACACTTTACAGCGAGGGATATGTAATTTCTCAAAGTCCCGAATCAGGCACAAAGGCAAAACCGGGCACTGTAATTACACTTGATATTTCACTCGGCGAAGAGTATGTTGAACCCGAAACCACAGCACCAGAAGAATCAAGTCAGAGTTCTGCGACCGAAAACGATTTTATCTTTGCAAACAGCGATTCTTCATATATCAGTCAGTCAGAAGTAAAAGACCTTAGCGACAACAATCTTGAGCTTGCACTCAATGAAATTTACGCTAAGAGAGGCTGGATATTCTCCGACCCGGAGCTTTCCGCTTACTTTAATTCACAGTCATGGTACACACCACGCTACACTTCTTCTGAGTTTTCTAAGAATGTAACATTTAACGAATATGAGCAGGCTAACATTCAGCTTATTATAAATGAGCAAAAGAGCAGGGGTATTCGCTGATAACCACAGACACAAAAACATTAAAAGGATAAATCATTTATGAAAAAATTTTTTATTAAATTATTTAAAAATAAATTATTTGTTTCCTTTGCAGTAAATGCTTTGATAATGGTTTTTTGCATATATGTTTCTTCGTTTTCATACGACTCTTACAAAGACTATGAAAATTCTCTGCTTATTTCACATTATCACATACCGTACAACAATACAGTCAACTACTTACTCGCATTTGCTGTAAGCAGTATTCAATATATTTTTTCCACAATCAATATTTTTGTATTTGCACAGGTAATATTCGGCTGGCTTGCCTTTTCATCCATCACCTATGCGCTGACCGATAAATTCGGATACAAAATAGGAGTTGTATTTTCTGTATTTTTAAACATTTTATTTGCACTTAACCACTATGCAGACATAGCAAGTCAAAAGACATCCGCTATTATGCTTACTGCAGGTTTTCTGCTTATGTTTAATGCAATCAGACGAAAAAGATACAGATTTATGTGCCTGCTTGGCGCAATTGAAATTTTGATTGGCTCGTTCTACTGCTTTGAACTTTTCTTTGTTGCATTGGCGTTTGCGATTGTTTATCTTATTGCCGACCTTATTGCAAAAGGTAAATATAAAATCAAATTTCATAAGTTTATGTGGTATTTCAGACCTTTTCTCATTTTATTCGTTCTTATTACGGTTTTGACTTTTGCTCTGAATAACTACTCCGTAGCAGTCAATACTCAAAACGATACTTTAAAAGGCAACTATGAATACCATCAACTGACAGAGAAAATCGCTAATTTTCCTTATCCCGATTACAGCAAGAACAAAGAGGCTTTTAGCAATGTGGGAATAACAAAAACAGAGTACGAACTTCTCAAAGACGGTTATTACGATGAAAGCACACCGATTAATCTTGATGCGTTAAAACTTGTTGATTCACTGCAAAAGCAGAACAACAATCTTATTACAATTTGGGACAGCTTTGTGGATTTCCTTTCATCAAGCGGAGTAAGTCTTGCCTCGTTTGATAATGACGCAATGCTTATCATAATCTACATTATATTCGTTACACTGTTCCTTGTTTTTCACAAGAAAACTCATATGTTCTTCCCTATCCTGATAACTTTACAGCTCATTGTTTCAAACTCTTTACTGAGATATTTGTTCAACAGTTACTATTACACTGTATATATTTCGTGGATAATGGCTTATTGCGTACTTTTGTACAGCATAGATTTTACAGCGTTTAAAGACGGTTGTAATGCAATGCTGAAAGCCGCAAGAAAAGGAACTTTCTTTGTATCGGCTATGCTTGTTGTAACACTGCTGCTTGTAAACTGCCTTGTTTATCAGTCACACCTGCACAACAACATAGATACCAAAAAGCCGACCGAGCAGGCTGTATGTTGAGGTTGAAAGACATCCCGAAAGATTCTATATACTTGATACAAAGACTGCAATCGAATACACAAAATATTCAACAAACTATGTCCATCCTATGTGGGGCTTTAAATCCTCATATTTGAGCAATGTTGACAGCTTTGGATATATGCATCATAATTCGGTGCTCAACAAAAAGGGAGCAGACAGTGTGTACCGGGCGGCTATAAGTATAAAAAATGTTTATGTTATTGACAACTACATCACCTATAAAAAAAAGAAAACTACTTAAAAGAAATATTACTCGACAGAAGAAAACAAAAGTTATTTCTATAAACTTGAAACCGAAATTGACGGTTACAAAATTTATTCGGTAGTTTAATAAAGAAAACGCTTTAGCAAGCTTAATTGTTGCTAAAGCGTTTTTTGTACAGTGCAATGAATACGCAAGTGCTTTGCTTAGTAGATTTCTCCCGGACAGATATATAAACTTAAATCTATAAATTAAAAAGTGCCGCACCCGTTAAAAGTGCCGCACCCGTTTAGGATGCAGCACCTATGTTAGATATTAATTTGAACTTGTTGAGGTTGTATTTCCTGTTATAAGCTCCTCATAAATAAACTCCGCAAAAAGTTTTCTCTGGGTTTCAAGATCCGAGAATGCAATTACCGAACCTACCGGAGTATCGTTCATATAATACCACTGACCTTCTTCAGGTACTGTGTATTGTTCAACCGAATATGTGAGGTATGTCAATGAATGTGATACAAGCGCTGTAATTTCATCTTTCTTGAGGTTTGTTGTAACAAGAGGACCAACCTTACCTACGATTGAAATTATTTGAGTTAAGTCAGCGTCTTTCATATCGTTGAACATTGTTTCAAGTAACTTACGCTGACGTGATGTTCTGTCCCAGTCATCACCGGCAATACCGATTCCTTCTTCGGAAGAATCAAGACCTCTGTTTCTTGCATACCAAAGAGCCTGCTGACCTGTAAGGTGAACCTTGCCCGGTGCGTCAGTTATTGTTGTACGGGTATCCGACTGCTTGTTCTTGTAAAGCTGATAGTTGATGTAATCAATCTCGTCCTGAGTAAGCTCAAGGTCAATACCGCCGAGAACATCAATAATATCAATAAAACTTGCATAGTCAACAACCGCATAACGGTCAACCTTTACGCCGAAGTTTGATTCAATAGTCTGAATTGTAAGTTTCGGACCGCCGTAAGCATAGGCATTTGTAAGTTTGTCATAACCGTAACCGTCAACATATACATAACTGTCACGCTGGAAAGAAGTCATCTTAAGCTTTTTGTGACGGTTGTCAATAGACAACATAATCATTGAGTCGCTTCGGCCGAATTTTTCTCCCTTTGCATTATCCTCACCGAACAGCATAACATTGAGGACTTTTGAATCTTCAAGCAATTCGTCATTGCTAAGCTGCGATTTACTGAAAGTACCGTCAGATGTAGGCAATGTACTTGAAGTGGCTTTCGTTGAATTATTATCCGAAATATCAACAAACTTAAGCGAATTAAGAACCGAATAATAATAAAGAAGTCCGCTGCCGCCGATAAGCAAAAGAATTGAAAGAACAATTGATGTTATTCTGATTGCTCTGCCCCTCTTTTTGTAAATTTTATTTACCTGCTTATTAGAGCTTATATCGACAAAACCTTCTTTTATTTCGTTATTGTTATCGTGATTTGCCATAACATTCCTCCGAAAAACAAAGATTTAATTATGTTACAATCCGAGCATAACTAATTTAATAATTATACCATATAAGCACAATAATTAATTCTAAATAAGAATTTTATGTCTGATATTTTATAATTTTGTAAAATTATGTAAATATCAGAGGTTTTTTACTGCATTTCGTCAAGAGAAAGTGAAAATGCAGGTAAAAACTCATTTGTAAACACATCTGCTTCGGGCATATTCATATCGGAAATTGATTTTTCTATGCCGTTTTTAGCCTCTCTGAATTCTTCGTTTCCCATACGCAGTTCTTCTATGCACTTTATAAGAGCAGAAAATCGGTCGGCTGCCTTAACAAACCTTTTGAGTTTTAGGTCATCTTTACCGCTTTGTTTTATAATTTCTTCCATATCTTTTCTGAAATCTTCGGGCAAAAGTGAGCAAAGTCTGTCGGCGGCGGCATTTTCAATTTCTTTGTATGCATCTTTTATTGTATTGTTAAAATACTTTATCGGTGTCGGCATATCTCCTGTAATAATTTCTGTGGTATCGTGGAAAATCGCAAGAACACTTGCTCTTTCAGCATTCAGATTACCGCCGAATTTTTTGTTATGAATAAGCACAAGACAGTGCGCAATCATTGCAACCTGCAAACTGTGCTCGCTTAAATTCTCATATTTTGTATTATTCATAAGTCCCCAGCGATTTATGTATTTCATTCTTGACATCATAGCATAAAAATTCGACTGTTCCATAGCTGTTTTCTCCTGTTTTTTCCAAAAATATAGTGCAAATTGCCATACAATGTGGTATAATAAATATTAAGTATAAATTTTAATATAATTATAGCCGTATTTAAAGGCTTTGTAAAGAATTTTGATTTTAATATTAACCCTTTATGGAGGATAATATGGGCAGGCAACTTGAAAGACACACAAATAAAAATCATCACTTTGGATTACAGGCTTTTTTGATAGCTTTGGTAACTGCCTGTGTGCTTATTATTCCGTTTATTATTTTTGACGGCGGAGTGTTTTATTACTACGGTGACTTTAATGTACAGGAAATTCCGTTTTACCAAATGGTACACGATGCGATAAAAAGCGGTAATCTCGGGTGGAATACAACTACGGACTTAGGTTCCGATTTAATTTCAAGTTACAGCTTTTATCTGTTGGGCAGTCCGTTCTTTTGGCTGACAATTCCGTTTCCGAGTGAGGCTGTTCCCTATCTTATAGGCCCGTTGTTAATTCTGAAATTATCGCTCGCCTCGCTGTCGGCATATCTTTATTTGAAAAGATATGTACGCCACGGGCAATTTGCCGTTATCGGCGGACTTCTGTATGCATTCTCGGGTTTTTCGATTTATAATATATTCTTTTTCCATTTTCATGAACCTATGATAATGTTTCCGTTACTGCTTGCGGCATTGGATTCATTTTTATTTGATAAAAAGCGTGGCATTTTTGCTCCGGCAGTGTTCTGCGCCTGCGTAGTTAATTACTACTTCTTTACGGGACAAGTTCTGTTTGTAATTATCTACTTCCTTATGCTTGTATTTACAAAAACATATAAATTTTCTATAAAAGAATTTTTACTTCTTGCGGTAGAGGTTTTAACAGGTTTTCTTGCGTCTGCTTTCATACTTTTGCCGTCGGTTCTCGGCATTATGGGCAATCCTCGACTCAACACTCTGCCAAACGGTTGGGACGCACTTGTTCACAGCAGTCCGCAACGGTACTGGCTGTCGATTGCAAGCTTTTTCTTCCCTGCCGATATGCCTGCATTCCCGACATTTACGCCCGATTCAAACTGTAAATGGGCTTCTGTCGCAGGTTGGCTGCCGCTTGTCGGTATGACGGGAGCAATTGCTTATCTGCAATTAAAAAAGCGTGACTGGATAAAGAAAATAATCAGTCTGCTTATAATTATGGCATTTGTCCCTGTTTTAAACTCCGCTTTCCAAATGCTCAACAGCTCAATTTACTATGCAAGATGGTACTATATGCTTGTACTGATGCTCACGCTTGCCACAATCCGTGCATTTGAAAGTCATCAGTCCGATTGGGGCAGGGCTGTAAGATGGTCAACGGGAATCACCCTTGCTATGACGGTTCTTATAGGATTTATGCCCAAAATTACCACCGTTACTACAAACGATGTCGAAACAGATGAATGGTCAATCGGCATTGCGGGCGACACACGAAGATTTTGGATATACGCACTCATTGCAGTTGTTTGCATTTTAGGATTTGTGCTTATATTTAAAAAATTCGGTTTCCATACAAAAGCATTTTATATTACAACAACCGTCACACTTTGCTTTACAATTCTGCTCACAAGCGGATTTATTATCGGCTCGGGAACCGCATACAGCTCTACCATAAAGCCGATAAAAGAAAATATAATAAACAAGCGTGACACTATTCATATCGAAGACCTTGACGATGACAGCGTAAGAAGTGATTTTTACGAATGTCCCGATAACACGGCAATGTTTTGGCGGATTAAATCCATCAATTGTTTCCAAAGTTCGGTTTCACCTTCAATTATGGAGTTCTACGATTCTCTCGGAATGACCAGAGATGTTGCCTCACGCCCCGAAACAAATATGTACGGCATACGCTCTTTATTAAGCTGTAAATATCTTTTTTTTGATTATATGGGTGACGATGCCGATATTTCAAAGTCATTTACAGAAAAAGACGGCAAAACAAAAATGCCTTACTGGAAATTCTTAAAAGCGGAAAACGGTTTCAGAATTTACGAAAACACCTGCTACATTCCGATGGGCTTTACCTATGATTCTTTCATTACAAACGAAGAATTTGACCTTATTACAAATTCTCACAAAACCGAGGCTATTCTGTACTCAATGGTTTTAAGCCGTGAGCAGATGCAAAAATATGCCTCTGTTACAGGATATTCCGATAAAGATTATAAATATTTGTACAGTAAAACACCCGAAAAATTTACAAGTAAGGTTAACGATTATTCTTACGATAAAGACACCTATACAAAGATTTGTAAAAGCCACGCCGATAATTCTTGTTCGGAATTTAAATACACTAATAACGGCTTTACTGCCGAGTTTGATAATACGGACGGCAACGAAAATTTACTTTTCTTCAGCGTTCCTTACAGTGACGGTTTTACGGCATATGTAAACGGTAACAAAACAGATATAGAAAAAGTAAATAACGGACTTATGGCTGTTTATATTCCCGAAAATACAAAATGCAGTATTGAGTTTGTTTACGAAACTCCGGGACTTTCCACAGGTATTCTTATTTCTGTACTTTCAGCCGCAGCATTTGCTGTTTACATTTTATCAATAATTATATTCAGATTAATAAAAAAGAGGAAATAATTACATTCGGAGGATTTTAAAATGATGTTTGGTGACAAAATATTAAAATACAAAGACGAACTTCTTGCAGATCTCAACACGCTCATAGGCTTTGAATCGGTTGCAAACGAAAAGCCAGAAGAATGTCAGAATGCAATAAATTTTATGCTCAAGAGAGCAAATGACTTTGGTCTTACAGGCGAACAGGTTACCGACGAAAGTATGCACATTCAGCTTGGCAGCAAGGGTAAACTTTGCGGTATTTTAAGCCATCTTGATGTTGTACCCGCAGGCAATAATTGGAGCGTACTCCCCTATTCTCTGACAGAAAAGGACGGCAGACTTTACGGCAGAGGAATAGCCGATGACAAAGGTGCCGCACTCGTTACATTGTACTGTCTTAGAGCTTTAAAAGAAGAGGGTATTGACGGTGTAAATACTCTCCGTGCCATTTACGGTACAAGCGAAGAATGCGGTATGGAAGATATTGACGGCTATTTTGAAAAAATGCCTGTTCCCGACCTTTCTTTCACTCCCGACAGCGATTACGGTATTTGCTATGCCGAAAAAGGTATTTTACAGATTGAAGTAAGCACAAAAGGAAACCTCGCAACCGTACTTTCACAGCTACATTCGGGAAAAGCAATAAACGCCGTACCCGATATTGCCTATGCATTGCTTGATTCTTCAAACTATGATGAGCAAAATCTTCTTGAACTTTCAAAAAAGACAGAGGGTAATTTTGAATTCAACTCAACAATTGACGGTCTTATGGTAATCAGCCGCGGTAAAGCCGCTCATGCCTGCGAACCGCATAAAGGATTTAATGCCGCAGCAGCGCTTGTTGAACTTCTTGCAAAGGCATATACATCAACCGAAATCGGTACGATTTGTGACTTTATTGATATTGCCCTCGGAAACGAAACCGACGGTTGTTCCCTCGGACTTAAAACTCATTGCAGTATTTCCGGTGATCTTACCGTAAACCTCGGTTATATTCATATTGAGGGTAATGAGGCAAGAGCCGCATTCGACATTCGCTATCCCGTTTCAATTACAGGCGGCAGTGTTTACAGACAGTTCAGATATGCAGCTAAACATAATAAATTAGATGTTAAGGTACTTAACCACGAAAAACCTCTTTACATTGAAAAGGACAGTGAGCTTGTTAAGCTCCTTTCGGGCGCATATAAAGCAGTAACAGGCGAAGAACCCGAACTTTACACCACAGGCGGCGGAACTTACGCAAGAAAACTCGGCGGTAAAGGTCTTGCATTTGGCCCTGCTTTTAAAGATGATGAGGTTAATATGCACAATGCAGACGAAAGCATTGATAAAGAAAAATTCTTTACCCACGCACAAATCTGCCTTGAGGCAATGTACAGAATGTACTGCGGTATTTCTGACAACGAAAATTAATAAATTATATTGTTGTATAGACACACTTTAATTAACAAAGGATTTTTTTATGAATAAAGAAAAACTTATAAAAAATCAGGCGCTGACCTCCTTAAAAGGCTCATGGATAATTCTGATTGCAATGGTTCTTACAATATCTGCCGTAATGATTGCAATATACAGTATGGGAAGTATAGTTCAGTTAATTACAAAGTCACTTGATACTGCCACAGGTATGGCAAAATCGGGAAAAGAATTTACTTTTACTCTTATAAGCATAATAGATTTGGTTGTAATGTTCTTTTTAACACCTCTTATAAACGGATTTTTTAAATCTGTTTATACTGTTGCTCACAATGAAATACCGAGCTTTTGGGAAATATTCAGCTTTTTTAAATCGCCTAAATTGTATTTTAAGACTATCTTGCTTAATCTTATTTTTGTTGTAATTCTGTCTTTGGCGTTTTTCGCATTTGACTTCGGTTACCTTGTAACTATGATTACAGATTCGCTTAAAACAAGCAATACCGCTCTTACTACGCTTATAACTGCCGTATTAAATATTGTATTCGGCGCTGTATCGGTACTTTTGATTTCATTTGTTTATTTGTTCTTCGTAAATTATGCTATGTTTTTATTTATTGACGATTCAAATTCAAATGTATTTTGTTGCTTTGGCAAAGGCGTAAAAATGTTTGTTAAAAACTTTGGCAACACAATGAAATTGTATTTCGGTTTTGCCGGCTGGATTGCACTTTGCTTTTTTGTGGTTCCGGCATTTTATGTATTACCTTATATTTCAACTTCCTTTGCTACCTCTGCAAAGTGGCTTATATCAATTGAAAAAGGCAGGAATTAACTATGATAGTTTCTCTGTGTATGATAGCCTACAACGAGGCGGACGCTCTTAGCGGACTTTTTAAGGATATTTCTTTACAGGACTATCCTCACAACAAAATAGAGGTTGTATTTGTTGACAGTATGTCCACCGACAAAACCTATGAAATGATGGAAAAATTCAAAGAAACCGGTTACGGATTCCGCAATATTTCCATTGTACAGTGTATGAAAAAAAATCAGGCGAGTTCATGGAATGCCGCTTTGATGACTGCCCGTGGCGATGTAATAATAAGAGTTGACGCCCATGCCCGTATTCCAAAAGATTTTGTATCACGAAATATTATGAATCTTGAAGACGGTGAGAATGTAGTCGGCGGCGGCAGACCAAACATTACATCCGACATCTCTTCATGGAAACTCACTTTACTTGCTGCCGAAGACTCGCTTTTCGGCAGTTCGGTAGCCTCATATCGCAGACCGTCTGCACAAAAAGAATACCTCGACAGCCTTTTTCACGCTGCTTACAGACGAGAAGTAATCGCAAAAGTCGGCGGTTTTAACGAAAATCTCGGAAGAACAGAGGATAATGAGTTTCACTACCGCATAAGAAAAGCAGGCTATAAGATGTGCTGTTGCCCTGATATTGTGTCATATCAGCACGCAAGAAACAACCTTAAATATATGGTTCATCAAAAATATTCAAACGGCAGGTGGATAGGACTTACCCTATCGGAATGTCCGGGTTGTCTTTCCTATTTTCATTTTGCTCCGTTTCTTTTCGTAATGGCATTGCTGTTCTGTTCTATCCTCGCATTTATCGGACTTCCGCTGTTTTTATATGTTTTGCTTGCAGTTTACGGAATGTTTGACATTGTAAATACAGTCGGTTGCTGTACAATGAAAAATGTTCAGCCGCAGTTTGTACTGTTGCCGTTCATCTTCCCTATGCTCCATATTGCATACGGAATTGGCACAATAGTCGGCTTAATTCAGATCCCGTCATGGCAGAAAAGCATAAAAAACAGTAATGCAAAAGAAAAGATTGAAAAGGTAAGACGCAAGGTAATTCAGAATACCCTGAAACCGGAGGAACGCTGATGTTTACACTCGACAGTTGGTCAGCGGATGACTACGATAATCTTACCGAGTACCTTAAAAGCAATGCAGATTTAAAATACAGAGATTTTCATTCTTCGCTTGTTCCCGATACCGAAAGCAACAGCATTATTGGAATTCGTATGCCGATAATGCGCAAAATTGCAAAAGAAATTTCAAAAGGCAATGCACGGGAATTTCTTGATATTTCTCAAACAGAATATTATGAGCAGCGTATTATCTCCGCCCTTGTTATGGGACTGATAAAAACCGAAAGTTTTGACGATTTTGTTTCTCTTGTAAATGCTTTTGTCCCCAAAATAAATAATTGGGCAGTTTGTGACTGCTTTTGTGCGGGACTTAAGGAAGTCAATAAATATAAAAAGAAATTTTTTGAATTCCTTTCAAATTACTTAGAAAGCAAAAATGAGTGGTACATTCGCTTTGCATTTGTAATTATGCTTAATTATTACCTTGAGAGTGAATTTATAGACGATGTGCTTGCTCGTTGTGACAGCGTAAACAGTGATAAATATTATATTTTAATGGCGCAAGCATGGATGCTTGCAACAGCATATGCAAAACAAAAAGAAAAAACTCATAAATATTTTCTGAACAATAACCTTAATGACGCTACTTTTAATAAAGCTATTCAAAAGTGCATTGAAAGCAGACGGGTTACAGATGATGATAAAAAGTTTTTAAGAACTCTTAAAAGGCATAAATAATTAATAACAAAAGCCAATTAATCGCATATTGATTAATTGGCTTTAATATTACCTGTATAAATTTATTAAATTGTTTATAGTATCGTAATCGCTTTCGGATATTTTGTACTTGTGCTCTGAATCAAAACTAAAACTGATATTTTTATAACCGCATATCGTAATACTGTATTTTTCGTTATCATCAGTATATGCTTTAAGCCATAACCCGCCGTTCGTTTCTTCGTTATCCGATGACAACTCGGCTTTAGAGAGAATATCAAGTATTTTCTCTGAATCTTCTTTATTAAAATTGACTTCATTTTCATCAGGTTTTAGCCAAGAAATACTTGCAATTTTATCAAAATATACATCATTATTAACCTTGTTACTCTGACAGCCGACAAGTATAATAAGAGTTGAAATTAAAAAAATCAGAAATTTTTTCATACACTCACCTCACAATATGTTAATTTTATTTTAAGGTATAAACAATTCATTGTCAATATAAATTAATATAATAAATGTTTGTTTCAAAAATTGTGCATTACATAAACAAATCTTATTTCATATTGACAAATCAAACATAAGGATTATAATATAATTAACAGTTGTCTTCGGGGCGGAGTGAAATTCTCCACCGGTGGTAAAAGTCCACGAACAAGCAATTTGCTTGCCGAGTCTGTGAAATTCAGACACCGACGGTATAGTCCGGATGAAAGAAGAAACGCAAACAATCAACATTGCCTTTGGCTTTGTTGAACCTTTTGTGCAGAAAATTTCCCCGTTACGGCAGTAGCGGGGATTTTTATTTTCTCGGGACATCTGAATTTATTTCTAAGGAGTGTGTTCTATGAGAACAGCACAAAACAGTCAAAAAATTATGACAACCAAAATCACCGTAACGGCACTTTTAACTGCCGTTGCCATTGCACTTCAGTACATTGAAGTTCCTATTCCGCTTGTACCGTCATTCTTAAAGCTTGATTTTTCGGATCTGCCCGAACTCATCGGCGCATTTGTGTTGGGCCCGCAGTACGGCATAATTATTTGCTTGCTTAAAAATCTTATTCATTTACCTGTATCAAGTTCAATGTTTGTCGGCGAATTTTCAAACTTTATACTCGGTGCTATTTTTGTATTTGTTGCAGGCATTATTTATCAGTATAACAAAACTAAAAAGGCGCTTTAATCGGTTGCGTAGCAGGTGCATTTGCAATGGCTGTATTAAGCGTAGTTACAAACTACTTTATAGTTTATCCTGTTTATGCCGAGTTATGGGCAGGCGGTGATATGAATGTAATTGTAAATATGTACAAATTACTTCTTCCGTCTTCAGACACATTGCTCAAATCTTTAATCATCTTTAATGTGCCTTTTACCTTATTTAAAGGTATAGTTGATGCAGTTATAGCTATGATTATTTACAAGCCACTTTCAAATATGATTGTTCGTATGAATACGGCTTTTACAAAAAAGCGTAATTCAAAAGCTGAAAAGGCTTGACTTTTTTCGACATAGTGATATAATGTACTTCGTAAGCATTTTTGCTTAACAGAGTAGAAATTTGTGCGTAAAGTGTTTTGTGGACGGGGAGTTGCCACAAAAACGAAAGGGTATCCTGCGGTACAAGTTTCGCATCCCGCTGTTACTTTGGGACTGATAGCGGGCAGAATTTCTGTCCGCTTTTATTTTTCTCCTAAAGCAACACCGAAAAAATCTTTAGGAGGAAAATATATGTCAATTTCTAAAAAGTTCTATAATTCTTTTACAGAACTAAAGTCAGTTAAGTCACTAGCCATGATTGCAATGTTGCTTGCTCTTAGAATCATCCTCGGATTCATCGGCAACAGCACCTTGCCTTTCTTTGGCAACAATGTAAAATTAAGCGGTGCATTTTTGCCGATAGCAATTACAGGCTCGATGTTTGGCCCTGTACCTGCTATGATTGTCGGTATGCTTGGTGATGTTCTTTCATTCATTATGAATCCGACAGGCGGTGCTTACTTCCCCGGTTTTACAATTAACGGTATTCTCACAGGCCTTATTTACGGTTTATTTCTCTATAAGAATGAAGTAACTGTTCCAAAGGTAGTCATTGCTTGGGTTATCAACTGCATTGCTGTTGAAATCTTCCTTATCGCATATTGGCTCTTCTTCTTGTATGGCACTTCTTCGGGCAAGTCATATTTCATTTACCTTTCAGCAAGACTTATCAGTCAGGCTGTTAAATGTATTCCTGAAATTTTACTTATTCTTGCCTGCGGTAAGATAATGTCACGAGTAAAACTCCCACAAAAAGCTAACTGATAACAAAATCGGCTGTTGCAAAATTTGCAGCAGCCTTTATTTTTGCTTTGATTTTAAATGTCTTTTTTAGTTAAAAGTTTTTTTGAAATTATTGTCGTTTTTTTCATTATAATCATCCTCTAGTACATTTAGATACATTTCTAACTAAATGAGCAAATTTCTCAAGCATCTATTTCTTACCTCCATATTTTTTTAACGAATTTAAAAATTGGCATACCGAAATAATGAACAATAAAGTCATTATTACGAAAGAGCCATTGGGTATATTTATCTGTGTGTGAAACTTCATTACAATAATACCAATGTAAGTAATTACAGATAATATTGCCAATATTAAATTAATTGTCTTATTCATAATCTACTCACCTAATTTCATCCAAAGAATATTTTGTGATTTTGCCAACCGCATAACCAAGTGCGAGCATTAAACCAAACAAACCTACTGGGTCTAAACCACCATCAGTTTTTTGCATCTCGTCAGCACTCATTTCGCAAAAACCTGTTGTTTTAATCATTTCCATGATTATGTACCTCCATAAATTTAAAATTATTTATACGCAAATTGCATAGCAAGTTGCAAAAATTTAGTTTTATAAAATTCAAGAATTCCTCTTCAGGTATGTCTTTATCTATATCTAGTTCATTTATAATCGAATCATCTTGTAAATATATATATAGTTATTAATATTAAAATCTTTAAGTAATTTTAGTTCCATTTACTTGTCTCCCCCTAATTACTACTTAATTTCTTTATGTCAAAAAATAATACATATTATAGAAACGATAAAAGTTAAAATTGAAACAACAATAATCGGAATCTCACAAGTCGCAAAATCCAAATAATTAATATTATATTTTATAAATGTAACCACAAAATTATAAGCTGAATGTATTAGTATACCAGGTACTATTGAATTATATTTATCAACAAGGTAATTAAAAATCAAACTCAATAAAATTGCTGACAATACTGTGAAGATAGATGATGAAAAATGAATAACACCAAAAGTCAACGAAACTAAAAGTGATGATACCCATATTGGAAAAGCCAATTTTAGTTTTGAATAGATTAAGCCACGAAATGTAACCTCCTCGACAATTGGAGCTAATATACTCTTGGCTACAAACAAAAAAACTAAATTTATTCCATTGACTGATTTGTGCAAATCATTTGTATTTGAAACAGTATCTTCTCCCTGAAAGAATGGTATACAATTTAATAGAATCATAAAAATAAAATATACTGATAATCCTAAAAGAATAAAAGGCAATGCCGAATGCAGAGTTATTTTATTTAGTTTTATACTATCAAGAAAATCATATCTCTTTACTTTTAGTATAAAATAAAAAATAATCATAATTAATATACAAGCAATTATCTCCACAACATAGGTTGACATTTGAGGAAGATTTAAATTTATTTTACTAAAGCATACATATATTAATGAAATTATTAATGCACATATTATTGGTGTAAATGAAAAAATAAAAAAATAACTCACCGATTCACATATAGCTTTAAACTTTTTCAAAACTATTCCTCCTATAAAAAACTAATTTTATATAATATGATATTGGAGCAAATATTTGTGCCTGCTTTTTGATTTCAATGTTCCCATGACATAAGTATAACACAAACCTCTACTTTTGGCTACCTTAACCCACCGTCTAAAGCCAGTGGGATTGCGGTAGCCTTAGTTTCAAAATATCACCCTGTAAAATAATACCATATTTCCCGTTAATTGTCTATTTAGCAGTCGACCGCAATATAATCGTTAAGGTGAATTGAATAAATTATACATTCTTTTACCTTATAGTCGGTAAACTCCTCTACCGCAAGTTTGTAAAGATTTAACTGCTTAGCATAAAGCTCTTTCAATCTGCTTATATCACGAACACGGTCAGTTTTATAATCAACCACAACAAGTTCGTTATCCTCTTTAAAAATAAGGTCAACAGCACCCTGCATTACCACTCTTGTGTCGGCAGAATCGCCCTCAAGCGTGCTGTCGAGCATACCTGCTTTGATATTTACGGTAAAGCGTTCTTCTCGCATAATTAACGGCGAAGCTGTAATTCGCTTTGCAAGACTGCCGTCAAGGAATTTTTGAACTTCCTCTTTATTAATGGCGTCAAACTGCTCTTGCGTCAAAATATTTTCTGATAAAAGTCGGTCAAGTTCTGCCTGCAAATTATTTTTAGCATCTTTAAAATTGCAAAACTGCAAAAATTTATGATGAGCCGTACCTTTTTCAACAGCCGATGTATTCCCCTTAGACATAAATGCAGGTTTAAGGAAAATTTTATCAAAGCTGTCGCCCTCATTATGGGCAAGTTCAGAGGCACTGACTTTTTGAGGAATTTTTAGAACAGCTTGATTTCTATATACAAAACCTGTTCTCTCTTTTAATAAATCTATTACGGAATTATCGTATATTTCGTTATCGGAATTATTTTTTACATCATTACTTCGTTCATCTGTTTCACTTACAAAATCAGACGGACTTATAAAATTAATCTGCCACGGCAACTCTTCCGATGCCGTGCCCATTAAATCCGATTCACCTATTTGCAATTTCATTCTCAATTCGTTATGCAGCGGATGAACAAGCGCACACATACTCACCCAGTCGCTTATTGACCTTGCTTTCATAACCGCATACGGGTCAATTACACCGCCTGCAAGTTTTGAATTTAATTTTACAAGATAATCTTTTGGGTCTTTTTGCGATGATATTACAATCAGCTTTTCTTTTGCACGGGTTAGCGCAACATAAAGAACACGCATCTCCTCGGCAATTTCGTTTTCCGATATTTCCACTCCCACCGCCATTCTCGGCAATGTATTGTATCTGCAAAATCCGTCAACTCTCCTTATGCCAAGACCTGCCTTACTGTCAATAAGCACATCTGCGCTCAAATCGGTTTTATTAAACTTTTTTGATGAACAGGCAATAAAGCAGACAGGATACTCAAGACCTTTGGATTTATGAATACTGATTACTTTTACTGTGTTTTTGGTTTCACCGTTTGCACCCGATGACGATTCAAGGTCGGCACCGTTTTCAATCAGCTTATCCATATATGTTATAAATGCCGACAATCCCCTGTAACCGCCCGACTCAAAGCCACGGGCATATTCCCTTAAAAGATTAAGATTTTTTATGCCTTTTGAACCGTCAATTGCGGAAATGACTGCAGAAAAAGAAGTAAGCTCATAAACTCTGCCCAACAGTTCATCAACGGAACAGGTGCAGGAATATGTTTTGAGCAAATTAAGTTCCCTTAAAAACTCGGCTGTGCGACTGTCATTTTTAGCGTAAGAGGCAACTGCCGAATACAAATTAGTATGCCTGTTGTTGCCTTTGATTTTTGCGAGTTCGTCAACGGTAAAGCTGTAAACAGGACTGCACATTACAGAAAGCAAAGGAATATCAAGCGACGGATTGTCTATGCAGCGCAAAAAGTTAAGCATAACTTTTATTTCGTTCGCATCAAAAAAGCTCTCTTTTATCTCTGAACTTGCAGGCACACCAAGGCTGTTTAAAATATTTACAAAGGCAGTCGCCGTACTCTTTGTACTTCTCAAAAGAATTGCACAATCACCGTATTCAAGAGGCTTTTTATCTTTGCCTACGGTAAATCCCTCTGCCCTCATTTTAAGAATTTTGTTTGCTATAAATACAGCCTCGTTCTCTACGCTTTCGTCCGAACTTTCATACTGAATATAGTCAACTTCAAAATTACAGCCGTCACTCGGAGGATATTCCGCGCCGACATTCAGATATTCGTCAGTACCGTAATCCATTTTTGCCGAAGTTTTCGTCATAAGATTTTTAAAGATAAAATTGACTGCCGAACAAACCTCTTTGCGGCTTCTGAAATTCATATCAAGAATTATAGCCGCAGGGAAAATCTCGTTTTCTCGGTCATATTTATTGTATTTATCCTTGCGGTCAATAAAAATTTCGGGCTTTGCCTGTCTGAATCCGTAAATGCTCTGTTTTACATCGCCGACAACAAACATATTGTTTTCGTCCGTACTTACACATTTAAAGATAAGGTCCTGAACATCGTTTACATCCTGAAATTCATCGACCATAATCTGGTCAAAGCGCTTTGAAATTTCCTTTGCCTGCTCGGTTTTTGTATATCCGTCACCGCAAGGCTCGGCAAGTAATTTTACGGTCAAAAGCTCTACATCCGAAAAGGAAAGAATATTCTTTGCATACTTCATTTCAGAAAATTTGCTTAAATACGCTTTCACTACCTCAAAAAGCTCGGCAACCGTTTTGCTTAAATAACCAATCTCGTTTTTTATTTCTTCACTGCTCCACATAAAGATATTGCAAATACTTTCAACCGATTTCTTGACATCCTCACGGGAATTTGCTATCGAATTTTTTATCGGGTCATCCTTATATCCTTTAGGAGTTTTAAGTCTGCCTTTCACAAAAGTTTCTGCAAATCTTTTTATTTCATCCCACGAACCGTCCTCAAAACGCTCCGACAATTTTTCAAAATATGCTTTATCGTCAAGCAGCAGCGGCAAATTTGCATCTCGGAGTTTTTCGTCCCCATCAAGCAATTTAATTGAATTAATCGTAATCAAAAGTGAATGGTCAACCATAGACCTTGCATATTTAATTAATATTTTGCCAAAAAGCGATTGTTCAACGGGAATTTCGGGACTGTACTTTAACAACATATCGTCAAGCCACTTGTCGCCGAAGGGTTGGGTTGCAAGAAAATCAGAAATTTTCAGCACCGCCGCCCTTAAATTATCGTCACCGTTTTTATTTGCAAAAGCGTCAACAAGCGCCGTAAAATCGGGGGTATTTTCTCTGTAAAAATCTTCGAGTACACTTTCAAGCGCCTCACTGCCGATTACTTTTATTTCGTTTTCATCGGCAAGGCGAAAATCCTTTTGCACGCCGAGAATATGAAAATACTCTCTTACCACAGAACCGCAAAAGCTGTCTATTGTACATATGCTTGTATTGTACATAAGCTGTCGCTGGCGCAAAAGCAGAGAATTGTACGGGTCATTTTCAAGTAGCGAATTAATGGCTTTGGCAAGTCTTTCTTTCATCTCGCTTGCCGCTGCTCTCGTAAAAGTTACAATAAGCAATCGGTCAACATCTATGGGATTTTCTCTGCGTGTTATCATTCTTATAATTCTTTCGATAAGTACGGTAGTTTTGCCCGAACCCGCAGCCGCAGATACAAGCACACTGCCGCCTTGAGCATTTATCGCATCGGTCTGCGCATCAGTAAAAGCAGCCATTACTCCTCACCCCCGTTTTCCTGTTCTTCTTCAAGTATTCTGCATACCTCGTCGTTTTTAAGTGAAAAACTGTTTCTGCAGTCACTCATATGATATGCACAAATACTGTCATACGGACAATATTCGCAGGAATCTTTACCGCCTTTAAGCGGAGAAGCCTCTACATTGCCCGAATAAAGGGTTGTACCCATTTTTGCAACCGTCATATCAAGTTTTTTGAAAATCATACCCAATTCTTCAAGACTCGCAAGACTTCCGCCCGCTGTAAGCGTTCCATTTTTGGTATTGAATGAAATATAAGCGGCATCCGAATTATCAATAACATCAAGAGAATTTAACAGCATACCGTTCATTTTAAGTCCCTTGGAAACCTGCTCGTTTATCTGCTCGTCACTTATGGTATTATCGGCAGAAATCGGCTTTACGGTGGCAGGCATATAGAGTATTCCTGCAGGAGTAACCTTACCGTATCGCTCTTCACCGCCAAGCGTAATGGCGTAAAGATAGATAAGCATTTGCAAATTAAGTCCGTACAAAATATCAGACAGTTTAAATTCCTTTGAACCTGTTTTATAGTCAATAATTCTGATATAATTTTCCTCGCCTTTTTTCAGAATATCTACCCTGTCAACACTGCCTCTCAACAATATTTTCTGTCCCGTAGGCAAAACGACTTCGTACCCCGGAATATCTCCGTCTATTTTAAGTTCACAATCCACGGGTTCAAACCCGCTGTTCTTAAGTTCTTCTATGATATGCAAAACAAGAAAATGTACATTTTCTCTTATCTTATTGAACCTGTACATAAAGCGGGGAGTATTTTTTTGTGAACCGCCGAAATGTTTATTGACATAATCATCAAGAATGCTGTCACATTCCTTGTTTATCTCATCTTCACTCATATTTGAAAATTCGTTTTTAGAGTATTTGCTGAAAAATACTTCCATAATATAATGAATAAAAGTACCGTATTCAAGGGAATTTATCTCCGCTTTTCTTCGTTCACGAACATTCAGACCGTAATTGCAAAAATATGAAAATCTGCATAAACTGAATTTTTCAACCTGCGAGGCGGATATGTTTAAATCATTGCCAAATAAAAGACCTACATTGCTTTTATCGTCAAATACAAAAGGCTTTGCTTTGCTTGCGTTTGCAACGGCACTGTACTTATCTTTAAATATTTCGTTTTCGGAAAAATATTTTTTTAACGCTCTTTCTTCATTGCTGTCACTGTTAAAATTTCTTGCACACTCCTCAAACGCAGGCAATATAGCCCATGTGCTGTCCGCAACCGAGCAATACTCTTCTTCTCTGTGCAATAAAATATTCGGAAAAACAGCGATTATTTCATTTATAATTGAAGATTGCATATATGTGCCGCCCGTAAGGTCGGTTTTATAGAATGAAACAAAAAGTTTTTGCGACGGCGCTGTTGCGGATTTGTAAGCCATATAATTTTCAAAATCCGCAAGTTCGGCAGGTTCATCTCCGAAAGGAAGATTATTGGCAATAAGCGTTTTTAATTCGTATGCAGAAAAAAGCCCTGATGCGGAAGGTACTGCCGGAAATACTCCGTCAATACAACCTATAAGGAAAACGGCTTTTTCATTATTAAGTCTTACACGGGTTGCCGTACCCACCGATACACTGTCAACCGTACGGGGAATATCTGCAATTTGCAGTGCCGACAATCTTAGCGACAACAACTCAAAATACCTTTTCAAAGATATTTTTAAATCACCTGCAACCGCAACGGTTTGGTCAAGAGTGCCCATAAGCAAATTCCACAGTCTGATTTGCTCTTTTGCCTGTGCAATTTTACCGTTTGCCTTAAGTTTGTCATACATATTAGAAATAGCATCTGTAACTTTTAATTCGCATAAAAGGTTATAGAGTAATTCAGTTATTTCTTTTCCTGTCTTGTCCTTAATATTTTCTTTAAAATCCTGCAAAGGATGTGCAATACTTTTTCTGACTTTTTCAGCCATTCCCAGTTGTTCAAAATCAGACTGTGTAAATTTGTCTGAATAACCGTTAGGATTGTTCTCGAATGGTCTTAAGAAGGCAGAACCGTTAATATTCCACACATAAACATAGTTTTCAAAGGCTGATATTTCTTCATCGGAATTATTGCTGAGTCCTGTTTTTAAAATTGCAAGTAAATCATCTTTTTGCCAACCGTTCAAAACAGCATTGAAAATCGAGCATACATATCGAATAACGGGCTTAATATAAATATCGTAGCTCATATCCATAAAATACGGAATTTCGTATTTGTCAAACACAGTATTCAAAACACCCGCATACGGTGCAATATCTCTGCAAATTACGGCAATGTCGGAATACAAATACCCTTGCTCGATAATGAGTTTTTTAATCTGTTTTGCAACAAACTCACATTCTCCGTACACGGTATCGGCAGAAAAAAGCAGTTATTGCATTTGTTTTTAACTCATATTTATTATTTTTGTTTTGATAAAAATTCTTTTCAAGAATTTTTAGTTCTTCACTCTCATTTCTGAAATTTTCTTCAAGTTTTATCGGCGATTTTATATCAATATTTTCTGCCTTTGCAATAGCTTTCAGACTTTTATATGTATCATTTGTGGTGCTGAAAAGGCTTTGTTGTTCATCTTCAAAAGGATTTAATGTAAGTGCGACAAAAACGCTTTCACACTGCATAAATAACAGTCTTAACACCTCAAGCTGTTGTTTTGAAAATCCGCTGAAAGAATCTACAGCAAGTGTAAAACCGTCAAAAATATTTTTCTCTTTTAAAATTTCCGCTGCTCTTGTAAGATTATCAAGTGGGTCTATATAACTTTGTTCAACAATAGCGTCAAAAGTGTCTATTATTAACGCAATTTCCCTTAGTTTGGTTTTCAATGTTTTATCATCAACCAAAGCCGATACATTTCTTAACATCTCGGTAGAAATCTTCGCCTTTTTACATTCCTTAAGTGCAGAAAGCATTGCCTCAATCACACTCTTTTTGCCGCTGCTGTTTGCAAACATTTCAAGGCTTGTGTCAAGCTGTTCGAGTGCAAGGCTCATAATTACCGCTCTTGTGCTGTCATCTATAACATTTTTCTGTTCAAAATTAATCGTATCAAAAACATATCTGCAAAAGCGTGAAAAACCGAATACTTTTACATTCTGGCACTTTTTTGCGCCGAGCCTGTCGAGAAACACTTTTTCTGTTTCAAAAGAACTTTGATCGGGAATAAGCATAATTATGCGATTTTCTCCCGATTCCGCAAGTTTTGTAAGCGTATTATACAGGTATTCCGTTTTGCCTGTACCGCTTTTTCCGAGTACAAATCTAAGCAAATCTATCCCCCGTTTCAGGTGTAGTAAATAAATTATATTACTATGATACCATAACAGGTGTGTCATTTAAAGGACATTACTCAAAAAAAGAAACTATTTTTTCAAATATCTCCACAACCTTAAACTTATATTGATAATCATTTCCTTTAACGATTTCCTGCTGATTTTCCGAAAAAGTTTTTTCCACCTTTTCATCCGTATCGACCGCAGATGATATACAAATTGACGGATACATTACACACCACCAATTATGCCCTTTACCGTCACCCACAGTAATTCTCAATGCATCATATATACCCGCAGGCATTGTATAATTATCATAATATCTTGTATTAAAATACATTTTTACAACTTGAGCGTTTACCTTATAATCATATCCGTTTTCATAAACAACATTTTGTGCAACGGTTTGCAAAGTTTTTAAATTTTCTCTTGCAATGTTCTCTGCCTCATCACTGTCTGCGGCTTTATCAAAAAGCATATCGGTATATTCAAGCAAAGCGTCACGCACTTTCAGCTTTAATGCCTGATCCTCCGCACTGTCGGAATTTGCAAGAATATGCAGTCTGAACACTTCTTCGGAAATCTGTTCACACTCTGCCTGAAACGGTATTACAGAATAAATGACGGTAAGTACAAATGCAATACAAAGTGATTTTATAAGTAATTTCATAAAAATAACCTGCCCTCTCTTTTTAAGGAGTATGGACAGGTTACTTTTAAAATATACATCTGAATTATAAATTATTTTCTTCTCTGATTTCTTTTGTTGCTTTTACAAGATTTTTCAGACTTTGTACAGTTTCTTCATTACCTCTTGTTTTTAAACCGCAATCGGGATTAATCCACAATTTATTATAAGATACCTTGGAAAGCATTTTATTTATCGCCGATTTAATCTCCTCAACTGTAGGGATTCTCGGCGAATGTATGTCATATACACCCGGGCCAACCTCTGTACGGAATTTCTTCGCTTTGAGTACATCAAGAAGTGTAAGGTCAGAACGGCTTGCCTCGAAAGTAATAACATCGGCATCCATATTGTCAATATTCTCAATAATATCGGCAAATTCGCTGTAACACATATGAGTATGAATTTGAGTTTCAGATTTTACGCCGCTGTGTACAAGACGGAATGCTTTTATAGCCCAGTCAAGATATTCCTTGTTCCAATCGCATTTACGCAACGGTAATTTTTCTCTTAAAGCAGCTTCGTCAATCTGAATAATCTTAATTCCGCTTGCCTCAAGATCCAAAACTTCCTCACGAATTGCAAGAGCTATCTGGTATGCACTTTCTTTTAAAGAAATATCCTCTCTCGGGAAAGACCAGTTTAATATTGTAACAGGGCCTGTAAGCATACCCTTAACAGGCTTTTCTGTAAGACTTTGAGCATAAGTTGACCATTTAACAGTCATTGGTTTTGCTCTTGAAATATCACCCCATACAATAGGAGGTTTAACACATCTTGTACCGTATGACTGTACCCAGGCTTTCTCGGTAAAGATATATCCGTCAAGGCATTCACCGAAATACTCTACCATATCATTTCTTTCAAATTCACCGTGAACAAGTACATCAAGACCAATGTTTTCCTGAAGCTCAATACACTCCGCAATTTTTGACTTCATAAACTTTTCATAATCGGTTTCGGAAATATTTGCTTTTTTGTATGACGCTCTTGTCTGACGAACATCGGAAGTCTGCGGGAAAGAACCTATGGTTGTTGTAGGTAAAAGCGGTAATTTAAACTCTTCTTTCTGTATTTTTTCACGCTCCGTAAATACAGGCAATCTTGTAAAATCTTTTTCCGATAAAGCGTTTACCTTTTCTTTTACATTTGTATTGCAGCCGCTTCTTTCTTCAGAAAACAATTTGATGTTTGCTGTATATTCAGGTAAATTGCAATAATCCTCGGTTTCGATAATTTTTTTGATTTCATTTAATTCAACCAGCTTTTCGCTTGCATATGAAAAATGTTTTTTATATGTATCCGAAAGCTTAACTTCATTTTTAAGGGTATACGGAATATGAAGTAACGAACATGAAGTATTGATTACAGTATTAATTGATTTATTCTGTAAATTCTTTAATAACTCCACTGTCTTTTCATAGTTATTTCTCCAAATGTTTTTACCGTTTACCACACCTGCAAAAAGCACTTTGTCACACGGAAAACCGTTTTTCTCAATAAGTTCAAGTGTTTTTTTACCCTCAATAAAATCAAGACCTATTCCATCAAAATCAAGAGCGCATATTTCTTTGTAGCAATCTCTTACATCGCCAAAATAAGTTTGCAAGCGGATTTTAAGACCGTTTTTATTCTCAAGAATCTTGGTGTACAATGAATTAAAGAACTCTATGTCCTCTCTGCTCATATCTTTTACAAGACAAGGTTCGTCAAGCTGCAGCCATTCTGCGCCGAGAGTTACAAACTTACTGATAATCTGAATGTATGCGTCTGTAATGTTGCCGAAAAAGTTTTCTTTGGTCTTTGTGCCGATATATCTTGCAAGCTCAAGGAAAGTATACGGACCGATTATTACAGGAGTGGTTTTTACTCCGTTATCCAATGCCTCGGTAAAAAGTTCAAAAGGTTTGTTATCGGATAATTTCAAAACCGTATTATCGTCAATTTCAGGTACCATATAATGATAGTTTGTATTAAACCATTTCTTCATTGCAAGAGCTTTAACATCTCCCTTTTCTCCCTGATAACCTCTTGCAGCCGCAAAATATTCGTCAAGTGGAGATAAACCGAGGTTTTTGTATCTGTCGGGAACAACATTCAAAAGAAAAGCCGTGTCGAGCATTCCGTCATAAAAAGAAAAATCGTTTGAGGGAATAAAATCAAGCCCGCTGTTCTTTTGTTCTGTAAGGTTTTCTGTTCTTAACTTTTTTGCTGTATCGAAAAGCTCTGACTGTGCAATTTCATTTCTAAAATATTTTTCACTCGCAAATTTAAGTTCACGAAGTTTACCTATTCTCGGATAACCGATTATCGAAGTTTTCATATTTATTTACAAATCCTTTCAAAGAAGTCTGTAAATATTATACAGCTAAAGTAAAAAAAGTGTTAATACTAAAAAAATAGCGTTAGATATAGTTTTAAACTATATCTAACGCTGCTTTTATAAATTATACGATTAACTTAATTTTCTGTTTTATAATCCATATACTTGCATTTTTAACAAAAAAATTTTGATTATCCCGAAAAACCCTTGAAATACAAGCACATTCGCAGGATTTCAGATTGATTTTACTACCAATTTACTACTTTTAACGGATTGCGCCTTGATATGCCGGAACATCTTGCGAGCATGAAACAACCCAATACAAACGCGACGCACTGGCGGCGCGGCACGTCGGCAATCACACAATTTCATATAGCACCGCACTGGCGGCGTTACCTTATCCCAACCGGGAAACAAGGAACGCCGCTATTTTTTTACCCTCATGTTACGCAGTAGGGGCAAAAAGAGTCTTGCTACACAAGGCTTTGCGGGTGCGGTTTTCACAGGGTAAGGGATTGATACCTAAACCCTCAAAATCGCTGTTCTACCGCGTAACAAATATGCAGCAAAGGAGTTGATGAAGCTATGGCAGTTTTCCGCGTGGAGAGAAACACAGGATATACGGTTATGAGCAACCACCATTTACGCAACAAAGAACTTTCCCTAAAGGCAAAAGGGCTGTTATCGCAAATGCTGTCCTTGCCGGAGGATTGGGACTATACCCTTGCGGGACTGTCCTATATCAACCGGGAAAAAATCGACGCTATCCGCGAAGCTGTCCGGGAGCTTGAAAGAGCCGGATATATTCAGCGTTCAAGGGAGCGCGACGAGAAAGGACGCTTGCGGGGAACTGATTACATCATCTATGAGCAGCCGCCTAACTTGGATTTACCTACATTGGAAAATCCAACATTGGATAATCCATCCTACGCAGGAAAAACCTACGTTGGAAAATCCAACGCAATTAAATAAAGATATACAAAGAACTGACTTACCAAAAAAAGAAAAATCAAATACAGATTTATCAAGTACCCATTCCATTCCTATCCTTTCCCCTAACCCCTCTCCTTTGAGGGAAGAAACGGCAGAGCCGGAACGGAAAGGAACGGAAGCGGCAGACGCATACAGCGTGTATGAGGAAATCATCAAGGACAATATCGAGTATGAGCATTTTATCAAGCATACCAACATTGACAGGGAACGCTTGGACGAGATTGTGTCCCTTATCCTTGAAACTGTCTGCACCAAACGAAAGACAATTCGTATCGCCGGGGACGATTATCCGGCAGAGCTTGTCAAAGCAAAGTTTATGAAGCTGAACAGCAGCCACATTGAATTTGTCTTTGACTGCATGAAAGAGAACACCACGAAAATCCGTAACATCAAGCAATATCTGAAAGCGGTACTTTTCAACGCGCCCAACACCATTGACAGCTATTACACCGCCCTTGTCAACCACGATATGTACGGCGGCTATTAAAAAACAGGAGGATTTTAATATGACACAGAAAACAGGAGCTTTGATTTTTGATGAAACGGCAGACCGTTACGACATTCGCTTTGACCTTAACGACTACTACGGAGGATTGCATTGTGGGGATTGCCTTGAAGTGTTTGTACGCGGCAAATGGAAGCCGACCCGCATGGAGTACGGGGACAACTGGTATCTTGTCGGTGTGAGGGCTTCGGATTTGAACGGGCTGCGGGTGCGTATCTAAAGGCGGCATGAAAAATGTACGCCTTATTTTTATGCCCCGAAGCGGCACACCACCCTAACCAAACTATGAAAGGAGGGATTTCATGCAAGATGAAGTCAATGAAAAAGTCGTGTCTTTAGCAATCAAAACATCTAAGCTGACCGCCGAAGTGCTGCAAAAGGCTATGAAAGCCCTGCTTGCCAAAGGCAAAGGGCAGCTAACCAAAGCCCCGCATGGGAAAATCACTATGCGGCAGCTTATGAAGCAGGGAGAAAAGGTTTCCAACATTGAGATTACCGACCAAAATATCAAAGCCTTTGACCCTATCGCAAGGAAAAGCGGGCTTGATTACAACGTCAAGAAGATTGAGAACGGCAAGCCGCCGACCTATCTTGTGTCTTTTAAGGGCAAGGATATTGACGTTATGACCGAAGCGTTCCGGGAATTTACCGCAAAGAAATTAGGCAGGGATAAAAAGCCCTCTATCCGCAAGCTGCTTTCCACTCTGAAAGACAAGGCGGCAGCTCTGAACGCACAGAAGGACAAAGTGAAGAAAAAGGACAGGGAGGTATCGCTATGAAGCCGGAACTCAAGAAGCTGCTTATCCTAAATGCCCCCTATCTGCTCTTTGTCTATCTCTTTGACAAAATCGGACAAGCGGTACGCCTTGCGCCGGGGGCTGACCTTTCCGGCAAGGTGCTTTCCCTTGCAGACGGCTTTTCCGCTGCCTTTGCAACCCCGCTTCCGAGCCTTGCCCCTATGGATTTGCTTATCGGTATTGTGGGGGCTGTCCTTATCCGGCTTATGGTGTACTTCAAAGGCAAGAACGCGAAGAAATACCGAAAAGGTATCGAATACGGTTCAGCCCGTTGGGGCAACGCCGAAGATATAAAGCCCTATACCGACCCGGTATTTCAAAATAACGTGCTTCTGACACAGACGGAACGGCTTACCATGAACAGCCGCCCGAAGCAGCCGAAGTATGCAAGGAATAAAAATATCCTTGTTATCGGGGGAAGCGGCAGCGGCAAGACGAGATTTTTTGTGAAGCCCAACTTAATGCAAATGCACTCAAGCTACGTTGTAACTGACCCGAAAGGTACGGTTTTAGTCGAGTGTGGGAAGCTCTTACAGCGCGGCGGGTATCGGATAAAGGTGCTGAACACGATAAATTTCAAGAAATCCATGCGGTACAATCCCTTTGCCTATCTGCGCAGCGAAAAGGATATTTTGAAACTGGTAAATACCATTATCGCCAACACCAAAGGCGACGGGGAAAAATCCGGCGAGGATTTTTGGGTGAAATCGGAACGGCTTTTTTACTGCGCCCTTATCGGCTACATCTGGTACGAAGCCCCGGAGAATGAGAAAAACTTTACGACGCTGCTTGAAATGATAAATGCGTCGGAAGCCCGCGAGGACGACCCGGAATTTCAATCCCCCGTTGACCTCATGTTTGAACGCTTGGAGGAAAAAGACCCGGAACATTTTGCGGTGCGCCAGTACAAGAAATTCCTGTTATCTGCGGGAAAGACAAGAAGCTCTATCCTCATTTCCTGCGGTGCGCGTCTTGCCCCCTTTGACATTCGGGAGCTGCGCGAGCTGATGGAAACCGACGAAATGGAGCTTGACACCATAGGCGACCGCAAGACCGCCCTGTTTGTTATCATCAGCGACACCGACGATACTTTTAACTTTGTCGTGAGTATTCTTTACACGCAGCTTTTCAATCTGCTTTGCGACAAGGCAGATGATGAATACGGCGGCAGGCTGCCCGTCCATGTGCGCTGTCTGTTAGACGAGTTTGCAAATATCGGGCAGATACCGAAGTTTGAAAAGCTCATAGCCACCATACGAAGCCGGGAAATCTCCGCGTCGATTATCTTACAGTCGCAAAGCCAGTTAAAGGCAATCTATAAGGACAACGCCGATACCATAGTCGGCAACTGCGACACCACCCTTTTCTTGGGCGGCAAGGAGAAAACCACCCTCAAAGAAATGTCGGAAATCTTGGGGAAAGAAACCATTGACAGCTTCAACACTTCCGAGAACCGGGGGCGCGAGGTATCGCATGGGCTGAACTATCAGAAGTTAGGCAAGCAGCTTATGACGGAAGATGAAATAGCGGTTATGGACGGCGGGAAATGTATTTTACAGCTACGAGGGGTGCGCCCGTTCTTCTCTGATAAGTACGACATTACAAAGCACCCCAACTATAAATATCTTTCCGACTATGACAAGAAAAATACTTTTGATATGGAAAAGCATTTAAGGCGCAGACCCGCCCTTGTGAAGCCGGACGAAGTATTTGACTACTACGAAATCAGCGAAAGCGATTTGCAGGAGGACACCGACCATGAATAGACGTATCAGAAAGAAAAAGGACAAGAAAATCACAGAAGCCATAAACGGGCTTGTTTCGATTGCTGAACGACGGGAACAGCAGCGGCAGGCTGCTATCCGGCAGTTTGTGAAACGGTGTGAAGCCCTGTATGAGCAGCAGCGAAAAGAAAGGAGGAATTGACGCAGTAACAAAGAAAAAGACAACTTGCATGATACGCGCCCCTACAAAAATTCCTATCGCCCACACTGACAACTGAATACCGCCGCGCGGCAGACATTTAGGCAGCGCGGGGACTTATGACCGCGGCAGTTTTCGAAAACTGACCGCCGTTTTTTATGCCCTTTTTCGGGCAGCCGCATAGCGGCAGAAAGGAGTTATATTATGGAATTTTTCAACAGCGCAGTCGGCGTATTACAGACTTTGGTTATCGCTCTCGGAGCAGGTCTTGGCATTTGGGGCGTTATCAATCTCTTGGAGGGCTACGGAAATGACAATCCGGGCGCAAAATCCCAGGGCATGAAGCAGCTCATGGCGGGCGGCGGCGTTGCCCTTATCGGCACGATCCTTGTACCGCTGCTTTCCGGCTTGTTCGGTTAAGAAGCGCGGGTAAAGGCTTATGCAGAGCATACTTGACGCGATTAACGAATGGATAAAGGAAATCCTCATAGGAGCCATAAACGGTAATCTGTCAACTATGTTCGGGGACGTAAACGAAAAAGTCGGCACTATCGCCGCAGAGGTAGGGCAGACCCCGCAAGGGTGGAACGCAAATATATTCTCCATGATACAGACCCTTTCTGAAAATGTAATCGTACCGATTGCGGGGCTTGTCATTACCTATGTCCTATGCTACGAGCTTATCAGCATGGTAACGGAAAAGAACAATATGCACGACATAGACACATTCATGTTCTTTAAGTGGATATTCAAAGCCTTTGTCGCGGTGTTTATCGTAACCAACACGTTCAACATCACAATGGCGGTCTTTGATATGGCGCAGCATATCGTTTCCGGCGCAGCGGGGGTTATCGGCGGCGATACGAATATCGACGTTGCCGAAGCCCTTGCCGCCATGCAGGAGGGGCTTGAAGATATGGAAATCCCCGAACTGCTCTTACTTGTGCTTGAAACAAGCCTTGTAAGCCTTTGCATGAAAATCATGTCCGTACTGATAACCGTTATCCTCTACGGCAGAATGATAGAGATTTACCTTTACTGTTCGGTATCGCCTATTCCATTTGCGACCATGACCAACAGAGAATGGGGACAGATTGGAAACAACTACCTAAAAGGGCTGTTCGCTCTTGGTTTTCAAGGCTTCCTCATTATGATATGTGTCGGTATTTACGCCGTACTGGTAAACGATATGATAATCGCAGACAATCTGCACAGCGCGGTATTTTCCCTTGCCGCCTATACGGTTATCCTCTGTTTTTCCCTGTTCAAATCCGGCACACTGGCAAAATCCATATTCAACGCCCACTAAGGGCAGAAAGGAGGTATTTTCTTGGCGTATGTACCTGTACCCAAAGACCTTTCCAAAGTCAAAACAAAAGTCGCTTTCAATCTGACAAAGCGGCAAATCGTTTGTTTTGCGGCGGCTCTCTTAATCGGACTGCCGCTGTTTTTTTTGCTCAAAGGCAGCGCAGGGACAAACCTTGCGGCTATGGCGATGATTGTCGTCATGCTCCCCTGTTTCCTGCTTGCCATGTATGAAAAACATGGGCAGCCCCTTGAAGTGGTGGTAAGAAATGTCGTTCAGACAAAGTTTACCCGCCCAAAGGAGCGACCTTACAGAACCGAAAACCTATACGCTGTCTTGGAAAAGCAGCGAAAACTTGAAAAGGAGGTATCAGCGATTGTCAAAAGGACAAACAAAAAAGACGCGGGAAGCCGCAGGAAACAGGCGTAAGCTGACCCGCGCCGAAAAGAAACAGATTGCCGAAGCTATCCGAAAGGCAAAGGGGGACGGCAAAGCCCGCACCGCACAGCAGACCATTCCTTACCTTGCCATGTACCCGGACGGTATCTGCAAGGTTACGGAAAAGAGATATTCAAAGTGCGTCGTGTTCGAGGACATCAATTATCAGCTTGCACAGGCAGACGATAAGACCGCTATTTTTGAAAACTGGTGCGATTTCCTCAACTACTTTGACGCGAGCGTGAGCGTGCAGCTTTCATTCATCAATCAAGGGACGCAACGGGAACAGGCAGAAAAAGCAATCTCTATCCCGGCACAGGAGGACGCTTTTAACTCTATCCGCACCGAGTATTCCGATATGCTGAAAAATCAGCTTAGTAAAGGCAACAACGGGCTTGTGAAGCACAAATACATTACCTTTACCGTTGAAGCCGATAACAAGGCGGCTGCAAAATCAAGACTTTCCCGTATCGAAACCGACGTGTTTAACAATTTCAAGGTGCTTGGCGTAACCGCCCGCCCCTTATCCGGCTATGAACGCTTAAAGGTGCTGCATGGGGTATTCCACCCGGAGGGCGAGCCGTTCTCCTTTTCCTTTGACTGGCTTACCCCGTCGGGGCTGTCTACAAAGGATTTTATCGCCCCGTCCTCTTTCCGTTTTGGCGAGGGCAGATATTTCCGCATGGGGAAGAAAATCGGCGCGGCGAGCTTCCTTGAAATCCTTGCGCCGGAGCTTAACGACCGTATGCTTGCCGACATACTGGACTTGGAAACAGGGGTAATCGTCAATTTACATATCCGCAGTATCGACCAGTCGGAAGCAATCAAGACCATTAAGCGCAAAATCACAGACCTTGACAAGATGAAGATTGAGGAACAGAAAAAAGCGGTTAGAAGCGGCTATGACATGGATATTATCCCGTCCGACCTTGCCACCTTTGGCAGCGAAGCAAAGAACTTGTTGCAGGACTTACAGAGCCGCAACGAGCGAATGTTTCTCCTTACGTTCCTTGTGGTAAACATGGCAGACACGAAGCGGAAACTGGAAAATGATATTTTCGCTGCGGCGGGTATCGCACAGAAATACAACTGCCGCCTGACACGCCTTGACTATCAGCAGGAAGCAGGGCTTTTATCCAGTGTGCCGATTGGGGAAAACCTTATCCCGATACAACGGGGGCTTACCACATCAAGCACCGCTATTTTCATTCCCTTTATCACGCAGGAGCTTTTTCAGACGGGGCAAGCCCTGTACTATGGCTTGAACGCCCTTTCTAACAACATGATACTCTGCGACAGAAAGCAGCTCAAAAATCCAAACGGGCTTATCTTGGGAACGCCGGGAAGCGGAAAATCTTTTGCGGCAAAAAGGGAAATGACAAATGCTTTCCTCATTACCGACGACGACATTATCATCTGCGACCCGGAAGCCGAGTATTTTTCCCTTGTGCAGCGTCTTAATGGGCAAGTGATACGTCTTTCCCCTACGGGCAGGGGCATTGATGGCAAGCCCCAGTATGTAAACCCTATGGACATAAACCTTAATTACAGCGAGGACGACAACCCCCTTGCGCTGAAAAGTGATTTTATCCTTTCCCTTTGCGAGCTTGTTATCGGAGGCAAGGAGGGTTTGCAGCCTGTCGATAAGACCGTCATTGACAGGGCTGTAAGAAATGTGTACCGCCCGTTCCTTGCAGACCCCGACCCGGCAAAAATGCCTATCTTGGGCGACCTTTACGACGAGCTGTTAAGACAGCCGGAGCCGGAAGCTGCCCGTATCGCGGCGGCATTGGAGCTGTATGTTTCCGGCAGCCTTAACGTATTCAACCACAGAACCAACGTGGAACTTTCTAACCGCCTTGTCTGCTTTGATATAAAGCAGCTTGGAAAGCAGCTTAAAAAGTTAGGTATGCTCATTGTGCAAGACCAGACATGGAACAGGGTAACGATAAACCGGGCAGAGAAAAAGGCGACCCGCTACTATATGGACGAATTTCACTTGCTCTTAAAAGAGGAACAGACCGCCGCTTACAGCGTGGAGATTTGGAAGCGTTTCCGTAAATGGGGCGGTATCCCAACAGCCATTACGCAGAACGTCAAAGACCTTTTGGCAAGCCGCGAGGTGGAAAATATCTTTGAGAACAGCGATTTTGTCCTCATGCTCAATCAAGCGCAGGGCGACCGTACTATCCTTGCAAAGCAGCTTAATATTTCCCCGCAGCAGATGAAGTATGTTACCCACACCGAAGCGGGCGAGGGGCTTATCTTCTATGGAAATGTGGTGCTGCCTTTTGTAGACCGCTTCCCGAAAGATACCGAGCTTTACAGGGTAATGACAACGAAGCCGGAGGAAGTTTCCGAAAGCGGAAAGTGAGGTGCAGACCATGAAGCAATATAAATCCCGCGATAAAATCACACAGAAAATGACCCGCGACGGGCTTATTGAGGTAAACGAAACACAGCAGACCGCCGAGCGTATCAGTAAACGGGAACAGGACGCGGATTTTCAAAAGTCCCCGGAGCAGCAAGCCACGCAGGACGGGACGCAGCTTCAAGGTGTAGCGTCCCAAACTTCCCCGTTACCCCACGCACCGGGAGCTTCCCCCGCAAGGGACACCGCCACAGCAGAGCGCGTTATGGAGCATATCGAAGCAGCACAGACCCGCAGAGCCAGTAAAAAAGCGGTACATAAAGCACAGGAGGAAGTTACCGTACAAACAACATCTTCCCGCTTGCAGTTTACCGAGGAAGAACTTGCCGTCCCGGAACTGGAATGCTATATTGAGAAATCAAACAAAGCCGCTGACCGACTGGACGCAGCAAAGGCAGCTATCCCGAAGCAAAAGAAACTGGTTAAGGAGCGCACCTTTGACGAAGCCGCAGGAAAGGCAAAGACCCGACTTCACTTTGAAGAACAGGAAAAACCGATACCCGGCGGCAAAAAAGGAAACCCGCTGTCCCGCCCCGCACAGGAAGCAGGGATTTTCGTCCACAACAAGATACATTCCGTTGAAAAGGACAATTCCGGCGTTGAGGGGGCGCATAAATCGGAGGAACTTGCCGAGCGCGGCGCGAAATACGGGGCGCGGAAGTTAAAACAGGGCTACCGCAGCCATAAGCTGAAACCCTACCGGGAAGCGGCAAAGGCAGAAAAGGCAGCATTTAAGGCAAACGTCAACTTCCAGTATCACAAAACCCTGCACGACAACCCGCAGCTTACTTCTAACCCGCTTTCCCGTTTCATGCAGAAACAGCAGATAAAACGCCAGTATGCAAAGGCGGCAAAGAAAGGAGGGGCAAAAGCCGCAGCGGAAGCCACAAGAAAGACGGCGAAGAAAACCGCCGAGGAAACGAGGAAAGCCGCCGCATTTGCGGCAAGACACCCGGCGGGCATTTTGATTGCAGTTGCCGCGCTGCTTCTCTTTATTATGATTTCCGCAGGGCTGTCCTCTTGCGGGGCTATGTTTTCGGGCTTGACAAACGGGGTGCTTGGCACTTCCTACACATCCGAGGACAGCGACCTTGTGGCAGTTGAAAACAACTATGCCGCATTGGAAAACGGGCTGCAAAGTGAGATTGACAATATCGAAAGCACCCACCCCGGCTATGATGAATACCGCTACGACCTTGACAGTATCGGGCATAACCCCCACGAACTTGCGTCTTATTTGACCGCCCTCTTGCAGAGCTACACCCCGCAGAGCGCACAGGCAGAGCTTGAACGTATCTTTTCCATGCAGTACACCTTGACGCTGACCGAGGAAGTGGAAATACGCTACCGCACCGAAACAAGTACCGACCCGGAAACCGGGGAAACCACCACCGAGGAAGTCCCTTATGAGTATTACATCTTGAATGTGAAACTGACAAATAAGCTGATTTCCGAGCTTGCGGAGGAACTTCTTACGCCACAGCAGCTTGAAATGTTTCATGTGTACTTGGAAACAAGCGGCAACAAACCGCTGATTTTGGCGGCGGTTCTCCCGACGGAAGCCCGTCTGAGGATTTAAGCGGCGTGGAGTTTGTAAACGGTACGCGCCCCGGAAATCAAGAGCTTATGGAACTTGCAAAACAGCAAGTCGGAAACGTGGGCGGCTACCCTTACTGGTCTTGGTACGGCTTTAACAGCCGCGTGGAATGGTGCGCCTGTTTTGTATCATGGTGCTACAATCAAGCCGGAAAAAGCGAACCCCGATTTGCGGGCTGCGAATGGCAGGGTGTCCCTTGGTTTCAGTCAAGGGGACAATGGGGCGCACGCGGCTATGAGAATATCGCACCGGGCGACGCAATCTTTTTCGATTGGGATTTAGACGGTGTTGCCGACCATGTGGGGCTTGTGCTTGGCAGGGACGGCAGCCGCGTCTATACCGTTGAGGGCAATTCCGGCGACGCTTGCAAGATAAAGAGCTATGACCTTAACTATCAATGTATCAAAGGCTACGGGCTGATGAACTGGTAAAGCAGCCCAAAAAAAGAAAGGAGAAATGACCTATGGCAAACAATAAAATCGACCGTATCAATAAGGAAATCGCAAAGACCCGCGAGAAAATCACAGAGTATCAGAACAAGTTAAAAGGACTGGAAGCGCAGAAAACCGAAGCGGAAAACCTTGAAATCGTGCAGCTTGTACGAGCTATGCGTCTGACCCCGCAGGAACTGAACGCTATGCTGTCCGGCGGCGGTATTCCCGGCATGACTGCCGCACCCGCAGAAGAAAACGAACAGGAGGAAAATGCAGATGAAGAATAAACTGAAAAAGACCATGACTGCCCTTTGTGCCGCCCTTATCCTTATGGGCGGATTTTCTGTCCCTGCCTATGCACAGGGCGCAGCCACAGAGCCGCCCGCCGGGGACGCGACCAACGACAGCAACGTAGTTGTGGAGGAAAAAGAGGAAACGCCGCCCCTTACCCCAAAGGGAAACGCTACACTGGTTGACGATTACGGCGGCAATAAGCAGCTTATCACTGTTACCACCAAAGGCGGCAACTATTTCTATATCCTCATTGACCGCGCCGCCGAGGGCGAACAGACCGTACATTTCCTAAATCAAGTGGACGAAGCCGACCTTATGGCACTGACCGAAAACGGCGAAGCTGCCAAAAAGCCGGAAATCTGTAACTGTACGGAAAAATGCGAAGTCGGAAAGGTAAACACGTCCTGCCCGGTATGTGTTACCAGTATGACAGGCTGCACAGGCAAAGAACCTACCCCAACACCAACGGAGCAGCCGGAAGAACTGAAAGAAAAAGGCGGCAATCCCGGTGTGGTGCTTGCCTTAGTCCTCTTTGCCCTGCTTGGTGGCGGCGCAGCGTTCTACTACTTTAAGTTTCTAAAGCCGAAGCAGAATGTAAAGGGCGATACCGACCTTGAAGATTTTGAATTTGAGGACTACGACGAGGACGAGCCGGAAGCAGATACCGGGGAAACTCCCGAAGATGAAGAAACGGAGGAAGAAACCCTATGACCCTGTTTACCAACAATCCCTTTGAAAAGATGATGATACAGAAACCGAACGGGCGGCGTGATAATGCGCCGCCTGTTCCTTATCCCCCGCTTGTGCTTCCTGCCCTTACAAGGGACAGTCCCCTTGTGTGGGGTACTGTCTGAAACAGGTACAGGAGAAAAAGAAAACCGAGCCGGAACGCTGAAAGGAGGAACTTATATTTGATTTTAGTTATCGCAGAAAAGCCCAGTGTGGCACAGACAATCGCTGCCGTACTGGGGGCAAAGGAAAAGAAAGACGGATTTCTCACAGGAAGCGGCTATATCGTTTCTTGGTGCGTGGGACATTTGGTAGGGCTTGCGGAAGCTGCCACCTACGGGGAACAATATAAAAAGTGGAGCTATGACAGCTTACCGATTTTGCCGCAGGAATGGAAGTACACCGTTGCTTCTGACAAGGAAAAGCAATTCAAAACCCTAAAAGAGCTTATGCACCGGGCAGACGTTTCCGAAGTCGTCAATGCCTGCGACGCGGGGCGCGAGGGCGAACTCATTTTCCGCTTTGTCTATGAAATGGCGGGCTGCAAGAAACCTATGCGCCGCCTTTGGATTTCTTCTATGGAGGACAGCGCAATCAAAGAGGGCTTTTCCCGTCTGAAGAACGGCGAGGAATACGACGCGCTCTTTGCTTCCGCATTGTGCAGGGCAAAGGCTGACTGGTTAATCGGTATCAATGCCACCCGCCTTTTCTCTGTCCTTTACAATCATACCTTGAACGTGGGACGCGTACAGACCCCGACCTTAAAAATGCTTGTTGACCGGGACGCAGCGATTACCACATTTAAGAAAGAAAAATACTACCATGTGCGCCTTGTCTTATCCGGCGCGGAAGCTGCAAGCGAAAAACTATCTGACCGTTCCGAAGCTGACAAGCTGAAAGCTGCTTGCGAAGTGTCAAAAGCAGTCTGTGCTTCCCTTGTGAAAGAGAAAAAGACCGCAGCCCCGCCGAAGCTCTTTGACCTTACTTCTTTACAGAGGGAAGCAAACCGCCTGTTCGGTTATACCGCAAAGCAGACCCTTGACCTTGCACAATCTCTGTATGAAAAAAGACTTCTTACTTATCCGAGAACAGACAGCGCATTTCTGACCGACGACATGAGCGACACAGCGGCGGGCATTATCAAGCTGCTTTGTGGGAAATTTTCTTTTATAGCGGGAAAAGACTTCACGCCGGAGCTTGGAAAGGTGCTGAACAGTAAAAAGGTATCAGACCACCATGCCATTATCCCGACTATGGAGCTTGCAAAGACCGACCTTGCCGCGCTGCCGGAAAGCGAAAGGAATATCCTTACCCTTGCCGGGGCGCGTCTGCTCATGGCGACCGCTGCACCGCATACCTTTGAAGCGGTTACAGCAGTTTTTGAATGTGCCGGACAGTCCTTTACCGCAAGGGGAAAAACGGTGCTGTCCGACGGGTGGAAAGAGATTGACCGAAAATACAGGGCAGCCTTAAAGAACAAGCCCGAAACGGACGACGCAGACAGTGACACAGAAAAGACCCTGCCGCCATTTACCGAGGGACAGACCTTTGAAAATCCGACGGCAAAGGTAACGGAGCATGACACAACACCGCCAAAACCTCACAACGAAGCGTCGCTGCTCTCTGCTATGGAGCGCGCCGGAAGCGAGGACACCGACCCGGACGCAGAACGCAAAGGGCTTGGAACTCCCGCCACCCGCGCCGCCGTCATTGAAAAACTGGTAAAGGGCGGCTTTGTGGAGCGAAAAGGCAAGCAGCTACTTCCCACAAAGGACGGTATCAATCTTGTGTGTGTCCTGCCGGACACCTTGACAAGCCCGCAGCTTACCGCAGAATGGGAAAACAATCTGACGCAGATTGCCAAAGGCAAGGCAGACCCCGCCGCATTTATGGAGGGTATCGAGGATATGGCGCGGGAACTGGTAAAGACCTATCCGTTTCTTTCTGATGATAAAGCGCAGATGTTCAAGCCGGAACGGGAAGCGTTGGGAAGCTGCCCCCGCTGCGGTTCTCCTGTCTATGAGGGAAAGAAAAACTACTATTGCAGCAATAAGGAATGTAGCTTTACCATGTGGAAAAATGACCGTTTCTTTGAAGAACGAAAAGTAACCTTTACCCCCAAAATTGCCGCTGCACTCTTACAATCCGGCAAAGTAAATGTGAAAAAGCTCTATTCCCCAAAGACGGGCAAAACCTACGACGGAACTATCGTATTGGCTGATACAGGCGGGAAATATGTCAACTACCGCATTGAACTGTCGAAGAAGAAATAACTGAATAGCAAGCATAGGAAAAGAGTACCCTTTTCCGTAAAATCCCTGCTTTCTCTACCGAGAACGGCGGGGATTTTTGCTTGTTGGGAAGTTTCCCAAACCCTCTGTTTTATGGAGGGTTTTACCCTCTCTGAAACCGAAGAAAGGAGGTTACACATGGCAAGTTTACGGGACACCGTAAAGGACTATCAAGAAGAATTAAGGGACGGTATCGCTTGGGTGGCGTTTTGGAAAACGGGACGTTCTTGGAACGCCGAATATTTCCACCTTGAAATGAGCGACTACATTTACCCGGAGGACAGAAGCCGCATGGAAGAAATCAAACAGGCTGACCCTGCCGCCGTTGTGGTAAACGGCTATTATTCCGGCTATCTTGGCGAGGATATGAACCTTGACGAGCTGACCGCCGGGGTGCGCCGCCACTACGAAAACGGATATAGCAATATCGGGGAATTTATCGAAGCCCACGACGACAGGCTGCCGCCGGAGCTTATCGAGGAAGCAAGAGCCGCCGCCCACGCTGCGGGGCTTCCTTTCTCTGAAAAAGCCTACCGGGACGGCGAAGAACCCGACCCCTATATTTTTGACGGGAGCATGAGCATGGAGGACTACGAACTTATGCACCGTATGATTGAAAACGAAAGGAGCGAACGCATGGTAGAAACGATTTTAAGCGGGTATCTTTCTAATCTTGGAAAGTACACCGAGGGCAGACCTGCGGGCGAATGGGTATCATTCCCCACGACTGCCGAGCATTTGAAAGAAGTCTTTGACCGTATCGGGATAGACGGCAAAAACTACGGGGAGCTGCATATCACAGAATACCAGTCCTCTATTGCAGGACTGGCAGGAAAATTGACCGAGCTTGAAAGCCTTGACGAACTGAACTATTTGAGCGAACTTTTGAAAATGCAGTTTGACGACGACCGGGAAAAATTTGTTGCAGCTATGGAATACGGCGACCATACAAGGGACTTGCAGGATATTATCAACCTTGCACAAAACCTTGATTGTTACTGGCTTTACCCGTCCGTACAGAGTGAGGAAGATTACGGGCATTATCTGATTGAAGAACTGGACGAGTTGGAGCTGCCCGAAGAAGCAAAAAAATATTTCATGTATGAGGAATACGGGCGGGACGCTGCTATCAATGACGGGGGCAGATTTACCGAGCAGGGCTATATCTACAATAACCGCAACACCTTTACAGAGTGGTACGACGGGCGCGACGTGCCGGAGGAATACCGGGTAACGCCGCAGCCGCCAGTACAGGAAAAGGAACAGGCAGACCTTGACGCTTCCGCAGCCATACAAACCGCCGCCACAGAGCAGCCCCCGGTTCTCCCGATTATCCTATCTTCTGAAAAGCCCGCTGACAAAATGAAAGAGATTACCGACCGACTGGAACAGGGAATTTTAGGACTGTATGAAAGCGACCGTTACGCCGATTATCTGCGTACTATGTCAAAATTCCATGATTACAGCCTTAACAATACAATCCTTATCGCCATGCAGGGCGGCAATCTTGTGAAAGGCTATAAACAATGGGAAAAGGAATTTGACCGCCATGTAAAGCCCGGAGAAAAAGCTATCAAGATACTTGCGCCGTCCCCGTTTACCGTCAAGAAGCAGGTGGAAAAAATCGACCCGGACACCCAAAAGCCTGTTTTCGATAAGGACGGAAAACCTGTTACCGAAGAAAAAGAAATCAAGATACCCGCTTTTCGTGTAGTATCTGTCTTTGATATTTCACAGACCGAGGGAAAGGAACTTCCTGCCCTTACCTATGAGCTGACGGGCAACGTGGAACAATACAAGGATTTTTTCGCTGCCCTTGAAAAGACTTCCCCGTTTGCTATGGGATTTGAAGCACTAAGCGGCGGCGTAAAAGGACGCTGCAATTATGAGGAAAAGCGTATCTTCATCAACGAGGGCATGGACGAATTGCAGAATATCAAGACCGCAATCCATGAAATCGCCCACGCCACGCTGCATGATACCGCCCTTGCCATGCCGGAACGCCCCGACCGCCGCACCCGCGAGGTACAGGCGGAAAGCGTCGCCTATGCGGTCTGCCAACATTACGGGCTTGATACGTCGGACTATTCTTTTGGGTATATCGCCGGGTGGAGCAGCGGAAAAGAACTTGCAGAACTGAAAGGCTCTCTTGAAACAATCCGCAGCACCGCCGCAAATCTGATTGATACCATAGACGGACATTTTGCAGAAATCCAAAAGGCACAGGATAAGGAACAGACCACCGAACAGGCACAGCCCGCACAGGAAGCCGCCAAACAGCCCGAAACAAAAGCAGCCGCGCCGGAGCTTCCCGAAGAAACAGCCCCGGTACAGGAAAAAGAAGCACAGCCGGAACAGGCTGCACCCGCCGCCCCTTATTATACTATCAATGAAGCTGCCGCCAAACGTGCAAAGGATATGAACAGTTTTTCCGATTATAAGCAAGGCAGCGCGACGGCTGAATACAGGCACTATGTAGATGAAGCCGTACAACTTGCAGAAAGGCAGAAACAGCGGGTAGACCCGATGTACCATGAGAAAATCGACAGCCTGCTTGACACCTATGCCCGGAAACTGGCGGCGAACATGAATAAAGGCTATGAGATTGACGCGCGTGTTCCCTCTATCCTGATTGCGGGCGGCTCTAACTTCCCCACAAGGAAGAAAGAAAAGCAGAACGCAGCCCGCGACAGCAATTACCGGGAATGGCAGGACATACAAGGGCTTCTTGATAAAATCCGCAGTACCGGCATGGGCGGTATCAGCGCAGACGACCCGCAGGCAGTACAGAAGTTAGAAAAGAAACTGGAAAGCCTTGAAAAATCACAGGAAACCATGAAAGCCGTAAACGCCTATTACCGCAAGCATAAGACCCTTGACGGCTGCCCGCATTTACCGCCGGAGGAACTGGAAAAATTGAAAGCAGACATGGCGAGCAGTTGGCATTTGGAGGACAAGCCCTTTGCGACTTGGGCGTTATCCAACAACAGCGCAGAAATCCGGCGCGTGAAAGACCGTATCAAATCCCTTTCACAGCAAAAAGAAATCGGTTTTGTAGGTTGGGAATTTGACGGCGGCAAGGTGGAAGCAAACACCGAAGCGAACCGACTGCAAATCTTCTTTGAGGATAAGCCGGACGAAGCCACGCGGGAAGCCTTAAAAAGTAATGGCTTCCGTTGGTCGCCAAAAGCCGGGGCATGGCAGCGGCAGCTTACCAGTAACGCCTACTATGCGGCTGATTATGTGAAAGCGATTGCTCCCCTTACCGGGGAAAAGCCTACCGAGTTACAGCGGGCGCATATCCGGCAGCAAAAGGTAGCTGCACAGGAACAACCCGCACAGGAGCAGCCGGAGCAGGAAGCCCCACAGGACAAAGACACCTTTTCCATTTATCAGATAAAAGGCGGGGACGAAACAAGGGACTTGCGTTTTGAGCCTTACGACCGTCTGATTGCCGCCGGACACCGGGTAGACCCGAAAAACTATGCCCTTGTCTATTCCGCACCTCTTACGCCGGGGACTTCCCTTGAAGATATTTACACCCGCTTTAATATCGACCACCCGAAAGATTTTAAGGGACACAGCCTTTCTGTTTCCGACGTAGTGGTGCTTCATCAGAACGGGCAGGACACCGCCCACTATGTAGACAGCTTCGGTTATAAGAAAGTGCCGGAATTTTTGCAGCCGGAAAACTATCTGAAAACTGCCGAGCAGACCACCGAGCAAAACTACAACATGATTGACGGGCAGATAAACAACACCCCGACCGTCGCAGAATTGGAAGCAAAGGTAAAGACAGGAGAAACCATTTCCCTTGTTGACCTTGCGGAAACTGTCAAGGCTGACAAGGAACGTGGCAAGGCAGCAAAAACGGAAAAGAAGCCCTCTATCCGGGCGCAGCTTAAAGCAGCGAAAGAACAGACACCGAAGAAACAGGCAAAACAGAAAACACAGGATTTGGAAAGGAGCTGACGCATGAATAAGTTTGAAAACGTGGATATTTTCGCTTCTCTTGACGCTATCATGCGGCAGAATACAGGATTTTTCCAAAGTGATTTTGACATTGACAAGGAGATTATCGCAAAAGCAGCGGCAAGCCCTAACAGAGAGGATAAGACGCTGCTATGGTTTTGCCGCCCGTCCGGGACGCATTGTTTTAAGGAGCGCGACGTGTTCCTAAAGGATACCGCCGCCCACAATACATGGTGTTTTTACAAAGAGCAGACCTGCGACTGCGTTCTTGCCTATGCCGTCGAGCTGACGGGCAGGGAGCGCGGGAAAATCAAAGGCAATCTTTATGAGCTTGACTATGCAAGGCAGTATGAGCGCGTTAAGGACAATGCGCTTGCCGCCGACACAGTCAAGTTGATTTATGAGCATGGGACAAGGGAGATACCCGCCGGACAGCATTTTAACGGAAATCCCGATACTTCTTTAGGGAAGTTTGAACACTTTGAAGCAGTACCCAACGACCCGGACGCGCTACAATTCCTTTTACGGGAAGAAAAGCAAAAACGGGATAAACTGACACCGGGCGACTTCAAGGAACATACCGCCGCCCTGCGTGCTGGGCTGATTGAAGCCGAAGCGCGGCGCATTGTGCAGGAAATGAAGCGCAGGGACACGCCCAATAGCCCTAATAGGACACATTTCATGGTGGAGCTGTCCCCGACATTTATGCAGCTTGCGTCCTCTAAGGACACCGACCGTCTGTTTTCCATGTTGCCCTATAAGACACTTTCCTTTTCCAAAATCGAGGGCAGACATGGAACATACGCCTTGATTGATAAAAATGAAAACCGGGGCACAGATATTCGCAGGGTGCGCCCCTCAATCCGGGCGCAGCTTGCCGCTGACAAAAGAAAAGCCGCCCCGAAAAAGGCGGCTGTAAAATCAAAAAATCACGAATTGGAGGTATGAGCATGATTAGACTGACAGTTGAAGAAACAAACCTGTTGAGCATTTACAATGAGGACGGCAAACGTGGGCTTACAGAAAACATCAACGCTGCGCTGCCGTTCATGGACGAGGATATGCGGGAACTGGCGAAACGCACCCTTGCGAAAATCGCACCTCTGACAGAAAATGAGTATGCGGAGCTTGCTATTTTCGCCGCTGATGAGGTATGACCGGGATAAAGCGGCTTACACCACCCCAAAGCCGGAAAGTCAACAGCCTTATAAAAAAGGAGTGCTGCAACTGCGATAACGGACACTGTATTTTACTGGACGACGGGGAGGAATGTGTCTGCCCGCAGCTTATTTCCTATTCGCTTCTTTGCAAATGGTTTCAGACCGCCGTATTGCCCCTTGATAAGCTGCTGTATGCAGAGCTTTTCAAGACCGAGGATAAAAAGCGTTGTACCGAGTGCGGAACTTCTTTTGCGTCCACCTCTAACAGCGTCAAATACTGCCCGGACTGCCGGAAGCGTATTACCCGCAGACAGGCAGCGGAGCGCATGAGAAAACGGCGCGCCCTTGTTACGCAGTAGGGGCAAAAAAAGCCTTGATTTACGGGGCTTTCAGTGCTTGAAAATGACGCGGCAAGGGTTTTATACCTTATCCCCTAAAAATGACGTTCTATTGCGTAACAGATACCAAAAACGCACCTACATAAAACAGGGCGCGGACAGTCTTTTGTTGGCTGTCTGCGCCCTGTTCTTTTACTTTATTCGTGCAGTTCTTCTATATCCTTTATTCGGTTTTCCAATAGGATATACAGCTCTCCATTCTCTCCCCTTATAACCAGAGTATCATTTTCATCGGAATAAGTTCCATATTCCACACATTCTATATATCCGATAAGTGTATTTCCGTCCTCAAAAGTAATTTGGATTTTACTGTCTGCGTTAATATAAGTTTCTACGCCATAACTGCCATTTTCTAATGTTATTCTGTAACATGGTGTAATACCAACCATTTTCATAATTATTCCCGTTCCTTTCCTTTCTTCCGTTCCGGCTCTTTGCCTTGCCGCAAAATATTGTCTATGTTCTGTTTGATAACGTCGTATTCCTTGACCTGTTTTTTCAGCTTGCCATAATCAGCGTAAAGGGCTTCTTTTTGCGCTTGTAGTTTCCCGTATTCTTCCTGCATGGCGGCAAGATTGGGGAGTTTAGTAACGCCCGCCGCTTTCAGTGTCTTTACTGCCGCTTCATGGAGTATCAGACTGCTTTCCTGCTTTGCCCGGTATGCGTCCTTATCCTTTGCCCTGCGGTATGCTTCATAGACAGGTTTTGTCTTTTGGTAGGTAGTAACGTGCTTCATCAGCACCGCCATATCTGCAAGACGCTTTTCCACGCTCTTTAATGCGTCTGCTGTCTTTTCATTTTCCGCATTTACTTCCTCAATCCGGCTGACTAAATCTGCGTACTGCTCAATCTTATGTTCTGTCAAGAAATTCATAGTCTTTGCAGCCAGTTTCAGATTATGGATTTTCGCCCACTGTTCATAGCCCCGGCTCTCTTGTGCCTTGATACTGTTTTCAATGTCAATAAGCAGCGATACGCCGCGCTGCTCTTTGGGAGCTTTCGCTGCCTTTGTGCGTTTGCCCTCTATCCGTTCTCTTATGGCTTCCTCTGTATAATCTGTACCGAGAGTTTTCAGACGGGTAAAGCGTTCCTGTCCGGGAGCGCGGCAGGAGATATATTTTCCCGGCTTTATCTCATAGCCCGCTGCCTGTAACCGCTGCAACAATTCTTCAAAACTTGCTACTTGTGGGATAAGCGTATCAACGGTAATTTTCAACTTGCCTTTCCAACTTGTACCGACCTTTTCCGCTTGATATTCTGCATAGCTTTTTCCCTTGCTGCCTTTGCCCGGAACGACAACAGACAGCCCGTTTTCCCGGCACAGCTTATCGCTCATGTTCCGTATGCCGTAGTAGCTGCGCTTATTGGAATTGTACTTATGGTAGTCAACAAAATTGACCGCACAAAAAATGATATGGTTATGGATATGCCCTTTGTCTATGTGGGTAGTTAAGACATATTCATGCTGTCCCTTTGTTACCGCGTCGGCAAGCTGCCGCCCGATTTCATGGGCGTTCTCATAATCTACTTCTCCCGGCTCAAAGGACTGTATCAAATGGTGGGCGAGATTGTTTCCCTTATCTATGGCTTGTGCAAGCGTAAATCCAAACTCAATATCTGCCGTTTCATAGCTGCACCCAAAGGAGGACACAAGCATTTTCCCGTCTGTTTTATCCGGGTTTTGGATATAGTCAAGGGCTTTGCTCAACGTGCTTTTAATAGGCTTAATCTTTGTAACCGCCATATCTCCGCAAGCACCCCCTTTATTTCCTCTATGTCCTCTTGGTAAACGCTGCCTGTCGCATTGACACGCTTTGCAATCTGATTGATGTTGACCCCGATTTTCTGTATCTCTGCTGTCATGCCTTTTATGTCGCTATGGTCTGTCTGAATGATATACCCGTCAATGGCAATCTTGCGAAGATACGCCGCCATGTTCCGGGTAGGGACAAGCTTCATTTTCTGTTCAATCAATGCCCTTTCTTCCTCTGTTACATAGAATTTGATTTGTATTTTTCTTTTGCGTCCGTTCATGCAATCGCTCCTTTCCATTCCGAGGGTTTGGGACACTTCCCAACAAGCAATTTTCAACCGACGCACCGCAGGACGGGAGGGCGAAAATACGGAAAAGGGTACTCTTTTCCTATGCTTGCTACGAAACTTTATCCCTTACTACCTACAACACCGGGAACGGCAAATTTGACGAACTTTCCCAAAAGAAAAACGCCGCAATCTGCGACGTTTCAATCACTCTATATAAACAAAAACGAGAGAACTTTATTCCCCCGTTTCGTCGTTGTTGGCTTCCTCTATTCCTTTTGCAGTAGCAGACAGGATTTTCAAATCTTTTTCGCTCATACCGTCAAGCATAGTATCGAGCTGACGGCGGCGCGTGGATTTCTCCTGTTCCCGTTCCGGGAAAAAGAACTGGTCTACTGATACATCAAGCAGGGTTACAAGCTCATATAAAATCTGTAAACTTGGGTGCTGCCCGCTGTTCTCAATGGACGCGATATATCGGGGCGCAATATTCAGCGTATCGGCTAACTGATTGCGTGATATTCCCTTTGCTTTTCTTGCTGCTTTAATGGCTTGCCCGAAAGCCTTAAAATCAAATTTTTCTTTGTTCTGCTTCATAGTCATTTCACCCAACTACATTGTATATTTCATCTTCCTTTCGAGATATGATTACACACAGCACATTATTGACTGAAATAGAGCATATCATATACTTGATATTATTCGGCTATCCGAGTATAATTATACTGGTAAAATTTGAGGAAAGGGCGTTTTGATTATGGAATATATGTCTTGTCCCGAAGCGGCAAAGAAATGGGGAATTTCTGAAAGACGAGTACAGATACTTTGTAGCGAAAATCGCATACCGGGCGTTTCAAAACTGGGGTATATGTGGCTGATACCAAAAAACGCGGAAAAACCTTTTGATATGAGAAAGAAACAACATAAAATGCAGATACAATAAACAAACAAATAAACCTTACAACAACTGTAAGTGGTGTGGTTGCTTCTTATGCAGTAAAATTATATTCGTAAGATAAGCGTAAGCAAAAAATGTGAGGTGTGAGATATGAATGATACAAAAAAACTATTAGAAGTACGCGACTTGCACAAAGCATATTCCAAAGAGGGGGTTCCAACAAAAGCACTAAACGGAATTACCTTTGATGTTCTGAATGGCGAATATTTGGGAATTATGGGAGCCAGCGGTTCTGGAAAAACAACATTGTTGAATTGTATTGCTACGGTCATTAAACCAACCTCTGGACAAATTTTACTTTCAGGTGCCAATATAAGCTCTTTTGATGGCACGAAGTTGGCTGAATATCGTGGCAACAAGATTGGTTATCTATTTCAAGATTTTGCTTTACTTGATAATCTAACTGGTAAAGAAAATATTATATTGCCTTTATCAATTCATAATATTGACATTGTTACAGCGGAAAAAAAGCTAAAAGATATAGCAGATTTTCTTGGAATTACAGACGTTCTTTCTAAATTTCCGTCACAAATGTCGGGCGGTCAAAAACAACGCGTAGCTGCTGCACGTAGTTTGATTTCTGACCCCGATATTATTTTGGCTGATGAACCTACAGGTGCATTAGATACAAAATCAGCACGTTTACTCATGGAGAAGTTACAGGAAATCAATCTTAGGCGTGGACGCACAATCCTAATGGTCACGCATGACCCTAACGCCGCGAGTTTCTGTTCTCGTATTTTGTTCATTCAAGACGGTGTTATTTTCCATGAGTTACGTCGTAAAATTCCAAATGAAACACAGGAAGATTTTTATGCACGTATTTTACAAGTGATGGCTCAAATGGGGGGAGGAAGTGCAAATGTTCTTTAATCTCACATGGCGAAACGCCAAACGGAGCCGTAGCGAAAACCTAATTTATTTTCTGACAATGATAACAGCCGTAGCAATGTTTTATATAGTGCTTTCTCTTGGACAACAGGACGTAATACGTTTTTTAAGTGAAATTGAGAGCGACGCAGTAGAACGGTTGCTTACTAATCTTTTACCGACGGTTTATCTTTGTGCTTTATTATTTGTGTTCTTTCTCGTAGTATTTGCAAACAAATATCAACTTGAATGTCGTAGTCGAGAACTGGGGCTTTATTTGATGTTTGGAATGACAAAGATTAAATTATTTATTCAAATAATGACAGAGGGGCTAATCACGTCGTTTTTAGCTCTTTTAGGAGGGCTTGTATGCGGTGGCTTTTTATCCGAAGCTATAAGTCTTACAACCGCGCGTTTAGTAGGGCATGGTATCATTACACACCAATTAAGTTTTTCTGTAAGTGCCGCTATTTTCACATCGTTAGGCTTCTTGATTATTCAGTTTGTAGCATTGTTTGTTCTATGCGGAAAGCTGTTCCGTAAAGAGCTACATCAACTTGTTTATGGAGAGATGGCGAAAAAGCAACGCACAGGGAATCCATATGTAAGTTTCGTATCGTTTGCTATAGGCACCGTAATTTTGCTTGTCGCGTACTGGATTGTTGTAGAGCATTTTATGGCTGCGAGTGGGGCAATGCTGCTTATTGCCGTTTTACTTGGAATTATCGGAACAATTCTATTTATTCGAGGACTTGCAAGAATTTTGAGTATATGGGCAGCTTCTATAAAACACAAAGCCACAAGAGGACTTTATGTATTTACTTTACGGCAGTTGCATGAAAATGTCGTTAATAAATATATTTCAATCAGCGTAGCGTCCATTCTGATGATGCTTACTATTATGTTAATTACCGACGGCTCAGTGCGCATAATGTCATATGGAAGTGAATTGACACGAGGTACTTCTGTTTATGACTTTACTGTAATGGGCAACGACCAAATTGTTGAGAAGTATCTTTCCAACGAACAAATTCGTCCTTATGTATCAAATCTGAACCGTATGGAAATAGGAAATATAAAATCCACTGCTTCGGATGGGATAAGTTCTCCTGTTGATTGGTCGAAATTTAGGAAACAAATCGTGCAGCATTTACCTCAAGATGTAGTAGACCCTGCCACACAAGAAGATGGTATGTATAGTTTTGGCTCCGACCAACCTGCTGCCTTAAACCTTTTAGGTCTTATTGATACTGGTAGTTCTTCTCCTTATTTGCTTCCTGTATCTTCCTATAATCGGTTATTGGATGCCGCGGGAGAAAAACAGATTAGCCTTGGGAACAATGAAGTTGTCTATTATCTCAACCCAGATTTTTTTAGGTAATGCTCAAGATGAAACGGTTACACTGTTAAATCAAATTGCAGCAGACGCACAGGCGAATAATGAAGCGTTGCTTTCTATCAACGAAAGACCATTTTATCTTGTTCCCTCTGTACCGATGAAAGGGTTGACCGCAGATGAAAATATCAAGATTATAACTGCATTGATTGTTTCAGATGAGATATATTCAGAATTTGTAAATTCAGACACTTGTATGGTTTATTGGAACTTTTGTATTCCTAATGAACTTGTTGAAACAAAAGGTTTAATGTTACCGATTATGGAAGCTCGTGATTTGTTAAAACCATCTGGTCTATATTACGAAAGCTATCTTAATAATTTTGGGCGACAATTATTTTATGTTATTTCCGGAAGTTATACAACACTATACATGGGATTTATGTTTTTGATTATTGCGTGTGCATTACTTGCCCTGCAATTCTTGACGCAAATGCAAACTACAAAATCAAGGTATCTAACACTCTCTATTTTAGGAGCACGACGTGAACAAATTAAGCGTTCTATCAACCAACAAGTATTATGGTATTTCCTGCTTCCTCTTATATTAGCGTGTATCAGCGGAGCAGTAGGGATATATGCCATGCAGCTATATTTATATTCAGGAGCGGCACACCTTGAACAGTCCTATCCTCTTTTAATTGCTATGGCTGTTATTGTTGTTCTTGTTATGGTAATTTACGGTGTGGCTGTTGCTCGAACAGCTAATCGTGAAATAGGAAAGCTCAATTACAAGCCCAATTCTTAACAGGCTTATAAATATTATGGGAAAGGAGGCGGACATATTGGCAAAGATAGTTGTGGTTGAAGATGATGTTTATATGCGAGAAGAACTGTTGAACTTATTAGAAAAATCGGGATATGATACGATTGGATTATCGGATTTTGAAAACGCAGTATCAGAAATAGCAGCATATTTTCCCGACTTAATTTTGCTTGACATCAATCTTCCCTTTCGTTCGGGTTTTGAAATATGTAAAGAGTTGAAAGCTAAACAGATTGGTACGGTACTCGTATTGACTGCAAGAGATAAATTGCAGGACGAACTGCACGCATTAGACTTGGGGGCTGATGACTATTTAACAAAACCTTGTAATATGTCACGTTTACTTGCCCGAATTAAAAATCTTCTTCGACGTAAAGAAGAACAGGTACAGCAAGGGTTACTTGATGGAGGTGGTTTTTTACTTGACCCGAATACCTTTACAATTTATGTAGGGAATAGCTCTTACCTTATGCCACCGAACGAAGGAAAAATATTACTTGCTCTCTTGAAAAATAGCCCTAAGATTGTTTCTAAAAAAGAATTATGCATTAGACTATGGGGAACAGAAGAATTTATAGACGAAAATGCATTACAAGTAAATTTTACTCGGCTGCGAAAAACGCTTCGTGAATTTGGTCTTGAAGAACGTATAGAAACAGTGCGCGGTCAAGGCTACCGCTTGAAAGAGCAGGTGCGCTTATGAATAAGTTGAAAATACTTTTAATCTATATTTCCTCTAACCGGGTATGGATTATTACACTTGCCTGTTTGGACTTGTTCTTTATATTTCTTGCTTGGTTGGCTAACCCTGATTATTTTATAAATTATGCTGCATTGATAATTTTTGTGTCATTTGCCGCACTTGCTATTCCTCTTGCTATATCAATCAGAAAACGTAACAAGGCAGACGCTATTTTTCGGCGTTTTCTATTAGAGCCGGACGATACCAACGAATACTTACTGTGTGAAGCTGTTCCCGCTGTAATACGCCCTCTTATCTGTGAATTGGGAAAACATTTGAGGACGCAGCAAGAATATATCAACGAACAGAAAATTACAGTTACAGACTATGAACACTATGTTGAAAATTGGGTGCATGAAATCAAAAAACCACTATCCCTTATGACCTTGCTACTGGATAATCGAAAAGATGAAATGTCCCCTTTGGTTCATACTCGTATGCTTTATGTACGCGACCATACCCGACAGGATATAGAACAAATTCTATACTTTTCAAGGCTTGGGGCTACACATAAGGATTACTCTTTTGAGTCGCTTTCAATTCTTGGAACTTGCCGTGAAGCAGTTGAAGATAATTTAACGCTTCTTGAAGAAGCCGGATTTTCTATTGAATATACCGAAAACGATTATCAAGTGATTTCTGACAAAAAAGGTCTGATGTTCATTTTAGGACAGATAATCAGTAATAGTGTGAAATATGTGGGAAACAACCTTGCCCCACGGCTCATATTTTCCATAGCTGATAGTATGAATAGTGAACAGATTTCTTTATCTATCAAAGACAACGGCACAAGCATACCATTGTCTGACTTACCCTTTGTTTTCGACAAGGGGTTTACCGGAGATACGGGCAGTTACCTTAGTCGTTCTACAGGTATGGGCTTATACCTTGTTCAGAAAATGGCAACTGACTTATTTATCACGGTGGAGCTTAAAAACAATTCATACGGTGGAACAACCGTAACCTTGACGTTTCCAAAAGTGTAACGTCTATTTGGGAGGTAGTGAAATGCAGTTACAGAATGAAATAGTAAAAAAGCACACGCCAATAAAAAGCTTGCTCATTGATTGGTTAATTATATTTGGAACGTATCTTTTTATCCGCATATTCTTTGCCCTCTTTGGGCTTCATCAGAATATTGTCCTCTTGGGCTGTTGCCTTGCGATATTGCCCTATCTTTTTGGGGCGTTATATTTACAGAAATCCCACAAGCAATGTCAATTATGGCTTGCTGCATTGGCTATTTTAATACCGTCGGTCGTTGAAAAAGCAGCAATATATTTATTTGGTGCGTACTTATACAATTTAAGACCGATAAATGTTGTAGGAGTTATGGAAGCGATTAAGAGTAACGCACCATATACAAACTTCATTAAAAATCAATCAGCACAGAATTTAATAAATCTATCATATTTTAATTGGACATATATTCTATGCAGTATAGCTATTTCTGTTTTGGTTATCCTGCTTTTACATAAGACAAAACAAAAAAGTAATAAAGGATAATGAGAAATTTTTGAAATTGACATAGTATAGAACATCTGCCGGACGACGGCAAAGAAAAAAAGCCGTCGCAACGCAGACAGGTTTTCACGCGCCTATTCTATTTCGGCGGCTTTGATTTTCAGAGCCGCCGTTTCTTTTTATCTATCTAAATTCTAACGATAACTCTCCTACTAGATAAAGACATGGCGGTATCAAGGAGGTATCGTCATGTCCTTTTTCCTATGCCCTAATAGACTGTTATCAAAAAAAGCCATTACCCGCCAACGGGTTATTCTGGCTACATAGATGAACTCACAAATCATACATATACTTTTGATAATTCCTTTGCGCCTGTCTGCAATTTGCAGACGGGCGCATTTTGTATTTTATCAAAAAACTTTTTCAAAAAATTTCTAAAACCAACGTCCATTTTGAAGTGCGTTGGTTTGAGGGTTTACGAAAGGGGACATTTCAAACTCCACCGCTTTCGCGGCAGCGAAAGGAGGTGAGAACATGAACGAGCCTATTCGTACCCAATGGCAAATCCGTTGTGCTTTTAACGGCTTTTGCAAACTGGCGTTGAAGCGAGAAGCTATGAATGCCCACAGGGACACAAAGCAGCGACAATTACGCGAGGTTACTTTTTCTGACCTGTCGCCACTGGAAGAAAAACAGCTCTACGTCTGCGACGAGTATTTTGCAGATGATGAAGCAGAACAGTCTTTCGTTGTCGGCGGCAAAGAAATTACTGCGAAGCTGCTTGCCGAAGCCCTGCACAGTTTGCCGGAAGAAAAGCGGGAAACCGTACTGCTGTATTATTTCTTTGACATGAGCGAACGCGAGATTGCAAAGTTTTGTAATCTGTCAAGGACAACGGTACAGTCCCGCCGGACAAGCTCAATGAAGCTGTTAAAACGCTATTTGGAGGAAAAAGCCTATGACTGCACAGATTAGTAAATCAGAACAGGACGAACGCGGCTTGTTGCCTTACCCGGTAATCATAGCCGCTACTAAGGGCGACCCGGAAGCTATGAACATTGTCGTACAGCATTACGAAAGCTACATAGCGTCCCTGTCTATGCGAAAGCTGCGTGATGAGCGCGGAAATATCTATTGGGGCATAGATGAGGATATACGCGACCGCTTGCGTTCGCGTCTTATGCGGGCTGTCCTTTCATTCAAGGTTTGAGATAACCACAAGCAGCGTCCCCCTTTCCGCTGCCTGTTGACTTGACCTTACTTGCTCTTTGACAAAGAAAGCGACGCAAGATAACGGCGACGCAGTATAGGGCAAATCGGATACGTCCTTTTTGCGTTGAGCCATACGGCAGGTGCGCCATGACGCTTTTCTTCTATTGGAGAAAGTCGAGCGACCACCACCACGCCGGGGAACAAGTGTAGCGGCTTGTGGGCGACGACACGCACTAAGGGTAGACAAGCCTTTATAGCCATAGTCCGAGCGTTAAAAGCGTCGCAGGCATTGGGTAGAGCTGCCTTAACGGGCAGGGGTGGAACTCCCGCGAGGTTGTGCTAACAGCCGTCCGATTAAAGCCCCTTTTACTATTCACTTTTCCTAATATTGAAAGGGGGACGATACTATGAGTAACGCCGACGTGCCTATTTGGGAAAAATACACGCTTACGATAGATGAAGCAGCTAAATACTTCCGTATCGGAGAAAACAAGCTGCGTAAATTAGCCGAGGAAAATCCTGCCGCCGGGTGGGTTATTATGAACGGCAACCGTATTCAAATCAAGCGCAAACAGTTTGAAAAAATGATTGATACCATAGACACAATCTGATAGTGAAATTGAGCCTTGAATGTGCTATAATGGGATAAGCATATCAAGGCTCTTTCCGTCTTGGAAAGGAGCATTGAAAAATGTCAAAGAAAAGACGTGACAGCAAAAATCGAGTTTTGCGGTCGGGAGAGAGCCAGAGAAAAGACGGAAGATATGCTTACAAATATATAGATACCTTTGGTAATCCGCAGTTTGTGTATGCGTGGAAGTTAGTACCTACGGACAAGACCCCTGCCGGAAAGCGTGAGGATATATCCCTACGAGAAAAGGTAAAAGAGATACAGAAAGACCTTGACGACGGGATAGACACCATAGGCAAGAAAATGACGGTCTGCCAACTTTATGCAAAGCAGATACGCCACCGGGGAAATGTAAGGTACAATACGAAAAACGGACGCAAGCGGCTGATGAAGCTACTGGAAGAAGATAAACTTGGGGGCTGCCCGATTGACAGCGTGAAGCTGTCCGACGCGAAAGAATGGGCAATCCGCATGAAAGAAAAAGGAATTTCCTATAAGACTATCAGTAATGACAAGCGTTCCTTGAAAGCTGCCTTTTACACAGCGATACAGGACGATTGCATAAGGAAAAATCCTTTTGACTTCCAGTTAAACACTGTCATTGAAGATGATACAGAACCAAAGGTTCCGCTAACACCAGCGCAGGAAGAAAGTTTTTTGTCCTTTGCTCAAAATGACAAAGTTTATCAGAAGTATTATGACGAGCTTATTATTTTGCTTGGGACAGGGCTTCGTATCTCTGAACTTTGCGGGCTGACCGATACTGACATTAACTTTGAGAATAGGATAATCAATGTAGACCACCAACTTTTAAGAAGTGCGGAAACAGGATATTACATTGAAACACCAAAAACGAAAAGCGGTATTCGTCAAATTCCAATGAGCGAAAAAGTATATGAAGCATTTAACCGAGTGCTGAAACGGCGCAGGGGTGCAAAAGCTGTTACTATTGACGGTTACAGCAACTTCCTTTTCCTCAACCGGGACGGCTACCCGAAAACAGCTACCAATTATGACGGTATGTTTAGGGGGCTTGCAAAGAAGTACAACAAGTACCATGAGGAAGCTCTACCGAAAGTAATGACACCGCACACCTTACGTCATACGTTCTGTACCAACATGGCAAATGCCGGAATGAACCCAAAAGCATTACAGTACATTATGGGACATTCCAACATTACTATGACGCTGAACTATTACGCACACGCTACTTTCGACAGCGCAAAAGCTGAAATGCTGCGGATAGCAGCTTAGTAGTAAATCAAGGTTTTACTACTTCTTTACTACTTTTGAAAGCAAAAACCTAAGCGGATATAAAAATATATGTGAGTTTCTTCCGATACGAAAAATGCCGGAAAAGCCTGTAAATACGGGCTATACCGGCATATAAGAACTTCTAAAAAGATAATCAAAATTCATATCTAATTTTATTTTAAAAGGCTATAATACATATTGGAAAAATTTTTAGGAGAAATAGATTATGAAAAAGTTAAGAGGACAGATTTCGGAATCACGCCGACTTGCAATATTGCTTGCGGTATCGGGCGGATTTATGGACGCCTATACTTACACTTTTCGCGGTGAAGTATTTGCAAATGCACAGACGGGCAACATAATTTTGCTTGCAATCAATTTATCGGAAGGAAATTTTGAGAAAATGTTGCAGTACCTTTTTCCGGTAATTGCCTTTGCGTTCGGAATAATTCTTGCGGAGGTAGTGCACCGCTTTTGCACGATTGACAATATCCTGCATTGGCGACAATACACCGTCTTGCTTGAATGTATTATTTTATTCTCTGTAGGATTTATATCCCAAGAATACAATATGATTGCGAACTCGCTTGTTTCATTCGCCTGCGGTATACAGGTTGAAAGTTTCAGAAAAGTAAAGGGCAATGCTTCGGCAACCACAATGTGCATCGGCAACCTGCGTTCAGGTACACAAAATTTATTTAATTTTATTTTTAATAAAGATAAAGAATGTCTTAGAAAATCGCTTATATACTACGGAGTTATATTCTTCTTTGCTCTTTGCATTATCGACAAAATATTGTGATAGCCGTCAGGTCGTTTGCCAGTGACATCAAGCGTAAGATTGATTTTTGCAGGAGCAAGAACCTTAATTTCCATTTTTCTGCTCCTCTATAAAGTCCCTGATACGCTGTAAAGCGGTTTTAAGATGGTTTAATGAATAAGAATAAGAAACTCTTACAAAACCCTCGCCGCATTCGCCAAAGGCTGTTCCGTAATTCCTGTTACGGCTGAAAAGTGACACTTTGTACAGAAGTCCTCTGAAGTCATACCTGTGCTCTTAATACAAGGAAATACATAAAATGCACCGTAAGGCTCAAAACAAGTAAGTCCCATTGCGTTGAATGAATCAACAACAAGGCGGCGGCGCATATCATATTCATTGCGCATATTTACAACATCAGGATCTCCGTTGCGTAAAGCCTCAATAGCCGCATACTGTGCGGTTGTAGGCGCTGACATAATGCCATACTGATGCAGTTTTGTCATTTGTGCAATAATCGGAACAGGACCTAAAGCGTAACCAAGTCGCCAGCCTGTCATTGCATAAGACTTTGAAAAGCCGTTAATAACAACAGTACGCTCATACATTCCGTCAATAGCGGCAATAGAAATGTGGTTCTTTCCGCCGTATGTAAGCTCGCAGTAAATTTCATCCGAAAGCACAAACAAATCGTGCTTTTTAATTACCTCTGCAATAGCCTCAAGGTCAGCTTTCTCCATAATAGCGCCTGTTGGGTTATTAGGAAACGGCAAAACAACGAGCTTTGTTTTATCGGTAATTGCCTTTTCGAGGTCATCAGCCTTAAGTCTGAACTGATCCTCTGCCTTTGTATTAATTATAACTGCCTTGCCGCCTGCCATATGAGTAAGCGGTTCGTAACAAACAAAAGACGGCTCGGGAATAATTACCTCGTCACCCTCTGAAACAAGACATCTGAAGGCAAGGTCAATAGCCTCACTGCCGCCAACTGTAACAAGCACCTGTGTTTTGCCCTCATATGATATATTAAAGCGTCTTGCATAATAATTGGCAATTTCTTCTCTAAGCTGTGCGAAACCACGGTTCGGTGAATACCAAGTCTTGCCGTTTTTAAGAGAATTTATACCCTCTTCACGGATATGCCACGGTGTTTGAAAATCAGGTTCACCGATACTCAAAGAGATAACATCGTCCATTTCGCTTGCAATATCAAAAAATTTACGAATACCCGACGGTTTTATTTCTTGAATAGAATTATTTAAAAATTTTGAATAGTCAATCACAGAATTAAACTCCTCTCATCCGACCCTTCAAAATCGATGAGATTCATTCCGCTGTCTTTGTAGCGACGCATAATGAAATGTGTGCCTGTTGAAAGCACTCCGTCGATTGTGGAGAGTTTTTTAGATACAAACATTGCGATATCCTGCATAGATTCGCCCTTAACTATCAGCGCAAAATCATATGTACCCGCCATAAGATACACAGAATCCACCTCGTCAAATGCCATACACATTTTCGCCATTTCGTCAAAGCCTGCATCCTTTTTAGGAGTAACCTTAAGCTCAATAAGTGCCTCAACATAGTTTTCCTTGGTATTCTCCCAGTTTACAACTGCCTGGTAGCCTTTGATAATGCCCTGAGTTTCGTATTCCTTTATTTGAGCCTTGATGTAATCTTCCGGCTCACCGAGCATTGTCGCTATCTCGGCTGTGGTAAAGCCTGAGTTTGTACTTAAAAGCTGTAGTAATCTATCCATAATAAATCCTCCCCTGTGAATTTATACTTTACCCGACAAAAATCGGGTACTTAATAATTATACCGCCTGTCTGACGGGATTGTCAACTGTATTGAGCATATTTATACAAACCGCAACAGATATTGATAACAGTTCATTTGACGGCGAATACACATCGAGTTCATAACTTTCCGTACTCGAAAATACTCTCTTTTGCACTGCAATAACCGTATTGTCAACATCCTGTACGGAAAAACTTTTTTGCGCTATATTTCCGCAAATTTTCCAATTTACACCGGAGCAAATACAAACAAGTTCATTGCGGTTTACGCCCATTAAAATGCGCATTTTTTTACCGCCTGCGTTTATATTGCAGGCAATAATGTTTGACACCGACAAGCATCTTATCTTAACAAAAATTTCGTCAGCACTGTGAATAATAATTTTTCGGCTTCGTTTGCTTTTGAAAATTCCGCAAGATATTTTTCTATGCCCGTTTCGTCATAAATTTCAAAAGCGCCAAAATCCGCACAAACATCTCTTTTAATAAAATATTTCACAAAAAGCCCCCTTGAATTTCAGATTTACTGATTTTCAAGCTCATCAAGCCAAATTCTTACGCTTGCGTCACTTGGCATTCTCCAGTCCGAACGAGGAGAAAGCGTTACCGAGCCTACCTTTGGGCCGTCAGGCAAACAACTGCGCTTAAACTGTTGAGAGAAAAATCTCTTTAAAAATGTAACAAGCCATTTTTTAATTGTATCGTTATTGTACTTTCCCGCAAAGGAATGCTTTGCAAGATAATATATTTTTGACGGAGTAAATCCAAAACGCACAAAGTAATAAAGGAAAAAGTCGTGCAATTCATAAGGACCGACCACATCTTCGGTTTTCTGTGCGATTTCTCCGTTTTTATCAGGCGGCAAAAGCTCCGGACTTACAGGTGTATCGAGTACATCAAGCAAAACCGTTTTTAATTCTCCGTCACTGATTTCAGCCTCGTACGCTGTAAGGTAACGGACGAGTGTTTTAGGAATAGAAACATTCACCGCATACATACTCATATGGTCGCCGTTGTAGGTTGCCCAACCAAGCGCAAGTTCCGACAAATCGCCTGTACCGATTACAAGACCGCCGTACTTATTTGAAAGGTTCATCAGAATTTTAGTACGCTCTCTCGCCTGCGAATTTTCATAGGTAATGTCTGTTACACTTTCATCGTGCTTAATATCTATAAAATGCTGTCTTACCGCTGCGGTAATATTAATTTCTTCAAAAGAAACATTATAAGCCTCTGCAAGTTTTTCGGCATTTGATTTGGTACGCTTTGTTGTACCGAAACAAGGCATTGTTACAGTGTGAATATTTTTTCTGTCAATACCGAGCATATCAAAAGCGTGAACGCAAACAATAAGCGCAAGTGTACTGTCAAGACCGCCCGAAAGTCCGAGCACAACATTCTTAATTCCTGTATGAGCAAGTCTGGTTGCAAGTCCTGTTGCCTGCATTGTTATAATTTCCTTGCATCTTCTGCTAAGGTCATCTTTTGCCGACGGTACAAACGGAGTCTGCTCAAATTTTCTTGAGAGCTTTGTATCTGTAAGCGGCATATCAAAATAAATTCTTCTGACATTTTCATTGTCGGAGCAGAATGTACTCATTCTTCTGCGCTCACCCATAAGTTTTTGAACATCAATATCCGCATAAGTAATGCCTGTCGTAAAACGCTCGCTTTCGCTCAACAAAGATGCGTTCTCACATATTATATTCTGTGCAGAATAAACTGTGTCTGTTGTGCTTTCCCCAAATCCTGAATCGGTATAAATGTATGCACAGCAAAGCTTGCCACTCTGCATTCTCACAAGCGAGCGTCTGTATTCTGCTTTGCCGATGGTATCATCGGAGGTTGACGGATTGCAAATAACCGTTGCTCCCGATTTTGCAAGAGCTATTGATGGAGATTCCGCTACCCATAAATCTTCGCAAACCTCCACACCAATGGTAAAATCGGGCATATTTTTATTTTGGAACAAAACTTTATCGGTCAAAACAGTTTTCCGGCCTGCATACTCAATTTCAAAATCCGTATTTTTTCCGCTTGTATAATGTCTTGCCTCGTAAAATTCTGAATAATTCGGAATATTTGCCTTTGGCACAAGAGCGAGTAATTTGCCCTTAAAAATAACTGCCGCACAGTTGTAAAGAGCCTCCCTGAAAGCAACCGGAACGCCCACAACGGATATAATATCAAGATTTTTGGTTTCTTCAATTATTCTGTAAACCGAGCTTTCTGCTGTTTTAAGAAGAGTTTGCTGTAAAAACAAATCGCTGCAAGTATAGCCGGTTATGCATAATTCGGGAAAATTCACAAGTGCGGCACCCTCAATATTTGCCTCTTTTATTTGCGCAATTATTGCGTCGGTATTCTTTTTACAATCAGATACTCTGATAATAGGTGTAGCCGCCGCAACCTTTACAAATCCGTATTTCATTTATATCAATTCCTTTTCAGAAAAATAAAAACCGCAGGTAAACATACCTACGGTTATTATAGCCTAAAAATTGTAATTATACAAGTATCAAAGCAGACTTCTGTGGAGTCTTTTTTGATGAAAAAGATAGCGTGTTTCAAGCATCGGTTCAAACTTAGCTATGTAACAGCTTGTGTAACCCATTATCAGCCAGAACCACATTACCATAAACGATATATCGTAAAGCAGTGCCTTTTCAAATAACGCATAGAAAAGATATGCGCTTAAAAATGCGAACATACACGGATAAGCGTCATTTTTAAAGGTCTTTTTTTGCAGGAATAAATGTTGTGCGGCGTGTTTTGCAAAGCGGAAACCGAATATACCGAAAATAACAAATCCGAGCACACCTGTAGATACAAGTATAGTTAAAAATCCGTTGTGCAAATCATTGTTATGGTAAGTATATTTTAAAGTACCGTTTGCATATTCCTGACTGTAGAACACGATGTTTCCGTTACTTATTCCAAAGACAGGCGATATTTTGAACAAATCTAAAGATTCTCTATACAGCTTAAAACGACCGCTGTCAATATTGGAATTTTCGTGTTCAAATGTTATCGGCCCTTTGTCGGACGGCGCAGCGGTTTTATTATTGTCGGAATCATTTTGCTTTGGCTGTTCATCGGTATCCGACTGCTCTTTTTCTGTAATTTCATCAAGTAAAGAATAAGTCTTTGCCGTAACAACAGCAAACCCCTGCTGACAGATTTCCCTGAACATAAGTGAAGAACCCACAAGAAAAGTTCCTACAAGTACAAGCGCCACTATTCTCATCGTGACTTTTGTGGGAGAAAGTCCGTCTTTTGCAGCAAAAAACTGATATACAATATAAACTATCATATATGCAAGAATAAGTACCATAGACGCATTTGAATCGCAAAGCAAAAGCGAAAACAAGCTTGTACACACACAGGCAACTATCCATATTTTGCTGACTTTCCTTTGATTAACCGCATTTTGAAAATCAGGTTTACACAGAATATGACAGCAAAAAATTGCTACACAGGAAACAAAGCCAAGCAAATTAGGATTTATGTAAATACCCGTAAATCTGTTTTCGTATATTGTAAACTTAATCCAGTACCATTCAAACCTTATGTTAAACATAAGGCAGAAAAAAATACCGATGAAGTTTGCAATTGTAGTAATATACACAATACCTCTTGCCACGGTATAAAGCTCGTTTTTGAAATCAAAATCAGGTTCCGTGTGCATACCGTAAAATATAAAAAAGCATATCAGTATATGTAAAAACATTAACGCACTGTAGAAAATAGTATAAGTAAAGTTTAACAGCATGGTTAAAAGAGAAACCGCAAGGAATCCCCACACCCACAAGCCAAAGCGCAGTTTAAAAAATGTATTGTTTGTTTTTTGCTTATAATAGGTAAGCCATATGCCCCAGCAAAACAAAAATGCTACAAGAATATACGCAGGAATTTGTAAAAATGATACATTACAAAAAAACAGAGTAAAAATATAAACCTTTCTGTAACAAGAAAAGCTCTTTATTTTTTTCTTTAGCTCTTTCATTATACACCCCCTGTTACCTAAGTACCTCTTTAACTGTTTTAAACATAAGTTTTATGTCGGACAAAAAGCCGAAATTTTCAAGATACATAAGATTATACTTCATTTTTTCGGGTAAAATAGTTTCAACATAAACCTTATCCGCATCTTCGACATTTTGTAAAAGTTTTTCCTCGTCTTTATACATAATAGAAGCAAGCGAGGTTATTCCCGCAGGCATAAGCAAGGTTGCATTGTATTCGTCTTTGTACATATCCACATACTTCTGTACTTCCGGACGAGTACCGACAAAGGTCATTGAGCCTGCAAGTACATTAAAAATCTGTGGGAGTTCGTCAAGACGATATTTTCTTAAGATTCTGCCCACCTTAGTTACTCTGGCATCTCCGCTTGTTGTTACAAGTGTGCCGATACGGTCGGCATTTTGCACCATAGTACGAAATTTAAAAATCTTGAATACCCTGCCATAAGAAGTAACTCTCTCCTGCCTGTAAAAAACGGGACCTTTCGAGGTTGCTTTAACTATTACGGCAATAACCACAATCGGTATTATAAGAATAACCAGAATAATAAGGGAGAAGATAATATCCGTAATCCTTTTTAATACAAGAGAAAAAGACTTTTTGGCAATAATATCGTAATAATGCTTTACCTCATCATTTTGAAACTTAGGAGGTAATTTTTCAAAAGCTCTCATAGTTCCACCCTTCATTAGAGTAATTTTGCCGTAAAATTAAAATATCGCTTATATAAACACAATAATCTGTTTAAAGACAGCATTATTTAGCATTATATATCTTTTGAAAAGTTTTTTCAAGCGTAATTATAGCTATGATAATACAAATAAGTTTGATTTTAACTGAACACTTTTTACATACAGTAAAAAATCGGCGACTGAGAAGTCGCCGGTTTTTAGGTAATTTTATGGAGTACTCAAGCACATTGAAAGGAAGTTATTGTTTAATATATCTATAATATATCATACTAATTGTAATTTATCAATACTTTTATCAATATTTATGCAAAAAAAATATATATTTTAATTAAATACGAATAATGCTTGACTAATCGCTTAAAAAATTGTAAAATAATCTTGAACAATTAAAACAGCAATGGGTAATTATTTTTTATAATTCTTTTTAATTTGGTTTTATAATATAAATGCTGTTTTTATTTGCTAAGTGCAAACGAAAGGATATATTTTTATGGATAACGAATTTAATGTAGATCTTATTACTTTAATCAGTGATGAGGGCGAAGAAATAGAATTTGAAATTCTTGATATTATTGAAAATGAAGAAGGTAAGTTCTATGTACTCTTCCCTTACTATGAGAACCCGGCAGACGCTGTAAACGATCCCGGCGAATACTATATTATGGAAGTATTTGAAAAAGACGGTGAAGAAGAGCTTGCCGAAATCGAAGACGATGAAAAGCTCGACAGAATCGCTGCTATTTTTGAAGAAAACTATTACAATGATGACGAGGAAGACGAAGAAGAGTAATTTTTCTCTTTCTGTCATATAATATCAGTAATGGCAATTTGACAAATTCCCTGCCTGATGCGTGAATGATTTTAAAATAACCCTACAACTCTTAAATCGGGAGCCCGGCTCTTTAATCGGTGTGCAGACCTCCCGCTTTGGCGGAAGAAGGAAGCCTAATGTTTAAAGGAGAGCACCCACCTGCTTTCTCGTAGGCAGGTTATTATAAAAATCATACGGTCAGGCGGGGTTATTTTGTTTTTTTATTTAATATTATTACATATTAAAAGCAGACTTTGCCTGCATTTGCGCCGATAAGGCCTTTTGCGGGCTGCGTTTATATTATTAAAAAATAAATTTCAGGTGATTATAAATGAATATTTCTGTTTTGGGTTGCGGTCGCTGGGGCAGCTGCATTGCCTGGTATCTTGATAAGATAGGCAACAATGTAATTTCCTGCGGACTTGCCGACGCTCCCGAATTTATACAGTTAAGTACAACACATAAAAACGACTACCTTACTTTTCCCGAATCAATAGAGGTTACTTCTGACCTTGCAAAGGCGGTCAATCACGCAGAAGTAATTGTTATTTCTATTTCATCTCAACATTTGCGTTCATATATGCAGAGCATCGCTCAAAACAATCTTGACGGCAAAACCATTGTGCTTTGTATGAAAGGTGTTGAGGCAGCAACGGGTCAAAGACTCAGCCAAGTTGTCGGCGACTTTGTTGACGAAGAAAAAACACCTATTGCCGTATGGGTAGGCCCGGGACATCCGCAGGATTATGTAAAGGGTATTCCAAACTGTATGGTAATCGACAGCAAAAATCACGAAATAAAAGAAAAGCTTGTAAACAGTTTTTCAAGCTCACTCATAAGATTTTATGTCGGCACAGACCTTATCGGAAGCGAAATCGGTGCGGCCGCTAAAAATGTTATCGGCATTGCCGCAGGTATGCTTGACGGCTTTGGCTATGCGTCATTAAAAGGTGCGCTTATGGCAAGAGGCACACGAGAGATTGCAAGACTTATAAAAGCTCTCGGCGGCAATGAAATGAGCGCCTACGGACTTTGTCATCTCGGCGACTATGAGGCAACTTTATTCTCAAAATGGAGTCATAACCGCAGTTACGGTGAAAATTATGTAAAGGGTATTAAATTTGAAAAACTTGCCGAGGGTGTTATGACATCAAAAGCATTGTGCAAACTCGGCAAAGAAAATAATGTTGAGCTTCCGATTGTCGAAAGCGTTTACAGCGTTTTGTTTGACAATGTAGACCCTAAAGACGCACTTGGAAAGCTCTTTATGCGCTCTGTAAAAAAAGAATTTTAACAGGAAGGTGCAAAAATGAGCAATAACCCAACTAATCAAGAAAAAAACAAAGAGCCTAAGCAAAAGGCTCAAACCACGGTTAAAACTGCTGTTGCAAAGCATTGCCTTACCGAAAGCATAGCGGTGAATATAATATGCGGACTGCTGTTTTTAGTTTTTGGCTACATTGCAATAATGAGTATATTTCAGACCTGCGTTATTGACCCTGCAAACTACAGCTCCGAAGTTATTTTGTTTCAAGACGATTTATTTGTAATAAATATATTCTGCCTTGTGATATTTACAGCTTTGCTTTTTAAGATTAATAAGCATACCGCATTTTTCGCCAAAGTAAATATGAAATTTATGGAGGCAGGCTTGTTTGCTTTTTCCGCAATCATCGGTCTTGTATGGATATTCTCTGTACAATCAATTCCTGCGGCTGACAGTTACAATATTTACGAAACCGCCTCTCAAACGGCACAAGGCAATTATGCATTTTTACATAACGGTTCCGATTTTTATAACAAGGATTTCTACGGCGGATTTTCATACTACAATTGTTATCCGTTCCAACTCGGCTTTGTGCTTATAAGCGAAATCGTTTACAGAATTTTCGGTACAGACAGCACAATGCCTCTACAAGTTATAAATGTACTTTGCGTTGCGGCGGCATATCTTGGCATTGCAAAAATCACAAAGCAGATTTTCGGCAGAAACAAAATTGAATTTATCGTAATTCTTGCACTTGCCGGCTGTATTCAGCCTGTACTTTTCTGCACATTCGTATATGGCAACATAATCGGTATGTGCTGTGCAATATGGGCGTCACACTTCCTAATCAAATATTTCCAAACCGATAAATATCTTGTGCTTATCCCTTGCGGAGTTCTGCTCGTTGTATCGGCACTTGCAAAGTACAACAACTTAATTTACCTTGTTGCCTTTGTAATTATGCTTATCATTCACACCGTAAAGGCTAAAAAATGGCAGAGTATCGCATTTGCACTTGCTCTCTGTATTGCAGTTGTCGGTACAAGTAATCTTGTAATCAAAAGCTACGCATCAAGAGCAAACACCGAACTTAAGGGCGGTGTTTCACAGGTACTTTATCTTGATATGGGACTTAACGAATCCTATATGGCTCCCGGTTGGTACAACAATATCGCACTAAGTCTTTATACAAGCAACAATTGTGATATTGATGCCGCAGAATCGCAAGCATGGTCAGATATTAACAGCCGTCTTAATAAAATGAAAAACGATTCCGAATATGCAATTAATTTCTTTGGCAACAAAATTTTAAGTCAGTGGAATGAACCGTCATACGAAAGCATTTGGGTAAGCAAGGTTAAAGGACACGATGTTGATGTACAGGAGGGTCTTGGCAAGGCTGTTTATGATGGCAGTACAGGACAGTTCCTTGAATTGTACTTTAACTTCTATATGATGGCAGTGTTTATACTCTTTACACTCGGCATTTACTTTATGTTCCTGTATAAAAAGACAAACATTTCTACGGTATTGCTGCCGCTTGTATTGCTCGGAGGATTCGGCTATCACTTGCTTTTCGAAGGAAAATCGCAGTATATACTGACATACATTGTTCTTCTCCTCCCCTATGCCGCATATGCGCTCTGCACAATTCTTGAAAGCGAATATACAGGCATAAAGAAAGTAGTAAACAGCTTAAAAGAAATCCCCGACAAACAACCGAAAGGCTTTAAAGATACCAAACTTTACGGCAAAATCTTCAAAAGAAAATCTAAATAATACGAAAAAATGCAGTCGTTTTTGACTGCATTTTTTTGTTATACAAAAAGCCTGCGAAAATCGCAGGCTTCAATGTTATATAAATATTCTGTTACCGAATTATAATTACATAAGACTCTTATAAAGTTCGGCAATTTCTTCTACGCTGGTATCTCTTGGGTTGCCGGGACGGCAAGCGTCATCATATGCCGACTGTGCAAGGAACGGTACATCTTCAGGTTTAACAATTTCTTTTAAGTCGGCAGGAATACCTACATCTTTAGAAAGCTTTTTAACTGCGTCAACAGCCGCCTTGCGGTATTCGTCAACAGTCATATTTTCTGTACCATCTACACCCATTGCGGCGGCAATGTATTTGTACTTATCACCTGTGGCAGGAGCGTTATACTCCATAACTGTCGGAAGAATAATGGCATTTGCAACACCGTGCGGTGTGTCGTACAAAGCGCCGAGCGGATGAGCCATTGAGTGAACTATACCAAGTCCGACATTTGAGAATCCCATACCTGCAACATACTGACCGAGAGCCATTCCCTCTCTGCCCTCCGGTGTGTTATCTACTGCGCCACGCAAAGACTTTGAAATAATTTCAATTGCCTTTAAATGGAACATATCGGAAAGTGCCCATGCACCCTTTGTTATGTAGCCCTCAATTGCGTGCGTAAGTGCGTCCATACCTGTTGCGGCGGTAAGTCCCTTTGGCATAGTTGACATCATATCAGGGTCAACTACTGCAACTACAGGAATATCGTGAACATCTACGCATACCATTTTTCTGTTCTTTTCAACATCTGTAATTACATAGTTAATTGTAACTTCAGCGGCTGTACCTGCCGTTGTCGGAACTGCGATAATCGGCACTGCTTTGTTCTTTGTAGGTGCAACACCCTCAAGCGAGCGAACATCCGCAAATTCTGGATTATTAATAATTATGCCGACTGCCTTTGCCGTATCCATTGAAGAACCGCCGCCGATTGCAACAATACAATCTGCTCCGCTCTCTTTAAATACTTCAACACCGTGCTGAACATTCTGTATGGTAGGATTAGGTTTGATGTCTGAATATAAAGTATATTCAATGCCCGCATTTTCAAGCACATCCGTAACTTTTTTTGTAACTCCGAATTTCACAAGGTCAGGGTCAGACGCTACAAGCACCTTCTTAAAACCTCTTCCCCTAATTTCTTCAGGGATAGAATTGATTGCACCTGCACCGTGATAAGAAGTTTCGTTTAATACAAATCTATTCATATATTTTTCATCCTTTGCTAAAAAATTTTTGTAGCTTTATTATATAACATATTTACTAAAAAATCAAGATTGTTATATAAATTCTATTATTTTTATCTTAAAAAGCTAATAGACTTGTACTTTATAAAAATAATGCTATAATAAGTATAGATGATAATTTAGGAGTTGATATATATGTCAGTTGATATTTATTCTCAAGCAAAACAGGCTTGCGAAGAGCTTTGTAATGTTGCCAAACTTAAGGAAGGCAGTATAGTTGTAGTCGGCTGTTCTTCAAGTGAAGTTGCCGGAGGAACTATCGGCAAAAACTCTAATCTTGAGGTTGCCGAGCAGGTTTTCAAGGGTATTTATGAAGTGCTTAGCGAAAAGAAAATCTATCTTGCCGCTCAATGCTGCGAACATCTGAACCGTGCAATCATTGTAGAGCGTGATGCCGTTCCGTATGCGGAAATTGTAAATGTTGTTCCGCAACCAAAGGCAGGCGGTTCTTTTGCCACAACAGCATATAAAACATTTAAAAATCCTGTTGCTCTTGAAGAAATCAAGGCTGACGCAGGACTTGACATTGGCGGTACATTAATAGGTATGCACCTTAAAAAAAGTAGCTGTTCCCGTGTTGGGGTAACAATAATAAATTATGGTTTAGCTGATTGCTTTATCAAGCAATTATAAAAGTTTGGTCGACCTTTTCAAAGGTCGTGGGTGTGGGCAAAGCCCACAAATACTTTCCATTTATGCAATATAACGATAGCCAAACAGCTCGCTGTTTGGCGGCTTGAACACAACGGCGTTAGCCTTTAAAAGTTGCGATAGCAACAAGAAAGCCATTCGATATATAATGAAAAGTTAATCATTTCTTTTATAAAAGGCTGTCGCCTGTTTTTCAAACTATGTGCAAGCACGCAAACAGCGTGGCTGTTTGCGCCCAAACCCGAAGAATTGTAATATCGGAAGATTTTATGGGCGCTGCCCAAACCCCGTTTTCTTCAATGATCTTCGGAATTTTATCTCTCACAAGTTTATTATACTTCTTAATCATATACCACACCTCTTATCCGTTGAAAATCATATTAATATGTAATTATTATACACAACAGCAACAAAAAGTCAATAAAAGGAGTATTTTGCAATACCCCAACTATTTAATTATACCACAACGCAAAATGTACTTCAATAGATTTTGATAAAATAAAAATATAAATATTTTTAATATTTATATTGACAACGGTTGATTTATTCTGTATAATATAGACAAAGAAAAGGAACAAAAGGAGGTTTCTAATATGAAAGTAAAAGTCCATTACATAAGACATATCAGAGATTTCATGCGGAGCCTTCCCCCAAACAAACAATAACCTGATACATTAGAAAAGGTTATAATATCTCGTTTGTTTGTCGGGCAGCTGATAATTTCAATGTTATTAAACATATTATTAATTTAAATCAGACAAGGTTTCCGATTACTACCAATCAAACAATTGCATTCAAAGCGTACGAATACAAAAAAGAACTTCATATTTTTTATATAGATTGTCTGCGAAAGTAGTTGTTAGGTTATTATTCGTAAAAATGAGCTTTAAAGTAATCACAATTCTAAGGTAATCAGGTTTATCCGAGATTATGATTACAACTTAATATAATTTAAAATCTTGTTAATGGTGGTCGTACCAATGTACAGATAAAATTTATCTAATAAAAATCTAAAGATTGGAGATAAGACCGATGTACGAGGAAGTTTATATTTAGATATACTATAGTATAGGAGATAATTCCGATGTAAACTTTAACGATTTCTAAATTATACATAATTGGAGATGAGTCCGAAATTTAGTTTATAAAAAGCCGATAACATAAGTATTGTTACCGGGTAATGATGATAATAAATTAAAATTTCAATAAAAGCAATACCTACCGACAGAGAATACTCTGTCGGTAGATTTTTGTTTTGCGGCTTTATTAAGTTGCGTAAACTATTTAGGCTCTATACTAAATGTTGGGGTAACAAATAGATCCTACAAAAATAATTTTAAAAAAAGTAGAGCATATTTGTCTAAAATCCGTTAAAATGGAATTGACTAGAAACCAGAAACGGTGGAACAAATATGCTCTACAAATATTTTACCGAAAAACTTTTAGGATTGCAAGATGTTGATATAGAAAAAATTGAAGAAATTGATAATTCAATCCATATTAACTGCCGGTTAAAACGAAAACCTCACAAATGTCCTTGCTGTGGCAATTTAACTGATAAGATTCACGATTATCGTGAACAGCCTATAAAGGATATTCCTGCCTTTTGCAAGCACATCTTTATTCATCTTTATAAGCGTCGATATCGTTGCTCCTGTGGCAAGCGTTTCCCTGAAAATGTCGATTTCCTCCCTCGTTATCATCGTATGACTAACAGATTGGCTTTGTATATCATTGACAAATTGAGAAATGAAGTTTCTTTTTCAAGCGTTGCAAGAGAGGTTAACCTCTCTGTAAGCTCCGTAATCAGGGTTTTTGATTTAGTTTCCTACGCTCCTAAAAAGCTCCCATCTGCTATTTCTATTGATGAATTTAAAGGCAATACGAACAGTGAAAAGTATCAATGTATTCTCACCGATCCTGTCAACAAGGTTGTTTTGGACATTCTTCCAAAAAGATATGCGCATTTCCTAACTGAGTATTTTAACCATTTTGATAAGTCACAGCGTGACAAGGTTCAGTTTTTTGTCAGTGATATGTGGAAACCCTACTCTAATATTTCTTCTATGTGGTTTAAAAATGCCTCACAGATTGTTGATAAATACCATTGGATACGGCAAGTTATCTGGGCTTTTGAGGCTGTTCGCAAACAAGAACAAAAGAAATTCAGCAAATCTCATCGCAGATACTTCAAGCAATCAAGACAGCTTTTACTAAAAAAGATTTGACCTCTTTTCTGACGAACAAAAACAACAGGTAAATGTTATGCTTTTTACTTCTCCAACTCTTTCTACTGCTCATTTTTACAAAGAGGATTTCCTTAAAATCCTTGATTGCAAAGACCGACAGTCTGCAAAAACAGCTTTTTCTGATTGGATAAATTCTGTTTTAGACTGTGGTATTGCACAATTTGTAAAATGTGCTAACTCTATGCTCAATTGGCTTCCGGGTATTCTGAATTCTTTTTCTTCTGCTATCACCAACGGTTTTACCGAAGGCTGCAACAACAAGATTAAGGTACTTAAGCGTAATGCTTATGGTTACAGAAATTTTAAGCGTTTCCGTAACCGTATTTTACATATGTTTTCTCACCAAATGCAAAACAAGCGATAGCTTGATTTACTATCGCTTGTTCATTTCAATTCTTCTTTTTCGGGTTTACCCCAACTATTGACATAGAGCCTAAATATTACTCAAATTTATATACACCTTGCGGCTCAAATGCATCTTGTAAACGATAACTATAATAGTAATTTAGACAAACTTTTAGATAACAAAAAAACAGAGCAGCTATAAAAACTACTCTGTTATGGCTCCCCCAACTGGGCTCGAACCAGTGACATCATGATTAACAGTCATGCGCTCTACCGACTGAGCTATGGAGGATTATACAATTTTCTTTGATTTTACTCAAAGATTTTTGTCAAGACTGCACAAAGAGCAATCTTTTTTGTTATTTAAGCCTCCGGTAGTGAACTTAAACAACATATTTGGGTGTTTCCTCAAACTAATCAATAGTTTTCGGTACATTTCTGTACACTCGCACTACCGACTGAGCTATGGAGGAATATAGTGCAAAACACCTGATTAGGTGTTTCGCCTGTGTTGGCATCTCCCTATCTTTCCGGGCCGTCACCAGCCAAGTATTTTCGGCACCACTGAGCTTAACTTCTGTGTTCGGTATGGGAACAGGTGGACCCTCAGCGTCATTAACACCAACTATTCTCTTGTATTTATTCTTCCCTTATTTGAGAAGTATATACCATCTTCATGGTGAGAAAACTGAATAAAGATTAAGCAAAGTGAGATAAGCAATATTGTAAATACTTTAATAAGCTGACCAAAAGACTCTTGTGGTCAAGCCCTCGACCTATTAGTACAGCCTAGCTTAATGCCTCACAACACTTACACTTGCTGCCTATCTACCTTGTAGTCTTCAAGGGGTCTTACTTGCTTATGCAATGGGATATCTAATCTTGGAGTCGGCTTCACGCTTAGATGCTTTCAGCGTTTATCCGTTCCGTACGTAGCTGCCCAGCCGTGCCATTGGCATGACAACTGGTGCACCAGAGGTACGTCCATCCCGGTCCTCTCGTACTAAGGACAGAGCTCCTCAAATATCCTGCGCCCACGACAGATAGGGACCGAACTGTCTCGCGACGTTCTGAACCCAGCTCGCGTACCACTTTAATCGGCGAACAGCCGAACCCTTGGGACCGAATACAGCCCCAGGATGTGATGAGCCGACATCGAGGTGCCAAACCTCCCCGTCGATGTGGACTCTTGGGGAGATCAGCCTGTTATCCCCAGGGTAGCTTTTATCCGTTGAGCGACGGCATTTCCATTCACATACCGCCGGATCACTAACTCCAACTTTCGTTACTGCTCGGACCGTCATCCTCGCAGTTAGGCTGGCTTTTGCGTTTACACTCTGAGGCACGGTTTCCGTCCGTGCTGAGCCAACCTTTGAGCGCCTCCGTTACCTTTTCGGAGGCGACCGCCCCAGTCAAACTGCCCACCTGACAATGTCCCCCGACCGGATTCACGGTCGCAGGTTAGAATTCCAGAAACCTAAGGGCGGTATCCCAACAATGACTCCGTATAAGCTGACGCTCATACTTCCCAGTCTCCCGCCTATCCTGTACATAGATTTCCGAAACCCAATATCAGGCTACAGTAAAGCTCCATGGGGTCTTTCCGTCTTGCCGCAGGTAACCGGCATCTTCACCGGTACTACAATTTCGCCGGGTGGGTAGTTGAGACAGTGCCCAGATCGTTACACCATTCGTGCGGGTCGGAACTTACCCGACAAGGAATTTCGCTACCTTAGGACCGTTATAGTTACGGCCGCCGTTTACCGGGGCTTCAATTCGGAGCTTGCACTCCTCCTCTTAACCTTCCGGCACCGGGCAGGTGTCAGCCCCTATACTTCATCTTTCGATTTGGCAGAGACCTGTGTTTTTGCTAAACAGTCGCCTGGGCCTATTCTCTGCGGCTCTTTCGAGCACTCCTTATTCCGAAGTTACGGAGTCAATTTGCCGAGTTCCTTAACTACCCTTCTCCCGCTGGCCTTAGAATTCTCTTCCTGTCCACCTGTGTCGGTTTGCGGTACGGGCATCTACTTCTATTCACAAGGCTTTTCTCGCCATACGCCACATTTACTTCCCTACTCTTATTTCAGTCCCTTGCGCCCGGGTCAACCATCGCCCGGGTTAAACGCTTTGTATGTGTCCCTTTGTTTAAATTGTAGACGGTAACGGAATATCAACCGTTTGTGCATCGGCTACGCCTTTCGGCCTGACCTTAGCTCCCGACTTACTTGGAGCGGACGAACCTTCCTCCAAAAACCTTAGACTTTCGGCCATTAAGATTCTCACTTAATTCTCGCTACTTATTCCGGCATTCTCACTTCTGTACAGTCCACCGCCGCTTTCGCTACGACTTCACTCCGTACAGAACGCTCTCCTACCATACCTTGCGGTATCCTAAGCTTCGGTGTATAGTTTAGCCCCGTTAAATTTTCGGCGCAGAATCACTCGACCAGTGAGCTATTACGCACTCTTTTAATGAGTGGCTGCTTCTAAGCCAACATCCTGGTTGTCTATGCAATTCCACATCCTTTTCCACTTAACTATACTTTGGGACCTTAGCTGTAGGTCTGGGCTGTTTCCCTTTTGACAATGAAACTTATCTCCCACTGTCTGACTCCTGGAAAACGATTATCTGGCATTCTTAGTTTGATAAGGTTCAGTAACCTCTCGGCCCCTAGCCAATTCAGTGCTTTACCTCCAGTAATCTATTCCAAGGCTAGCCCTAAAGCTATTTCGGAGAGAACCAGCTATCTCCGGGTTCGATTGGAATTTCTCCGCTACCCACACCTCATCCGCTACCATTTCAACGGGAGTCGGTTCGGCCCTCCATGAAGTTTTACCTGCACTTCAGCCTGGACATGGGTAGGTCACCCGGTTTCGGGTCGAATACAACTGACTTCATGCGCCCTTTTCAGACTCGCTCTCGCTACGGCTTCACACCTTAAGTGCTTAACCTTGCCAGTTACATTCACTCGCCGGACCATTCTACAAAAGGTACCCGATCGTTCGTTGATGAACTTTCGGTGCTTGTAAACACAAGGTTTCAGGTTCTCTTTCACTCCCCTTCCGGGGTGCTTTTCACCTTTCCTTCACAGTACTTCTTCTCTATCGGTCACCGAGTAGTATTTAGGCTTGGAGGATGGTCCCCCCGTATTCCCACCGGGTTTCACGTGTCCGGCGGTACTCTGGATACAGTCTGATGTCTTAACTTTTCGCCTACAGGATTTTCACCTTCTTTGATTGCCCTTCCCATGACATTCGGCTAAATCTTGACAATTCATTATACTGTCCGAACCCCTAACATATTACTACATTAGGTTTGGCCTCTTCCGCGTTCGCTCGCCACTACTTACGGAATCTCTGTTGATTTCTCTTCCTCACCCTACTTAGATGTTTCAGTTCAGGCGGTTCCCCTCATATACCTATGTATTCAGTATATGATGATTAGACTTTCCTCTAATCGGATTGCTCCATTCGGAAATCTACGGATATAACGCTCACTTACAGCTCCCCGTAGCTTATCGCAGTTAGTCACGTCCTTCATCGGCTCTCGGTGCCAAGGCATTCCCCTTGTGCTCTTTGTAGCTTGACCATATGAGATATCTTTTGGTTCTTCTTTGTAATGTAAATTACTCTTTTTTTTTTTCGCAGTTTAATAAGCCATTAGTTGTTAACTAATCTTTTATTACCCTTTAAGCTAATTGTAGTATTTATTACCTTCGTTTAACGCTTTCTCTTATTTGAGTTTGTCAAGTTTCATTCTCTTCGCTATTCTTTAAATAACTCCCACTCGTCTAATCTGTTGCAATCACTAATGTGATTTTACAGCTTAGTCCTCGTCAGTCGTTATTTAAAGGCTACGAGATTCAACTCTTCTTGTTAAAACCTGTCAATAATTACTTTTCTCGCTTTATCTGCTATACTTTATTCAGTTTTCAAGGTACTTTCTTTGAGTACTTTCGTACTCTTGGTGGGCTTAAGTGGACTCGAACCACCGACCTCACGCTTATCAGGCGTGCGCTCTAACCGGCTGAGCTATAAGCCCATATTTCCGGCTTTTCGGTTATTCCCTCAAGCCTTTGGTGGAGATAAGCGGGATCGAACCGCTGACCCCCTGCTTGCAAAGCAGGTGCTCTCCCAGCTGAGCTATACCCCCCGTATATCTCGGGCAGGACCCTGAAAATTAAACAACGATTAAATAAATTTTTCCGTAACTGACCTTGGATGTTATATCAGCTTATTTCATCTGATAAATTCTCCATAGAAAGGAGGTGATCCAGCCGCACCTTCCGATACGGCTACCTTGTTACGACTTCACCCCAGTCGCCAATCCTACCTTCGGCAGCGTCCTCCTTGCGGTTAGACTACTGACTTCGGGTATTACCGGCTCCCATGGTGTGACGGGCGGTGTGTACAAGGCCCGGGAACGTATTCACCGCAGCATGCTGATCTGCGATTACTAGCAATTCCATCTTCATACAGGCGGGTTGCAGCCTGCAATCTGAACTGAGAACATTTTTAGGGGTTTGCTCCACATCGCTGTATTGCTTCCCTCTGTTAATGTCCATTGTAGTACGTGTGTAGCCCAGGTCATAAGGGGCATGATGATTTGACGTCGTCCCCACCTTCCTCCGTTTTGTCAACGGCAGTCCTATTAGAGTGCTCTTGCGTAGCAACTAATAGCAAGGGTTGCGCTCGTTGCGGGACTTAACCCAACATCTCACGACACGAGCTGACGACAACCATGCACCACCTGTCTCTACTTTCCCCGAAGGGCACCTAACATATCTCTATCTCGTTAGTAGGATGTCAAGACCTGGTAAGGTTCTTCGCGTTGCTTCGAATTAAACCACATACTCCACTGCTTGTGCGGGCCCCCGTCAATTCCTTTGAGTTTCAACCTTGCGGCCGTACTCCCCAGGTGGATTACTTATTGTGTTAACTCCGGCACGGAAGGGGTCAGACCCCCCACACCTAGTAATCATCGTTTACAGCGTGGACTACCAGGGTATCTAATCCTGTTTGCTACCCACGCTTTCGTGCCTCAGCGTCAGTTAAAGCCCAGCAGGCCGCCTTCGCCACTGGTGTTCCTCCCCATCTCTACGCATTTCACCGCTACACGGGGAATTCCGCCTGCCTCTACTTCACTCAAGCTCTGCAGTTTCAAATGCAGGCTATGGGTTGAGCCCATAGATTTCACATCTGACTTGCAAAGCCGCCTACGCACCCTTTACACCCAGTAAATCCGGACAACGCTTGCTCCCCCTACGTATTACCGCGGCTGCTGGCACGTAGTTAGCCGGAGCTTATTCATTAAGTACCGTCACTTTCTTCGTCCTTAATAAAAGAAGTTTACAATCCGAAGACCTTCATCCTTCACGCGGCGTTGCTGCGTCAGGGTTTCCCCCATTGCGCAATATCCCCCACTGCTGCCTCCCGTAGGAGTCTGGGCCGTGTCTCAGTCCCAATGTGGCCGTTCAACCTCTCAGTCCGGCTACCGATCGCGGTCTTGGTGAGCCGTTACCTCACCAACTAACTAATCGGACGCGAGTCCATCTCTAAGCGATAAATCTTTGATATATCTACCATGCGATAAATATATATTATGCGGTATTAGCATTCTTTTCAGAATGTTATTCCCCTCTTAGAGGCAGGTTACTCACGCGTTACTCACCCGTCCGCCACTAAACTTAATCAAATTCATTCCGAAGAAATCTTTTAAAAAAGTTCCGTTCGACTTGCATGTGTTAGGCACGCCGCCAGCGTTCGTCCTGAGCCAGGATCAAACTCTCTAAAATTTGTATATATCTTTAGCAGCCAAAGAGAGCGGAATTAGTCCTGAAGTATTTGAAAATGTTGATGAGAAGGCTACAAACAGCCTTTTGTACTCTCTTTCATTAGGACTTTATAATTACGGTAACGGTTTTTCATCTATGGGTGATTTACCTGTTAATGACAAGCTCTACATTTTACAGCACAAGATTATCAAGCAGCTTGCCAATGAAGGTCCATGCGTATTCGTTGGCAGATGTGCGGATTATGTTTTGAAGGATCACCAAAACCTCGCTAAAATTTATATCTATGCTGACATTGATGTAAGAACTAAGAGAGCAGTCGAAAGACAAAGTATTGATCCCGCTCGTGCAAAGCAGGCAGTATTAAAAGCAGACAAAAACAGAGCAAACTACTACAGTTTCTATTCAGGAAAAAAGTGGGGCTTGGCAGATAACTATGATTTGTGCATTAACAGTACAGCTCTTTCTACCGAGCAGGCAGTTGACATTATTTGTGAATACTTAAATATTATTAACAAGTAATCCTGTATAATTCCTGCACTTCCTGAATATAATGGTATTGTTTACTATAATATAGGAGGTGTTTTTATGAGAATTATTGTAATGGATATTGATGATTTTATCTTTGGCAATGAAGAATGGCATCAGAGCGAAAGATAACCGTACTTTGTAAAATTGTAAATCGTGAATACGAATAAGATAAAAGTGATGGCTGAAATCAACCATCACTTTTTTGTTTGCCCCTGAAACGATACGAGGGCGTGCTATAATTATATCTATGATAAAAACGGAGATTTTATTCCCCGTTGCTGATAAATGAAAGCGGGTCTGCAAATTGTCTGTCTATCTTAACGGCAACATGAATATGATTTTTGTCGTGTACTTCACAAGGAACTGCACCTATTACACCGATTTTCTGTCCGTTTTCTACCGAATCGCCTTCTTTTACGGTTATTCCGTTTAATCCGCTGTAAATAACTACGGCATTATCGGTTGCAATCTCTACCGTTTTTCCGTACAGTTTATCCTCGTCAACCTTTATTACCGCACCGCCTGTCATTGCGGTTACTTCATCGCCTATCTCACCCGCAAAATCCACTCCGAGATGCGATTTCCATACATTAAGACTTTTATAATACACTGTTTTCTCGCTGTATTCTCTTATAATGTTTTTCTGATTTAGCGGATAACTTAGAGTTAAATCGGTTGAAAGCATAGTTTGTAAGGCATTTCTTGTTGTGTCCTGCTCGGTAGGTTCGGTGTAAGGGGGAATTGTAACCGATATTGTTGGAACAGTTATTTCATTTGCAACTTTAGGAAATGTAGTTTCCTCTGCAATCTCCGTTATACCTGTCACCTGATTATTTACCTCCACTGCCGTGGTGGTGGGTTGCTCCGTAGGTTCTTTTGCTCCCGATATAGTATTATATGTTGAATACACTGCCATAGTTACGGCTATTAAGCAGATAGAAAGCGCAGTATAGAATCCTGCCTTTTCATATCTGCTCTTTTTTCTTTCTGCTGTTATTTTCGCTCATAAATAGCACCTCCGTTGTTATTATTGGCTCTGCTGTAATAAATATACAATTATATAAAAATATTTTATTGTATTAATCTGCTACAATATTGAATATACTTGATTTTTTTACTGAAATTTGGTACTATTAAAGAGTATTTGTGTTTAATAACAAAATAGAGGAGGAAAATATGAGTACAGCAAATATAATAGTTTTATGCTCCTTTGCGGCATATATGGTCATTATGATAATTATTGGCTTTGTATCATCTAAGGGCACAAAGAACAACGAGGACTATTTCCTCGGCGGACGAAATCTTGGCGGCTGGACCGCTGCACTCTCTGCACAGGCTTCCGATATGAGCGGTTGGCTTCTTATGGGACTTCCGGGTTCGGTTTACCTTGCGGGAACAGGTGAGGTATGGATAGCAATCGGACTTTTGATTGGTACTATACTCAACTGGTACATTGTTTCGGCACGATTAAGAAAATATACAATCGTTGCAGGAAACTCACTTACAATTCCGAGCTTTTTCCAGAACCGTTACCGTGACGATAAGGGCGTAATAAAAATGGTATCTGCCATTATTATTGCAATATTCTTCACAGTATATACAGCCTCGGCATTCAGTTCGGGCGCAAAGCTTTTCGCTACACTTTTCGGCAACGCCGAAAACTACAACACTGTATATACAATCGGTCTTATAGTTGCTGTAATTGTAATTCTTGTTTATACATTTCTCGGCGGATTTAAGGCTGTTTGCTACACTGACTTTATACAGGGACTTTTAATGCTTGTTGCCATTATGGCGGTTCCGATAATCGCTTATGTAGCTCTTACATATAACAACAGTTTCTCACAGTCACTTATCGACAGCGGTGTAACAAACCCGGATAATTACCTTAACTTCTTTAAAAATGATGACGGTTCAAATGTTTCTGCCGTTTCCATTATTTCTAACCTTGCATGGGGACTCGGTTACTTTGGTATGCCACACATTCTTATAAGATTTATGGCGGTAAAAAGTGACTCTGAAATCAAAAAGTCAAGAAAAATTGCTATCGTATGGGTTATCATTTCACTTGCCGCATCTTGCCTTATCGGACTTGTTGCAAGAGGTTACCTTATCGAAAACCTTGACGCTACAGCAAGCGAAACAGTATTCATCAGACTTATTCAGCAGATCTTCTCCGATAACGGAATAATGATATTCATCGGCGGTATATTCCTTTGCGGTATTCTTGCCGCTATTATGTCAACAGCCGACAGCCAGCTCCTTGTTACAGCATCTGCCGTGTCAGAGGATATTTACAAAGGCGTTAAGAAAAACGCTACAGAGAAAAGTGCTCTTAACATCGGTAAGGTTGCGGTAGTTGTTGTTGCAATTATCGGCTTTGTAATTGCCATTAATCCTAACTCAAGTATTATGGGACTTGTTTCTGACGCATGGGCAGGTTTTGGCTCTGCTTTCGGTCCGGTTGTACTTCTTGCGTTATTCTGGAAACGCTCAACACTTGCAGGTGCAATCAGCGGTATGGCAACAGGCGCACTTACAGTTATTGTATGGGACTATTTACCGCTCGTAAACGGTGTAACTCTTTACAAAGCAACAAATCTTTATTCTCTTGTTTTAGGTTTTGCGCTTGCGCTTATCGTAAATATTATAGTTTCTCTTATAGTAAAGAAACCTTCAAAAGAAATTCAGGACGAGTTTGATTCAATCAAAAGCATTGAAATCTAAGATACAAAAACAGGTTGTCGCAATTAAGCGGCAACCTGTTTTTTGTTGATATTCAGTTGTTAAAGAATTTTATTACAAATTCACTGCCTTTATTAAGTTCAGACGATACACTTATGTATCCGCCTTGCTTTTCAATAATTGTCTTTGCAAGTGAAAGTCCTATACCCACACTGTCATCACTTGAGTTTTTGCCCTTATAAAATCGCTCAAATATATGAGGCAAATCTTCTTTATCTATACCGCTGCCGTTATCCTTTATACTGATTTTCGTATAAAGTTTATTTTGCTCAGCGGTTATTTTTATGTTTCCGTTGTGCGAGTGTTCAATACAGTTTTTAATTATATTCGTAACAGCCTCGCAAAGCCATTTTTTATCGCAGTTAAGAATTATGTCATTGCAGTCGGTTTCAAGTCTTACACCCAAAATTTCAGCCATTACAGCGGTATTTTTAATACATTCATCAACAATGCTTTTCACCTCAACCTGCTCATATCTGAATTTAACCGCCTCTGCGTCAAGTTTTGATAACTTAAGAAGACTTTGCACCAAAAAAGAAATAGTATTCGTGTTGTGCTTAATATCATTTAAAAATTCACGCCTTATTTCAAGCGGCATATCGTCATCGTCAAGAATATTATCAACCATTACAATTATTGATGTAAGCGGAGTTTTAAGCTGATGTGAAATATCGGAAAGCGATTTTTGTAAATTCTCTTTGTCTTTATTAGAATTTTCTGCCTGCTCTCTGAATTTTACGGCAGTTCGGTAAATTTGATTGTCAAGCAGTGAGAGTTCATCTTCACTGTTTCGGTCAATCTGTAATGAATAATCACCCAGATTTATACGCTCAATCCGCTTTGCAATATCCATAGTCTGTTTCTTTTGAATTTTTAAATACCCTAAAAACAGAACCGCAAAAGCAAGTCCAAATGCTATACAAACAGATATCGAAAGAATCACATATTTGTATGAGCCTTGATTATTGTACGAAACCCAATCCTTTTCGGGGTAAATTCCGTACTTATTTAAAAATTCCGAATTATCCGTATATTCGGTTTTATTATTAAGTATTTCGGCTACTTCTTTTCGCTGACATCAGGGTATTTTTCAAGCAGTATATTTACAAGCTGATTTATGGTATCGTTACTTGTTTTTCTTATATTCTCAAGACCGATAAAAGTAAAAACAGCTGATATTACACAAAATACAATTGTTATCGCAAGACCCGCACATACAAACTTTTGAGCATTTTTCATTCGCTGACCTCCGCAACCTGATACCCCATTCCCTTTACCGTTTTTATTATATCCGCATCAAGTTTTTTGCGTATTCTCTTGATATATACGGTAAGCGTATTGTCGTTTACAAAGTTTCCGGATACATCCCATATTTTTTCAAATATCAGTTCCCGTGTTACCACTTTACCTGCATTTTGCATTAACAGCGACAATAATTTATATTCAAGTGCGGTAAGTTCAAGCTGTTTTCCGTTTTCAAACACCGCCGATTTATCCAAATCAAGCGTAACGCCCGATACTGTAATTATGTTCTTTTTACTGTTTTTATTCGCCACTCGCTTTATGCGTGCAATAAGTTCTCTTGTAGAAAAAGGCTTTGTTATGTAATCGTCCGCACCAAGTTCAAGTCCGTTTACTACACTGTCTTCATCATCAACAGCGGTAAGAAAAATTACAGGCAAATCGGAATATCTGCGAATTTTTTTAAACAAATCAAAGCCGTTTCCGTCGGGAAGCATTATATCAAGCACTGCTACATCATAATTAAAAGGTGCTTTTCGTACAGCCTCGTCTAAACTAAGACAGTATTCACAACTGTAGCCGTTCTGTGCAAATGCATACTCAAGTCCTTTTATTATGCTTTTGTTATCCTCAACAAGCAGTATCTTCATACTAACACTTCCCTTCTTTTGTGATTATATCACCCTGTAAGCCGATATGTCAAATATTATCGTTGCGTATGGTTTCAATTATATTCTGTTTATTCACTTTGCTGATAGAAATTTTCATAATAAGCCATACAACAAAGAATACGAACACTATGCTTATGAGTACAGCCATAGTCGGGAATGAATAGTCAAGCATAATGGTATTTCCCGTAGCCTTAAATATAGCATAACCTCCGAGCAATCCGAGCGGAACACCGATAAGCAAGGATTTTAAACCGTAGAACAAACTTTCAAGTCTTATCATTCTGTTAAATTCTTTCTTTGTCATACCGATAGACTTGAGCATCGCAAATTCCTTACTGCGCAAACGCATATTGGTATTGATTGTGTTAAACACATTTGTTATACCGATAAGTGAAATTACAATAATAAAACCGTAAGCAAAGATTGCAATAATAAGCACAATGGCATTCATCTGTTCTTTTTGCTCGTTAATATTAAAAACATCAAGATTTTCTATATCAAGATTATTTATATATTCTACCGTATTTACAGGGTCAGCCGAATCAATAACAATGACTCCTGTTGTATGGTCATTATCCTCGGCAAACAGCTTTTTAAAATAATCCTCACTTACAAGCACACTTCCCTCATTTAGGGTACTCATAATACTTGAAACTATAGACCCCGGCACTTCCTTATTAATTGTATCATATATAACAAGGTCAACAGACTTATAATCATCCGGATTATATACAAAATCAGGATCTGTTTTCTGAATTTCTTTAATATCATCCTCAGTATATGACGGGGTTCCGTTAGGATACAACTTTACAACAGTGTTCATAGGCAAGTCAAATTCCTTACCCTTGATAAGAATATTATCCGAATTGTAGTATTTAAAATCATTCGTAATAAGTGCTTTATCCTTGACATCATCATAATTATATCCAAGTGCGGTTACATACTCCTTAAAGCTCTTATTATCCACACCAAACACATACGCTAAATCGCCGCCCGATAACTCTGCCGCTTTGGCATCCTCCGTATAATAATCGGTAAGCCCCACTATATTGCCATAATAATTTTCACAGGCTTTTATGCTTGAATTTATATCCGTATCAGCAATGATTCTTTTGTAAATATTTTCGTATTCATCATATGACAGCTTATCGTTTGCATGTACAGTAATATTGTAAGAAATATCCTTAAAGTGATCACCTGCAATTTTTAATCCGTACTCAATAAAGGTGGAAATTGAAATAAACATTGCAACTGTTAAAATAATAGAAATTACAGTAGTGCGGTACTTCTTTTTACTGCGTTTAAGGTTTTTATAGGCAATTTCTCCGCCCACACCAAACAGCTTTTTAATAAATTTCGGTGATTTATAGCTTTTCTTTTTATTAATCTTAATGTCGTTGTTGCCTCTGATTGCGGTAATCGGAGCAATTCTTGAGGCTCTGAAAGCCGATGAAAGCGTAGAAAACAGAATAATAACCGCTGACATTACAGCAGAAATAACCGCTACCCACCATGGAACAGCATAAACAAATGAGATTCCGTTCAGCATATTTTCGAGCAATGCGTTCAAAATTACCACAAGCAGCGCAATTACACCTACGCCAAGCAAAATGCCTGCCGGAATACCGATTATGCCAAGCACAAAGCCCTCAAAAAGCACATTATGCCTTATCTGCTTTGATGTAGCACCGATTGAAGCAAGCATACCGTACAACTTTGTTTTTTCGGTAATTGAAATTGCAAAGCTGTTACGGATAACAAAAATACTTGAAATTGCAATAATTACAATAATTATTACAGCTAATGATAAAAGCATTCTCATATACTCGTCACTTAGCGCAAAACCTTTGTATCTCAGCAAATCTTTGTTTATATCCGCCTCATCAAAATCACCGTTTTCAAGATAAACTTCAAAATTATTTTTTAAACTCTCAAAATCGTCACCCGTTAAATTTAAAATTTCACCGCTCGTTGTAATATAATTTTTTTCACCGTCTGATGTAAAGCTTATAAACAAATCATTTATATCGGCATTTTCTTCAGCTAAAGTGAAAGCGGAACTGCTCGCAGAATTGCTGTCTGCCGCAAAATATGATGAAGAAACCTTATTAAACACACCTACAACAGTGTAAGTCTTTTTATGAGTATCGACAAGTTTTTCCAAACCATTTTCGTCAATAAAATATTCGGTATCGTTTAACGGTATTTCCGCACCCGATACATAAACTCTTTTGCCCAAGTCAAGTGTAATTGTATCGCCTATTTTAAATTCCGCTCTGCTGTTCTCAATTACACTCTGCGAAAGCACAAGTTCGTTTCCGTTTTGCGGAAGTCTGCCCTCTTTAAGTGTAACATTAAAGCAGTCTGTAAATGATTTTTCGTTAAATGCGACCACATTTATGTACGGCTTTGTGTCAAATTTCGCCTGCGGCAGATATGCGCAACCGAGATTTTGTTTTATATAAATGTCCTTTACATTTCTGTTTGCCTGCGCATTGTCAATAATTTTTTTGTTTGCTCCTTTTACAAATAAATCATAATTACCCGTAATATTAATTTGTAAGTTTACCATTGTCTGTTGTGCGCTTGCCGCCATACCGGCAACAACCATAATCAAAGCGCACGAAAGCATAATACCGATAATCGTAACAATCGTACGGCTTTTATTCAACTTTAAATTTTTAACAGTAAGTTTATTCAGTATCTTCAAGCCTTACGCCTCCCTTAAAATTTTGCCGTCCTGAATTGTAATAATTCTGTCGGCTTCCTTTGCAATTTCAAGATTGTGCGTAATCATAATTATTGTCTGATTAAAGTCACGGTTAGACATTTTCAAAATACTCATAATTTCTTCTGTGGATTTTGAATCAAGGTTACCTGTCGGCTCGTCAGCAAGCAGAATAGCCGGATTATTTATTAAAGCTCTTGCAATCGAGGTTCTCTGTTGCTGACCGCCCGAAAGCTCGTTTGGCAGATGATTTTTTCTTTCAAAAAGTCCGAAAGACTTTAAAATCAAATCCATTCTCTCTTTGTCGGGTCTGTTACCGTCAAGGTCACACGGAAGAGAGATATTTTCTTCCACCGTAAGAATCGGAATAAGATTATAGAACTGATACACAATTCCAATCTGCCTGCGTCTGAAAATAGCAAGTTTATCATTATTCATATTATTTATTTCGTTTCCGTCTATATAAATTTTGCCGCTTGTCGGTCTGTCAACACCGCCGAGCAAATGCAAAAGCGTTGATTTTCCGCTGCCGCTTGCGCCTACTATAGCAACAAATTCGCCCTTATTTACAGACAAAGAAATATTGTCAACCGCATTTACAATATTATCTCCCTCTCCGTAGGTTTTTACAAGATTTTCAACTTTGAGTATTTCCATAATAATTCCTCCAAATTTATTTTACAGGTTTATTATAAATACTCATAATGACGCTAAAGTGACTGCTAAATAATTTTTTTGTTTTTACAAAGCAATTTGCATATACCGCTTATCGGAATACACAAAAGAATCCAGAGCATACTGTAAAACGGGCAGATCTGTCCTTTAAAATTCAAGGTGCAGTTACTGTAATCCCAAACATTGAGCTTGCACTTTACATTTACAATAAAACCGCATATGCCCTCCATAAATGTAATAATCGCTCCGCCGATAAGGCACTTACTGCGCAGGCAAAGTTTCGGGAACTTTTTATATACTCTGAAAATAGCAAGGAAACAGCTCCCACCCGTAACCGCCATAGTCCAGTGCGTTTTTCTCCGCCACAATATTTCAAGCAAAGCATAAGCAACTCCGCCGATTGAAAACAGGATACAATCACATTTTAATCTCTTTAACAAAAAAATCACCGTTTTTATTATGTCCAAAAACGGTGATTTAAATTCTGATTATTAAATTTCCAAATTTTCTACTATGTTTTTTAATTCTTCTAACGAATATAAACAATTAATTGCCGAGAGCATAGCGTTTGTAGTGAGATATGACGGCATTCCTAAATTTTTTAAAAGTGCTTTCCTCAGCTTTTCCGAATTTTCTCTGCCCGTAAGTCCGAGCCGATATAAATCGGATTTTGTAATCTCTCCGCTTTGAGCCTGACTTTCTTCTCCTATGATTGTTGCACCGCTTTTGCGGATAGCGTCAATAATCACTTCGTCGCTCACACCCTCAACACCAAGAAAGCCCTCTTTTGAACCGTGCGCCTTACGCTTTTCCTTGCCGTTTATCTGCGGTATGTAGCAATGTTTTATCTTGCTTTTATCAACCGCACCACGCAAAAAATTTCTTATAACAAAACCTGCGGAATCGCTGTCAGTAAATACAAGTATTCCCCTCGTCTGTGCTATTTTTCGGATAAGCGTTTGTTTTTCTTTATCCGAAAACACACGGAAACCATTTGTTTCGATAATCGTTGTGTCTACAAGATTTTTCAATTTTATTTTGTCATATCTGCCCTCAACTATTATTGCCTCTTTTATTTTAAGCAATTAAACTCTTCCCCTCTCAGCGGTCAGCAAAAGCTGTGCAATCAGTTTTTCAAAGAACACTCTGTCATTTACCGAAACACTTTTAAATTCGGTTTCCGCCTGCAAAAGCAAACTAAGCGATTTTCTTAAAGCCTGCGTAGAAACTCGCTTTGTTGCCCTTCTTGCATTATCAAGTACAAACGCTCTGTTTTTATAATTAAACTTACTCGCAACCTCCGTTTTTTGTACGCCGCTTTCATCAGCAACTCTGATTCTGTATGCGTCTATAAAAGCCTGCGATAAAATAAAAAGCATATCCGCCGTCTTTTCCTGCTGATAAAATAAGGTGTCAAGCGTATTAAAGGCTTTTTGTGCATTGCCGTTAAGCACAGCGTCCGAAAGCGCAAAAATCTTTGATTCAAGTGTAACCGTCGCAAGTTTTTCTATGTCTTCGTCAGAGATTTCTTCTCCCTTTGCATATGCGGAAATTTTATCTATCTCATTTTTCAGCATATTAAGGTCACGACCGCAAAGCGAAATAAGTTGTGTGGCATTTACCTGTGAAATGAATTTTCCGTTTGCATTCGCCCATTTTGCAATAAACTTAACAAGCTCGTTTTGAGTAAGAGTATTGAACTCGCAAACGATTCCGTTTTTATCGGCATATTTTTTTAATGCAGGCAAAACAGTTTTATTTTTAACAGGTTTTACAGACGGCAAAGAAACTATAAATACGCAACCGTCAGGCACTGCCTTGTATATATCTGCAAACCTTGCGTTATCATTTGCATTAAATTCATCGAAAGCCGCATCGCTTACGAGAACACAGTTAAATTCACTCATAAACGGAACTATTTGTACAGAGGCGGCAAGCTCGTCAAAATTAATGCTGTCACCAAATGAATGAAAATTAAACTCTGACGGTGTCTTACCTGCTACAGCCGTAACAAGCTTATCGGTATATTTTTTTACATACATTTGCTCTTCGCCGTAAATCAAATACACCTTTGCAAAATTTCTTTCTTTTATATGCTTGTCCATCTGTTTATCTGTTAGTACAGCCATATTTCCTCCGTCAATCAATAACAATCTGCAGATTTTTGTCCCGTACAAAAATCATATCTTCGCAATCTTTTGCGTTTGCATCGTCGGTATTCGTAATAATTCTTTTACCGCAAATATCTTGCAAATTATCTCCGTCTTTATCGGTAATTATGTAATCTGCTTTTCTGTGTTTTTCCAAAATATCTTCTGCCTTGCAATTACCGTCAAGTAACAAAACAGTGGTGCTTTCGGTGCTGATATACTGGTACACACCGCTTTCCGTGCTTACTGCTTCATCTTTGGTTTCCGAATTTAAATTAAGCGTAAAACTTTTATTTACAGTAAAATATTTTACATTACCGTTATCTTCATTCTCACCTTTACTATCATATATCAAAACATCCGATTCGTCAAATTTTGTTTGGAAAATATCGGCATAAAGCAAACTTCCGTCCGAATCCGAAGGCACAATCAAAAAATCAAGCAAAGTCGTATCTTCCATAATATCAGACACGGCATAATATACATTTGTTGCTTCACCGCCGCAACTGACAACCGAGCAATTTTTTCCACGCTTTACCGTAACCGTATTTCCTCCCGTTGCGTAAATATTAATGACGGTTGTATTTACATCAATTACGGAGTAAACCGCAAAACCGAGTGCAAGAACACACAGCGAAATAACAGCGCTCTTAACGGCATAGTTTGCTTTGTTTTTAACAAAATATCCGACAATCACCATAACCGCAATAAGAGCAAGCCAAATGTAAAAATACGGTTTTCGTGCGTTTACCGAAGAAAACGGAATATCCGAAAATGTGCCGACAATAAAAATTACATACTTACTTAACTGCTCACATACAAAGGTAAGCGGATAAGCAATAATACTTACAATTCCAAAGCCGTAAAGAATCACCGCAAGCAACGCACAAGCTACAAGTACGCTTACCGCAGGCGAAAGTATAATGGAAAGCAAGATTGAAAATACCGATACTTTACCAAACATCAACACTGAAATCGGCATTGTCCATACAGCGGCAGAAACGGAAACCGCAAATAAGTTTACTGTAAATTCAACGGGCTTTTTAAGTCTTTTCAATTTTGCAAATTTGCCCATTATATAAACTGAAATTTTTCTTGCCCACAATATTATTCCAAGCGTTGCGGTAAAAGATAAAAGCATACCCACATCGGCAACAGCTGTAGGATTGGGTACGGTGAGAATTAAAGCCGCAATTCCGAGCGAATTGAGCGAATCGCCTTTGCGCATAAACATTTTTCCCGAATACACTACGGCAAGCATTACTCCCGCTCTTACAACAGACGGTGCAAATCCTGTTACCGCCATAAATGAAAATGCGCACATAAGCATTATCATCGAACGCAAAACTCTGTTTTTTATAATTTTCTTGATACACAAAAATACAAAACTGCTGATTATGGCAAGATGCATACCCGACACAACTATCAAAAAACTTACGCCGCAACGGGTAAAATCGTTCTGAATTTCTTGCGATAAAGCGGTTTTTTCTCCCAATAAAACCGCTCTGCACAGTGATGCGCAATCCTGCGACATATTTTGTTCAAAACTGTCCGCAAAATTTTCTCTTATCTTTACAGCTTGATAATACAGAGGCTTGTCATCGGTCTTTTTTACAATATAAGCAAAGTTTTTATTAACAGATGCCTGTAAAAACGCACCGTCAGCAATCATCTGACTTTAGTACATTCTTTTAATGGCAAAACACAACTTATTCTGTCAAATTCTTCAACATTTAATTCATTAATTGTTGAAAGACAGATTTTCAGTTTTTCGATTTTTCCGTTTATACTATCGGTTTCAATTAAATATCTGTAAGTATCGTACTGCACCGTGGGTTGCTCAAGTACAGTTGCCGTCACATATATTTCTCTTTCGGAATATTTATCTACAATCGGCTGTTTAACAAATATATTATATCCACTGAAAATCGTACTTGCAAATGCTGCTGTCAAACAAAAGCCAAGCACCGTATGCCGTAAATTTCTATTTTTAAGTATAAAGAGCGAAACAATCGTTCCGATAAAACACACAGCGGTTGATATTGCCGCTGCTAAATCCGACTCTAAATAAAAAAGCGCCGCTTGCACAGAAAGATAAGTAATACCAATCAATGCAAACGGTCGTTTCATAAAATTCAATCCTTATTTATCAGTTTTATTTAAAAAACAGCGGCAATTCCTCAAGATAAATAATATCTTTTCTGCCTCTTGCGTCACCCTCGGCAAGCACAGCCGCTTTACCTACTATATTTCCGCCGGCCTTAGTAACAAGCTCTTCAATTGCCTCAAGGCTCTGACCTGTTGAAACAACATCATCAACAATCAAAACTCTTTTGCCCTTAATAAAGTTTGCGTCACCCTCGCCAAGATAAAGCTTTTGCTCATTCTCGGTTGTGATTGACTTAACATTTACTTCAATAGGGTTTCTCATATAAACCTTAACGCCTTTACGGGCAACAACATAATTTTTGCAGCCCTGTCTTGCCATTTCATAGCAAAGAGGAATACCTTTTGCCTCTGCCGTAACAACAACATCGTGTTCAGGGCAAATCTTTAACAGTTCTTTAGCAGATGCTTCGGTAATTTCAACATCGCCAAACATAATAAAAGCTGCAATATCAAGTTTATCACTTACAGGAAAAAACTCAAGTTCACGCTCGTGACCTGCAATAGTAATTTTGTATGTACCCATCTTTTCCACCTCTTAAGCCATATTTTCAGCAAGTTTTTTGCCGCCGAGTAAATGGAAATGCAAGTGCTTTACTGACTGACAGCCATCCTCACCGCAGTTATTAACAATACGATAGCCGTTCTCAAGACCAAGTGATTTTGCAATCTCCGGAATTTTTGAGAATATATAACCGACTATCTCACAGTTATCGGCAGTAATTTCATCTGCACAGCAGATATGCTGTTTCGGAACAATAAGAGTGTGAACGGGTGCTTGTGGATTTAAGTCCTTGAATGCAAGGATTTTATCATCCTCATAAACCTTTGTAGACGGAATAGAACCGTCAACTATTTTACAAAAAATACAGTCAGACATAATATTCGACCTTTCAATAAAATTATCCGTCATTATTTTACAACTTTTGCAAAAGTCCGTCAAGAGTTTGTCTTTTTCTTTGCGGTAATTTTCTTTTCTTCGCCACGCATAAGTCTTTTGATATTATCCTTATGCTTAACAATAACAAATATACCGATAATCAATGCCGCAACCGTTGACAAGATAACATAGCCCAAAGAATATCCGTTCGGATAATCAAACAAGAATGTTGCAAGGAATGTAAATGGGCCGTAAAGTACAGCCGCTGTTATGCTCGAAAGCGAAATGATTTTTGAACAAGCAAAAACAATAAGGAAAGCTACGATAACCGCAATAAATACTCTCCAATCCTCGCTTGCTATAAGAGCGGCAGCGGTTACAACACCTTTACCGCCTTTAAAGTGGAAATAAACAGGATACGAATGTCCGAGTATTGCAAAAATACCGGCTATATACTTGCCGCAGTTGCCAAATTCATTTGAAAGAATCTGACTATCTGCAGGAATAGTCGAGAAAATCAACCAGCCGATAATAACCGCAACCACACACTTAAGTGCGTCACATACGATTGTAAAAATTGCAGGCACTTTTCCTACAGAACGCAGAACATTTGTAAATCCTGCATTACCGCTGCCCATTTCACGAATGTCTTTCTTACCGCCCGTTACAATCTTTGTAACTATAACGGCTGTATTCACACTGCCTAAAAGATAAGCTATAATGGCAGTAATTATAATTCTCCAACAATTATACGCTAAAAACGATAAATAAAAATTCATTACTTTTCGCCACGCTCCCTGATAATAATTCTGATTGGTGTGCCCTCAAGTCCGAATGCCTCTCTGATTCTGTTTTCAAGATAGCGCTGATAAGAAAAGTGGAATAATTGAGCGTTATTACAGAAGAAAATAAATGTCGGCGGCTTAACCGATGCCTGAGTAACATAAAAAATCTTTAATCTCTTGCCTTTATCCGACGGCGGCTGAACTCTTGTTGTAGCCTGTGCAAGCAATTCATTGAGCATACCTGTTGTAATTCTTCTTGCAGACTGCTCCGCACAGCTTACAATAAATTCAAACAACCTGTCAATACGCTGACCTGTCTTTGCAGAAATAAATACCTTAGGAGCATAAGACATAAATGCAAAGTCTGTATCAAGTTTTTTCCTGAACTCCTGCATTGTCTTGTCGTTTTTCTCAATTGCATCCCATTTATTTACCGCAAGAATACAAGCCTTGCCTGCCTCGTGAGCAAGTCCTGCTACCTTTGTATCCTGCTCGGTAACGCCTGCCTCTGCGTCAATCATAATAACGCATACATCACTGCGTTCAATAGCCATCTTTGCTCTGATAATACTGTACTTTTCAATATCATCATAAATTTTATTCTGACGACGAAGTCCTGCTGTATCGGTAAAGTTAAATTTACCGTATTTATTTTCAATCATTGTGTCAATGGTATCTCTTGTAGTACCCGCAATGTCAGAAACTATACAGCGCTCCTCGTTTGTAATTTTATTAATGAGCGATGATTTACCTGCATTTGGCTTGCCTATAACAGCCACATTAATTACTGTGCCGTCATCCTCGCTGTCCTCTGTAAAATCAAGGTGTTCAAACACATTGTCAAGCAAATCGCCCGTGCCGTGTCCGTGAACAGATGAAACCTGAATAGGATCTCCGAGTCCGAGATTATAGAATTCATAAAATTCAGGAGTCGGCTCACCGATTCCGTCACATTTATTTACACAAAGCACAATCGGCTTGTTTGATTTCATAAGCATCTGCGCAATATCCATATCTGTGGCAACCATACCTGTTTTGCCGTCCGTAACAAGGATAATTACATTTGCGGTATCAATGGCAAGTTGTGCCTGTCTGCGCATCTGCGACAAAATAATATCGTCGGATTTCGGTTCAATACCGCCTGTGTCAATTATAAACGCTTTTTTGCCGAGCCATTCAACCTCGCCGTAAATACGGTCACGGGTAACACCCGGTGTATCATCGACTATTGAAAGTCTTTGACCGATAAGTTTATTAAAAAGTGTAGATTTACCGACATTCGGTCTGCCTACAATCGCAATTACAGGTTTATTCATTCTTCTATCATTCCTTTACCGTGATAACTTCTCTTACAAGTTCGTCACCGTTGTTATTTACAATTCCAAGAGAAATATTAAGCTCACGCTCAACATCTTCAACCGAAACATCATCAAGGAAAATGTCATTTTCAAATCTAAGCATAGATGACGGAATAAAAAGTTTGTCGCCAAGGTCTTTGTCTTTCAGCTGGTCAATCAAGTCACCGCCTGTGACCAAACCCGACACATTAACTCCTCCGCCAAAAAAGTTATTTTTAATTGCAACAACATTTATCTCTATATTCGGAAATTTTGTTGCAATAATCTTCATCATATCTCTCAAATAAGGTGCAACAGCCTCGCCGCATGCCATAGTCACCTTATAATTCAATGCATCATTGTACTCGCTGTCCTCCACAGCAAACTCAATTTCTTCTTTAAGACAGGCAATCATACCAATACCGTCTTCTACGGCGGGAAAGCCCTCATAAAAATCAGGATCGGGAATCGGTCTGTTAGCCTTTATATAAAATTCATCGCCGGCATAAAAAATTCTTCTGCCGTACTTTTTAACACATTCATCACCGAATTTTTCGATTATATCAAGCGTCTGTGCGGCAGTTTCTTGATTGTATTCCGTAAGCGGATATAATCCTTGACGGTATTTTGTAAGTCCTACAGGCACGACAGCGGTCATATTAACTCCAAGTTTTTCAAGATCGGTAAAAGTACGGATAAGTTCATCACCGTCATTTATACCGGGGCAAGCAACAATCTGACAGTTAAGACTGATTCCTGCCTTTGCAAAACTTTCAAGATGTCTTAACGCATCACCTGCAAAACGGTTATGCATCATCTTACAGCGCAGTTGTGGATTCGTAGTGTGAACCGACACATTTATCGGGCTGATGTGCATTTTTATGATTCTGTCAATTTCGTGCTGTGTAAGGTTTGTGAGCGTAATGTAATTACCAAACAAAAATGAAAGTCTGCTGTCATCGTCTTTAAAATAAAGTGATTCACGCATACCTTTAGGCAATTGGTCTATAAAACAGAAAATACACTTATTACGGCAACTCTTTTGCTCGTCCATCAGATAAGTTTCAAACTCAAGACCGATTTCCTCGTATTCACTTTTCACAATACGCACTGTTCTGATTTCGCCGTTTTTATCTTTAATCTCGAGTGTCAAATCTCTGTTTACCTGATAAAAACGGTAATCGAGGACATCTTCGATTATATTTCCGTTAATACTAAGCAGAATTTCACCGCTTTTAATTTTTGCTCTGTCTGCGTGACTGTTAGCAGTCACACCAAATATATTTACAGCCACGAACTCACCTCACACTTATTTTACACAAAAATCACGAAAAATTCAAGGTATCAGAGCAAAACAAAAGGGCGTACAGAATTCTGCCGCCCATAATGTTTGTACCGTAATTAGTTCTCGTTAGCTTTTACGATTACCTGTCTGCCGTTATACATACCGCAGTTGCCGCAAGCTCTGTGAGCTGCCTTGTACTCACCGCAGTTAGGGCAAATTACAAGTGTTGGAGCGTTGAGCTTCCAAACTGTTGAACGTCTTGAACTCTTTCTTGCGTGTGAAGTTTTTCTCTTTGGTACTGCCATTACAAAGACCTCCTTACAATAACATATATCAATCCATAAGTTGTTTAAGAATCTCGAGCCTTGGGTCAACCTGCTTTTTATCGCAATCGCATTCACCCTCATTAAGATTATGACCGCACTGACTGCACAGTCCTTTACAATCTTCTTTACAGAGGTTTTTCTGCGGAAGCGACAACAGCACATCAGAAATAACCGTTTCATCAAGGTCGAGTACAAAATCAGGTGTTTCAATATAGTCGTCGTTGCCGTCAGTTTCAAGAGTACGGGCAAGCTTATGAGTAAACTTGTACTTCATCTTCCTTGTAAATTCTTCTCCACATCTGTCGCAGCTGCGAACATAGTCAAAGCTGACAAGCAAAGTAAGGTCAACAAGTGATGCCCTGTTTCCTGCTGTTGCGGTAATATCAAGCGGTGTTTTGAATGGAAAAACGCCGTCAATGTCAATATTGCTTATATCCAGCTTATAGCTGATTGTTTTTTCTTCGCCTTCATTTTGAAAGACACTTTTAAGTTCAAAAAGCATAATTGCACCTCTTGACCGCATAAACGCATATTAAAACGCTATTGATTATTATACAAAAGTATTTGCGCTTTGTCAACCGATATTTACGATAAATTCTTCATAAATACGCTATTTTTTTAATTTTTTTCAAAATTATTATTTATAGGAATTATAAGTAAAATTCATTGTCAATGCACAAAATACAAGTTATAAATTTAAGTAAATATCAGACATATTAAAATGAGTTTATAGGGTATTTTTCTGTTCTAAATTTTGGTTAAACTTGATAAATTGGGTTTGGCGGAGTGTCGGTCGGGCATTGAAATTTAGCTAACGCTAAATTATCCTCCCAAAGACAAAAAAGTTTACTCAATTTTTTCAAAAATTGCGGATTTGGGCAGCGCCCATAAAAATCTTCCGATATAACGATTTATCAAACGCAAACAGCCACGCTGTTTGTGTGCTTGCACATAGTTTGAAAAACAGGCGACAGCATTTTATAAAAGAAATAATTAACTTTTCATTATATATCGATTGGCTTTTTTGTTGCTATCGCATTTAAGGGCATTCGCCGTTGCGTTCAAGACGCCAAACAGGGAGCTGTTTGGCTATCGTCAGATTGTGTAAGCGGAAAGTATTTGTGGGCTTTGCCCACACCCACAACCTTTGAAAAGGTTGACCAAACTTTTATAATTATTTGGTAAAACATTTTACTAAACCATAATTTACACAATTTTTCTGAAATTTATTCTTAATCATAATATCAAAAATGGGCTGACCTATCAGGTCAGCCCAAAGAAATCTAAATTATTACTAATTAAGATTAGAACATCTCTCTCTTGCGAATGACGAACATTACGCCTGTAGCAGAAACAAGAAGAGTAAGAATTACAACTGCGAGTGTAGCGTCACCTGTCTTAACTGTGCCGTTATCATTGTTAGTTGTGTTGTTGCCGTTATTAGCTGTATCAGCTGTGCCCGGCTTAACTGTTGCGCCTGTCGATGATGTAGCATCTTCAGTTGCAGGAGCTATTGTTGTTTCAGAAGCCTTAGTTGTTTCAGTAGCCTTTGTTGTTTCAGTAGCCTTTGTTGTCTCAGGAGCCTTTGTTGTTTCAGGAGCCTTTGTTGTCTCAGGAACTGTTGGCGCTACATATGTTGACTCTGTAAGAGTTGTATTAGCAACCTTAAGAACTGAAGGATCCTTAATTTCAGAATCAACTACGAACGAGTTCATTGTTGAAGCATCAACCTGCATTTTGTCGGGGTCAAGCTCGCCTGTTGTAAGAACTCTTACGTCAAGGTCGATAGTTGTTTCAACATTTTCAGGCTCACCGATTACATCAAATGTAACCTGTATAAATGGCTTCTTAGAGTCGATTGCGTAAAGACCAAGGTCAGAAGCGTTAGAATTGATTTTTCCCGGAAGGCTTGTATTAAAAACATAGCCGCTTGGAATCTGTGGCATAATGGCGAGTTTCTTGCCAGTAGCATCAAGGTTTGACTTGTTGTTATACTCAAGAACAGTGTTATCAAATTTTAAGTACCACTCAAGGTTTACGAGATCTCTGTCTGTGCCAAGGTAGTAAGTAACTGTAACCTGCTTTGTTGAGTTATCATACACAGCCTTAGCATCTGAGAAGACGTTTGACTTAGCATTTACTGTAAGAGCAGGCTTTGAAACAGGAGCAGGAGCTGTTGTAGCTTCCTCTGAAGCTGTTGTTTCAACTGCCTCTGTTGTAGCTACAGTTGAGTCAGGCTCTGTTGGTGTTGGTTTAACACCGTCCTCTTTATCCTTAAGTGCCTTTTCAAATGACATATACTCTGTGTTGTAAACAGCGCCGTCACCCTTTACAGGTGTGTAACCATATTCGCCGTTACCATAGTAGTAGTACCACTGACCACGGCATGTAAGCTTCTGGTTGAGTGGGTTCTCTTCAATTCTGTTTTCATCAATAACATAAATCATGTTATTAAAATTTCTGATACCTTCCGGATAAAGCTCGTTACTAGGATCGTCTTCATCAGTTTTAGGCCAGTAACCCCAAGCCTCTTCACCATCATCGTCTACACATGTAACATCTGATGTCTGAGCAGCCTTTGTGTACTGAGGAGCCTCTGGATCTGCACCGCCGTCAACATAGTTGTTGAAGATGAGCTTAGGAACATCCGTTGGAACATCAATACAGAAAATGTTTTCGTTCTCAGTTTCTTTAACCTTATACATATCCTGCCATGTTTCGCACAAATCTGTGCCTTCCCACCAGTAAGCACCTGTTGATGTTGTGAACTCATTTTCCCATCTCTGTGGCATATAGAAATAATATCTATATGTTTCAGTTCCCTCTGAAGGAACATAGTAACCATCGCTGTCTGTGTCAGCTGAAACGCTAACTGCTGCAACTGCTACCATTGAAGCAGAAAGAGCCATAGCCAACATAAGACTAATGATCTTCTTGGACATTAGAAATTTCCTCCTATAAAAATATGTTTCCGATATACTCGGTATGACAATTATATAATAATTTGCTCAAAAAATCAAGGCTTTTTCAAAAAAACAGGTCGATTATAGGGTGTAATAATAACCAAAAATCAGTTACAATTTTTAAACAATTTTTAATTTTGCAATAAACAGTCAAAACTGTTCGTCACTTTAAGTCATATCGTTGTCAATATTGTCACTATCAGTATTCAAACCGTTTTTCGTATTTTCTTTATGTCTGAAATACATAACTCCGCCGATTGCTCCGCCTATCAGCAGCAAGCCGCAAACGATTACAATCGTTGTAACCGATGCACCCGAACCCGATTTCTGCACATCAACATATTGCGTATAGCCTTGGTTATTCTGCGGCATCATTGTTGTTTTTTCGCCGATTACAGCTTTATGGTCCGTTTTTTCATCTGTATTATCATTTCCTTTACCGTCTATATAATTAATAAAATTTCCCTGGTAAGTATTTATATATTTTTCCGCTTCTTCAACAATCGGTGTTTTTTCTGACACAACAGTTTCTCCGTCTGACTTAATATCATAGGTTATGGTATATGCAGTAAGAGTATTCATATCGCTGTCATACATTTCTTTAATAAAATATGTAACATTAGTATTTCCGGATTTTTTAACCTTAAAATTCATAGATACAAGCTGTGTACGGGATGAAAAGCTTGCATAATTTGATATATCAGAGAAATTAAAAGTCATATATCCGTCAAGATTTCCATTATAAATCACACCGTTCAAATTATCAAAATTAATAGAATCAGTGTCAATTTCAAGGTAATCTGTATCATAAAAAACATATGCCTGCATACCCATTACATCTTTTGATGCATCAGCAATATACATTGAATATGTAAATGTGTCCCCCACAGCAACAGAAGCAGCATCGTTAATTTTCACTTCTTCCGCCGCATTTGCATTTAGAGGTACAGCGCAAAGCATCATAAGTGCAGAACAACAAGCTAACGTAGTTTTAATTTTTTTAAACATAAAATCAATTCCTTATATATAATACATTTATTATATAATATTATAAACAAAATTTCAACGAACTTATATAAAATTTAATTTGAATTTTATGTGATAATTTTAAAAAAGAAATAAATCTATGTTGAGTTATATTTTAAACATAAGATAAACACCATAAATTGTGGTTTAGCAGAGTGTCGGTCGGGCATTGAAATTTAGCTAACGCTAAATTATCCTCCCAAAAGCAAAAAAGTTTACTCAATTTTTTCAAAAATTGCTGGTTGGGGCAGCGCCCATAAAAATCTTCCGATATAACAATTTATCAGGCGCAAACAGCCACTCTGTTTTGCGTGCTAAAACCAAGTTTGTTAAAACAGGCGACAGCCTTTTATAAAAGAAATGATTAACTTTTCATTATATATCGAATGGCTTTCTTGTTGCTATCGCTTTTTAAGGCTAACGCCGTTGTGTTCAAGCCGCCAAACAGCGAGCTGTTTGGCTATCGTCAGATTGCATAAACGGAAAGTATTTGTGGGCTTTGCCCACACCCACGACCTTTGAAAAGGTCGACCAAACTTTTATAATTACTTGCCGAAACAATTTGCTAAACCATAATTTAGACTTCTGAATTATAAACAAAAAACACCCTCTGATTTCTCAGAGGGTGAAAAAAACTAAGTTTTATTAATGCTTATAAAAGATTATTTAACCTTCTTGCGGGTAAAGTAAACTACACCGGTAGCTGATACAAGTACAAGGAGGATAACTGCTGCCATAGAAGCATTACCTGTCTTAACTGTACCATTGTTGTTATTGGCTGTATTGTTGCCATTGTTACCGTTGTTAGCTGTATCGGCTGTACCCGGCTTAACTGTTGCGCCTGTTGAAGATGTTGCATCTTCTGTTGCAGGAGCAAGAGTTGTATTAGGTGTTGTTGTATTCTGTGCAATTGTTGTTGCCGGAACTGTTGTTGTCGGAACTGTTGATGGTGCTTGAGAAGCTTCTGTTACAGTTACTGTAGCAACTGCGCCAAGCTTTGTAGCATAGTTGAAGTTTGAAAGGTCAATTCTGAGTGTTACATCAGCAAATTCATATGGTACATTTACAGTGAGGTTCTGACCGTTGTATACAGCGTCAAATGCAACGCCGGATTCAGGTGTGAAGCCCTCTTCTGCACCGCCCCAGCTGTCAGCCCACTTGCCGTTAGCTGCGAACTTAACCTGGTAGTTGTCAAACTCAGGTACATTGTGATATGTAATCTCATAAACCTTATCTGCAACCTGCTCCATCTCATTAGCTGTTGGATCCCAAGCTACGCCGTTTAACCATGATTCATCATCAGGGTCACCGTTACCAACAGCATGCATGCTTTTGATTTCAATATCAGAAACGATCTGAACACCGTCACCTGAAACAGTGATTTTGCGTGTATTGCTGTCATATGTAACTGTTACATCACAAGCGGCAAGAACATTAAAGGTTATATTGTTGTCTCCGCCGTTATCACCGATCCAATTCTGACCGCCATCAGCTGTATTTTCTACAACCTTAATCTGAAGTGAATCAGCAATCTGAACATTGGTAAATACCTTAGTGTATGTACCGTCGCCGTTATCTGTCATAACATTTTCAGGAGCTTCTTCCGGGCTACCCTTCCATAAAACACCGCAAAGTTCTTCTGAACCTGCTACAACATATGTTGAACCTGCAGGAGCAGGAGCTGTTGTTGGTTCAGCTGTTGTTGGAACAACAGGTGTAACTTTACCTGCCTGAATTTCAGTTTCAACTGAATATTTTGTTGATGTTTCAGCAAGAACGCCATCTCTTACAAGACCCTCTTCCTGAGCCTCGTCTGTTACGCCCTCAGCGTTTGCAAGTGAGAGTGTAAGGTTATCAACTGTGAGGTTTACATCTGTTTCGCCAAGACCAAGTTTCTTGAATACAACTGAAACAAATGGTGTCTTCTGGTTGAAATTGTAAAGCTCAAGGCTTGACATATTACCATAAACCTTGCCTGCTGTTGCAGAGTTTACTACTACACCGTTTGTGTAAGGAGTCATAACACTGTCAAGAGCGAGCATTGTTGGGTCATAAGTAAGGTTGAAGTCTGCGTTAAGAACATTCTTCTCTGACTCAAAGTAATAAGTTACTGTTACATACTCTTCGTCACCTGCAACAACATTAGATGATGCAGGGAATAAGTTAGAAGTAGCATTTACAGTAAGAGCACCAGCAGGAACTTCTTCTGTAGTTTCAGGAACTGTTGTTTCCGGAACTGTAGTTTCAGGAACTGTTGTTTCTGGAACTGTTGTTTCAGGAACTGTTGTTTCAGGAGCTTCTGTTGACTCTGTCGATGGAACAAATGTTGACTCTGTGAGTTTTGTTTCAGCAGAAACAATATATGAAGGATCTACTATTTTATACTCCAGTACGAATGATACCATTGTATCAGGATCAACTCTCATTGTATTAAAGTCCATTTCGCCCTTTGTAAGAACTCTTACATTAAGGTTTACATTTGTTTCAACATTTTCAGGATTACCCTTTACATCTAAAACAATCTTAATAAACGGAACCTTTGCATCAATTGTGTAAAGGCCAAGGTCAGAAGAGTTGGCGTTTACCTTGCCGGGGATACTTGTGTTGATTACAGAACTGCTTGTAATCTGTGGCATAATACCAAGTTTCTTACCTGTTGAATCAAGGTTGTTCTTGTTGTTTACCTCAAATATGTTACTGTCATATGTGAAGTACCATTCGAGGTTTACAAGGTCACAATTTGTACCAAGATAGTAGCATACTGTTACCTGATTTGTTTTGCTGTTGTATTCTGCTTTTGCTGTTGAGAATACATTAGATGTTGCATTTACTGTAAGAGGTGCTTTCTCCGGAGCAGCTGTTGCCTGTGTAGCAGGAGCAGTTGTTGCTTCTGTTGTAGCAATTTCTGTTGTTTCAGCAGGAGTTGACACTTCAGTTACTGTAACGGTTGCCTTAGCACCGGCCTTTGTAGCATAGTCGAAGTTTGTAAGGTCGAGCTTGAGTGTTACATCAGCAAATTCATAAGGAACATTAACGGTAAGGTTCTCTCCGTTATATGCTGCGTCAAACTCTACGCCTGATTCAGGTGTGAAGTTTTCCGCTGCACTGCCCCAACTGTCAGTCCATCCGCCGTTAGCGGCAAACTTAACCTGATAGTTGTCGAACTTAGTTACATTCTTGAATGTAATCTCATAAACTTTTTCTGAAACTTCTGTCATAGGGTTAGCTGCAGGATCCCAAGCTGCACCGTTTAACCAAGCTGCATCTTCAGGATCGCCGTTACCAACAGCATTGATGCTCTTGATATCGAGATTTGTTACAAACTGAACGCCGTCGCCTGTAACAGTGATTTCTTTAGTAGAAGAATCAAATTTTACTGTTACATCACTTGCAGCAGTTACATTAAATGTAATGTTATTGCCTGTTGCGTCGCCAATCCAGTTCTGTGAACCGTCAGCACCATTTTCTACAACCTTAAGTGTAAGACCTGATGCCGGCTGAACATTGGTAAATACTTTTGTGTAAGTACCGTCGCCATTGTCTGTCATAACATTTGCAGGAGCTTCTTCTGGGCTGCCCTTCCATAAAACGCCGCAAAGTTCTTCTGCGCCGGCAACTACATATGTTGTATCTGCAGCAGAAACTGAAATTGCTGCAAATGACAATGAAGTTACCATAAGCATCAGAGAGACAACAAGGCTTAATGCTTTTTTGAACATTTTCTTTTTCCTCCTTTAATAATAATGCTTCTATAAGCTATTCTATTATATAATAGAAACTCCCCAAAAGTCAAATGAATTTGACACTTTGGAGAGTTATTTTTATAAATTTTTGTTATTTTGGCTAATTGCACAAAAACAAGATTGTTTTTTCGGTCATTCGTAACCATTAATATTATGAGATTGCCAGTTCCAAGAGTCACGGCACATATCTTCAAGATTTTTTCGGCTTTCCAACCGAGAATTTCATATGCTTTTGTCGGATCGGCGTAACATTCTGCTATATCGCCCGCTCTTCTCGGCTTTATATCATAAGGAATTTCAATATTATTAACCTTGCTGAATGCCTTAACAATATCAAGTACGCTGTAGCCAGTACCTGTGCCAAGGTTAAATATCTCTGTGCCCTTGTGCTGTTCGGCATAATCAATAGCTTTTACATGACCTTTTGCAAGATCCACAACATGGATATAATCTCTTACGCCTGTGCCGTCATGTGTAGGATAGTCATTACCAAACACACCGAGTCTTTTAAGTCTGCCTGCAGCAACCTGTGTAATATAAGGCATAAGGTTGTTTGGAATACCGTTAGGATTTTCGCCGATTCTACCGCTTTCGTGAGCACCGATCGGATTGAAATATCTTAAAAGAACTACGGAAAGGTTGCTGTCAGCCTTTGCTGCGTCTGTAAGAATCTGCTCATTCATAAGCTTTGTCCAACCGTAAGGGTTTGTACAGCCTGTAGGCATTGTTTCAACAAGCGGAACACTCTTTGGAATACCATATACAGTAGCGGATGAGCTGAATACAAAGTTTGCTACTGAATATTTCTTCATAACCTCAAGCAAAGCAAGCGTTGAATCAAGATTGTTTCTGTAGTAAGCTACAGGAATTTCGCAGCTCTCGCCTACTGCCTTAAGACCTGCAAAGTGAATTACTGCATCAATTTTATTTTCCGCAAAAAGTTTGTCCAAAGCCTCAACATTGCAAACATCAATGTTGTAAAGCGGAATTTTTTTGCCTGTAATCTCCTCTACCCTCTCAATAGCTTTTGGAGAACTGTTTGAAAAATTATCCGCAACTACTACAGTATGGCCTGCATTTATAAGTTCAATACAAGTATGTGTACCAATGTAGCCTGCGCCACCGGTCAGCAAAACATTCATAGTGATTTCCTTTCTATGTATAAAGTATATTCGTCAGCACTTTTCAGGTTCAGGATACTCAACACCGAATGTTTCGGCTGTCACCTTTTTCATAACCTGTGCGTCAAGAGGTTTATCTGCAAAGTCAGTATCACACTCGGCAATCCGGTTTACAACATCCATACCCTCAATTACTTTACCGAATGCTGCATACTGTCCGTCAAGATGAGGAGCATTTTTATGCATAATAAAGAACTGTGAACCTGCAGAGTCAGGCATCATTGAACGAGCCATAGAAAGTACGCCCTCTGTGTGCTTGAGGTTATTTTCAAAGCCGTTAACAGCAAATTCGCCTTTAATTGAGTAACCGGGGCCACCCATACCTGTTCCATCAGGACAACCGCCCTGAATCATAAAACCGTAAATAACTCTGTGAAAAGTAAGTCCGTCATAATAGCCATTATTTACAAGGCTAAGAAAATTATTAACTGTATTTGGCGCAATTTCGGGATAAAGCTCGGCTTTAATAACAGAGCCGTTCTCCATCTCAATAGTAACTACAGGATTTTGTGACATAAAAATCGTCCTTTCATTTTATATTACAAATAAATTTATATACTGCCCTTTGCCTTACATTTTACGCTAAATCACCAAAAATATCAAGTGAATTTTTATACTTAAAAATATTTAATAATTAAATTTAATAACTTTACTTTTTAATAAAAATATGATACAATAAATAGAAATAGTTATATAATCTTTTTGTAATATTTTATTAATTTTATATATTAAGGGATTGAAGATTAATATTATCATTGTTCAAGGAGTGTTTTTATTGTCATTATCAGTCCACAAGTCAGCCGAAGATTACCTCGAGGCTATACTTTTAATTAAACAAAAAAGAGGATGCGTTCGTTCTATCGACATAGTAAATCTTCTTGGTTTTTCAAAGCCAAGCGTAAGCGTTGCCATGAAAAAGCTAAGAGAAAACGATTACATTCTTATGGACAGCGAGGGTTATATCACCCTTACCGAAAGCGGAATGAATATTGCGCAGAAAATTCTTGAAAAGCATAATTATATAGCCGAACTTTTAATTTCTCTCGGTGTAAGCGAAGAAACAGCTTATGAAGATTCATGTAAAATCGAGCACGATATAAGCGAAGAGAGTTTTATGGCATTAAAAAGCTCTCGGGAATTTTAGCCGATAAAACAAATAACTGATAAAATAAACAGCAGTCATTATTACTTTACGATATAGACTGCTGTTTTTATATTGTTCTATTTTCTTTTCTTTATTAATTACGGTTTAACAAAATACTTTTATAGTTACTTGGCAAAACAGTTTGCTAAACTATATTTAAAATCTTTTGAATTTAAATTATTATACAGTAAACTCTGTCAATAATCAATAATTTTCTTCGTGAATTTCAAAGTATGACTGTGGGTGAGCGCACACAGGGCAAACCTGCGGAGCTTTCTCTCCTACTACAATATGACCGCAGTTACGACATTCCCATACCTTAACTTCACTCTTTGCAAACACTTCCTGCATTTCAACATTATGGAGTAATGCACGGTAACGCTCTTCGTGTGCTTTTTCAATAGCACCGACCATACGGAATTTCTTTGCGAGTTCAGGAAATCCCTCTTCCTCCGCTGTCTTTGCAAAACCTTCGTACATATCAGTCCACTCGTAATTTTCGCCCTCTGCAGCTGCGGCAAGATTTTCTGCTGTACTGCCAATACCGTTCAATTCTTTAAACCACATCTTTGCATGTTCTTTTTCATTATCTGCTGTTTTCAGAAATAATGAAGCTATCTGCTCAAATCCGTCTTTCTTAGCCTTTGACGCAAAGTAAGTATATTTATTTCTTGCCTGTGATTCACCTGAAAAAGCCTCAAGTAAATTTTTCTCTGTCTGTGTACCGGCATATTTATTTGCCATAAAGTTCAACCCTTTCTAATTCATATTTTCTATAATTATCTTATAAATCAGTAATTATTACTGTATTTATATGATATATACTATTGTCGAGTATTTGTCAACACTTTTCCGAAAAATTTTTCAAAAAATAAAAAGGCAACTTTTACATTGCCTTTCTACCGAATTATAAAGTTTTAATTTTACACAAGCTCTATCGGAGCAAGCTGCGGAAAGATATTTCTCAATACCGTATATATCATTATCGCTATAAACGCACCCCATAAAAAGTATTTGCTGTGTACAAATGTGCGCAGTTTTTTTCCGAAAGCTCTGAAAACGAGTTCAATATAAAGTACAAATAATGCAGCAAGAGAAACTATAACCAACGGATTTTGCTTTAATGACAATATAACATCTCCGTGAATTAGCGCATAAACCGCTCTTGTACAGCCGCACCCGGGACAGTAAATTCCTGTAAGCTCGTATAAATAACAAGACGGTAATGTTATGTATCTGAAAACATACAACGAAAACAAATACGCCATACCAACAGATGCAAACGGTAATATAAATACCAATATTTTTTGATATGTTTTATATGGAGTAATTATTTATACCACCTCGTATATAAACTTGCTGTAAAAATTAATAATAATTATAGCTGCTTGAACCGCTGAATAAAGCAGCACCTGTTGCTGCTGAAATAATAATCATAATAATCATAATACCTAATGCAATCGCAGACAAGATAAGCTGTGCTCTTGCAAAATTCTTAAGTGACTTTTTAGGTGTGCTGCCAAAAGCCCAAACAAACATCATAATAAGATAAACAATAGGGCCTACGCACGGAATGATATTAAGACAGAAAATTCCGATCCAGTGAAGAACAGAAACATGCTCTTCGTCATTGCTCATATTGTTATAGTTAGGCTGCTGATAAGACGGAGTCTGATTGTAACCTGTGCCGTAAGAATTCTGATAATTTTGATTGTTGTCAGTCCCATATGGTCGCTGGTAATCCTGTGCGGAATAGTTTTGCGAACCGTATGGCTGCTGATAGTCCTGTGCAGAATATGTATTCTGATTTTGCTGTGGATTTTGGTTATTGTTCCAAGAATCATTGTTGTAATTGTCCATAGTTTTCCTCCAAATTTTAATAAGCACAAAAGCAAATTAATATAACCTACTCAATATAATTATAAAATACAGTTATTTTAATGTCAATAATTTATTGAAAATATTATCATTTTACAAACCTGCTTAATATGTAATCTCCACAGGAGCAAGTGCGGGAAAAATATTTCTTAAAATTGTATAAACAATCAATAAAGCAAACATTATCCATATAAAACCTTGCGTATTAATAAATGTATTGATTTTTTTACCAAAAGCACGGAGTACGAACTGAATATACAGAATAAGCACAATAACTATTCCAACCGCTAAAAAAGCATTTTGCCTTAGCGAAAGCAGAATATCTCCGTGAACAAGCGCATATACCGCTCTTGTCGCTCCACAGCCGGGGCAATACAAACCTGTAAACTGATGTATATAACACGGTGGCAATGAAAGGTACTTAAACGCAAAAGCACAAATCAGATAACACAAAAAAAGTAAGGCAAACGGTAAAATTAAAACCAAAATTTTTTGATATGTTTTGCACGGCTTAATAATAAAAATCACCCCAAAGCAAAACAAGCAGACATATAGTCCGCTTGTTGTTTACTATGTAATTTAATTATATTAATTTAAAATAAGAGCTCCTGAAACAATTTGAGTAATAAGAAGTATTGCCCATAATACTAAAGCAATAATAGAAAGAACGATACCTGCAGTTGCAAGTCCGTTATTTTCAGGGTTTGCCTTTTTAGAATTAATACCAAGAATAAGACCAACTATACCGCAAGGAGCACAACAGCAAAGACCTATAATACCAAGTACAAGTGATGCAGTAGCATTATTCTTTGCGCTTTTATCCTCTACAGGATACTGATTGTAGTTAGGATACTGCTGCTGATAGTTATTCTGATTGTAGTTACTGTAATCAGGCTGTGAACCGTATGGCTGCTGATAATCATTTGCACCATATGACTGCTGCTGATAACCCTGATTATTGTCTGTACCGTAAGGCTGCTGGTAACTCTGATTATTGTCTGTACCGTAAGGCTGCTGGTAACCCTGATTTGAGTAGTTATTCTGCTGTGGATCCGGGCCGTTGCCCTGTGGGTTATTCCAAGAATCGTTGTTGTAGCCGTTATTGTTGTAATTGTCCATCTTTTTCCTCCATAAATTTGTAAGCATAAAATCAGCAAACCACTGTAAATATACATAATTTGCCTTAATGTTTATTATAAAGTACAAGTCAACAAATGTCAACAAGTAATTAATAAATGCCACAAATTAATACATATTTATTTACAGTTCAATACTCATAGTGGCAAAAGCATTAAGGTCTGTGCTTGCAATATTTCCGCTTAAAAATTCATAATATCCCTGCGAGCCAACCATTGCCGCATTGTCACCGCAAAGAGATTTTTCGGGCATATAAAAAGCGAGTCCGTGCTTATCACATTCTTCCTGTAAAGAAGAACGCAAAAGTCGGTTTGCAGACACACCACCCGCAATAACCAGCTTGTCAACCTTTAAATCTTCTGCCGCTTTCAAAAAATTGGTTTTTAAACAGTCAACAACCGCATATCTGAAAGATGCGCAAACATCTGCCTTGTTAAGTTCTATGCCCTTTTGCGCAGAATTATGAATTAGATTTATTACAGCTGTTTTAAGTCCCGAAAAGCTGAAATCATACTGTGAACCGCTTACGGTAGGTCTTGGCAACTTAAATGCAAAAGGATCGCCGTCCTCTGCTACCTTATCAAGTGCAATTCCGCCCGGATACGGCATACCCATAGTTCTTGCCGCTTTATCAAATGCCTCGCCTGCCGCATCATCTCTTGTTTTGCCGATAATGCGCATTTTTGTGTAATCCTCAACCATTACAATATGACTGTGACCGCCCGAAACAACAAGGCAAAGAAACGGCGGTTTTAAATCGGGATTAGAAATATAATTAGAGGCAATGTGCGATCTTAAATGATGGGTCGGAACAAGCGGAAGTCCTGTTGAAAGAGAAAGTCCCTTTGCAAAATTAACTCCTACAAGCAAAGCCCCTATAAGACCCGGTGCATATGTAACCGCAATTGCATCTATTTCTTTTAAAGTAAGTTCTGCCTGCTCAAGCGAGTTTTTTACAACAGGCACTATTGCCTCGGCGTGTCTGCGGGATGCAATTTCGGGAACAACACCGCCATACAGTTTATGCTCCTCAACCTGAGAGGCAACAACAGAGGATATAACTTTTCTTCCGTCCTCAACAACCGCTGCTGCGGTTTCGTCACAAGAGGACTCTATTGCAAGTATCTTCATAAAAATAATCCTTTCGTTTTATCAAAAATACTTTGTCATCAGTATTGCGTTTTCAGCAGGTTCAGAATAATAATTCTTTCTCTCCCCCACCTTAACAAAGCCTGCGTTTGAATACAGTCTTATTGCATTTTCATTGGATTGTCTTACCTCAAGAGTCAAAAAAGCCAGGCTGTTTTTCTTGGCAAAGGTAACAAGAGTATTTATTAAAGCCGTACCTATGCCCTTTTTTCGTGCGTTTTCATCAACCGCCACATTAAAAATATATCCTTCGTCAACAACAACATTCATTCCTATGTAGCCGAGAACCTTATCGTCCTCAACACTTACATAAAAATGCGAGCCGTTGTTTTTTAGTTCAGACTCAAGACTTTTTAATGACCACGGATGAGAAAAGCATTTATTTTCAATCTCTGCCACCTGTAAAAGGTGGCTTTCTTTCATTTCTTCAATTCTCATATTGTTTTAAAATTTCCTTAACGGCACTGCAAATTTCATCTCGGCACTGTCTGTAAACCTCAACACCGCACATATACGGGTCGGCAACATTAATAACCTCGATTTTATCGGCAGGGACAGCGCACTGTGTCATAAGAAAAAACTTGTGGCTTGTCGACATACAATAAAATTTATCGTATTCGTCAAGTTTTTTATCGGAATAAGCCGTAGAATGCATATCCGAAATATCAATACCGATTTCTTTGCAGACTTCAACCGAATTTTCAGAAACAGGCATACCCGTAACAGTTGTTGTACCCATACTCTCTGCCCTTACGGCAAGTCCTTTTTCCTCTGCAAAACGGTTAAAAACAGCCTCTGCCATAGGGCTGCGGCAAGTATTGCCTGTGCATACAAACATAATTTTATTTTTTGGCATCGTACCAAGTCCTTCCAACAGCAGCGTCGGCGGTAAGAGGAACAGAAAGTTTTACGGCGTTTTCCATTTCCTCCTGCAACAGCTTTGCCACTGTTTCCTTTTCGTTTTCGGGAGCCTCGACAATCAACTCATCGTGCACCTGCAAAATAAGTCTTGCCTGCAAGCCCTCTTTTTTCATTCTTTCGTCAACTTTAATCATTGCGATTTTGATAATATCTGCGGCAGTGCCCTGAATCGGCATATTTCTTGCCACACGCTCACCAAAAGCTCTCATCATATGCTTGCCCGAGCTAAGTTCAGGCAAATATCTTCTTCTGCCGAACATTGTTTCAACATAACCGTCACGCTTTGCTTTTTCAACGACATTTTTCATATATTCGTCAACGCCGCTGTAATGAGCGAGGTAGTCTTTAATATATTTAGATGCCTCTTTATTGGTTACTTTAATATCCTTAGCAAGTGAGTAAGCACCGATTCCGTAAACTATACCGAAGTTTACCGCCTTGGCACGACTGCGCATTGTGGAATTAACCATTTCAACAGGCATATTAAACACCTGTGACGCTGTAATAGTGTGAATATCGGCATTCGTATTAAATGCCTCTATCATATTCTTATCGCCCGAAATATGAGCAAGCACTCTTAATTCAATTTGAGAATAGTCGGCATCAACAAGCACCCAACCCTCTCTTGCGGCAAAAAACCTTCTCAATTCTCTGCCAATTTCTGTACGGACAGGGATATTTTGTAAATTAGGCTCTGTTGAGCTGATTCTTCCCGTTCTGGTTTCGGTTTGATTAAAACTTGAGTGTATTCTGCCGTCCTCGGCAATAACCTTTAACAGCCCCTCGCAATAGGTTGAATAAAGTTTTGCAAGCGTACGGTACGAAAGCACCATTTCAACCGCAGGATGTTCGTAGCGCAAACTTTCAAGCACCTCTGCGTTTGTACTGTAGCCGCTTTTTGTTTTCTTCTTACATGGAAGTCCTAAATCTTCAAAAAGCGCCTTGCCAAGCTGTTTCGGAGAATTTATATTAAATTCATAACCGATGCTTGTGTATATCTCATTTTCAAGATTTTTTATCTGTTCGTGCAATATCTTGCCGTAGTCCTCTATGCCCTGCCTGTCAACGGCAAATCCGATGTTCTCCATTTTAGCAAGCACCTTTGCAAGAGGAATTTCAATATCTGTCAACAGCTTTTCCTGTTCGTTTGTATCTATATCTTTCTTAAGTTTTTCGCAAAGCACATCATATACGGCAAGAGCAGAAAGTTCCGAAAACTTCTCGTTTTTCGGAAGCGTTATTCCGTAACCGCCGCATAAATTTTCGTCACTGTAATCTTTTGATGACGGCTCAATAAGATATGCCGCAAGTTCAATATCAAACGCAAGCGATTTTACTTCAATATTCTTCTTATCGGCATAAGCAAAAACTGTCTTACTGCCGTGAGTAAATTTCAAAATTTCTTCATTTTCAAGAAGTTTGTCGAAAAATTCGTTATCCTTAACAATATAAACTTTACCGTCAAAAAGAATATTGCAAACAGTATTTTCTATATCAGAAAAATCAGTTTTGAAATATACCTTACTCTGTTTTTTAATATTCTCATACAGAACATTAGCATCTGCATTTTCTACGACTTCAAAGTTCTGCACAGCTGCAGGCTTTTCCTCCGCTGTCGGCATTTCTTTTAATCCGAGTTTGTCGATAAGCGAGAATAGCTCAAGTTTTGCCATAAACCTCGCACATTCTTCGGGGTCTTTTAATTCTACTTTGTAATCCTCAACATTTGTATTGATAGGAACTTCGCAGAAAATCTCACCGAGCATACGACTTAACTTCGCATTTTCCTCGGAATTTTTAAGTTTATTTCTGATGCCGTCCTTAACATCTATCTCGTCAATATGGCTGTAAATGTAATCAACACTGCCAAAGCGTGAAATCAAATCGCCTGCACCCTTAGGGCCGATTCCCGCAACACCGGGAATATTATCGGACGAATCGCCTTGAATAGCCTTAATTTCTATAAGCTGTTTTGGTGTAACGCCGTAATCCTCAAGAATTTTTGCGGGTGTATAACTGATGTCTTGCTTGTTTGTGCAGAGATGCACTGTTGTTGTATCGGAAACAAGCTGTAAGCTGTCACGGTCACCTGTCGCAATCACACATTCGTTGCCGTTTTTCTCGCAAGCCTTTGCAAATGTTCCCAAAATATCGTCGGCCTCATATCCCTCGCAGGTCACAAGAGTATAACCCAAAAGCTGTAAAAGCTCTTTTAGCGGTTTAATCTGTGAGGCAAGCTCTTCCGGCATACCTTTTCTTGTTGCCTTGTAGCCTGCATATGCCTTGTGGCGGAATGTAGGAGCTTTAAGGTCAAAAGCAATAGCTACCGCATCGGGATTTTCTTCGTTTTTTATTTTTGTGAGCATTGTAAGAAAACCGTAAATCGCATTTGTAAACTGACCGTCTTTTGTTGTAAGCGGTCTTATACCGTAAAAAGCACGGTTTACTATACTGTTTCCGTCAATAACAAGCATTCTCATAGCTTATACATCACATCCATTACTTTTCCGTTTTTAATATAAATTCTCGGTACACGCTTGCCTACAAGGCAAACTACTTCATAGTTAATAGTATCAGTATTTTTTGCAAGGTCATCGGCTGTCATTTCGCCGTTTTCGCCTGTTCCGAAAATCACTACCTCGTCACCGATTTTTACATCTTCAATATCGGTAACATCAATCATAGTCTGGTCCATACATATTCTGCCCACAATTTTTGCTTTTTTACCGTTGACAAGCATATATCCGTCTTTTGCATTCTGACGAATAAAACCGTCGGCATATCCAATCGGAACAGTTGCAATCTTCATATCTTTAGGAGCGGTAAATGTTCTTCCGTATGAAATATCAGCACCCTTTTTAAGATTTTTTACATACGCAACCGTTGATTTTAAAGTCATTGCGGGAATAAGATTTAAATTATTCTGAATTTTATACGACGGAGCAAGTCCGTAAAGTATAATACCCGCTCTTACCATATCGCAATATGTATGCTCATAATCTTCAATAGCACCGCTGTTTGAACAGTGGCAAATCTTAATGTTAATTCCCGATTCTTTAAGTTTATCCCTTACATAAGAAAAGCAACTGTACTGCTTTTCTGTAAAGTCTTTGCCGTCCTCGGCTTCATCCGATACACAGAAATGAGTAAACATACCCTCAAGCTCAAGATTTTTTAGAGTGCAGGCTGTTCTGATTTCTTCGACAGAATAATCATCTCTCGGAAATTCCTGACACATAAAACCTATTCTGCTCATACCGGTATCAACTTTGATGTGAATTTTACAAACCACATTCTGCTCACAACAAGCCTTAGAAAGCATTTTTGCATAATCAAGGCTGTAAACTGCCTGAGAAATATTGTATTCTGCAAGTCGCTTAGCCTCATTTGCAGGAGTAAAGCCTAAAATTACAATAGGCAATTTTGCGCCTGCCTCACGGATTTCAATACCCTCGTCAATATTTGAAACGGCAAAAAAGTCAGCGCCAAGCTGCTCATAGAGTTTAGACAGTTCAACGGCGCCGTGACCGTAACCGTCTGCTTTTATAACGCAGCAAATCTTTGCTCTGCCGCCGACTTTGTTTTTTATTTCATTAAAATTATGCTTAATTGCATCAAGCGATACCTCTGCCCAGGTTCTCTTTAAGTAATCCATCAAACTACCTCTTTTATTTTTATTCGCATCTAATTTAATACCGTAAACATCTGTATTTTTACAAATCAAATTGTACTGTCTTAAATATTTATTATAATACTTTTACACCGATAAATCAATCCATATTGACAAAGAAAAACTAAGTGCTAAAATATTAGTAGATTACGCACAAAAGGTTGATTTTATGGAAATAAATATTCGCAAAGCAGTCAAAAGTGATTACCCTGCCATGGTTAAAATCTGGAACGAAGTTGTAGAGGACGGAATAGCCTTTCCGCAGCTTGATTTACTTGACGAAAACAGCGGTGCGGAATTTTTCGGTTCACAAACATATTGTGCGGTTGCGGAAAATACCGAAAGCCACGAAATTTTAGGCTTATACATTCTTCACCCCAACAATGTAGGCAGATGCGGTCACATTTGCAACGCAAGCTATGCCGTAAAAAGCAGTGCAAGAAATTTACATATCGGTGAAAAGCTTGTTTCGGATTGCCTTGTTCAAGGCAAGGAAAACGGATTTAAAATTTTACAATTCAACGCAGTTGTAAAGTCAAATCTTTCTGCCCGACATCTCTACAAAAAACTCGGTTTTGTCGAGCTTGGTACAATTCCAAACGGATTTTTGCTCAAAAGCGGAGATTACGAAGACATAGTAATTTACTATCACACACTTTAATTTACACATAAATTATGCCCCTGTCGCAAGACAAGGGCATTTTTCAGCTTAAAAGCATTTGATAATGCGGTATTTTATCCTCAAGATACGGGCCTTCGGTAACAACAAATCCAAAACTTTTATAAAAATCAAGCAAATACGCCTGACCTGAAATCCTGATTTTTTGTATCTTCATAATATTGTGAATAAAGTCAATACACTTTTTGCACAATCTCTCTGCCAAGTCCTTTTCCTCTGTATGTCTTATCAAGCACAATTCTGCCTATAGACGGCTCATCGTATGAAAGATTAGGAGGTAAAATTCTCGCATAGCCAATAATTTTACCGTCATCTTCAAGTATTAAATGCATACATTTTTGGTCTTTATCATCGGGGTCTGTTTCAAGGCAATTCTGCTCGATTACATAGACTTCAAATCTCAATTTCAAAACAGCATATAATTCTTCATTTGTAAGTTCGTCAAAACTTTTAAATATCCATTCCATACAAAAACTCACCTTAAACAAAGGGCAGTCACGAAGACTGCCCCTTAATTTTTATTTTAATGCGTCAATGGCAGCGGTAATGAGTGCAATCTGCTCTCTTTCCTTTGCAGCCTGACCCTTTACCTTTTCAATAACAGCCTCAGGTGCTTTTGCAACAAAGCCTGCATTGTTAAGCTTACCCTCGCTCTGTGCAAGTCTTTTCTTAACCTGCTCAAGCTCCTTGTTAAGTCTTGCAAGTTCTGCGTCTTTGTCAACAAGTTCGCTAAGCGGAATGTAAATCTTTGCGTCAGCTGTAACAACCGTTACTGCGCCCTCAATGTCAAAGTGCTCGGCAACCTCTACCTCATTTGCAGATGCAAGTTTCTGAATAAACGGTGTGCCGTTAGTAAATGTGTCTGCAAACTTAGTTGCAACATAAACCTTAGCTTTCTTTGACGGAGGGACATTCATCTCACTACGGCGGTTACGGATAGCACGGATAGCGTCCATAACTCTTTCCATTTCGGCAACAGCATCCGGGAAGTCAAGCTCTGCCTTGAACTCAGGGTACTTAGCAAGCATAACGGTTTCACCCTCGTGAGGAATTGTCTGCCAAATTTCTTCTGTTACATACGGCATAAACGGATGGAGAAGTCTTAAAATCTGATCAAGTACATAAAGGAGTACCTGTCTTGCGTTCTGAGCGTCCTCGCCGTCACCCGAAAGTCTTGTCTTAGCAAGTTCAATATACCAGTCGCAGTAACAATCCCAAATGAACTCGTAAACTTTCTGAACAGCAATACCAAGCTCAAATTTCTCAAGGTTTTCGTTTACTTCCTTAGCCACTGTATTGAATTTAGAAACAATCCACTTATCCTCTGTTGTAAGAGTATCGGGGAGCTTGTTTTCTACATTGTAATCGTCGATATTCATATGAACATAACGGGCAGCATTCCAAAGCTTATTGGCAAAGTTTGCACAAGCCTCGATACGCTTTTCTGAATATCTGATGTCATTTCCCGGTGAGTTACCTGTTACAAGCAAGAATCTTAGCGCATCGGCACCGTATCTGTTGATAACATCAATCGGGTCAGGACCGTTACCGAGTGACTTAGACATCTTTCTGCCAAGCTCATCTCTTACAATACCGTGCATAAATACGGTCTTGAACGGTGCTTGACCTGTCTGCTCAATAGCAGAGAATATCATTCTTGCAACCCAGAAGAAAATAATATCATAACCGGTTACAAGTGTATTTGTAGGATAGAAATACTCAAGCTCAGGTGTCTTGTCAGGCCAGCCGAGTGTTGAGAACGGCCATAAAGCCGAACTGAACCATGTATCAAGAGTATCTTCGTCCTGATGCAAATGGTTTTTACCGCACTTAGGGCAAGCTACGGGAGTTTCCTTTGCTACGATAACCTCACCGCAATCGTCACAATACCAAGCAGGAATTCTGTGTCCCCACCAAAGCTGACGGGAAATACACCAATCCTTGATGTTCTCCATCCAGTGATAATATACTTTTTCAAATCTTTCCGGAATAATCTGTATCTGCTTTTCCTTAACACACTTGATTGCAGGCTTTGCAAGAGGTTCCATTTTTACGAACCACTGCTTTGACACTCTCGGCTCAACAGTTGTCTTACAACGGTAGCAAGTACCTACATTGTGAGTGTGAGGCTCAATCTTAACGAGGAAACCGCCCTCTTCAAGGTCTTTAACGATTGCTTCACGACACTCGTATCTGTCCATACCCTGATATTTACCGGCATTTTCGTTCATATGGGCTGTATCGTCCATAACATTGATTACCTCAAGGTTATGTCTTAAGCCGACTTCAAAGTCGTTAGGGTCGTGTGCAGGAGTAATTTTAACTACACCTGTACCAAAATCTTTTTCAACATATGCATCGGCAACAACAGGAATTTCTCTGCCTACAAGCGGAAGAATAAGTGTTTTGCCTACAATGTCTTTATATCTTTCATCATCGGGATTTACCGCAACCGCAGTATCGCCCAAAAGTGTTTCAGGTCTTGTTGTAGCAAGCTCAACATAACCGCTGCCGTCCTTTAACGGATAGCGGAGATGCCAGAAAAAGCCCTCCTGCTCTGCAAAATCAACCTCTGCGTCTGAAATTGATGTGCAGCAATGCGGGCACCAGTTGATGATACGCTCGCCACGATAAATAAGTCCTTTATTGTAAAGTTTTACGGAAACTTCCTTAACCGCCTTAGAACAACCCTCGTCCATTGTAAAGCGCTCACGCTGCCAGTCACAGCTTGAACCGAGTTTACGGAACTGACGGGTAATTCTTCCGCCGTACTCTTCTTTCCACTCCCAGGCACGCTTGAGGAAACCCTCTCTGCCTAAATCATCTTTGGTAACGCCCTCTTTGCGCATAGCCTCAACGATTTTAGCCTCTGTCGCAATAGACGCATGGTCTGTACCCGGAAGCCAAAGTGCAGCATAGCCCTGCATTCTTCTCCAACGAATGAGAGTATCCTGAAGTGTAAGGTCAAGTGCGTGACCGATATGCAACTGACCTGTAATGTTTGGCGGCGGCATAACGATTGTGTATGGTTTTTTATCTTTGTCAACTTCTGCATGGAAGTAGTTGCCCTTCATCCAGAAATCATAAATTCTGTCCTCAAACTCAGACGGTTTGTAGGATTTAGCAAGCTCCTTTGCCATAATCATATCTCCTTACAATTTATTCGGGCAGATTACCCGACAAATATACCTTTATATTATCGCATTTTGCTTGCAATTTGTCAATTATGCAGAGATAAAAAATCATATTATTTGCAGCAAATTGCCAAATGGTATACGGTTATGATTTTATTGACATCATAATTTCAAGGTGATAAAATACTTATAGCTTACTTTAACTTAAACGAGGTGTTCTTATGCAATATACTATAGGTGAAATTTCAAAAAGACTTGATATGCAGCCGTCAACCCTTAGATATTATGACAAAGAAGGACTTATGCCTAATGTAAAGCGTACAAACGGCGGTATCCGCATTTTTGACGATTCCGATTACGAGTTATTAACTCTCATTGAATGTCTTAAAAGAACAGGTATGTCGCTTAAAGACATCAAAGTTTTTATAGATTGGACTCTTGAGGGGGATTCTTCAATTGACAAGCGACTTGAACTTATCAGAAAGCAAAGAGATGCCGTACTTGCTCAAATGGAAAAACTGAATGAAACTCTCGGAATTTTAGATTACAAATGCTGGTATTACGAAACTGCGCAAAAAGCCGGCACTTGCAAAATTCACGATACACTAAGTGCCGACGATATACCGCAGGAACTGAAAAAAGCGGTGTCAAAACTTAAAGGTCACCAGTAATTCATATAAATTCTTACAATTTGCACATTCATATCATTAATATGTTAGAAATACTTTACATTCCGCAAATTGACTAAAAACGTAAAAAATGATAAAATAATATATATTATATCAATATCGGGATGTGTCACAATGAAATGTATTATAAAGCGCACCTTACCTGTTTTCTTATCACTTTTTGCTGTAATTTTTCTTTTCAGCGGCTGCGGTGATAAAAGCGAAAATGAGGTGTTAAAGGGAAAATGGGTCCCTGTATCTGCCGTTATCGACGGAGAAACCGTACAATACAGCGAGCTTGAGCTTAAGGACGGATATTTTGAATTTAATTTTAAAGGAAACGGCAGTTGTACCGCAACGCTTGCGGGTATTGAATATAAAGGCAGTTATGTTTTCAGCGGCACAAGCGTTGACGCTACACTAAACGGCAACAGCGAAAAGCTGAGTTATGAAGCGACAAGGCAAACTCTCACCTATTCGTACGATAACACAACATCATTTACATTTATAAAAGACCAGAATTAAAACTTTCCCCTGCATATTTTTGAGTATGCAGGGGAATTTTTATGCTTCTGTTTTATTGTTAATCTGTTTTTTGTATAACTTTTTCATCAATACAACCGAAATAACGGCAGACAAAATCTCTGCAACAGGTACGGAAAGCCAAATTATCCATTCGCCGCAAATTGATTTATTGACAAGCACAGTAAATATCCACGCAAGAGGCAATACAAACACAAGTTGTCTGCAAACTGAAACTATCAGCGACTGCATTCCGCCGTTAATTGCCTGAAACATTCCCTGAAAAGCTATGTTAATGCCGGCAAATATAAAACTTGCAGAAACAATCCGCATTGCGCCGATACATAACAATTGTGTTTCACCCGAAAGTCCAAAAGCACTTGAAAGCGGATTAGCTATAATTTCTATTACCGCCAGGCCTACAAACATTATTACTGTTGTGTAAATTGAGCCGAATTTTATACTGTCGTCAATTCTCTTTTTACTTTTCATTCCAAACGCATATGACATAATCGGAGTTATGGCGTCTCTTAATCCGAACGCTGCAAAAAGTATGAATTGCTGTATTTTATAGTACAATCCGTAAGCTGTTACCATCGCCTCACTAACCGTATCCAAAATAAGATTAAAGCCGTAAGTCATAACCGACATAAGTGCCTGTGCAATTATTGCAGGCAAACCGATTTTATAAATGTTCAGTATTGTATTTGCCGACAGCTTAATGTTTTTAACATTATTGGTTATATCTTTGTTAAACTTTATATGAAAAATAAAAGCAACCGCAAGTGAAATAATTTGACCGATAACCGTAGCGTATGCAGCACCCTTTACACCGAATTTCGGACAGCCTAACAAACCGTAAATCATAATAGGGTCAAGAATAATATTTGCAACTGCGCCGCAGATCTGTGCAATTGTCGAAAATACCGATTTGCCTGTTGCTTGTAAAAGTTTTTCATAAAGAGAGAAAAATACAAGTCCAAAAGAATATACGCAGCATATTCTTAAATAATCACACGCCATTTCCAAAACTATTCCGTTTGCAGTCTGCGTGCCGATATATAATTTAACACCGAACAATCCGAATATTAAAAACACTGCGTAAATAACAACAGCAAGAAATACACCGTTACCCGCAGCCTTATTGGCATAGTTTCTGTTACCCTCTCCAAGGCTTTTTGCTACAAGAACATTAACACCCACACCTGTACCTATGCCGATTGCAACTATTAACATTTGCAAAGGGAAGGCAAGCGTAAGCGCATTAAGCGCAAGTTCACCGTTATCTTCCATATTAGATACAAAAGCACTGTCAACAATATTATAAACTGCCTGCAGTACCATAGAAAGTATCATAGGAACACCCATTCTAAGCATAAGGCTTTTAACAGGCAAAATTTCCATTTTGTCTTTTTCTTTTATTTTTTTCATAAAAACACCTCTTAAAACAAAAAAGTGCTGCACTACTGATTGGAATTACGCAGTAGTGCAACACATCTTTATATATTATACTATTTTGGTTTTGCAGATGTCAAAGGAAGTTTTCACTAAATAATATCAGGTATTCTTTGAAATTATTATCTGAAGATTAGTAATATCGTTGATATCTATTATTCCGTTGCCGTCAATATCGGCATTATCAAAGCTGACAGTATCATTTATATCAACAAAATCCGAACCGTCCTCTGCTTTTTTGCCTGCCACAAACAACTGAATAACTGTTATATCGGTAACATCTATATTACCGTCATTATTCACATCGCCCTTGCTTTTTGCAAATAACGATATGTCAGTATTACTGCCGATATTTTCTTCTTTAACAACAACTTCCGTTACCGCCGAATCGTAAAAATAACCGACAGCGGATTTTTTCTGCTTAATATAATAAGTGCCAACCTGTAACGGCTTAGCAAATTCGGCTATACCGTTATTGTCTGTTATTGCCGTATCAATAAGATTTTGACATTCCACATCTGAAAACAAATCAAACTCCGCATAGTTTATCGGGGCTTTAAACTCATTTGTAAGATTTACTCTTACTGTCGAAGTATCCAACTTTATTGGTGTATTTTCAGCTTGAGCATAATAAACCGTAAGACCGCTCCATGTATATTGATAAACATTATCAAGAATTATTCTGTCAGAAAATAATTCAAAGCCTTTCGGAGCAACAACCTGCTTTGCGTAATAATTACCGTATGGCATATAAAGAGCTGAATCGAACGCACTTTCATTCCATTTAATATTATTTACATCGTCGGTTTTTTCTTTTGAGGTTGCGCATACCCAGCCGTCTTCGCCTGTTTTCATATAACCGCAAAAAGTGTTATCGGAATTATAAACTTCATAAACCGCACCACTAAGTGAATAATTTTCATTATTATCGGTCAATTCGGAATAAGATGACACATTCTGAATACGGAGTGCTATTTTAGGTGTCTTGTTTATTTTGCTTAATTTATGGTTATTTTCATTTACAGCTACACCTGCATAGTATCTTTCCGTACCGCCCCATGTCAATGTAGACTTTTCAAATTTATATACCGTGTTGTCTGCAACATACCCGTTCGGTGTTTTTGTTTCTTTGCACCAATAAGAAGTATTTGCAACAGGCACACCTCTCGCAACCGCACTTGATGAAGAATACTGTTGACTGCTCGTCAAACCAAATGCACCGAATCCGTCAGACTGCGGTACAATTTTTCCGACAGGCTTTCTACAAGCCGAGTCAGCATAAACCGTGTATTCAAACTGTGAATAATCGTATGAAGTACCCTTTAATCCGCTTTGTGTGCTGTTAAGCTGAATATTAAGATCAATACCGTTTGAACAACCTGTTTTAAATACATACAATCCGTAGCAAGTACCCCTCGGTTCAATATTTGTGATTGTATTTACATTTTTATATTGAGAATGCCAGAACTTGTTATTTTTTGAATTATTGCCGTAAAAAATACCGACATGAGCGTCAGCCGTACCGAGCATAAAAATAATATCGCCTTTTTCAAGCACTCCGCTGTTCAATGCATTATTAATGGCACTTGTACCGTCAAAATAATATGTCTTGATATTGTTATTGCCCGCCCAATTAATCCATGTATCCTGACCCGTATCGTAAGCCGCATACGAATAACTCGGAATATGAGTGTTTGCGTATGCATAGCTTACCGACTGACCCTTTTGTGCCTTGGTATTTGCAAGCGACTTGTAAAGTATATGCCATACAAATCCTGTGCAGTTCATCTGCGGCTTGTACGATGAACCGTTAAGCTCGTCTTGTCTGCCGTAACCTACACAGTAATATCCGCTGTTTGGTGAATATAAATCTGTATTAAAGTACCCTTTGGTATCTCCTTTTGGTGTACGATGGTCGCCCGATGTATATTTTGTACCGAGATAATAATCAGTACCTACAGATGAATCATAATTTTTAGAAACAGTGTAAGTCTGATAATCATTGCTTGAATCATTATCGTGATTTACAATCCATTTGTAGTATTCGGCAGTATCTATTCCCAATGCTTCGCATACGGTTTTACTGCCCCATTTGCTGTAAGAAACCGATTCTGTTACTTCTGCGCCAAATGCAGTAACTGTAGAAGAAAATGCAAGCACGGCAGTCAGCGTAATTGCAGATAATTTTTTTATTCCTCTCATTTTCATTCCTCAATTCAAAAAAATTCTTTATCAAAAATTGTGGGAAAGTATGGTTTAGCGCACGAGTTAAACCATAATCTATTAATGTTACCCCAACATTTAAAATAGGACATTAAAACAAAACTTTAAAAGGGCGACAGAATAGCTCTGCCGCCCTATGACTTCATTATATTATGCTTTTAGATAGCACGAACACGGATTACACCTTCAATAGCTGCAATAGCGGCAGCGTTTTCAGGGTTACCGTCTGCAACATCAATAATTGCATAAGCATAGTCGCCACGGCTCTTTGAAAGCATATTTTCTACATTGCCGTCTACCTCTGAAAGTACCTTCTTAAGAAGTTCAGGTACATTCTTGTGCATTACGCAGAAACGAACATTCTCTGTATTTGTTCTTGCAAGTGAAAGTGCAGGATAGTTTACAGAATTTACGATGTTACCGTTTTCGAGGTACTCTTTAAGCTCATCGCAAGCCATAATTGCGCAGTTATCTTCACTTTCGGGAGTTGATGCACCGAGATGTGGAAGACAAATGATATTCTCTTCGCCGATAATATCATCAGTTCCGAAGTCTGTAACATACTTAGCAACCTTGCCGCTCTTAACAGCCTCAAGAACAGCTGTTGAATTAACAAGACCGTCACGGCTGAAGTTGAGAATACGAACGCCGTCTTTCATCTTAGCAATCATATCGGCATCAACCATATCCTTAGTGTCATCAGTAAGCGGAACATGGATTGTAAGGTAGTCGCAGTTTACCATTACATCTTCGCCGCTCTTCATAAGCTTAACGGCAGGATTGAGCTTTAATGCGTTTGTTACAGACATAAACGGATCAAAACCGATTACATCCATACCGAGTGCAACGGCACAGTTGGCAACAAGAATACCTATAGCGCCAAGACCGATAACACCGAGAGTTTTGCCCTTAATTTCAGGACCTACAAACTGGCTCTTGCCTTTTTCTACCATCTTACCTACTGCGTCACCGTTACCTTTGAGTGTCTTTGCCCAGTCTGCACCCTCCATTACTCTTCTTGAAGAGAGTAAAAGACCTGCAATTACAAGCTCTTTAACAGCATTTGCATTAGCACCCGGAGTATTGAAAACCACAATACCCTTTTCAGAACAAACATCTTTAGGAATGTTGTTTGTACCTGCGCCTGCTCTTGCAATGGCAAGGAGATTATCTTCAAACTGCATATCGTGCATAGCAGCACTTCTTACGAGAACTGCGTCAGGATTCTGAACATCGTCACCGTAAGCGTAATTGTCGCCAAGGCGGCTTGTGCCAACGGCAGCAATTTTATTGAGAGTAAGTATATTAAACATTGTATTCATCCTCTTTTATTTTATTTAAAGCAGATTGTTTGAGCAAAAATTACTTGTTTTCTGCCTCAAACTTCTTCATAAAGTCAACAAGAGCAACTACACCCTCATATGGCATAGCATTGTAGATAGAAGCTCTCATACCGCCAACTGTACGGTGACCCTTGATGTTTACAAGACCTGCCTCTGTTGCCTCTTTAACAAACTTAGCATCAAGGTCAGCATTGCCTGTTACGAACGGAACATTCATAAGTGAACGATCCTCAGGAACAACAGTACCCTTAAAGAGTTCTGAATTATCAAGGAAGTCATAAAGAAGTTTAGCCTTTTTCTCGTTAAGCTCTTTCATCTTATCAAGACCGCCAACCTCATTCTTAATCCACTCAAGAACAAGCTTTGCAATATAAATTGTGTAGCAAGGAGGTGTGTTGAAAAGTGAATCTGCGTCAGCGTGAGTCTTATAGTTAAGCATTGTCGGGCAGATGTCCATAGCGTTGCCGATAAGATCCTCACGAACGATAACAACCGTAAGACCTGCCGGAGCCATATTCTTCTGTGCACCTGCAAAGAGTGCGCCAAACTTAGTTACATCAATAGGCTCTGAAAGAATACAAGATGAAATATCTGCAATAAGCGGAATATCGCCTGTATCCGGAAGTTCGTGATAAACAGTACCGTAAATAGTATTGTTCATACAAATATACACATAGTCGGCGTCCTCTCTGAACATTGACTTATCTGTCTTAGGAATATAAGAGAAAGTTTTATCCTCCGAAGAAGCAACAGCCTTAGCATCGCCATAGCGAGCAGCCTCTTTGTAAGCTTTTTTAGCCCACTGACCTGTGATTATGTAGTCAGCCTTATTGTTCTTGTTCATAAAGTTGAGTGCTACCATAGCAAACTGTGTAGAACCGCCGCCCTGGAGGAACATAACCTTGTAATTGTCAGGAATGTTCATAATCTCACGAAGTAAAGCTTCGGCGTCCTTAATGATTTTATCATATGTTTTGCTGCGGTGTGACATTTCCATTACACTCTGTCCGCTGCCATGATAATCAAGCATTTCATCTGCTGCTGTCTTTAATACTGCCTCCGGAAGCATTGAAGGACCGGCAGAAAAGTTATATACTCTTGCCATATTAAAAATCTCCCTTGAAAATATATTTTATTTACAGTTTTAACTAATACTGACTATTAAATTATACCGCCAACTTTTAGCAAAGTCAACAATATTTTGTGTTTAATACATAAAAACAACAATTTATTGTATTATTTCTTAATTTTGCCTATGCAGCCGATAATTTCGTCACGCATACGAACCGCCTCGTTGTAAGCAGCCTTTGCAAAATCATTCTCGGTAATGCCCTGTTTTTTCCATGCGCACATAATACCACGGCTTGAATTGATGATTGCACCAAGACCGTTTTCATCAAATGCGTTTTTAACATCATTTGCACCGCCGCCCTGTGCACCGTAACCCGGTACAAGGAAAAATGTGTGCGGACATTTAGCTCTCATTTCGGCAAGCTGTTCGGGATATGTTGCACCGACTACTGCGCCGACACCCGAGTAACCGTATTTGCCCTCAAGCTCTGTTCCCCACTCTTCGCACATTTTACCCATTTGCTCATAAACGGTTGTGCCGTCATCAAGTTTCTTATCCTGTAATTCGCCTGAACTTGGGTTAGATGTCTTAACAAGTACAAAAATGCCCTTATCACCGCTCTTGCAGATATTAACAAGCGGTTTGATACCGTCTGTGCCGAGGTAACCGTTTACTGTAAGTGCGTCTGCACCAAAAGCCTCTACCTCTTCGCCTGCAACTGTGGTTGAGCCGAGGTGAGCGGCAGCGTAAGCCTCCATTGTTGTACCGATGTCGTTACGCTTACCGTCTGTAATAACAAACATACCCTTTGACTTTGCATATGCGATAGTGTCTGCAAGAGCCTTAACACCCTGCCAGCCGTACATTTCATAATAAGCAGCCTGTGGCTTGATTGCAGGAACTACCTCATAAAGAGCGTCAATAAGAGCCTTGTTGAACTCAAACAAAGCTGCAGCCGCACCCTCAAGAGTTTTGCCGTACTTTGCAAAGCACTCCTCTTTGATAAATTCAGGTACATAGTCAAGCTTTGGATCAAGACCTGCAACTGTAGGATTCTGCATTTCTGCGATTTTATCAATAAGTCTGTCAAATGCCATTTTTTACTCTCCTTTTAAATTCAGTAATAACGCTTACGATATTACTTTTATCTCTATTCCCAATACGCCGTATTTTTCCTGCTGTTTTGCCGAATAATATGCAAGCATATCTTCGGGTGAGGCAGTCTTTACATCTTCCTTTGTATACCCGCATTTAAGTAAAGGAAGATCAGCGTATAATTTTTCAAAAGACTTAAATTTATAAATATTAACAATTTCCGTTTTTAATGTTTTTCGGTTGTCTTCCGTATTTATAAAAGTAATTTCATCTCCGACATTAATCAGTCTGCGTTTTTCGTCATTAAGTCTTAACTCAATGGTTTTTTTCTGTTTTCAATCATTGCAAACGGAGATGGATTTAATCTCATTATATGCTGCATCAGCTGTTGATAATGTCAAAAAGCTCGTGAGCAAAGTTTGTATAATCTTTTCTGTCATCTTTAACAAACGAAATAGCCGGACGAGGGTGAGTGTTATACTGACCTGTAAGCATATAAGGAACATCGTATCCCCACTTAACTCCGCTTTCTCTGAACTGCTGTGTAAACTCAAGCATCTTGAGAATCGGGTCAACCTTGTACTTAGGATTTTTGAGGAAACCTAAGAGTAGCTCAAGTGCGCAGTTACCTGCACCTCTGCCCATACCGTCTACTGTTGCGTCAAGGTAGCTGACACCCTGTGTCATTGCCTCAATAGTATTTGCGAAAGCAAGCTGTTGGTTGTTGTGTGCATGAATACCGACTGACTTGCCGTACTTCTCACCGTATGAACAATATAACTCTGCGAGTTTTCTTGATTCTTCGGGATATAAAGCGCCGTAGCTGTCTACAATATAAAATGCGTTTACAGGGCTTTTGCCGAGAATATCAAGAGCTGTAATAATATCCTCTGTTCTCGCCTTTGAAACAGCCATAATGTTGATTGTGGTTTCATAGCCTTTCTTTGCGCAGTCCTCAATCATCTCTACCGCTGCAGGAATTGTATTGATGTATGTAGCAATTCTTACAAGGTTAATAGGGCTTTCATTCTTGGGAAGAATGTCATTCTTAAAATCTGTTCTGCCAACATCAGCCATAACTGCAATCTTAAGGTCTGTATTGTTTTCGCCAACAACTTCTCTTATGTCGTCATCGTTACAGAACTTCCACTTACCAAAATCTTTTTCGTTAAAAAGCTCTTTAGATGCCTTGTAGCCGAACTCCATATAGTCAACGCCTGCTTTTACATTTGCGTTATATAAAGCCTTAACAAATTCGTCGGGAAACTCAAAATTATTACAAAGTCCGCCGTCACGAATTGTAGCGTCAACAACTCGTATATCTTCTCTTACTGATAACAAATCACCTTTTTGTGCCATTTTGCCAAATCTCCTTTAATCTGCGAGCGCTCCGATTATTTATCTTCAAATACGGTTTTTCCGCCCAAAATTGTATATTTAACCTTTCCGCAGAGCGTTTTGCCCTTGAAAGGAGTATTTTTACTCTTGCCGTGCAATTTATCTACATCAACAACCCATTCTTCGTTCAAATCAACGAGTGCAAGGTCTGCAGGCGCACCGACTTTGATATGTCCTGCATTGATTCCGAGAATTTCGGCAGGATTTGTGCTCATCTTTTCAACAAGCTCCGAAATTGTAAGAAGTCCTGTTTTTACAAGATATGTGTATGATACCGCAAATGAAGTTTCCATACCGATAGAACCGTTCGGTGCTTTTTCAAAATCGGACTTTTCTTCTGGTGTATGCGGTGCGTGGTCGGTTGCAATAGCGTCAAGCGTACCGTCTTTAAGACCGCTTATTATTTCAACAACATCTTCATGTGTGCGGAGAGGCGGATTCATTCTGAAATCTGCGTCCTTTGCAAGCAATTCTTTTTCTGTCATTGAGAAATAGTGCGGTGCGGTTTCTGCCGTAACCTTAACCCCTCTTCTCTTTGCATCTCTTACAAGTGCAACGCTTGTCTTTGTGCTGACATGACAAATGTGTATCGGCACATCAAGCGCCGCCGCAAGTGCAATTTCTCTTGCGGTACCGCAATCCTCTGCTGCGGCAGGAATACCCTTTACGCCGAGATTTTTGCTTACTTCGCCGCCGTTGATTTTACCGCCGTCTGCAAGAAACAGTCCTCGCAATGTGCGACAATTGTCATGCCGAGCTTTGGAGCTTTTTTCATTGCGTCACTCAAATACTTTGTGTTTTCAACAGGTCTGCCGTCATCGGTAAGTGCTATTGCACCTGCTGATTTAAGTTCTTCAATATCGGTCGGTTCAAGACTTTTGAGTCCCTTTGTAATACTGCCTGCCACATAAACATTGGCGTCGGCATTCTTTGCCTTGTCAAGAATATATTTTACAGTTTCGGCATTATCCGTAGTAGGAATTGTGTTAGGCATTGCAAGTAAACTTGTAACACCGCCCGCAGCAGCTGCTTTACAGCCTGTTATAATATCCTCTTTGTGAGTTTGACCGGGGTCACGAAGATGTACATGCATATCCACAAGACCCGGAATAAGTGTTAAGCCGTCTGCATCAATCACATTGCCCTCTGTAGAGATGTTCTCTGCAATTTTTGTGATTTTGCCGTCTTTTACAAGAACATCGGCAACTTTGTCAAGTCCATCTGACGGTGAAACTATGTGTGCGTTTTTAATTACTAAAGTATTTATTTTAATCACCTCTGATTACTTTCTTCTGTTATTGTTCTGCTGTGGTTTTCTGTTTGGTGTTCTGTGAGCTGACTGAGATGCTCTGCCGTTAGGCTGCGGTCTTCTCTGTGTGGCGCTGTGTACCTTTACAAGACCGTTGCCGTCACGCCTTTGCGCAGCCTGCTGTTTTCTCACACGCTCTCTTTCTCTGCGTTCGAGTTCAGCTTTTTTACGCTTTTTAGCCGCATGCTTACGCTTTATAAGTCTTGAAACATTTGTGCAGAAATATCCGCAGTGTACAAAGAAATTCTTTATTCCGTTACCTGCTTTTTCCGCAGCCGCAATAAAGCTTTCTGTCTTATCGTTATCCACAGTGGTTTCAACCTCTACGGCACGCTTTTCTTCCTCTGAAAGAACATCGTAATCGACCGCATTTTTGAGGTCTGAACTGTCAACATCAATGATACCTACAATTCTTCTCGGCTTTTCCTCAAAGAAATCATAACCTTCATCAAAATCATCGGCTGTATTTTTTTCAGCCTCTCTTCTCAGTTCTTCCTCGTTTTCTTCTTCGACTTTATCTTTCGTTTCTTCTTCGTATTCAGATTCAACTTCTTCAATCGTTTCTTCTATTTCGTCTGTCGGTTCTTCTTCTGTTGAAATTTCTGCCTGTGCAGCTTCTTCGTATTTTCCGTCGTCCGAAATTACTTTTTCTTCCGATTCAATTTCAAAGTCTGCGTTTTCTTTATCTTTGACCGATTGATTTTCAACGGCTGCATCGGTAGCATCCGCATCTGCCTCCTCGGTTATTTCCGAGTTTTCTTCAGCATCGTTTTCATCTTCGGGTTCGTCAACAGCCACGGTTTGAACAACCTCTTCGGTCTGTAAATCCTCCTTAGCCTCTTCAAGTCGGTCTTCAATTACTTCCTGCGGCTCAAGTTTTTCGGCACTTGTTTCTATTACTTCAACATCTGCGCCCTCATTCTTAAGCCTTTCTTTGCTCTCATTTACTATTTCGTCAATTTCATAATCCGAAACTGTCGGCTTTTCGTAAATCTTAACCTTTACTTCTTCTTCGTCAATGTCCTTGTAATCGTCAAAGAGGTCATCGTCTTTTCTGCCACTGCTTATGTCGTTGTTTTCTTCTTTTAACTCATCATAAGCCTGATGAATGCTGACAATATCATCTTCCTGTAATTTTTTTACAGGTTTATTGTTTGATTTGTATTTATGGGTAAGTTCACGCAAAATTTTTTCGTTTTTGCTCTTTTTGTTTTTCTTTCTTGTCTTTTTACCTGCAATCATAACTATGATAAAAAGAATAATAACAACAGCAACTATACCTATGTAAACATATTTTGTAAAGTCGCTTTCCGGGTCAGCTTTTGCATTAAAAGTAACGGTTGAAAGAATTGACTTTAAAGTTTGATAATCGGCAGATGTAACATCGCCGCCGTTATGCTGAATAGTAATATTAATACTCATTCCGTCATAAACGGTGTTTGCCTGATAAGTCTTGATTCTGTCACTGCCGCTCTCTACATTAAGGTCAAACATAAGCCATACAAGGTCTTGCGCCTGATCCGGCGTGCAACTGATATATTCCTCTTGAGAAATAAAACTTTCTCTCACTTCATAAAGCTTTTCGTCCGAAAGAAGTTTATAATTCTTAATACCCTCGCTGTCACCGTTGCGTGTCATAGTAACCGTGACCGTCGTGGTTGCCTGATTATCCATAGCCTGCATAAAAATATCACTGCTCTTGAAATCAGACATTGTTTTGTCATAATCAAGTCCGAAAACTGAAAAATACTTGTCGGTACTCTTGCTGTCCCTTGTTATGCCAAGCATATTGTCGGGCAGTTGAATTGTCATATTATCAAGTTTTTCAATCTGTATTTTACTGCCCGCCGCACTGCAAACAACGGCAGTACAAGCAACAAGTGCCGCACAAACAAATGCGGTAAAAAATTTTTTTATATTTTTAGCTGTCATACTAAAAGCCTCCGAAAAACAGAATATTCTGTCAATAAATCCATATACATCAATTATTATACATAATACAAGTAAAAAATACAAGTGCAAGGCGGTGTTTTAAGAGAATTTTTTGAAATTTAAAGCGCTAAAGCGTTTGTTTTTTCCAATAAAGAAAACAAAAACCAAGTGACAGCCATTCCGTCACTTGGTTTTTAAAATAAAATTTCTAATGTTTATTTTTGTAAATTACTCAACAGTAACTGATTTTGCAAGGTTTCTTGGCTTATCAGGGTCATTACCCTTATTGACCGCTGTGTAATAAGCAAGAATCTGGAGCGGAACAACCGCAGAAATCGGCATAAGAAGTTCATCTGTCTGCGGAACTTTAATAACATAATCCGCAATACCGTCCTCAAGAGTTCTTGCACAAGCCTCCGAGCAAACAAGAATATTCATAGCACCTCTCGACTTAACCTCAACAATATTACTGATAGTTTTTGCAATAAGGTCACTCTGTGTTGCAACAGAAATTACAGGCATACCGTCCTCAATAAGAGAAATTGTACCGTGCTTTAATTCACCTGCCGCATAGCTCTCGGAGTGAATGTATGATACTTCCTTAAGTTTAAGCGAACCTTCCATTGAAAGAGCATAGTCAAGACCTCTGCCAATGTAGAGCAAGCTGTCTGTTGTGATAAGTTTTGTCGCTACATACTTGCATTTTTCCTCTGTTGTTTCAATAACATACTTAACAGCTTCCGGCATTTTGAGAAGTGCAGACACAAGTCTTTTGCACTCTGCTTCGCTTACGGTTTCCTTTGCAAGAGCAAGCTCAAAGGCAAAAAGATACATAACGGAAAGCTGTGTAATATACGCTTTTGTCGACGCTACAGAAATTTCAGGGCCTGCAAGAGTGTAAATAAGCATATCCGCCTCTCGTGCAATTGAACTTCCCTTTGCGTTTACAATAGCAAGAGTAGTTGCTCCTTTCTGCTTTGCAAGGCGCATTGCGGCAAGGCTGTCGGCAGTTTCACCCGACTGCGAAATAATAATTACAAGGTCGCCTTCACCTACAATAGGATTTCTGTATCTGAACTCTGACGCAATATCAACTGTAACAGGTACTCTCGCAATACTTTCAATAATATATTTACCTACAAGACCGGCATGCATAGCTGTACCGCAGGCAACAACCGAAATTGATTTAAATTCTCTTAATTTTTCGAGTGTAATACCGCATTCTTCAAGGCACGGCAATCCGGCTCTTACTCTCGGAGCAACGGTGGTTCTGATAGCTTCCGGCTGTTCTTTGATTTCTTTAATCATAAAATGCGGATAACCGCCCTTTTCGGCAGCCTCCATATCCCAATCCGCAACCTTTAACTCTTTTTCGATAGGGTCAAGGTGCTCATCTACAAATGAAACGCCGTCTGCTGTAAGTGTAGCAATCTCATCATGGTCGAGAAGATAGTAATTCTTTGTGTATTTAAGAATTGCGGGAACATCGGACGCAATAAAGGTTTCGCCGTCAGCTACGCCAACAATAAGCGGACTCTCTCTTCTTACGGCAAAAATTCTGTCCGGGAAATCTTTGAACATAATACCGAGAGCAAAAGAACCCTTAAGTTCAGCCATTACGCTGTCGATAGTTTCAAGCGGATTTCCGTTATACTTATAATCAAGTAGCTGTGCAACAACCTCGGTGTCTGTATCACTGAGGAAAGTTCTGCCCTTTGATGTTAAAAATTCTTTTAATTCAATGTAATTTTCAATAATTCCGTTATGAACAATGGTAACTCTTGCGCCGCTGTGCGGATGTGAGTTTACATCTGACGGCTCACCGTGAGTTGCCCATCTTGTATGGCCTATACCTACATGACCCTCCGGTTTACCCTCAACTGCCATCTTGTCAACAAGATTTTTAAGTTTACCTTTTGTTTTAACTGTTTCAATGCCGTTTTTTCCAAAAACAGCTATACCCGCTGAATCATAACCTCTGTATTCAAGCTTTGTGAGTGCGCTTACAAGCACATCACTGCAGTCTTTAGGTCCAACATATCCAACAATACCACACATTATGTATTCTCTCCTTTGCTGATGAATAAATATATCAGTTTGTCTTATGGTTAAAAGTAGGTACAAGATCCGCAAGAAGTTCTACCGTCTTTTCGCTGTCGTTGCTGTTAGCAACAACTTTAAGCTCATCAAGTTTTTTGAGCAGTTCTGCGGAATTGATATTTATCTGATTACCGATAAATATCTTTTCGTTTGCGGTAGACTTAAGTCCTTCTTCGTCCATCAAAAGTTCCTCAAAAAGTTTTTCACCCGGTCTTAAGCCCGTGAAAACAATCGGAACATCTTTATATGGAATCTTGCCGTACATACGAATGAGATTTTCGGCAAGGGTTGTAATCTTGACGGGAGCACCCATATCAAGAACAAAAATCTCACCGCCCTTTGCCATTGCACCTGCCTCAAGAACAAGCGAAACAGCCTCGGGAATAGTCATAAAATATCTGATTATGTCAGGGTGAGTAACGGTTACAGGTGAACCGCTTTCAATCTGACGCCTGAACAAGGGAATAACCGAACCGTTTGACCCAAGAACATTACCGAAACGAGTGGTTACAAATTCGGTATGAGTGCTGTGCTGAGCCTTGTGCTGAATTATCATTTCACATGCTCTTTTGGTTGCACCCATAACATTGGTCGGATTTACAGCCTTATCGGTTGAAATCATAACAAATTTATCGGCTTTGTACTTTTCTGCAAGTGTTGCAACATTAAAAGTACCAAAAATATTATTTTTAACTGCCTCTTCCGGCACGGTTTCCATAAGAGGAACATGCTTGTGGGCAGCTGCGTGAAATACAAGCTGAGGACGATATGTTTTAAATATCAGTTCCATTTTGTCGTAATCACGGATAGATGAAATCAAAGTTACAAGATTAAGTTTGTTGCCGTACTCAAGCACAAGTTCCTGCTGAATATCATATGCGTTATTTTCGTATATGTCAACAATAATTACCTGCTTAGGCGAATACTTTGCAATCTGTCTTACAAGCTCGCTGCCTATAGAACCGCCGCCGCCTGTAACCATACAGATTTTTCCCGTAACCAATTCTTTTATTTCTTTTTTATCAAATTCAATCGGCTTTCTGCCAAGTAAGTCTGCAATTTTAATTTCTTTAGCCTGTGAAATAAGCTCTGTGTGCTTATCGTCAAACAAAAGCTCGCTCAAAAATTTGATTAATTGCTATAGTAAGCTCTTCAATATTTGATAGCTATATAATTTTTTCATATTTTCACTTTTTCTTCTCTCAGCCTCTTCCAGCGCCTCATTATATAAACTCTTGTCAGAATATACTTTATCCCGAGGATATACAATACTTTCGATAATACCATGAAACAAATCATCATAAGCCATTTCTTTCGTATAGCCATCACCAACATTTCCTGCATCAATTTGTGCGTATAATTCATCCAGATGCTGCTGGAAATACGTTTGAAAATCATCATGGTTATCTGTTTTAATCAAGACAAGAGATTCCCCTTCAAAAGTATCACATGCGCGCAATTTATTAATCGAATATTCCTTTAAAAAATCAATAAAAGAATCTAAATCATAAACTCGATTGAATATAGGCATCAAACGTTCCTTCACATATAAAGCCGTCGCTGAAATAATCTCTTCCATTGTATCTTCGGTATATTCAAAACTTACTCTTGCTTCATTTCGTGGAAGGAATGAATTTAAATCCTGTCCAGCATACAATATTGATTTTTTATCGATAGAGGAATGATAGGTAGAAATAATTCCTGCAGTAAGGAAAAATCCTTTTGCCCCTTTATTCCATGCCGGAGCTGTTTTTACTCCAAAAAAAGCCATCAAATCTTCGTTGAGCATTTTAACAAAAACATTCAATTTTGAGCAATATCGAAAACCCTCTGTTTGAAATGTTTCACCAAAAATAAGTTTAAATTGTGAATTAAACGACATAAAAAATCTCCTTTGTTATAGTCCAAACGTCAACCTGTATGCAAGATAGAATGATGCGGCATCATCTGCAATTCCGCCACCACCTGTAATCACATCTTCTGCAAGTGTTCCTCCAACGATAAGAACAGCTGCTACAGTTCCCCAGAATTGTATCTCTTGTGATGGTTGATATTGCGGAACATATACATAGTTATCATATTTCTCTTCTTCAGGAACCGGCACTGGTACTGGTACTTCATCTGGTTGTTTTTTCTTGAAACTATAAGTCCATTATTTTGCAAAAAACGCAACATCGTCATTATAACCGACAATTTTAAAAAGTTTTCTTTAATTTTTTTAGCATCTCTGCAATAGTAGTCAGCGCCGATTTTCATAGCATATTCTTCCGTAAGTACAGCACCGCCGACAAAAATTACGCATTTACTGCTTCCGTCGGGATTCTGTAATTCTTTTGTTTCTCTTACAAGTTTGATTGTATCTTCCATACTCTTAAGGGTAGTTGTCATAAGAGCAGACAAACCAATCATCTTTATATCCTGCTCAATTGCAGTATCGACAACAAGTTGAGGGTCAACATCTTTACCGAGGTCAACAACCGTATAACCGTAGTTGTCAAGCAATACTTTTACAATGTTCTTTCCTATGTCGTGAATATCACCCTTAACGGTTGCAACAATGATTTTGCCCTTGCTTACGGTTTCTCCGCTTGTTTTGGAAATATGTGATTTAATTACATCAAAGCAAGCCTGTGCGGCATTTGCACTCTGAATAAGCTGAGGTAAAAAGATTTTGTTCTTTTCAAAACCCTCTCCCACCTTATCAAGGGCAGGAATAAGCATTTCGTTTACTATTTTCATTGCGTCGCCTGTTTCGGCAAGCATTTTTTCTGTAAGCAACGCACCTTCTTTTTTCAAGCCGTTGAAAACAGCGGTCATAATATCCAAATCGGATGCGGCAGAATTATTATTTGCGGCAGGTGCTTGCGCCGCATCGTTATATGCGGCAATAAAATCCATAGAGTTTTTATCAATACCGTCAAGCACACGGTATGCTCTTACCGCACTCGTAATAGAATCAATATTCGGGTTAATAATCGGCAAGTCAAGTCCCTCTTCAAGAGCCATAGTAAGGAAAGTTCTTGTAACAAGGTCACGATTCGGAAGTCCGAATGAAATATTTGAAACACCGAGACAGGTTTTACAGCCAAGTTCGGTTTTTACTCTGTGCAAAGCATTAAGCGTCTGTCTGCAGGCAGACTGTTCGGCAGAAACCGTCATTGTAAGACAGTCGATATATACATCTCTTCTGTCAATGCCGATTGCCTCTGCCCTCTCTACAATTCTTTTTGCAATTTCAAATCTGCCCTCCGCTGTCTTTGGAATACCGTTTTCGTCAAGTGTAAGACCAACAACGCAAGCACCGTATTTTTTAACAAGCGGTAAAACCGTGCTAAGGCTTTTTTCCTCACCGTTTACCGAGTTTACAATCGGTCTGCCGTTATAAGCACGAAGTCCTGCCTCAAGTACATCGGGTTTGGTAGAGTCAATCTGCAGAGGTGCATCGCAAACACTCTGAATTGCTTTGAGAACACGCACCATCATCTTTTTTTCGTCAATTTCGGGATGACCTACATTGACATCAAGAATTTCCGCACCTGCGCCCGTCTGACTAAGTGCCTGTGTAAGAATGTAATCAATATTATTATCAACAAGTGCCTGTTTAAACAGCTTTTTTCCTGTAGGGTTAATTCTTTCACCGATAATTCTCGGATGATTAACTTCAACAACAGAACTTGCACTGCATACTATTGTATCAACTTGACTTTTTGACGGCTGATATTTTTTATCTGCAAGAGCGTCTTTAAGAGCCTTTATATATTCGGGATTTGTACCGCAGCAGCCGCCGAGAACTTTAACACCGTACTTTAACAGTGACAGAGATGACTTTGCAAAATCATCGGGCATAACATCGTATTCATTGGTGTTAGGGTCCGGCAAACCTGCATTCGGCTTAATTACAATAGGAAGATTTGTGTACTTGGAAATCTCACTTACAATCGGCTCAAGATCATCAGGTCCAAGCGAACAGTTTACGCCGAGAGCGTCAACACCGAGATTTTCCATAGTTACGGCAAAAGCAGACGGCAATGTGCCTGTAAAAGTACGCATATTACGCTCAAATGTCATAGTGGTGAATATTGGCTTGTCGCTGTTCTCCTTTGCGGCAAGTACAGCGGCCTTAAGTTCATAAAGATCCGTCATAGTTTCAAAAACTATAACATCAGCGTCTTTACCTGCAAGGATAAGCTGTTTGTAATATTCATAAGCCTGTTCAAAAGTAAGCGAACCCGCAGGTTCGAGCAACTGACCGATTGAACCGATGTCAAGGGCAACAAGCGCTCTGTCGCCGACAGCGTTTTTAGCAATGCTGATACCTGCTCCTACAATTTCTTCAACACTGTAGCCGCATCCCTCAAGTTTGTACGCATTCGCACCAAAGGTATTTGCATAAACAACATCTGCGCCCGCATCTACATAAGCTTTATGAAATGACGCAATAAGTTCGGGATGTGTAATGTTAAGCGTTTCGGGCACTTCGTCATACTGTACACCGCTTTTTTGAATCATAGTGCCTGTCGCACCGTCAAGTATAATAAATTCTTTTTCCTTTAATAATTCTCTAAACCCCACAATGAAGTCCCTTTCTCCTGAATTTACAGGTTTCTCTCATATTACAGATGGCACAGCCACGCTTTTTTCTTTCTATAGGATTTTTTGAAAGTCCCAGCACCGCCGTAACAGACTTTGTCGGTGTAAGCAAAAAGTTATCGTTTGTGCAAAGTCCTATTTTCTTTGGCGCATCAAGCATTTGCAAAATTATTTTTTGCAATTCAATAGGATAATCTCCGTAGCCCGGGCTGAATCGAAATGTCATATTATAATCGCTGTATTTTTCCGCAATTATCTTGTCAAAAGCATTGCAGACCTGCTCAACGGCAACACTTGCAAGGCTGTCCATTACCACAGCACGGGCCATATCGGAAATCTGCGAAATTCTGATGAGTTTGTCCACCTCTGAACCGACGGTGGCGCACATAACAATAGCTTTTTCACAACCGTTTAAGTGTGATTCTATATCTTTTCCGCCCATAATCTGCGGGCACGGCAAATCCTTTTCTACATAAAGATATTTTGGCGACGCTTTTTCAAGCACAGCCTTTTCACATTCATCCATCAGTACATCCATTCGGTAATTAAGCCTGATTCCCGCTCCTCCGAGATAACGCACTGCCTCGTTTCTGTTAAGTTTTTCTAATTTTATCATAGTATAACCCCTATACATTCAATGCAATCGGATTTATTTTAAATACTGCAAATCATTTAATAAAAACTCTCTGTTAAATCATAAATTCAAAACCGACCGCATAGCTATACTTTATTATTGTAACACACAAAGCATAATAAAACAATACGGGTATTTATTTTTTAAATCAATCTTAAAGAAGCCGCAAAAGCGGCTCATTTGCTTAAAAAGTTGCATTTTTTCTTAAAGTATGTTATGATAAAAATGTATAAATATGTACCGAAAGGAATCAATACACTATGAAATACAACAGAATTAAAAAAACTTTGTGCCTTATTGCGGCACTTGCACTTATTCCTGCATTTGCAGTCGGTTGCTCAAACGATAAAAGCGAATCCGAAAATTCAAAAGCAACAGAAGCAACTCCCGCTGCCGTTGCCACAATTGACGAAGCAAAAGTCGGACAGCCTGCCGTATCCGCACTTGAAGATATGGGCATTGTTCCGTCAACCGTAGGTATTAATCCTTCTATAAATCACGACGACAATAAAGTAGGTTTCCAGCTTGACGCTCCTAACGACGGCGACACTATTGCGATTATGCACACCTCAAAGGGTGACATAAAGCTCCGCCTTTTTGCGGACCAAGCGCCAAAAACCGTTACAAACTTTATTAATCTTGCCAAAGAGGGCAAATATGACAACACCATTTTCCACCGAGTAATCAATGATTTTATGATTCAGGGCGGTGACTACGAAAATGCCGACGGCACAGGCGGCACAAGCTCATACGGTGAAAGTTTTGAAGATGAATTCTGCGACAAACTCTTTAACATAAGAGGTGCGGTATCAATGGCAAACAGCGGTCCTGACACAAACGGAAGTCAGTTCTTTATCAATCAGACAACACCCGAAGCTTATAAAAAGAACGGCGGTTTTTCTGCCTTTGAAAATCAGTGGGCAAACATTAAAGCACAGCTTGAAAATTATAAAGATTCCGAGCTTTTCTCCGCTTTTGTTCAGCAGTACGGCACATACTGCTACAACACAGATGTAATCAGTGATGACATCAAAAAGCTTTATGACGATAACGGCGGTAACCCATACCTTGACGGCGCTTACAACGCAGTTGACAGAGGTCACACCGTATTTGCACAGGTAATTGAGGGAATGGATGTAGTGGATTCAATCGCATCTGTAGCTGTTGACTCATCGACAAATAAACCTACGGAAGATGTAAAAGTAACTTCTGTAGAAATTACAACATATTCTGCCAATTAAGAGGATTATTATGAACGGAAAGCCTATTATTGCAATAATGTATGATTTTGATAAAACGCTTTGTACAAAAGATATGCAGGGATACGGCTTTATTCCGAGTCTTGGCATAACCGAGGAAGAGTTTTGGAATTACGCCAACGAAATCGGGCACAAGGAGCATATGGATTCAATCCTTGCATATATGTATGCAATGGTTAAAATATCTAAAGATAAGAACATTCCTTTATTAAGAGAAAAGCTTGTTGAAACAGGCAAAAAAGTCGAACTTTTTGACGGAGTTTCAAAATGGTTTTCACGAATAAACAATTTCGGCAAAAAACTCGGCGTATGTGTCGAACACTATGTTATTTCGTCCGGTCTTAAAGAGATTATCGAAGGTACGGATATTGCGAACGAATTTAAAAGTATTTTCGCCTGTGAATTTCTTTACGATGAAAACGGCAACGGAATATGGCCGAAAACCGATGTTAATTACACAAATAAAACTCAATTTGTGTACCGCATAAACAAAGGTGTTCTTGATGTTGCCAACGATAACGATCTCAACAAATCAATGCCCGACGACAGCAAGCGTATTCCTTTTTGCAATATGATTTATATCGGCGACGGTCTTTCCGATGTACCGTGTATGAAGATGATGAAAGCATACGGAGGATATTCCATTGCCGTATATCAAAAAAAAGACGCAAAAGTAGAAGATTTATTACAGCGTGGCAGAGTTGATTACATTTACCCTGCCGACTACAGCGAAAACAGCGGGCTTGACAATACAGTCAAAAATATAATTCAAAAAATGGCAATAAGTGAAACACTTTACCGTGAATATTCAAAACAAAAGCACGAAATTAACAACTGATATTTTTCAAAGGGAATCCTTGACGGGTTCCCTTTTTATTATGCTATATTCTGTTTGTAAATATTTTGTATTTGTATTGCAGATTTTTGGAAAATAAGGTAATATATAATATATACAAATCATTTCACACAAAACACATATTTTATTTATAAATTAATCTAAAAAAATAGAAATTATGGTGAAAATATGAATGAATTTAAATCTGTTTTAAATGAAGTAAGAAAAGTTATTAACGGCAAAGACAGGGAAATTATTATTACAATGCTTGCTCTGCTCGCAAACGGCAATATTCTTATAGAGGATATACCGGGCGTCGGCAAAACCACTATGGCTCTTGCTTTTTCAAAGGCTCTCGGACTGAAGTACGGCAGAATACAGTTTACTCCCGATACTCTGCCGTCAGACATAACGGGATTTTCTTCTTTTAACAAAGAAAGCGGAAAAATGCATTTTAACAAAGGAGCTATTTTCTGTAATTTGTTTTTGGCAGATGAGCTTAACCGTACTTCAAGCCGTACTCAAGCGGCTTTGCTTGAGGCAATGGAAGAAAGGCAAGTTACCGTTGACGGACACAGTTATCAGCTTGAAAATCCTTTTTCCGTAATTGCAACCCAAAACCCTGTCGGTGCCTCGGGTACACAACTTTTGCCTGACTCTCAAACCGACCGTTTTACAGTAAGAATTTCAATGGGATACCCTAATTTTGAGGCTGAATGTCAAATGCTTATTAACCGCAGTCGGCAAAACCCTCTTGATAAGGTAAAACAAGCAGTTACTGTTGAAGAACTTATTAATATGCAAAACAAAGTAAAAGAAGTTTTTGTAAGCGAAGATATGGCAAAATACATTGTAATGCTCGTAACAGCCACCAGACAGAACAGCCTTTTTTTTGAAAGAGGTGCAAGTCCAAGAGCCGCACTTTCACTTAAAGATATGGCAAAGGCGGCGGCATTTGCGGACGACAGAGATTACATTGTTCCCCGTGACATTCAAAATATTTTTGTTGCTACCATAAGTCATCGTGTTATTTTGAGCGCAGAGGCAAACGCTAAAAAAATCAGCGTTACAAAAGCTCTTAATGAGATTTTGAGAACAACAAGACAACCCAAAATTTAGTGAGGGAAAAATGATAAAGAACATACTTATATATATTGCGGTTCTTGCAATATCATTTTCGTTTGCGGTTTTTTATTATGCCTGGTTTTCCAATTTTCTGCTGATTGTTGTACTTTGTCTGCCTGTTCTTTCATTGTTATGCAGTCTGCCTTTTATGATTTATTCGGCCGTCAAAGGTTTTTCTCTTTATGCTTCCAAGGTCATTTATGCAGGCGATGATGTTGTAATTAATCTTGCGGCAAACAACCGCAGCGGTCTTTTCTGCCCTTTGATTAAAGTTCTTGTTTACTCAAAGAACAGTTTTTGCGGCAAATCGAAAAAAACAGCGTTTAAATACAGCGGAATGATAAATAAGCCCGTAAATATTCCGCTTTCAAAAATCGGCAAAGATTGCGGATTAGTCGAAACACAAACAAGATGGCTTAAGATTTACGATATGCTCGGAATCTTTTTTATTCCCGTAAGGTTTAATACCGCGGCAGAAATACTTGTAATTCCTAAAACCGCAAATTGCAGCGAAGAAGTCCTGACGGGCAAACAAGCTATTATAGGATACAAAAAGAAAGCCGGAGGCGGATTTTCTGATGATTACGAAATCAGAGAATACCGTGACGGCGACAATCTGCGTAATGTTCACTGGAAATTATCTGCCAAAAATGATGATTTAATGGTTCGAGAACCGAGCCTGCCGATTTACAAGAATTTTAAAATTATGCTTATGCTTGGCGACAACCCCGAAAACAACAATAAAGTTTTGGCGAAATTTGCAGGCGTTTGCAAGAACGCAATAAAAAATGAAATTCCGTGTACGGTGTGTACTACCAAAAATGCAGGTGCATATCCCCTTACCCCTCAAACAAATATTTATTCCATATACAAAGCAATTTATACACGGCAAAATCTCGGTAACGCAGATACTTCAAATGCAGAAATTCACAGTATTTTTGCCGACTCCGAGGAGGTGGCAAAATGAAAAAATATTTGCTTTCCACTCTGGCAGACGGTATATGCGTAGTTCTTTTGTCGGTCTGCCCCATACTCTGCTATGCAAGCGCATTTTCGGTTAAACTCGAATCTTCGGTACTGATTATGGCGGCTGTATTATTTTCAATTGTTTTCAGCCTGCTGTCAGCCTTTGTAAAAAGCAATTTGAAATACGCTTTATGTATGACAGTAATCGCTTTTGTGGCATTTTTGGTATTTGTCTTTGCAAATGAGCGTATTTTTGCACAGGCAAACTACGCAATTAACAAACTGCTTGAACTGTATTCGGTTTATCTTTCTGTTTACAGCAACATCAAATTTGCAAGTTATATAGCGAACGACGCTACAGGATTCTTTGTTTTGCTGTCATTAATTCTGAACGGATTGTTTTCTTTCTTAATATCACGAATTAAATCAATCAAAATTGCAGGACTTTTGAGCATTGCGTTACTTGTACCCTGCTTTGTACTTGTAAACACTTTGCCCGACCTTGTACCGCTGCTTATAATATTTACAGTTCTGTTTGCGCTTTACTTTTCATCACAGACAAGACAATTAAACTATGCACACAGCGGTGTAATAACTGCGGTTTGTGCCGTTATTTTGGCTGTACTCATTACTGTTTTGGCTGTAATAAATCCGGTTGCCGATTACGAAAGACCGAAGTGGCAGGACAATATGCTGAATACAGTACAAACTCTCACGGGAATGAAAACTTACAACGGCAGCGGCAAAATCTCATCCGCTCTTGCCGAAGTAGGAAATAATGTCAGCTCCGAAGTAGATTTTTCAAATGCAGGCGCATTAAAACAAACAGGCACAAAGGTTATGACTGTCACATCAAGTACAGACGGCAGAATTTACCTTAAGAGTATGGCATATGCAAATTACGAAAACAACAAATGGTCTGTACTTACCGATGAGCAGGCAGACAACTATCCGCAGGATTATCAATCCTTTATTATGACTATTATGACGCAGTATTTCGAAGAGGCAGAAACCGTAACCATTGACACCGTAAACAAAGAAAATGTTATTTACACACCCTATTATCTTAATTATATCAACAACAATTTTTCGCCTGTATGCGATGTGTTCATAGCAAACACCGACAAGGCAACAAACTACACTATGTTTGTTATACCGTATTCCGGCGAAAATATTAACGACTTTTCACGAATAGAAATAAGTGGCACCTCAAAATACGATGATTTTGCACAATGCTATTTATCTCTGCCAAACGATACCAAACAGGCAATGCTTGAAATTGCCGAGCGCAACAATATTAAAGATTTATCCAAGAGTGATATTTCTCAAACGGTTGCGGCGGTTAAGGACTTTGTTTCACATTCCGCATCGTATTCTCTCAATACACAAAAAGTACCCGACGGCAGAGATGTTGCAGAATGGTTTTTAAACGATGCCGAAACAGGTTATTGTATGCATTTTGCAAATGCGACAGCTGTAATGCTCAGAGCGCTGGGTGTTCCCGCAAGATATGTAACAGGCTACTGCGCAAATGTAGTTGACGGCAAGGCGACAGTCACCTCAGACAATGCCCATGCTTGGGTGGAATACTTTGACGAACGAATCGGCTGGATTCCTCTTGACGCTACATCATCTGATTTTGAAGTGCCGCAAGCTACCGAATCAGTGCAAACAACAACGCAGGCACAGACAACCTCTCCTACCGTTCAGCCTACTACACAGGCACAAAATACTAAGCCTGTAAAAACAGAAGTAAAGGCAAAAATTTCAACACCTGCCATAATTGTTATAATTATTTTACTGATTATAGCTTTGGAAATCTTAAGAATTATTTTAATACGGTATTACAGAAAATACAGTTTTACTCACAAAGATTATAAATCAAGAGTAATCTGCATTTACAGATATTTAAATAAACTTTCCGTTCATTCAAAAGTCAGAATACCGAAAAAAATTGAAAATATCTGTACCAAAGCAAAGTTTTCCACGCACAATATTTCTGATGAAGAATATAAAATTGTTCTTAATTATGTATTAACATTCAGAAATAAAACAATCGGTAAAATGCCGATTGTTAAAAAGCTGTATTGCATAATAATTCTCGGTATATAAGTAAAAGCTGTACCCCGCAAAGGGATACAGCTTTTTGCTTTACCGCAAGATTACTTACAACCGCAACCCTGTTTTAACTCAAAACTCTGACAGTCTGTGCACTGACATACTGTTGGGTTTGATTCATGTGTACCAACCTTAATTGTTTCAAGTGAGCAGTAGTGTTCAGTCTCGTTGTTATGAGAACAGTTATTTACGGTGCATTTAATGCTACGGTTTACATAGGAGTTGTTCATCATTGTAAATCACCTCATACATTATTAGCGAACCCTGCGCCGTTGCAGTTCTGTTCGCCCTCTTATTGTCTGCAAAACAACAGTAAATATACCTCACCAAATTCACACTTAATAATAAAATATATTGAGGTGATTTTATGACAGCGATTTCAACTGCCATACTGATTATTTTTGCGGTTATGGGAATAATATACTGCGTAAGGGAAATTACATATTTCCTTTATAAAAACAAAAATAATTGCTCAATCATTATTGTTACTCCGCTTGAAGGAGAAAATCAAAATGCCGAATTTATATTGCGAGGTGCGGCGTCAAGATTAAGATGGTTTTGTCGTGGCGGTAAAGACTGCATACTTTGCCTTGACTGCGATATGGACGAAGAAACCGAAAACATATGCAAAGCCTTGTGCAAAGAATACGGATTTATTCGTATGATAAAAAAGACTGAACTTATACATCTTTTAAACGAATAATCGCAAGGTGTATTGTTAAAGCAAAAAAACAGTGCTATAATAATTATAATTGTGGCAAAATACCGCTGTATTTTTTAAGGAAACAGGTATGTTTTTATGGATGACAATACACTTTTACAGCTTGAAGGCTATGTTGAAAGCGTAGTTTACAGAAATGAAGAAAACGGTTATACCGTTGTTGAAATATCGGACGATGACGACTATATAACAGCTGTCGGCATTATGCCAAGGGTACATCAGGGCGACCTTTTAAAGCTCACAGGCAATTATAAGGAACATCCTAATTACGGCAGGCAATTCTCTGCCCAGGTCTGTGAGCTTTGCCGTCCGAGCGGTACAGCAGGGATTCTGCGTTACCTTTCTTCCGGTGCAATCCGTGGAATAGGCGCAACAACCGCACAAAGGCTTGTATCTGAATTTGGCGAAAAAACTCTTGATGTTATGGAAAACGAACCCGAAAGAGTAGCAATGCTCAAGGGAATTTCAAAATCAAAGGCAGAAGATTTTTCTCTGCAGCTAAAGCAAAGCACGGGTATCCGCTCGCTTATATTATTCCTCGGCGAATACGGAATAGGCAATGCTGCGGCTGTCAAAATTTTCACAGAACTCGGAACTTCCGCTATTGAACAAATTAAAGAAAACCCGTACATACTTTGCAACGGAGAGTTCGGCATCAGCTTTCAGACCGCCGATTTCATTGCAAAAAAGCGAAATTTTGACGAGCAGAGTACAGAGCGTATTCGTGCAGGCATTGCATATATTTTAATTCACAACGAGGGCAACGGCCACACCTGTTTGCCTTTTGAGGTTCTCTGCAAAAAAGCCGCAGATTTTCTGAAAGTTGACATAGCACTTATTGCTTCAACAATGCAGGAAATGATTTTCGACCGCTCGCTTATCAAAGACAATGTAAACGATAAAGAATTTATTTTTTCTCCTAACACCCATCTTTGTGAACTTTATATAGCCTCAAGAGTGAAAATGCTGCTTGGATTTGCGGCTGAACAAATTAAAAATATTGACACCGAAATTGAAAAATGCGAAAAAAATGACGGAATAGAATATGCCGCACTGCAAAAAGAGGCAATCACACAGGCACTCACAAAAGGTATGCTTGTGCTGACAGGCGGTCCGGGCACAGGTAAAACCACAACATTAAACGCTATTATTAAAATATTGCAAAACAACGGCAAAAAAGTTTTGCTTGCCGCACCGACAGGAAGAGCGGCTCAACGAATGAGTGCTTTAACGGGAGTTGAGGCAAAAACTATTCATCGTCTGCTTGAAGTAAGCTGGGACAAGCACGATAAACCTATTTTTAATAAAAACGAACGCAATCAGCTTAAATGTGACGCCCTCATAGTTGATGAGGTTTCTATGGTTGACACCTTTATTTTTGAAAGCGTTATGAAAGCCTTGCCTATCGGTTGCCGTCTTATACTTGTCGGCGACTCTAACCAGTTGCCGTCCGTAGGGCCGGGCAACATACTCGGCGACCTTACCGACTGCGGAATTGTACCGGTTGTAAGGTTAAACGAAATTTTCCGTCAGGCACAGAAAAGTCTTATTGTTACAAACGCACATAAAATAGTCAACGGCGAAATGCCCGTTCTCAATGCATCAGATAAAGACTTTTTCTTTTTATTAAGGAATAACAAAACCGAAATTTCTCAAGTAATCGTTGACCTTTGCACACAAAGATTACCAAAGGCTTACGGTTACTCTGCATTTGACAATATTCAGGTGCTTTGTCCGTCAAAGAAAGGCGAACTTGGCACTGCCGAAATGAATTTCAGACTTCAAAAGGCTCTTAATCCAAAATCAGCCGATAAAGCTGAAATTGAAATTTCATCAAAAACATTCAGAATTGGCGACAAGGTAATGCAGATAAAAAACAACTACGATATAACCTGGATAAGAGATGACGGAGAGCAGGGTTCGGGAATTTTTAACGGCGACATAGGAATTATTGATTCTATCGACCGCAAAAGCCGTACGCTTATAGTTATTTTTGACGACAAGACAGCCAAATACACTTATGAATACGCAACCGATCTTGACTTTGCATATGCGGTCACCGTACATAAAAGCCAGGGTAACGAATTTGACTGCGTAATTATACCTATGTTTCAAGGGCCTCCTCAACTTTATTACAGAAATTTACTTTATACAGCCGTTACACGAGCAAAGAAAACACTTGTGCTTGTGGGAAATCCGAAGACCGTTGAATATATGGTACAAAATAACCGCCGTACCAAAAGATACAGCGGATTAAAGGAATTTTTACTGCGAGATGAACAGTTATATTAAAAGAGCAATGCTGTTTTTGCAGGACATAATTTTCACCGTAAAGTGCCCGTACTGCGAAAAAGTTATTGACAGGAATGACTACGCCTGTAAAGAATGTAAGAGTAAATTTCCGCAAAAAGGCTATGAAACTTACGCTGTCGGAGGATACAAAACAATAGCGCCGTTTAAATATGACGGTATATTTGCAAGCGGTGTAAAAAACTTTAAATTTTATGAAAATCCGTCATATTCCCGCCGGCTTGCCATACCTTTGGCTAATGAAATAATCGCAAAATACGGTGTCGGCTGTTTTGATATTATTACCGCCGTACCGATGTATTATAAAAATATGCGTGAACGGGGATATAATCAATCGGAACTTCTTGCAAAAGAATGTGCGGAAATTTTTAACATTCCGTATGCAGAACTTGTTGAAAAGCATAAGAAAAATAAAGCTCAACATACGCTTAAAGGAAAAGAACGAGAAAGCAATGTTCAAGGTGTGTACCGTGTAATTGACAGTCAAGCAGTGGCTGACAAGAATATTCTTATAATTGACGATATTATTACTACGGGCAACACACTCGGAGAATGTTGTAAGGTTCTTAAAAAAGCAGGCTGCAAAAACATATGCTGTGCAGCGCTTTGTGCGGCTATTGTATAACTTAAAAAGGTTGAAAAAATTGGAGTATTACCAATTCTTTCAACCTTTAGTTTTATTGTTTTTAGATAGTTGTGAATAAATTATGGCTTAGTAAATTGTTTTGCCAATCTTTTATAATTGCCTGACTAAGTATTCATAATTCCTAATTTTTAAAGAACATTATACTGTCATTGAAATATACTTTTGAAGAACAGTAACATCGTTTACATCAATTTTTCCGTCGTCGTTTAAGTCACAATAAATTTTATATCTGTTTTCATCAAATATTGAATCTTCTTCGACAAAAAGAGAACCGCTAAGATACATCTGCAAATTTGTAACATCATTTACATTTGTTGACTTATCGGCATTAAGATCGCCATAATATCTGGCATTAAAATAATATAAAGTATCAATATCAATAACACCGTTAGTGTATAATTCAACAATATTTTGTACTTTATTATCTGCATAAAAGTAATTGCCCACAGGTGAATCTTCATAAATAGGATATACAAAATTTCCTGTTTTTAAAGATTTAATATTATTGTTTGTCGAATAATGATCCTCAACTAAAATATAATCAAATTTAACTTCTTCGCTTATTGCAGATAATTTCAAATAAAAAATATCATAATCGCTTTCAGGGCAAGGGTAAGCTAAAGTTTGTTCAATATATTCTCTTGTCAGTTTTTCAATCTTAAAAAATTCATCCCATGTAATTTTGTTATCAACACTGTAGTAGTCTTTATCTGCAAGATCAATAGATACCTTTATATCGGCATCACCAAGGTTTAATATCTGTTCTTTTGTTGAAATGCAAAACAAACATTCACTTGCGGAAAAATATTTTATTTCTGATACTGAATATTTTTCATCAATAATTTTCTTTTTATCATCGGGCTTCTGACTTCTTATATTATTTTTATATTCCTCATAATCACGCAATAATTCATCACTATAAGTCTTTCTGCCGTCTTCATTTACAATAATCTCATCTAAGCGATCGTTTTTATCTGCAAATGTATATATATATCTTCACAATATGAAGTTAAATTAATTTTAACCGCAACCGTATCTGTATCCGCAATATCATCAATCGCCCACATAAGTTCTCCTGTTAACTTATTTTTAAAATCGTGATTCCACATCTCCACATCACCAACGGCTGAGTTTCCCGTATCAGCCGCAAATGCTGTTGTTGTGCCGCAAAGAACAGCACTTGCCAAAATTGCTATTGCCATAATACCGCTTATAAGTTTTTTCATAATATAGCCTCCTTTAAAACATAAGTCATATTTCTTACGATTATTGTACTATATCATTAAATATCAAGCAAGTGTATTATTGTATAATTTTTCGATTAAATTGTTAGTTATTTTGACTAAACAAAATCATATACAAAAACTCCCTCCGTAAATACGAAGGGAGTAACTAATTTGATTAAATTATCAAACAGGATGAACCATATTTTTCTTGTCGAGCTTGTCGCCGTTAATGCCAACTTCGGCATTTCTTCTCTTCTCAAAGAAGTCGAGAGCAACCTTCGGGAACTGAGCGTATGAAAGAACATCCTCTTCCTGCTCAATCCACTGTGAAATCTCACCTCTGAGCTTATCAAGCTCCGGCTCAAGTAAATCTGCAGGACGGCAAGTAATAATCTTCTTATCGCCGCAAATCTTCTTCTGGAATGCAGGATCAATCGGCATTGGTGTTGTGCCGTACTCGCCTGCAACAAGACCCTTAAACTCATTTGTACACATCTTGTATCTCTCACCTGTAATTACATTGAATACAGCCTGTGTACCAACAATCTGTGATGTAGGAGTAACGAGCGGTGGGTAACCTGCATCTTTACGAACTCTCGGAACTTCCTCAAGTACCTCTGTAAGCTTGTCTTCTTTGCCTGCCTGCTTAAGCTGTGAAAGAAGGTTAGAAAGCATACCGCCCGGAACCTGATAGATAAGAGCCTTAGCATCTGTAGCAAGCATCTTCTGATCAAGAAGACCGTTCTTAAAGTATTTCTCACGAAGAGTCATAAAGTAAGCACGAATTTCAGCAAGCTGCTTAATGTCAAGACCTGTATCATACGGTGTGCCTGCAAAAGCGGCAACCATTGACTCTGTAGGAGCATGTGAAGTACCGAGTGCAAGTGGGCTGATAGCAGTATCAATACCGTCAGCGCCTGCCTCAACACCCTTTAAAAGACACATTGATGCAAGACCTGATGTGTAGTGTGTGTGGAGCTGAATAGGAAGATCAACAGCAGACTTAATAGCCTTTACAAGGCTCTCTGTAGCTGTTGGTGTAAGCAAAGCAGCCATATCCTTAATGCAGATAGAATCTGCGCCTGCATCGGCAATTCTCTTTGCATACTCTACATAGTATTCATCTGTGAATACAGGACCTGTTGTGTAGCTGATAGCTACCTGTGCTTCAGCCTTGCCGTTTTCTCTCTTTGCAGCATTGATAGCTGTCTTGAGGTTCTTAATATCGTTAAGAGCGTCAAAAATTCTGATAATATCAATACCGTTAGCAACCGAACGCTGAACGAGGTACTCTACGCAGTCATCGGCATAGTGACGGTAACCGAGCATATTCTGACCTCTGAAAAGCATCTGCAGCTTTGTATTCGGACAATGCTCACGAATTGTACGAAGTCTTGCCCATGGGTCTTCATTTAAGAAACGAAGACAAGCGTCATATGTTGCACCGCCCCAGCACTCAAGTGAATAATAACCGATTTTGTCAAGCTTATCAAGAATCGGGAGCATTTCCTCTGTTGTCATTCTTGTAGCAATAAGTGACTGATGTGCGTCACGCAGGGCAGTTTCGGTAACTCTAATTTTCTTTGCCATTTCGGACATCCCTTTCGTCAGTTATTAGTTAAGAGTAACAAGTGTTTTACCTGAATCTACAGACTCACCCTTAGCAACATCAACAGTTGCAACTACGCCGTCCTGAGGAGCCTTTACAGGAGTTTCCATCTTCATAGCCTCAATAAATACGAGGTCGTCACCGGCTTTAACTGACTGACCGGCTGAAACAACAACATTAACAACTGTACCCGGCATAGGAGCTGATACTACTACTGAACCTGCTGCGCCTGCAGGAGCTGCCGGCTTTGCTGCAGGTGCGGGTGCTGCTGCCGGAGCAGGAGCTGCTGCAACAGGAGCTGAAGAACCGCCGAGCTCTTCAACCTGAACATCGTATGCTGTACCGTTTACTGTAATTCTTAAATTTTTCATTTTAAATATCCCCTTTATTTAAACAAACATATTTATCAGATTGTTGAATGTTTCTTAGCAACTGTAGGAACTCTCTTGCCTGCAAGCATATCAAGAGCGGAAATAAGAGTTTTTCTTAAATCCTGCTGTTCAACAATACCGTCAACATAGCCGTTCTGTGCTGCGTTGAAAGCAGAGAGATTTTCTGCCGCAAACTTTTCGGCAACTGCCTTCTGCTCTGCAACAGGAACATTCATAGCGTCAGCTGCAAGAATAAATGCCGCAGCCTCAACATTTACAGGAGAAATAACAGCCTGCGGAAGTGCGTAAACCATATCTGCGTTTGCGCCTGTACCTGCAAGTGCAATGTAACCTGAACCGACAGCCTGACCGTAAACTACGGAAATCTTAACTGTAGTAGCCTCTGCATAAGCCGATGCTGCCTTTGCGGCTGACTTAATTGATTCAAAGCCCTTACAGTCAACAAATGTAAGTATCGGAAGTGAGAAAGCGTCGCAGAAACGAACAAATTTTGCAATCTTTGTTGTTGCGGAACATGAAAGCACACCGCCGTTTGTCTTTACAATACCAACTACCGAACCGCCAAGACGGGCAAGTCTGACTTTAGCGTCTTTGCCGTAGTTGTCAAAAAGTTTATAAACACTGCCGCCGTCAACAGTTGAACCTACGATGCAGTCGCAGTCTGCAGGCTCTTCCTCAAATGACTCCGGAGCAGTATTGAGATTGTTAGACGGAAGATAAAGAACAAGCTCTTTAGCCTTAGCTACAGCCTCAGCAGAATCCTTTGCAACAACAGAAGCAATACCGTGCTCTGCGTTGTACTCCGCACTTGCATTCTTGCCTGTAACATCAAGAGAAAGCTGTGCCTTTTCACTCATAATAACAAAATCCGCACTTGCTGCGTTAAGAGCGTTTGTACCAAGGCAAGTTCCGAGAACTACCGAAATCTGCGGAACCGCACCCGAAACCGCAGCAGCGCTGTTAAGAACCTGACCGCAGCCTGCAAGAAGCTCATTACCCTGCATAAGTCTGCCGCCGACACTGTCGTAAAAACCTACAACAGGAGCGCCTGTTTTAAGTGCAAGATCATAAATCTTTTTAAGCTTTGCAGCCTGTGCCTTACTCATAGCACCGCCGCAAATGTCGCTGTTCTGTGCGAAAGCGTAAACAGGCATACCCTCAACTGTACCAAAGCCTGCAACAACCTCTGCAAAACCTTCGCCGGACTTTGCAAAAGCATCAATTTCAGTAAAGCTGTCTGCATCAAAAAATTCTGTTATTGTTTTATAAGCAGAAGTAGATGCGATTTCAGCCTTTGCCTGATTGATTTTTTCAATACTCATCTTAAACATCCTCCAATACAATGTATTGAATATGCCGACAAATAGCATAAGTCGGCATACTAATTTACCACATATATCATTATATCCTAATATTTATCAAACTACAAGGAAAAAGCAAAGCTATTTTTAAAATTTGAATATTTACAACAATGATTTTGCACAAACATTCTGATTTACTGTGCATTTTAACTTGTGATTTTATTTGATTTTTTGCCCCAAAAGTTAAGTTTTTAAGACTTTGGATTAAATAAGCTGTTTTCCGTTTACAAACGGGTTTGAAAGCAGTTTTTTTACCTCAACTTCGGTAAGGTCACGCCAATCGCCCTGTTTCAGCATACCCATTTTTACGCCGCCGATTTGTATTCTTTTAAGTCTTGCAACCTCAAGACCCACAGCCTCGCACATACGGCGGATTTCACGGTTCTTGCCCTCATGAAGTATCATTTCGAGTACAACTCTGCCCGGTTCCTGATGAAGTACATGCACCATTGCAGGGGCTGTCTTTACTCCGTCAAGCTCAATACCGGTTTCAAGCTTAACAAGCTGATCTTCGTCAATAGACGGACGGACTGTTACTCTGTAAATTTTATAAACGCTGTTCTTCGGGTGCATAATTTTGTTTGCCAGCTCACCGTCATTTGTGAGAATGAGCATTCCCTCCGAATCTTTGTCAAGTCTGCCGATAGGGTAAACTCTTGTGCCCACATTTTCCACAAGTTGAGCAACGCATTTTCTGCCTCTGTCATCGCTCATTGTAGTAATAAATCCTCTCGGTTTATTGAGCATAATATAGCGGTAAGACGGCTTTGCATTGGTAAGCACACGCTTACCGTTTACAAATACCTTATCTGTCGGTCTTACCTTGTCGCCGAGTTGAGCGGTTTTGCCGTTCACTTTTACATGACCGTCAATAATCATCTGCTCTGCTTTTCTTCTTGATGCGATACCGCATTGTGATAATAACTTTTGAAGTCTTATTGGTTCATTCTTTGCCATATGTAAAAAAATCCTTTATCTTAGTCCAAATACTTTTGTTTTTATTCTGCGTATTGCTGTATTCAACAGCGGTTAAATTTGTACTTGCAAGCGTTTTGCCGTCAAGCGTGTATACTATTCTGCCTACAATATCTCCGTCTTTAACAGGTGCATACAAGAAATTATCAGCATATGCGGTTCGTACAACATTGCTTTTCTTGTCAAAAGGCACTACAACATTTTTGCCCTTTGTACCCGTAACACCGATGCTCTCGTCATCACCGCCCGCACACGGAATTTCAAGGTAATAATCGGAATCATCGCACTCAACACAGGCAAGTTTGGAAAAGCCGTAATTATAAAGAGCTATGTGGTCATTCCAATCGTTTCTGTCATTGAGTGTAACGCAAACAAATGTAAGTCCGTCCTTTTTTGCGGAAGAAACCAAACATCTGCCTGACGCCATTGTGTAGCCTGTTTTTCCGCCCGTACAATACTCATACATAGAGAGCAGACGGTTATGGTTTGTATAGGTTGTTCTCTTTGACTGCGGTTCGCTGAATTCTACCGTAACGCTTTTTTGCGAAGTCAGTTTTGCAAAACTTTCGTTTTCAAGCGCATAGCTCATAAGCAAAGCCATATCGTAAGCCGTAGAATAATGATTTTCGTCATCAAGTCCGCTCGGTGTAACAAAATGTGTGTTTTTCATTCCTATTACAGCCGCCCGATTGTTCATAAGCTCGGAAAATTTTTCTGCACTGCCCGCAATAGAAATTGCCGCCGCATTTGCTGCGTCATTTCCCGATGCCATCATCATTCCTGCCGCTAAATCACTGAGTTTAACCTTCTCCCCCACTTTAAGGTACATCGAACTGCCCTCGGCTGTCATATCCTTGGTAAAAGCAACAACCTTGTCGGCAGAATCGGCATACTCAAGCGTAATGAGTGAAGTCATCAGCTTTGTGGTACTTGCAGGTTTCATTTTTTTATTTTCATTTACAGAAAAATACACTTTCCCGTCATCAACACAATAAAGCACGCAAGCCTGTGCATTTACTGCCGGCTTGTCGGTTTCCTGCGCAAATGCCGTAATCTGTGCGGTTTGCGTTAATGTCACCACAACTACAACTATAACGGAAAGTATTTTTTTCATAAGCTCGCCTCCGAACTAATTTTATGCGAAGGCTTTGCCATAAATTACACCATATCTATATCGTCCTGTGTTATTTCCGAGAAATCATCGGCATCTTTCTTCTTGCTGAACATTCCCTTTACTTTTTGAAGAACATCCGGGATCATACCCACAATGCCCTCTGCGGTACTGCCGTTGTTGTCAACGGAAACAAGTCTTACTTCTCCCTGATAAACAGTTAAAAATGCAACAGGCTGAATTGTAACGCCTGCGCCGCTGCCGCCGCCAAAGCAATCTTTATTTTCTTTTTTGGTAGGAAGATCCGAGCCGCCTGCCGCAAAACCGTAGGTTACCTTTGAAACAGGAATAATGAGTGTACCGTCGGGAGCGGTAATCGGCTCGCCGACAATAGTATTTACATCTACCATTTCCTTAATTTTGTTCATAGTAGTGTCCATAAGATTTCCGATAGGATGTTCCATAGTAATTCTCCTTTGTATTGAATAATCGTCATAACTGCACAAACAGGTATGTGATAAATATCGTTAATTTTCTTTTATATTTTTAAGCTCCATAAGCATTTTTAATGCCTTAAAGCCGTGTTTTAATACTATTTTAACAAGATGTGCTATTCTTGTTTTAAATATCGCAAAAAACTCAATCTTGGTTTCCGCACCCTCCGTAAAGTCGGGAAGAATATCCACACCGTAATGCGTATATTTCATTGAACTTATAACCGCACTTGTCAGCGGATAGACAACCGAGCAAATCTTGCCGTAATTTATAGCCGTATCGGCAGCGTCTTTTCCTCCGACTTTTATGCTTAACGCAAAGCTTTTGATTATTATGTGTGCAAAAAAGTCTTTTAATACACCTGCGGCAAGCTCTGTAATCCTTGTAAAAAGATTTACAATCCCCGAAAGTCCCAACTCTTTTAAGAAGTTATCATTAGGTTTTTCCTCTTTTTTAGGAGCAGGCTTTTGCGGTTGTTCGGTTTTTTTCTTCTTTTTGGGTTTCTTTTTCTTTGGCACAGGCGGATAAAGAATAATCTTTACAAAGCCTATGCGAAGTCTGCAAAAGAATTGTTTTTTATATTGAACGCAGACCTCAATGGGAACAGCAAGAATTATTGCAAAAAACAAGACTATCCCCAGCAGTATATACAGCCAGAGCAAGGCAAAACCTCCTCCGAGTAGAATTCATTTTTACTAACATTTTTATTAATATAAATATTCAAATTCTATATTATTCCAAATATCAATTAACCTATACCCATCAATTTGTGCTGACTGAAGTAAATTTTCAACAGAGTCAAATTTATATTCTTCTTTATCTATCCAAATTGATGCTTTATTTTTTGAAGCCGAAAAAGCAATAAAAATTAAATGACTTTCATATTTTGCTTCTAATTCACGCCCGTGAGTAATCAGCCAAATTAAAGCAGATATTGATTTTTTATCAAATAATTCATTTTCAATCAATTCATATAAATCCATCTTAACTGCCTTTTTTAATTAATCTACTTCTTCCTTTTAGCCTTTGGCATCGGTAATTCGTCATACATTGCATTGAATAAACCTGTCAAAAAATCTTTATTATCAACTTCATCCACCAAAAGCATTTCCTTTGCTCCCTCATACGGCAGCTCATATACAGCTGTCGGAATATATTGGATTGCGGATTTTACAGGCTTTACAAGTAATCTGTCATCATATATTCCTCCTATTATTTTACCACGATAGTAAATAATAAATTCACCCATCATAGCACGATAAGTAATTTCATCCAAATCGGAGAGTTGTCCTAAAACAAACTGCAAATATTCCTTGCTTGACGCCATAACCTGCATACACCTCAAATTAATGCCAGTTAAACATATCCAAAACTCTGCAAACCATATAATGTATTGGTTTTCCGTTGTCAGCCGGCTTTTTATCATGCAGATTATACCATGGCTTAAGATTTTCGTTTTTAGATAATTCAACAGCTACTCTGAGAGCCTCATCGAAATTTTCTGTCAAACCATCATCACCAAAAGGGATACACTCTCCATTTGAGTTTACAACACAATTAATTCTTTCTTCATTTGAATTAATAACACTATACAGTTTACTGTCTTTAAATTTAAATTCTTCACGCTCTAAGCTAAGCAAAAACCCCTTGAATAAAATATCTTTATTAGGTTTTTTATTAACCCAAACAGCCTTGCCGTACTCAAGCTGAACCAATTTTTCTTCCAAATGGATACAGTCATATCCCAGCGGAATTTTATCTGTATATTTATTGTAAGGCCATGATTTATGAAGTTCTTCATATGTTCCACATCGTGTAAAGCCTTTGTTGCTTGTTATAAAAAATGTAAAGTCATCTGATTTTGAAAATATATAATTATTTTCATGTTCCGGGAAGTCAAACATTTCAGTCACCACTAAAACCAACTATTCGTCATGATGTTCAACGGTATCAACATTTTCTGTATTTTCAGCAGTTTCTTCATTATCCTCTGTATCTCCGCTTTTGTCACTTTCGGGAAGCGGAGGGAGATTTTCTATGCTTTCAAGATTAAAACATCTTAAAAAGTTCTCGGTTGTTCCGTAAAGCAACGGTCTGCCCGGAAGTTCAAGTCTGCCCTTTTCCTCGACAAGTCCCTTTGTGGTAAGACTGCCGAGAACACCGCTGCAATCAACGCCCCTCACCTGCTCAACAAAAGCCTTTGTAACAGGCTGATTATATGCAACAACGGCAAGCACCTCAAGCGCCGCCTGCGAAAGCGGAGTATTTCTGCGCAAGTCCATAACTTTACGGATTTCGGGAGCAAATTTTTTAGCCGATACCATTTGATAGGATTTATTCAGCTTAATTATTCTTATGCCCCTCTCCTGCTTTTCGTAATCATCCATAAGCTCTAAAATTAATTTTTCGGCCTGTGATGGTTCCATTTCTATTGCCTGTGCTATTTTGTCAGGCTCTGCCGGCGAACCGTTTGCAAACAGTATTGCCTCGACTGCCGCTTTTTTATCATACATTTTTGTTCTCCTTGTTATCTATCATATAAACGATTGCGTGGTCGCCGTCACCGTCAACTCTAACACGCTTGCCTTTTACAAGTTCCAGTGTAGCAAGAAAAGTCGCTACAAGTTCGCTCTTTTCTTCGCAGGCGTCAAAAAGTTCTTGATACTCTATTCTTCTGCCTTTCCACAGCTTACGCATTACATGAATAATTCGACTGCTTACAGACACAAACTTTCGTGCCACAATTACACTGAATGCCGATTCAGGCGGCGGAAGTTTACGCTTTCCTCTTCCGACTGCACTTACATATGCCTTTGCTATATCCTCGCTCGGATGAATACGGTTATATGTGAGATCATATTCAACAGGCGACGCCTCTCTGTAAAAGCTGTCGTAATCGTAAATCTCGCTGAATTTCTTGGCTATCTGACGGCAGATTGCATATTCGATAAGCTGTCCCGTGAGTTCTTTCTTAAGTTCTTCAACTTCTTCTTCATACTTAGGGAGCAACATTACTGACTTTATATAAACAAGTCTTGACGCCATCGTAAGAAATTCCGACTCAATGTCAAGCTGATTTTCCTGCATAACCTTAATTTGCTCAAGGTACTGTTCAATAAGCTCGGCTATCGGTATATCATAAATATCTATTTTGTTTTTTGAAATCAGGGTAAGCAATAAATCAAGCGGACCTTCAAATGCCTCTAACCTGTATTGCAACGGCTGTGAATCCATAGCTCTACCTCTTAAAATAATTCTGCAAAAAATCTGACAGGGCTCAATGCCATATTGCTTAAGAAATTCAAAATTCCGTTTGTGGCAAAACCAAGCACCGTACTAAGACCGCCCGTAAAGATTAAAAAGATAAGTGCCAAAGAGAAAATAGTTTCATACTTTGTCATAAATGCAATTGCCTTATAAGGCAAGAATGCAAATAAAATCTTTGAACCGTCAAGCGGTGGAATCGGAATAAAGTTAAATACCGCAAGACTGACATTACAAGATGCATAAAAAACAAAAAAACTTCTTATCATAAGTCCTATGTCATTCAAATAAAAGAATGACGGAAACGCAAGAGCTAAAATATAATAAATAATCAAACCTACATATGCCGCAAGAAGATTTGCCACAGGACCTGCAAGAGCGCAAAGCGCCATACCCAGCTTTGGTTTTTTAAAGTTATTGGGATTGATAGGTACAGGCTTTGCCCAACCAAAGCCGACAAATATCATTGCAAGCGCACCTACCATATCAATATGGCTTATAGGATTGAGAGTTAATCTGCCACGGCTTTTTGCCTCTTTGTCACCGAGTAAATACGCAACAAAAGCGTGCGCCCACTCGTGAAACGGCAAAATTAAAAATATAATAAGTAAAACTGCTACCAGATAGGCTACAACATCGTAAAAATTAAACGAGCCTGAAAAAATCTGTTGTAACATAATTATCCTCCAAAATTTTATTTAGCAATTGATTTTGTTTTTAAAGACATTAATTTTCCACAAAACAAGCAAAAGCAAAAGAACAGCCATTTAAGCGATATTTCAGAGCAAAATTCATCTATCACAAAGATAAAAATCACACCTAAGCTATATATAATTACTATTATATAATAAAGCAAATAAAAAAACAAGAAAAGAAATTTTAAAAAAACACTTGCATTTTTGTTCGTTTTCTGTTATTATAACAAAGTTAGATGTGAAAAATGATTTTTAAGGAGGTGCAGACGCATGGCAAAATGTGATTTCTGCGGTAAGGATGTAAAGTTCGGCATCAAGGTATCTCACTCACACAGACGTTCCAACAGAACTTGGAAGCCTAATGTACAGCGTGTAAAGGCTATTGTTGATGGCTCTCCAAAGCGTGTATATGCTTGCACCCGTTGCTTACGTTCAGGTAAGGTTACCAGAGCAAACTAATACAGACAAGTCGAAAACCAATGCCGTTCTGATTTCAGAACGGCATTTTTCGTTGTGTTATGCTTAGTTTTAGGCTATCAATTAAAAAGTTGGGAGAATTATAGTTTATCAGAATATATCTGCAAAGTATTTTTCTAAGCCAAAACTTAACAGTTACACAGACAAAGCCTTGCTTTCTCAGATTGAAAGCAAGGCTTTTTTGCTTATAGAGATTACTTATCACAATCATCAACAGAGTTTTGTTCTGTCAATATCTCTAATATCTATTCTCTTTATTTTACCGCTGATAGTCTTTGGCATTTCGTCAATAAATTCAATATGCTGAATATGCTTATATGATGCAACCTTTGAATTTACAAAGTGCTTTATATCCTGCATAAGCTCTTTGCTTTTATCAAATCCTTTGGCAAGGTGGATTGTCGCCTTAATCGCCTGACCTCTTGCTTTATCGGGAATGCCCGTTACCGCACATTCCATAACGGCAGGATGCTCCATAAGCACATTCTCTATTTCAAACGGGCCTACTCTGTAACCTCTTGTTTTAATAAGGTCGTCAATTCTGCCCACATACCAATAATAGCCGTCATCATCCATATAAGCAGTATCACCTGTATGATATATGCCGTATTTCCACACATTTGCGTACAAATCTTCATTTCCGCAATAACCCATAAATATGCCGTGTTGATTTTCTGACGGAATTACAACGATTTCTCCGACTTCATTTGCAGGCAGTCTGTTACCCTCATTGTCGGCAATCATAATATTATAAAGGGGAGTGGGCTTGCCGAGTGAACCGATTTTAGCCGTACTTCCGACCAAATTACCTAGCATTAATACAGATTCGGTCTGTCCGAATCCCTCCATAATCTGCAATCCTGTTTGCTTATGTACCTGCTCAAACACTTCCGGATTAAGTGCCTCACCTGCTGTTGTAATGTGCTCAAGGTGTGACAAATCGAATTTCTTCATATCTTTTTTGATAAAATATCTGTAAACCGTAGGAGGTGCACAAAAAGAAGTTACCTTAAAATCTTCAATCACCTTTAAAAGTTTTTCAGGTGAAAAAATATCAAAGTCATACACCATAACTCCGCAGCCGCAGAGCCACTGACCGTAAATTTTACCCCATGATGCTTTACCCCAGCCTGTTTCCGCTACCGTAAGGTGAAGCCCGTTTTCCTTGACATTCTGCCAAAATTTTGCGGTCACAATATGCGCTAAAGTATAGGTATGATTGTGCATTACCGCTTTTGGATAACCCGTTGTGCCTGATGTAAAATAAATCAGCATCGGCTCTTTTGCTTTCGTCTGTACTCTTTCAAGGTTTTCGTCAGCATTTTCAATTTCCTTTGTAAGGTTAATGCTGCCCTCAACATCTCTGCGAACCACAAATACTTTTTCAAGTTGAGATTTTACTGTCTTTGCCTGCACCAAAGTTTCGGCTGTAACATCGTCAGGAGTTGAAACTGCGAATTTAATATTAGCAGTTTCAATACGGTAGGTAATATCATCAAGGGTAAGCATATTTGTTGCGGGAATAACAACCGCACCGAGTTTATGCAAAGCAGGCACAATGTACCAATACTCGTAATTTCTCTTTAAAATCACAAGTACCTTATCACCTTTTTTTACTCCGTTATTTCTTAATGCGTTAGCCGCTTTATTGCTCAAAGTTGCAATATCAGAAAAAAGTAAATGTCTTTCTTTCATTATGAACATTTGTCCACTGAACAGCAATATCGTTTGGTGCGCACTTTGCCATTTCATCTACAACATCATAACCGAAATTGTAATCATCGGGATACTTTAATTCAAATTTTTCAAGCACACCGTTTTTATCAAGTGTATAGTCACAAAAATTCTTAAATAACTGCATAATTATCTCCTAAATATTAATACTAAGATAATAATTACAGCGATAAATTGCCATAATTAATAAAATTAAATTTTCAACTATTACTAATCAGTACATACAACAGGTCAATCGTCACCAACCTGCAAGAATATTTTGATTATGTTTTTATTATAAACAATTCCCCCAATAAATACAACACTCCGCATAATGCGAATTATAATATTTTTGCATTATGTTATGCAGTTTCTGCATAAACAATTTTAAAAAATTGGAGCTGTTTTTTTACAGCTCCATAAAGTTTAAGTATAATTATTTATTGAAGATTGACATAATGTCATAGAAAGTATCGTCATCATCGTCTGTAACATCTTTCTTTGACTTTTCAGCAGGTGCGGAAGTTGGTTTTTTCTCCTCTGTAAGGAAACTGTCCTCAACTTTTTTCTTAGCAACCTGACTGTCGGCATTAAAACCTGTAGCAATAACAGTTACGCTGATAGCATCTTCCATCTTATCGTCAATAACAGCACCCCAAATGATGTTAGCGTCTTCAGATACCTTATCTTTAATCATTGTGGATGCAGCGTCAATATCATCAAGGCTTACATCTGCAGAAGCTGTAATATTAATGATAAGACCCTTAGCGCCGTCAATTGAAGTTTCGAGAAGTGGGCTTGAAATAGCCATATCAGCAGCAACAGTAGCCTTATCTTTGCCCGTTGCACTGCCCATACCCATATGAGCATAACCGGCATCCTTCATTACAGAAGTAACATCGGCAAAGTCAAGGTTTACAAGACCCGGAAGGAGAATAAGGTCAGAAATACTCTGAACACCCTGTCTTAAAACATCATCTGCAATAGCAAATGCGTTCTGAAGTGTGATGCTTGTTTCTGAAACATACTTTAATCTCTCGTTTGGAACAATGATAAGTGAATCAACGCAAGCAGAAAGCTCTGCAATGCCCTGCTCAGCCTGTGTCATTCTTCTCTTGCCCTCAAAAGCGAACGGCTTTGTAACAACGCCTACTGTAAGAATACCCATATCCTTGGCAATCTTAGCTACAACAGGAGCTGCACCTGTACCTGTGCCGCCGCCCATACCGGCAGTAACAAATACCATATCTGTATCCTTAAGGAGCGCTGCAATTTCGTCATTGCTTTCTTCAGCTGCGCTCTTACCAATGTCAGGCTTAGAGCCTGCGCCCTTACCCTTTGTAAGCTTTTCGCCGATTTGTACTTTCTGTGAAGCTTTTGAAAGTCTGAGAACGTGCTCATCTGTATTTACAGCGATAAATTCAACATTCTTAACTCCCATATCAACCATGCGGTTTACAGCGTTACCGCCGCCGCCGCCAACACCGATTACTTTAATTTTAGGCATATACTCATTTTCCAATTCAAGTTCAAAAGCCATTTAAACATCCTCCTTGTTATCTATGTTCATCCCGTCTATAAATCATAATATCACATTTAAGGCGATTATAATTCATATATTAACACACTTTTGTAAAATATCAATGCTTTTGCGTGTTTTTTTTAATTTGCTGATTCCATTTTATGCCTATTTGTTTACACAAATATATTTTTCTCTAAAATGCTTTTTATTATGTCAAATATTTACATATAAGAATTATAAATACGAATTATTCGGGTCATCATACTGTGTCGAATAATCTTCTGACGGTTCGCCGCTGTTGTATCCGTCACTGCCGTCAGAATAGCTGTCGGAGCTGTTGTCTGAACCGTTCGAGCCTGACGAATTAAGCGAGCCATATACATCGGCATATCCGTCACCGTCGGTATCAAAACATTCTGCAATACCGTCGCCGTCAGTATCAAAAGCAACAATACCGTTTCCGATATCTGTGCCGGTTGCGGGAATACTGCCTACATAATTGCCGTTGCTGTTAGTGGCAAGTGTAGCAGGCGGTGTTGTTACAGCAGGAGAAGTATTGTCAGCAGCCTGTGACGCAATTGTAGTACCGACAGGCGCAGTGGTAACCGCTATTGTTTCGTTAGGATTAAATCTTGATGTCTTTGTCGTACTGCAAGAAGAAACATCAAGAGTACCGTAAATTGCACCTGTTTTGTTAGGGTCAAGCTTTTCGGTTATTATCGCCATTGCCGTTCTGATTTTGTAATCAATATCTTCCGGCAAACCGATAATAACAGCTATTCTGTTGTCATAAACAAGCTCTATATTCGCTGTATTTGTAACATCAATACCCGTTATTCCTTTAAATTCGTTTTTGCTTAACGAGTCGGAAATTTCTTCAAGAATTACAGGCACATTTTCATCGCTGTATGATACATATTCGCCGACTGTTGTATTTTTAAGTGAACTGCTTGAAAGTACGGGGTAGTTTGACGAATTGTCAGCCATAACATCAAGTATTCTGCCTTTTGAACTGATAAGCAGGAATTTTCCGTCATTTATAATAACATAAGACGGAACAGCGTCTGTTATGGTTATTTTTATTGTATCGGGCACTACAAAATCAACTTTTGCAGATTCTACATAAGGCAGTTTCTCTGCAATTTTATCGGGTGTTGCAGTCATTTTACCTACAAAAATATTACTCTGCAAAGCTACATTTGCATACGAAAGTATTTGATCTTCGCTGTAAAAGCTGTTTCCCTCTACCTCAATTTTTTCGGTTTTAAAAAGAACTGTAAGCGACAAAATTACGCCGATTAAAAGCACCACGCCGCAGGTAATTGCCGACGCCATAATTCGGCGTTTTTTAATTTGATTTGAAGTCATAGGCTTTTTAAGGCGCTTAACTTTTTCATTTTCCTGCTCGTGAATAATTTGGGCAACTCTTTGCTGCTTTTGGCGCTCACCGAATTCATCTATATAAAAACCGTCATCATAAGCCCTTGGCTTTAGATTTTTGATTTTCTTTTCACTTTTTCTTATAAAGCGTTCTTCCTGACTGAGATCATCTCTCTGCTTTTTCATCTGTTCATTGAGTTTTTGCTCAATTTTGCTGTGAGATTTGTTCTCTGTCTTTTTTTCGGATTTTGTATTATTTTTTGTTGCTTTTGCCTTTTGTGCATTGTAATTTTTCTTTGACGGTGCGGTTTTCGGCTTTTTGTTTTCGCCTTGTTTTTTAGGCTCATTTTGCTTTTTGGCACTGTCTTTATTTTCCTGTTTAGCGGAGGATTTTACTGCCTTTTCCCTGTTTTTTCGGTACTTTTGTGCCTCTTTGGCAGCCTGCTTTCGCTGCTTTCCGATTTTTCTGCGTTCTTCCGCCGAAAGCTCCTTCCTCTTATCTTCTGCCATATTATCCTCCTTACAAATATACCCATCCTAAAGCTTTGATATACTCGCACCCAAAGAACCGAGCATAAGCTCTATATTTTCATATCCTCTTTCCAAATACTCCGAATTACCTATATCGGTAACACCGTCTGCCGAAAGTGCGGCAATTACCAGTGCCGCTCCTCCACGCAAATCGGGCGCATCAACTTTTGCTCCGTACAGTGACCGCACACCCTCTACAACGGCAACCTTTCCTTCTGTTTTTATCTTTGCACCCATTCTGGAAAGTTCGCCTGTATGTCGGTATCTGTTTTCAAAAATATTTTCGACAAACACGGTAGTTCCTTCCGCTACGCTTGCAACTGCCATAAGAGGTGCTTGAGCATCGGTAGGAAAACCGGGATACGGCATTGTACGAATAGTTCTGATAGCCGAAAGTTTTTGCGGTGCGGATATCGTAAGATTTCCGCCGCTTGAGCGTATCTTGCAGCCTGCCTCCTCAAGAACTGGAATAACTGTTCCGAGGTGACTCTGCACAATTCCTTTCAGCGTAATTTTTGATTGAGTAACAGCCGCAGCAGACATAAGGGTTGCCGCAACTATTCTGTCGGGAATAATTGTGTGTTGAGTGCCGTTAAGCGACGAAACACCGTCTATCACAACAACTCCCTCGCCTGCGCCGCTGATTTTTGCTCCGCAACTGTTGAGATAATCTGCAAGGTCGCAAATTTCAGGTTCGCAAGCGGCATTTATAATTGTAGTTGTACCGTCAGCGGTACTTGCGGCTATCATAATATCTTCGGTTGCACCTACGCTCGGAAACGAAAGAGCTATTTTTGTGCCTTTCAGCCCCTTTGGTGCAGTACAATCTATTACGCCATGTTTTTCTACAATTTCCGCACCCATTTGTATGAGTGCATTCAGGTGCATATCTATAGGACGAGGTCCAAGCTCGCATCCGCCGGGGAACGAAAGTTTGACCGCACCCGTCCGTGCAAGAACAGCACCTAAAAAAATAATTGAACTTCTTGTTTTTCTCATCAGAACATCAGGAATGTCATTTCTGCACAATCCGTCAGCGGTAATGAGCATAGTAGTATGAAATCGCTTTACATTACAGCCGAGATAGCGAAGAATCTGCGAGGATGCCTCAATATCCGAGAGAGCGGGACAATTGAAAAGCACATTCTCGCCCTTTGTCAGAACCGAAGCCGCAATAATCGGCAAGGCGCTGTTTTTTGCACCCTGAACATTAACTTCACCGCTAAGCTTTTCCCGTCCCGTAACAAGAAGTCTTGACACAATAACACCCTCCTACATAAAATACCTTTACATTCTATGTATCAGATGCAAAATGTGTTACACAAGACCAAGCACACCTTTTATAACGGAGTAAATTCTCTCGTTAGCGTCTGTTATAGCAGTTTTTCTTGCATTTTTTGCATATTCTGCAAGTTTTTCGGGATTTGAAAGCATATTGTCTGCCTTTTGCATAAGCAATCTGCCTGTAAGATCCTTTTCTTCAATAATATCGGCAGCACCTGCATTAACAAGCGCCATAGCATTGTGATACTGATGATTTTCCGCAACATTCGGTGACGGAATAAGAATTGCGGGTTTGCCGAGTGCCTGAATTTCGCTAAGTGTAATAGCACCTGCACGGCAGATTACCAAATCCGCAGCCGCCATACAAACATCCATATCATTAATAAACTCTCTTATATCGAGATTGTCAGCTTTTTCAAGGTCACAACCTTTTTCTTTCAAAAGGTCGGGGAACCATTTTCCGTATTTGCCGTAAGCGTGAATATGTTGGTATCTTCCGTCTATTCCGCTCCTTGCAATTAAATCGGCTACACCCTCGTTAATTTTTCTTGCACCAAGACTGCCGCCGAATGAAAGCACTACAGGTCTTTCGTCAACACCAAGCTTTGCCCGTGCCTCTTCCCTGTTTGCAGTAAGGATTTTACTTCTTACAGGGTTACCCGTAACGGCAAAATCCGCCTTTTTATCAAAATGCTTTTTAGCGTCGGGCACTGCAAGCATTACCTTGTCAACTTCTTTTGCGAGCATTTTGTTTGTAATTCCCGGATAAGCATTCTGCTCGTGAATAACGGTTTTTACACCGAGTTTTGCGGCAGCTCTGATAACCGGGCCTGAAACATATCCGCCTGTACCGATGCAAATATCAGGTTTAAATTCTTTTATAATTTTCTTTGCGTCAATAGAAGAAGTGATTGTTCTTTTTACAGTTTTTACATTGTCAACCAAGCCTTTCGGTGAAAGCTTACGGTTAAAACCGCTGATAACAATGAATTTCATATTATATCCTGCCTGCGGAACAAGGGTTTCTTCCATACCGCCCTTGTTGCCCACAAAAAGAAATTCCGTATCGGGTTTCTTCTGCTTTATAAATCCTGCGATGGCAAGAGCAGGGTTTATATGTCCTGCCGTGCCTCCTCCTGCAAGTAAAACTCTCATTTATATACCTCCAAACACTTACTGCTTTTCGATGTTTGCCGTTCTTGAAACCGAAAGCACAAGTCCCATCTGCGCAAGCAGCATAATAAGCGAACTGCCGCCGTAACTGAAGAACGGCAAGCTGATACCTGTATTAGGCAGCCAGTCGGTAATTACAAGAATATTAAGTATTACCTGCAAACCGATCTGTGAAGTAAGACCTATACCCAAAAGTTTTCCGAAATTATCTTTTGAACGAAGTGAAAGTGTAATTCCTCTCCATACAAGAAGTGCAAATATAAGAAGTATGAGGACTGCACCCACAAGTCCGAGTTCCTCAACTACAATAGCAAAAATAAAGTCGTTCTGCGGTTCAGGCAAATAAAGGAATTTCTGTCTTGACTGACCGAGTCCGAGACCCCAAAGTCCGCCGGAACCGATTGCGTAAAGTGAGTTTCTTGTCTGCCATGTTTTCTGCCACATATCTTCGGTTGTGTATTCAAGCGACTGTCCCCAACCGTCCATACGGCTCATAGCATATGTAAGTCCGCCTGTCATAGCAAGCACAATTACCACTGCGCCAAGAATAATACCGCCTATTGCAAGGTATCTTGTTTTCATACCGCCAATGTAAAGCATAAGAATGGTAAGCATTGCAATAATAACGATACCCGAGTAGTGAGGCTCAAGGATAAGTAACATTGCAGTCGTACCGAATACTATAATACCGGGGAGTATGCTGAATTTCGGCAACTGCATTTTATCATAATGCTTACTGCACCAATGAGCAAAGAAAAGTATGGTAGAAAACTTTGCAATCTCTGACGGCTGAATATTAAAAGGACCTAAAGGAATCCAGCGGTGTACGTTTGCTTCGCCTGACGGCACGATAAGTACAATTATCAAAGCAAGGTATGAAATGCCCATAATAAGCGGAACAAATCTGTGCAGCTTATTATAGTTAAAAAACGAAATACCAAACATACACACTACGCCGATAGCGGCAAAAATCAACTGTCTTACAAGGTAGTAGTAGCTGTTGCCAAGACTATAGTAAGCAACCGGGTAACTTGCCGAAAACATCATAATCAAGCCTATTGTAAGCAACACAAGAATAATAATGCAGAACGGCAAATCTATACCCATACCCGTTGTAATCCAACCCGGCTTTTTTCTGCGCTTTTTACCTGTAGAATTTGCGGAATTCTTTTTATGAGCGTTAAAGAATTTCTCTTTCTTAGCCTGCTCTGCTTCAAGATATTTCTCGTCATATATTCTGTTTATATCAGCCTTGAGTATCATATTCAGATACGGAGCCATTCGCAAAACCTCCCGTCGGTCTGAAAAAATAAATTAAGCAACTACACCAAAGTAAACAATCAACGCAGAAATCACGCCGAATATTGCTGTTACAATGCTGAATACGCTTACTATCTTAACCTCGCTCCAGCCACACATCTCAAAATGATGGTGAATAGGGCTCATCTTAAATAATCTTTTGCCGTGGGTAGCCTTAAAGTAGCTAACCTGTAAAATAACAGAGAACATCTCACAAAGGTAAACAATACCTATCGGAAGAAGAAGTATAGGCATATCAACAGCAAAAGCTATTGCACATACAAGTCCGCCGAGGAAAAGTGAACCCGTATCGCCCATAAATACCTTTGCAGGGTGGAAGTTCCAAACAAGGAAACCAAGGCAAGCACCTGCCGATGCCGCACTCCACGCTGTTACACCGAGAGCGCTCATCATACATGCTATTACCATAAAGCTTATACATACAAAAAATGTAATTGAACCGTCAAGACCGTCTACGCCGTCGGTAAGATTTACCGCATTGACAATGCCGACAATTACAATTGCCGAAATAATGTAGTAGAAAAATCCGAGGTCAACTCTGCCAACAAAAGGAATTGTTGTTGCAGTGCCGCAGCCTGCAACTGCAAGAATAATAATATAAACAATAGCGGCGGCAAACTGTAAAATAAGTTTTTGCTTTGCTGTCAAACCTAAATTACGCTTTTTTACTACCTTGGTATAGTCATCAATGAAACCGATAGCACCATTTGCAAGAGCAAGGAAAAGTCCCGCAAATATCATTACGGTTTCTTTATTAATATCCGCAAAATAAAGGTTTATGAAATTCTTACCGATGCACATATATACAATTGTGCTTATTAATGTAACGGCTGTAATAGCTATAATAAACATAAAGCCGCCCATAATCGGAGTACCCTGTTTTTTCTTATGCCACTTAGGGCCGTCTTCAAGAATAGTCTGACCAAAGTGAAGTTTGCGAAGCATTGGAATTAAAAATGCACCCGCAACCGCAGAAATAATAAATGCAACGAGAGCCGCCACAAAAGTCCAGATTCCATATACCATTAATTATCGTTCCTTTCATACGGGCAAAGGGCTTGAATAATCAAAGCCCTGCCCAATGGTTATTTAACATTGCAGTCCCCTCTGAACCGCAAATTTTAATCGTTCACACTCACCGAAGAACTAAAGGTTACTGTAATCAACGATCCTTCACTAACCATAGTACCATCTGCTATATCCTGTGATGTACTTACTACACTGCCGGAAGCCGCACCCACAAGGCTTACATTAAGTCCGTATGCACTTGCAACTGCATTTACCTCCGAAACCGAGTAACCGACAAGATTCGGTACAGTCACCTTTTCTGCCGTACTTGCCTCATCCGTATAAAGTACAATGTTGCCTCCGCTCGGTATCTGTGATGACGGTGCGGGAATTTGTGAAATTACATTATCTCCGTCACCCTTTACAGTTACTGTAAAGCCGTCATTCTCTGCATTTGCAGTAGCTTCCGAAACAGAAAGTCCAACATAAGAACCTGCATATACATCAACATACTCAAGTTCGTCATCCGAGTAACTTGTTTTAATATCAAGATAAGGAAGAACCTCTGTCATAATATTGATAAATACAGGAGATGCTACCTGAGAACCGTAGTATGAAGCACCGTTCGGTGTATCAAAGAATACAAGCATAGCAACCTGAGGGTCATCGGCAGGAGCGTATCCGCAGAAAGATGCAATATAGTCTTCCTTATAGTTACTGATTATTTCCCCACCCTTTTTCTCTGAAGTACCTGTCTTACCTGCTACACGATAACCGGCAACATAACCCGAAGTCGAACCTGCAGTCGATGTGTTGTATTCAAGAATTTCATTCATCTTATCAGATGTTTCTTTTGAAACAGCCTGGCGCTTAACTGTCTTTTCAACGGTTTTTACCACATTGCCGTCTGAATCTGTGATTTTTGAAACCACATAAGGCTGGAGTACATAACCGCCGTTTGCAACAGCGGCACAAGCTGTAATCATCTGAATAGGTGTGATTTTAAAGTTCTGACCGAATGAACCTACCGCAAGGTCAACTTCATCCATATCTGTAAAGAACTGGTCATCAGCCTCACCGGGAAGGTCAATTCCTGTTTTGTCCGCAAAACCGAATGCTTTATAATACTGTGTATATTTGTTAATGCCAAGCAACTGTCCCATCTGCATAAAAGCAGGGTTACATGAATTTACAATAGCCTCTGTAAAGCTTTGTGTGCCGTGGCCTGCAAGGTTATGACAATGAATAGGATCGGCATCAGCGATTGTCATTGAACCCGCACAATAAAATGTACTTGTGTCCAGATTTACAAGACCTTCTTCAAGAACCATTGACGCTGTACACATTTTAAATACAGAACCCGGCTCGTAAGTATCGGCAACAGCCTTATTACGCCACATTGCTGACAAAGCCGCACTTTCCGCTGCATCCTGTTCATTTTCGGGAAGAGCGTCTATTTTTTTCTGTTCTTCGTCCGAAAGCTGATAAGGATTGTTAAGGTCATAACCGTTTGCCGTAACCATAGCCAGAATAGCGCCTGTATTTACATCCATCAATATACATACGCCTTTGTTAAGAACATCATTATCAATGATACCCTGTGCCATATATTTTTCACAAATAGACTGAATTGTTGAGTCGATTGTAAGATAAAGGTTATTACCGTCCTTAGCTGCAACATTCTGCTCATATTGAAAAGGCATTTCAGTACCTATTGAGTTTTTGGCGGTTACGATTCTGCCCGCTGTACCTTTAAGATAAGTATCGTACTCATACTCAATACCCTCAAGGCCCTGTTCATCGCTGCCTGTAAATCCAATTACATTAGACGCAAGGTCGTTATTCGGGTAATATCTTTTGTAGTCATCCTGCAGCTGTACCGCATAATCGCTGCAGTCGTAGTCTTTCTTAAGTTTATCGATAAGTTCAAGAATTTTTGTTCTTGTATCAGATTCAATCTTACGCTTTACAACTACATAGTAGCTGTTCTGCTTTGTCTTTTCAAGCAAATCTGCCTTATCAAGTCCGAGAATTTCAGAAAGACCGGAAGCAACAGCCTCTCTCTGCTTATCGGTATCTATATTCGCAGGCGACATAACTACCTGCCATACAGATGCACTTTCCGCAAGCACCTTGCCGTTTGAATCATAAATCGTACCACGCTTTGCGGGGAGTTTTCTGTCCATAAGCTGTTGTTCAACCGCAGCCTGCTGCAATTTTCCGCTCTGTATAGTGGTAAGATAACCGAGTCTTGCAACAATTGCGCCAAAACCGATAACAAGAATAAGTACAATAAGAACTGCCGTTCTGTGTCTTAGGCGCTGATTAGGACCCTTTGCGGCCTTCTTTTTCTTTTCTTTTTTAGTAAAATCGTTTTTCTCCAACAAAATTTCTCCTTTCAACCGCAATAGCCTTATAAAAATGTAAATATTTTACAATAACTGTTCTATACCGAAAAAAGAGCCAAGACACAGTCTTAACTCTTATTCCTCCATAACATTTGTATTAAGTTTGCCGTTATGTTATGACCAAAGATTTGCTATTGAGCTGATAAACTGAGTAAAGAGGTTTTCACTTTCCGGAGAAGTAACCTCTGCCTTATCTCCACCCGATAGTGAAACAAATTCTTGCTGAGAACTTGATGCTTTGGTCAAACCAAGCTGGTTTTCGGCATATTTTTCAATGTCTGATGAGCTAAGCTTTGCCTGCAAGCTCATTTCTGTCTGTGTGTAAACACTCTGTGCATTTGAGAGTGTTTCTTTTGCGGTAATAATCTGCTGATTAAGTTCTGTGATTCTTACCTGTCCCACAATAATTGTTGCAATAATCATTGCAACAGCTGCACCGCCGATTGTACCGAGTGCAACCTTAAGCGGATTGTGTCTGCGCTTTCTGATTTTATGTAATTCCTCTTCCGGCAGAGAAATTACTTTTTTACCGGTCTTTTTCTTAGGTTCTTTTACCTTTTCTACTTCTTCGTCACGCTTTGGCAAAGGAGCTGCTGAAGCCTGGTCAAAAAGACTCAAATCATAAGCTGCGTTTCTGTTTTCATATGCCATATTCTGCACCCTGTGCCTTTCCGATATCATTTATAATAAAACACACAATATACTCATTTTTCAAAACGAGCAAAATATTTCACAAATTTAACATTTTAAAAGAATTATACATATTTAAAGCACGATAAATCGTCTTTAAAGTCCTATATTATGCGTACATATAGTAATTGCAGTATAAAAAAGCTACTACTAATAGTATCTGTAACCTTATTTACAGCTTTGTTATATTTTACTACAATTTAGCTCATTTGTCCATAGCTACCAAAGAAAAAACTATATTTTTTCGCATATTCTCAACTTTGCACTTCTCGCCCTGGGATTTAATTCCAATTCTGTCCCATTTGCACAAATCGGTTTTCTGGTAATAAGTTTTGCCTTGGGCTTATTGCCACATACGCACACTGGAAAATCTTTCGGGCAAGTACATCCCTTACACCATGACGCCATTTTTTGCTTAACAATTCTGTCCTCAAGCGAATGGAATGTAATAACCGCAAGCCTTCCGCCCGAACCGAGCATTTCAAACGCTCCGTCAAGACCTTTGTTAAGTGCTCCGAGTTCGTCATTTACCGCTATTCTTATAGCCTGAAATGTTTTTCTTGCAGGATGTCCTTCTCTTCGCACTTTCTGCGGAACATTCTGTTTGATAATCTCGGCAAGCTGTAAGGTAGTTTCAATTTTCTTTTCTTCTCTCGCTTTCACAATACCCTTTGCAATGGAATCCGCAAATTTTTCTTCACCGTAGGTGTAAATAATTCTGCGTAATTCTTCAAAAGGAAGCGAATTTACCAAATCTGCGGCTGTTGTACCGCTTTGGCTCATTCTCATATCAAGAGGAGCATCCTCGTGAAAAGAAAATCCCCGCTCGGCTGTGTCAAGCTGATGAGAAGAAACACCGATGTCAAGCATAACCCCATCAAGTCTGCCAACGCCTCTTTGCTTTAAAAGCTCGGCAATGTCTGCAAAATTGCCCTTTATGATTATTGAATTTTCATTTTTGCAAAAACGCTTTGTAAGCGTTTGGATAGCATCGGGATCACGGTCAATTGAGATAAGTTTACCTGTAGTAAGGTGTTTTAGAATCTCACTGCTGTGTCCCCCACCGCCTGCAGTACCATCGGCATAAATGCCGTTTTCTTTAATATTAAGCCCTTCGATGGTTTCATTGAGCAGGACGGGAATATGATTAAATTCCATAGCTTGCTCCTTATCCGAATGAAAGGCTGCCAACTGCGTCGGCAAGCTGTTCCTTCTGTGAATTCACATAATCCTCAAACACTGACTTGCTCCAAATCTCAATACGATTATTAAGACCGATTACAAGAGCATCGCTGTCAAGCTTTGCGTTCTCCCTTAAAGTTTGCGGAAGCTGAACTCTGCCCTGTGAATTAGGCGATACTTCAACAGCGGTTGCCGTAAAAGTATATTGGAGAATCATAGCTTTGTTAGCGGGCAGCTGCATAATCTGTGAACAGAAATGCTCAAAAACTTCCTTAGACATAACCTGAATACAAGGAGTGCCAAATCCCTGTGCTACATAAAAGGTTTCTCCGAGTTCGTCACGGAATTTTGCAGGCAAAACAACTCGTCCTTTTGCATCGATTGAATTATTAGACATTCCGGAAAACATTTTGCCCACCTCCGTTTAGAACTGAATTTCGGTTTTTTGAGTATCATTCAGTCACCAAATGACACCTTATGCCACCATTTGCTATCATTATACCCCATTAGCCTTTAAAAATCAAGATAAATATAGCACAAAATGAAATAAAATTTACAAACCGAAGTAATATTTTTCAGATTTGAAATTATTTTTACCTTATTTTAATTTATAATTCTCAAGCGAAATTATAATACAAAAAAGAGCCGCAAAACCTCCATAAAATCTGGGGTTTTTGCGACTCTTAAGCTTTGTTGTAACCTTTATAAGCAAAAAGGTTACAAATTTAAAACATTTGTTCCAAGTATTTTAACCTGATAATATATAGTTTTTTATAATTGTGTCACTCAGTGACACCGTTTTACTTTGCAAATTGGCTTTCGTAAAGTTTCTTATAGAAACCGCCCTTTGCGAGAAGTTCATCGTGAGTACCCTGCTCAATGATATTACCGTCACGCATAACAAGAATAACATCGCTTTCCTTAATCGTAGAAAGTCTGTGTGCAACAACAAAGCTTGTTCTGCCCTGCATAATCTTTGCAAAGGCTTTTTGAACACGAATTTCCGTAAGTGTATCAATAGACGAAGTAGCCTCGTCGAGAATAAGCATTGTCGGATTGGAAAGCATTGCTCTTGCTATACAGAGCAGCTGCTTTTGTCCCTGCGAAAGGTTACCGCCGCCCTCCGAAATCATAGTGTCATAACCATCCGGCATTCTTCTTATAAAGCTGTGCGCATATGCCGCCTTTGCAGCCTCAATAACTTCTTCGTCTGTAGCGTTCGGATTGCCGTACTTAAGATTTTCCATAATAGTGCCGCAGAACAACCAGCTGTCCTGCAAAACCATTCCGTACAGCTTTCTTAGCTCGTCACGCTCCATATCTTTTATATCTACACCGTCAACCGATATTTTACCGCTGTCGGTATCGTAGAATCTCATAAGAAGATTTATAAATGTTGTTTTGCCGCAGCCTGTAGGTCCTACAATTGCAATGTGACTTCCGCTCTTTACATCAAGAGAAAAGTTTGTAATAAGAGGCTTGTCTTTTACATAAGAGAAGTTGACATTCTCAATTTTAACATTGCCTTTGCAATTTTCAACTTTAATTGAATCAGGCTTATCTTCCGGTTCGTCTTCGGCGTCAAGCACATCAAATACTCTTCCCGCCGCCGCAATAGCTGTCTGCAACTGCGTAAGCACGCCCGTTACTTCGTTGAACGGCTTTGTATATTGGTTTGCATAGGTTAAAAAACACGAAAGCTGTCCGACCGAAAGTGTGCCTGCAATTGCTGTAATTGCACCGAATATACCGACAGCCGCATACACCATTGCATTTACAAATCGTGTGCTCGGGTTAGCAAGAGCACCTGCAAACTGTGCTTTAAAGCCTACCGTGTAAAGTTCTTGGTTGTATTTTTCAAAATTTTCAAAAGCTCTGTCTTCATATGAAAAAGCCTTTACAATTCGCTGATTGCCCACATACTCCTCAACATATGAGGAAATATCGCCCTGCAACTGCTGTTGTCTTGCAAAACGGTTATGTGTCATTTTACCTATAAAAGCAGCCACAAATAACGAAAGTGGAGTAAGGATAATTACCGCAAGAGCAATTCTCCAGTCAATTATAAACATAAATACCATTGTTCCGAGAATTGTAACAATACCCGAGAACAACTGCAAAAACATCTGTGAAAGGCCGTCGCCTACGGCATCAACATCATTGATTACTCGGCTGATAAGGTCACCGTGCGAGTGTGTGTCAATGTACGATAGCGGCACATCGTTAAATTTACAGAAAACATCTCTTCTTAAATCTCTTACTGTTTTGTATGAAATTACATTTGTAAAATAAGTCATAGTCCACTGGAAAATTGCAACACCGGCAACACCGACGGCTATATAAATAATTATTTGAAGTACATTTTCAAAATTAACATTGCCTTTATCTATAATATTATCAATGGCATTACCTGTAAGTACAGGAATATAAAGAGTAAGCGAAACGCTTATAATCGCACTTAAAATAGCAAGTGCAAGCAATCCTTTGTATGGTTTTATATATTTTAAAACTCTTCTTACTACTGATTTTTTCAAACTTCCACCTCCGATTTGCTAAGCTGTGAAAGGCAGATTTCCTTATAGGTTTCGCAGTTTTTAAGCAATTCTTTGTGAGTGCCCTTACCTACGAGCATACCGTCGTCAAGCACAAGTATCAAATCAGAATTCATAATTGTTGAACAACGCTGTGTTACAATTATAACCGTCATCTCATGAGTGTACTGACTAAGCGCTTTTCTGAGTGCCGCATCTGTTGCAAAGTCAAGTGCGGAAAAGCTGTCATCAAGAATAAGTACCTTTGGCTGTGCCGCAATTGCTCTTGCAATGCAAAGTCGCTGTCTTTGACCGCCGCTGAAGTTTTTACCGCCCTGCTCAACATGGCTGTCAAGTCCCATAGGCAGCTTTGAAACAAACTCATAAGCCTGTGCGTTTTTAAGCGCAGTAATAATATCTTCATCCGAAAGGTCAGGATTTTCCCATTTCATATTGTCACGGATAGTTCCTTTAAAAAGTATTGACTGCTGCGGAACTATGCCAATCTGTTTTCTTAACTGTTTGAAAGAATAATCTTTAACATTTCTGCCGTCAACCTCCACGCTTCCCTGTGTTACATCATAAAAACGAGGAATAAGGTTGATAAGCGTACTCTTACCCGAGCCTGTACCGCCGATTATACCTACAGTTGAGCCACGCTTGATTTCAAAGCTGATTTTACTAAGCTCATCATCACCGCCGCCATAACTGAAAGAAACATTGTCAAAAGCAATCTTCGGTGTGTTTTCGTCTGTATTTACAGAAATAATCTCTTTTGTGGTTTCTTTTACGCTTGGCTCCGTTTCAAGGACTTCGTTGATTCTTGCTGCCGACGCACTGCCCTTTGTCATTAAAAGCACAAGGTTTGCAACAACTATCATCGCAAGCAAAATCTGCGTCATATAGCTTACAAGCGCAATAATATCACCCGTCTGCATATTACCGGCATCTACATTAATACCGCCGAACCAGATAATTGCAATAATCGCTACATCCGTTACAACATAAGTTGCGGGATTAAGCAGAGCAGAAAGTCTGCTAATACGAATTGAAGTAGCTGCAAGATCCTCCGTAGAATTATCAATTCTCTCTTTTTCGCTTTTCTGCTTTGAAAAAGCTCTGATAACACGGTTACCTGAAAGGTTTTCTCTTGAAACAAGTCCGATTTTATCAAGTTTTTTCTGTATAAGGCTGAAAATCGGAATACTCTTTGTCATTACAAAATAAAGTATAAGACCGATAATAACGGCGGCAATTATAAAAATAATTGACATTCTCACGCTGATTGTCATTGCCATAATAATTGAGCCGATAACAATAAACGGTGCTCTTGTGAGCAATCGTATAGTCATTGCAACCATCTGTTGTGACTGGTTTACATCATTTGTAATTCTTGTAATGAGTGACGGTGTACCGAGTTTGTCAAGTTCTGCGTGAGAAAGTGAGTTGATGTGAGAAAACAACGCTCTTCTCACCTTTGTACCAAAACCTTGTGAGGCTTTTGAAGCAAAATACTGACACACAAGCGCACTAAGCAATCCCGTTGCCGCAAGTGCAACCATTACAAGACCCATACGCAGTACATAGCCTTTGTCGCCGTTGGTGACACCGTTGTCAATTATATCCGCCATTACAAGCGGAACAATAAGCTCAAGTATTGCCTCAAAAAGCTTACATAAAGGGCCGATAATACATTCTTTTTTTGTAGTCCTTCAAAAATCTTCTGAGTTTAATCATATTTTCCTCTCAATTTGCCTTTCTTAAATTTAACCTTTTAACAGTATAACATTATTATTTTACATCAAAAAAATTCATATATCAATATCCGCAATTGAAAATATCACTTTTCAAAAATTCATCAATACATTGTGCATCACTTTATTGAATTTATCGTGTATTTATGTGATAATATTGCAAAAAATAATTATGTTTTCAACAAAGGAGGTACTTACAACGGAAATGTTATTTAAAAACGGTAAAATGAAAAATATAAGCAAATCACAGGTGCTTACATTAAAAGACGAAGTTGCTTATCAGGACGGAATGGTAGTGAGCAAAACCCTTGTACAAAACGATGCAGTAAGCGTAACTCTTTTTTCTTTTGATAAAGGCGAGGAAATCAGCACTCACGAATCGAGTGGCGACGCATTTGTAACCTGCCTTGACGGTGTCGGAAAAATTACTGTTGACGGCATTGAGTATATATTAAAAGAAGGCGAATCAATCGTTATGCCTGCAAAACACCCTCACGCAGTTTTCGGTGAAGAACGCTTTAAAATGCTCCTTGTGGTTGTTTTTTGATTTTAGGTTTTTGGATAAAATTATGTTTAGCGGAAAGCGGCGGTTAATTTTACAATTGTAATTGACCGGCAAAGTATTCTGCAAACCACTAAATTTATCAGGCTTCAGCAATTCTTTTTAACAAAATATTTAAAGCAAAAAAACAGCAGTTGTACCGACAAAATTCGATACAACTGCTATTTGCTTTTTAAAACGGATTTTTTTATTTCAGTTTTAAGACGCTCAAGCGGAGTGTCTTTTTTATCTATAATCTCTTGTGCTGAAAGAACCTTTGGAGCAAGGTTTGATGCGCCGGGTTGTGAATGCATTTGCATAGTTATATTTTCATGCTGGATAAGCGCAAAAAGCTGACTTAACGACACACAGTCATCAATGGCTTTGATAAGCTCTTTTTTAGGCTTTTTGGCATAACCTGTAACCTTTGCAGCATTCATAATCCCTACTCCTTTCCTTAATGTAAGCCATATTGTTGCATTATACTGTTCTATTATACTTAATTTTCACAATATTTTCAATATAAATTTTGACTTATTTTATTTACAGAAATTTATTTTTGTGTTATCCTGTCATTAATAAATACAAAATAGGAGTTAATATGATGAAAAAAATTAAATACATACTTATTTCGGCACTACTCGTAAGCACAGTTGCACTGTCAGGCTGCGGCGGCAAGAGCGAAAGCACTGCCGAACAAAGTTCCTACACCCCCACTCCTACAGATATAACAGTAAAAACCACAGGAGAAAAAATTTTAATAAACGATTCCACTCTCGGAGAAATCTGGATAACAGAACTTGCCAATGTTCCAAAAAATACCCTCGATAAAAATAATTTTTCTGCCGACGCTAACTTTAAGTATTACAATGTAAACGGTAAAGCGGCATCAACAGAGGGTGTTGATGTTTCCGATTACAACGGAACTATCGACTGGAAAAAAGTTAAGGATTCGGGCATTGACTTTGCTATGATAAGAATCGGCGGCAGAGGCTACGGCACAGAGGGAACCCTGTATCAAGACGAAAATGCAATAAAAAATATTACAGAGGCAAAAGACAACGGCATAAAAGTCGGTGTTTACTTCTTCTCCCAAGCAATTAATACCGATGAGGCTATTGAGGAGGCAAACTATGTAAAAGACATTCTCGGCGACATCAAACTTGATTATCCGTTGCTTATGACTGGGAAATTGTAAAAGATGATGATGCAAGAACCGACAATGTTTCTGCTTACGAGGCAACCGAATGTGCAAGAGCATTCTGCCAGACCGTAGAATCAAACGGCTATACCGCATCTATTTACTCTCCGAGCCGTGAACTTTATTTTAAATATGACCTTTCAAGATTAAAGGACTATGACATTTGGTATTGCGAATACAGCGACACACCTGAATTTTACTATCAATTTTCGATGTGGCAATATACAACCGCAGGTAAGGTTGACGGTATTGACGGCGAAGTTGACCTTAACATTTGCTTTACCGGTATTGCAGACTACGCTTAAGACTACTAAATAAGAAAGAGGTTTTTTATAATGGAAAGAATTGCAAGCTTTCAAGTAAATCACGATACACTTGAACCGGGTGTTTATGTATCGAGAATTGACGGTGACATTACAACATACGATATGAGATTTATTAAGCCGAATACTCCGCCGTTTCTGCCTAACCCTGTTATGCACACTATTGAACATCTTTTTGCAACATATTCACGCAACAGCAAATATGCGGATAAGGTAATTTATTTTGGCCCTATGGGCTGCAGAACGGGATTTTATTTTCTTGTAAGAGATATGTCGCAGGAAGATGCCCTTGAGCTCATTAAAGATACTGTTTTTAAATGTAAGAATCACACAGGCGAAATTCCAGGAAATACTGCCGCAGAGTGCGGAAATTACAAGGAACACGACTTTAACGGTGCTATTGAGGCATTAAATAAATATTACAATAAGTTAAAAGATTTAACAGTCGATAACTTAAAGTATAATTAATTTTGAGAATTATTGTATCTGTTGCATAATATACGCTGTTAGATTTGTGCTAATTACTGGATAAGATTACGGTTTTTAATTCTTCTATTGCAATTTTGTTACTATTTGTTATAATAATAGTGTTAAGTTTGTTACAAGAATGTAACAGTTAATGAGATAGGAGAAATTATTTTGAGTACAAAGTTCATTGGCAAGGACGGCTACCAAGAAATCGAGAGTCTTCCTTTTACAAGGCGCAAACCTCAAGAGCTTAATACCGCTCAGAAAACTGTTCGCTTTATAAAGAGAGCAGCTGCGCTTGCAGCAAAAAAGTTTAAAATAAAATCAACAAGAAAAGTAACCGTAAAAAGAAATGTTACAAAACCTGTTGCAAAAAGGCAAAACAAACCTGCCGTACAGCCAAAGCCTGTTATGCAGACAAGCTCCAAACGAGCTGAAATCTGTTATTTTGACAGACGATACAGCGCTGCAAGACAGGGTATAAACTTTAATGATACAGATAATCCAACATTAAAGCTTGTTACCGCAACACGCTATAAAAATGACAGAAAATACGCTCACGCCGCACCTGTTTCAAAAGCAAGTGTGCATAAGGCAATCAAGAAGAAAGCTATGCTTGCATCTGTTGCCTGCCTCACTGCCGCTATGATAGGTTTTGCATCGGGCGCAAGTGCACTTTCCGTACCGCCGACAGAAAAGAAAGCGACTGTACAAAGTGCCAAGTCTTCGGGATACTCTTATGTTGACTATACTTCAAATGAATTTTCAAGCATAGCTACAGCAGATGAGGCAACCGATACTGCGGAAAAAGCTGTTACAAATGCAGTTTTGAGCAACAATATCGGCGCTCAACTTTCTGCACTTTATATTAACGGCAAAAAAATCGGTGTTACAGGAGAAACATCTGCCCTCGGCAATGCGTTAAATAAAATTTTATTTGACGCTAAAGAGGGTTATGACGAAAATACTACCGCTGATTTTGCAAATACAGTAAAAATTATCAACGGTAAATTCCCGAATGAAACCGTACTTACGGCAGATGAAGTTCTTGAGCTTGCTAAAGATTATCTTTATGTGGCTGTTACTACTGATGTTACCGATACAATCAGCCTTAATTACGATACCCAATACGAGTATGACGATTCAAAGAGCAACACCTACAGCGAAACCAAGCAAGAAGGTGAAAACGGCGAGGCTGAAGTAACCTACAAGGTAACATATATAAACGGAGAACAGACAGATTCTGTTGAAACAGCAAGAAATGTTACAAAAGAGCCTAAGAACGAGATAATTGTTCAGGGCACAAGCGAAGCTCCGTCATACGATGCAACAGGTTCGTTTATGTGGCCTCTTCCCTACACCCACAACATTGTAAGCTACTACGGCTATCGTTGGGGCAGACTTCATTCAGGCATAGATATTTCAGATGACGGAATCGGCGGTCAGGACATTGTAGCGGCTGACGGCGGCACAGTAACATGGGCAGGATATGATGATTCAGGCTATGGCAACTATGTTATAATCGACCACGGAAACGGATATTATTCATTGTACGGTCACTGCAGTTCACTTGCAGTAAGTCAGGGTGACAAGGTATATAAGGGACAGACTGTAGCCTATGTAGGCTCTACAGGCGACTCCACCGGCGAACATTTACACTTTGAAATCAGAAGAAGTGAAACAGACCGCCTTGACCCTATGGAATTTCTTTAAAAATTTAGGCAATATCACATTAATTGTGGTATTGCCTTTTTAGTTAATTTTTTATTAAAACAGTTCTTTTAAAAGTCTGGGTAAATTATGGTTTTTATTACGAGATGATAGTTTGCAAAGTAATAATTTTCTTGTTCCCGACAATAACTTAGAAACAGTCGGGAATTAAAAGTATTAAGATTGCCTATGCTTTCTGATCGGACAAAGAAATTTAGGTCGAGCCTTTTTAAAGGCTCGTGGGTTTGGGCAACGCCCAAGAAAGCTGTTTTTATTACAAATTATCAGGCACAAACAGCAACGCTGTTTGCGTGCTTGCACATAGTTTGAAAAACAGGCGACAGCCTTTTATAAAAGAAATGATTAACTTTTCATTATATATCGAATGGCTTTCTTATTGCTATCGCATTTATAAAGGCTAACGCCGTTGTGTTCAAGCCGCCGAACAGCGAGCTGTTTGGCTATCATTAGCTTGCATAAACGGAAAGTATTTGTGGGCTTTGCCCACACCCACGACCTTTGAAAAGGTCGACCAAACTTTTATAATTGCTTGATAAAGCAATCAGCTAAAACCTAATTCACCTCAAAATTTAATAAAACTCTCTAAGCAAAAGCCTGTTCAGTGAAAACCGAACAGGCTTAATTTACATCTATTAAATATTAATAATCAGCAAGAAGTTCCTTAAATGCTTCCTTAACAATGTTAAGTCCCTTTAAGAGAAGTTCGTCCTCAATTACAAGAGCAGGCATAATTTTCAATACGCTGCCATTTCTGCCGGCTACCTCGCAAATAAGATTCTTTGTAAAGCAAAGGTCAGAAAGTTTAGATGCAAGAGCAGAATCAATCTTTGAGCAGTCAATACCCCACATAAGTCCGATACCTCTAAGCTCAAGTTTATCGTTAAGCGGAAGAATTTCCTTTTCAACAAAGTTCTTTACAATATCACCCTTACGCTTTGTTTCAGCCTCTACATTGTTTTCGAGAAGATACTCAATAGCAGCCTTACCTGCAACAAATGAAAGCTGATTGCCTCTGAATGTGCCGTTATGCTCTCCCGGCTTCCATACATCAATTTCAGGCTTATGAAGTACAATTGACATTGGCATACCGATACCGCCGATTGATTTTGACATTACAACAATGTCAGGCTGAATACCTGCACGCTCAAACGAGAAGAATGAGCCGCTGCGGCAGCAACCGATCTGAATATCATCAACAATCATAAGAATATCGTTCTTTGTGCAGAACTCCCTTACAGCCTTTAAGAACTCAACATCAAATACTCTGATGCCACCCTCTGCCTGTACGGTTTCCATAATAACAGCCGCAGGCTTATCTGTTGCAGAATGGTCGTCATCAATGAGCATCTGCATATACTTAACTACATCAAGACCCTCTACCATATAAGGAGCAGGAATGTGTGTACAATCTGTAAGAGATGCAATAGCGCCGTTTCTCGCAAACATTTCTGATGTTGCGGAAAGTGCACCGAGTGTCATACCGTGGAAACAACCCATAAATGCAAAGATGTTTCTTCTGCCTGTATACTTTCTTGCAAGCTTTAATGCAGCCTCAACAGCGTTTGTACCTGTCGGGCCCGGGAACTGAATTCTGTAGTCAAATCCTCTCGGCTCAAGAATCTTTGTTTCAAGTGTTTCAATAAATTCACGCTTTGGAACTGTGTACATATCAAGTGCGTGAATAATTCCGTCTGTTGAAAAATACTCAAGAGTCTTTGCTTTGATGTATTCATTGTTATGACCGTAGTTTACCGCACCTGCACCGCAGAAAAAGTCTATATATTCGTTGCCCTCTTCATCTTTGATGATTGAACCCTTTGCAGTTGTAAAAACTGTCGGGAAGTGTCGGCAGTAAGAGCGTACTGATGACTCGTATTTTTCAAATGCTTCTGTTTTCATAAAATGCTGTTCCTTTCCTCTTTGCTGCATTTAAGCAATCAATTTGTTTTCCCTATACCTTTTTAGAAATCCTCTTAAAGCGCCGTTCATTATGTTTTCTATCTGCTGCGGATCATCGGGCAAAAGAATTATTGCCTGCGAATCCGATGCAAATACATAACCGTCACTGCCGGAGGAATTTTTTAACCTTTTCATTTCCAACGGCGGATTATCCGCAAAAGCCCTTGCAAAAACACTTGGGCTGTCGCTTTCTCCGCCTATATCTAAGCCACCCGTAACAAAAACTATGTCGTTTGTTTTGAGGGAACTTACAACGAGCTCTCCGAGAGTTTTGCAGTTTGCAGCAAATTTTGCCTCATCTGCAATTAAATCAAGCTCCGAAAAGCTCTTTCTTAACGACCTTTCGCAAAGTGATGTTTTGCGAGCGGCGTAAAAAATCAGTTCACCTGTCATTCTGCCGCTACCTCCTCTGCAGGAGCATCGGTAGCCTGCTGTTTTAATACAGGCTCAAAGTTAGGTGCGATTGTCATATCACTGTAAACCTTGCTGAAATCAAGCTGCCAGCCTTTAAATACATAGTCGTAATAATCATCGCTCGGCTTTACGGGATCAGCCGGTGCTTTTGCCGACTTTCCTACTTCAACTTTCTGTTCGCTGATTTGTGTTCCGTCATAGTTAATAAACTTGACTGTTACATAAACCTTAGCCTTCGTTGTAGGTTGAGCGGTTGTTGGCTGTTGTGTAGGTTTTACTGTATTGCCTTGTGCATCTGTTGTAGCAGGTGCGGTAGTTGCCTCAACCACTTTCTGATCCTTAAAGTCATAATCGCCGCTGTACCAGTCAATCTGACCTGCTTCATATGCAGTACAGAAATCTGTTACCTTTGGACGTGTACCGCCGTTTCTGTCATAGTAAACCTGCGGCCATACTGCATTATTATTTGTAGATGCCTGTGAAACATCAACCTTTGCCGATTCGCCGTTCCTTACCTTTCTTGCAACAATTACTGTTCTGAAATCCGTATATTCATATGAACAGGTTGAAAGTGTGATAAGGCTGTCGTCTTCGTTTACATCAACAGGGCAATTCACCATTGAACGAACTCTGACATTATAAACATAGTTCATAAAATCCTTATCGTTTTGGAATGAACCTATCATATAGTTAAAGAATTCGCCGTGACTTGACAATGTGTTTGTCTTGAACACGGAAATTATCTTGTATGTCGCATTTTCTTCGGGAGTGTTAAATGTAATTGTCGGAGCTTTTTTGTAGAAATCCATATCTATGGAGTATCTGCCGTATTTGAGCATACCCGCAAACATTGTACCGTCATTCATATGATGACCGTGCATAATAACATTTTTGCTCTTTGTGCTCTCGGTACTTCGATAGTCTATGAACACACTGCCCCAATCATCAGGATTGCCTCTGTAATCTCGATAAAGATAATACTGAGAAGAACGGCTGTCACCCTCGTGATACAGCACAGGATAGTCGATTCCGGTATCGTTAATCTGTATCCAACCGACAATTTCCTTATTGATATCTTTGAGTTTTGCCCAATCCACTTTTTCTTCTTCTGACGGTTTTTTATCTCCGCCCTGCGAAGTATTATCATCAGTTGTATTATGGTAAATCATCTGAATATCATTCATTTTTTCTTTATTCTGATAACTCAGGTAAACCATATTGTAAAACAGCATTGAAAGAGCGCCGACAAACACAACAAGTGAAACAATTGCAACGGATTTTCGCGCAATTTCCTTACCGCTGTCGCCACGCATCGGAATAAATCGGTATTTCAGTCCTTTTTTAGGAGGAACATACTCAACCTTACTGAATCCGCCGGGATACTCCGCCTCGTTATTTTCAAACACTTCAACAGTTTTTTGAGCCGCCGCCAAAATCATATCGTCGATATTGTTCAGCGAATATTTTTTCTGTGGCAATGCTGTGACTTTCATACCCTTGTACATAAAGCAAAAGCCTTTGCAGCCGTTTCCTAAATCGCCGAGATTAAATATCTTGGATTTCTTTCTGTACAGCTTAAAACTGTCTTTTATCTCCTGCACTCTTTCGTCTGATAATTTCAATTTTTCAGCATTTTTCAGTGCTTTTGTGCGTTTTTTCCAATAGTCTTTCGGAGCTTTGGGTTTTTCGGCTTTTTCCGCCTGTGCAACTACCTCTGAAAAATGTTTTTTAAAGCTGTCCGCACCTTTATCCGAAAGTGCGTTTGCCAAAATTACAACAGAAGGCTTTCCATTATTATCCGCACATTTGTCAAGAGCGGAAATAATTTTTTGCTTTTAAAGTCGACAGGTGTTATATAGGTAAGCGTAAAACCGTTTTCGGCAAGTTTGTCCGAAAGTTCGCCGCTGTCTAATGCAGGGGTATCGTTTTGGTTTACCAATAAAATTTCAATATCCACGCAGGTCCATCCTTTCGTGTCACAGTAATTTTTGTTTTGGTATATATGTTATTCGTCTTTTGCTGAAATCTCTGTTACCTTGAGATTTGCAAGAGCCTCTTCAATCATCGGTTCAAAATTTGCTTTTTCCTGTGCCTCTTTTACATACTTCAAAACAGGTCTTGTTCTCGGGTGCTTTGGAGTAAATACCGTACAGCAATCCTCGTAAGGCTCGATTGAAATATCATAAGTGTCGATTTTATATGAAATATCAATAATCTCCTGCTTATCCATACCGATAAGAGGTCTGAACACAAGCAAGTCTGCCGCATCATCTGTACAGCTTAAAGCACCTATAGTCTGACTTGCAACCTGACCCAAGCTCTCGCCTGTAATAAGCGCCGTGCAATCGTTATCCGCTGCAATTCTTGAAGAAATCTGCATCATAAGTCTGCGCATAATGATTGTAAACAATTCTTCCGGACATTCATTTTTTATAGTTTTCTGAATCTTTGTAAAAGGAACTGTGTACATTGTCATTTTGCCTGCATAACGGCTTACTCGTCTTAAAAGTCTTACTACCTTATCTTCTGCTCTTTTGCTTGTGTAAGGCGGACTTGCAAAGTGAACGGCTGTAAGTTTCAAACCTCTTTTTGCCATCATATATGCGGCAACAGGAGAATCAATACCGCCGCTTATAAGAATAGCAGCATTGCCGCTTGTACCTACAGGAATACCGCCCGCACCTTTATGCGCCGCACCGTGAACATAAGCGCCAAAATCACGAACCTCTACATTTACGATAAGATCCGGATTATGAACATCAACGCTAAGATGCGGAAATTTATCAAGAATAACTCCGCCGAGTTCTGCGCATATTTCGGGCGACTTATACGGAAAGCGTTTGTCACTTCTTCTTGCCTCAACCTTAAAGGTTTTCACAGCCTTTAACTCTTTTTCAAGATAAACAGGTGCGGTAGCAATAATTGATTCAAGTGTTTTTTCTTCGCAGATTGCCGCTCTCGAATATGACACAATGCCGAATACTCTTGAAATTTTCAGACAAGCCTCGTCAAGGTCAATATCGTCCGAAAGCGGTTTTACATATATAATTGATTGAGCGGATTTTATTTCAAAACTGCCCAAATGTGAAATTGCGTGTCTGATATTCTTTTTGAGAACATCCTCAAATGTACGACGGTTAAGACCCTTAAGTACAATTTCGCCGTCTTTTAAAAGTATGATTTCTTTCATTAATTCTTTACCTTTCAGTTTATCTGTGAACAAGAACTTTTAATCCCTGCGCAAGCGTTGTGCACAGTGCGTCAACATCTTCTTTTGTATTCAGCTTTGAAAAGCTTACACGCAATGCGCTGTCTGCTCTGTAACTTCCGTATCCCATTGAGTTTAACACATAACTCGGTGCGCCCTTTGCACAAGCACTGCCCGAGGAAACATAAATTTCGTATTCCTCAAGAAAATGGAGCATAGTTTCACTTCTAACCTTGCCCGCCGAAAAATTCAGAACATACGGCAAAGCGTTCTGCGGTGAATTTATAACCACTCCGTCTATTTTTGTAAGCTGATTTTTTGCGTATTCGCAAAGTTCGGCAACTTTTTCGTAATTTTTTTCTATTGCAAATTCATTACAGGCAACTCCGAATGCCGCAATCAACGGCAACGGTTCTGTACCCGGTCGGATTTTCTTTTCCTGTTCGCCGCCGTAAGTCCTCGGTACAAGTCGCACACCTTTTTTTATATATATTGCGCCGCATCCCTTTGGAGAATGTACTTTGTGAGCCGACACGCTCACAAGGTCTGCACCGAGTTTTTTAGGATTAACGGCTATTTTGCCGAAAGCCTGAACTGCGTCTGTATGGCAGATAATATCCGATTTTTTCCCCTTTACCGCATCAAAAATCTCTGCAACAGGCATAATAGCACCCGTTTCGTTATTTACATACATAACAGAAACAAGAACTGTATTGTCGTTTACTTCCGCAAGAATATCCTCGGTATGCACAACTCCGTCTTGTCTTGGGCTTACATATGCAATCTCAAAGCCCTCTTGCTCAAGTCTTTTGCAAGACTCCATAATACTGCTGTGCTCAACGGAAGTCGTAACAATCTTAGTACCTCTGCGTTTTTTTGCATATGCAGTGCCGAAAAGAGCAAGGTTATTAGCCTCCGTACCGCCGCTTGTAAAGATGATTTCTTCGGTTTGGGCAAAAAGCTGCTTAGCAACCGCCTTTCTCGCCTTTTCAAGTTCCTGTTCCGCAAGCATTCCTCTGTAATGAAGTGAAGATGGGTTTGCGTAATTTTCCGTCATCATCTCAAACGCTTTTTTAGCCGCCGCAAGCGATGCAACGGTTGTTGCGCTGTTATCAAGATAATGCTCCACGATACTCCACCTCACAATACATAAATATACATTTAACATTATACATCATATTTCATCAAAAATAAACTGTTATTTTACATAAACTAATCTTACATAAGAACAAATTTTTAACACATAATATTAGTACATTTAATTAGCAAGTTATAAACGAAACGGAGTTAATGTATATATGATTTCACCAAAAGAATACAATAAAATTGTGACGAAAAATTCACCGAAAAGTAAACTTTTTGTGAACTGCATAAAAGCCTTTTTAATAGGCGGAGCAATATGCACAATCGGGCAGGGATTTACGGATTTATACGCAATGCTCGGTGCGGCAGAAAAAGACAGTAAAACATTGTGTTCCGTAACGCTGATATTCATAGGCATTTTACTGACAGCAATTGGCGTGTATGACAAAATAGCAAAACACGGAGGAGCAGGAACTCTTGTACCGATAACAGGTTTTGCCAATGCAGTATCTTCACCTGCAATTGAATTTAAGTCAGAGGGATATATAGCGGGACTCGGTGCTAAATTATTTATAATTGCAGGTCCGGTAATAGTATACGGAGTTTCTGCATCAATAATTTACGGATTTGTTCTCTGGATTTTGAGTTTGTTCGGAGTACGGCTGTTTTAGCAAAAGTTATGGTTTAGCAGAGTGTCGGTCGGGCATTGAAATTTAGCTAACGCTAAATTATCCTCCCAAAAGCAAAAAAGTTTACTCAATTTTTTCAAAAATTGCGGGTTTGGGCAGCGCCCATAAAATCTTCCGATATAACAATTTATCAGGCGCAAACAGCCACGCTGTTTGCGTGCTAAAACTAAGTTTGTTAAAACAGGCGACAGCCTTTTATAAAAGAAATGATTAACTTTTCATTATATATCGAATGGCTTTCTTGTGGCTATCGCACATTTAAAGGCTAACGCCGTTGTGTTCAAGCCGCCGAACAGCGAGCTGTTCGGCTATCGTCAGATTGCGTAAGCAGAAAGTATTTGTGGGCTTTGCCCACACCCACGACCTTTGAAAAGGTCGACCAAACTTTTATAATTGCTTGATAAAGCAATCAGCTAAATCATAATTTACCAACATTTTAACAAAAATCGTTTTTAAAGCAAAAGACAAAAAAGCACCGACTTTTCAAATCGGTGCTTAAATTATTACTTATGAAGATTTAATTTTTCCATAATTTTATCGACGGTTTCTTCAAGATTTGACGCATTCTCAAAATCAACGGTTACATCTGCATATTTTTCATAAAGAGGTGTTCTCTCTTTAAAAACATCGTTAAGAGTTTCGCCGTCTTTAAAAGCAATTCCCCTTGTCGCTACATTTGTAACTCTGCGTATGATTTCATCAATCGGCACATTAATATACACAACCGTACCGATTTTCTTCAAATGTTCCATACCTTCTGCGCTAAGTACCATTGAGCCGCCTGTTGCCACAACTGTTTTCTCGCAGTCAAGCTCTTTGCCTACTTGATTTTCAATTTTCAAGAAAGCATCATAGCCGTCCTGATCAAGTATCTTTTGCAGTTTTTTGCCTGTTTTCTTAGTAATAATCAAGTCTAAATCCGCAAAAGAATATCCGCTGTATTTTGCAAGCAGAACACCAAGTGTACTCTTACCCGAACCCGGCATTCCTATAAGTATAATGTTATTGTTATTCATATTATAAAATCCTTACATTGAGAGAGTCTGTGCTTGAAGTAGGTGCAGTTCTGTTTGAAGAAATTACAACTACAATATCGCCCTTTTTAAAGTAGCCCGTGCTTAAAGCCTTTTCCATTGCCTGCTTTGTAATGGCATCGGAAGTTTTCTTTTCTTCACCGATAAGTGCTGTAATACCCCAATTAAGGCAAAGTTTTTTACAAACAAGCGAAGAGGTAACAACTGCAATTATCGGAACATTCGGGCGGAAATGTGTCATTGCTCTTGCAACTTTACCTGTAGCACTCTCAACAATAATAGCTCTTGCGCCAATCTGATGAGCAATATCTCTTGCCGCACGGCAAATACTGCCTCTGATTGGGTTGCTGTCCTGAATACTGTGATGTTCGATATAGTCTTTAAGAGCTGTAAACTCACCGTTCTGCTCTGCTTCAAAGCATATAGCGTCAAGAGCCTTAACACTTTCAACAGGATACTTACCTGCGGCAGACTCACCCGAAAGCATAACGGCGCTTGTACCGTCATATACAGCATTGGCAACATCGCTGATTTCAGCTCTTGTAGGACGAGGTGAAGAAGTCATACTCTCAAGCATTTGAGTTGCTGTAATTACATATTTACCTCTTGCAACGCACTTTCTGATAAGTGTTTTCTGAATTTCAGGAAGTTTGATAAACGGAATTTCAACACCCATATCGCCTCTGGCAACCATAATGCCGTCAGCGCAATCTATAATGGCGTCCATATCGTCAACACCGCTCTGATTTTCAATCTTTGCGATGATTTCAACATATTCAAATCCAAGGCTGTCGATAAAATCTCTTAATGTTTTAACATCTTCGTGTGTACGAACGAATGATGCGGCAACTACATTAGCGCCGTGAGAAAGACCAAATTCAATATCTTTTCTGTCCTGTGCACTGACATAAGGCATATTTATATGATAACCGGGAATATTAATACTCTTTCTGTTCTTAAGTGTACCGCCCTTAACTACTTTGCAAATAATTTCGTTAGGAGCCATACTGTCAACAACTATTGAGATAAGACCGTCATCTAATAATAATTCTCTGCCTATTGCCGCTTTGCCGTCGGCATTGAACAAATCAATAAGCTTAGGGAAAGAAATTGCCACGCCTGTTTCGTCACCGACTTCTTTATTCTTGCAAAGGCTGAAAAGCTGACCTTCAATAAGTTCTATACTGCCGTTTTCAAATGTGCATACTCTTACTTCCGGACCTTTTGTATCTAGAAGAATTGACACAATTTTTCCGCTTTCGGCAATAGCTTCTTTGAGAACATTAAAAGTGTTTTCCAAATCGTCATATGCTCCGTGTGACATATTAATACGAGCAACATTCATACCTGCGTTGATCATCGCAAGCAAGGTTTCTTTATTGTTGCAGGCAGGACCAATTGTGCAAACAATTTTAGTCTTTCTCATAATAACCTCCATAATTAAATCAAATACTATCCTCAATAATACCCAAAATTTTCACAAATACATTATATACCATTACCGTAAGTTTTTCAATAAATTTTGTGTAAATTTATAATTAAATAATAGAAATATGACTTTTAAAAATCAAAATACCGCTTGAAATCTTCCGAAATCAAGCGGTATAAAAATTTAAATTTTATTGTGTAATTATCTGCTGTAAAGCTGTGACATCTCTCACATCAATAATTCCGTCTTTGTTTATATCAGCCATTTTTACACCTTCAATGTCAAGTGTTGCACTTTCTGCAATGTAAAGCTGAAGAGCCGTTGCGTCACGAACATCTAAAATTCCGTCATTGTTAAGGTCATTTTCAATTCTTGGATTTGACGGTTCGTAGTCAGCATACATTTCGTTGCTAAGCCAAGCCGCACGGCTTGTAAGCCAATCGGCACAATAATTGTACATTCCGTCAAAATTGTTGCTGTACTTTGTAACAGTATTGCTTACTGTATATTTGCCTGTGGAATAGTCAAAGGTAGCTACATTGAGTTTGCTGTGGTCTGCAATCCAGCTGCCTGTATTGAGCAACCAACCGCTCTTGTAGTTCATCTCTGCACTGCCCTTTAGGTAGTTATAATAAACATCAGATGAATAAATTTCTCCTTCACTTACTCCGCTTGACATAAATGTTTTGAGAGCCGGAACAAAGTCCTCAAACCAAACCTGCGGTGCAGCCTTAATAACATTTTTATTTCTCGAAATCAGATTCATAACATTGTTTGTGCTGTTGCTGTTTTTACCTTTATCTTTGTATTTGCACCACCAACCGCTGTACTGTTCATAGTCATTTACTCCTATATTTCCGAGATCCCATTCAACGCCCTTTGCGTTACCGAGCGAGTTATCGTAATCCCATACAGGAGAACCAAAGAATTTCCAATTGCCGTTTTCGTCCTGCTTATATGTAAAGTAAAGACTTGATACGCCCGAATCCCAGTTTTTGCTGAGTTCGTTTATAAGATAAATCTTTGTTACAGAATCAACATCAGCATAATCGGCAAGATTTTCAGTTGAATTTTTAATTGCATTGTAAAAAGAATCAAATTTGTTTTTTACATAATTTTTAACTTCGTTGTAGCCTTTGTCCCCCGGTGCAAGCTCGGGAGTTTTTATTGTAATCTTATTACCGCTTGATGAATTAAAGTGGTAATCGTCATCGTTTGCGCTTGCGTCAACCTCGCATACAAATTGGAAGTTTTCGTTGATTGAGCCGTCCTTGTTGAGGTAGCCTTTATCATCAATGTCACTTAAAAGATTTGTCTTACCTGTATCAATCTTTTGACACATCTGATATGAACCCCAATAATAGCCGTCAGAGTAAAAATCTACATAGCGTGAATCGGAAGCGTACGGCATATCTACCGCATCTGAAAGGTCATACAAAAATCTGTTTCTTGAAAGAGAATCATCCTGATAATTTGCAAGCATTGAAAATTTCTTACACTTGTCCATTGAACCGATTGTTACATTATCTTTAAAAGTAACATTGTACGGTTTTTTAGCCTTGCCCCATGTTGAGTTGCCTCTGCCCTTGATTTTCTTTACATCGGCAGTTTCAATTGTGCCGTCTGCATCGATAATTGCGGCTGTTGCGCTTGCGGAATTACTCTTATCACGATTAAGGTATGTGATAAGCTCCGTACCGTTACCGTCGGCATTGTCATTATTGATATATACGGCGGACTCTGCGGTTGATTTCATAAAAATCAAAGTAAAGTTTTTGCCGCCCGCATTTACCGTATACTCAACATTTGTATTGTACGGTATCGAACCCGATTTATGTGAGTCAACAGTAACACCGTTTATTGTAATCGGTGATGAATAAGCGTTGTAAATATCAACTTTTTCTCCGTTTGCCGAAGAAGGCAGGAAGAAATACTTTTTATTACTGTCTATTTCGTTAAAGTTCTCATCGTGCACACTTTGCCATCTCAGCCAAGCCTGTGTATCTTCAGAGTTTAAAACAGCGTGAGCATATAATGCATCATATGTCTTAAATCCCGGTGTAGAAACGGTGGAATCGGTTGTCTGTGCCGCAAGAGCAGATACAGAAAAGCCTGTAGTAAGCATTACAGCAGAAAGTCCTACTGCAATAATTTTTGCTAATTTCATTTCAAACACTCCTAAAAATTCATTCAGTTTTCACATATCTATTATATCATAGAAAAAATTAAATTACAATGTAAAATTTTGCAAATTATTATTTAAATAATTACGCTTTATTTTTATAATATATTTTGCTATAATAGGAACAATAACATTAGATAAGGAATGATTTTATGAATAATTCAAAGCATAAAGCAAAGAGGCTTTCTGTTGCACTTTTGATTGCCGTACTTGCCGTTTCAACATCATTTGCAAGTGTAATGACAGGCTGCGGTAATAAAGATGAGAGTTCATCAACCGTTGCGACCGTAACAAGCACTGCTTCTGCCGCTGAAAACACAACTGTTGCAAACGACAAATCAGAAAGCGAAGTAACTTCTGAAAGCAGCAATTCACAAAGTTCGGGTTCTGAATCAAAGTCCGAGTCTGCTCAAAGCTCTGAAAAGTCAGAATCAAGCGGCTCTTCCGATTCATCAAAAGCAAACAGCAACTCTAACAATAATTCATCAAGCAAGGCTGCAAACAACAATTCAAACAACAATTCAAACAATAATTCAGGCAATAATTCGGGCAACAAATCAAATAACAATTCATCTGACAAAAACAACTCCGATGAAAAATCTAACGAAGATGTAACTCTTGACTTAAAGAAAGGTCAAACAATAACAGTTACCTACTCGGTTAAAAGCACTGTAGTTTTAACAAACTATCAGGCACAAATCACATATGATTCATCAAAATTAAAAGTTAAATCCGCTCTGCTCCAGAAACCAGCTACAACAAATGGTATTATCAATGCAAAAATAGCCGGAAAAATCAACTTAAACGGCTCTGACATAACCACAGGCTATGACTACACTAAAGGCGGAGAAATGGTTGTTGTAACTTTTGAAGCAACAGCTGACGGCTCATCAAAAGTAAACTGGTTATGGCAGTCTGCAAGCACTATTGATGAAAAAAACAATTTAGTTTATCATATTGATAATAACGGAAAATCAGACGGTACAGTTTCACTTTCAACATCTTATAAATAAAATGTTAAAAACTCTCGCTCGGGCGGGAGTTTTTATGTTGGGGCAACATTAATAAATTTTGGTTTAGCGGAGTGTCGGTCGGGCATTGAAATTTAGCTAACGCTAAATTATCAGCAAAAGAACAAAAAAGTTTACTCAATTTTTTCAAAAATTGCGGGTTTGGGCAGTGCCCATAAAAATCTTCCGATATAACAATTTATCAGACGCAAACAGCCACGCTGTTTGCGTGCTAAAACTAAGTTTGTTAAAACAGGCGATAGCCTTTTATAAAAGAAATGATTAACTTTTCATTATATATCGAATGTCTTTTATTGTTGATTTCGCATTTAAAGTCTAACGCCGTTGTGTTCAAGCCGCCAAACAGCGAGCTGTTTGGCTATCGTTAGATTGCGTAAGCGGAAAGTATTTGTGGGCTTTGCCCACACCCACGACCTTTGAAAAGGTCGACCAAACTTTTATAATTGCTTGATAAAGCAATCAGCCAAACCATAACTTTTACGAAAAAATAGGCGGGTACTCTTTGCAAGTATCCGCCTAAATTTTTAATATTATCTTTTATCAAGTGGAGTATAATTCTTTGTTGTAGAAATACTCATATAAGCAGGACGGATAATCTTACCGCCATTTACAATTTCCTCAAGTCTGTGTGCGCTCCAACCTGCAATTCTGGCTGTAGCGAACATCGGTGTATAAAGCTCACAAGGAATGTCAAGCATACTGTAAAGCAAGCCGCTGTAAAAATCGACATTGGACGCAACGCCTTTATAAATCTTACGCTTTTTGCCGATAACCTGCGGAGCAAGTCTTTCTACTCTCTCATAAAGTTCAAAGTCCTCATCGTAACCCTCTGCCTTAGCGAGTTTCTGAACAGCACCTTTAAGAATTATCTGACGAGGGTCAGAAATTGTATAAACAGCGTGACCCATACCATAGATAAGACCCATTCTGTCGAATGTCTGCTTTTCGAGTATTTTTTCAAGGTAATCTGCAATTTCTTCGTCATCTTTCCAGTCTTTTATGTGCTTTTTAATATCCTCAAACATATAGAATACTTTAACATTTGCACCGCCGTGCTTAGGACCTTTAAGAGATGCCAAAGCCGCTGCAATTGCCGAATAAGTATCTGTACCGGAAGAAGTTACAACATGAGTTGTAAATGTAGAGTTGTTACCGCCACCGTGCTCCATATGAAGAATAAGCGCCATATCAAGAACTTTTGCCTCAAGCGGTGTGTATTTTCTGTCAGGACGAAGTAATGACAAAATAACCTCCGCTGTGGACATAGTAGGCTCTGCACGGTGAATATAAAGGCTTTTGTCACGGAGATAGTGGTTATATGCATGATAACCGTAAACCGAAAGCATCGGAAATACTGAAATAAGCTGAATACACTGACGAAGAACATTATCTACCGATGTATCATTAGGGTTATCATCGTAACAGAACAAAGTAAGTACGCTTCGAGCAATCGAGTTCATCATATCTTCACTCGGTGCTTTAAGAATAACATCACGAACAAAGTTTTGCGGTAAAGTTCTGTATTTTACAAGCAATTCCTTAAAATCCTTAAGCTGTGCGACATTTGGCATTTCGCCAAAAAGAAGAAGGTAAACAACTTCTTCAAAACCAAAACGATCATCCTCAAGAATACCGCCGACAATATCGTTTACATTATATCCACGATAATACAACTCACCGTCGCAAGGAACAAGCTTACCGTCAACTTCTTTATTCTGGATAATTGTGGAAATATCTGTAAGGCCTGTTAATACACCCTTACCGTCAAGGTCACGAAGTCCTCTCTTAACATTATACTTTGAATAAAGACTTGTATCGATCATCGAATTTGAGATCATTTTTTGTGCCAAGTCATGGATAGCCGGTGTGTTATCTGAATAACTGCCCATCAAAATCACTTCCTACAATAAAGATTAGTAAATTTATAATTACCATTAAAGAACATTATATCACATTTTAAAGCAAAAGAAAAGATACAAAATGCTTTAAAGTGTCTTATTTATAATTAAGATTATGTCATATTTATATACATTTTAGCAAAAATATTCATTTATCTGCAAATATATACAAAAAGAGGATGAATTTTACTCCATCCTCTTAGTTGTAATTATAATTATTTAATTACTTAAGATATGTACCGTTTGTACCGATCTTACCGTCAATGCCTGTGAAGCCTGAACCGCAAGCTACATAGCATCTCATGTTGGCTTTACCGATACTGCCTACTGTAAGTGTTCCGTTTGTTACATTCTGAACATCACCTGTAACAGCGTCAACATATCTGCCGTTAGGAATGTTCTTGAATGTAGCGCCGCCTGAAATAGTTACAAGTGCAAGGCTGTCTACGCCTTCGCTTGAATTTGTATAACGGCGGATAAATGCCATATTACCAGTTACATATTCGCTGTCCTTTGTATACTGACCTTTCTGGAGAGCAGGTACTGCCCTACGAATCATATTCAGTTGTTTAAGGTGAACAGCAAGCGGAGAATTAAGAGTTTCGGCAACTGTTCCCGATGCGCTATATTCACCGAAATCAGTAGCTGAAACATCACCCTCAAGATAATCGCCGAAATATGCACGACCTAAAGTTGAAAGAGGAGCATTTGGACCAAGGTCTATACTTACACCCTTTTGGAATTCAACTTCTGAACCATAGTATAGACATGGAATTCCACGGAATGTAAAGAGAAGTGAAAGGTTTTCTGCCCAAGCCTGAGTACCGCCATTATAACGAGTATCCATATCAGGACCGTAGTCATGGGAGTCAACATAAGTTACATTCCATGTTGAATCATTATAATATGGATCCTCTTCAAGAGCACGGGTAAATGCATTGCTGGCAGTAGAGAAGTTCCAATGCATTGGGAAGTCAATAACGCCTGTGCCATTGCCCTTACTGTAATCAGGAGTATGATATGTAATACCATTAAGATAAACATTATCAGAAGTTGGCTGATTACTTGTAGATGAATTGCTTGCATAGTGAGCATTTGTAAGGTTTACATTTTCAAGCTGATCATCGCCGAGAGCATTGATATAATTGCTGTCTGTTTCTGCCCAAGTATAGAAAGGAGCAGAAATTGCAGGGATATTATGATTCCAAAACTCGCTTACACGAGTACAAACCTCGCCGAATACATAGAAATTCTTTCCGCCTGTCTTAAGCCATGATGGGAAATAGAACTGGTTAAGAGTAAGTCTTGATACATGCTTTTCGGTATCCATTCTGAATGCATCAACACCCATGTTGATATAATCGCCGTAAACATTGTTAAGATACTCTGCAACCTTTGGATTTTCTGTGTTTACATCAACGCAGTCACCGGCAATCTGTCCTGTCTGTACAGTTGGACTTTCCCAGCTAAGGTCTTTATAATGATGATAGTTATTTTCCGTGTCATGTGAACCTGAATCAAGAGCCTTAGTATCCTTCATTATATTAAGTCTTGCCTGATACTGATAACCCGGAGCAAGACTGTCATAGTCAGGGAATGTTTTTGCAAAATCCGAATCAGGAATCGGAACCATACAATTAACAGATTCAAGATCCTTAAGTGTGCTATACTCTTTTTTGTAAACATAGGCGCGAGAGTAGCCTCACCAAAGTTACCTGTATGATTGATAACTATGTCCTGAACAATCTTGATGCCCTTTTCATGAGCGGCATCAATAAGATCCTGATATGTAGCGCCGTCGCTCTCATAACGAACATCAACTGTTGAGAAATCGAATGCGTGATAGCCATGGTAGTCATAACCTGACGCATTTGTTACAACAGGAGTAATCCAAATTGCACTGAAGCCTAAAGCCTTGATGTAATCAAGTTTTTCGATAAGGCCCTTAAAGTCGCCTCTCCAAGCAGGGTCTGAATCAGGGTTGTTAGCTTGCTGGTCGTCCCAACAATGAACATTGTTGCCTGTATCACCGTCATAGAAACGAGTTGTGATTACAAAGTAAATTGAATCTTCACGAAGATCCGTTCTCTTCCAGTCATCAAAATCATTCCAAGACTTAGAAGACCATCTTCCGTTTTTGTACCACCACTCGCCGCTGTTTCTTGTTGTTTCAGCAGACTGAGTGCCGTTTGTAACAAACATCATATTGATTTTTGTTACATTGTCGAATGTGTAGCAGTAGCTGTTATCACCCTCGGCGGTCATTTTAGGACCGGGGTAATCTGTTGCGATATTCTGCGGAAGGCTGTTCCAATAATAGATGTTCGGTGCGCCGTCTTCAGAATACACATGCACTTTAATACCGTCGTATTTAGCCTGAACTGACTCAGCATCGTCAACAGTAGCAGCCGAAACCGACACAATACCTACTGTTGCCGCAATGCAGACAACAAGCATTAAAGCAATGAGTTTTTTTACCTTTGTCATAGCTTTTCCTCCATTTTCCGTTAAAATCAAAATTTAACATCTACATATAATTATAAAGTAGTTATTAACGATTTTTTTTCTGATTTAGAATTATTCGAAATCTGTGCTTCCAAACATTTAATACTTGTTTTATGTAATTTATACAAAAAAGTGAACAAAGTGCCGTTTTTTTAAAAAGCAGACAGATTTTTCGACAAAGCAAAAAACTCTCCGATTAAATTCAGAGAGCTTTTATATAATCACAACTATTTATATATCACAACTGCAAATTATATATTACTTTTCAAAACATATTTTTCAAGTGTTTTTGCAACTCCGTCATCATCATTTGACTCGCAGACATAATTTGCAATCTTTTTTACATCTTCCTCTGCATTGCCCATAGCAACTCCAAGACCCGCATAACCAATCATAGTTATATCATTGTAATTGTCGCCAAAAGCAATCATCTCTTCGTTTGTAAAACCGAGTTTTTCAAGCAGCATAGGCAGCATAGAACCCTTTGTTACGCCGAAAGGCATAATCTCGAGGAAGTACGGTGCGCTCTTATACACATCAAGCAAACCGTCGTAGCGTTTTGCAAGAATTTCGTTATATTTATCAATTTCGGCAGGTTCGCCCGAAAGTAAAAGTTTATTGATTTTTTCAGGAATATTCGCCGCAAAATCTTCCACAACAACCATTTCCATTTTGAGAATATCTCTTTCAACATTTGAATAATCATTCAAAGTGCCGCCTGTAATGATTTTCTTATCATCATAGGTATGAACAGAAAGATTTGATTCTTTCAACACACCGAGTATGTCGGAAAGGTATTCCTTCGGAAAATCCTTACTTACAATAGTTTGTCCGGTAGTACAATCAAGAATTTTTCCTCCGTTGAAAGCCATAATATAACCCTCATAGCGGTCAAGCAATAAATCTCTTGCAATGCTCTGAATCCCCATAGGATGTCTGCCCGAAGCGATTACAACCTTTTTGCCCATTTTTTGAGCATCAATAATAGCGTATCGAGTGCGTGGAGTAATCTCTTTTTGAGAGTTAGTCAGAGTACCGTCAATGTCAAGTGCAATAATTTTGTAATCCATAATATCACCTTGTACTTAGAAATATTGATTAACAAATCATTTACAATATAACACACAAGTTAAAAAAATGCAAGTATTTGATACATTATGTAAAAAACAACTTTGTTTATAGCTTTATTTTGCCATTATATAAAAAAATATTTACAGATTAAATACAAAAATCGGGACCGGAAAAATCCCGGTCCCGAACAGCAATAAAAAATTACTGATTATTATTTGTATTGTTTTGAGCATTGTTATCTTTTTCAATATAAATGCCTTGGTCAACAGTATCGTTACGAATAGAAGAATATTCGCTGAGTACCCATGAATACTGACCTGTTGTAATTGTACTTCCGCAGTATTCGCACTTGCCGGAACTTGACATTTCAAGAGGAGCACCGCAATTCGGGCAACTGTGTGACTTAAGCGTCTGACTGTTTGCACTTGTGGTCTTAATGCCTGCATTACGGGCAAAGCGAAGTGTGTATCTCAACTCGTATCTTGCATTAGGATCTCCACGGAGAACCTGACCGGTCTTTTCGTTTATCTCATAGTCTGTAAGACGGGCATTGAGATAAACTGTAACATACTCAAATTCTTTATCTCTGCGATACGCTGTAAGATAAGCTGTACTTACGGCTACATTTTCAATCTTATTGATTACGCCGTTTGCAATCTTGCGATCAATCTGTTTTTGAGTTTGATTGTAGAGATTATCGTGTAAATAAATTCTTACAGGTGAAAGGTCACGCTTGCTCCAAGCGTCCTGAATGGTAACATATACATATCTTGAGAATGATAGGAAATCTTCTGCCGAGAAGTTCGGATCATTCTGCTTGATAAGGTCTGAAATCTGTGCCGTACGGTCAGGAAGTGTAATATTTCTGCCTGCCGACTGCTGAATTGTCTGTGATCTGCCAACAGTAGTAGTTGTTCTTTTAGTTGTTCTTTTGCTGTCCTTTTTTGCTCCTTATCATGCCGTAAACAACTATGCCGATAACTACAAGGAAAACAACTAACGTTCCGCCAAATCCAAGACCTTCTCCGCTGCTTTCGGAACTGCTGTGGTCTGAACTGTCCCAATCGGAACTGCCGCCCCAGTCAGAGCTGCCGCCCCAATCAGAACCGCCGCCCCAATCAGAACCGCCGCTGTCATAGTCATTTGAATCGCCGAAGTCAAGCGGAGGTATTCCTAAGTCCGCTGTTTGGTTAGTATGTACCGATTGATTACTTTCGACAGAAACAGCATTAACTGATGAAAAAGCTGTAAAAGCTATCACCGCCATAAGTACAGTCAGTACAATCGAAAAACATTTTTTCAAAGTTATACACCTTCTTTTAAATTTCACGGTAAATCCGTTTGCTTATTATTGCTCTAATTTTAACATATATTGTAAAAATTTGCAATTATATTTATAATTTTGTTTATAAAAAATCCCGTTGTATTTCTATACATATTGCATATCAGCATTAAAAATTCGATATTTATTATTTTTTTCGGAAATATTTATATTTAAGTGTTGACAATGCAATATTGCGGTGCTATAATAATACCTATAATTTATGTAGGTTTAATAAGGATTGAATTTCAATTACGAACATTACTATAAACATTATATTATAAAGGAGAATGCATTATGAAAATTTACGAGAAAATTACTGACCTCATTGGCAGAACACCTATTATGAAACTCAATAATTACTCTGCTGCACAGGGACTTGACACACCTGTACTTGCAAAGCTTGAATATTTTAATCCGGCAGGAAGTGTTAAGGACAGAGTAGCAAAGGCTATGATTGATGATGCGGAAGAAAAAGGCTTGCTTACATCTGATTCTGTAATCATTGAGCCTACAAGCGGTAACACAGGTATCGGTCTTGCAGCGGTAGCAGCCGCAAGAGGTTACAGAATTATTCTTACAATGCCTGAAACAATGAGTATCGAACGCAGAAATCTTCTTAAGGCTTACGGCGCAGAACTTGTTCTTACTGACGGTGCAAAAGGTATGAAGGGCGCTATCGCAAAGGCTGACGAACTTGCAAGTGAAATTCCGCACAGCTTTATTCCGGGGCAGTTCGTAAACCAGGCAAACCCTGCCGCTCACTTTGCAACAACAGGTCCTGAAATCTGGGAGGATACAGACGGCAAGATTGACATTTTTGTTGCAGGCGTAGGTACAGGTGGTACCGTAACAGGTGTAGGTAAATATCTTAAGTCAAAAAATCCAAATGTAAAAATCGTTGCAGTTGAACCGGCTACATCACCTGTACTTTCAAAGGGTGTTGCAGGTCCTCACAAAATTCAGGGTATCGGCGCAGGCTTTGTTCCCGAAACCCTTGATACTAAAGTATATGATGAAATCTTCACTGTTGAGAACGAGGCAGCCTTTGCAACAGGCAAAGCTATTGCCCGTACCGAGGGTGTGCTTGTAGGTATTTCTTCGGGTGCGGCAGTATATGCGGCAACCGAGCTTGCTAAACGCCCTGAAAACAAGAGTAAGATAATTGTAGCGCTTCTTCCCGATACAGGCGACCGTTACCTTTCAACTCCGATGTTCTCAGATAAATAATTTTTAATATCTATCCCCTGTAGTATATTTTAACAGACTTCAAAACTTGATTTTGAAGTCTGTTATTTTTTACGGGAAATAGACTTATTTTTTGTTTTAAAGCCTAAAAATTATTTATTATTGTAGATAACAGCTAACATTTTATAACAAAAATATTGTAAAAACTGCCTTTTGAAAATTTTAAAATTCAATTAGACAGAAGTGGTACAAAATATAAAATTTTGTCTGAAATTCAAAAAGACAACGGTTCTATTATTGTTGAAATAAAAAAGCAGTACAATACTTCTCCAATCGGAGATTATTTTAATTAACCAATTTAACCAATCAATAATAAGAATTTCAAAAACGCAAAGCCATCTTTGACGCAAATCAAAGATGGCTTTCCAAATTCTTCTATAACTCTATTTCTTATAAACTGTTATATAACATAGTCATTGCCAATGCTTTCGGCCTGATGGTCAATAATATCCTGAATTGTAATACTGTCAAGATACTTTGTAATGACTTCGTTAAGACCCTGCCATACAGGTAAAGTAATACATTCATCACTCATAGGGCAAGTATTCGGGTCATGGTCAAGACAGGCTACAGGAGCAAGACTGCCCTCTGTAATACGAAGAATCTCGCCTACCGTATATTGGTCGGGAGTTCTTGCAAGGCGGTATCCACCCTGAAATCCACGGTTTGTAAGTAACACATCGGCTTTATTAAGAATAGGCATAATCTGCTCAAGATATTTTTTGGAAATATTCTGACGAGCCGCAATATCCTTAAGTGCAATGTAACCGTCATTCTGGTGCATTGCCAAATCTATAAGCATTCGCAGTGCGTATCTTCCCTTTGTAGAAATTTTCAAATTAACACCACCTTTTACTAAGTATTTGCAAAAATATAGCATTCATCTATAACATAATAATAACATATATTTAGTAGGTTTTCAAGTTGTTTTTTATCCGATTTATATTTTAATTATCTTTCTATATGTATATTGGTCGCTCATAATTCTACAAATATGTTACAAAATCGGCTAATATTGCTCTAAAAACCTACTAAACAAATATATTTTTTTTAAAAATTTAAAAAATAGTATTGACAACGGATAAATTATATGATAATATACAATCACATTAAACCTATGTAATTAGTAAGTTTTAGCAAAGGAGAATTCTAATGCTTCTATTATTTGTAAATCTATTAAGACAGAACTACCGATACGGACGAATGTGCAGTACCTCTGGATGTTGTTGCTGACGCAACAAATACATTACTACATTATTTTTATTATAACATTGTAACAAACTAAATTAATTATTGAAAGAGGTAAATAAAATGAGCACATTAAAAGATAGAAAATTACACTTTGAAACACTTCAGCTTCATGTAGGACAGGAATCAGCAGACCCGGTAACAGATGCAAGAGCAGTTCCAATTTACGCAACTACTTCTTATGTATTCCACAACAGCCAGCACGCCGCAGATCGTTTTGCACTTAAAGATGCAGGCAACATCTACGGCAGACTTACAAACCCTACAGAAGATATTTTTGAGCAGAGAATTGCAGCTCTTGAGGGTGGTACAGCCGCTCTTGCAGTAGCTTCGGGCGCAGCTGCAATCGCATATACAATTCAGGCTCTTGCTAAAGCAGGCGAGAACATCGTAGCTGCAAAGACAATCTACGGCGGCACATATAACCTTCTTGAGCACACACTTCCTGCTTACGGCATTACAACAACATTTGTTGATCCTGATGAAGAGGGTGCTTTTGAAAACGCTATTGACGAGAATACAAAGGCTCTCTACATTGAAACACTCGGCAATCCAAATGCTAATCTTATTGATATTGAGGCTCTCGCAAAGATTGCACACGCACACAATATTCCGCTTGTTGTTGACAGCACATTTGCAACTCCTTACCTTGTAAGACCGTTTGAGTACGGTGCAGACATCGTTGTTCATTCAGCTACAAAGTTCATCGGCGGTCACGGTACGGCAATCGGCGGTGTAATTATTGAGAGCGGTAAGTTTGACTGGGCTGCATCAGGTAAATTCCCACAGTTTGCAGAGCCAAACCCATCATACCACGGTGCTGTATTTACACAGGCTGCTCCGGGAGCTGCATTTGTAACATACATCAGAGCAATTCTTCTCCGTGACACAGGTGCTACAATCTCTCCGTTCCACGCATTCATTTTCTTGCAGGGCCTTGAAACACTTTCACTCCGTGTTGAGCGTCATGTAGAAAACACAAAGAAAGTTCTTGACTTCCTTGTAAATCACCCACAGGTTGAGAGCGTAAACCACCCATCACTTCCAAACTCACCGTATAAGGCACTTTATGATAAGTACTTCCCTAACGGCGGCGGTTCAATCTTTACTTTTGAAATCAAGGGTACAGAAGAAGACGCTAAGAAGTTCATTGATAATCTCCAGGTATTCTCACTTCTTGCAAATGTAGCAGATGTTAAGTCACTTGCTATTCATCCTGCATCAACAACACACTCACAGCTTAACGAGCAGGAGCTTGCAGAGCAGGGCATTAAACCAAATACAATTCGTCTTTCAATCGGTACAGAGCATATTGATGATATTCTCTTCGATTTACAGGAAGCATTTGAGGCTATTAAATAATCAAATCACATAATTCAAATATTTACGGACTGCATTTTATGTGCAGTCCGTATTTTTTTATTACGGTTTAGTGCACAGTTTAAAGCAAATAATTATAAAATACTCTGCTGCTCTAACTTTTGAAAAAATCAGCAAAACACAAAACCTGCGTTATACTCAACAACGCAGGTTTTGTTTATATATCGTAATTTTCAACTATTCGATTACTTTCAAGGCTCTTTTTCACATCAATAATACGCTGATTTCTGCTTCCTCTGAACTTAAGCATCAGGCTCTTTTCTTCAAGTATAAATCTGCCGTCTATAAGGTAGTCCGTCTGTTTGAGCAAATCCATCCATTCGGGATGTTTGTCTGCTCCCTCAAGCAGCTTTTCGTAAGTATAGCCCGTGTATGTAACTACATTATATCCGTTTTCGTGTGCAAGTCTGCCAAGCTCTGCAAATGCCTCTGCCTGACAAAACGGTTCGCCGCCCGAAAAAGTAAGTCCCTGCAAGAGCGGAAGTGACTTTGCGACATTGATTATCTTCTCAACCTTGCCGTCAAAGCCGCCGTCAAAGTCCCACGTTTTTTCGTTGTGGCAGCCCTCGCAGTGATGCGGACAACCCTGGCAAAAAACTGTAAGTCTGAAACCCGGGCCGTCAACTATGCTGTTTTTTATAACACCTGAAAGTCTTATAATATCTTTACTCATAATTATGCTGTAATATCATCGGAAAAATCTTCCATACCGCAACATTCGGAAACAGAGTGCTTTACCCTATCCCTTACCTCGGCTGCCTTTGCATTGTTAAAACGCTCTGTTGTACCTACAAGGTAGCCTGTAATTCTACGGATACGCTCAAATCCCTGACCGTTCTTAGTTTCTTTTCTGCCGCACTGCGGACAATAATCACCGATAATACCTGTATGTCCGCAAACAGGGTCACGGTCAACGGGGTGGTTGATTGCACCGTAGCCGATTCCGCTCTCTTTCATACAACGGATAACAGCCTCAAATGCGTCAATATTCTGTGACGGGTCACCGTCAAGCTCAATATATGAGATGTGACCGCCGTTTGTAAGATTGTGATAAGGCGCTTCAATCTTAATTTTATCAAATGCGGAAATATTGTAATAAACAGGTACATGGAAAGAGTTTGTATAATACTCTCTGTCTGTAACACCCGGAATAATTCCGAAACGCTCTTTATCAATTCTTACAAATCTGCCTGACAAGCCCTCTGCAGGAGTACCGATAACACCGAAGTTAAGTTTGTACTTCTCGGTAGCCTCGTTCATCTTCTTTCTCATATAGCCGACAATTTCAAGACCGAGCTTTTGTGAAGTTTCGCTCTCGCCGTGATGTTTGCCTGTAAGAACCACAAGACACTCGGCAAGTCCGATAAATCCGATTGTGAGTGAGCCGTGCTTTAAAACATCTCTTACAGAATCGTTAGGAGTAAGCTTGTCGCTGTCAAGCCAAATACCCTGACCCATAAGGAAAGGATAGTTTCTGACAAGTTTCTGACACTGAATTTCAAAACGCTCAAGAAGCTGACCTACAACGAGATCGCACATTCTGTCAAGCTGTTCAAAGAAGAAGTCAATATTTTTATTTGAAAGAATTGCAAGTCTTGGAAGGTTAATTGAAGTAAAGCTAAGGTTTCCTCTGCCATATGTAATCTCTCTGTCAGGATCGTAAACATTGCCCATAACTCTTGTACGGCAGCCCATATATGCAACCTCTGTTTCAGGATGACCGGGCTTGTAATATTGGAGATTGTACGGTGCGTCGATAAATGAGAAGTTAGGGAAAAGTCTTTTTGCAGAAACTCTCATTGAAAGTTTGTACAAATCGTAGTTCTTATCCTCCGGATTGTAGTTTACGCCCTCTTTTACCTTGAAAATCTGAATTGGGAAAATAGGTGTTTCACCGTTGCCAAGACCTCTTTCCGTAGCGTAAAGGAGGTTCTTCATAACAAGTCTGCCCTCCGGAGAAGTATCTGTACCGTAGTTAAGTGAGCTGAACGGAATCTGTGCGCCTGCTCTTGAATGCATTGTGTTAAGGTTATGGATAAGTGCCTCCATAGCCTGGAAAGTAGCCTTATCTGTTTCAGCCTCGGCATGTTTAAACGCAAAACGCTGAATTTTCTCGGCAACTCTGTCTTCAAACTTTTCTTTAAGAAGTGCAAGCTCCTCCTTTTTATAATTAGGAGTCTGATTTTCGAGTGTCGGCCATTCGCCGCTTGCCTCCTCTGCCTTTTCGCAGATTTCTTTTACTGTAGCGTCAGGATCTTCGGCATCTGTCAAAAGTTCAATTGCTCTTTCAAGATTGATTCTGTAACGCTTTCTGTATGTTTTCTTAACGCCCGGAGCCATTGAGTAGTCAAAGTTAGGCACACTCTGACCGCCGTGCTGGTCATTCTGGTTAGACTGAATTGCAATACATGCAAGTGCCGAATATGACGCAATGTCATTAGGTTCTCTCAAATAGCCGTGACCTGTTGAAAAACCGCCTTTAAAAAGGCTTACAAGGTCAATCTGGCAACAAGTTGTGGTAAGTGTAAAGAAATCAAGATCGTGAATATGAATATCACCGTCACGATGAGCCTTAGAATACTTAGGGTCGAGAATGTACATTTCATTGAACTGTTTTGCGCCCTCTGAACCGTACTTGAGCATTGTACCCATTGCAGTATCACCGTCAATGTTTGCGTTCTCACGCTTAACATCGTTATCTTTAGCTGATTTAAAAAGTAAGGTCCTCATAAATCTTCATGAGCTTTGTGTTCATTTCACGCACTCTTGTACGCTCTGCACGGTAAAGTATATATTCCTTTGCAGTTCTTGCATGACCGTTTTCAATAAGCACCTTTTCAACAGCGTCCTGTACCTGCTCAACTGTAGGAGCCTTATCTCCGCACTTTTTCTCAAGTAAATCTCTTACCTGTACCGAAAGTGCTTTTGCGGCATCATAATCGTTACCGCCGATTGCCTGTGCAGCCTTATAAATGGCTTGTGTTATTTTTTCTGTGTCAAAATTCGCTTCTCGTCCGTCACGCTTAATAATTTTTGTTATCATTTCTCTTCCTCCGTATTTATAACTCCTATATATATCTATATTTAGTGTTACTTTTATAATTTTCACTATATATTGTGGTATATGTATTGCCGAACACAAGTTTTATTCTATCATAAAGAGGCGTTTAATTCAATCGTCAAACTGACAAAAACAGATTTTTTTATTTGTTTAATTTGAGCAATTTTTTTAGGATAATTACAAATTAGAATATTACAAAAATTTTCTATAATATGTGACGGTTTGCTGTTGCCACCACAATATATTGTATATTGTCTTAATTATCAAATACTGACAATCAATCCAAATAAAAAGCAATCAAGCGATTTTCAAAACTCACTTGATTGCTTTAATAATAATTATAATCGCCCTATGGCTTACAGCTTAAAACTTCCGCCACATTCAAGGCAAATTTTATCAATATGTATTATCGGGATAAGTTTTTCATCAATCTGCGATATTTTTTCTTTCACGGCATTTAACGCATCTGTTTCTTTTAATTTACATTCAGGCGGAACCACAAGGTCAAAAAGTACACGCTGATGTTCTTCTCCCTTTACAATTCTGAAATCGTGCAGGCTGAGTGCGCTGTCAATACTGTCAAGCGACTCGTTTATCTTTTCTTTTAATTCAATAGTATATTCATCGGAAACCGCAATCGGGTCCATATGAATAGTAACCACGCAATTATACTTTTCCTGTATTTTTCTTTCAAGTCTGTCGATTACATCGTGTGCCTTTAAAATATCGACATCGTAAGGAACTTCCGCATGGAAAGAAATTATACATCTTCCCGGACCGTAATCGTGAATGAGCAAATCGTGAATACCCGTTATAAGTTCGGTAGAAAGCACAATTTCTCTGATTTCGTCTATAAATTCCGGGTCGGGAGTATTTCCGAGCAAAGGTGAAAGACTTTCCTTAAAAGTGCTTATACCCGTATAAAGAATAAATCCGGCTACGGCACAACCGAGCCAACCGTCGATATTCACACCTGTTACGGCAGATATGCCCAAACCTATTAAAACTACCGAAGTAGCAATACAGTCGGTGAGAGAATCCATTGCCGTTGCCTTAAGAGCAGACGAAGAAATCTTTTTTGACATTGCCCTGTTGAAGAAAAACATCCACAGCTTTACACAGATTGAGCCGATAAGAATACATACCGACAACAAAGTAATTGCTGTGCTTTCTTCGGGATTAATAATTTTTTCAATTGACGATTTCAAAAGTTCCACACCCACAAGGATAATTGCACACGATATTCCCAAACCCGCCACATATTCATATCTGCCGTGACCGTAGGGATGTTCTTCATCGGCAGGTCTGTTGGCAAGTTTAAATCCCAAGAATGTTACAACCGAACTGCCTGCATCAGACAAGTTATTGAATGCGTCTGCAGTTACGGAAATTGATGCGGTGAGTATCCCCGACAAAAGCTTTGCACTGAACAAAATGAGGTTCAGTATTATTCCGACTACACCCGAAAAATTACCGCAAGCCGAACGCACCTGCGGATTTTTTATGTCATCATAATTTTTTATAAACTTTGAAAGCACTAAATCCAACAACTAAAAACACCACTTAACAAATAAACTACACCATATAATGGCATTAACAATAATTTAGCACAGCACATCAAAGTTAGTCAAGAGAAACAAATCCCATTGCAAAGAAATGCAACGGGATTTGATAAAATTATAAAGTTATTTTGCTTATTCAGCGTCAGCCTTAGCTTTTTCAATTATCTTTTGAGCAACATTTGCCGGAGCATCTTCATATCTTGCAAAAGCAAATTCATAACTTCCTCTGCCCTGCGTAACCTGACGAAGATAGGTTGCGAAATTATCCATCTCTGCCATAGGAACTTCGCCCTCAACAATCTGCATACCGCTGTCCTCGGCAGGAGTCATACCGAGCACTCTGCCTCTGCGCTTGTTTACTTCACCCATTACATCACCCATATTTGAGTCGGGCAATGTAACCTTAAGAGAGCCGATTGGCTCAAGAAGTGTAGGAGATGCGTTTGGAATACCGTTTTTATATGCCATACTTGCGGCAGTTTTAAACGACATTTCCGAAGAGTCAACAGGATGATACGAACCGTCATAAAGTGTAGCTCTGATACCTACCATCGGATAACCTGCAAGCACACCTTTTTTAATGGAATCACGCAACCCCTTTTCTACTGCCGGGAAGAAGTTTTTAGGAACTGCGCCGCCGACAACTCTTTCCGCAAATTCAAGACCTTCGCTCTCGCAAGGCTCAAACTCAATCCAAACATCGCCGAACTGACCGTGACCGCCTGACTGCTTTTTATATCTGCCCTGTGCCGAAACTTTTTTCCTGATAGTTTCACGATATGCGATTTTCTGCTTTTTAAGAACCGCCTCTACATTGAATTTTGACTTTAACTTTGAAATTACAACATCAAGATGCTGCTCGCCCAAGCCTGAAATAAGCATTTCGTGTGTTTCGTGGTTTGTTACATATTTAATAGTAGGGTCTTCCTCGCTTAGCTTTGCAAGTCCCTGCGCTACCTTGTCTTCATCGCCCTTTGTGACAGGATAAATAGCCATTGTATATGATGATACAGGATAATCAATACCCTCAAGCACTACTTTTCTGAGTGGTGAGCAAAGTGTGTCGCCTGTTTTTACTGACGCAAGTTTTGGAATAGCGCCGATGTCGCCTGCGCCTATATAATCTGTTTCAACCTGTTTTTTGCCTTTCACTGTAAGAACCTTGCCTATTCTCTCCTGAGTGCCTGTTCTCATATTTACCAGCGGAGTATCTGCACTTACCTTGCCCGATACAACCTTAACATAAGAAAGTTTACCTACAAACGGATCAACAACTGTCTTAAATACAACAGCGGCTGCCGCTGCATTTTCATTAACGCTGATTTCAACAGGCTCTCCGTCAACATCAACTGCAATTTCTTCGCCCTTATCGGCAGCAGTAGGTGCAAGCCATACAAGGCTGTTCAAAAGCTGATCAAAAGCAAAGGTATTGTGCGCATCACCGCAGAATACAGGGCAAATTGTACCGTCTTTAACACCCTTACTTACGCCGAGTATAATTTCTTCCGGAGTAAATTCTTCACCCATAATAAACTTGTCGAGCAGCTCCTCGCTTGTTTCCGCAACAGCCTCTTTAATAGCCTCACGCAAGCCCTCAAGTCTGTCGCCCATATCAGGAAGCGGAGTCTGCACTACAGAACCGTCTGTATCATATTTATAAGCCTTATAATCAAAAAGATTTACATATGTATTTGCCTGACCGTCAACAATGTACGGAACAACAACAGGACAAACAGTAGGGCCGAATGTAGCCTTTAAACTCTCAAATACACGGTAGAATCTGGCGCTTTCATCACAAAGACCGTTTACGAAGAAAATCTTTGTAAGGCCTGCCTTGGTGGCAGCTTTAACAGCCTTTTCGGTACCGACATTTACACCGTCTTTGCCCGATACAACGATAAGTGCTGAATCAGCGGCACGCATACCCTCTGCTACACCGCCCTCAAAGTCGAACAAACCGGGAGTATCTATAATATTTATCTTGGTATTTTTCCATTCAATGGGAGCAACCGAGGTTAAAATTGAAGTCTGGCGCTTGATTTCCTCACTGTCATAATCAAGCACGGTATTACCGTCTGCAATATTACCAAGTCTTTCAGATGCCTTTGCAAGATATATCATACTCTCGGCAACAGATGTTTTACCGCATCCGCCGTGACCTGCAAGGGCAATGTTTAATATTTTTTTAGCATTGTACTGTTTCAAAAGAAACACTCCTTTCGGGATATATATTCAAATCTTAAGCGTTTTCGACAATTAGTAATCAACTTACTTGTCAATTATAGCATATTTGTATAAATCTTACAATAGAAATTTGACGATAAGCTAAAAAATTAACTCCTTGCCTAATAAGACAAGGAGTTAATTGTGCAAATTGCTTATTTTATAAAATTTAAATGTTTAAAACATAAAAATCCGAAAGGTTTTTTGTGCAATTACACCAATTCAATATTACTCAAGAACTGCACCCTGTGCACCCGATGTTACAAGTTTTGCATAACGGGCAAGGTAGCCTGTTGTAATCTTTGGCTGACGAGGTTTCCATTCGGCTTTACGCTTAGCAAACTCTTCGTCAGAAATAAGTAAATTGATAGTATTTGCGTTGATGTCGATTTCAATTGTATCGCCCTCTTCAACAAGTGCGATAGGACCGCCGACTGCTGCCTCAGGTGAAATATGACCGATTGCAGCGCCTCTTGTAGCGCCTGAAAAACGGCCGTCTGTAATAAGAGCTACACAATGACCGAGGCCACTACCCATAATAGCAGATGTAGGATTAAGCATTTCTCTCATGCCCGGACCACCCTTAGGACCTTCGTAACGGATAACAACAACATCACCAGGCTTAATATTGCCTGCGTGAATTGCCTCAATAGCGTCCTCCTCGCAGTCAAACACTCTTGCGTTGCCCTTGTGCTGTAACATTTCAGGAGCAACTGCACTTCTCTTTACAACACAACCGTCAGGAGCAAGGTTGCCCTTAAGAACAGCGATACCGCCTGTTGTGCTGTATGGATTTGTGATTGGACGAATAATATCTGTATCCTTAATCTCGCAGCCTTCAATGTTCTCGGCAACTGTCTTGCCTGTTGCAGTAATAAGGTCTGTGTTAAGGAGATTGAGTTTTGTAAGTTCGTTCATAACAGCGTAAACACCGCCTGCCTCGTTGAGGTCTTCCATATATGTATGACCTGCAGGAGCAAGGTGACAAAGGTTAGGTGTCTTTGCGCTGATTTCATTTGCAATATCAAGGTTAAGTTTAACGCCTGCCTCTTTAGCGATAGCAGGAAGGTGAAGCATTGTATTTGTTGAACAACCGAGAGCCATATCAACTGTAAGAGCATTCATAAATGCCTTTTCTGTCATAATGTCGAGCGGACGGATATTCTTTTCGAGAAGTTCCATAACCTTCATACCTGCGTGTTTAGCAAGTTTGATTCTCTCTGAATAAACGGCAGGAATTGTACCGTTACCCTGCAAGCCCATACCGATAGCCTCTGTAAGGCAGTTCATACTGTTTGCCGTGTACATACCCGAACAAGAACCGCATGACGGGCAAGCCTTGTTCTCAAACTCGCAAAGTTCCTCTGCAGAAATTTTGTTTGCCGTGTAAGCGCCTACAGCCTCAAACATACTTGAAAGGCTTGTCTTTTTACCCTTTACATGACCTGCGAGCATTGGACCACCACTTACAAAAATTGTTGGAACATTAATTCTTGCTGCAGCCATTAAAAGACCTGGAACATTTTTATCACAGTTAGGAACCATAACTAAAGCATCAAAAGCGTGAGCCTTTGCCATAGTTTCAGTTGAATCTGCAATAAGTTCACGGGTAACAAGCGAATACTTCATACCCTCGTGACCCATAGCAATACCGTCACAAACAGCAATTGCAGGGAAAACAATAGGAACACCGCCTGCAAGAGCAACACCCTGCTTTACAGCGTCAACAATCTTGTCTATATTCATATGTCCCGGAACAATATCGTTCTTGGAGCTGACAATACCGATAAGAGGTTTTTTCATTTCTTCTTCAGTAAGACCGAGAGCGTTCAGAAGTGAGCGCTGCGGTGCGGCATTAACACCAACCTTAATTACATCACTTTTCATTTTATTATCCTCACTTTATAATTGTTAATAAATCAATGCAAAACCGCACCGATTTACCTCTATAAGCTTTATTCTAAACAACAGGTGTGAAAACTGTTTAGTAATATAATCTTAGCACAATAAGTGCATAAAATCAAGTTAGTAAGTAACATTTCCTGTATTTTATAAAGGAACAGAGTAAGATAATTTAAAATCATAGATTAAAGTATTTTCCCTTTAATATGCATTTGCTTAATTTAAAATGCCTACCGATTCCGCTTTTCTTTTGCGTGAAAAGAAAAGCTCCAAAAGAAAGCACGCTTAAGGGAACAGGGCTTTCGATGCCCTTTTACCTTAAGTATCCCATTTCCCCAAACGACCAAGGTCAGTGACCTTGGAACCTTAAGCTATTGTTTTCTTTCTAAAATTCACCTTTACCAACAGTTTTGTTCAATAACTTTATAACTAATCAAGCACCTGCTCCATACCGTATTTCTGAATTTTCAATCCGCATTTATCGTAAAACTTCTTGGCGGATTCGTTACATTCCCATACATTAAGGGTAAGATTATGACAGCCGTTTTTCTTGGCAACATCAAGTACATACTCATAAAGCCGTGTACCGATTTTTAAACCTCTTGAGTTTTCGGAAACACATAAATCATCAATATAAAGACTTGTGTAATTGCTTGATTTTGTGCAATGTCTTTGATAAACACAAAAGGCATATCCCAAAATTACTCCGTCATTGTCTGCAACATAAACAGGCTTTTCGTCATCCGCTAAAATTTCTTTTAATTCGTTTGTTGTATATTTTTTTGAACCTGGAATAAATAAATCAGGTCTTTTGTCCGAATGAACCTTATGCACCTGATAAAGCAATTCTTCAATCTGCGGAATATCCTTTTCTTCTGCTCTTCTTATATTCACAACTATCACTCCGAAAATTAATATTTTTGCAATAATCAACAAATTTATTATACTACTTCTTTCATAGGTGTGCAATAAATTTACCTTTTATTAAAATAATCATCTTTTGTCATTTCCATTTCGGAAACACTCCATATTTCACCGCAAAAGCAGTTTTCTTCCTTGTTTTCATTTTCAATTTCTTTAAATCCGACGGATTTATAACAATGATAAGCCGCAAGGTTATTATCAAAAACTCCGAGAGTAATTTTATTGACTTTCAATATTTCAAACGTATACTTCAGCGCAAGATTGAGCATTTCCTTTCCGTATCCCAATCCTCTTTTAGAATCGTCCGTAATTACAAATCCAAAGCGTAATATTGTTCGTTCTTTATCTGTAAATCTTAAAATGAGATGACCTGCGACAGTGCTGTTATCAATTAATGTCATCGGGTAAAAATTATCCTCATCAATGCAGTCGCCGTTATTATCACAGTATTTTCTGTTCATATCTTCGGCGGTAATCGGATATGTCTGCCACCTGTCAGAACACCACTTTCTGAAAGCAACTTCGTCTTTGCTCCACTTCACAATAAATTTTGCGTCACATTTTTTGTACGGTCTTAGCCTTAGTTTTTGTAAATCAATTTTTGTCTGCATAGTTGCATCCTCCGCTAAAACAAATTTAACATTCAGACAAAAGAAAAAACCCCAAGCCAAAAAGCTTAGGGCGAATAAAATCCGTGGTACCACCTAAATTCAGAAATACAGTTTCTGCACTTAAACAATGCGGGATAATCAAATTATCCGATATTGCCTCCCTTATAACGGTGGGAACTGCCGTTGAAGCCTACTGAAAATAACTTTGTTCGGTTCAAAGCTCAAAGGCTACCTTCCTTACTTCCGCCACGGGAATTTTCACCGACCATTCCCTCTCTGCAGAGTCAAAAAGTAAGTACTCCTCCTTATCAATGCTTTTGTCTAAATATTATCAGTATATTAACATTGCAAAAATAATATGTCAATACATTTTTCAATTTTCGTAAAAATTCAGAATATCTTTGTAAATATCCGATTTATTTTTCTCGTTAAGAATTTCGTGACGATTGTTTTTATACAGTTTTTGGCTGATATTTGCATAGCCGAGTTCTTTTAAGAAAACTATAAGTGCGTTAAATTTCTTTTTTGACTGAATAACAGGGTCATTTTCACCTGCTATTACAAAAATCGGTAATCTTTTATTATAAACTTCCCAATCATCCGAATCAAATGCGCTTAATTGCAGTTTAAACAGATTTATAAAACCGTTTGTGGTAAACACAAAACCGCAAAGCTCGTCCTCGTTATACGCTCTGACATTGTCTTTATTTTCCGTTATCCAAGAATTAGGTTCGGCATTCTTTTCGTTGTATCCGATAAAAGTTCCGTTGTTCAGCAATTTATTGGGCGCCTGCTCTTTGTAAAAAGGTTTTAAAATTTTTGAAAGAAAAAGCCCGAAACTTGCATTGCCGTTATGGGTAGGCGGGCCGCAAAGAACAATTTTGTCAATTTCCTTTTCATACTTTTTCATATAATTTCGTGCAACAAGTGTGCCCATACTGTGGCTGAAAATATATAACGGCAGATTCGGATAATTTTTCTTTATATATTCGGTTACAGCGTGCATATCATCTATAACGGCACTGATGTCCTCTGTATAAAAATTGCCGAATTCTCCCTCGTTTATCACACTTGCGCCGTGACCTCTGTGGTCGTGAATAACGCATACATAGCCGTTATCATTAAGGTAATTCATAAATTCAAAATATCGTTCTTTATGCTCGCACATTCCGTGTGAAAATTGTACTATTGCCTTTGGCATACCCTTAGGCTCGGATACCGCAACTTCAAGCATTAAATTGTCAAACGGAGATTTAATTTTTTCAATTCTCATTTACAAATCCCTTTCCGCATAGATAAATTTTACATAGTATAAACCTCTTGACCGCAAAAATCAAGAGGTTTATGGGAAAATTTTTATTATTTAGAACACGAATATACAAAAGATTATATTTGTTTATTTATATATCATTTTCAAAAAAGATTGCTGTGTTTTTTGAAAAATTCATAGTAAGTCTTTGTATTTTCAAGTTCCCACCAATCTTTTTACTTCAACAGGGTTTGAGTCGAGGTCATAAATCTTTGCATTGTCCATAGCAAGCAAAAACGGCGAGTGTGTGGCAATTATCAATTGACAGCCGCAATATCGGGTCAGTTCTTCAAGCATTTTTACAAGTTTTAACTGCATTTTTGCCGACATACTGTTTTCGGGTTCGTCAAGGCAATACAACTTGTCATTTTTCAGCTTTGTTTTAAAGTATTTCAGAGCAGTTTCTCCGTTGCTGAAAAGTTCGGTTTCCTTGCCCGCAGTTTTTTCAATAAACTTTCTGCGTGACACCGATTTCCTGCGTGACATAACCTGCATTTTAAACTGCTCGTAATCGTCCATTCCGCTGAACCTTATACTTTTGCCATACTTTAAAGCACCGTACTCATCACGGGCAATGTCCTTTTTCTCGGAAATTTCGTCATTATTTGTACGAATAGTGAGCATATAATCAAAAATATCATCGCTTGTTATAATACGACTGCCGTCAGGTATTTTGTGCTTGAACCCCTCATCATCGTAGCCGAGAGAATACTCACAATTTTTTACATATTCATCAAATAATTCGCTTGAATTAAACGGAGCGATGCGGTTTAGCTCAAGTTTTTGAGCAATAAGATTTAAAAGTGTGCTTTTTCCCGAACCGTTGCCGCCGTAAAAAATTGTTACATTTTTAAATGAAATCTCATAAAGTTCACGATTTCCGAACATTCTGCACGGGTATGTGTTATCTATATAACCGTAAATGCCGCCGTTGCGTTCACATTGTTTTTGAATCATCGGTTCTTCATAATCAATCGGTAATGTAAAAGTATCTAAATACATCAAAAGTCACCTGCCGTTCGTAATTTATATGTTTTAATAATAACATATAAGGTATACAAAAAACAGTACTGTGCAAAAATTTTCTTTCAAATACAAACAGCTTCTTGAGAAATACATAATACATATCTCAAAAAGCTGTTTTTTTAGTAAAAATATTAACTTAATTCATTTCCGTCGGAATCAAGAAAAACATACTGTGACGGAATTGACGGATAATAAAACACATAAGGAACTTCTTTTACTTTTTCTTCATAAATACCGTTTTCCCCTGTAATTTTAACCGACGCACAATCGGAATTATTTACTACAAATGAATATCCGCCGTTCCAATTAAGGATTGCGATATTATCCGTTTCGCCATTCATAGGTTTATAAGTTCTGACAAACGAATATTTATCGTCGCCTTTTACTTCTACTTCCATCGGGAGATAATAATGTGCCTGATATTCATTGCCTGAAATAAACCAAGCCAAAGCCTTATTATCGGCAACACTCATTCCAGCATATTGTATATCCGTTGTTTCAAAATCCGAAACAGGCATTTCCTTTCGGGCTTTTTCTGTAAGTTCATCTGTTCCGTTATATATCTTTGTACAGCCCGTAAGACTTACGCAAAACAAAACCGTTAAAATCAAAACCGGTTTCCGATATTTTTTGTTTTTCATACAATATGTACTCATTTCCATATCCCCATTCATATAATTTGAATTTATTAAACTATTTTTATATATAAAAGAGGATACGGATTTCCCTCTTCATCATAATCGGTTCTTTTATATGTTACAAATTCCATATGTTTATAAAATCCTACCGCCTGCGGATTTTGTTCATTGGCGGTAACTTCTTTTATACCGAATTTTTCAATACCGTATTTCAAAAGTTGCTTGCCAATACCTTTTCCTCTTTCCGCCAAACAAATAAACAACATTTCAAGCCTATTGTTTTCAGTCCCCATAAATGCGATAATTTTATTAAATTCATTTTCCGCAATAATTAAATGCTCAACCTTACTCAAAGTCTGCGAAACATATTTTTTAATTTGCTTTTACCTCTGTATCAGATAAAAAATTATGCGTAGCTCGAACAGAGTTTTCCAAAACATTTAACAGATTTTCCGATAACTGCGGTGTTCTTTCAGCCGCTTCATATATCTTCATATCAATACCCTTATTTAATTTATTGTTTTTTATATTATAACATTTGATATGTTAAAGTCAATTCAAATAAAAAGCCCTTTGAGAAAAGATTTCTCCTCGCTCAAAGGGCAAGTTGAAAAACTGGAATTTGTAATTACATTCCATACATATTGGCATTCTTTACAATCACTCTATCTCCTTTTTTCTAATTGTTCCTTAGAAACTCCTCTTAACCCAAGTCCAACATGTTCTGTTTTATATCCACAACCATTTGATTTTCGTTCTTTTGTATGTATATCGATGGTAGTAATTATAGTCTCTAATACACCTCCATTTGTTTTATAAACACACGCATTTTCTCCTTCTCTACACATTCCTGTTGATATATTTCCTGTGGCAACTGTTCCAACCCCCATAATTATAAATACATCATCAATAATCAATTCAAAGTCTTCTTTTAAACATAATGGAACATCTAATCTGTTCATATACTCTTTTTCTCGCTCTTTTTTGCTTTTACCAAATAATCCCATAGTGTTTCTCCTTTATAACTTCCGATTTGTATTTCTGTTTGTTTTAAAAATGGGCAATCCCGATTGAATTGCCCATTCGTTATACTATGTATCTTAACATAATATTTTATATTTCACAATCCCTTTGAGAAAAGGCTTTCTCCTCTCTCAAAAGGGCAAGTTGGCAAACTGGAAATTGTCTGTTTGTTTACTTGTCTTTTGGATTAATATCAAAATCCAAAATAATACCACAATGATCAGTAAAAGCTAAAGTTCTAAAATCAATTCTGATTTCTTTTAAATTTAAAAAATTTTTCTTTGCCAATATATAATCAATATGTCTATTTCCAACAAATGTTCTAATTTTATTTTTCTTACTATCTGCTTTTATTTTTTTCCCAAAAAAATTTATATAATATGCTTTTTTCTTGATTTATACCTTCTTGCCATAAATCAATGTAATAATTATCATTTAAAAGCTCTTCTAAATATTCTTGATTTTCATTATTTGAACATGCATTAAAATCACCGCAAATAATTTTAGAGTCACTTTTCTTAATTTTTGACAGTATCTTTTCACGCTTCCTCTCGTTTTCTCTTTTTTTATCAATTAATGGGAGATGAACACCTGCAAATTTATATTTTTCATATTCAACAAATACACAAGTGTAATCATCATTCAAATCAATATTAGACTTTGAAATATTCTCATCTTTACTAATTGCTACTGATAAATGAATTCGGCTATCAATAGGTTCTTTATAATTTCCTGCCCATTCTGCATGATATTGTTTATTAATCCTGTTATATCTACACTCTTGAATAAATGCTATATCAGGTAAAATAAAGTTAAAGTAATCATTAAAACTGTCATCAATAACGAAATTAAACATATTCATATTAAGTGTCAATAATAGCATTTTTTACCCCTCACAAATTCTGATTTGTATTTCTGTTTATTTTAAAAATGGGCAATCCCGATTTCAGGACTGCCCATTCATTCTGCTAATTATGCGATTTTTTCTTGCTTGCACTTAATTTTGCATCAATTGATGTAGTTTGATGTAAATCGCTGTTTTTTAGTTTTTTATCAAATGAAGTACGTCCCGTCTATTTTGTAAAACGGTACATCTTTACATCATCTTAATAGAGCTTTGCACCTGCCGGGATATGGTTATCTACCATTAAGAGGTGGAGTTTTTCCTCACCCTCTTCTGTATGAACGGCGGAAAGGAGCATACCGCAAGAGTCAATACCCATCATTGCTCTCGGTGGAAGATTTGTGATTGCCACAAGTGTCTTGCCGACTAACTCTTCCGGCTCATAATAAGCGTGAATACCGCTTAAAATTGTGCGGTCTGTGCCTGTTCCGTCATCAAGAGTAAACTGTAACAGTTTCTTTGATTTCTTAACAGCCTCGCAAGCCTTTACCTTTACCGCACGGAAATCACACTTGCTGAATGAGTCAAAATCTACAAAGTCTTTGAACATAGGCTCGATTTCAACCTTAGAGAAATCGATAACCTCTTCTTTTACTTCTTCCTTAACTTCGGGTGCTTTTTCAGCAGACTTTTTATTGTCGCTGTCTAAAGACTTCATCGTCGGGAACAACAATACATCTCTGATTGCAGGTGAATCTGTGAGGAGCATAACTAGTCTGTCAATGCCGTATCCGATACCGCCTGTCGGTGGCATACCGATAGAAAGCGCATTGAGGAAGTCCTCGTCTGTGTGGTTTGCCTCTTCGTCACCGTTTGCAAAAGCCTCTTCCTGCTTAGCAAATCTTTCTCTCTGGTCGATAGGGTCGTTAAGCTCGGAGTAAGCGTTGCACATTTCCCAAGTATTGATAAAGAGCTCAAATCTCTCTACCTTTTCAGGGTCATCAGGCTTTTTCTTTGTAAGAGGAGAAATAGCAAGCGGATGATCCATAACAAATGTAGGCTGGATAAGATTCTTTTCGCAGAACTCTTCAAAGAAAAGGTTTACGATATCGCCCTTTGTATGGCGCTCTTCAAATTCAATGTTCTTCTCTCTTGCAAGAGCCTTAGCCTCTTCGTCTGTCTTTACTTCGTCAAAGTCAATTCCCGCATATTTTTTAATGCAGTCAACCATTGTAATTCTCTCAAAAGGCTTACCAAAATCAATTTCAATGCCGTTATATGTTATTACAGAACTGCCGCATACCTTTTCTGCGAGATATTTAAACATACTCTCTGTAAGGTCCATCATACCGTAGTAATCGGTGTATGCCTGATAAAGTTCCATAAGTGTAAATTCAGGGTTGTGTCTTGTGTCTACACCCTCATTACGAAATACTCGTCCGATTTCGTAAACTTTTTCAAGACCGCCGACAATAAGTCTTTTAAGGTAAAGTTCAAGAGAAATACGAAGTTTTACATCTTCGTCAAGTGCATTATAATGAGTTTCAAACGGTCTTGCTGCCGCACCGCCTGCATTTGCAACAAGCATAGGAGTTTCAACTTCCATAAATCCTCTTTCATCAAGGAAGTTACGGATTTCTTTGATTATTTTTGAACGCTTTACAAATGTATCCTTAACCTCTTCGTTCATAATGAGGTCAACATAACGCTGTCTGTAACGGGTATCTGTATTTGTAAGGCCGTGGTATTTTTCGGGGAGAATCTGGAGGCTCTTTGAAAGAAGTGTTACAGAAGTTGCGTGAATTGAAATCTCGCCCGTCTTTGTCTTAAATACTTCGCCGCTGATGCCAACGATGTCGCCTATATCGTATTTCTTAAAATCTTTGTAGCTGTCTTCGCCGATATTATCTCTTGCCACATAAACCTGAATTGTGCCCTTTAAGTCCTGAACATGGCAGAAAGAAGCCTTACCCATAACACGCTTTGACATAATTCTGCCTGCCAAAGAAACCGACTTGCCCTCAAGCTCTTCAAAGTTTTCTTTAACATCTGAACTGTGGTGTGTAACATCGTACTTTGTTATTTCAAACGGATTCTTGCCTGCCTCCTGTAAAGCCGCAAGCTTTTCACGGCGAATCTTTAAAAGCTCACCGAGATTTTCAGTATTCTGTGACTGATTCTTCTCACTCATTATTTATATTTCCTTTCAACACTGCTTACTTTGAAATCTCTAAAATCTTAAGTCCCTGAACGCCGGCAGGAGTTTCAACCTCAACTACATCGCCTACGCTTCTCTCCATAAGAGCTTTACCGATTGGTGATTCATCAGAAATAACGCCCTCTCTCGGGTTAATTCCGTTTGAACCTGAACCTAAGATTTTGAAAGATACCTGTCTGCCGTTTGAAACATACTCAACCTTTACAACAGAAGTAAGGTGAACATGCTCGTTTGAGATGTTGCTCTCATCAATGATAACGGCATTTTTAAGAGTAACCTCAACAGTAGCAATACGAGCCTCAAGCATAGCCTGCTCGTTTTTAGCGTCATCATATTCACTGTTCTCGGAAAGGTCACCGTAAGAACGGGCAACCTTGATTTTCTCTGCAATTTCTTTTCGTTTTTCGGTTTTTAAGAATTCGAGTTCTTCCTCGTATTTTTTAACGTCTTCTGCTGTAAGCATAATTTGTTTTGCTGCCATTATACATCGTCCTTTCAATCAGAAAAATGAAATCTGTAGAATTCTTACATACTTTTTAATTATAAAATTTTTTAACGCCAATGTCAAGCAAAATGCAAAATATTGGCAGCAAAGCACATATACGGAAAAAGTGAGACAAGCCTCCCCTAATCATCGGTTTTGTTTATTTTTTCAAACTGCGCATATAAGGATTTTACAGTTTGACTTGTTGAAAAATTACTGCACATTGTCGGCACTATCGAGCCTAAACTGTACTGTCTTCCGAGTGAATACAGTGCAGAACAAAAATACTCCGTTTCAATCTCCTGCGGCTTTATTCTGTCAAAGCCGTTAGGCATTTTAAAGTAATACTTATAGTAAATCTCGCCTAAAACCTCCGCTTTCGGTCTGCCGTTTGTCAATATCAATGTTTTGTCATTTGACGAAAAAGTATTTTCTATTGTGCGTGGAGCAATTATGAGTTGACAGAGTTCAAGCTCCTCCGTTCGTTTTGTAACAGTTGCGCAAGCTCCCATATTCTCCATTATCAGTTCGTTTTCATCGTAATATACATCGGGAGAATTTGTAACAACGGTAACATCAGAGGAATATTTCATCACATACTTTAAAAATTCACTGTCCCTGCCGTCGGGATCATATATGCCGATTTTTAATTTTTCCGCAAAATCACACATAGAAAGCAGGCATATTGCAAGATTGGTACAAAGTCTTGCCGTGAAATCCGAATTTTCAAATCTGCGAAAACCACACTCATCGTGGAAATCTATTTTAGGCGAACAGATTATTCTGTTTTTACTGTCGCCGATTATTTTTTCGAGTTTTTCAAATCTCGGTTTTCTTCCGTATGAAATGTATGTAATTTGTTTAAGGTACACACCTCTTGCTCTTTTCACCTGTACTACCGCTCTGTCACGCTTAAGTCTGTCAACTAAACCTTTCATTCCTTTTCTTCGTTCGTGCTTTTTAACAGTCAGTGCCGTAAGCATAAAAAATCCCTCCGCATAACTTTTTATAAAGTATATGCAAAGGGATTAATTTTAATTATTAATTATGATTGATATTCTGTCATTGGGTTATATTTTACACCGTTCAATCTTGTTTCAAAGTGAAGGTGGGCACCTGTTGAATGACCTGTAGAACCTACAAAGCCGATAACTTGTCCCTGATATACATGCTGACCCGTATAAACCATAGTTGTGGAGAGATGACCGTAAACAGTCATCTTACCGCCGTCATGAGCAATCATTACATAGTTGCCGTAACCGCCGCCGCAACCGCATGAACCGTCTTTACCCCAGTTGTGATAACAACCGTTGTAAGAATCAATTACTACGCCTTCTTTTGCGGCAACAACATCCGCTCCCATAATTCCTGAGTCTGCTATATCAATTGCACCGTGGTTATAAGAGCCTCTGTCCTCGTTCCATTCGGAAGTAAGATAGTAATAGCCCGGGCACGGCCATACAAAACCCGACGGAGAAATGTCAAGGTCACCGTGAATAGTACCGCTTGATGAGCCACCGCTGTTTGAATTATTATTTCTTTCCTGCTCGGCACGCTCTGCCTCAAGTCTTGCCTTTTCAGCGTAATAATTAGAAATAGCCTTTTCTATATCATCACTTTCAAGTGCGCCGTTCTGGATTTCGCTTGTCGCCTTATCGCTTGTCTTATAAAGTCCTGCCAAAAGTTCTTTATTCTCTTCAAGAATTTTGTTAAGCTCCTGCTGGTCGCTTTCAAGGCTTGCCTCTTCTGCCTCGAGTGAATCCATATCCTTTTCAAGTTCTGCCTTTTCTTTAGAAATATTCTCAAGGTCGCCCTTAATTGAATTGATAAGATTATTATCGTAATCAGAGAGTGCCTCTACAAGCTCCATTTTATCAAGAAAATCAGAAAAGCTCTTTGCTCCGAAAATAATTTCAAGGTCAGTTGTATTGCCTGCCATATAAATATTTCTGAGTCTGTTGCGAAGTGTATTCATCTGATCTTCAATTTTCTTATTTGCATCGTCAATCGCTGCCTGTTTGTCCTGAATTTTGCCGTTAAGCTCATTAATGCTCTGATGGCTGAGTTCGATTTTATCATCGAGAACCTGCACCTTGCTTACAAGCGCCTTAACATATTCTTCCTGATCTGCAATATTTTCTTTTGTTTTTTCAAGAATCTGCTGATATTTATCGCTCTGCGCCTGAAGTTCCTGTCTTCTGCTTTCAAGAGCGTCTATATCGTTCGGGTCAATTGTGGTTGCCTGCGTTTCTTCCGTAACTGCCTCTGTTGATTCCTGTTCTGCGGCAAATACAGGATAAACCGAAAAAGTAAGAACACAAACGCTGAGAATAGCACAAAGCACAGCTTTGAATTTTCTTTTAGTTATTTTCATCAAATATACTCCTTTGTTATTACCAGCCGAGAATTTCGTTTCCTTCCATCTTCAGATACTTACGCATTGAAATAAAGCTGCCGAATGCACCGATAACCACACCTGCAACAATAAATATACCGCCAACCTGCAGATAAACATCCGAGAACGGAATAGTGGAAATTTTTACAAATGAATTTACTGCCGACATTACGCCTTCATATACCACATAAAGTACACCTGTACCGATAATGGCTGAAATAAAACCGAGAACCATACCCTCGACTACAAACGGCAGTCGAACAAAAGCATTGGTTGCGCCGACAGACTTCATAATACTTATCTCAAATCGTCTTGAATACATTGTTGTTCTGATTGTATTTGCAATGATAAACAGAGAAATAATCGTAAGTGCAACAACTATCGCAAGACTTATGTAGCTCACAAGATTGCTTATATCGGTAAGTTTTCTCGCAAGCTCACTGCGGTTGTTGATAGAATCAACACCGTCAACCTTTAAAATTGCGTCAATAGTTTGGTCGTACTTTGACAAATCGTCCATTGCAATTATATATGCATCTGGCAACGGGTTGTTGTCGCCGTTTACATTTTCAAATACGGCTTCAGGAAGTGAATCTTTAAATTCGTTGATTGCATCTTCCTTCGGGTAAAATCTTACAGAGGTAATATTATCAAGTTTCTCAAGGTTTTTGCCAATGTAAACCGCCTCAAGGTCAGATGCTCCGTCCTTGATGTAAACGGTTGTTTCATTGGTTTTTCCCACAGAGTCAACTTCCTTTTCTATGTTTACCGAAATAAGTTCAGCCGCACCTGTAAGCACAAGACAGCTTACAAGAACGCATATCGAAGCAATACTCATAATTCGGTTGCTCCATATACTTCTGAAACCTTCTCTTATTAAATAGCCAAAGCCACTCATATTATGTTCCTTTCTTTTTAGTCTGGAACGACATCATTGTCAACAAAGTTTTCTTTTGTTTCTTTGTTAAGGGCAATACCCTCAATAATTTCGTCAATATCCTCATACTGCGCATCATATGCAAGTGCAGCTTCGGGATTTTTAGTGTCGCTCTTTACTCTGCCGTGGTCAATTACAATTACACGCTTGTTAAACTGTCTTACAAGTTCGTGTTCGTGAGTAACAACAAGTACAGTTGTACCCATATCGTTAATTTCACTCAAAAGTTGAATAATATCATGTGACATTTCAGGGTCAACATTACCTGTCGGCTCATCGGCAATGATAATTTCAGGATTATTTACCAATGCTCTTGCAAGGCTGACACGCTGCTGCTCACCGCCCGAAAGCTCACTTGGCTTGTTTTTCATTTTATTTTTTAGTCCGACAAGCTCAAGAATGTACGGAACTCGTTTTTTAATTGATGATGCGCTCGCACCGATTGCTCTCATTGCAAAAGCTACATTGTCAAAGACATTCATCTTATCTATAAGTCTGAAGTCCTGAAATACAATACCCATATGACGACGAAGATACGGAACTTTTCTGCGACGCATTTTTGTTATATTAAGATTATTCACGATTATTTCGCCCGACGACGGACTTTCCTCGTGCATAATCAGTTTTAAAAACGTACTTTTACCTGCTCCGGACGCACCTACTATAAAAGCAAACTCGCCCTTGTCTATATGTATAGAAACATCATAAAGCGCATGAGTGCCATTCGGATAGGTTTTAGATACATTGTTAAAATCTATCATAAATTTCACCTTTATTACAAAATACACACTTATTCTGTATATTTTGCGTTATATAATACAATATTTTGTAATATTTTGACAAGTTAATTCTAAAAAGTCAAAATGGCCTGCGCTACCGAAAAATCGGCAGTGCAGAGCCATATTAAATTCACTCAATCAATACTTTGCAGGACTTGCGTTAAGGTATTTTTTAACCATAAGAGCTACCTTAAATACGATAGCGTCCTCAAATTCACGAAGGTCAAGACCTGTAAGTTTCTTAATTTTTTCAAGTCTGTAAACAAGTGTATTTCTGTGAACAAAAAGTTTTCTTGATGTTTCAGAAACATTGAGGTTGTTTTCAAAGAAACGCTGAATTGTAAAAAGTGTTTCCTGGTCGAGGCTCTCGATTGAACCACGCTTGAAAACTTCCTTTAAGAACATTTCACAAAGAGTTGTTGGAAGCTGATAAATAAGACGGGCAATACCGAGGTTATCATAGCTTACTATTGTACGCTCTGTATCAAATACCTTTGCAACCTCAAGTGCGCTCTGTGCTTCTTTAAATGAACGGGCAAGGTCCTTAATACCTGTTACCGTTGTACCTATACCTACAACGCAGTGGGTGTAGAATTCACTTGAAAGTGTGTCTGAAATAGAGCTTGCAAGCTTTTCAAGGTCACGGCTCTCTGTATCCGCCTTAATCTCTTTTACGAGTGCAATTTCGTACTCATTAATATTGATAACAAAGTCCTTTGACTTGTCCGGGAAAAGATTCTGAATAATATCGTATGCAGAAACATCTGTTTTTGAAACGATTTTGATAAGAAGGCAAACTCTTGAAACTTCGCTGTTAAAGTGAAGTTCTCTTGCCTTAAGATAGATATCGCCCGGAAGAATGTTATCGAGAATTACATTCTTAATAAAGTTTGAACGGTCATATTTCTCGTCATAATACTGCTTAATGCTTGCAAAAGAAACAGAAAGTAGCTGTGCGTACTTCTGAGCATACTCATCTGTACCCTGTACAAATACAGCGTAATCATACTTAGCGTTGCTGCCAAATGACTTATATGTATAGCCGTTGATTACAAAAGGAGCTGTTGAACTTAAGGTTTCTGAATTTACGCTTTCGTTTACCTCACCGATTTTGCCGAGCTCTGAACAAGCTATAACAACAGAAGTTTCGTCAATAACGCCTATTGTTCTGTCAATTGCATCTTTCATCTGGTGAACAATACCCTGGAATAATCTGTTTGACATTTTATTTACCTCTTTTTCTAAGCAAATATTCATATAATTGTAAGCATATTATTCAGGCTGTATTTTGCTTTGACCTTAGCTGCAAACATATACAAAATGCATAACACCTGTAATTTTTGCAAAACAAGCCTTTGTAGCAAAAATTCTTATAATAAGAGCCTAATGAATTAATATATTTAAAATACAATATATCTCTTATATACATATTACACAAAAACGAGAAAAAAATCAACCTCTATTTTCAAATTTCTTTATTTTTTTTATAGATTTTGCATAATCGGCAAAAGGTTACAAAATTGATAACAATATTAAACAAATTTAACCTTTGCTTTTTAGTAATTTGCCATAAAAAACCGTTTTTCATCAGAAGTCGTGAAAATTATGGTTTAGCGGAGTGTCGGTCGGGCATTGAAATTTAGCTAACGCTAAATTATCCTCCCAAAAGCAAAAAAAGTTTACTCAATTTTTTCAAAAATTGCGGGTTTGGGCAGCGCCCATAATATTTTTCTATATTACAATTTATTGGGCACAAACAGCGTGGCAGTTTGCGTGCTTGCACCGAGTTTGAAAAAACAGGCGGTAGCCTTTTAGAAAAGAATTTGCTTATTTATTGTTTAATGAATGGCTTTCTTGTTGCTATCGCATTTAAGGCTTTCGCCGTTTTGTTCAAGCCGCCAAACAGCAAGCTGTTTGGCTATCGTTAAATTGCATAAACGGAAAGTATTTGTGGGCTTTGCCCACACCCACGACCTTTGAAAAGGTCGACCAAACTTTTATAATTGCTTGACAAAGAATTCCGTTAAACTGTAATTTATCTCAATTTTGATAAAGAGCAAGAACTCTAAAAGCAAATTAAGGCGGAGCACAATGCGCTCCGCCTTAAATAAGTACATATTAAAATCAGTTAATGATTGTACGCTCTGTTTCTTTATCAAAGATGTGGATCTTATCAAGCTCAAATGCAGCCTTAATACTGTCACCCGGCTTAGCGGTTGAAGTAGGCTCAACTCTTGCAGTTACAGGGATACCGCCGATATTTACATAAAGGTAAATCTCAGCACCCATAAGCTCTGTAACATCAACATTACAATCAACAACACCGTTGTCGCTTGCGCACTTAGCGAGGAACTCAGGCTCATCGTGAACATGCTCAGGACGAATACCGAATACAACTTCCTTGCCTACATATGGATCAAGCACGCCGCCCTTTGTCTTTTCAGAAGGAACGATAATCTGATACTTGTCAAAGCAAAGTGCATACTCTGAACCAACCTTCTTAAGTGTAGCGTCGATAAAGTTCATCTGCGGTGAACCGATAAAGCCTGCTACGAACATATTGCATGGCTTGTCATAGAGATGCTGTGGAGTATCAACCTGCTGAATGAAGCCGTCCTTCATAACAACAATTCTTGTACCCATTGTCATAGCCTCTGTCTGGTCATGAGTTACATAGATGAATGTTGTACCGAGTCTCTGGTAAAGCTTAGAAATCTCTGTTCTCATCTGAGCACGGAGCTTAGCGTCAAGGTTAGAAAGCGGCTCGTCAAGTAAGAATACCTTAGGGTCACGAACGATAGCACGGCCAAGAGCAACACGCTGTCTCTGACCACCTGAAAGAGCCTTTGGCTTTCTGTCGAGATACTGCTCAATACCGAGGATACGAGCTGCCTCTTCTACTCTTCTCTTAATCTCGTCCTTAGGAGTTTTACGGAGCTTAAGACCAAAAGCCATATTATCATATACAGTCATATGCGGATAAAGAGCATAGTTCTGGAATACCATTGCAATATCTCTGTCCTTAGGTGCAACATCGTTAGCGAGCATATCGCCGATGTAAAGTTCACCCTTTGAGATATCCTCAAGACCTGCGATCATACGAAGTGTAGTTGACTTACCGCAACCTGACGGTCCAACGAGAATAATAAATTCCTTGTCTGCAATTTCAAGGTTAAAATCTGTTACGGCTGTAACGCCACCGTCATAGATTTTATAGATGTGTCTTAAAGATACATTTGCCATTTTTATAAACCTCCAATAATCCGATGAAGCAAAAATCCGAAAATCTATATCAAAGAAAATACTGTTTTGCTTTATTACAGTTAATAATATATCACTTTTGCTGTTTTTTTACTATACTGATTTTGACTAAAATTTTAGTCATTATTTTATTTAATTCAGCGACTAGTTAAAAAATACTGCCTGATTTTAGTGCATATTGCCCATAAAGATTGACATTTTGTCTAATTCCGATAACATTTTAGTCTCTCCTATATGCAAATTGCTATCCAGATACAAATCGCCGATTGATATTCGTTTAAGGTGCACAACATTTTTTCCACATACCGCAAACATTTTCTTTACCTGGTGGAATTTACCCTCGCAAATCGTTACAATTGCGGTCGTTTTATCCGGATTTTTGCCGGAAATTTCAAGTTTTGCCGGCATACAGCGTGTTCCGTCGGCAAATACAATACCATTTTCAAAATCACTTATCATTTCTTCGGTAATTTCACCGTCAAGCTGTGCTATGTACTTTTTCTCGACATGTTTTTTCGGTGAAAGCATATTGTGCGCAAATTCCCCGTCATTTGTAATAATAAGAAGTCCCTCGGTATCCTTGTCCAATCTGCCTGCCGGGAATAAGCCGGGGCGCTGAAACTCCTCAGGCAAAAGGTCTATTACGGTTTCCGCTCTTTTATCGTTGCTTGCGGATAGAACTCCGGCAGGTTTGTTCATCATTATATAAACATATTTGCTGTACAAAAGAGGTTGTCCGCCGACGGTAATGTCATCAGCCACAGCATCTACTTTGTGTTGCGGCTGTTTGATACATTCTCCGTTTACGCATACTGCACCGTCTTTTATAAGTTTTTGTACTTCTTTGCGACTGCCGACATTTTGAGAAACCAAAATTTTATCAAGTCTGTCCATTTTACCTTCCTTTCTGCCTAAAACAAAGGCAGATAATCTTCTCCGTATACGCCGCTTGTTATGTGACCGCCGATAATTCGGTTTTTATAAACGAGTATAACAGCCTTTTTCCCGTCATCAATACTGTATGTATAGCGATTTGCGGGCTTACCCGCATAATTGCTCAAATCAAATACGGATTTTTTCTGAATTTCGTTATACTTTTCATATACGCTGTTAAAATCCTGCGGAATAATTACCTCGTCAACTGATTCGTCAACCGCATTTATTCCCAACTGTTGAAAAAATTTTATTCTGTCATCACTGCTGTCAGCCTTTAGCGAATAGTTTTCAGAATTAAATTCCGCATAATCTTCCACATGTGTGAAATCTGCGTTTATAAGAATTATAAATACGGTAATCACTGCCAAAACAACAATTAATGCTACAATAAATCGTTTCTTTTTAAATCGTAAAACAAACATTTCAAAACCTCCATATACTTTATATGTATATGAAAGCTGTGTGCGCAAATTGCATTAAATAAGATTATAAATTTCAAGAGGAGTGTCGGCAAAAACCTTTCCGCCCTCTTTCTTCATCTGTTCAATATCGCCGTAGCCGTAGCTTGCGCCGACAAAATCAATCCCCGTCTGAACAGCGCCTTTGGTATCAAAATAGGTATCGCCGATAATCACAGCGTTTTCCCTGTCTTTTTCAAGACTTGTACCGAGAGAATTAAGTGCATACGGAATCAAATCTTTTTTATCTTTTCGGCTGCCGTCAAGCGTAGAACCGCACACTGCGTCAAAATACTGTGAAAGTCCGAGAATTTCAATAATCTCTTTGGCAAACAATTCATATTTAGACGAACAAACCGCAATCTTCTTTCCGTCAGCTTTGATTTTTTTAAGCAGTTCTTCAATTCCGTCATAAGCTTTGTTTACAAATTTACCTTTTGTATTATAAATATCTCTGTAAACCTCTACGCCACGCAGACTTTCCTCTTGAGAAAAGTGGCAGATATTCAAAAATGTATCAATTAACGGCGGACCTATATACAATGTGTAATCGCTAAGATCGGGCACGGGTTTTCCCATTTGTTTTATTGCATTTTCGAGAGAATATTTTATACCGTCGGCACTTTTACTGATAGTGCCGTCAAGGTCAAAAAGTATGTAATCGTGCTTAACCATTAAACTTTTCATCCGCCTTTTTCTGGAATTTTTCAGCCTTTACGCTCACTCTTGTGTGAGTTCCCTTTGCAATAATTCCTTTTGCGTCACTTGCGCTTACTTCAAAATTAAAGAATCTGCCGTCATTTTCTTTTAATACGGCTGTAGCGGAAATCTCTGCGCCGAGAGGAGTAGGACTTGTGTGTTCTATAGAAATTGCTGTACCTACTGTTGTAAGTTCGTCATTATTTAAAATTTCCTCGCACAGTTCAAAAGCCGCATTTTCCATAAGAGCAACCACTGCGGGAGTAGCAAGTACGGCAAGTCCGCCGCTGCCCATAGACACCGCAAGCTGCTCTTCTTCTACTTTTATTGTTTTAGTGAGAGTTTTTTCTTCCATAATAATCACCTTTCCCTGTTGTCTATCACGAAAAATTGTGATATACTTATTATTATGATACAATAAAAATATTGATTAGGCAAGTATGCCAATCAATTTTGAGGAGTAAAAGATAATGAAATTAGGCATTGTAGGTTTACCTAATGTTGGTAAAAGCACACTTTTTAACGCAATCACAAATGCAGGTGCTCAAAGTGCAAACTATCCGTTCTGTACAATAGAGCCAAATGTAGGCGTTGTAGCTGTTCCGGACAAGCGTCTTGACAAGCTTGCGGAAATGTATGACCCGGACAAATATACCCCCGCATCAATCGAATTTGTTGATATTGCAGGTCTTGTAAAAGGTGCGTCAAAGGGTGAGGGTCTTGGCAACAAGTTCCTTTCAAATATTCGTGAGTGTGACGCTATCGTTCATGTTGTTCGTTGTTTTGAAAACGATGACATCATTCATGTTGAGGGTTCTATTGACCCTGCAAGAGATATTGAAACAATCAACCTTGAGCTTATTTTATCGGATGTAGAAATGCTTGAGCGTAAAATCGACAGAACGCAGAAAATGCTTAAGGGCGACAAAAAATATCAGAAAGATATTGATTTCTACAAGCGTGTGCTTGAGACACTCGAGGCAGGCAAACCCGCAAGAAGTGTAGAGTGTAACGAAGATGAGGCTCTTTTGCTTTCTGATGTTGCATTGCTCACAACCAAGCCTGTAATTTATGCCGCAAATATGAGCGAAGAGGATTTTTCAAACGGTCTTGATTCTAACGAGGGTTACAAGGCAGTTCAGAAAATTGCCGCTGAAGAAAAAGCAGGCGTTCTCCCTATCTGCGCTGAAATTGAGGCTGAAATCGTAGAGATGGATAAAGAAGAAAAAGAACTTTTCCTTTCCGATATGGGACTTGAACAGAGCGGTCTTGACAGGCTTATCAGCGAGTGCTACTCACTTCTCGGTCTTATTTCTTACCTTACAGCCGGCAAGCAGGAAGTAAGAGCATGGACAATTAAGAAAGGTACAAAAGCTCCGCAGGCGGCAGGTAAGATTCACACCGACTTTGAGCGTGGATTTATTCGTGCCGAAGTAATTGCTTATGACGACCTCATTGCTTGCGGAAGTATGTCGGCAGCAAAAGAAAAAGGTCTTGTTCGCAGCGAGGGCAAAGAATATGTTATGAAAGACGGAGATGTTGTTCTTTTCAGATTCAATGTATAATTGCTCATTATTAATTATAAAAATTCAGCCACCGTTTTTTGCGGTGGCTTTGTTGTAGGTGAAACAATGGAAATCAATAAAGATTATATATGGAATTATCTTAAAAATTCCGATTTGCCGATTATTCTTTACGGAATGGGTGACGGCGCAGACAAAGTTCTGTCCGCTTTTAAAAAATACGGAATAACCGCAAGCGGAGTTATGGCAAGCGATGATTTTGTAAGAGGTCAGAGTTTTCACGAATTCACGGTAAAAAAGCTAAGTGACTTTGAAAATGAGTATTCAGATTTTATAATTGCACTTTGCTTTGCCACTCAACTGCCCGATGTTATGCAAAATATTTTTGAAATTGCCAAAAAGCATAAAGTCGTTGTTCCGAGTGTTCCTGCATTCGGCGATATTCTTTTTGACGAAGAATTTGCGAAAAAAAATAAAGAAAGCATAACAAGTGCCCGAAATTTGCTTGCAGATGATTTATCAGTAAAAGTTTTTGATAATATTCTTGAATTTTACAAAACAGGAGAACTCTCTCTGCTTGACGGAATTACAACCGATAAAGACGAGGCTTTCTCTCTCCTGTCGCTCGGTGAAGACGAAACCTATGTTGACCTCGGCGCATACAACGGAGATACTGTAGACGAATTTTTGCATTACACAAAAGGCAAATACAAATTTATTACCGCACTTGAACCGAATGCCAAAAACTACAGTAAATTACAGGCGCATTGCTCGGAAATGAAAAATCTTGAACTCTGGCAGCTCGGTGCGTACAGTCACAACACCACTCTTTGTTTTAACAACAAGGCAGGCCGTAACAGTGCCATAGTAAACGAAAGCAACACAAAAACTCCCGTTGCCGCCGTTGATACAATTTTGTGCGGGCGGGCGGCAACATATGTAAAAGCAGATGTTGAGGGCGCTGACTTTGAAACAATTTTGGGCATGAAAAATACGCTGAAAATGTTTAAGCCAAAGCTCAACTTTTCAGCGTATCACAGATTTGAAGATATTTTCAGACTGCCGCTTTTGATTTCGGGAATAAATCCTGAATACAAAATATATTTGCGGCATCATCCGTACATTCCTGCATGGGATACTAATCTCTATTGCATTTAATTATTTTTTGAAGAACCAAATTCATTTAATATATCATCGATTTCGCTTTCATCGGTTACCTTATCGGTGGAAGCGTATTTACTGTAATCAAAATCATCGTCATCATCATTTAAATCGTATGTTGTTTCTACAGCTTTCGGTGCTTCTGCCTCGGCAGCCTTTTCATTTACAAATTCTTCGTTTCTGCGCTTAGCCGCAAGCAATCTTTCCTCTGCTTCCGCCTCTGCCTCTGCCTCTGCTTTTTTACGCTTATCGCCAAAAGCAATATCGCCGACAAACAAGCCGAAAATACCCGAAATAAGGTAAGCAACCAAAAGAATTATGTTTGTAAGGTGGAAACCGCCGTTATAAATAAGCATACTCGGAATGAATACGACAGGAGCTATAAGTGTAAACAAAAAGTCCATTCCGTACTTTGAACAATACATTGCGGCGCACACTATTGCAGTTGCCGGGAAAATAAAATAATATGCCACTGTCGAAAATCCCTGCAAAGATTTTGAAATAAAGATAATCGGCACGAGCATATAAATCAAAAGGATTACCACACCATAGGGTAAATATTTTTTAACCAAACCGTTCATAATAACCTCCGTAATAATATATTGTAACACTCATTCTATTATAACTAAAATTCATAAAAAATCAATAAGCTATGCAATATTTGTTGTTTTGCATTAAAAAACGAGGCTTGCGGTAAGCCTCGTTTTATATTTTTCTCAATTACTTAAGTTCATCGGTGATTTCCTCGGTATAATCAGCTTTCTGCGACTCGACAAGTTCTTTGTACATATCGCCCTTGTTGGTATAACCGTCAACATTTCTGTAATAATACTCAAGATTGGTTTCACCTGAAATGGAGGTATTGTTCAAGTCAACATTCTGTGTTCCGTCAGCATACTGCATAATGTCTTTAAATCTAACAGGGAAATAAACAGTGGTTTCGTCAAACGCCTTTTTATCCTCAACGCTCTTTACCTTACCGCTGTAGATAATGTAAATCTGGTTATTGCCGTCCCAGTTCCAGCCGTTTTCATCTTTTGTATAAAGGAAGTATGTACCTTCAAATTTCAAATCAGACACACCGATATACTTATTTTCACCTGCAAAATATGCATTGATAACATCTTCGGTCTGCTTTTTCATAGCATTAAGTGTATCTTCTTTAATATCTGCCGTCTTTGACACATATTGATCAACAGCGGTACACTTAAAGTCCTTTGTGGTTGAAGTAAATACACAACCGTAATCCTCAACAAAACGCTCCGGGTCATTGCTCACTGTAACAGTAATTGTATCGCCGATTTTTATATCGTAGCTTTTGCTAAGGTCATAATAAATGTTTCATATACCTCATCTTTTGAATTGTTTACTACTTTGGCATATACATTTGGTGATGTACCTGAAAATTCAACTGTAACACCCTCAAATGGGTCTATTTTCTTGGTTTCTTTAAGTCCCTCAACAGTATATTCTTTCGATTCGCCAACATACTCAATCTTGTATTGTGCTGCGGCATCATTGTCATATTCAAAATTTACCGTTACCGTATCACCGTTTGAAAGACCGCTTGTTTTATCAAGATCGTAGTCAATATCTACCGCATCATAATAATCGGCAATCGAACTCCATGTAATATCCGAATCATAGAGTTTTTTACATGTAATATCCGAATTATAGGCTTTTTTAAACGAAGATGACGCCTTCATCAGATCATCTAAATACTTATCGTAATCAAACTCTGCTGAAGCTGTGCCGTATGCGTCGTATCCGTCATAACTTACTTTGATATAATCACTAAGATTAATTTTAGTTTTATGATTAGCAACGAGAACCAAGGATACAATAATAATGATTAATAACGCACAAGCGCCGCCTATAATACCAAAAAGCAACTTTTTATTCATCGGCTTTTTAGGCTTTGCAGGTTGAACGAAAACTCCCTGATTAACACCTGCAGGCTGAAAATTATTAGGCTGAAACTGTGGGTTTTGCGATTGTGCCGAAACACTCTGTTGCGGTTGATTATACTGCGGAGTATTTACCTGCGGCTGAACACTCTGTGCATTGTTTTGTACATCATTTCTGGCATTACTCTGTGATTGAACATTTGCACCACAAAAAATGCAAAATTTACTGTCATCTTTAATTTCTTTGTTACAATTAGGACAAATCATTTGCTATCCGCCTTTCAAAATTTAGACAAACATTTGTGTTTTCACATATTTATCACATAAATTATACTATTTCGTACATCAAATGTCAACATTTAAGTCTATCGTCAATAACAAAAAAGCTATAATATTTATTCAAAAATTCATTGACAATAAATACAAAATAAACTAAAATAAATATGTATGGGATTTATATCCCGATAATATTATCTTAAGAATTTGGGGTGAAAAATTAATGGACGCAGACGGTAATAAAGGCGCAGTACCTGGGCGAAGTTGCAACAAACGAAATGACCGCTATTGCGTTCATTTTTTGTCGCTCAATATATAAACTGAATATGGTGCTCGTCTTTACTCCCTAAACAGCTGAAGGAGGAAAGATGATGGAAACAGTTAAGGTTGGTATAACCGAAACTATCAGAGTGCTGCTTGAAGAAAAAAAGTTTAACACTCTAAGAGATATTCTTGTCACCCTTAAGCCATACGATATTGCTACTATATTTGAAGAGCTGCAGGACGAAAAAACTCCTCTGCTTTTCAGAATTTTGCCGAAAGAGCTTGCCGCCGAAACATTTGTGGAAATGGATGACGAAACTCAAAAGCTCTTGATTCACGGATTCAGCGATACAGAGCTTAAAGAAGTTGTTGACGAGCTTTTTATTGACGATGTGGTTGACCTTGTTGAGGAAATGCCCGCAAATGTTGTTAAGCGAATTTTAAAGCAAGCAGACAAGGATACAAGAAAAACTGTTAACGAACTGCTCAAATATCCCGAGGACAGTGCAGGCTCAATTATGACAACCGAGTACATTGTACTTCGTCCCGAAATGACAGCCGAGCAATCTATAAAAAGAATCAGACGAACAGGTGTAGATAAAGAAACTATCTACATTTGTTATGTTACGGATGACAACTCAAAACTTATCGGTATTACAAGCGTAAAGGATCTGCTTTTATCTGACGATGATGTTATTGTTTCGGAGATAATGGAAGAAAATGTAATTTGTGTAAACACTCTTGACGACCAGGAGAAAGTAGCGCAGATGTTTTCTAACTATAATTTTCTTGCGCTCCCCGTTGTAGATACCGAAAACAGACTTGTCGGCATTGTAACAATCGACGATGCTATTGATGTCTTGCAGGAAGAGGCAACCGAGGATATTGAAAAAATGGCTGCCGTAATGCCTTCCGATAAGCCTTATATGAAAACAAGTGTTTTCGGAATTTACAAAAAGCGTATTCCATGGCTGCTTGTACTTATGCTTTCAGCCACATTTACAAGTGCTATCATTTCTCATTTTGAATCTGCGCTTGCAAGCGTAATCGTGCTTTCGTCATTTATTCCGATGATTACAGGTACAGGCGGTAACGCCGGTTCGCAGGCTTCGGTATCGGTTATCCGTGCTCTGTCGCTTGGTGAAATCAAATTCTGCAATGCAATCAAGGTATTGTGGAAAGAGTTTAGAGTATCTATCCTTTGCGGTGTCACTCTTGCCGCCGCAAATTTTATAAAATTGATGATATTCGATTTAAACGGCAAAGAAAACGCCTTTTTTATCGGACTTGTAGTTTCGCTTACACTTATCGGAACTATTATAATGGCAAAACTCATAGGTTCGTTCTTGCCTATGGTCGCACACAAAATCGGTGTTGACCCTGCCGTAATGGCATCTCCGCTCATCACCACAATTTGCGACGCCTTATCACTTTTAATTTACTTTGGAATTGCAACAACAATTCTTCATATTTAAAAAACAGGTCATATCTGCAAATACAGCAGATATGACCTTAATTTTTTCGGAATTCAGCAAGCCTAAAATCACTCCCAAAGCTATGTTTTGTTGTTTTGCCGATAATTCTCTGTAGCCGCCGAGCAAATCACATACTGACGAATTGGTATTATCAAAAGAAAATATAGAAACTGCCGACTGTTCATTTACTTTGCCAAACGGTTGATATTACATTGTAATATCATCAGATAACAATGTATCGTCTGATAAAAAATATATGATTGTAAATATGAATTATGCAAAATCAATAATAGGAGATATTAATTATGACGGTTACATCACCATGGAAGATGTCGAACTATTAATGCAATATCTCGCTACCGGTAATTACATTGATAAAAGAATTGCAGATGTAAATAATGATGAACTTATTGATGTTGCTGATGCAATTCAAATAAGCCGATTCATAAATGGCAACGATACTAATTATAATATTGGAAAAGAAATCACTTTAGACAGTTTATTAGGCGATCTAAATTCAGACGGAAAAATATCAGTTAATGATGTAACGGAATTACAAATGTATATTTCTCAATCTAAAGATTTTTCCGATGAGCAAAAAATGCTTGCCGACTACAATCAGAACGGCATAATAGATGTGCTTGATGTAACAGATATACAACAACTCATTGCAAATTCATAAGCTTATCTGCACACAACAAAAGCCTTGCAGGCAAAATCCTGCAAGGCTTTTTTATAGATTATTATAATTAAATATTAACTTGTTCCTCAACAATGGATTCTAAGGCTTCCGACTTTTTGCCGAAAGAAAATACCTTTACCTCTTTGTACCACATACAGCACACAACTGACACTGCAAGCGGTAAAAATCCTAACCATATGCTCTCCCTTGCCCAAAAAATTTCAGCCACGCTTGCAAGAGCAACGCCTATATGGAAGAAAATCAATGTCATTCCGAAAAACTGCGCTTTGCGTTTCATCTTTATGTCGCCGTCAATAAGATAAGATGTAAGCGATGTTACCGTTTGTCTTATATTATTGGTCGAAAAAATTGTTGAACTGCCGTATCCCGCATCGCCTGCGTAAGCGTTCCATTGAATAGGAGCGGCAAAAAACAGCGGCAGCATTGCAAGGTACGAATTTTCTACAAAATTAAGCACGCTTACAAGTATAAAAGCAACCGATGTCAAACCAAGACTTATTATTTTTGTATCAAGTTTTATAAATTTGTGGAGCAACACATATGTCACATTGCCGCAGGCATACACCAAAGCGGCAAGCACCATATAAATTAATAAAGAATGTTCCGGCTCAAACAAATTATGTACAATATGTATCATATTTGATGTTTGCGATGAGGCAAGCAGGTCGCAGTGATTTATGATTGCGTACGCACCCATAAATCCGCCGATTGAGCTTACACAAAAGTGTAGCCACGCTTCTTTTTTAACATTTTTCTCCACGATTATCGCCCTTTTATTAGTTTTTCGCTCATAATTATATCACAACAAGCGACAAAATTCAATTATAAAAGCGCTGATAAGAACGGGGTTTTCAGCTATCTTTTTGTGTATCGTCAATTAATCTGCCTTTTTCGACATTCGGCTTTATAAAATTGTTGTAAGAATATTCCGCCAAAATTTCAGAACCTTTTGGGGTGTTCTTTTGCCTGCCAAGCACCTGGCTTAATTTTATTTTTCTCTCTGCCCACATCTTACCGTCTGTTGCGTCATTCAGCATTACGGGCTGAACATTGTCCATAGTATGGGCAAATTTTGCCTCGGCTGTTTCGGCATTTTCAAATTCAATCCAAAGATTTTTCAGCTTTTCGCACTGGTCGTCGGGCAAAAGTCCGAAAATTCTGTCTGCCGCTTTCTGTTCCCTTTCGTGTTGAGTTTTCTTGCCCTCTTCGTCATAACAATAGGTATCTCCTGCGTCAATCTCCACAATATCGTGCAGTAAAAGCATTGTAACCGTTTTTAAAACATCTATTTTTTCGTTGGCATACTCACTCAAAAGCACGGTCATAAGCGCCATATGCCATGCGTGCTCGGCATCGTTTTCCTTGCGCTCTCCGCCTGTAAGCAATGTCTGACGCTGTATGAATTTTTCCTTGTCAATTTCCTTTATAAAGTCAAATTGCTTTTTAAGCCTTTCGTCCATAATTACCTCAACTTACAACATTCTTAGGAGTGCCGTTTATAAATGAACCGATATTGTCTGCAACAATATTCATCAATCTTTCCCTTGTCTCAACGGGCGCCCATGCGATGTGAGGAGTTATAATGCAATTCTTTGCCTGCATTAAAATACAGTCCTCCTCCATCGGCTCAACAACCAAAGTATCTACTGCCGCTCCGCCGATAATATCGTTCTGCAACGCATCGTAAAGGTCGTTCTCTGCCATTACTCCGCCCCTTGCGGTATTCACAAACAATGCATTGTTTTTCATTTTTGCAAACTGCTCTTTGCCAAACATTTTATCCGAATCGCTGTTAAGCGGGCAATGAACCGTTACAATGTCGCTCCTTTCAAGCAACTCGTCAAAACTTACAAACTCCACTCCGTCAGCCTGTTTTTCGGAACGATTATACGCAAGGACTTTCATTTCAAATGCCTGCGCAATTTTTGCAACCGCACTTCCGATACTTCCAAATCCTACAATACCTATTGTTTTTCCTGCAAGCTCGTTTAGCGGATATACAAACGGCGAAAAAGTTTTGCTCCTTTTCCATTGACCGTCGGCAACAAATTTTGCATATTCACGCACCTTGCTGTAATGCTCCAAAATTAATGCAAAAGTATGCTGTGCAACGGCATTTGTGGAATACGAACCCGCATTGCAGACTGTAATACCGTGCTTTCTGCAATACTCTATATCAATGTTATTGTATCCTGTGGCAAAAAGTCCGATATATTTTAAATTCTTTGCAAGTTTTAATGAACCCTCGTCAAGTCGGGTTTTGTTGCAGATAACCATATCTGCGTCCGCAATCTTTTCTGCGACCTCATCATATGTGAGAAGTCCGTACTGCACCACTTCGCCGAACTGTGAAAGTCGGTCGGCAGGTACAAGATTATCCACAACAGTTTGTGCGTCCGTCAGTACAATTTTCATACTGTTACCTCCGTTTTTATAAGTTAAAAATCTAATTTTATTATACACAATTTTTTTAATCTTGCAATCATTTGACAAAAAATGTATAATTATTGTGGAGGTATGACTATGTACAAAAATATTTTATTTGATGTTGACGGCACACTTTTACCTATGGATGTTCACGAATTTGTTAAATATTATTTCGGTTCACTCTGCGAAAAAATGATACCTGTACTTAAAATTGAGCCAAAAGCGCTTACCGATTCTATTATGGCAGGGCTTGGCGCAATGGCTAAAAACGACGGTTCCGCACTTAACAGAGATGTGTTTTGGAAAGCCGCCGCAAAAGTAAGCGGTGTTGACCTTATTAAATATGAAGATATGTTTACCGATTATTATAATAATGAATTTGTCGCCGCAAAGACCGCAACCTTCGTTAATCCTTATGCAAAAAAATGTGTTGATTTTGCAAAAGAAAACGGATACAAAGTGATTGCCGCAACAAACCCGATTTTTCCTAAGCCGGCTACATATAAAAGACTTGAATGGGCAGGACTTAATCCCGAAGATTTTGAATATATTACCGTTTATGACAACTCGTCAAGCTGTAAACCCAATCTTCTGTATTTTAAAGATTTATGCGAAAAATGCGGCATTTCTCCAAAAGAAAGCCTTATGGTCGGCAATGATGTTGACGAAGATTTGTGCTCCGCCGAACTCGGTTTTGACACATTTTTAATTACCGACTGCATTATAAACCGTAATGATAAGGATTATTCATCATACAAAAACGGAAGTTTTGAGGATTTTTATAATTATCTGACCACACTTAACAAATAATTTTATCTGCAACATAATAAAACAAAATTTTCACTCCATATCTATTATTATATAGTTATGGAGTTTTTATTTGCCTTTATAAGGCAAAATAGCGAGCTGAATTTTCAGTAAAAAGGATGTTTAAAATGCTCAAAACAAAATTTGAAAACAATGTGCTGACAGCGTTCATTGAGGGTGAACTTGACCATGACTCTGCCGCAAGAATACGCACAAAGCTTGACGGAATCTGCGAATCAATTAAGCCAAAGCTGTTAAACCTTGACTTTTCCGGGGTATCGTTTATGGACAGCTCAGGAATCGGTCTTGTACTCGGAAGATACCGCCAGATGAAATTACTCGGAGGTTCTGTCAGGGTAATTAACATACCCGAAAATATGTACAGGCTGTTTGCTCTTTCCGGGCTTGAGGGATTGGGGGTGCTGAGATGAATTTAATAAACGAAATGAGCCTTAGCTTTCCGTCAAAAAGCAGTAACGAGGCTTTTGCCCGAAGTGCGGTTTCTGCATTCGTCATCGGTCTTGATCCAACCGTTGCCGAACTTTCAGACATAAAAACCGCAGTTTCCGAGGCTGTAACAAATTGCATTGTGCATGGCTACCGCAGAGAAAGCGGAACTGTCTACATAAACGGAAAAATTTACGAAAACAACAAAGTAGTAATAAAAATTCGTGACAAAGGCTGCGGCATTGCAGACATTGAAAAGGCAATGGAACCGCTCTTTACCACCGCTCCCGAAGAAGACAGAGCAGGTCTTGGCTTTGCGGTTATGCAGAGCTTTTGCGACAAAGTAAAAGTCAAATCCACTGTCGGCAAAGGCACTGCCGTTACGCTTGAAAAAGTCATTTCATCGGGCAGATTCCTTTCAAGAGGTCGTTAATCGGTATGTCGGAAAGCCGTGGTGATATTATCGGGGATAAAAACTCTCTCGCACAAAAGCATATGGGACTTGTCCATTCCTGCTGTAAGCATTTTACAGGCAAAGGAGTGGAATACGAAGAACTGTTTTCGGCAGGTTGTTTGGGACTTGCAAAAGCCGTAGAGCGTTTTGACGAAAGCCGTGGACTAAAATTCTCTACCTATGCCGTACCGGTTATATTGGGAGAAATCAAGCGTATATTTCGTGACGGAGGTTCTGTACGGGTTAGTCGCACTCTTAAGGAACTTTCAATGAAAATTTGCAGACTTAATACCGAGTACGAAAAAAACAACGGCAGAGAAATGAGCGTTACCGAGCTTTCGCAGGCTTTGAATGTAAGTGAAGATAAGATTTGCGAGGCGCTTTCTGCCGGCTCTTCTCCCCTATCCCTTAATGCCGATTATGATGATGAGGGAAATTCCCGAATAGACATACCCGTAAGCGATTCGCAAGAAGAAATCACCGAACGGTTGAGCCTTAATGATGCAATTGCCGAACTTGATGAGCGTGACAGACAGATTATACATCTGCGCTATTTTCAGAATAAAACCCAATCACAAACCGCCGACTGCCTTGCAATGACGCAGGTGCAGATCAGCCGCAGAGAACGCAAAATTCTTGCCCTCATACGAGAAAAAATGAGCGTTTAGCTCTGCAACTGTCTTGTAAATTGTAAAAATCCCGATAAGGTGAATTTTTTGCCTTATCGGGATTTTATAATGTTTATTCTATGTAATTATTTGATGTTCTTTCCTTTGAATATATTATTTCTCCGTATATTGCAGGAACTATTGCGCTTACCAATACTATAATAATTGATATAAAGAACAATACATTACTTATATTTATTATGAATAACGAAATTATGCCTAATATTATTACTGCAATTCCACAAATCACTCCAAAATAAGCTGCAAAGCGATGTACTTTTTTCAAACGGATTTACTGCTCAATGTGGCGTTTGTTCGTATGCCAAGCAAAGAATTTTGCTTTATTTTAGGCATTAAATTGAATAAATAAACAAACATACAGCCCATAAAAATACAAATTAACGGTAAAAACAGATTATCTATATTTACTTTATTTTGCAATATCAGTGCAATCAGCATCCAAAAAAATAAAAACAAAAAGCAAAAATTGATACTATACATCTTACGGCATATTTTCGGTACGACTTATAGTTTTCATCATTTTCTTTAATCTTTGCGTAAATCGCATATATAATTGAAAACAATACAAGAATACTCGGAATAAATAAAAGCATCCATTTTGATGAATAGGCATCTGCAATCCCATTAACATTATAATGTGAGGGCAACTCTTCATTTGGATTAAAAGCAATAAAAACACCTGTTACAGCAATATTAATCAATGATATAATTAATAAAATATATTTTTTCATATTATTTATCCTCTCTGCCTGTTAAATCGCACAACATTTTTAACATATCTTCCAATACGCTTGTTTTCAACGAATAAATTACATTTTGACCTATTTTTAAATACAGTTATGAATTCAAGAAGAAGGTAGTAATGGACTACATAAATGGAAAAGGAGGATATAAAAAATGTTTATGTAAAGAAAATGGGATACCGAGTCAAACAATATTACGAGATTGGATCTCAGCATACAAAGAATTTGGAAACAAAGGATTAATGCGATCAAGAGAAAAGAAAAATTACTCTTTTGAATTTAAGATGCATGTGGTAGAATTATACTTAACAACTGAAGTATCGTATCGAGAACTTGCATTGAGTTTAGGTATCAATAATCCACCAATGATAGCAAAATGGGTAACCGATTACCGTGCAGTTGGACCTGATGCGTTACGACCAAAGAGAAAAGGACGGAAACCCAAAGTGTCTAAAACAAAAAAGATAATACCTAACACAGGAAAAGAAAAAGCTGAATCAGAATATCTGAAACAGCTTGAAGATGAGAATTTAAGATTAAGGATTGAAAATGCGTATTTAAAAGAGCTGAGGAGATTGCGTTTGGAGGAAGAAAAACCTCCGAAAAACAGGCAAGAATAATACACAGTCTCCGAGGAGAATTCAGGCTAAAAGATATTCTTGCCGTAACAGGTTTTCCAAAGTCAACATATATGTATTGGCAAAATAGATTTGAGCGAGAGAACCCGGATGAAAAATTAGAAAAAGAAATTCTTGATATACGAAAAGTGCATAAAGACTATGGTTATCGCAGAATTTGGGGAGAATTGCGAAACAGAAATATTTTTGTAAACAAGAAAAAAAAGTTCAAAGAATTGTTCAGAAATTGAACCTGCAAGTAACCTCGTTTACTCATAAAAAGCAGAAAATACAGTTCATACAAAGGTAAAGTAGGAAAGATTGCTCCAAACAGGATTAACCGTAGATTTAACACAAGTGTACCGCATCAGAAAATCACAACAGATACAAGTGAATTTAAGTATTATGAGGTTGACAGCAAGGGCAGAATGATAATCAAAAAGCTCTATTTTGATCCATTTATGGATATGTTTAACGGAGAAATTCTGAGTTTTGGCATATCTCAAAAGCCATCTGCCGAGAACATTATGAGTGCATTAGATGAAGCTATTACTATCACTAATGACTGTTCATATCGCAGGACTTTTCACTCTGACAGAGGATGGGCTTATCAGATGAAAGCATATTCACAAAAGCTGAAAGAAAACAGAATATTTCAGAGTATGTCAAGAAAAGGAAATTGTCACGATAACTCTGTTATGGAAAATTTCTTTGGAATATTAAAGCAAGAAATATATTATGGAAAAGTTTATTACAGCTATGAAGAGCTTAAACAAGCAATTATCAAATACATTGATTACTACAACAACAAGAGAATCAAACAAAAACTCGGCTGGTTAAGTCCGGTTGAGTACAGAATTAATGCCTTAGTTGCATAACAAAAGCAGCTAAAAGCCACTACGCTTTCAAATCTAACTTTTGGGGGTCACCAGAACTGCTCAAAATGCCACTCCTGTAAATCGTACTGTTGCAAATACTAATAGTTTTGCAAGGGTATCTCTGTCATACTCGGCGTGTCCCATTACAAATACCTGTCTGCCGGATTTATTGGTAACTATAGCCACTCCCGCAAGCTCTGACACTGCAAGGATTTCAAGTGCGCTGTTTCTGCGTATATCATCTTCCCTTACTCCCGTATACCTTGAATGAGGAATACAGAAAGTATCGTCAAAGCCACGCATAAGCGGATGATGCGGGTCTAAAATCGTATGATTATAAATACCGCTTAACTTTTCCTTAAGTTTATGCTTTTGGATACCGTAATGATAATACAAACCCGCCTGCGCACCCCAACAAATGTGGAGTGTGGAATAAACATTGTGCTTTGACCATTCCATAATCTTGCAAAGCTCTTCCCAATAGTCAACATCTTCAAACTCAAGCTGTTCAACCGGTGCGCCCGTGATTATCATACCGTCAAAGGTTTCATCCTTTATTTGGTCAAAGGTTTTATAAAAAGTAGTCAGGTGATGAGGTGAGGTGTTTTTTGATGTATGCGATGCCATCTGCAAAAGCTCAATGTCAACCTGTAGAGGACTGTTGCCCAAAAGTCTTAGAAGCTGGGTTTCGGTTGTAATTTTTGTCGGCATCAGGTTTAAAATAATAATCTTAAGCGGACGAATATCCTGCTTTATCGCTATTTCGTTTGGCATAACAAAAATATTCTCAGACTCAAGTACCTTTATTGCCGGCAAATTGCTCTGAACCTTAATCGGCATAGCCTCAGCACCTCCTTATACATTTCAAATATAAAATCAATTAATACTGCTTGCCCCAATAAACCTGGTGCTTAGCAGGTTTGCCGCAGCATACACAAACATCGCTGATGTGCTCCTCGACAAAAGGAATACAACGGCTCTTAACACCGCCTGTAGCGTCCTTGAGTTTATCTTCACAAGCGCTGTCGCCGCACCACATAGCCTTAATAAAGCCCGGGTGATTCTTGGCGGTATCAACAAATTCGTCAAAGTTTGTTGCTGTAAATGTTTTTTCTTCTGTATTCTTGCGTGCTCTTTCATACATATCGTTGTGAATTGTATCAAGAAGCTCTGCAATATAATCGGAAAGTCCCTCAAGCGGTACAAAATACTTCTCACGGGTATCTCTTCTTACAACTACGCACTGACCCTTTTCTATATCCTTAGGTCCAATCTCAACTCTTACAGGCACGCCTTTCATCTCATACTCAGCAAACTTCCAGCCCGGTGCGTGGTCGCTGTCGTCAAGTTTAGTTCTGAAACGCTTTGTAAGCTCTGCCTTAAGTTCGTAAGCCTTGTCAAGTACGCCCTCCTTATGCTGTGCAACAGGAATAATTACAACCTGTACAGGTGAAATTCTCGGCGGGAGCACAAGACCGTCATCATCGCCGTGAACCATAATGATAGCGCCGATCATTCTTGTTGACACACCCCATGATGTCTGGTGCGGATAATGCTGCTTATTGTCTTTGCCTGTAAATGTAATGCCAAAGCTCTTTGCAAAGCCGTCACCAAAGTAGTGTGATGTACCGCCCTGGAGAGCAACACCGTTGTGCATCATCGGCTCAATTGTATAGGTTTCTTCTGCACCGGCAAACTTTTCTTTCTCTGTCTTTCTGCCGATTACAGCCGGAATAGCAAGAATTTCTTTATAGAATGACTCGTAAACATGGAGCATACGGAGTGTTTCTTCCTTTGCCTCTTCTGCCGTTGCATGCATTGTGTGACCTTCCTGCCAAAGGAATTCGGAAGTTCTGAGGAAAGGACGGGTTGTTTTTTCCCATCTTACAACACTGCACCACTGATTGTAGAGTTTTGGAAGATCTCTGTATGTGTTGATAATTTTCTGATAATGTTCGCAGAAAAGAGTTTCCGAAGTAGGGCGAACACAAAGGCGCTCGTTAAGTTTTTCACTGCCGCCTATAGTTACCCATGCACATTCAGGTGCAAAACCCTCTACATGATCCTTTTCTTTCTGTAAAAGGCTTTCAGGGATAAACATAGGCATATACACATTTTCGTGACCTGTTTCTTTAAATCTTCTGTCAAGGTCAGCCTGTATATTCTCCCAAATAGCATAACCGTAAGGACGGATAACCATACATCCCTTAACGCCTGAATAATCAACAAGCTCGGCTTTTTTTACAATGTCAGTGTACCATTTAGCAAAGTCTTCATCTCTGCTTGTAATAGCTTCAACCATTTTTTTGTTGTCTGCCATTTTCATTCCTCCAACTTAAGAAATATTCGTGTATTATAACATTTCTATTATACTATAATTAATTTTTTTTGCAAGTACCGACATTATTTTTATTATAAAAAGTAAAAGAGGTCAGACAAACCGCCTGACCTCAAGTTTTTAATTCAATTATGCATTTGCCTCAATGTAAGAAACAAGTGAACCAACAGTCTTGATGTTCTCAATCTCATCATCGGGAACTTCTACACCGAACTCGTCTTCAATTGACATAAGTAAATCTACTACATCAAGTGAATCAGCGCCGAGATCTTCCTGTAAATCTGTATCAGCTGTTACCTTATCTTCTTCAACATCGAACTGCTCAGCAAGAATTGCCTTAACTTTTTCCAATACCATTGGAATTCCTCCCATAATAAAAAAATATTTAATGTATCCATTGTAATTATGGACAAAAGTACATATTTTATGCTACAATGGAATAAGCAATCGAGTAATCGGTTTGCTTCTTAGATTATATTATTGTTTATTTATTCTTTTGTCAATAGAATTTTAAAATTTTTCTATTTTTACTAAAAATTTTTTTAGGGGTATATTTTTTTATGAGTACTAAAAAATACGCAGTAATAGGTCATCCTATCGGACATACTATGTCACCTTTTATACATACAAAATTGTTTGAGCTTGCAGGAATCGACGCCGTTTATACAAAACTTGATGTTGCTCCGGAAAGTCTCGGATATGAATACGACCACATTTTATCTAAATTGAGCGGCTATAACATTACAATTCCTCACAAGCAGAATATTATTCAGTATCTTGATGAAATTGATGAAAAAGCAAATATGTACGGCAGTGTAAACACTGTTGACAACAGAGATTACACAGCAAAAGGCTACACCACAGATCCCGACGGATTTTTAAAGGCTCTTGATGCGGCAAAAATCAAATTAAACGGCAGAGTTGTAATTTTAGGCTGCGGCGGCGTTGCAAGAACAATGGCTTATGAGGTTGTTCTCAAAAACATTCCCGTTCTTTTTGCAGTAAGATTGGAAGATGTCGAAATTGCAAAGAAACTTTGCGAAGAAATTAAAAGCACTGTTATCGGTTCTCAACCGTCATACTGTCTTATCAGTGAGCTTAACGGCGACATTGATGTACTTATCAACGCAACTCCTATAGGAATGTTCCCTAATGTTGAAAATCAGCCCGTAAGCGATGAAGTTATCGCAAAGTGCAAAAATGTTTTTGATGCAGTATATAATCCGCTCGAAACCGTACTTATCCAAAAAGCAAAAGCAAACGGTTCAAACGCTGTCGGCGGTATGTCAATGCTTGTATGGCAGGCTGTTGTTTCACACGAAATATGGGACGGCTCCGTTTATGACCCCGCCGAAATCGAAAAGATATGCATTGCAGCGTCTGACGAGTTAAAGAACAGATAATTTTTGGAGGGCCTAAGATTGGACAATATAGTTTTATGTGGCTTTATGGGTTGCGGAAAAACAACCGTCGGCAGAAATCTTGCCCGTAAGTCAGGCAGAAAGTTCGTTGATATGGACTCTTACATTGAAGAAAAGGCAGGAATGAAAGTATCCGAAATCTTTGAAAGATACGGTGAAAACCGTTTCAGAGATATGGAGCACGAGGCTTGTTTGGAGCTTGCAGATACAAAAGGACTTGTAATTGCCTCCGGCGGAGGTGCTTTTACTTTCCAAAGAAATATTGACGCTTTCAGAGGAAAGGACAAAATAGTTCTGCTCGATGTTCCGCTTGACATTATAAAACAAAGACTTAAAAACGATACAACAAGACCGCTTTTACAGCGTCCCGACAAGGATGAAGCAATGCGTCAGCTTTATGAAAAGCGACTTCCGATATATCTTTCTGCCGCTGACATAACGGTGAGCGGCAAAAGCACTCCGCTCAAAACAGCATATGCAATCCTTAACGCTATTGATACGCAAGAAAAATAATTACGCATATTACAGGGTTGACTGCAACGCTTTAAAGTGGTAAAATATGTATAAATTATTTAAATGGGAATGAAAGGATAGTTTTAAAAATGATTATTGTATTAAAACCGTCAGCCTCACCCGAGCAGATTATGAATTTTACAAATATGCTCAAAGAGGAATACAATGTAAAAGTAAATAAATGGGAAGGTGTGCATTCAACAGTTCTCGGACTTATCGGCGACACTACTAAAATTGATATGGACTACATTGACGCTCAAGACATTGTAGAAAATGTTAAGAGAGTTCAGGAACCGTACAAAAAGGCTAACAGAAAGTTCCACCCGGACGATACAAAAATCAAAATCAATGATGATATAACAATCGGCGGCGGCAGTCTGCACATTATGGCAGGTCCATGCTCGGTTGAAAGCGAAACTCAAATTGTCGATATTGCAAAGAGCGTAAAGGCATCGGGCGCAACATTCTTAAGAGGCGGCGCATTCAAGCCGAGAACCTCACCGTACGCTTTCCAGGGCTTAAAAGCAGAAGGTCTTGACCTCTTAAAGATTGCAAGAAAAGAAACAGGACTTCCTATTGTTACCGAAATTATGAGAGCATCTCACATTGATATGTTTGAGAATGTTGACATTATTCAGGTTGGCGCAAGAAATATGCAGAACTTTGAGCTTTTAAAAGAACTCGGCAAGATTGACAAGCCTATTCTTTTAAAGAGAGGTCTTTCCGCTACCATTGAAGAATGGCTTATGAGTGCCGAGTACATTATGGCAGGCGGTAACGACAAGGTTATTCTTTGTGAGAGAGGCATAAGAACATACGAAACATTTACAAGAAATACACTTGATATTTCCGCAATTCCTGTTGTAAAGGCTCTTTCACATCTTCCTGTAATCGTTGATCCAAGCCACGCAGCAGGCAAGTCATGGCTTGTTGAGCCGCTTGCAATGGCAGCAGTTGCCGCAGGCGCAGACGGTCTTATCATTGAGGTTCATAATGACCCGCCGCACGCTCTTTCGGACGGTGCGCAGTCACTCACACCCGAACAGTTTGATAAGGTTGCAAAGAAAGTATTTGCACTCAAAAGCTCAATTGACAAAATCAACAGCAAATAATTTTATTTTATATATTTATTCGGAGGCACTGAAAAATGAACATTGCCGTTATCGGTCTTGGTATTATAGGCGGCAGCTTTTGCAAGGCTATAAAAAAATATACCGACAACTTTGTAATCGGTATTAACAGAACGCAGGCAACAGCAGAAAAGGCACTTGAGGCGGGCGCAATCGACAAAATCGGTACTCCCGAAAGCCTCGGTGAATGTGATATTATAATTTTGGCACTTTATCCGCAGGCTGCGGTAGATTTCATAGAAAAATACGGCAGCTATATAAAAAGCGGCGCTATTGTAACCGACAGTTCGGGAATCAAGCGAGCAATTTGCCCAAGTCTTTCTGCTCTTTCAAAAAAATACGGCTTTGTATTCATCGGCAGTCACCCAATGGCAGGCAAAGAAACCAACGGATTTGATGTTTCGGAGGCTGACCTGTATAAGAACGCAAGCTACATAATTACTCCGTGCGGAGCACCTGAGGATAAAATTGAAATTCTTGCCAATCTTGCAAGAAAAATCGGTTTTGGCACAGTTAAAATTACCACTCCCGAAGAACACGACAGAATGATTGCATTCACCTCACAGCTCCCCCATGTGTTGGCTTGTTCTTATGTAATGAGTCCGTGCTGTCCAAATCATAAGGGATTTTCAGCCGGCAGTTATCGTGATGTGTCACGAGTTGCAAATATCAATTCACAACTTTGGAGCGAGCTTTTCCTTGAGAATCGTGAACCGCTTATTACCGAGCTTGACATACTCATTGACAATATTACAAAAATTAAAGACGCAATCAAAGCAGAAGACAGAGAAACTCTTGCAGAATTATTGGAGCAGGGACACAAGGTAAAAACTGCTCTCGGCGAATAGAATTGAGGTGCATTATGAGAACAGTCAGAGTAGATACGGGCAAGCCGTATGATATTTGCATTGAAAGAGGAATACTTGACAAATGCGGCGAATACGCAAAGGCTCTTTCAAAGGCAGAAAAGGTTACTATAATTTCAGACAGCAATGTTGCTCCGCTTTATATGGACAGAGTAAAGGCATCGCTTGAAAAAGAAGGCTTTAATGTTGCCACTCATATTTTTAAAGCTGGCGAAGAGCAAAAGCACCTCGGCTCTATTGCAGAAATGTATAACACTCTTGCAGAATTTTCTATGACAAGAAAAGATATTGTTGTAGCTCTCGGCGGCGGTGTTGTGGGCGATATGGCAGGCTTTGCCGCTGCAAGCTATCTGCGTGGAATTGATTTTATTCAGATTCCTACCTCTCTCCTTTCACAGGTTGATTCATCTGTAGGCGGAAAAACAGGCGTTGATTTACCGCAGGGCAAAAACCTTGTCGGCGCATTTCATCAGCCTATTGCCGTATTGATTGACCCCGACACGCTCAAAACCCTTACCGATGATTATATTTGCGATGGTATGGGTGAAGTTATAAAATACGGCTGCATTAAAGACGAAAAACTCTTTGAAAATCTTGAAAATCAAAATGCACTTGAGCATATTGAAGATATTATCGAAATCTGCGTTTCAATAAAGCGTGATGTTGTAAACCGTGACGAAAAAGAGGCAGGCGAAAGAAAGCTCTTAAACTTCGGTCACACTCTCGGACACGCTATTGAAAAAATCTATAACTTTAAAGGCATAAGCCACGGAATGGCTGTCGCAATCGGTATGGTGCTTATTACAAAAGCAGGTGAAAAACACGGAATTACCGAAAAAGGCACAGCCGACAAAATTTGTGCGCTTTGCAAAAAATACGGTCTGCCGACTACAGATAAATCTACCTTTGAGCAGATGGCACAGGCTGCAAAAGGCGATAAAAAGACAGCAGGCAACTCAATTGACCTTGTACTTTTAACAAAAATAGGCGACAGCTTTACAAAGAAAGTTGAACTTGCCAATCTCTGCGACTTTATCACAACCTGATTGGAGGATACATATGTCTGATGTAAAATTCAGCCCGTTTGTTCCAAACGGAACTGTAAATGTACCGCCGTCAAAGAGTGATGTTCACAGAGCCATAATCTGCGCAGCCATGGCAAACGGAGTAAGCAGAATTTCTCCCGTTGCCCTTTCAAACGATATTAAGGCAACTATCGGCTGTATTAAAGCACTTGGCGCTGACGCTGTACTTGAAAACAATGTTCTCACAGTTGACGGCACAAATATGTATAAAAACAAAACCGCTTTGCTCGATTGCGGAGAAAGCGGCAGTACATTAAGATTTTTTATTCCGATTGCCGCTGTCGGCAATATTAACGCAACATTTGTGGGCAAAGGCAAACTTCCGCAGCGCCCTATCGGAATATTTACAGAGGCTTTGCCAAAGGCGGGTACCGTCTGCAAAACCGAGGGAGGACTTCCCCTTGAAATCAAAGGTCAGCTGAAAAGCGGAATTTTTAAAATTCCCGGCAATGTAAGCTCACAGTTCATCACAGGACTTTTGCTTGCTCTGCCGATTCTTGAGGGTGACAGCGAAATTGTACTCACTTCCCCGCTTGAAAGCGTTGGTTACATTGCAATGACTATCCGCACAATGAAACAATTTGGTGTGAATATTCAAGCCACAGAAAAAGGCTGGCATATTAAAGGCGGTCAATCATATAAGACTTGCGACTATACAACAGACGGTGACTGGTCACAGGCGGCTTTCTTTATGGTGCTCGGCGCTGTCAGCGGTAAAGTAACCGTAAAGGGAGTTGCAAAGGATTCCACGCAGGGCGACAAGAAATGTGCTGAAATTCTTGCCCGATTCGGCGCTAAAGTTACTCAGCTTGACAACGAAGTAACTGTTGAAAAAGGGGAATTAAAGGCAATCACCATTGACGCATCTCAAATTCCCGACCTTGTTCCCGTACTTTCGGTATGTGCGGCATTTGCAGAGGGCACGACAAGGATTATCAATGCCGAAAGATTAAGAATAAAAGAATGTGACCGACTGAAAGCCACCGCAGAATTGCTGAATAATCTCGGCGGTAAAGTAAAGGAACTTTCGGACGGACTTGAAATCACAGGGGTTTCTTCTCTTAAAGGAGGAAATGTAAACGGCTACAACGATCACAGAATCGTTATGTCTGCCGCTGTTTGCGCCGCAAGAAGTGATGAAGATATAACCGCCACTTTTGCAATGAGCATTAACAAAAGCTACCCCGATTTTTATATAGACTACAACAGCATAGGAGGAAAGGCAAATGTCCTCGACCTACGGTGAAAAAATAAAAATTTCTGTCTTTGGCGAAAGCCACGGCAACGGTATAGGAGTTGTAATCGACGGACTTCCTGCCGGCGTAAAAATTGATATGGACAAAGTGCTTGTTCAGATGTCAAGACGAGCTCCCGGCAAAGACAAAACCGCAACCCCACGCAAAGAAAGCGACCTGCCAAAGGTACTTTCCGGTATGCTTGGAGATACTCTTACAGGCGCACCGTTATGTGCGGTAATTGAAAATACAAACACAAAAAGCGGCGACTACGGCAATCTTCTCAATTGTCCTCGTCCGGGTCACAGCGACTACACAGCTTATGTTAAATATAACGCAAGCAACGATATTCGCGGCGGCGGTCATTTTTCGGGCAGACTTACCGCTCCTATAGTTTTTGCGGGTGCAATCTGCCGTCAGATTCTTGAAGAAAAAGGTATTAAAATTGCCGCTCATATTGCAAGCATCGGCAATGTAAACGACAAATCTTTTAACCCTGTTTCTATTGACGACAAACTTATAAATAAATTAAACAACAGCTCTTTTGCACTTATTGACGATTCGGTCGAAGAAAAAATGCGTGCAGAAGTTGAATCGGCAAGACTTGCTCAGGACAGTATCGGCGGTACAATCGAATGTGCCGTAAGCGGAATTGAGGCAGGCATAGGCGAGCCTATGTTTGAGGGTGTTGAGGGTGTAATCGCAAAAGCTGTATTCGGTGTGCCTGCAATAAAGGGCATTGAATTTGGCAAAGGCTTTGAACTCTCTAAAATGCGTGGCTCACAGTCCAATGATCCTTTTGAATACAAAGACGGCAAAGTTGTAACAAAAACCAACAACTGCGGCGGTATTCTCGGCGGTATCACAAACGGTATGCCTGTTATATTCAGAGCAGGAGTAAAGCCTACTCCGTCTATTTCTAAAGAACAGGACACAGTCGATTTGCAGAAAAAAGAAAATGCAAAACTTGTTATAAACGGCAGACACGACCCGTGTATTGTACCGAGAGCCGTGCCTGTTATTGAGGCTGTCACAGCCGTTGCTATATTAAATCTTTTATAATAAGGATGAATAAAATGAGAAATCTTTCAGAAATCAGAACTGAAATTGACAGTATAGATGAACAGATTATTGAACTTTTCAAAAAGAGAATGGATTGTGCCAAAGAGGTAGGTAATTACAAAAAAGCCAACAATATTCCTGTTCTGAATCAGGCAAGAGAAAACGAAATTCTTGACGCTATCGAAGAGCGTGGCGGCGAGTACGGTTCATACGCAAGACTGCTTTACTCAAATATTATGGAGCTTTCAAGAGCTTTACAACATAATATTGTCGGCAGTGGTGCAGATATAAAAGAGGTTATCAGCAATGTTGAAACCGAGATACCGAAAACCGATGTTAAAGTCGGTTATCAGGGCATTAAAGGAGCTAACGGTCACGAGGCAACAATACGCCTGTTCCCCGATGCGGAGGCACATTGCTATAAGTCTTTCGGTGATGTTTTTGACGCAGTTGATAAAGGAGAAATTACATTCGGCGTACTTCCTGTTGAAAACTCAAACGCAGGCTCGGTTTCTGCCGTATATGACCTAATACTTAAGCACCGTTTTTACATTGTCGGCGCACTTGATTTGCCTATTGATTACTGTCTTGGCGGTTTAAAACAGGCAGAGTTTTCGGATATTGAAAAGGTATGGTCGCATCCGCAGTCACTTTCACAGTGTGCAGACTACATTGCAAAAAATAATTTTGACTCTACACCATGTTCAAATACAGCAATTGCCGCTCGTGATGTGGCAAAGGAAAAGCGCCTTAATGTTGCGGCTATCTGCTCATACAAGGCGGCAGAGGAATACGGTTTAAAAGTGCTTGACAATCATTTGCAGGATAACGATAAAAACACAACAAGATTTATTGTTATTTCCAAAAAGCTGTTCATCACACCCGATTCAAACAAAATCAGCCTTTGTTTCTCACTTCCTCATGTTACGGGCTCGCTTTACGGCTTACTTTGCAGATTTAATTCTCTCGGTCTTAACCTTACGAAAATTGAATCTCGCCCACGCCCAAGCAGTGACGAAGGGTTTGAATACCTATTTTACCTTGATTTTTCAGGCAATGTAAGCAGTAAAGAGGTTACAGACCTTATAGCACAGTTAAGTGCGGAAATGCCTGAATTCAGCTTTTTGGGAAACTATTGCGAATATTCAAAATGATTATAAATATATTTTTAGATTTTGTATATTAATCGACAGAATGTTTTGATTATGTGCAAAACGCTCAAAATTTATTGACAAATTTTACAAATTAAGTATTGCATTGCATAAAATTTATGATATAATATGCTTATTAAAGTGATAATTCATTTTAATAAGCATTTTTATTTTGAATAATTATTGGACAAAAATAAAAACATAATTGATGAGGTGTTTAATATGGATGATAATAAAAAATTAATTTGCGCCGCAGCCGGTGCACTTGGCGCACTTGTTGCAGTATCAGCTACCGTGTTTGCTATAAAACAGAAAGTTAGACCTAAAAAATCTAACTTTGGAGGTCGGTATTTTTATGTCAAAATACAGTTATGAATTCAAGAAGAAGGTAGTAATGGACTACATAAATGGAAAAGGAGGATATAAAAGTTTATGTAAAGAAAATGGGATACCGAGTCAAACAATATTACGAGATTGGATCACAGCATACAAAGAATTTGGAAACAAAGGATTAATGCGATCAAGAGAAAAGAAAAATTACTCTTTTGAATTTAAGATGCATGTGGTAGAATTATACTTAACAACGGAAGTATCGTATCGAGAACTTGCATTGAGTTTAGGTATCAATAATCCACCAATGATAGCAAAATGGGTAACCGATTACCGTGCAGTTGGACCTGATGCGTTACGACCAAAGAGAAAAGGACGGAAACCCAAAGTGTCTAAAACAAAAAAAGATAATACCTAACACAGGAAAAAGAAAAAGCTGAATCAGAATATCTGAAACAGCTTGAAGATGAGAATTTAAGATTAAGGATTGAAAATGCGTATTTAAAAGAGCTGAGGAGATTGCGTTTGGAGGAAGAAAAACCTCCGAAAAACAGGCAAGAATAATACACAGTCTCCGAGGAGAATTCAGGCTAAAAGATATTCTTGCCGTAACAGGTTTTCCAAAGTCAACATATATGTATTGGCAAAATAGATTTGAGCGAGAGAACCCGGATGAAAAATTAGAAAAAGAAATTCTTGATATACGAAAAGTGCATAAAGACTATGGTTATCGCAGAATTTGGGGAGAATTGCGAAACAGAAATATTTTTTGTAAACAAGAAAAAAAAGTTCAAAGAATTGTTCAGAAATTGAGCCTGCAAGTAACCTCGTTTACTCATAAAAGCAGAAAATACAGTTCATACAAAGGTAAAGTAGGAAAGATTGCTCCAAACAGGATTAACCGTAGATTTAACACAAGTGTACCGCATCAGAAAATCACAACAGATACAAGTGAATTTAAGTATTATGAGGTTGACAGCAAGGGCAGAATGATAATCAAAAAGCTCTATTTTGATCCATTTATGGATATGTTTAACGGAGAAATACTGAGTTTTGGCATATCTCAAAAGCCATCTGCCGAGAGCATTATGAGTGCATTAGATGAAGCTATTACTATCACTAATGACTGTTCATATCGCAGGACTTTTCACTCTGACAGAGGATGGGCTTATCAGATGAAAGCATATTCACAAAAGCTGAAAGAAAACAGAATATTTCAGAGTATGTCAAGAAAAGGAAATTGTCACGATAACTCTGTTATGGAAAATTTCTTTGTAATATTAAAGCAAGAAATATATTATGGAAAAGTTTATTACAGCTATGAAGAGCTTAAACAAGCAATTATCAAATACATTGATTACTACAACAACAAGAGAATCAGACAAAAACTCGGCTGGTTAAGTCCGGTTGAGTACAGGATTAATGCCTTAGTTGCATAACAAAAGCGTAGCAGCTAAAAGCCACTACGCTTTCAAATCTAACTTTTGGGGGTCACCACAATATGCAGGGCACTTTTTTTGTCAAAATTTTCAATAAATTATGGTTTAACTCACAGTTTAGCCAGTCAATTATAAAAGTTTGGTCAACCTTTTTAAAGGTTGTGGGTGGTGGGCAAAGCCCACAAATACTTTCCGTTTACGCAATCTAACAATAGCCAAACAGCTCGCTGTTTGGCGGCTTGAACGCAACGGCGAATGCCCTTAAATGCGATAGCAACAAAAAAGCCATTCATTAAACAATAAATAAGCAAATTCTTTTCTAAAAGGCTACCGCCTGTTTTTTCAAACTCGGTGCAAGCACGCAAACAGCCACGCTGTTTGCGCCTGATAAATTGTTGTATCGGAAGATTTTATGGGCGCTGCCCAAACCCGCAATTTTTGAAAAAATTGAGTAAACTTTTTTGTTTTTGAGAGAATAATTTAGCGTTAGCTAAATTTCAATCCCCGACCGACACTCCGCTAAACCATAATATATCAAGATTATCCCAAAAATTAAATCTATAATTGCCATTTCAGATTTTCGGACGAATTGCAGAAAATGCATTTTTCTTCCGCTTTTTTTATTGTAATGCAATCATTGTCAGCCTCGATATGCAGCATATCGCCCGCTTTGATATTAAGATGATTGCGAATATCCTTTGAAATTACAATTCTGCCCGCTCCGTCAATTTCTCTGAAATTGGTAAATATCATTATATCATCTCCTTATCTGAACAGTTTTCTGTTCGTATTTTTTAATTGTAAACCTTAACCGAAGTTACAGGTTGACAATTTTCATCGCTGTATCATTATACCATTTTACGGTTAATATGTCAATAATTACCAAATAAGAATTGTAAATACAATTTTGTAACGGATTTTGTCATATTTGCTTTATTTATGATATTATATTTAGATTTTTGAAGTTAGGTGAAATAAATGCTTGGTTATGTGTGGGCAGGTCTGATAATTGTCAGTGTGTTGTCGGCAATTTTACTCGGTAATACCGAATCACTGTCTACAGCCCTTATAGAAAGCGGCTCGTCATCAATAGAACTTCTCTTGACAATGGCAGGCATCCTATGCCTATGGTCAGGAATAATGAAAATAGCAGAAGAAAGCGGCTTTACCGCACTTATTTCAAAAATTTTTGCGCCTCTTTTGCGACCGCTTTTTCCAAAGCTTGATAAAAACAGCGAGGCTTTTAAAAGCATTACTATGAACATAAGCGCAAACCTGTTAGGACTTGGCAATGCCGCCACTCCGTTTGGTCTTAAAGCTATGGGAGAGCTTAACAGACTAAACAACTGTTCCGATACGGCAAGCAATGAAATGGTTATTTTTGTTGTGCTCAATACCGCATCTCTGCAGCTTTTGCCTACTACCCTTGCCACACTTCGACAAAGCTACGGAAGTAATGCTCCGTTTGAGGTTATAACAGCCATTTGGATAAGCTCGGCAACCGCTCTCACTGTGGCCCTTACAGTTGCCTGTACACTAAATCTGAAAAAAGCGAGGTGAAATTATGGCTATTATAATGCCTCTATTTGCAACCGTTGTGGTATTGTACGGGCTGATAAAACGAGTGCCTGTTTTCGATTTGTTTATTAAAGGAGTGCGAGAGGGCGTAAAAGTTCTGTACACAATTGCACCTACCATAATCGGATTGGTGTTTGCGGTAGATTTACTGCGTTCGAGCGGTGCAATAGATGTTATATGTAACTTTATCTCCCCTGCCGCAGATTTTTTAGGCTTTCCAAAAGAAATTGTACCAATGGTTCTCTTAAGACCTGTATCGGGCAGTGGTTCAACAGCTTTGTTGACCGCTTTGTATGAAGATTGCGGCCCTGACAGTTTTGCAGGCAGGGTAGCTTCTGTACTTGCAGGATCATCCGAAACCACATTTTACGCTGTGGCAATGTATTTTGGCAGTATTAAGGTAAAAAAAATACGCCATACCCTTGTTGCCGCTTTGCTTGCGGATTTCACCGCCGCAGTGATGAGCGTGCTGACCGTAAGACTAATTTTCGGAAAAGTTAGACCTAAAAAATCTAACTTTGGAGGTTGGTATTTTTATGTCAAAATACAGTTATGAATTCAAGAAGAAGGTAGTAATGGACTACATAAATGGAAAAGGAGGATATAAAAGTTTATGTAAAGAAAATGGGATACCGAGTCAAACAATATTACGAGATTGGATCACAGCATACAAAGAATTTGGAAACAAAGGATTAATGCGATCAAGAGAAAAGAAAAATTACTCTTTTGAATTTAAGATGCATGTGGTAGAATTATACTTAACAACGGAAGTATCGTATCGAGAACTTGCATTGAGTTTAGGTATCAATAATCCACCAATGATAGCAAAATGGGTAACCGTTTACCGTGCAGTTGGACCTGATGCGTTACGACCAAAGAGAAAAGGACGGAAACCCAAAGTGTCTAAACCAAAAAAGATCATACCTAACACAGGAAAAGAAAAAGCTGAATCAGAATATCTGAAACAGCTTGAAGATGAGAATTTAAGATTAAGGATTGAAAATGCGTATTTAAAAGAGCTGAGGAGATTGCGTTTGGAGGAAGAAAAACCTCCGAAAAACGGGCAAGAATAATACACAGTCTCCGAGGAGAATTCAGGCTAAAAGATATTCTTGCCGTAACAGGTTTTCCAAAGTCAACATATATGTATTGGCAAAATAGATTTGAGCGAGAGAACCCGGATGAAAAATTAGAAAAAGAAATTCTTGATATACGAAAAGTGCATAAAGACTATGGTTATCGCAGAATTTGGGGAGAATTGCGAAACAGAAATATTTTTGTAAACAAGAAAAAAGTTCAAAGAATTGTTCAGAAATTGAACCTGCAAGTAACCTCATTTACTCATAAAAGCAGAAAATACAGTTCATACAAAGGTAAAGTAGGAAAGATTGCTCCAAACAGGATTAACCGTAGATTTAACACAAGTGTACCGCATCAGAAAATCACAACAGATACAAGTGAATTTAAGTATTATGAGGTTGACAGCAAGGGCAGAATGATAATCAAAAAGCTCTATTTTGATCCATTTATGGATATGTTTAACGGAGAAATTCTGAGTTTTGGCATATCTCAAAAAGCCATCTGCCGAGAACATTATGAGTGCATTAGATGAAGCTATTACTATCACTAATGACTGTTCATATCGCAGGACTTTTCACTCTGACAGAGGATGGGCTTATCAGATGAAAGCATATTCACAAAAGCTGAAAGAAAACAGAATATTTCAGAGTATGTCAAGAAAAAGGAAATTGTCACGATAACTCTGTTATGGAAAATTTCTTTGGAATATTAAAGCAAGAAATATATTATGGAAAAGTTTATTACAGCTATGAAGAGCTTAAACAAGCAATTATCAAATACATTGATTACTACAACAACAAGAGAATCAAACAAAAACTCGGCTGGTTAAGTCCGGTTGAGTACAGGATTAATGCCTTCCGACCTTTTCATGAAAAACAAGGTCGGCGGCGCTGTCCATGCAACAAAAGCGTAACCACTAAAAAACTTTTGGGGGTCGTAGCAGCTAAAAGCCACTACGCTTTCAAATCCAAACCTTTATATATTGACTTTAATTTTATCGAGCAGCTCTTTTTCATGAAAAACAAGGTCGGCGGCGCTGTCCATTGGCGTTGCATCACGATTTATCAGTACAAGTTTATTTCCTTTAAAATATCTCACCATATAAACCGTGAGGCTTGTGCCTGCAACTGCATTCGCAATGGCATTAACCGCACCGTTTACTGTTTTATCATCAAGTCCCTCTTCATACAGCACAACATCAGGCTTGATGATTCCCGAACATTCACATTTTGGAATACCGTTGCTCTCTTTAATAAACTCGGCAGTATATGATTTGCCGCACTTCATACAGTAATTTCTCAACACACTTCCGTGCAGTTCATACACTCTCTTACTGCCTGCCGCCTGATGCAGTCCGTCAATATTTTGAGTAACTACTGCGCTGAGTTTTCCTGCTTTTTCAAGCTCAGCAAGTTTATAATGAGCCTTATTCGGCTTTTTGTCAAGACAAAGCATTTTATCTCTGTAAAAGCGATAAAACTCCTCTGTCTTTTTTACAAAGAATGTATGGCTTAGTATGGTTTCGGGCGGATAATCGTACTTTTGATTATAAAGTCCGTCCACACTTCTGAAATCGGGAATACCGCTCTCTGTAGATACCCCCGCACCGCCAAAGAAAACTATTCTGCGGCTGTCATCAATAACTTTCTGAAGTTCGTCAACACTGCTCATTACTGCATTGCCTCTTTCATCTGCTTTACATACTCGCAAACAGGCTCAACACATTCTTTGCCGTACTTAGCAACGATTTTTACAATTGCGGAACCTACTATTACACCGTCTGCATACTGTGCCATATGCTTTGCCTGCTCCGGAGTTGAAATACCAAAACCTACCGCACACGGGGTATCGCTTACAGAACGAACAAGGTCAACCATTTCGCCAATATTTGTTGTAATCTCTTTTCTTACACCTGTTACACCCATTGAAGAAACACAATATACAAAGCCCTGCGCTTCTTTGGCAATGGTTTTAATTCTGTCGTGTGAAGTCGGTGCAATAAGCGAAACAAGCTCTACACCGTGCTTATCACAATAAGGCTGTAACTCTGCCTTTTCCTCAAAAGGAACATCCGGAACGATTACGGCGGAAATACCGCACTCTGCGCACTTTGCCATAAATGCGTCTGTACCGTAAACAAAAATAGGGTTCATATATGTCATTACGGCAAGAGCCGCCTTAATCTGCGGACGGATTCTCTTTACCATATCAAAAATCTTATCGGTTGTAGTACCTGCCGCCAAAGAACGGAGGTCAGCCTCCTGAATTACAACACCCTCGGCAATCGGGTCTGAAAACGGGATACCGATTTCGATGATATCTGCACCGTTTTCGCTCATACCTATAAGGAGTTTTTCGGTAGTATCAAGGTCAGGATCTCCTGCGGTTACAAATGGAATAAAAGCCTTGCCGTTTTTGAAGGCATCTTTAATCTTACTCATAAATATTCTCCCCTCTGTATCTTGCAATAGCGGCAACATCCTTATCGCCTCTGCCCGAAAGATTTACAACAATAATGCTGTCTTTGCTCATTGTAGGAGCAAGTTTAATGCAGTGTGCTACAGCATGTGCGCTCTCAATAGCAGGGATAATACCCTCTGTGCGTGAAAGATACTCAAATGCGTTTACTGCCTCTTCATCGGTAACAGGCACATATTTCGCTCTACCTGTATCGCTTAAGTTAGCATGTTCAGGGCCGATACCCGGGTAATCAAGACCTGCTGAAATTGAATATACAGGTGCAATCTGACCGTACTTATCCTGACAGAAATATGATTTCATACCATGGAAAATACCGAGTGTACCGTTTGCGATTGTTGCGGCATTCTTCGGATTATCAACGCCAAGACCTGCTGCCTCGCAACCGATAAGCTGTACGCTCTCATCACCGATGAAGTCATAGAATGCGCCCATAGCATTACTGCCGCCGCCAACGCAAGCCATAACCACATCAGGAAGTCTGCCCTCTTTTTCAAGGAGCTGTGCTTTGATTTCCTTACCGATTACGCTCTGGAAATCTCTTACAACCATTGGGAACGGATGCGGACCCATTACCGAACCGAGTACATAGTGAGTATCGTCAACTCTGTTAGTCCACTCACGCATAGCCTCGTTTACGGCGTCTTTAAGAGTCATTGTGCCTGTTTCAACGGCATTTACCTTTGCGCCGAGAAGTTTCATTCTGTATACATTAAGAGCCTGACGGATTGTATCCTCTTTGCCCATAAAAATCTCACACTCAAGTCCCATAAGTGCGGCAACAGTTGCTGTTGCAACACCGTGCTGACCTGCGCCTGTTTCTGCAATTACTCTTGTTTTGCCCATCTTTTTGGCAAGCAGGCATTGACCAAGACAGTTATTGAGTTTGTGTGAACCCGTATGATTTAAGTCCTCACGCTTTAAATAAATCTTAGCACCGCCTAAATCCTTTGTCATTTTCTCCGCATAATAGAGGAGTGACGGTCTGCCGGCATACTCACGCATAAGTGTGTCAAGCTCTGCGACAAACTCCGGATCGTTTTTATATTTTTCATATGCTTCTTCAAATTCATTAACGGCATTCATTAAAGTTTCGGGAACAAACTGTCCACCGTGAATACCAAACTTACCCTTCGACATTGATTTATCTCCTTTTCTAATACCTTATATATTTATAACTTATCACCGTTAAGTTCTTCAAGTGCTTTCTTTTTATCGGCATTTCTCATAAGAGTTTCGCCAATAAGCAGTCCGTTTACTCCTGCCTCTCTAAGCTCCTGCACATCTTCGGCTGTTTTTATTCCGCTTTCGCCAACGAATAAAATTTCCTTTGGCACTAACTTTCTCAGTCTTGTGCAGGTTGTGAGGTCAACCGTAAAGTCCTTTAAATTTCGGTTATTTACGCCGATTACTCTTGCCCCTGCGTCTAATGCCGACTTCACTTCTTCCTCTGTATGTGCCTCTACCAAAGCTGAAAGTCCGAGTGAATCACAAATTTCAATCCATTTTCTGATTGTTTCGGTATCGAGCAACGCACAAATCAAAAGCACCGCAGACGCTCCGATTACTTTAGCCTCATATATCTGATACTCACAAACTGTAAAATCCTTGCGCAAAAGCGGAATTTTTACATTCTGTGATATTTCCTGCAAATATTTATTTTCACCTTTAAACCACTGCGGTTCTGTAAGTACGGATATCGCAGACGCTCCTGCGTTTTCATAATCCTTTGCAATCTGCACATACGGGAAATCCTCTGCAATTATTCCTTTAGACGGAGATGCTTTCTTTACCTCGCAGATATAAGAAATACCGTCCTTTGCAAGCGCCTTTTCAAAAGGAAATTCATCGGTAATGTTCATTGAAAGCGCTTTGCTTTTTATCTCCTCAAGCGGAATTTGTTTTTCAATTTCCGCATATCTTTCTCGGTTTGCCTGTGCTATTGTTTCAAGTATCATAATATCACCGTTATTCATTAGTAGCCTTTACAAACTGCTCAAGTTTTTCATAAGCCTTGCCGCTGTCAATAAGAGTTTCTGCAAGACGGATACCCTCGGCAATATTCTCTGCCTTTCCGCCTGCGCAAATACCGAGAGCCGAATTAAGCAATACAATATCTCTCTTTGCTCCCTTTAACTCGCCTTTTAAAATCTGCTTTGTAATCTCCGCATTCTCTTTGCCGTCACCGCCTGCAAGGTCTGCACTGCTGTATGTCGGCATACCGAACTGTTCCGGAGTAATTTCGTATGAGCTGAATTTACCGTTGTTGATTTCACAAACCTTTGTAGGAGCAGTAACGGTTACTTCGTCCATACCGTCTGTACCGTAGAATACATATCCGCGCTTTACGCCAAGGTTTGCAAATACTCTTGCAATCGGTTCAACGAGTGCCTCTGAATACACACCTGTTACCTGCAAGTTTGCAAAAGCAGGGTTTGTAAGAGGTCCTAAAACATTAAAAATATTTCTGATTCCTATATCTTTTCTTACAGGGCCGACAAATCGCATTGATGAATGGTAGCTTTGTGCAAACATAAAGCAAATACCTGTATTTTTAAGGATTTCTTCACTTTTTTCAGGGCTTATTGTAAGATTAACTCCAAGAGCCTCCAGACAGTCTGCCGAACCGCTTTTGCTTGACATTGAACGGTTGCCGTGCTTTGCAACGGGGATTCCTGCGGCGGCAATAATAAATGCCGCTGTTGTAGAAATATTAAAAGTACCTGTTCCGTCGCCGCCTGTGCCTACAATGTCGAGTACATCGGTATCTCTTTTAACATGAAGTGCCTTGTCACGCATTACTGTTGCGCAAGCTGTAATTTCGTCAATGGTTTCGCCCTTAATTCTGAGAGCTGTCAAAAATGCCGCTGTCTGTGCTTGAGTGGCTGTACCGCTCATCATTTCGTTCATTACGGCTGCTGCCTCATCATAAGTTAAGTTATTACCGTCTACTACCTTTTTTATTGCTTCCTTAATCATTTCTGTCACCCTTTCTATGTGTTATCCGTAATCATATATTAATAAAATTCTTTATCATTTCCATACCGTGAGAAGTCAATATCGACTCCGGGTGGAACTGTAATCCGTAAATTTCGTAATCTCTGTGGCGAACTGCCATAACCTCGCCCATATCGTCCTCTGCCGTAACTATAAGCTCATCGGGAACGGTATCCTTTTTTGCAATCAAAGAATGGTATCTCGCACCGTCAACTACCTTTGGCAAATCGGCAAAAATCTTACAACTGTTGTCGAGATTAATATTACTCTTTTTGCCGTGCATAAGTTTTATTGCTCTTGTAATTTCTGCGCCGAATACCTCGCATATTGCCTGATGTCCGAGGCAAATACCGAGTATCGGATACTCGCCTTTAAGCTCTCTTATAACATCTTCACAAATGCCTGCGTCCTTTGGATAACCCGGACCCGGAGAAAGAATAATGTGGGTAGGATTAAGTTTTCTGATTTCATCTACCGTTATTTCGTCATTTCTTACTACCTTTATATCGGGATTAATACTTCCGCAATACTGTACAAGATTATAAGTAAAGCTGTCGTAATTATCTATAAATAAAATCATATAGCTTCAACCTCTCCTGCATTTTTAACTGCATTTATTACCGCAAGTGCCTTGTTGTAGGTTTCAAGATACTCCGACTTAGGATCACTGTCTGCAACAATTCCCGCACCTGCCTGAACATATACCTTATTTCCTTTTTTAACTGCCATTCTTATTGCGATACAAGTATCAAGATTTCCGTTAAAATCGACATATCCGAGCGCACCGCCATATACCCCACGGGGTGTTTTTTCAAGTTCGTCTATAATCTGACAAGCTCTGATTTTCGGTGCTCCCGAAAGTGTGCCTGCCGGAAGAAGCGACTCAACCGCATCAAAAGCGTCAAGTCCGTCCTTGAGCTTGCCCTCAACCTCACTGCAAATGTGCATTATCTTTGAATATCTTAAAATCTGCTGATATGAAGTCACCTTTACGGAATTGAATTTTGAAATTTTGCCAATATCATTTCTGCCAAGGTCAACAAGCATATTGTGCTCGGCAAGCTCTTTTTCATCTTTTATAAGCTCATCTGCAAGAGCATCGTCCTCCTGCTTATCCGCACCTCTCGGTCTTGAACCTGCGATTGGGAATGTATTAAGCACACCGTTCTGAAGTTTAACCAAAGTTTCAGGTGATGTACTTATAATCTCATCGCCCTCAATATTCATATATACCATATAAGGCGATGGGTTTGTAATTCTCAATACTCTGTATGCATTTAAAAGCGAACCTTTGTACTCGGTTTCAAATCTGCGGGATACAACACACTGAAAAATATCGCCGTCAAAAATATATTCCTTGGTTTTATTAACCATATCGCAAAATTCTTCTTCTGTGTATGTGCTTGTAAATTCCACATTTTTATCGCTTTCAAGCTTTGCAAGCGGAGCAGGGTCTGTAATTGTATTGATAATTTCGTTTATATCGTTTACAGCCTGCTTGTACTGTCTTTCAGGGTCATAAGTTTTCATATTTACTATGACTGTCATTTTTTCACGAAGATGATCGTATGCAATAATTTTATCAAAAAGCATTAAATCAAAATCATTGGTTTCGCTTTCCTGTATTTTCAAAATCGGTTCGCTGACTGCAATCATAGCATATCCGTAATATCCTACAAGTCCTCCTGTAAACGGCGGCAAATCTTCAAAACGAGGATTTTTGTAATTTTTCATATATTTTCGAATTTCTTTGTATGGCTTGGCGGTTTTAATTGCAGTCTCACCCTCGCCTGTAATGGTGAGAATTCCGTTTTTATAAACAAGTCTTGCCTTAGGATTACAGCCGATAAACGAATATCTGCCCCACTTTACACCGCCCTCGATACTTTCAAGAAGAAAGCACTTGTCTGACTTTTGAAGAATTTTTCTTAACAAAGTAATCGGTGTGACAGAATCGGCATAAACTTCCTTGTAAACAGGTATTACATCGTATTCATCCTTAATTGCCATTACCTCATCATAAGACGGTTTAATCATTTTTCTCACCCTTTATATTTTTTATAAACAAAAAGACCTTTGCCCCAACTAAGGGACAAAGGTCTGAAACGACTTCTGTGGTACCACCCAAATTGACGGAAATTCCGCCCGCTCATACAGCATACTGACATATGCCTCCTGCTGTAACGGTCAGGCTCCGTCGGAAACTACTCGAATACTCTTTCGGTCCGCCCTCACAAGTCCATTCGGAAAAATCTCAACTATCGGCTCACACCAACCGCCGACTCTCTGAAAGCGCCGATTAATCTTACTACTCTTGCTCAATGGTTTATCTTATAAATTAATACTATTATATAGCGGAATTTTTTAAATGTCAATAGAATTTTAGCACTTTAAAGCGAATATTTAAAATTTATTCAGCTGTTTCGGCAGTTTTCAAAATTACAGTTGACTGTGCAGGCATTGTAAGTACGCCGTCTTTGAGAGTTATGTGCTGATAAACAGCGTTTTCGTCCTCTGTTGAGGTAAAAGCACCATCCTTGTCAACAGGTGAGCTTGCAACAAGCTCTGCTCTGATTTCAGGATTAGCTATCATATCATCGGTAATGGTAAGCTCAGCGTTTTCCTCTGCATTCATATTATGAATAATCATCAGCTTTGTGCCGTTATACTCAACATAGTAAGCACAAATTGCAGTATTGTCAAAGGTTTGAAGTCCTGTAATTTTGCCACGAGCAATTTCAGGATTCTGATTTTTGATTTTTATAATTCTGCTGTAAAAGCTAAGTAAAGAATTGGGGTCAGCCTGCTGTTGCTTAGCGCCGCCGTATTTAGTATCTTTCGCAACATCACCTACACCGTTTACCCAAATATTCGGCAAATTATTGCTGTCAAATATCATCGGTGTACGATAAGCCGAATCGGAAGTTGTATTTGGAGCAGTAATTCCGATTTCCTCGCCGTAATAGATAAATGGATTGCCCGGGAACAACATATACACTGAGGCTGCCATTTTCTGATAACTAAGACCCTTAGGTTCAAGCGAGTTACCGCTTCTCACCATATCGTGATTTGACAGGAACATTGTCGGAATGTAATTCTCGTTATTGTTGTACATCTTATCGTTATACTTCATTACCTTTTTAGCGATAGCCGTACCACGCTGTGCTATGACCTCGGTTGTAAGTGTGCCACTTGACTGTGAAAATTTAAATGCAAACTGACTGTCAATTCCCGACTTAAAGATTTCCTGAATCTTTGAATCATCGTCCCAGTTTTCACCTACTACATAAACATCAGGATTTGTTTCCTTACATTTATCACAGAACCAGGTCAAAAATTCCGTGCCGTCGGTGGATTTATTAGAAAAATATTTTACGGCGTCAAGTCTGAAACCGTCAACACCTCTGTCAAGCCAGAATTTTGTAATTTTTGCAAATTCTTCTCTTGTTTTTTCAGAATTTAAATTCCATTCAGGCATTTCCTCAGTAAAATTAGCCTCACAAGCCATTGCGTGTGACAAATAATTTGTCTGTGTATCAGAATCAAAATATGAAGTGGGATGAATTTCAAAATACTGTGCATAACCGTCAAGATTGCCCTCTTCCACCTCTTCGACAGCCTTTAAATAATAAGGATGCTGTGAAGATGCATGATTTAACACAAGGTCAAGTATGATGTTAATACCACGCTTATGACATTCTGAAACAAGTTTGTCAAAAGTTTCAAGTGTGCCGAAATCAGGGTCAATATTGTAATAATCGGTTACATCATATTTATGATATGACGGCGAAGGCATTATAGGTGTTAGCCATATACCGTCAACACCAAGGTCATTGCCTGTATTTGGATCTCCGTCATTAAGATAATCAAGATTATCAATAATACCTTGCAAATCACCAACTTGATCACCGTTTGAATCTGCAAATGAATTAACAAAAATCTGATAATAGTTACGGTATTTATCGGTTGATGCTGTGGCTGTAAGAGTATTTACAGGATCATCATATTCTTTAGTACCGCAGCCTGCAAGAATTGCACTTGTAGAAATTGAAGCAATAAGTAAAAGTGTAAAAATTTTTTTCATAAATCCTCCTTATAAAATCAATAAAGTTAAGTAAGAATTGAAATGTATTCTTTATAGGCTATAAATATTATGGTTTGCAAAATATTTCATCAATCATAAAAGTTCGGTCAAACTTTGCAAAGATTATAGGTATGTGTAAAACACACACAAGCCTAAAAAGGCTTGGCCTAAATTTTAATTTTTTTAATCTTAACTATGCTGCAAGCCATAATTTAAAACTTAACTAAAAAGGATGGCAGCCAAAGACTGCCACCCAAAAATGTGCAAATAAAGATTAACCCTTTACACCGCCGGCTGTTACACCTTCGACATAATACTTCTGCATCTTAAGGAAGAGGAGGGTAATCGGAACAGCAACTACTACTGAACCTGCAAGGAACTGCTTGTAGTACTGTGCCTTAAAGTCAAGGTTAGTCATAAGCTGCAAACCGATTGCAACAGTGTAGTAATCACGCTTATCACCCATGATAATCTTAGCAAGAATAAAGTCTGTCCACGGTCCGATGAATGAAGTAAGAACTGTATAAACTACGATTGGTTTTGACATAGGAAGAATAATCTTCCAGAAAATCTGGTTTTTGGTAGCACCGTCAATGGTTGCCGCCTCGTCAAGTGCTCTTGGAATTGTATCGAAGAAGCCTTTTGAAATCTGGAAGCCAAGACCGGCACCGGCACTGTAACAAATTACAAGAGCAACAAGAGTCTGAGTAAGACCCATTGCCTTGAGAAGATAGTAAATAGCAATCATTGTCATGAAGCCGGGGAACATACCGAGAATCATACCAACATTGATAAACTTTTTACGAGCCTTAAATCTGAGTCGGCTGAATGCATAACTAACCATAAGAACAGAAATTGTAGAAATTACGCAGCTAAAGCATGCAACAACAAATGTGTTTATAAACCATTTTGTAAAGTTAAGTGTACCGTGGTTTGTAAAAAGGTCAATGTAGTTCTGGAAAGTCCATTCACGAGGAATGAGATAGTTTACTACAGTAACACCTTCTGCACGGAACGAGTGCATTAAAAGATAGATGAATGGGCAAATCCAAATAAATCCGAGAATAGCGAGGATTATGTAGATAAAAGTATTTGCCAAACCTCTTCTGAGTTTGTAGCTTTTTATCATGAGAACGCCTCCTCGTCTTTTGCAGATTTAGATGAGTTAAATACAATAAGTGAAAGTACAGCGCAGATAATAAATACAATGATACCGATCGCCGCAGCAAGGTTGTAGTCAGAAGAGTTCATAGTAAGTTTGAACAACCATGTTACGAGGATATCTGTATAACCTGCCTGATAGAATTTCTCCGTTGTTGGACCACCGCCTGTGAGGAGGTAAATAACGTTAAAGTTATTGATGTTGCCAACGAACTGAGTAATAAGCTGTGGTGTTGTTACGAAGAGCATGTAAGGAAGTGTAATGCTTGTAAATGTTTTTACAGGGCCTGCACCGTCAATACGGGCTGATTCGTAGAGGTCTTCAGGAATATTCATAAGAATACCTGACATTGAAAGAATTGTGTAAGGAATACCTACCCAAAGGTTTACAATGATAACTACTATCTTAGCGATGTTAGGGTCAGTGTTAAGCCACTGAATTTCCACCACCGCAGCATCAGGATTGAACCATCTGCTAATATCTGTAAGTAATACATTAAATGCACCGTCAGTCTGGAGCATCTGATTCATAAGAAGAAGTGATACAAACTGTGGTACAGCGATTGCAATAACAAAGAGAGTTCTCCACAAAGCCTTGAACTTAATACCCTTTTTGTTGATCATAAGAGCAATAATCATACCAAGGATGTAGTTTGTGAAAGTAGCGCAAACAGCCCAAACAAGTGTCCACTTAGCAAGTTCTACGAATGTTGTAGCTCTTGTTGCAGAGTTAGCTACATCAAATACAGATGCAAAGTTTTGGAAACCAACCCAGTGGAACAATGTTCCCGGAGGCATATGCTGAAGGTCATAGTTTGTGAATGCTATAAGTATCATAAAGATGAGTGGAAGAATCTGGAAAATACCAATCATCAGTACAGGGAAAGACAAAAGTGTAATGTGATACTTACCGTCAAGAAATTCCTTGATATCAGTTCTTAATGAAGTTGGCTTTTTGCCTGCTGCAACAAGAAGCTGATGCTTGTAAGCATCTTTTATATTTGCTATGTAAATGGCAAATACAACTACTGTAATTACAATGGTAAGTACAGAATAAAGGAGGATAAGCATTGAGTTATCACCGTAAACAGTTACAGGGAAAATGCCGTCCATCTCTGTGTGAGTCTCAACAGTACCAAGCGAACCAAACTTGGAAATGTAACCCCAACCAAAGAATACCATATAGAGAATGTACAAAACTTCTGAAAGGAAGAATAAAATACCCTTATAGTACTTACCTTTTGAAATGTCACCAAGGCCGAAAATAAGGTAAGAAAGCTTTGTCATAATATCTCCGTTTACAAAGGTTTTGCCGTAATTAGCAAATCCCTTGCCAATGCCAAGAAAAAAAACTTCACAATAGCATTTCCTATTGCTTTAAAAAAGCCTGCCACTTTACCTGGCAAAGCTTTGAAAAAGTTTTTAGCATTATAGGCAAACTTCTGGAAAGGATTAAGCTGTACATAATCAATATATTTCATTAATAAGCTCTCCTTAAAATAGTTTGCAAAACCTACACCAAACTAATAATATATTCTGCGTTATCAATTAGCATCATAAATACATTAGTAGTTTGGTGTAAATTAATTACAATGTCTGCGACATTGATAACGAGTTTTCACTCAATGGGGCTCTCAGCTACTTGAGAGCCCCACGAGTATGAGAAGATTTATTTTGAAAACTAAAATTATTCGTCTCTTACGTTTGCGATTGTGTCTGTGAGTAACTGCTTGAAGAAGTCAGCGTTTGAAGGATCTGTTTCGTCAGCAATGAGCTTGTTACCGAGGTTTGCATTTGGATCCCAGAATGTTGAAGCTATACTTACCTGTGGTACAGCGAACTTACCCTGCTCAGCAATAGCTGTAAGTACTGCACTGCCTGTAACAACTTCTTCACCGTTTACAGTCTGGTTTGAAGGACCCCAACCGAGCTCTGTAGCTCTTTCTCTCTGGCACTCTTCGCCTGTGAGATAGTTAGCAAGGATCTGAGCTGAACGCGGGAACTTAGAAGATGCGTTTACACCGATGAGCTTGTAACCGAGCATTGAAATTATCTGCTTAGCTTCGCCGTTTACATCGATTGTTGGGAGCTTAGCTGCACCGAAGTTGTCGCCAAGAGCTTTCTTGTCAGGAACTGTGTTCCAAGAACCGTCGATACCGGCACCGCAAGACTTCTGTGAGAAACCGGAAGAAATAGCGTCTATTGAAAGTGACTGGAATGTACCCTTATAGTCGTGTATAAGCTTTGAGAAAGCCTGGAGTGTTGCAACTACCTCGGCCTCATCATAATCTGTGTACTTCTGAGTAATGCCGTCATCCTCAAGACCATCGGTCTTAAGACCGCCTGTGAATGTGAACATACATGCGTAGAAGCCGTCACCTGCGTTCATGATGAACTTCTTACCTCCGGCCTTACAAGCTTCGAGGACATCCTCAAATCTGCCTGCCTGCTCGTCAGAAACTACTGACTTATCATATACGAGGTAGTAACCGTTATCACCTGTTTCCGGATAAGCGTAAATCTTACCGTCGAGTGTTGCAGCTGAAACTGACTCTGCTGTATCTCTCTTAGAAATATCTTCAGCATAAGCAGCCTGTGCAATAACGCCTGCTGTCTGAAGCTTGTTGAGCTGGTCACTTGCGAAACCGAATACATCGGCAGCAGCTGAGGCATCGTTAAGAAGGTTTGTAGCAGCATCTTTCTCAGTCTGAGCAACTACTGTAATATCAATCTTCTTGTCCGGATAAAGAGCCTTGAATGCCTCGCACTCTTTTTCAAAAGTAGAAACTGCATTATCAGGAGCCCATACTTTAAGTGTAATGTTGTCTTCGTCACCAAAGTCGTTGCTTGTTGCAGAAGCACTGTCACCCTTTGATTCTGTTTTTGAAGCTGTACTGCTGTCACCTGAACCGCCGCAGCCAACAAGTGCTGTAGCAGCCATCATACTTGCCAAAAGAACGGCAAAAATCTTTTTCATCGGATATTTCCTTCTTTCATAAAATATAAACTTTCATTCCATTTGAATGATGTGAGGACAGTCCCTCTGTCCTTTCACTACATTTATGATACCAAAAAATCATACAAATTGCAACTACCTTTGTACTTTTTATACAGAGTGTTAAAACTTTAAATTATTTTTGTGCATTTTGCAAGTTAAATTTTGAAATTTTGATTTTATTTACAAAATTATCTCTGGCTTTTTGTTAATAATAACAATATTTTCTTTGTGCAACTTGTTCATTTGGAGATTATCGTTTTATTTTCGTAAATTACTTAAATTCGTTTCTTATCAGCTAAATGCACATATTTTCGTTTACATAGGTGCTTTTTAGGTAATTTTCACCAACAGATAAAATAAGTCTTTTCGCACAATAAACACACTCCAAAAAAATTCATTATTATTGTTGTATTATTTTCTCTGAATTGTTATAATGTAATAGTAATCACAACTAAAAACGGAGTGAATTTATTATGAAACTAAGCAATTTACTTGCAAACATTGAATATACCGTAATAAATGACGGCAATCCCGAAATAACCGATATTATATATGATTCCCGAAAAGTTACCGACGGTACAGCTTTCGTATGTCTTAAGGGATACACATCCGACGGTCACAAGTATGCGCAATCCGCTGTTGAAAAAGGCGCCGCTGCCCTTATAATAAGTGATAACCTTTCATTCGATGTGCCGAAGAATGTTGCGGTTATTAAAGTGGAAAACACACGAAAAGCACTTGCGTATATCAGCGCCGAGTTTTTTGGCAAACCCGCCGAAAAACTAAAGACCATTGCAATTACAGGTACAAAAGGCAAAACAACCACAACCGCTATGATTGCATCTATTCTTGAATGTGCAGGAATCAAAACAGGCACAATCGGCACTCTCGGTATTTTATATGACGGAAAAGTTGTAAAAACAGACAACACAACTCCGGAATCATACGAAATTCAAAAAGCTATGCACGATATGCTTGAGTGCGGCTGTAAAGCTATGGTTATTGAGGCAAGCTCAATCGGCTTAAAGCATTACAGACTTGCTGATATTACATTTGATGTAGGCATATTTACAAACTTTTCACACGACCATATCGGCGGTGTTGAACATAAGGATATGGCTGAATATCTTTACTGTAAAAGTCTGCTTTTCGGACAGTGCAGACACTCTGCCGGAAATATTGACGATGAAAAATTTACCGAAATCACAAAACTTGCAGTTGAAAAACCTGTAACATTCGGTTTCTCAAATAAAGCCGACTTTGTTGCGTCTGATGAACATTTATTATTTGAAAACGGATTTATCGGCGTTCACTTTGAATTAAGCGGAAAAAAGCAACTTTCGCTTGATGTAAATATCCCCGGTAAATTTAATGTTTATAATGCGCTTGCCGCAATCAGTGCCGTATCTTTCTTCGATATTCCCGACAAAGCTGTTGTCGAGGGTCTTCACAAAGCAAAGGTTAAAGGCAGAGTTGAACCTGTACCCGTACCGGGCAACTATTCGCTTATAATAGATTACGCTCATAACGCACTTTCTATGGAAAATGTGCTTTCAACACTCCGACTTTATAAACCTAACCGCCTTATTACAATGTTTGGCGCAGGCGGCAACCGTCCAAAGGTGAGAAGATACGAAATGGGCGAAACTTCGGGCAGACTTTCCGACCTCTCCGTAATCACAGAGGATAACTCCCGTTTTGAAGATGTTATGGATATTATCGAGGACATCAAGACAGGTCTTGCAAAGACAGACGGTAAATATGTAGTTGTTCCTAATCGTAAGGACGCAATAAGATATTGTATGGAAAACGCACAGGACGGCGATATTATCGTTCTTGCGGGCAAAGGTCATGAGGACTATCAGGAAATCAAAGGCGTAAAATACCATATGGATGAGCGTGAACTTGTTGCCGATATTATTAAGGAAATGGCAGAGGAAAAGAAATAATTATCAACAGTTTTTTATAAATCTACATTTGTCAGTTTGATAAATTCATTTTTATTAACGAAAAGGAAATATGCAATGGTTTTATTTAAGGAAAAACCGCCTAAGGAAAAGAATGAAATAAATAATAAGACTTTAAAGGAAAACATTGCTAATATTGCATTGGCACAATACAGAGTCATTATTTAAAGCAATAACAGATAAAGACACCTTATATTTTGCGGTTCAGGGTACAAAACTTTTAAGACTTTCATTAAGCGAAGAGCTGTTTAACGCTTATGTAGAAGGATTTTTGGAAAGTAACGATGCTTAACAGAAATTTTGGGTTCTGTTTCTAAAATATAAACAGCATTGTTTTTCTACTTATTAAGTTGTAAAATAAATGAATACTGTCAAAATATAAACGCTCAAAATTCATCAGCCGTCATCTTGCGATGGCGGCCGCTTTGTTTTATCTGTAAAATTGAGATAAAAAATGACTTCACATATTATAGTTGGAGTGAAGTATGGTTTTGCGAAATACTTAGTCAAGAAATTATGTCAAGAAATTATAAAAGTTTGGTCAACCTTTAAAAAGGCTTGACCTATTTTTTTAATTATTTAGCTTAATCTGTGCGTTAAACCTGAATTTATTATTGTTACCCCAACATTTATAATAAGACCTATTCAAAACAGAAACAAAAAGTGATGCAACAAAGCATTTACAAAATAAACATCATCATTGCATCACCAAATATTTTATTCGATTTACCTTAATTCAGGCACTACGGCAAAAAAGACTAAGTCCTCATCACCGTCATTAATCAAACTGTGGCTGTGTCCCTTTGGGCAATAATGGCAAGAGCCTGCGGAAAGTTTTTCTTCCGTATCATCATACTTTACCTTGCCGTTGCCGCTAAGAATATAAATAATCTCGCAGTTGCCCTCATGAGTATGAAGTCCGATTGATGCACCGCTTTCAAGTCTGCCACGCATAATTTTGGTATCGCCGTCATCAAACATATCGGCTCTGAAAGTTTTTTCTCCTCCCTTAAAATTAGGAAGTTCCTTTGTTTGCATACCGTCAAAATCTATATACATTACATATCACCTTTCTTTATTATTATACGAAGCAATCACAAATATAGTTTCGCCTTGATTCAGTCCGAGAATTTTTCTCTCAATTTTCGGATTTTTATATCTGCGCACCATATCTCGCAGTGCAGTTCCGCCGTGAAATCCGTGCAAAACGGTAACTTCACGCACATCATTCGGCAATTGCTTTAATCTTTGCGTTAAAACTTTTCCCGCACTTTCCACGGTGTGACCGTGCAAATCTATCTCTACAGAATACGGCATCACTACACCTCTTTTCTAAAATTTTACCTCCGCACAAATGTACGGAGGATTTTTTATAAATTATTCGGTAACTTCCGGTTCTGTCGGAGTAGGTTCCGGATCGGGTTCCGGTTCTGTCGGAGCAGGAGTCGGTTCCGGATCGGGTTCGGGAGTTACAGTAGGTTCCGGATCAGGCTGCGGAGCAGGCTCCGGATCAGGGGTAGGTACATCAGGTGTAACCTGTGATGACGAGTTATTGTTTGAAGATGAGTTATTGTCAGAAGAGTTCGAGTTATTATTGCTCGGTCTTGAAACTACACCGTCGTCGCCGTCGGCAGAGCCGCCGCCAATACCGCCGCTGCTCTCATAAGTGGATGACGGGAGTTCCTCACGGTCAACTTCTTTGCCGTCCTTATAATATACTCTCCACGCTCTTGCAGAAAATTCTTTTCCGCTTGTAGAGCCGATTTCATTTTCTGTTCTTATTTCATCATAATCAGGGCTTTGCCATCCCCAAAATGTAGCAGAAAGCGTTGTACCGTCCATTTTGCATTCTATAAACATCTGGTAATCTGTCTGATTAGAGAACTTAAGGTCAAGGTTAGGATAATCAATTGTTGCGTCAAGACCTGTAGGAACATAATCGGATGCCCAAAGGTGGCAGTATCTTTCCTCAATCTCAACATTTGCTCTGATTGCGGCATTATAAATAGTTGAACTTGCCTGACAAATTCCGCCGCCGTTGCCCTGCACAAGTTTACCGTCTGCAATCACACCTGCAGGCTTGTAACCGTTTTCAGAAAGGTTTGAATCGCCTGTGCATTCGTTAAACGACCATACTTCCCCAGGTTCAAGCACAGAACCGTTGCAAGCCTCAAGCGCAGTTTTCATATTTGAATTACCGTTTGCGTTGTTGTAAGAAACGGTTTCGTATGTAGAAAGCTTCACAATATTTTTCTTAACCATATCAAGAGAAATATCTGCGTCAACATCTTTAACTACAGCATTGAGTGCCATTGTGCCAGTACCGCTTTTTATAGCTGACGAAAGCTGTGTAACAAGGTCTTTTTCGTCAAGCTCCGCACCTTTTTCGGCATCGGCATATTTAAATCTGTTGTCACCGTCATACGGATTAAATTCAGAAACACGGGCATTTGTCGCCTTTACATCAACTTCTTTTTTAATCTTTTCGGCATTGCTCTTGATAGAATCATCTGTGCAAGTGGCAACGACAGTATATGTCTTTGCGGTTTTGCCCGAACTTTCTTTGTTAAGTTCGTCATTCTTAAGCTGTGTAAGAACACTCTCTGTATTGTATGTATATTTTAAGTCTTTCTGTGTAATTGTGTATGTCTTTTCTTTCGCCTTTACAGAAATTGAAACAGGAGTTATAAATGACTCCTGCTTTGAAGTCAAAAGTTTGAGCGCCTCATCATAAGTTTTGCCTGCAAGTGAAATTCCCGACACCTGTGCATCATCGGAAAAATGGAATCCCAAGCCAAGATTATCGACAGTAGTCTGTCCGTTTTTGCTTGGCATAAGCATAACCACACCCGCAACGGCAATACCGATAACTACCGCACCGGTTGCGCAGCTTGCAATAATAATTTTTTTCTTATTACTTTTTTTGCCGTCTTTTTTATTGTCTTTATTATCGTTTTTTTCCTTTGGTTCAGACTTTTTATTTTCTTTTTTCTTTTTGCGCTTGTTTTCATCTTCGTAAGAAACCACACCTGCATAATGGTGAGCGCCCGAAGGTGAATGTTTTGCGCCTTTTTTAGAATTTGCAGATTCTTCGGCAGTCTTAATACCGTTTGAAACATCTACAAGTTCATCGTCCGAATCATCGTAAAAAATAAAATCCTTGTCATAATCGACCATTAAAAAATTCCTCCGTTTGGGAAATGAACATTTACAATTTCTTTATTATGTATGTTACCAATATAATTTTACTACACTTTTTGGTAAAAATAAAGACATAATTTCAAAAATCATCCTAAAATAATTCCCAAATTTTAATTATACTTTCAGCCTTAATTTTTATGCAATGCTACATTTTTGTGACAAATATTTATTGCAAAAAATTATTTATTAATCTTTTTTTACTTTTCGGTTGAAAATTGTTTATATTAACGATATAATATAGTTTACAGACATTAATATTTAATGGAGCTTTTTATTATGAAAATATTGATTTTTACCGCCTCAACCGGCGGCGGGCACAAAAGAGCCGCTGCCGCACTTGACGCCAAAATAAAAGCGCTTGATGCAAACAATGAGGTAAAGGTCGTTGACGCATTAAAAGCAATCGGCAAAGTTTATGACAAAACAGTCTGCGGCGGTTATCACTTTATGGCTACAAAAATTCCGAAGGTTTACGGTGTGTGCTACAAAGTAACAGACCGCAAAACCATAGTCTATGACGCAGTTATGAAATCAAATACCGCAATGTCAAACAAGCTTTTGAGCATTATAGATGAGTTTAATCCCGATGTTATCATTATGTGCCACCCGTTTATTACAACGATGGTATCAAGATTGAGAAGAAAGGGCAAAATCAGTGCAAAAGCAATCAGCCTTATAACAGACTATGACGCACACCGCACATATTTTGTACCGAACATTGACGCTTATGTACTTGCCGAACCTCAAATGGCGGAAAAATTAGTCAACGAATATGATGTAGATAAAAATATAATTTATCCGCTCGGCATCCCGATTTTTGACAGATTTTCCGAGCCGTTTGATAAAGCTGAAATCTGTAAAAGAGAGGGACTTGACCCCAATATTCCGACTGTTTTGCTTATGGCAGGCTCTTTCGGCGTTACAAGCGTATTAAAATTTTATAAAAGCCTTGTTTTGCAGAAAAAGCAAATCCAATTTATCGTAATTACAGGAAGAAACAAGCACCTTTATACACTTCTTAAAGAAGTAATGGAAGAACTTAATGCCCAGGACTGCACAAAACTTCTGTACTTTGTTGACAATGTTGAGGATTATATGCATATATCCGACCTCATCGTAACAAAGCCCGGCGGACTTACAGTTACCGAAAGTCTTGCCTGCCGACTTCCGCTTGCAATTTACAATGCTTTTCCCGGACAAGAGCGTGATAATGCAGAATTTCTTGTAAAAACGGGTGCCGCAATTATGCTTGATAAATTAAACGGTGCCGAACAGGTTTGCAGACTTCTCGGCAATCCGGACAAACTTGCCGAAATGAAAAGGTTTTGCGGCAATCTTGCACAAGAAAATTCGGCAGAAAAAATTTATGACCTCGCTAAAAAGCTCGTCAATGAAGATTAACGAAAGGACCGTTCAAATAAATGAAAAGAACTATATCAGCCCTGCTTTGCGCAGGCTTAATCGCAGTAACATTTACAGCCTGCTCAAGTGCAGACAGCTTTTCAGACAAGGAAAATCTTTCAAAAAATGTTGAAAGAAACAGCGATACTGAAACCACATTTAATTATTCCGACGGAGCAGTTAGCGCTCCTACGGAATATAATTCTTACTCAAGCGAAGTAAGTGATTTTGAATTAAAACTTTTCCGTAACTATTACAAAAACAATTCCGATAAAAAGAGTTTTGTGTTTGCGCCTGCCAATACTGCTCTCACACTCGGATTACTTGCAAACGGTGCCGCAAAACAAAGCCAGACAAATATTGTCAATGCGCTGAGTGATGAGCTTGTACTTGATTCTGAAAATCAATGTTCGTCATATTTTCAGAGCAGACTTAAAGCCTTTTCTTCTGACGGCACAAATACAGATGAAAACGGTAAAAATTCAGAAAAAGCTTATGTAAAACTTAATCAATCAATGTTTTTTAACGACACGGTTGATATAAGAAAGAATTTTCTGAAGGCAAACGCTGACTTTTACGGAGCAAATATTTTCAGATTTGTATTTTCAGATGAAAACGCAGTTAAAAAGGTTAATTCCGTACTCGGCGAAAATGCCGTGACTTCTCTTGACAACTCAAATAACCTTTTCTGTACAAGCACATCGGATATATATGACGAATGGCTTAACGCTTACGAAAAAGGCGCTGTTGCGGACGGTACTTTTTACTCCGAAAGCGGCGAAAAAACAGTAAAATATATGACCTCTGCAGAAAATTATATTCATACAGACAAAGCGCAGGGCATTATAAAATATATGCGCAACACACCTGTAAAATTTGTTGCAATTATGCCAAATGAGGATACTTCGCTTGAAAGCTACATATCCTCAATGACATATCTTGAGTATTCCGATATGCTCGACAGCTTTAAAATAACATCTCTTACAAATGTCTCTGTTCCCGAATTCAGTATAAAGTCAGACGGCAAACCTACAAGCCTTAAATCCGAACTTGAGGATTGCGGCCTTGCGGATATATTTACCGACAGCATTAACCTTTCAAATATCACTCTTTCAGATGACCTTTTCGTAAATGATATTTCCGAAATTCAGCCGTCTGTTACCGTAAATTCAGCAGGTATCGGCGGCAGTGAAAGCGTTAAAGCAACAGTTACCGCAAACACACTTAAATCCGACTCCAAAACAGCCGACAGCACTCTCAAGTTTGACCGTCCGTTCATATTTATGCTTATAGATAACGAAAGCAACATTCCGCTTTACATCGGAACAGTTGATTTCTGATTATTCGTTATCAGTCAATTTTACAGCAAGCACCGTAATGTCGTCATCGTGACCGTCATTGCGGTGCTTTATTGCTTCCGCAACAACCGCCTGCGCAAGTTCCTGTGTGCTGCCCTTGTTCCATGTTCTTATAAGATTTTCAAGCCATTTTTCGTTACCTGATAATACACCGTCAGACACCATAACCACCATATCTCCTGTTGTCAAGTTGACCGTATCGGTCGAAAATTTAATATTGTTAAGTATTCCGGCAGGAAGTGACGGCATTTCTTTTGCAATCACTCTGCCGTTTTTCTTTATATAGGTAAGCGGTGCACCTGCTTTGTTAAGAGTTACTCTTCCGCTGTACAAATCTATTTTTGCCACATCAACGGTTGAAAGCGATTCGTCCTCGCTCTTTACCATAAGTGCGGAATTTACAATCTGCAGTGAGCTTTCCGGTGTAAGTCCGGACTTGAGAAGTCTTGTCATAATAGAAGTTGCCATATTGCCGTCAACCGCCGCTCTGCCGCCTGTGCCCATACCGTCACACACAATGGCATAAGTATTGCCTGTGCCGTCGTTAAAATAATTAAGGCAGTCGCCGCAAAGTTTGCCACGATTTGCAATATGCTGTTCCGTACCTATTTCCACATCGTAAACAGGCATTTCGCAGAATTTTGCCATTATACTGCCGCCCTCTTTGGTAATAAGAGGTAAATCAAATCTTCTGCCGCAGCATTTTGAAATTTCACGCATTAACTGTCCTTTTGAAAAGCGCTTTGATTTGGGAGAAATTGAAAGTTCAACATTCATTCTTCCGCCCGAAGTTATAAGGCAAATACATTCCATGGGAATAATTCCGACAGCCGACAAAGCGGAAATTACCCTTTCTGCCGCCTCGGTGTCACATTTCATTGCACTTTTAAATTCATCAGATAAATCGGATAAAATATCCCCGATTCCCGAGAATTGTCCCGCAACGACACTGCGTACATCATCTACCCTGCGTTGAGCCTCCAGACAAGAAATATATTCCCTGTAATTGCTGTTCATACTGTCGGCTATCTCACGCTTTTTGCAGCACTTTTTGACAAAGACCTCCTCAATATCGTTTTCACTCACTCTTCCCTGTTGTTCAAGCCTTTCCTCAAGGCGGCGAAAATCATCATAGGTCACTCCCTCCTGTTTATCGTGACAGTAAACTTTTAATCCACAGCCTGAACAGACATTTTTTCTGACATTGTCGCATACCATATCAAGTGTGGGCGAATACAGCCTTTTAAGTCTGTCGGATACTCCGTTGACATCGTTTTTAACATTATTAATGGCTTTTGAGGCAAAATCAAGCCTCATAACCACATTTTTCCTCAAAGTTTCACCGAGAGAAGCATTTTTTTCATGAGAAAAAACAGGTGCAATAAAATTACCTACTTCTTTGGGCAGAATCATAAAAATGACAGACGCCGTAAAACTTTCTATAAGTACCTCGGCAAGAGCCACCCTGTCGCTGAAAGCAAGGCACATAACCGCATCGGAAATCATAAACGCTATTACGCAGGCAAATTTGCCGACAGTCGAAAACAATCCTGCCATAAGTCCGCCAAATGCGTATCCGCCGCAGATAAAGCCTTGATTTCTGCTTGCAATACTGAATATTGCTCCCGTTGCAATTCCGCAGACAGAACCGCCTGCAACACCCCCGTATCTTGCACAAAGCAAGGTAACAAGAACGGCAAGTATTCTGCCGACAGAAATGCCCTCAATGGCAACACTGCCGAACGATAGCATTAAAACACAGCCTGTAAGCACAAGACTTGCGGTTTCCTGTTGGGAAAATGCGGCAATACTGCGTCTTTCGGTTGAAAGCCTTACCGTACTGCTGAAAAAATAAGCCGCCGTACCTGCAAGCACCGCCTCGATAATGCAGTCGGTAAGCGAGGAAAGCGTGCTTGTGCTGACAAATGTGAGTACAATACCCGTTGCAAGAATAGGCAAAAATGCAACAAGCGGAGCAAAAAGTGCGCTGTTCTTCACCCTTTTTATGTCGCTTGTAAGCCACCTTATACCGCCTATCGCAACCACAACAGCTATGTACCTGAAACTGTCCGAGGGCGTAAGCAAAATATAGCCAAGCCCTGTGCCTGCAAGTGCCGACAGCAAATATTTTTTTGGTACAGCCGCCGCAAAAGACGCTCCGAAAGGAGATAGATTTCCAAGCATTGCCCCCTTTGACACAAGAACACCGCTGACAAAATATACTATGTTTGTAATCACCGTTCTTGCAAATTCAGCCGAGCCATCAAAATTTTTGCGAACCAGAGCTTTTTTTGCCTCCATTTTTAACATCCTTTTCTTTTTTATATTATAATAGATAGCATTGTCTGCAACCTTTACCTATATTATAAAATTTTGCACTCAATCGTTTTGTCAGTATGTGGAAGGCAGTTTATATATTCTTTTGTAGAAATAATATTGCTTGCTAAATTAATTAATTTATATTCGGTAAATATAACTCTTATGCTTATTTTTATCAGTATTTAAGCCGTTATTAAGTAATTTTTAAACATTAACGCAATCAAAGAGTTAAATAATTTTATCTTACTGCATTATGTCACAATAAATACAGAAAGCGCAAAAAAGCACAACTGTCCTAATGACAGCCGTGCTTTTTGATATTATATGTTAAATTTTTTGCAAAAAATCAGAATAAAAATTTTAAAATCTGACGCCAAGCCGACAATTTGCCAAATAATTTATATTCCCTTAACATATTGTCTTAGTGTCGGTAAAAAGCCGATTTTATCGGGTGCTTGCAACGGCATTTGCGGTAAAGCGTCGTGTCCGGGCATATTATTCGCCTCAATAAACAACGGTCCGTTCTCTGTAATTGCAACATCCCAACCGATATATCCGAGTTGCGGGAGTTTTTCCGCCGCCTCACAACACATAGCTATTGATTCCTCCCAGAACGGAATTTGATAACCTTTAAGTTCACATCCCGAGCGTGGGTGTTTTTCGTAAACTTTTCTCTGTTTGTCACAAGCAGGAAACGCAATTTTGCCCGTTTTCATATCAATAGGCGAATACATACCGCCTGCGTTAATATTATCTACAGGGCGATCGCTGTTGCCCATACGGATACACGCATATATAGCATTAGCCTTGCCATCTGTCAAAACAGTATAAACACGGATTGTGTTTACGGAATCGGGGTTGATTCTGCTCATATCGTGATGCTGTTTTACCACTTCTTCAACAATACTGATATGCCGTCTTTTCAGTTCGTCATACATATCGTCAAGACTGCCAAAATCCGCTTTTTTCAGCTTGTCTACACCTTTGCCGCAGCACAAATCATCAGGCTTACATATAATTTCGTCAAATTCCTGCATAAAATCAACAAATTCACTTTTACTGCATTTTGCAAAATTAAGCCACTTGCGGTGAAGATAATCGTTAAACATAGTGTAAAATTCAGTTTTATTATCAAGAATATGATAGTAATCAGGGTCATTCAAGAGCTTTACAACGGTATTGTTTATACCTCTTGTCACAAATGTTGCCCTCTGTTCGCTGTTGAGATTGTAAAATTCACAAAGCAAATAATCCTTATATCCTGCGCCGTACTTAAATCCGCAGGAAACTATATCGGCGAGTATAACCGCTCTCGGTTTGCCTGAAAGTTTATGCACCTGCTTTACAGTATCAAAAAGTGCGCTGTAATCCATATGTGCAATACATCTTACAATATAGCCAAGCTTTCCCATTAAGAAAACTCCTTTATCACTTCAAAAATGTTAAAAAATTGTATCTAAATTATTACCGATTAGTAACTATTTTAAAGCCTGTATTACAAAATGTCAATAGAGATTTTGTGTTTTATATATGAAAGTTTTGAAAAGGAAAACTCACAAAAACATCATTAAAAAGAGAAAAACGGCGGATTCACAATGAAATCCGCCGTTCGTTACAGCTTAAAAAAATATACAAACTATATTGGTTTTAAAACAATGTCTTTTAAAATCGCTATAATAAATATAAGTCTGTCTGTTGTTACTTTCTCTTTGCAAAGCAATCGCTGCAGTAGTAAGACTTGCCTTCCATTGGCTTGAAAGGAATCTTTGCAACACCGCCGCACTCTGCGCAGGTTGTTTCAAAAAGTTCACGAGCCGGTTTAGCAGCATTCTTACGAGCCTGTCTGCAAGCTTTGCAACGCTGTGGCTCGTTTACGAAACCTTTTTCAGCATAAAACTCCTGCTCGCCTGCTGTGAAAACAAATTCATTTCCACATTCTTTACATACTAATGTCTTATCTTCGTACATTGTTTTTTACCTCACTTTTGTACTGTATAATTGTTTTGCCCTTTTGCGGAATTGCACCGCTTAATCTTTTAAGGACATATAATGTAAGGAAATTTTCTTTTTGGCTCTCTGCAACGCATTGTCGGCTGACTTTGCGGATATGCCAAGTTTTTTTGCAGCCTCAACATAACTCATTCCGCCGCAGTACAGCATCAGTACCGTATACTCTCTTTCCGAAAGCAAGGTTTTAAGTTCGTCTAAAAGCAAAGAATAATGTTCTTTTGCAAGCATCAGCTGCTCCGGGTCTGTACTTTCGCCCTCAAGCTCGTCGTTGTCTGCATCAAGCGACACAAGGCTTGAACTCGGCACGGCTTTTTGCCTTTGAGCTTTACGCACAATAGAAATAAATCTGCGTTTCGCAACAATATCAACATAACTTTTAAAAGAGGCTTTGTTGTTGCTGTCAAATGTTCGACAAGCGTACAAAAGTCCCAAAAGTCCTTCCTGAACAAAGTCGTTGCGCTCGTAACCGTCCGCAGAATATTTTTTTGCCAAAAAGCCAATATTTCGCAAGTATCTTAGCGTAAGCACATCAAAAGCACTGTCATTTCCGCTTTTTACAAGCTCTGCAAGCTTTGCATCCGAAAGCTCTGAAAGATTTTTTAACGATTCAGACACAAGCTCACCTCAAAAGACTTTTCCTTACTGTAAATAATAACCTATTTCCTTTTATTTGTCAATAAGAAAGTAAATATTATTTGTAAATTTTTTTAATCCGTTCGTCAATAATTGTGCAGAATTTACATATTTATATATTTTTTGACTTGTAAGCAAAAGATAAAATGGTATAATATTATGTAGTTTTTAATAAGAGGTGCTTAAAATGGTTGTGAAAATTAACAGTTTCGGTCTTATGGGAATGGACAGCTATCCCGTAGAGGTTGAGGGCGCAATTAACAAAGGATTTCCCGCATTTGATATGGTAGGACTGCCGGACGCCGCCGTAAAGGAAAGTCGTGACCGTGTTAAAAGTGCAATGAAAAATTGCGGATTTAATTTTCCGACCGCACATATCACAATTAACCTCGCCCCTGCCGATATAAAAAAGGAAGGTCCTATATACGATTTGCCAATTCTTATTGCAGTGCTTAAGATGACAGGCGCTGTAGTTGCGGAAATTTCCGACTCGGCATTTTTGGGAGAACTGTCACTCGGCGGAGATGTACGACCCATAAACGGCGTACTCCCTATGGTAATAAAAGCCCGTGAACTCGGTTATCAAAAGATATATGTACCTTTTGCAAACGGCGCAGAGGGCGCAGTGGTTGACGGCATTGAAGTTTATCCCGTTAAAAATATTTTACAACTGATTGCACACTTGAGCGGTGATAAACCTATTGAACCTGCCGTTGCGGAAATTGATGAAGATAATACAGACAAACAGTTTGTGCCCGATTTTTCACAGGTTAAGGGGCAGGCAGAAGTAAAAAGAGCACTGGAAATTGCGGCTGCAGGAGGTCACAACATACTGTTAATCGGTCCTCCCGGATCGGGTAAAAGTATGCTTGCAAAGCGTATTCCGTCAATTCTGCCCGATATGACATTTGAAGAAATGATTGAAACCACAAAAATTCATTCAATAGCAGGTTTGCTCGACAAAAACGGACTTGTACGCACACGACCGTTCCGTTCGCCGCATCATACGGTAACTGCCGTGGGTCTTGGCGGAGGAGGTACAGGAACAGTTCGGCCGGGTGAAGTATCGCTTGCTCATAACGGCGTACTTTTTCTTGACGAATTACCCGAATTTTCCCGAATGTCGCTTGAAGTGCTCCGTCAGCCTATTGAGGACGGAAAAATTACGATTTCCCGTTCGCACGGAAGCTACACTTATCCTTGCACCGTTATGTTGGTTGCGGCAATGAATCCGTGCCCGTGCGGATATTTTAATGACCCGTCAGGAAAATGCACCTGTACTCCGCAAAAGATACATAATTACCTTAATAAAATCAGCGGCCCGCTGCTTGACCGTTTTGATATACATATAGAGGTATCGGCAGTTAAATTTGACGAGCTTAGAGATAAAGAACAGACGGAGCCGTCTGCCGAAATTAAAAAGCGTGTTGACAAAGCAAGAAAAATTCAGTCCGAACGCTACAAAGGCACAAGTACAAGCTGTAACGCAAATATAAATGCCGAACAGTTTGAAAAAGTATGTATTATTGATGACGAGGCGGAACAAATGCTGAAAAGTGCGTTTGAAAGTATGGGAATGACCGCAAGAGCCTACGACAGAGTGCTTAAAGTCGCAAGGACGATTGCCGACCTTGATAACAGCGAAATCATTAAATCCGACCATATTCTTGAGGCAGTGCAGTATCGCAGTTTGGACAGAAAGTATTGGGGAAAATGATTTTCGGTTATAAAATTCAGATTGGATAATAAAAATTGTCTGACTGAATCGCAGATCAGATGCAGACAGCCATAGCGGAGAACAGCCGGATAGCACTTGAACAGAATGAATATGAGAGAAGATATGCTGACCTTACCGAAAGGTACAATACCATCAAAGCAGATTATGACAAGATTTCAGAACAGATTGAAAGCAAAAAGACTCAGAGGGAATTATTCAAGGGCTTCATCCGGGCATTGGAAAAGCAGGGGGCTTTAGTAGAAGAATTTGATGAGGGACTTTGGAGCAGCCTTGTTCAGGAAGTGGTGGTAAAGTCAAAGGATGATATACTATTCATCTTTAAGAACGGATTTAAGATAAAAACGAGATAAATTAAATCCTGATTTGACACATATTATAATAGAAGAAAAAATTCAGAAATTTGATAATAAAAGGTCGTATTCGTCAGTAACCATCGGGCTTGACGGGTTTGACCTTTTATATTGCAGAAATATAACATAAAATGGATATGCGAATCTGCCGATATAAGGTATAATAAGTGTGTTGAGTTTTACAAATCGGAATTGACAGAGCTCTTTGAGCGAGGGATGATTCTTGTCCGAAGGGCAAGAAGATGGGAGCAAGATACAGAAAAATTGGGATTTGTTTATGAGGTGACTTATGGATATAAAGATTGAAAACGGCAAAATCATTTTTAGCGAGAATAATATTAAATATTCTTTTGATGCTCACGGAGAGTATCCTCGTCCGTCAATAATGCCTGCAATCAGCGTTGGTGGAAAGCATTTGTC